>OFDN01000023.1_pt1 | contig 196567 bp, 170 predicted proteins | sample 1520971 | NCBI WGS metagenome assembly OFDN01 (sample SAMEA94257418, study PRJEB24077) | hot springs metagenome | biome: Aquatic biome; feature: Geographical feature; material: Water | place: India | collected 2012-06-12 | depth 5 m
CCTTGCCGTCGATCGGGTTGCCGAGACCGTCGACCACGCGGCCGAGCAGGCCCTTACCAACCGGGACTTCCACGATGGCGCCGGTCCGCTTGACGGTGTCGCCTTCCTTGATGGTGCGATCGTCGCCGAAGATAACGACGCCGACGTTGTCGGCTTCGAGGTTCAGCGCCATGCCGCGAATGCCGCCCGGGAACTCGACCATCTCGCCCGCCTGGACGTTGTCGAGGCCGTAAACGCGCGCGATACCGTCGCCGACCGACAGCACTTGTCCGATCTCGGAAACCTCGGCTTCCTTACCGAAATTCTTGATCTGATCTTTCAGGATCGAGGTGATCTCTGCAGCCCGGATGTCCATCACTTGACCTCGTCTCTTGGGGCGTTTTCTCTATATGTTTTGATCGTTTGGGCGAGCCTTTCGGCGCGACCTTGGCATTCTGCATTCACGAGAGGCTTCTCGGCGTCAGGCTAAGGCCCGGCGTCAGTGGCCTCCCTTGAGCGAAAGACTGAGATTGGCGAGCTTCGTCTTGAGCGACGAATCGACCATGCGGCTGCCGAGCTTCACGACGAGACCGCCGATCAGCGACGGATCAACCTTCGTTGCGAGCGTCACGTCCTTGCCGACGGTATCCTTGAGCGAAGCCTTGAGCGCCTCGGCCTGCGCATCGGTGAGCGGGTGAGCGCTCACGACTTCTGCCGTCACCTCGCCGCGCGCCTTGGCCGCGAGCGCACGAAAAGCGCGCGCCATATCAGGCGCTGCGAACAGGCGCCGGTTGCGGGCAACGAGATTGAAGAAATTGCGGGTCAGACCGCCGACGCCAGCCTTGTCCAGCACCGAGCCGAGCGCACGGGCTTGATCCTCGCCCGCGATGACCGGGCTTTTGACGAGCCGAACGAGATCGGGGCTCAAATCATAAAGCTGCTGAAATTTTGCGAGATCCTGTTCGACCTCGGCCACATTGTTCTGCTCGACTGCGAGGTCAAACAGAGCTGCCGCGTAACGTCCCGCCACACCGGCTACGATTGGTTCTTCTGTCGCCACGTAAGAAATCTCGCGCGCTCAAGGGGTTGGAGGAGCCCCGCGGCCGAAGCCACAGCCCTTTTTATGAAGGGAGCGTTGCAGACGAGAAAAAACGCACCACTGAGTTGCGCCATACCCCATCCGAAGCCCGCGGTTCTGTATCATGTGCGTCACGGCGCATCAACCTGCCTGACGCGCTTGCAATGCGGCTTTTCCGCGCCCGGTCGGCCCTTTTCGCCGCATGTTCCCCAAAAAGCCGAAACCTTGTTCACCGTCAGTGGGATTCCGTCGGTTGCGACCCCACATAGCCAACAAGGGCATGAAAGCCTCTACGCGGCGCGCCCGGGAATAAAAGTCCAAAAACGGAGCAACAGGCATGAGAGCAAGACGATTGTTGGCTGTCGCGGCTCTGGCGGCTTTGCCGTTCGGAGTTGGAGCGGCGGCTGCCGCACCGGCCGTTTCAGATACCGCACGGGCAATCTCGAAGGCGGATACCGGCGCACCGATCATCCACATTGGCCGCAACGGCCGTGGAGGGGGCGGCGGAATGCACATCGGTGGAGGCGGCGGCCCTAAATTCGGTGGTGGCGGAGGAGGTCCGAGATTCGGCCACGGAGGTGGCGGGCCACGCATGGCGTTTCGAGGTGGTCCCGGTCGTGGACACTGGCACGGCGGCGGTCCCGGTCATTGGCATGGAGGTCATGGCCACGGCCATCACCATCATTTCCGGCCACGCTTCTACGGGTACGGCGCACCGTACTTCTATAACTCCTACTATTACGACGACTACTTCGACGACGACGATGATGACGATGTGGTCGTCTATTCGCAGGCGAACGACGGTGTCGCCCGCTGCGAAGCGCGTTATCGCTCGTTCGATCGCAGAACCGGCACGTTCCTGAGCACCAACGGGACGCGCAAACTTTGCCCGTATCTCAGATAGCGGAGCAAGTCCGCTTCTGGTCCAAGTAAATAGCGCCGGCGGCCTAAAGGGCTGGCCGGCGCAAGTTTTATGCATTTTCAACGAATGTGAACGGAAGCTGCAAGCTCCGTTCAGAGCGAGTTCAGCCCACCCCCCCCTATCAATGACCTCAACGTGCCGGGAGAGTTCTGGCACTTGGGATCAGGATGAAGGGGAACGCGCCATGTCGTTCAAGAAATTCACCACCTCCGCTGCTGTGATCGCCAGCCTTGTCGCCGCAAATCTCGGCCCGCTTGCCACCGTCGCCAGCGCCCACGAACGCTGGAACAACGGCTATGATCGCGGCTATTCGCGCAACTACAACGGCCCGCGCCACTACCATGGCTACGGCCCGCGCGATCGCTACGCCTACAAGCGCCATCGCCACAACAACGGCAAAGACATCGCGAAGGGATTGGCCATCGGCCTCGGCATCCTCGCCGTCGGCTCGATCATTGCCCACAATCGCTAAACCACTTACCGGCACCCTGGCGCGTGGCTTGCGGACGACTGCAGGCCACGCGCTGCTATTCGGAACCCTCGAATCCGAGCAGTCCTAGGGGAAGCAGTCCTAGAGGAAGTTGTAGGGGTCGATGTCGACGGTGAGGCGCAGATCTCCCCCGATCTTGGGCAGCGCGTCACCCCAGGCCCGGAGAAAGCCCTGGATATTCTTGTCTCGGGGCGCCTTCACCAGAAGCCGCCAGCGATGCCGTCCACGCACGATCGAGATCGGCGCTTCCGCCGGCCCCAACACCTCGATCTGATCGACACGCGGCGCACGCCGCGCCACCTCCCGCGCGAAGGTCTCCGCGAGATCCTTATCGCGTGCCGAAATGACAAGCGCGGCAAGCCGTCCGAACGGCGGCAGCACGCCGCGCCGGCGCATATCGATCTCGCGATCGAGAAACATCTCACGATCGCCCGAGATGATCGCTTCCATCACCGGATGCTCGGGCATGTGCGTTTGAATAAAGCCGCGCCCTTTGGTGAGCGCACGCCCAGCGCGCCCTGTCACCTGATGCAAAAGCTGAAACGTGCGTTCGCCTGCGCGCGGATCGGCCCCCATTGAGAGCCCGAGATCGCCATCGACGATCCCGACCGTCGCAAGCAGCGGAAAGTTGTGTCCTTTGGCGACGATCTGCGTGCCGATGATGATGTCGACCTCGCCGCTCTCGATCGAGCCGATGATCCGGCGCATTTCCTCGAGCCCCGGAATGAGGTCCGACGAAAGAAGCGCCACCCGCGCCTCCGGAAAGCGCTCGCGCACTTCCTCGGCAACGCGCTCGACACCGGGCCCGCACGCAACCAGCGATCCCTCTTCTCCGCACTTCGGGCAGGTTTCCGGGATCGGCAGCGAGAACCCGCAGTGATGGCAGTTGAGACGGCGCCGGAAACGATGCTCGACAAGCCACGCCGTGCATTGCGGACATTCAAAACGATGGCCGCAGCTCCGGCACAACGTCAGCGGCGCATAGCCTCGGCGATTGAGAAACAAAAGCGACTGCTGCCGATCCGCAAGGGTTGCAGCAACCGCGTCCACCAGAACCGGCGACAGCCATTGCCCCTTCTCCGGCGGATGCGCACGCATGTCGATGGGTTTGACTTCGGGCAGCTCCGCGCCGGTGAAGCGTCCGGGCAGGATGATATGGCGGTATCGCCCCGTCCGCGCATTGACGTGGCTCTCGATTGACGGCGTCGCCGACGCCAGCACCACCGGAAACTTGCCGAGGCTGCCGCGCACGACGCTCATGTCGCGCGCCTGATAGTGAACGCGGTCGTCCTGCTTGAAACCCGCGTCGTGCTCTTCGTCGACGATGATAAGACCGAGATCGCTGTACGGCAGGAACAACCCTGAGCGAGCGCCCACGACGACGCGCGCTTCTCCCGTGGCCGCGGCCCGCCACACGCGCCCGCGTTCCGCAGGCGACAGCGCCGAATGCCATTCCGCCGGCAGACAGCCGAACCGCGCCACGAACCGGTTCATGAATTGTCCGGTGAGCGCGATTTCCGGCAGCATGATCAGTGCTTGCTGCCCCTTGCGGAGCGTCTCAGCGACGGCCTCGTAATAGACCTCGGTCTTGCCCGATCCAGTCACGCCGTCGAGCAGCGAGACCGAAAATCCGCCGCCGTCGACGGCAGAAACAAGCGCGTGGACAGCCTCGGCCTGCTCTCGCGTAAAATCGGTCACCCGATGATCCGCGTTCGGTACCGGATACCGCCGCTCCGGGATCACGACCTCGACGAGGTTGCCGGACGCGACCAGCCCGTCCACCACACCCGTGCTGCAGGCAGCCTCCGTCGCAAGCGCTGATTTGGCGCGGATCAGGCCGTCACGCGCAAGATCGAGCGCGCGCTTGCGCGCGGGCGTCATGCGCGGCGGATCGGCCGCATCCGGCACATGCCGAACCCCGAACCGCGGCTTCACAGGCTCGAACGCGGCCTGGGCGCTCATCATCATGCGCACCACCATGCCAAGCGGCGCGAGCGTGTAGTTCGCAATCCATTCTGCGAACTTCAGCGACGACAGCGGGAGTGCCGGCACGTCGAGACGCTCGGTCAAAGCCTTCATCTTCTTGGGGTCGAGCGGGCGGTCCGATCCACCGAGCGGAGCATCCCAGACCACGCCGATGCGCGTCTGCGGGCCGAACGGGACCAGAACGAAGGCCCCAGGTTCGATCACGAGCCCCTCCGGCACGAGATAGTCGTAGGTCTGGTCGAGCGGCGCCCCCGGCATCAGCACCGGAGCCAGGGCCCGTGCCGCGCCTTCACCCTTTTCATTAATCCCAAGAAGGCTATCCAAGTGTCCCGCGACCGGATTAGAAGCTACCAAACAGGCAAGTGTCTCCGGAAACGTGTTAAAGCGGTTTTCCGATAAGAAGCACGAGCAAAACGGAAGAGGCGAGCTTAAGCGGAGAGATTAGGCGAGGTGACGGCGATCGTACGTCCGGAAATCCGCCAGGATCTCGATCCCGAGTGTGACGCTTCCTCGACAATAAGTACGATCAACGAGACCCGATCTCCACGATATTAGGATGGCCCCATGCGGGGGCAGCGCAAAGGACCGAGAATGAAGTTTTTCGTAGATACCGCCGACGTGAGTGAGATCAAGGAGCTAGCCGCAACCGGGCTACTCGATGGCGTGACCACGAACCCGTCGCTGATTGCAAAATCCGGCCGCGACTTCAAGCAGACAATCGCTGAGATCTGCGCCGTGGTGCCTGGCCCCGTCTCAGCCGAAGTGGCCGCAACCGACTACGACGGCATGATGCGGGAAGCGGAAATCCTGCGCAAAATCGCGAAAAACGTGACCATCAAGGTTCCGCTGACGCTCGACGGCCTCAAGGCCTGCAAAGCGCTGACCTCGGACGGAACGATGGTCAACGTGACGCTGTGCTTCTCGGCAAACCAGGCGCTTCTGGCCGCAAAGGCCGGAGCCACCTTCGTTTCTCCGTTCATCGGCCGGCTCGACGACATCGGCTTGAACGGCATGGATCTGATCCGCGAGATCCGCGCCATCTACGACAACTATCAGGATTTGGAGACCGACATCCTCGCGGCGTCGATCCGCACGGTGAACCATGTAAAGGAAGCCGCCCTGATTGGCGCCGACGTCGCGACCATCCCGCCTGCGATTCTGAAGGCGCTGGTGAAGCATCCGCTGACCGACTCCGGCCTCGCGACGTTCGTGGCCGACTGGAAGAAAACCGGCCAGACGATTTGAGCGTGACACGTGCCTGAAGGCACCAAACCGGGCGCAATGACGCATTTAAACGAAAAAAAGCGGCCGTCAGAGACCGGCCGCAATTTCCCGAGCAACCCTGAAGCCGCACTTTAGCGTAAGGCGGGCGGCCGAAACCGGCCCCCGTCCTTGTCGCTAACGCAGAGCGTTAGATCTGCTCCTTGAGATCCTTGGCAGCGCGGAAGGCAACCTTCTTGCTGGCCTTGATCTTGATCTGCTCGCCCGTTGCCGGGTTGCGGCCGAGGCGGGCCGGACGCTTGCGAACCTGAAGGATCCCGAGGCCGCCGATACGGATGCGGTCGCCCTTCTTGAGATGCTTGGTGACGAGCGCAACGAAGTCTTCGAGAACGGCGTTAGCCTGCTTCTTCGGAAGATCGTGCGTTTCCGACAGCGCGGTGCCGATGTGGCGCAGCGTGACGGTGCTCACTGCAGCCTTGCTGGCAGTTTTGCTGGCAGCCTTGGCGGCCGGCTTCGGAGCAGCTTTGGTTTTAACGGCGGTTTTGGTGGCGGCTTTAGCCATGAGAGTTTCCCCAGAAATGGAATCAATGACCGCGAAAACATACAATAAGAATTAGTTTCCGCGGCTATGGATTTAAAAAGACTGCGATTTTTTGCCTTAGATTGGAGTTTCGGTCACGCTTGCACGCGCAACGGAGGTCGAAATTGCGCACTTGGACGCGTTTCAAGCGTGCGAAGAGTGCTGCAGACCACGCAGTTGCATAGCATCTACGGGCTTTATCGTGCAATCGCGCGAATCAACAGATCGACTGATTCGCACATCGCGAAGTGATCGACATCCAACGCAGGATGGAGTTCCGAAATCCGCCGCAATCTTCAGCAGCAAGCTTTTAGCGTGTGAAATAGCCCGGAAATAGCTGCACGGATCGTGCTGTCTCGCTCCCGCGCCGCACCGCAAATCATTTACGATCCGTCAAGCATTGCAGGGAATGCTCGTCGTATGACTCGCGCAAAAATCGACGATGTTCTGGCGACGGATGGAGAGCTGCCCCTGGCAGACGACCTTCTCCGCGCGACCTCCGGCTGGCTTACGTTCCTTGAGCACGAGCGCGGATGCTCACCCGCAACGCTCGCTTCATATGAGCGCGATTTGCGCCAGTTTATCGGCTTTTTGAAGCGCGATCTCGAACATCCCCCCTGTCTCGGAGATCTCGCGCGCATCGATATAAAGACAGTGCGCCGGTTCCTCGCCGCCCGCCGTCGCGATGGCGCAGCCAGCCGTTCGCTCTCGCGCACCATCTCAGCGCTCCGAACATTCTATCGATGGCTTGAGAACAACGGCCTCGTTGCCAACCGCGCGCTGGCGCAGGTTGCTATGCCGCGCATTCCGCACACGTTGCCCAAACCTCTGACTGTCGAGAAAGCCGCCGCCCTCGTGGAAGGCGAGAGTATCGGCGACGATTGGATCAACGCGCGCGATATCGCCGTGCTACTGCTGCTCTATGGCGCGGGCTTGCGCATTTCCGAAGCGCTCGGCCTCACGCGCCGCGATGCGCCTCTTCCCGGGCGCGATGTCATCCGCATCGTCGGAAAAGGCGGCAAGGAACGCCTCGTTCCGATCCTGCCGGTGACGCAGCGCGCCGTCGCACATTATATCGCGCTCTGCCCTTACCCGCTCGAACCAGACGGCGCATTGTTCCTCGGCGCGAAAGGCGGGACTCTATCGCCACGTCTGATCCAACTCGCGATTGCCCGTATGCGCGACGCCCTGACGCTTCCGGAAACCGCGACGCCACACGCTTTGCGCCATTCGTTCGCGACCCATCTGCTCGCGGCCGGAGCCGACCTGCGCCAGATCCAGGAGCTGCTCGGGCACGCCTCGCTCTCGACGACGCAGGTTTATACCGAGGTCGATCGCGAACGCATCCTCGCGGTCTATGACCGCGCCCATCCGCGCTCGTGAGACCTGCCGATCAATTTAGAAAGGAAGAGAGAGCCAAACGCTCGATCACATATGGATCGCGCGCTTGGCGACTGCGAGAGCCGCTTCCTTCACCGCTTCCGAGAGAGTCGGATGCGCATGGCAGGTTCGCGCCAGATCTTCGGCGGAGCCGCTGAATTCCATGATCACGGCCGCTTCCGCAATCAGCTCGCTCGCGTTGGCGCCGATGATATGAACGCCGAGAATGCGATCGGTCTCGGCATCTGCCAGCACCTTGACGAAGCCATCGGTCGTCTTGTTGACCTTGGCGCGACCATTGGCGAGGAACGGAAACTTTCCGACGGTGTAAGCGATGCCCGCAGCTTTCAGCTCTTCTTCGGTCTTGCCGACGGAAGCCACTTCAGGCGTCGTATAGATCACGTTCGGAATGACGTCGTGATTGACGTGCCCGGCTTGGCCCGCGAGAATTTCGGCAACCGCGATGCCTTCGTCCTCGGCCTTGTGCGCAAGCATCGGCCCTGCGATCACGTCGCCGATCGCATAGATACCGGTGACGTTGGTCTGAAATTGTCCGTTGACGACGATGCGCTTGCGTTGATCCCGCACCACACCGACATCATCGAGGCCGAGCCCCTCCGTGTAGGGCACGCGGCCGATTGAAACCAGCACGACATCCGTCTCGATGCGATCCTGCACGCCACCGTGCGACGGCTCGAGCGTGACCTCTAGCCCGCTCTCTGTCCGTCCCACCGCAACCACCTTGGTTCCGAGACGGAACGAAATACCCTGCTTCGAAAAGATGCGTTCGAGCGACTTCGCAACGTCGCCGTCCATGCCCGGCAGGATCCGGTCGAGATATTCGACCACAGTCACGCTCGATCCGAGACGCCGCCAAACCGAGCCGAGTTCGAGCCCGATCACGCCCGCACCGACCACGAGCAATCGCTCCGGCACTTTGGAGAGCGACAGCGCGCCGGTCGAAGACACGATCTCCGTTTCATCGATCTCGATGCCGGGCAGGCGCGCCACGTCAGATCCCGTCGCGATAACGATCGAGCGCGCCTCGATTGTCTGGCGCTTCCCATCCGACGAGGCAACTTCCACGGCACCGGCCTTCGGAATACGTCCCGTCCCGTGAAACGCGTCGATCTTGTTCTTCTTGAGCAGGAACGCGACGCCGTCGACGTTGCCCTTCACGCCCTCGTCCTTGAACGCGAGCATCCGCTTGAGATCGAGTTCAGGCGAAACCTTGATGCCCATCCGGCCAAACCCATGCCCAGCTTCCTCGTAGAGCTCCGACGCATGTAAGAGAGCCTTGGAAGGAATGCAGCCGACGTTGAGGCAGGTGCCGCCGTGCGTCGCGCGCTTTTCGACGATGGCTGTCTTGAGACCGAGCTGGGAGGCGCGGATCGCGCACACATAACCGCCCGGCCCGCTTCCAATCACGATGAGATCGTACGGTTCAGCCATCACGAAAGCCTTTGGTTGGGTATTGGACGAGTGGGATCCACCCGACGTTCAGTGGAAGTGAGAGCCTAAAGCTCCAGGATGAACCGCTGCGGATCTTCGAGGCATTCCTTCACGCGCACGAGGAACGTCACGGCTTCCTTGCCGTCCACCAGACGGTGATCGTAGGAGAGCGCCAGATACATCATCGGGCGCGCGACAATCGCGCCGTTCTTGACCACCGGTCGCTCCTCGATGCGATGCATCCCCAGAATGCCCGCCTGCGGCGCGTTGAGGATCGGCGTCGAAAGCATCGAGCCGTAGACGCCGCCGTTCGAGATCGTGAACGTGCCACCCTGCATTTCGGCGATCGAAAGCTTGCCCTCGCGCGCGCGCTTTCCGAACTCGCCGATCTTGCCCTCGATCTCCGCGATCGACATGCGATCGGCTTCCCGCAGCACCGGCACCACGAGACCGCGGTCTGTGCCGACGGCAACGCCGATATGATAGTAGTTCTTGAAGACGATATCTTCGCCGTCGATCTCGGCGTTGACCGCCGGAATTTCACGCAAAGCCTGGATGCAGGCCTTCACGAAGAAGCCCATGAAGCCGAGCTTCACGCCGTGGCGTTTCTCGAACAGATCCTTGTATTGTGCGCGCATCGCGATGACGGCCGACATATCGACGTCATTGAACGTCGTCAGCATCGCTGCCGTGTTCTGGGCATCCTTGAGCCGCAACGCGATGGTCTGGCGCAGTCGCGTCATACGCACGCGTTCTTCGCGCGCGCCTTCGTTGATCGCCGTGGGCGCACGCACGTCCGGTGCGGAAATTTCGCGCGCGCTCTGCGTCGCGGGAACGCGTGCGGCAGGAGCCGGAGCCGGCTCTTCGCGCCGGGCTTCGGGTTGCGGCTTCGCCTGCTGAGCCGCCTTCGCGACGGCCGCTACGACATCTTCCTTGAGCACTTGGCCGCGTCGACCGGATCCGGCCAGATCCCCGGGATTGAGACCCGCTTCTTCGAGATGCTTGCGGGCCGCGGGGCTCGGCGGCGTACGCGAAGAAGCAGCAGCCGCAGGCGCTTCGTTCTTCGGCTGGGCGGCAGGAGGTGCGGACTTCGGCGCCGATTGCGCAGCCCCACCACCTTCGGCAAGCGCACCGAGCACCGCGCCGATTGCGACCGTCGTACCTTCCGCCACGAGAATTTCAGAAAGGAGCCCGGCCGCCGGCGCAGGAACCTCGACCGTCACCTTGTCAGTTTCGAGTTCGACCAGCGGCTCATCCGCCTTGACCGCCTCGCCCTGCCGCTTCAGCCATTTCCCGACGGTCGCCTCGGAGACCGATTCACCGAGTGTCGGCACACGGATCTCAATCGTCATAATGGTCTAGCCCCTTGCTGGACCGGGCGCCGAGGCGCCCGGCTTTCCGCTCTTTTCAATTTCTTGCGTGGTCCCCGTAGGGTTTCAACCCTTCAAGGCATCGGCCACGAGCGCCTTCTGCTCGTGGATATGCTTGCTCATCAGGCCTGTTGCCGTTGAGGCAGAGGCCGCGCGGCCTGCATAGCGCACGCGGCGCCCGGCAGGAGTAACACGATCGAGAACCCAATTGATATTCGGCTCGACAAAGGTCCAGCCGCCCATGTTCTTGGGCTCTTCCTGGCACCAGACGATCTCGGCGTTCGGGAACCGCCCCAATTCCGTGATCAGTGCGCGCGCCGGGAACGGATAGAGCTGTTCGAGGCGCATGATGTAGGTGTCGTACAATTCTTCAGCATCCCGCGCATCTGCCAGATCGTAGTAGACCTTGCCCGAGCACAGGACGACCCGTTTGATCTCCGCCTCGGACTTCCGGAACGTATCGTCCCACAAAACGCGATGGAATGTCGTTCCGGGGCCAAGCTCGTCGAGCCGCGAAACCACCCGCTTGTGCCGGAGCAAAGACTTCGGCGTCATGAGAATGAGCGGTTTGCGGAAGGAGCGATGAAGCTGGCGCCGCAAAATGTGGAAATAATTGGCGGGCGTCGTGCAGTTCGCAACCTGCCAATTGTCCTCGGCGCAAAGCTGCAGGAACCGCTCGAGGCGCGCCGAGGAGTGCTCCGGTCCCTGCCCCTCGTAGCCATGCGGAAGCAGGCAGACGAGGCCTGACATGCGCAGCCACTTGCGCTCACCTGATGAAATGAACTGGTCGAACACCACCTGGGCGCCGTTCGCGAAATCGCCGAACTGAGCTTCCCATGCGACGAGCGCATTGGGCTCTGCCAGCGAATATCCGTACTCGAAGCCGAGGACGGCCTCTTCCGAAAGCATCGAGTTGATGACCTCGAAGCGCGCCTGCGTCGGCGAGATGTGCCTGAGGGGCGTATAGCGACGCTCGGTTTCCTGGTCGATCAGCACCGAATGGCGCTGCGAGAAGGTGCCGCGCTCGCAGTCCTGGCCTGAGAGGCGCACCGGAAAACCTTCGTTGACGAGCGTTCCGAATGCGAGGTGCTCGGCCATCGCCCAGTCGATGCCCTCACCCTTCGACACCATTTCGCGGCGCCGTTCGAGAAGCTTGGCAATCGTCTTGTGGGCGCGAAAATCCGACGGCATCGTGGTGATGCGCTTGCCGACTTCGCGCAGGGTTTCGAGCGACACGCCCGTATTCCCGCGCCGCTCGTCGCCATCGGCAAGACCGACACCGCTCCAACGGCCGTCGAGCCAATCCGCCTTGTTGGGCTTGAACGCGTCGGCCGCCGCAAGTTCGGTCTCGAGGAACGAGCGGAACTCGTTCTTCATGCCGTCGGCCTCCTCAGCCGTGACGACGCCTTCCTCGACCAGATCGTTGCTGTAGAGCTGCACGACGCTCGGATGCTTGCGGATTCGATCGTACATCAACGGCTGCGTGAAGGCCGGCTCGTCCGTTTCGTTGTGCCCGAAACGGCGGTAGCAGAACATGTCGATGACGACCGGCTTCTGGAACTTCTGCCGGAACTCAGTCGCAATCTTGGCGACATGCACCACCGCTTCCGGATCGTCGCCGTTCACGTGGAAGATCGGCGCCTCGATCATGCGCGCAACGTCCGAGCAGTAGGGCGACGAGCGCGAATGACGCGGATTGGTGGTGAAGCCGATCTGATTGTTGATGATGAAGTGGATCGATCCGCCGGTGCGATGCCCCTTGAGACCCGAAAGCCCGAAGCATTCCGCAACGACACCCTGGCCGGCGAACGCCGCATCGCCATGCAGCAGCAGCGGCAGCACGCCAGTGCGATCTCCCGGATCGCTGTTCAACTGATCCTGCTTCGCGCGCACCTTGCCGAGCACGACCGGATCCACGATTTCGAGATGCGACGGGTTCGCGGTCAACGACAGATGCACGTTGTTGCCGTCGAACTGGCGATCGGAAGACGCGCCGAGATGGTATTTGACGTCGCCCGATCCCTCGACGTCGTCCGGCTTCCACGACCCGCCCTTGAACTCGTTGAAGATCGCGCGGAACGGCTTCGCCATCACATTCGACAGCACGTTGAGGCGCCCGCGGTGCGCCATACCGATTACGATCTCTTTGACCCCAAGCTGCCCGCCGCGCTTGATGATCTGCTCGAGCGCCGGGATCATCGCTTCACCGCCGTCGAGACCGAAGCGCTTGGTGCCGGTGTACTTGATGTCGGCGAAACGCTCGAACAGCTCGGCTTCGATCAGCTTGCGGAGAATGGCCTTCTTGCCCATTTCCGTGAAACGGATGTCTTTCTCGTCGCCTTCGATCCGGTGCTGGATCCACGATTTTTGCGCCGGCGACGTGATGTGCATGAACTGGTAGCCGATCTTGCGGCAGTAGGTGCGCCGCAGGATGCGCATCACCTGGCGGATCGAAGCGGTATCGAGCCCCAGATAGCGATCGATGAAAATCGGCCGGTCGAGATCGGCGTCCGTGAAGCCATAGGTCTCAGGCTTGAGTTCCTTGTGAACCTTGCGCTCCGCGAGCCCCAAGGGATCGAGATCCGCCGCAAGATGCCCCATCACGCGATAGGCGCGGATCATCATGATCGCGCGCACGCTGTCCTGGATCGCACGGAAAGAAGCCGCTGGCGAGATCTCGTAGCCTTGGCCGAACGCCTTGGCCTGCAGCTTGTCACGAAGCCCGCGCTCAACCTCACCGTAGTCGCCGGTCAGCGCTGAGACGAGCTCGCTCGGCGCATCGTGGAGTTGCGAGAGCGGATAGCCCCACGACGGTTCGCGACTACCGCCGCCACCGTCGCGAGCTGTTTCCAAATTGCGGGTCTGCTCGTCACCGACGCTCTCGAAGAAGAGACGCCACTCGTCCGAGACCGATCCCGGATTTTTCTCATACTGGGTCTGCAGCTCCTCGATGTAAGGAGCGTTGACGCCATTGAGAAACGACGTCCGATTGAACTTGTCGTTGAGTGGTTGCCGTGACATGCGAATCCCCGCCATTTCTCCCGGCACGCGCCGGAGATGAGGTGACCATCTCGCCCGCGAAATTGGGCGATTCTCGGCGCAGTCCGTGACACTCTATATAGTGTAGTCGCCCTTATCCTTTTAGAACTTTGGTCAAAGTGGTGCCGAGCGAAGCCGGGCTATCGGCAATGGCGATCCCCGCGCGACGCATGGCCTCCACTTTGTCTTCGGCGCGCCCCTGTCCGCCGGAGATGATCGCACCCGCATGTCCCATGCGACGTCCGGGAGGCGCCGTCACGCCGGCGATGAACCCGGCCATCGGCTTCTTGCGGCCCTTCTTGGCTTCCTTGATCAGATATTCGGCTGCTTCTTCTTCAGCCGATCCGCCGATCTCGCCGATCATGATGATCGAGTGCGTATCGGGATCGGAAAGGAAAAGATCCAGCACGTCGATGTGCTCGGTGCCCTTCACCGGATCGCCGCCGATACCGACCGCCGTCGACTGGCCGAGCCCTGCGTCCGTCGTCTGCTTCACCGCTTCATAGGTGAGCGTGCCGGACCGTGAGACGATGCCGACCGTCCCCTTACGGAAGATGCTGCCCGGCATGATGCCGATCTTGCAGGCATTCGGCGTCAGAACGCCGGGGCAGTTGGGTCCGATCAGGCGCGATTTCGAGCCCGAAAGCGCCCGCTTGACCTTGACCATGTCGAGCACCGGGATGCCCTCGGTGATGCAGACGATCAGCGGCATCTCCGCATCGATCGCTTCGAGAATGGCGTCAGCCGCGAACGGCGGCGGAACGTAGATCGCGGTGGCAGTAGCGCCGGTCTTGACCTTGGCTTCAAGCACCGTGTTGAACAGCGGCAGATCCGCCAGCTCCGGATCCGGATGCTTCGAACCACCCTTGCCGGGCGTGACGCCGCCGCCGACTTTCGAGCCGTAGCTGCGCGCCTGCTTGGTGTGGAACGTGCCCTGAGCGCCGGTGAGGCCCTGGCAGATGGTGATCGTGGACTTGTCGACGAGAATGGCCATGTCGTCTCTCTAAATTTGTCGTCTCTCTTGTCGGAGAAATTCGAAGCTGAGCGGGATGCGTCGCCGAAAGGCGCCGCTCCCTAGGCTGCGGTTTTGATAGCGGACGTGATTTTCGCCGCCGCATCGGCAAGGTCATCTGCCGGCACGATCTTGAGCCCGCTCTTGGCGAGGATCTCCTTGCCGAGCTCCACGTTGGTGCCTTCGAGCCGGACGACCAGCGGCACATTGATTGCCATCTCGCGCGCGGCCGCAACGATGCCTTCCGCGATGATGTCGCAACGCATGATGCCACCGAAGATGTTGACCAGGATGCCCTTCACCGAAGGATCGGACAGGATGATCTGGAACGCGGACTTCACTTTCTCCTTGGAAGCGCCGCCCCCCACGTCGAGGAAGTTGGCGGGCTCGGCGCCATAGAGCTTGATGATGTCCATCGTCGCCATGGCAAGACCGGCGCCGTTCACCATGCAGCCGATCGAGCCGTCGAGCTTCACGTACGAAAGCTCGTGCTTCGCTGCCTCGATCTCCATCGGGTCTTCTTCCGTCTCGTCGCGCAGCGCGACGATATCGGGATGGCGGAACAGCGCGTTGCTGTCGAAACTCATCTTGGCGTCGAGCGCCGTGAGATCGCCTTCCTTGGTCACCACCAGCGGATTGATCTCGAGCAGGCTTAGGTCCTTTTCGAGCACCAGCTTGTAGAGCCCTTCGATCATCTTCGCGCACTGCTTGATCTGGTCGCCCGTGAGACCCAGCGCGAATGCGATCTTGCGGCTATGAAACGGCTGCAGACCGGTCGCCGGATCCACCGTGAGCGTCAGGATCTTGTCCGGCGTGTCATGGGCCACTTTCTCGATGTCCATGCCGCCTTCGGTCGAGGCGATGAAAGCCACGCGCGAGCTGGCGCGATCCACGAGCGCCGACAGATAAAGCTCACGACCGATGTTTGCGGCATCCGAGATATAGATGCGTCGAACGATACGACCGGCGGGACCGGTCTGAATGGTGACGAGAGTTTTGCCCAGCATCTGCGCGGCGAGGTCGCGCGCTTCCGCCGGCGTCTTGGCGAACCGAACGCCGCCCTTCTCGCCCGCTTCCTTCTCTTTGAAATGGCCTTTCCCGCGACCACCCGCATGGATCTGCGCCTTGACGACCCGGACCTCAGTCTGGATGCCGGCCGCGATCTTCTCGGCCTCCTCCGGTGTGAAAGCAGCGCCGCCACCCGAAGTCGGCACCCCATACTGACGGAGAAGCTCCTTGGCCTGATGCTCGTGAATATTCATGGCTGCGCGTAAGTCCTCTTGATGCGTGCCGGAAAGCTTGTTCCGGCGTCATGACGGCCACATGCTCCACAGGGACAACCGGATGGAAACAGTCCGGCGAGAAGCACGATCGATCGAAAAACTCAGGGCGTTGAGAATTCAAGAACCCTGGAGCAGGGCGAAAAGCTGGCAAGCAAAGAACGAAGGGAACCGGAAGCGGGGCTTCCTCGCCCCGCCACCTCGAGATCCCATCCGGATCCCGCACCGGCGCGTATCAGGCCCCGAGCTGCGGGTTGATCTTGATGCACGCGTCGACCAGACCCTTCACGGATTCGATCGACTTCATGAGCATCGAGCGTTCGGCAGAGTTGAGGTCGATCTCGACCACCCGCTCCGTTCCGCCCGCGCCGATGATCGACGGCACACCGATATAAAGCCCTTTAACACCGTATTCCCCGTTCAGGTACGCGGCGCAAGGCAGCACGCGCTTCTTGTCCTTGAGGAAGCTTTCGGCCATCGCGATCGCGGAAGCCGCAGGTGCGTAGTAGGCCGATCCGGTTTTGAGCAGCGCGACGATCTCGCCTCCGCCCTTGCGCGTGCGATCGACGATCTGATCCAGCCGCTCCTGCCGGATCCACCCCATTTTCACGAGGTCCGGCAAGGGAATACCGCCGACGCTGGAGTAGCGGACCAGCGGCACCATGTCGTCGCCATGTCCGCCGAGCACAAATGCCGAGACGTCCTCGACCGAAACGTGGAATTCTTCCGAAAGGAAGTGACGGAAACGCGCCGTATCGAGCACGCCGGCCATGCCGACCACCATGTTGCGCGGAAGACCCGAAGACTTCTGCAGCGCCCACACCATGGCATCGAGCGGGTTGGTGATGCAGATCACGAACGCATTCGGCGCATACTTACGGATACCGGCGCCGACCTGCTCCATGACCTTGAGATTGATTCCGATCAGGTCGTCGCGGCTCATGCCCGGCTTGCGCGGCACGCCTGCCGTGACGATGCAGACGCTCGCGCCTTCGATGTCGGCGTAGGCATTGGTGCCCTTGAGGTTGCAATCGAAACCTTCCACCGCACCGGACTGCGCGATATCCAGGGCCTTGCCCTGCGGCAGCCCCTCCGCAATGTCAAAAATCACGACATCGCCCAGCTCCTTGAGACCGATCAGGTGAGCGAGCGTACCGCCGATCATTCCACCGCCGATCAACGCGATCTTGGTCCGCGCCATTTCTGCCATTCTCCCTGGAGGCTTGAGCCCTTCCCTGAGGCCCTAGGTTGATGAAGTGGGTGTGCGTCCCGATGGAATCTTGGGCCGGCCCACATCCGGCTTATGTGAAACTTCGGTCTTCGTAGGACGAAAAGAGGGGGCGCTCAAGCCCGTCCGTATCTCAAACAGGTTCTTTAGACGAAAGCAGCGTAGCGGTTCATCACTAGGCTGGCGCCATGCATAAATTTTGGACCAAAAGCACGGCCGGACCGGCCGCCCGCCGCCTGTTTCACAAGCCTCGTGGGAAGCCGAAGCACAATCGGCGCCTAGCTGCCGGCCCCCGGTCGGACACTGCGCGCAAGGTAGGCTTCGCTTCGCATTTCCATGAGGCGTGACGCTGTCCGCTCGAAAAGCTGCGCGCCGTCCCCCTCGGGGTAAAGCCGATCCGGTTCGGCCTCCGCGGAAACGATCAGGCAGTTGCGGTTATCATAAAGTGTATCGATGAGGTGGATGAGCCGCCTCGCTTCGTTGCGGCGCGCCGGTGTCAGCATCGGGATGCCCTCGACGACGAGGGTATGAAAAGAGTGGGCGATATGGAGATAGTCGAGAGCGCCGAGCGGCTTTTCGCAAAGGTCCGCGAACCCGAACCTGGCGACCCCCATCGAAGCCATTGGCACCTGAACATGCCGCCCTTTGACATCGACTGAGGTCGGCGCGCCGGGATGATTTCCCGTCAATCGGACCCAATGCTCCTCCACGCCGGCTTTGGCCTGAGCATCCAGGGGTGAGAAATAGAGCTTCCGCCCCGCCAGCTTGTCGAGGCGGAAGTCTTTTGCACTCTTGAGCTCGAACACCTCCACGGTGTCTTCGAGCAGCGCAATGAACGGCACGAACAGTTGCCGGTTGAGCCCGTTCCAATAGAGCCGGTCGGGCGGCGCGTTGGAAGTTGCCACCACCACCAGTCCGCGCGCGAACAGCGCCTTGAACAAGCGCGCGAGGATCATCGCATCGGCGATGTCGGTGATGGTCAGTTCGTCGAAGCACAACAATCCGGCCTCGGCCGCGATCTCGGCAGCAACGAACGGGATCGGATCGCCGTCCGTCGTCGCCCGCCCGCGCTGGATGCGGTCGTGCACCTCGCTCATGAACTCATGAAAATGCAACCGGCGCTTCGGCGTGAAGCTCACGGCCTCGAAGAACAGGTCCATGAGCATGGTTTTGCCGCGCCCGACCGCGCCATGAAGATAGAGCCCACGCGGTGGCGCGGTTCGCGGCCGGAACAACGACGAGAAAAACCCGCCCCGTCCGCTGGACTGCCAGTCCTCGAGTGCCGAAGCCAGCGCATCGAGCCGCAGCACCGCCTCCCGCTGCGCTCCGTCCGGCTCGATCTCCCCGAGCGCCACCCGCCGCTCGTACTGCTCGAGAAGTCGTCCTGCCATGGATGCCCCGATTTGCCCTGCCGAATGCACTTATCCGAAACCGGGCGCGTCCGGACAAGCAGCGACAGGTCGCTTGATAACAAGCAGCCCGACCCAGGGCACGGATCAGCGCGACGAAAGTAGCCCCGCGACGAAGACAACGGTCGCCTTCCCCGAACACGCGCACATGGTCGTAACGTCCGCTTGGGATCTGCGAGGCGCGCAATGCAGCCAAGCGGTTTTTGCGGTGCAGCGAAGCCAAATACCCACACTTGCGGGAAAACGACGAAACACCGGTTGTTTCGTCACGTATTTGGCGCATTGTGCATTGCACAACAACGCTTATATGCCAAATCGCGCGGCGAGATCGCTTGCCGCGCCGAAACGCCGCCGGGCATCGGCGCTGCCTTGTTTAGCGCACGATCGAGGATCATCCCGGCCGCGGTTCAGTCTGGAGGGATTGACGCAATGAGTGATCATGCGCGTTCAAACGGAATCGTCCGCAAACTCTGGCCGCAGGAACAAACGAAGTTCCGCGACCATCTTCTGCGCCTCGACAAGGCCAGCCGCACGATGCGCTTCGCGCACGGCGTCTCGGACAGCTTCATCGAGGACTACGCCGCGCACATGACGGACGCCGGATCGACCATCTTTGCCTACATCGAGGACGGCGAGGTCCGTGCCGCGGCCGAACTGAAGAAGCTGGGCGAGACCTGGGGCCGGGAGGCCGAGGCCGCACTTTCGGTGGAGGCGGCGTTCCAGGAAAAGGGCCTCGGCACCGAACTGATGGGCCGGGTGATCCGCGCCGCCCGCAACCGCGGCGTCCACCTGATTTACATGAGCTGCCTCGCATCCAATGCAAAGATGCAGGCCATCGCCCGCAAGCATGAAGCCGATCTGCGGTTCGAAATGGGCGAGGTGATCGGCGAGATCGTACCTCAGGAGCCGAACTACTTCTCGCTCCTCGCAGAGGCTGTCGAAGACCGCATGGGCTTCATGATGGCGGTGCTCGATCTGCAGCGTCGCGTCGTCAAAGCTGCGTAAGAAAACGCGCGCGACTCAAATTTTTAAACATCAAGAGTCATTTTCGAGACGGCGAGAAGTCGTTTTCGATTCCGTTTTCTGCGCTTCGAAGCTCACACGGAGTCGAGAACGACGACTTAGCGACTTAGAATATCGACGTTTTTGTTGAATTCACGCAACACTTTTGGTCGATTGCGGAGAAATCTGCAGGCTGAATCCACTTTACGTGTCAACAAAATCATCGAATTTGCTCATGATTTTTTTGTTCGAAATGATTCGAACTCTAGAGGGAGAGACTACTATGGCTAAAGCTGCTGTTAAGAAGACCACCGCTCGTAAGCCTGCTGCAAAGAAGCCGGCTGCTCGCAAGGCTGCAAAGCCTGCTGCACGCAAGGCTGTGAAGAAGCCTGCCGCTCGCAAGGCTGCAAAGCCTGCTGCAAAGAAGCGGAAGGCCGCCTAAGGCGGGACCGCCGACCCCCGCCTCTGTCTGGGCAACAGGGCGGGTGCTGGCGGGTGCCTTTCGGGGCACATTTTCCAACTTGAAGACCGATGGCAGCGAGACGCGCCATCGGTCTTGTTGTTTCTAGAACCCGAAACGAAATGCCTTCGAAAGCGAATTCCGAATCACGAATGCACAGTGATCGGCGCAATACCCCCGAAACGCGCTTTCTCAGCGCCGAAATTCAATCGGTCTCGGGCAAATGGCTGACGGCTTCGATATTGTGGCCGTCTGGGTCGATAACGAAAGCTCCGTAATAATTGGCGTGATAATGCGGCCTCAAGCCCGGCGGCCCGTTGTCTTTCGCGCCTGAGGCAAGCGCCGCCTCGTAGAATGCCCGCACCTGAGCGCGGTCCTTGGCGGCAAACGCCACATGCAGCCGTCCCGTGAACGGCTTCCCTGTCCCGATCCAGAACTGAGGCCGCTGCGCACCGAAACCGGCGTAGCCGGCAGGACCGCCTTCGTCCGAAAGGTCCATGTCCATAAGTAGCTGCAGGCCGAGTGACGCCAGCACCGTGGTGTAGAAGGCCTTCGACTTCTCAAAATCCGAGACGGGCAAACCGATATGGTCGAGCACGCGGGTCCCTTTCTGTTGGAGAGCAACCGAACGAGGCGTCGATCCTAGACCATGATCGCTTCGGACCCTATCAGTCCGAAGCGTGAATCATGGGTCTCAGTTCGCACACGTACCCAGGCCCCATCGTCCGGCGAGGTGGGCGAGGACGCTAGGCCGATCCGGTCCGCCTGAAGCTCTTAAACGCGCCGCTGCACCATGAGCTTCTTGAGCTCGGCGATCGCCTTGGCCGGGCTCAGGCCCTTTGGGCACGCCTTGGCGCAGTTCATGATCGTATGGCAGCGATAGAGCCGGAATGGGTCTTCAAGGTTGTCGAGCCGTTCGCCGGTCGCTTCATCGCGGCTGTCGATGACCCAGCGATAGGCCTGCAGCAACGCGGCCGGGCCGAGATAACGGTCGGAATTCCACCAATAACTGGGGCACGACGTCGAGCAGCACGCACAAAGAATGCATTCATAGAGCCCGTCGAGCTTCTCGCGATCCTCTCGCGACTGCTTCCACTCCTTGGGCGGCGCCGCCGTGTCGGTCTTGAGCCAGGGCTCGATCGAGCGGTGCTGCGCGTAGAAGTTCGTGAGATCCGGCACCAGATCCTTGACCACCTTCATATGCGGCAGCGGGTAAACTTTGACCGCGCCCTTGACCTCGTCCAGCCCCTTAAGACAGGCCAGATCGTTGGTTCCGTCGATGTTCATGGCGCACGACCCACAGATGCCCTCGCGGCACGAGCGGCGGAAGGTCAGGGTCGGGTCTATCTCGTTTTTGATCTTGATGAGCGCGTCGAGCACCATCGGCCCGCACTGCTCCTCGTTGATCCAATAGCTGTCGATGCGAGGGTTTTCCTCGTCGTCGGGGCTCCAGCGATAAATCCGGAACTCCCGCCACTTCCCATCGGTACCGGGCGCATTCCAGGTTTTGCCCGTCTTGATCTTGGAATTTTTGGGAAGCGTAAGTTGAACCATGGAGTGCGAGCCTCGTGGTCGAACAAAAGAAGGTAAAAAAGCGATATCCCCTTCTCATGAAACCCGGATCGGACACTGTCAACGCCTTGCCGGCCTCGTTACGTGCGGTCCTTTGCCAGCCTAGACTTTAGTGGCGTGTCCGTATGCGTCTTTTCCGCATCTTCGGACGCAGACACGGTTGCAGATGCGCCGTTGCGGCGACTTCTCAGCAGTCCAGGTTCTACTCGGAATGAAAGAAGCCAATTTTAACATTGAATTTCATATAGATATATTGTCATAAATCCACAGCGTCGGGCCATTAGAAGGAAGACGCCCGGCCACTAGGCCCGGGAGCAGAGCGCTGGCGGAGGGCCGCGCTCGTTGCATCGTCCACGAGACAATGGAGATTAGCGTGAACAGCAAGTTCATCGCCATCACCGCGGCTACCGCCGTCGGTATGGGCGCGTTTGCCTGTGCGGCTTTGGCACGCGACCAGGTCAAGGTTGCAGGATCCTCGACGGTTCTGCCGTACGCCAACATCGTTGCCGAGCAGTTCGGCAAGGCCTTCGGCAACCTCAAGACCCCGATCATCGAGTCGGGCGGTTCGGGCGCTGGCATCAAGCAGTTCTGCGCCGGCGTGGGCGAGGACAAGATCGACGTCGCCAACTCCTCGCGCAAGATCAAGGACACCGAAATCGCCGATTGCGCCAAGAACGGCGTCAACGACATCGTCGAAGTGAAGTTCGGCTACGACGGCATCGTGTTCGCCGTTGATACCGGCGCCGGCGAATGGAAGATCGAGCCCAAAGATCTCTACCTGGCTCTCGCCGCTGAAGTGCCGAAGGACGGCGCTATCGTCGCCAACACTGCGAAGACCTGGAAGGAAGTGAACCCGGCTCTCCCCGAGTGGCCGATCGTCGCCTTCATCCCGGGCGAGAAGCACGGCACGCGCGAAGTCTTCGAAGAGAAGATCATGCACGTCGGTGCCAAGGCAACGGGCGCTGACAAGCTGCTCCTCGCCAAGGCCGAAGGCAAGGACGACGCCGAGAAGAAGAAGAACGCCGACAAGGCCGCCGTCAAGGTTCGCAAGGACGGCGCTGCAGTCGACATCGACGGCGACTACACCGAGACTCTGGCTCGCATCGAGAGCAACAAGCAGGGCGTCGGCGTATTCGGCCTCTCGTTCTACGAGAACAACAAGGACAAGCTGAAGGTTGCCACCATCGGCGGCGTCGAGCCCTCGCTCGAGACCGTTGCCTCCGGCAAGTATCCGGTCTCCCGCCCCCTCTTCTTCTATGTGAAGAAGGCACACCTCGGCGTGGTTCCCGGCCTCAAGGAGTACGTGGAATTCTTCACCAGCGACAAGGTTCTCTCGGCTGACGGCCCGCTCGTCGAATACGGCCTCGTGCCGCTCCCCGACGCAGAGCGCAAGGAAGTCCAGGAGCTCGTGAAGTCCGGCAAGACTCTGGCGACCGCAGCAAAGTAAGGCCAGCCTCGCCTTTGATGCTCTGAGTTGCTGACGCTACAGGAGTAGAGGAGGGGGAGCCGGCCACGTTTTGCCGCTCTCCCTCTTCGTTATCTTTCGGATCCCGGCAACCGCCGAAAGAGCCGAAGGAATCGACCAAACCGCCGTTGCGAGCGAGGAAAAAACCCCGTGTCGACGTCTCTCTTGTTTTTAATCGTGATCGCCCTCGGCATCGTCGGGTGGTTTTTGGGTAACTGGCGCGCGCGCGCATCCGTTGGCGGCAAGACCTCCGCCCTTCATTCGCGGCCGGGTTACTACGGCGCCTACGTCCTTCTATGGACGGTGCTCCCCGCGGTGTTCCTGATCATCGTCTGGAACGTGCTCTCCCCGATCGCAGTCTCTTCGCTGGTCACAGCGAAGCTCCCGGAGAACATTCAGAACGGTCCCGAGCAGGCTCGTGCGCTGACCATGTCGACGGTGCGCATGATCGAGAACGGCCTCTCGAAGCTGTCGTCTGAAGACCTCGACAAAACCGCTGACCCGTCGACCGACGTCAAGGCGCTGCTGATGAGCAAGGGCGCTCCGCTCGCCGTCACCCCCGAGCGCTTCGCCGTCGACGCCGCACGCTATCAGCTGACCCTCAAGAATTCGAGCCAGCTCCTGCTCACCCTGTCGTCGATCGGCCTGGCCGCGCTTTGCCTCGCCTTCGCTTTTTTCCAGGTGGGCCCGAAGCTGCGCTCCCGCAACGCCGTCGAAACGGTCGCCCTTGCCGGCCTTCTCGGCTGTTCGATGGTTGCGATCCTGACCACCCTCGGCATCGTGCTTTCGATGCTGTTCGAGAGCATCCACTTCTTCTCGATCGTACCGATCCAGAACTTCCTGTTCGGCACCATCTGGGATCCGCGCTTCTCGGCAGCCGGTTCCGGCGGTGGCGGCGGCGAGTTCGGCTTGCTTCCTCTGCTCTGGGGCACGCTCTACATTTCGATCGTCGCGCTCCTGGTTGCAGTTCCGGTCGGACTTTTCAGCGCCGTCTACATGTCGGAGTACGCATCGAGAGGCGTCCGCATGACTGCAAAGCCGCTTCTCGAAATTCTGGCCGGCATCCCGACCATCGTCTACGGCTTCTTCGCGCTGATCACCTTCGGTCCTCTGCTCCGTGATCTCGGCGCCCACGTCGGCCTGTCGATCTCGGCAACAAGCGTGCTGACCGCCGGCCTGATCATGGGCGTGATGCTGATCCCGTTCGTGTCGTCTCTCTCCGACGACATCATCAACGCGGTGCCGCAATCGTTGCGTGAAGGCTCTTACGGGCTCGGCGCAACGCAATCCGAAACCATCAAGCGCGTAATTCTTCCGGCCGCACTGCCGGGCATCGTCGGCGCAATCCTTCTCGCCGCATCGCGTGCTATCGGCGAAACGATGATCGTCGTTCTCGCGGCGGGCATCGCACCCAACCTTACGCTCAACCCATTCGAGCCAGTGACTACGATCACGGTGAAAATCGTGAGCCAGCTGACCGGCGATCTCGAGTTCAACTCGCCTCAGACGCTTGTCGCCTTCGCCCTCGGCCTCACGCTCTTCGTCTTCACGCTCGCACTCAACATTTACGCGCTCTACATCGTGCGCAAGTATAGGGAGCAGTACGAATAATGACTGTGGACACAGCCCCTATGGCAACTGAAGCCCTGGACTCTCCCCGCTCGAAGCAAGCCATGAAGGCGCGTATTGCGCGCCGTTACGCAGCCGAACGGCGCTTCCGCGCCTATGGCATTGCAGCGATCCTGTTTGGCTTGGCGTTTCTCGTGGCACTCTTCTCGACGATCTTTGTGCGCGGCTACTCCGCATTCCTTCAGTCAGCGTTCACGCTCGACGTCCATCTGGACCCGGGCGCCTTCGGATCGACGACACCTCCGTCCGAAAACGATATCCGGATGGCCGATTACACCAAGCTCGCCAACCGCGCTCTGTTCCAGGCACTCGGCGTCGATCCCGCCAACAAGGCTGACGCGCGCGCCGCGTCCCAGCTCCTGTCGCAGAATGCCGACGTCCAGATCCGCAAGGCCGTCGAAGCCGACCCGACGATCATCGGCAAATCGGTCAAGCTGAGCCTTCTCGCGCACGGCAACGTCGATACCCTGATGAAGGGCCACTTCGACCGCTCCGTTCCCGAAAACCGTCGGCAACTCTCGGACAAGCAGCTCGGCTGGCTCGACAAGGCGGCCGAAGCTGGCCTTCTCGGCAAGCACTTCAACACCGGTCTCTTCACGTATGGCGCGTCGAGCAAGCCCGAATCCGCCGGTGTCGGCGTCGCGCTCGTCGGCTCGCTCTACATGATGGCGATCGTTCTTTTGATTGCCGTGCCTCTCGGCGTCGCCGCGGCCGTCTATCTCGAAGAGTTCGCACCGAAGAACCTGCTGACGGACACCATCGAGGTCAACATCAACAACCTCGCCGCCGTTCCGTCGATCGTCTTCGGTCTCCTGGGTCTCGCGATCTTTATCAACTTCATGGGAATCCCGCGCTCTGCCGCTCTCGTCGGCGGCTTGGTGCTGGCGCTCATGACGTTGCCGACGATCATCATCGCGACGCGCGCTGCCGTTGCCGCCGTTCCTCCGTCGATCCGCGAAGCGGCCCTCGGCGTCGGCGCCTCGAAGATGCAGTCGATCACCCACCACGTCCTGCCGCTGGCGGTTCCCGGCATTCTGACCGGCACCATCATCGGCCTGGCCAAGGCCTTGGGTGAAACCGCGCCTCTCTTGATGATCGGCATGGTCGCCTTCGTCGTCGACTTCCCGACCACCCCGCTCGACTCGGCAACCGCGCTTCCGGTTCAGATCTACATGTGGGCCACGGCAGCCGAACGCGGCTTCGTCGAGCGCACGGCCGGCGCCACGCTGATCCTGCTGGCCTTCCTCGTTTTGATGAACGTCACCGCCGTCATTCTGCGTCGCCGTTACGAGCGTCGCTGGTAGCACCCTTTCAAAGTTGGAGCCTGAAATGCTGAACGTACAAACCAACGAGTTGCAACAGGGCGCGACCAAGCTCGGGGGGGCGCTGAACCCTCACAAGGTCGCCGCCAAGGATGTCAGCGTCTATTACGGCGAGAAGCGCGCGCTGTTCGACGTGACTGTCAACATTCCCGATCGCGGCGTCATGGCGTTCATCGGCCCGTCCGGCTGCGGAAAATCCACGTTCCTGCGCTGCATCAACCGCATGAACGACACCATCCCGATCTGCCGCGTCACCGGCAAGATCACCATCGACGACGAGGACATCTACGATCCGTCCCTCGACGTCGTGCAGCTCCGCGCACGCGTCGGCATGGTGTTCCAGAAGCCGAACCCGTTCCCGAAGTCCATCTACGAGAACGTCGCTTACGGCCCGCGCATTCACGGCCTCGCAGGCTCGAAAGCCGAGCTCGACCACATCGTCGAAACCAGCCTTCAGAGAGCCGCTCTCTGGAAGGAAGTGAAGGATCGCTTGAACGATCCCGGCACCGGTCTCTCCGGCGGTCAGCAACAGCGCCTTTGCATCGCCCGCGCCGTTGCCGTGAGCCCCGAAGTCATCCTGATGGACGAGCCCTGCTCGGCCTTGGATCCGATCGCGACGGCAAAGGTTGAAGAGCTGATCGACGAACTGAAGCAGAACTTCTGCATCATCATCGTCACCCACTCGATGCAGCAAGCCGCGCGCGTATCCCAGCGGACCGCGTTCTTCCATCTCGGAGTCCTTGTGGAAGAAGGCGCGACCAACGACATCTTCACCAACCCGAACGATCAGCGCACCCAGGATTACATCACCGGCCGCTTCGGCTGATGCGTCACACCGACCAGGAACGCACACAATGACCACCGCGAGAAAGTCGCTACTTGCCGGCTTCATGCCGTGGCTTTCCCCGCGTCGGGAAGTGCCTGTGACTGCGTCTACCGCTGCCCCGGCCGCAAGGCCCAAAGGAGACCCTATGAACGAGCATATCGTGAAATCCTACGAGGAAGAGCTTGCCCTCCTCGACAAGAAGATCGCGCAGATGGGCGGCCTCGCCGAGCACATCCTCGGCCACGCTTTCGACGCCCTCGAACGCCGCGACCCGAAGCTCGCCGAGCAGGTTGTTCGCAACGACAAGCAGATCGACCAACTCGAGCGCGAAATCGAAGAGCAGGTGATCTCGATGATCGCCCGTCGCCAGCCGCTCGCTAACGACCTGCGTCACGTGATGGCCGCACTGCGGATCACCGGCGACCTCGAGCGTATCGGCGATCTCGCGAAGAACATCGCCAAGCGCGCGCTCGCGATTGCCCATGAATCGCACCCCAAGCCCTTGATGACGGGAATGCGTCACATGGGCGAGCTGGCGCTGGCCCAGCTGAAGCAGGTTCTCGACGCCTACGCCGCTCGCGATGCCGATCGCGCACTCGCCGTCTGGCGCGACGATGAGAACATCGACTCCATGTACAATTCGCTGTTCCGCGAGCTTCTGACCTACATGATGGAAGACCCGCGCAACATCGGCCTGTCCACCCACCTTCTGTTCGGCGCCAAGAACATCGAGCGCGTCGGCGATCACACCACCAACATCGCCGAGACGGTTCACTTCCTGGTGCGCGGCGTCAACATCACCGACGATCGCCCGAAGGGCGACGACACCAGCTCCACTCTGTTCTCGAAAAGCTGAGTGCGCGCGTTTTTGAAATGAGCATGAAAAGATGACGGCTAAAATTCTTCTGATTGAGGACGAAGCGCCCCTCGCCGAGATGTTGCGATACAATCTCGAGGCGGAGGGCTTCCGTGTCGCCCACGCCGAAAATGGCGAAGAAGCCGAGATCCTCGTCGCCGAGGAGAAGCCCGACCTTTTGGTGCTCGATTGGATGCTTCCCGGCGTATCCGGCATTGAAATCTGCCGGCGTATGCGCGCCCGGATGGAAACCAAATCCATTCCGATCGTCATGCTGACCGCCCGCGGCGAAGAGGGAGACCGCATTCGTGGTCTCTCGACCGGCGCGGACGACTACGTCGTGAAGCCGTTCTCGCTTCCCGAGCTGATGGCGCGCGTCAAGGCGATCCTCCGGCGATCTTCGCCGGACCGCCTTGCCGACGTCCTCCGCTTTGCCGACATCGAGCTCGACCGCCCGGCCCACAAGGTTACGCGCGGCCTGCGCGAGGTGCATCTTGGCCCGACCGAATTCCGCCTCCTGGAGTTCCTGATGGAAAGCCCGGGCCGGGTCCTGTCCCGCTCTCAGCTTCTCGACGGCGTCTGGGGCCGCGACGCCTACGTCGACGAACGCACGGTCGACGTGCACGTCGGCCGTCTGCGCAAGGCGCTCATCCGCGGCAAGGAGCGCGACCCGATCCGCACCGTCCGTGGCTCCGGCTACGTGTTCGGCGAACGCAACGGCGCGTAACACCCGGCATTCGGCACTGAGATAGGAGCAATCGGAGTTTCCCGATTGCCCTTTGCTTATTGCCGACTTCCGACACGCCTCAGCCGCACTCGCGACAAAAACTACCCTTACTGAAGATCCCGGATCACGACAGGCCGGGGGTTGATCGGCACTATCGCGTATTGCGCTTGCAAAGAGGGCTCTAGAGACCACGCCCGCCTCGGACGACATCCGTTCGAAGCGTGAAGAACAGGTCTCAGCGAACTCCCCGCAAGCCTCTGGAATAGGTCGACACCCATGGTGTACGCGCCGGAAACGGGGCGCGCGCGCGAGTTCTTTGCGCGCTCATTCAAGCTCGGGCTTCTCCCAGACGCCACCAATGGCGAAGCCGATCCATTACCCCAACGCGATCTCAAGAAGCTCGTCTTGATCATCGGCCTTGGCACGCTCTCGTGGGTCGCGACCTACGTCGGTATGCTCGAGCTGATCGAAGCCAACATGGGCGATCTGCCTCTGATCCATAAGCTGATCATCGGCTTTTCGGTCGCCATGCTGATGACGATGATCGTCTGGTTGCTCGATCAGATGTTCACGCCCGTCGGCACCCTGACGCGCCTCGCCTACATCGCCGGCTACCTCTTCCTCAGCATCATCTCGGTCGGTTTCGGCTTCGGCTTCTATTGGAAGGTGCTCGAAAGCCGTGCCGAAAGCTCACGCTCCGCGGAATCGGCGGTCACCGCGGTACAAAGCTCGCTGAACGGCGCCTCGACCCGGCTCGAACAGTTGAACGCCACCCTTCTCCAGCTTGCCGCCGTCTCGCGCAACAAGGCCGAGACCGAGCGCAGCAAGGGAACCTCCTGCCCCAACAGCAAACCCGGCGACGGCCCCCGCCGCCGTATGCGCGACGAGGACGCCGCCCGCTTCGGCTTCGCCTCCGAGTTCGTCGCCGGCCGTGTCGCCGCCGTCAAAGCCGACATGGCAGCCCTCGACGGCGACCTCGCCAAAATCGCGAGCAAGGATGCTTCAATCGTCGATCCCAAATCCGGCACCCGCAACGAGTTCATGAAAGCGTTGAGCCGCAAGCTCGACATGACGGTCTCGAGCTTCAACGCACTGCGCACCGACCCCCAATTGAAGCAGATGCGCCAGGATCTGGAGGACCGCGCCAACCGCACGACCTTCGGCGACCCCAAGAATGGCGGCTTCGTGTGCCCGGACGCCGAGTTGAGCCAGGCCCTCCGCGGAGCAGTTCGCGCCATCGGCGAGCTGCCGGTCCTTGAAAAGCCGACGATCGCGGCCGTCGAAGGATCGGAAGCCACCATCGAGGCGTTCCGCCGCCTCACCACGACCTTCTACGGACTCCTCGCGTTCAAGCTTCCACCCTCGGCCGACGAGCTGCGCGAGCTACAGAAGAAGGCCATGCAGTCGGTCGAGGCCGGTCCCTCCGCCATCGCCACCGAGGAAGGCGGGCTTTCGAAACGGGACTATGTGCCCCTCGCCGTCGCCATCTTCGTCGACATCTGTCTGTTCCTTGTCTCGATCGGCCGCAGCCCCCATCGTCTGCACGGGCTGGTGCCAAAAATGCGCGAAGCCGAACGCGGACCCGTGATCGAAATCCTCTCCCGCTTCAATGACATCCATCGCGATCCCGAGATCCGCGAGAACTTCGAGTTGTTCCGCCACGTCGTGTTCGATGTCCACGGCGCCTACTACGTGGCCGTCCCGCTCGACGCTCCTCCCCACGCTGGATTGACCGAACGCGAGGAGCTGCGCACGGAGGCCCAGCTTCTCGCCAACCTGTTCACGAGCTTCGAGAAGGACAAGATCTTCCGCCGCACCTGGACGCCGTTCCCTGGCGTCGTTCGCAAGAAACTCGCCAGGCAAGGCTCGAAGTTTGCAGGTTCCGAAGCCTTCCGCATCTATAAGTTCCGCGACGGCGCTTGGTCTGAGTTCATTCTCGGCGCCGTCATGGGGGCTGCCCGCCGCGCGGAGGCGGAAGCAAATCGCCGCCGCATCGAGCGCGATCTCCTGCGCCCGGCCGAGGCGACTTTTCGCCCGGCGATGGCACCGTTTGCTGGTCCAACCTTTGCCGCACCGGCCTTCGAACCCCTCGTGCGCGAGACGAGCCCGTTTGAGACCATCCGGCCGCGCCCCGAGCCTGCGTTCACCCGGTCCGAGCCGACCCGAAGCGAACAACGTCCGCAGCCGCGTGCCCCGTCCCGTCGGACCGCCTCGCCCATCCATTCCGAAGTGTTCGGTCCTTACGCCATGAGCGCGGAAGCCGAATTGAACGCAGCCGACACGTTCGACGACGAAGAGAGCATCCCCGGGCCCGCAAATTCCAACACGGCACCGAGCCGCCAGGCAGACATTCTGCCGCCGAAATCCGAGCAGACGCCGCGCAGCGCCGAACCGGCTGCGCCGCGGACACACGTCGATGTCGTTCTGAAGCGCGAGACCGCAACCGTGACGCTTCCGCTCGAGACTGCAGGCGAAGGCGGCGGTCTTATCGGCCGCCTGGGCCAGGCTCTAAACGAGATTACCCCCGAGCCCAAAAATTTTTCCGCGATCGAGCATTCATCCGAGGCTGCGACCAATGAACTCCGTTCGATCGACACCGCTTGGTCAACACACCAAGAAACAAAAAATGACGAATCCGAGCCGATTGAATCGGTTGCGTCAGATATCTCAACCGATCCCTCAACCTCTGATGCGGCGACGATCGCCGGGCGCCTGCGTCCTGTGATCGTCAAAGCGTGAGCGGGAAAAATTCTAGCGCCTCACACGCGCCGTCACGAAACACTTGATTAACCGTCTTGGCGCCAAATGAGCTGCACGACAACACGACGGGACCTTCGAACTCTGTTCGACCCCAAATAAGGACAAAACGAATGCGCTTCAGTCCAAAAGCTCGCATGAATGTCGTAACCAAGGAAGACAAGGAAGAACGGCTGAGGGCATTCATCGCTCGTCATCTCGAAGCGCAGCGCGCCCTCGGCGCCCCCACCACGGACATCACCTATCGCTTGCTGGCTCTCTCTGCCGAAAGCCCCGCCGCCAGCGCACTCGACAAGCTCGCGCCCGAGCTGTCCGCCGCCGGCATCAAGGTTGAAGCGCTCCTCGTTCGCCGCTCGTCGACCGCAATGCCAGCGACCACCGACTGCCGCTTTGTAACAGACATTCGCCTCCTCGACGCCCACGAGCAGCTCGTCCTCGACGCAACCACTGTTTGGATCGGCGACTGTATGCGCCGCGATCCCCTGCGGCGCGACTCCTATGAACTTTATTCCGAGGCCTGCCCCGCAACCGCGACCCGTGCCATCCGCTCGTTCGCGCAGATCTGGCGCGCTGCCGGTCCGTCCGGCAGCCTGACCTCCGAACGCAAATGGAGCGGCCCCCGCCAGCCGAGCCTGTTCGACCCGTCGCTGCTTGCCGGCGCCGAAGCGGCCCCCCTGCCGGCGTTGCTGCGGCACTGATCCGCGTCACCCCAAACTAGGCGTATCAAGCAAGCCGGCCTCCCTCGCGGAAGCCGGCTTCTTTTGTTTTGGAGAGCCGACGGGGTCAATGGTCCGCATTGAGCGGAACTTGCCGGTAAATTCACTCTTGCCGCCAACGTTTGATCATTCGCGTCTGATGGTCTGACGCTGCGCCACGAGCCAATGCTATTGTCAGCTTACGAAATTTTGGCTTTGGCCAGGTTCGTCACGAGCGTCCCCCCGGACGGCTGTTCCTTAGGAAACAGCGATCGTTTCCGGTAGTCCGCTAAGGGGCGCGGTAGGTAAGTGATCCGAAGGTGACAGTGCGATGCGCTTTTTTCAAAGCATACTGATATGTGTGTGGGTTCTTGCAGGTCTCGCGACCGCCAGCGCCCAGGAAAGGCCGTTCGCCCACAAGGGCGTGGCCAAGGATGCCGAGCGCTACGAAACGTACATCAAAAACACCTGGAAGCCTGACGGACGCAAACCCGGCGATCTGAAACTCGCCGCTGAGCGCCTGCTCGGCCCCGACCCGCGCGCGGCCTCGCGCACGTTCGCGATCGCCGTTGCCAGCGACGACAAGAACCCGGAAAACTGGATCGGCCTTGCCAAGGCGCTGCTCGCCATCAAGCCCGACGACAAGGGTTCGGAGTCCTACGATCTTCCTGTCAACGCCTCGGGCGCCGCCTACCGCGCCTATACTTTGGCAACCGACAAAGCCGTAAAGGCCCGCGCCCTCGCGGTTCTCGGCGACGCGATGCAGCGCCGCTCCTACTGGCGCCCCGCGATCGAATCCTTGAAATCGAGCCTGTCTCTGGTCGAAGCCGCCAACGTCCGCGAAGCCTACGAAAAGCTGCGCGCCGAGCACGGCTTCCGCATGACCGATTATTCGACCGACAGCGACGCTGCAACGCCTCGCGTTTGCATCCAGTTTTCTGAGAACCTGTCGCGCGCCCAAACTGACTTCGCCAAATTCGTCTCCGTCAACGGACGCGATCCCCAGTCGGTCGCCGCCGAAGGCAGCCAACTCTGCATCGACGGCGTCGAGCACGGCCAACGCTACGAGATCCAGATCCGCTCTGGCCTTCCCTCCGACGTCAACGAGCCGCTGCCGAAGCAGGTGACGCTCGCCGTCTACGTTCCGGATCGCAAGCCGAGCGTTCACTTCACCGGCAAGAGCTACGTCCTGCCGAGCCGCGGCCAGCAGGGCATCCCGCTTGTGGCGATCAACACCGGCAAGGTCCAGGTCGAAGTCTACCGCATCGGCGACCGCAACCTCGCCAACGCCCTGTCCAACGGCAATCTCGATCGCCAGCTTCAGGGCTACGAACTCGAGACCATCAAGAGCAGCACCGGCAGCCTCGTCTACAAGGGCGAGCTTGAAGTCCCGACCAAGCTCAACTCCGAAGTCACGGCCGCTTTCCCGGTCAGCGAAGCCATCGGCGAACTGAAGCCTGGCGCTTACGCCATGGTGGCGCGCCCGGCAGATCTCACCCAGGACAGCTGGCGCGAGCAGGCAACCCAGTGGTTCATCGTTTCCGATCTCGGCCTCACGGCCGTATCCGGCGATGACGGCATTCACGCCTTCGTCCGCTCGCTCGCGAGTGCCGATCCGGTGTCGAAAGCCAGCGTGCGCTTGGTTGCCCGCAACAACGAGGTTCTCGCCACCGCCACCACCGACGCCAACGGCTACGTCCGCTTTCAGCCCGGCCAATCCAAGGGCGAAGGCGGCGATGCACCAGCCATTCTGGTCGCTGAGAACGGAGCCGGCGAATACGCCTTCCTCGATCTCACCTCGAACGCGTTCGATTTGTCTGATCGTGGCGTGAAGGGCCGCGACGCCCCCGGCCCTCTCGATGGCTATCTCTACACCGAGCGCGGCGTTTATCGCCCAGGCGAGGAGGTGAACGTCACCGCCATCGTTCGCGACAACAACGGCGCTGCCGCTTCGCTTCCGACCACCTTGATCGTCGTTCGTCCGGACGGTGTCGAGCACGGCCGCTATACGCTAACCGACCAGCAGATCGGCGCCCGCTCGCTGCGCTTGACGCTTGGCGGCGGCGCGATGACCGGCACCTGGCGTGCACGCCTGCACGCCGATCCCAACGCCGATGCCATCACTCAGGTCTCGTTCCTCGTCGAGGATTACGTTCCCGAACGTCTCGACCTCACCCTCAAGGACGGCGCCGGCAAGCTTGCGCCTGAAGAAACCAAGACCATCGACGTCGCTGGTCGCTATCTCTATGGCCCCCCGGCCGCCGGCCTCGATGTCGAAGGCGACATCGTCGTCAAGGCATCCACCAAGGATCTCGAAGGCTTTGCCGGGTATCGCTTCGGCGAGGCCGACGAAACCGTGAGCCCGGTGCGCCAGCCTCTGGAGGAGATCTCCGAGACCGACGCACAGGGCAACGCCGCGCTCAGCGTCAAACTGCCGGCTGTCACCAAGACCGCCCGCCCGCTTGAAGCCAATGTCATCGTTCGCCTGCGCGAATCCGGCGGCCGCTCCATCGAGCGCTCGATCACGCTGCCGGTGAACCTCGGCGATCCCCGCATCGGCATCAAGCCGCTGTTCTCGACCAGCGCCCTCGGCGAAGGCGAGAAGGCCAACTTCGAGGTCGTCCTGCTCGACGGCGACAACAAATCCGTCGCCGCCAGCCTCGATTGGCAGCTCGTCCGCCTCGACACCTCGTGGCAGTGGTATCGCCGCGACGGCTCCTGGGGCTACGAGAGCCAGACCATCACCCGCAAGATTGCAAGCGGCAAGCTCGACGCCACCGGCACGACGCCCGCCACCATCTCGGCCGACGTCGACTATGGCCGCTATCGCCTCGAAGTCAGTTCTTCGGCGACGGCCGGCACGCTGTCGAGCGTCGTATTCAATGCCGGCTGGTATAACGCCGGTGAGACCGCCGACAGCCCCGAGATGCTTGACGTCGCACTCGACAAGGAGACCTACCAGCCCGGCGAGACGGCGAAGCTCCGCATCGCCTCGAAGCAGGGTGGCAAGGCGCTTATCGCCGTGCTCGGCAACGGCCTGCTCTCCGCCAAGGAAGTCGAGATCGCCAAAGGCGGAAGCGACGTCGAGTTGACCGTCGGCGACAATTGGGGCCCCGGCGCCTACGCAACCGCCCTCCTTTATCGCCCGATGGATGAAGTCGCGAAGCGTATGCCAAGCCGCGCCATCGGCGTCCGCTGGATCGGCGTCGACCAGACCAAGCGCACGCTCAAGGTCGCGGTTGCCACCGAAGCCAAGATCAAGGGCGCATCCGAGCTCACCATTCCGGTCAAGATCGAAGGCCTCGAAGCCGGTGAGGAAGCCCGCGTCACGGTCGCGGCCGTCGACGTCGGCATCCTGAACCTCACCCGCTATCAGGTGCCGGCGCCTGAGCTGCACTTCTACGCGCAGCGCAAGCTCGCCCTCGAGCTGCGGGACTTCTACGGCCGCCTGATCGACGGTATGCGTGCCGAGCGCGGCAAGCTGCGCTCCGGCGGTGACGGCATGGAAGGGTCTGGCCTCCAGGGCACGCCGCCCGTCGAGGAGACCGTCTCCTACTACTCCGGCATCGTCACTGTTGGGCCGGATGGCACCGCCAACGTCACCTTCGCGGTTCCGAGCTTCAACGGCACCGTCCGCGTGATGGCCGTCGCCTGGACCAAGACCAAGCTCGGCCACGGCACGAGCGACGTCATCGTCCGTGACGAGGTCGCCCTCACCGCCTCTGCGCCGCGCTTCCTGACACTCGGCGACGAAGCCATCGTCGATCTTTCTCTGCACAACGTCGACGGCCCGGCGGGCTCTTATAACGCCAAGATCGTCGACCAAACCGAAGGCGAGACCGCCCTTGCCGAAGAGACCGTCGCTCTCAAGAGCGGCGAGCGCAAATCGCAACAGGTGACGTTCAAGCCGGCCGACGTCGGCCAGCGCCTCTACGACGTGCGCGTATCGGGTCCGAACGGCATCGCCATCTCGCGTCGCCTCACGCTCGATATCAAGCCGCCCGCAGGCGACATCCGCCGCACCACCGTCAGCTCACTCGCGCCCGGCGCCAAGCTCACGCTGTCGAAGGATCTGCTCGCCGGCCTGATCAAGAGCCGCACCAAGGTCAATGTTTCGGTCGGACCGGCCGCAACCATGGACGTACCCGGCTTGCTGACCCAGCTCGACCGCTATCCCTACGGCTGCGCCGAGCAGACGGTATCGCGTGCTCTTCCCTTGCTCTATGCCAACGCCGTTGCCGCCAACATCGGCATCGGCACCGACAAGGCCTTGAAGGAACGCGTACAGGGTGCCGTCGCCCGCGTCTTCGACATGCAGGATAGCTCCGGCGCGTTCGGAAGCTGGGGCCCCGGCAACGGCGATCTCTGGCTCACGAGCTACGTCACCGACTTCCTGACCCGCGCTCGCGAAGCCGGCTATGACGTGCGCCAGCTTCCCTTCAATCAGGCTCTCGACCGCCTGCAGAACTTCGCACTCAACGGCGAGGACTTCTCTGAAGGCGGCGAAGCTCGCGCCTACGCTCTCTACGTGCTGGCTCGCAACAGCCGCGCGCCGGTCGGCGAGCTGCGCTACTACGTCGACACCAAGCTCGACAAGTTCACGACCCCACTCGGCAAGGCGCAGCTTGGCGCTGCCCTCGCCATGGTCGGCGACAAGGAACGCGCGGAGACGGCCTTCAAGGCCGCCCTCGATAGCTTCTCCGAACAGGATAAGCTGAAGCTCGCCCGCTCCGACTACGGCTCCGACATCCGTGATGGCGCCGCCCTCGTGACGCTCGCGTCCGAGACCGGCATCGTGAAGTCGGAGACACCACGCCTCGTCAACGTCATCGCCAAGGCTTACGGAGCACGCAACTACACCTCCACGCAGGAACAGGCATGGATGCTGCTCGCCGCCCACGCCCTAGGCGAGCAGACCAAGTCCACCAAGCTGACCCTTGACGGCTCGCCGATCACCGGAACGCTGCTCCGCACGATCTCGCCGGCGGATCTTGGAGAAGACGTCGTCATTACCAACGACGGAGACACCGCAACCGACGCAGTCGTCACTGTCATCGGCGCCAGCCTGACCACCGAGCCCGCCATCTCGAAGGGCTTCAACATCGAGCGCAAGTACTACACGCTCGATGGAAAGGAGATCGATCTTGCAAGCGCCAACGGCGGCAAGAGCGAGCTCGCGCAGAACGATCGCCTCGTCACCGTGCTCAAGATCACGAGCGACGAAGCCGCCGGACGCGTGCTGCTTGTCGATCGCCTGCCGGCTGGCCTCGAGATCGAAAACCCGCGCCTCGTCGACAGCGGCGATATCAAAACGCTCGACTGGCTGAAGACCACCCTGCGTCCCGATCACACGGAATTCCGCGATGATCGCTTCGTGGCGGCCTTCAACCTCTGGGGCACCTCGTCTTCCTCCTCGTCCAGCAACGGCGGTGACGGAGACGGCGGCGACGACGAGGGCGGCAGCGACGACGACGGCAACGGCAGCGGACCCGACACCACCAAGGCTCCGGCCTCGCAGGCAACCGTGGCCTACATCGTGCGCGCCGTAACGCCCGGCTCGTTCATCCACCCGGCCGCGACCATCGAGGACATGTACCGTCCCGAGCGCTACGCCCGCTCGGGCGCCGGCACCCTCGTCGTCACGACCAAGAAGAACTAGGGAACGGATATGCGCTTTCCGTTTCCATCGAATCGGCGCGCCGCAGAGGCGGACTTGTCCACGATCCCCAATCGCGCATCGCGATGGACAAAGCCACTCCCACGTCCTCTGCGGCTCGCCGTCTTCTCTCTCGCCGCGGCGGCCTTCTTGGCCGTCGCTGCGAGCGCGACCATCGAAGTCGTCAAGCATCAGATCGGCCCGCTCCCGCTCGAAGCGGCGAACGCGACCTCCGTCACCGTGCTCGATCGCGAGAACCGTCTGCTGCGCGCCTTCACCACCAAGGATGGCCGCTGGCGCCTGCCCGTCGACGTGGCGGACGTCGACCCTCGTTACCTCGCCATCCTGATGGCGTTCGAAGACAAGCGCTATTACACCCACGGCGGCATCGATATGCTCGCCTTCCTGCGCGCCGGCTATCTTCTGGTGCGCCACGGCCAGATCAAATCCGGCGGCTCGACCTTGACGATGCAGGTCGCCCGCCTTCTCGAAGGCAAGCATGAGCGTACCGGCGCCGGCAAGCTGCGCCAGATCGCGCGCGCATTGCAGCTCGAAGAACGCCTGTCAAAAGACGAAATCCTGCGCCTCTACCTGCGGCTCGCCCCGTTCGGCGGTAACATCGAAGGCGTCCGCGCCGCATCCCTCGCCTATTTCGGCAAGGAGCCACGCCACCTGTCGGCAGGCGAGGCTGCTCTCCTCGTCGCGCTCCCGCAATCGCCGGAATCCCGCCGCCCCGATCGATACAGCGAACGCGCCCGCCGCGCCCGCAACCGCGTGCTCGATCGCGCGGTGGAAGAAGGCGTGCTGCCGAAGGCCGAAGCCGAGCGCGCCAAAGGCGAGCGCATCCCGACGCGCCGCCTCGAATTCCTGAAGCTTGCCCCGCATCTTTCGGAATCCGAAGTCGCCGCCAGCCCCACCAAGCTCATTCACCGCCTGACGCTCGACCGCAACATGCAGGCCGCCGTCGAAAAACTCGCAACCGAGCAGACCAAACTCCTCGGCCCCAAGCTTTCCGCCGCCGTGCTGGTTGTCGACCACGCGACAGGCGATGTGCTGGCCCATGTCGGATCGGCCGACTATCTCGACAAGGATCGCCAGGGTGCGATCGACATGACGGATGCCATCCGCTCGCCAGGCTCCACGCTGAAACCTTTCATCTATGGCTTGGCTTTTGAAAACGGCCTCGCACATCCCGAAACGCTGATCGAGGATCGCCCGACCCGCTTCGGAACCTATAAGCCCGAGAATTTCGACGAAGATTTCTACGGCACCGTCACCATCCGCGAAGCGCTCGGCAATTCGCTCAACGTCCCGGCCGTGAAGGTGCTTGCAGCCGTAGGCCCCGGCCGCCTGATGGGCCGCTTCCGCCGCGCCGGCATCACGCCCGCTCTCCCGCGCAACACCCAGCCCTCACTCGCCATTGCCCTCGGCGGCCTCGGCATGACGCTGAAGGATCTTGCCGCACTCTACAGCGGTCTTGCCCGCGGCGGCGAGCCCGTCGTGCTTTCCTGGCATCGCGACGACAAAGCCCAACAGAAAAGCACAGCCGCAGATCGCAAGCGCCTGCTCTCGCCGGTCGCATCCTGGTACGTGACCGACATCCTGAAAGATGCGCCGCCCCCACCGAACGTCAAAGGCGGCGCCATCGCCTATAAGACAGGAACCTCCTACGGCTATCGCGACGCCTGGGCCGTCGGCTACGACGGCCGCCACGTGGTCGCGGTCTGGGTCGGTCGTCCCGACGCCGCTTCGACTCCTGGCTTGATGGGACGCCTCTCGGCCGCGCCGATCCTGTTCGACACCTTCGCACGCATCTCGGAGCGTACCGCGCCGTTCCGCTCGGCGCCGTCGGGTGTGATCAAGGCGACCGGCGCAACGTTGCCGCCGCCGCTGAAGCGCTTCCGCGAGCCCGGCGACAACACAATCGCCACCGGCCCGTTCCTGGAACCCCCGGTGCTGATCTCATTTCCGCCCGATCGCTCCGAGTTGGATGTCGAGGAGCGCGAAGCCGAACCGCTGATCCTCAAGGCCGAGGGTGGCGCGCTTCCGCTGACCTGGCTCATCGACGGCACGCCCGTGACGTCCGATCCCTTCCGCCGCGATATCGAGTGGCAGCCCGAAGGCCGCGGCTTCGCCAAGCTCACAGTGATTGACGCGAAGGGAAACGTCGACCGCGTGACCGTGCGCCTGCGCTAAACGAAAGCCGCAGATAAGCCGGGAACTATGCCCGTGCCGAGAGGATGGCGGTGTGCCGTTTCGCACGCTACTGTCACGTGTCGTGCTTAGACTATGATCGCTTCGGACTGGGGGTCCGAAGCGCCCGCGTCGAACCGCGCCGCCCCGCACCCACGCACCGCAAGCTTGGCCCCATGGTGAGCACATTGGATATACGCACGGCCGCGAAATACGGCGTCTTCGCTTTCCTCGCCATCGTATTCGCTGGCAATGCCGCTCGTGCCGAAGAGGCTGCCGCTCCGCTGCCATCCCTCGCCGCCAACACGACCGAAACCTCCGTATCGGGAATTTCGTCGGGCGCCTATATGGCCGGTCAGTTCCAGATCGCCCATTCCAAGACAGTCGTCGGCGCGGCCATCATTGCAGGCGGACCCTACGGATGCGCCGAAAGCGCCTTCTCGGACATGATGCTTGGCCCCGGCGCAGCCTTTCTGAACCTGTCGAAGGCGATCAATGGCTGTATGCTGAATGCACTCGCCCTCTGGGGCGTACCCGATGTCCCGGCACTCGCCGAAAAAACCAGGAAGCTCGCCGCGTCCGGGCGCATCGATCCGCTCGAAAACCTTCTAGACGATCGCGTCTATCTGTTCTCCGGCTCCAACGACCGCACGGTCGTACCCGCCATCGTCGCGGCGGCCTACGAATTCTATAAGCGCCTCGGCATACCCGAGAACCAACTGACCTACGTCTCCAACCTGCCCGCAGGACATGCATTCGTAACGGCCGACCTGGGTCTCGCCTGCGAGAGCACGGGCAAACCTTACGTGGTCGATTGCGACTACGATCAGGCCGGCGATGTGCTGAAACACGTCTACGGCGATCTTGTCCCGCGTGTCGCCACACCGGCCGGCACCTTCATCGAATTCGACCAGCGCCCGTTCCTCGCCGGAAAATCCAACCACGGCATGGAGGATCGCGGCGTCGCCTACATCCCGAAATCGTGCGCCACCACCACCGCCTGCCGCGTGCACATCGCTTTCCACGGCTGCGCCCAGAACCGCGAGAACACCGGCGAGCAGTTCATCCGCGACTCGGGCTACGCCAACTGGGCCGACAGCAACGCCTTCATCGTGCTGTTCCCCCAGGCCGCTTCCTCACCCGTCAACCCGCAGGGGTGCTGGGACTGGTGGGGCTACACCGGGCATGACTACCTGACCCGCGACGCGCCGCAGATCGACGCCGTCTACAAGATGCTGGAACACCTGGGCCGGCCCCGGCCGTGACCGGTTGTCTCGGTATCCGCTGACTCTGATCAAGCCCCGAATTTGTAAGCCCCCTAGGTATTGAGCGAAGCGCCGGTATCCGTTACTTGAACCGGTGGATGTAGCGGCCCAGGCCACCGGGGGGATTTGGATGCGAGCAGCAACAGGCACTTGGGCGTTGGATCGCCAGCGTCAGGCCCAGCCGGCCAACCGTGCCCGCCGCTTCGAAATCCTGTCGAGCCTATTCGCCATGGTCGCGCTCGCGGTAGCCGTCGCCCCGATGATCATCGAGCAGACGACCGAGGGCACCGGCTCCGACCGCACCGCGGCAACGTCCTCCGCCACGGGGCCCGCCTACGCCCCCGTCGGAGGCGAGACGATGTTCGCCGGCTACTCCGGCGTCCCTTACACCTACGCCAGCGACGTCCACGTCAAAAAAACAGGCGTGCATGATTTCACCGCCAAGAACATCGATTGGGAAGGAAAGCCCTTCGTCAATCCGATCTACTACGGCGCTCGCATCGTGCGCTGGCTCGGCGACGGCCGCACCGGCACCATGCTCGACTTCACGCACTCGAAAACTCTTTCGAAGCTGGACGACGAGGTCGAGTTCACCGGCACCATTAATGGCGCCCCCGCACCTGAGCGCGCCGCCCTTCGCAGCATCTTCAAGAAGCTCGAAGCCAGCCACGGCCACAACATGCTGACGCTGAATGGCCTCCTCCGCCTGCCGAGCCCGGCCCTTCGCATGCAGCCCTACGTCGGCCTCGGCGCCGGCGTCTCATTGCCCCACTCCGAGGTGCAGATGGCGAACAACGACAAGCGCACCTATGAGTACCAGGTTGCCGGCCTCGTCGGGCAAGCGCTCTTCGGCATCGAGTTTCGCACCGCGCGCGTCTCGTACTTCTTCGAATACAAGTTCACCTTCGCGCCGTACGAAATGCCGCTTTCGGAACGCGACGGCAGCATCCTGTTTTACGATCTCTGGCTGCAGTTCAAGGATTGGATGTCCGGAGAAGAGCCGCCCGGCGGTCGCCTGACCACCGATCTCGCGAGCCATCAGGTCGTCGGCGGCATCGGTATCCGCACGGCTCCCGCAGCCGCACCGTAGCGCCAGCGCTTTTCCGAGAGGTGCTTGCGTCCGGGCCGACTGCGCGCGCGATGCACACCTTCCCGCGACTCGCGGATGATAGTTCGGATGGGAAATCGCCTACACGCCGGCACCCGATGAAGGTCGGGGTCCAGCCACGCGTTCATCGAACTCATGTGGGGCGTGGAAATCTCGGCAGATCCGCTCGATCGGACCCCAAGTGCCCGTTCCAATCGATCAGAACCGCCTGAGCAGCCGTTCGAGATAATCGAGTTCGACCGGCGCGCGCGTCGCTTCGCCCTGTCTACGGCGCAACTCATCCAAAATTTCACGCGCCCGCTGGATATCGATCTGGTCCGGCACCTTGACTGAGGTTCCGAGATCCGGCCCCTGCGAACGCTGCGGCCGCCCTAGCGGATCGCGCGGCGTGTCGCCGGATTGCCCGTAACGCTGCGGCATGTTCCGCATCATTTCCTGCGCCATCGACTGTGCGCCCTGCCGCATCTGGTCGAGCGCACGGGACTGTTGCTCGGTCGCTTCCTCGAGATCGCCGCGCTCGAGCGCATCTTCGGCAGACTCCATCGCGCTTTCCGCGTCCTTGAGCTGCTGGCTCGATGGCGCGCCCTTGCCGCGCATATCCTTTTGCAATTGCCCGAGACGGTCGCGTAGCTGGCGCTGCCGCTCGGTCAGGCTGTCGAGCCCGCCCTGCTCGTTGTTGCCTTGTCCGAGCTGATCGCCTTGACCCTGCTGGCCCTGTTGACCCTGGCCGCCTTTCTGCTGTCCGCGTTGTCCGCGCCCGCGCTGCGCCTGATCCGATTGCCCCGGAGGCGCGCCAACATCGCCCTCCTGCCCGTCGCCACCCATGCCCTTCATGCCGGGCGGTGGCTTTTGCTTGCCTCGACCACTGTCCTGGGCGCCATCCTCGCGGCGCTCTCCGAACGTATCGTCCATGAGCTTCTGCTGGTCGCCGACCATGTCGCCCAGCTCTTCCATCATTTTCATCATCTCTTGGTTCTTCTGAGCCTGGGCTTTGTCCTGCTGGCCCGACTGAAGACGTTCCATGAGATCCTGCATTTCGGAGAGCATCTGCTGCGCCTGCTCGCGCGAGCCGTTCTTCGCCATCTCCTCGAGATTGCGCATCATCTGCTCGAGATCCTGCTGGGCCAGCGTTTCTTGATCCTGGTTCTGGCCCTCCTGCGGCTGCCCGTCCTGGTTCTGCTGTGCAAGCTGCTTCATGAACTCGTTGAGCGCCTGCCGCAGCTCCTGCATCAACTGCTTGATCTCTTCCTCGGACGCGCCGTTCTCCAGCGCCTTGGCGAGCTTGTCCTGCGCATCCTTGAGCGCGCGCTCGGCATCCGAAAGATTGCCGTCCTCGATACGGAGCGCGATCTGCCAGAGCTGATCGACGACACTGTTGAACCCGACGCGCGTGCGATCGTTGTTGAGGCGATGATAGGCCGTGCGCAGTCCGAGATAGATTTTCGGATCATCGATGAAGCCGTCCGGTTCCATCGTCAGCGCATCGAGTGCCTTTGCCACCACGGCGCGATAGCGCGGATCCTCCAGTAGCTTCTTGCGCTGCTCGACGACGGCGCGGGCGAGCGGCTTCGTGAAATTCCGCTCCGGCAGGATCATCTCGAACCCGGGGCTGCGGCCGATCTGTCCGGCGACGTCGCGCGCTTCGAGCGTCATGATCACCTTACGCCCCGCCCACGGATGCGACGCCATCTCGAAATAGGTGTGCGCCTCCTGAGACGTGGCATTGGCCTTCGGCAAGCGAAGCTCGAGCTTCGGCGGACGCGAAAGCGGTGGCCGCGGTCCGCTCGGTTTTTCCGGCTGCGCCCAGGCGCGCTTCGAATCCACCGGCGGATCCTGCAGCTTTTTGAGCTTCACCCCGGCAGACGAAACGCCGTAATCGTCCTCCGCCTTGTAGGTGAGCTTGAGCGAGCCGCGCGGCGTCAGCTCCGGCGGGCGAGAAAGCGAGATCTTCGGCAAAGCGTCGGGCGTCACCGAGATCTGCCAGCTCGCAAGCTCGCTGCGCCCCGCCAACGCACGCACCGTCGCCGAGCGCTTCATCTCGTAGCGCACTTCCTTGAGATCGCCAGTGGTCTCTTCGGTTTTGGCGTCGATCCGCTCAATTTCGGCCTTTTCTCCCGGCGCCAGCGTCGGCGTGACCTCGATCGCGAGCGATGTCGACCCCATTCCGCCGACGCGCACGATCAGAACGCTCTTGGCCGGAACTTCCCGACTGGCTGCGTTTGCATCGCCGGAAGCGGGAGCCTTTGCGCCGCCAGCTCCATCCGCCAGCATGACAGGCGGCCGTCCCGTGTAAGTGGGTGGCGTCAGCCAGGCATCGAGCCGCGCATTCGAGAGCGCCGACCCGACGCCGATCGCGAAGGCCGCGCGCACCCGCTCGGCCGCCGTATTGCCGAGCAACGCCGTGACGCCGACGATGCCGAGAAGCAGCGCCGCTCGCAGCGCCAACGGATCGAACCGGTCGGTTCTCGGCTGCGGCTTTCCGGGGCGCAATTTCGCGAGCAACGCCGCCATGCGCGAGCGATGCGCCTCCCAGATCGCAAGCGTCGCCGGATCGGACGACGGTGCGCTCAACGTATCTTCATAAGATGTCGCCGGCCTGTGCGGCACGCCCGATGCCCGCTCGATGCGCCGGATGGCATCTTCGCGCGAAGGCCACGTGATCCGCGCGAGCGTACCCAGCGCGGCCAGCAACGCGACGCCAAATCCTGCAAGCAGCACAATATGAAGCGCGGTCGGCAGGTGCGGCCATACACCAGCGTAGGAAACGATCAGAAACGCGGCGACCACCGCCAGCACGAGCCAAAGCTTGAGCCAGATCTGCTCGAAAACGGCAGCCAAGCGCGCGCGCCATATCTTGCGCTCGAACAAGCTGTCTGCTGCTCGGGAACCTTGGTCAATTTCCATGGCCCAAAACCTAGCACGGGCCCCGGAGGCGCTTCATTAAAAAGCGCTAACGTTCAACGGCTCTCCCGGGCTTCAGCCAAAAGCTCAACCCTGGGGTTCGAGCCACGGCGGCAGTGTATCGAGCCCGATCAGCTCGTCGTAGCTCGGCCGCGGCCGCACGACGGCATAAGTGTCTCCGTTGACGAGAACTTCCGGCACCAACAACCGCGTGTTGTAAGTCGACGACATCACCGCGCCATAGGCGCCTGCCGTCATCACCGCCATCAGATCGCCCGGCTCGAACGGCGGCAGCTTGCGCTCCAAGGCGAGATAATCACCGGTCTCGCAGACCGGCCCCACGATGTCCTGCAGCACCGCAGGCTCCGCGCCGCGCGCTTCCTCCACCGGCCACACCTCATGATAGGCCTCGTAAAGGGTCGGCCGGATGAGATCGTTCATGGCCCCGTCTACGATCGTGAAGCGCTTCCCCGCCCCCTCTTTCACGTAGAGCGCGCGGGTGACGAGGATCCCGGCATTGCCCGAAATCATGCGGCCCGGCTCCAGGTAGATCTTCGCGTCGAGATCGCCGAGGCTCGCCTTGACCAGCGCGGCGTACTCGTCCGGATGCGGCGGCATCTCGTTGGAGCCGCGATACGGCACCCCGAGACCACCCCCGATATCGAGATGATGGATCGCGTGGCCCTCGCGCCTGAGTTCGAGCGCGAGATCCCGCAACAGCCGGAACGCGTCGCGGAACGGCTTCAGATCCGTGATCTGGCTGCCGATATGCATATGGATGCCCTGGATGTCGAGGGCGGGCAGGCGGCGCGCTTCTCCGTAGAGTTCGACCGCTTTGAGATAGGGAACGCCGAATTTGTTCTCGGACTTGCCGGTCGAGATCTTGGCGTGGGTCTTGGCGTCCACATCCGGGTTGACGCGCACCGCGACCCGCGCCCGCACGCCGAGCCCCGCCGCCACTTCGGACAGCGCCGCCAGCTCGGGCTCGCTCTCGACATTGAAGCTGAAAATACCTTCCCGAAGCGCGTAGGCCATCTCCTCGCGCGACTTGCCGACACCTGCGAAAATGATCTTGTCGGCCGGAACGCCCGCCGCCCGCGCGCGGCGCAATTCGCCCTCCGACACCACATCCATCCCAGCACCCAGGCGCGCGAGCGTCGCCAACACGGCCTGGTTGGAATTGGCCTTCACTGCAAAGCAGATGACAGCATCCTGCCCCGCAAAGGCCTGATCGAGCACCCGATAGTGCCGTTCGAGGGTCGCGGTCGAATAGCAATAGAACGGGGTGCCGACCTCGGAGGCAAGCCGGGCGAGACTGACGTCCTCGGCGTGAAGCACGCCACCTTTGTAGCTGAAGTGGTGCATGGGAGCGGTGCGTCCGGAGAGTTCAGCTCCTGAATACGCTTCAGGCGCCCGAAATTGAAATTCCGACCGGAGCTATAGCGGGAGAAGAGGATCTAAGAGAAGCGGAAACAGGCAATCCCGGCGAAGCAGCCCCGCCGAAAGGATCTAACGGATCAGGCCGTCGAGAACCGAGCTCTTGTGCGGCTTGGGAGCGGCACCCTCGGGCTTGCCCTGACCGGACTGCGCTTCGGCCGTAGTATCGGCTTTCGCCTCGGGAGGCGTTTCGAGACCGCCGCGCAAACCGCATCCGCTCAGCGCGAACGCCAAGGCGGAAACAGTCAGAAAAGCGCGAACCCAACTCATCATCTCGATCCCGCCCATTCGGTCCCGCGTGCGACGACAGCGCCGCACCGCGAAAGGATTAGTGGCATATGCGGGCGGATTTTAGCGCCCCCCGCCATCCTTTTCCAAGCGCCGAGCCCACGCCCGCGCCATTTTCGCGACGTTCTGTGGCGAAGTTCCCCCATAGCTCTTGCGGGACTTTACGGAATTCTCGACCGAAAGGACAGAGTAAACGCCGTTCGAGATGCGCGGCTCGATCGCCTGCATCACCTCCAGCGGTACTTTTTCGAGTTCCAAGCCCCGGTCCTCGGCCGCCTTGACGATCGATCCCGTGACGTGGTGGGCATCCCGGAACGGCATCTTGAGCTCTCGCACCAGCCAGTCGGCAAGATCCGTGGCCGTGGAATAGCCCCGTCCGGCAGCGGCCCGCATGGCGTCCTTGACCGGCTCCAGGTCCCCGACCATCCCCGTCATGGCCGCGAGCGCAAGGCGCAGCGAGGCGAGCGCATCGAACGTCGCCTCCTTGTCTTCTTGCATGTCCTTGGAATAGGCGAGTGGCAGTCCCTTCATGACCATCAGCAGGCCCTGGAACGCCGCCGCGATCCGCCCGACCTTGGCCCGCACCAGCTCCGCCGCATCCGGGTTGCGCTTCTGCGGCATGATCGAGGAGCCGGTCGTGAACCGGTCGGAGAGCGTGATGAAGCCGAACTGGGGCGTCATCCAGATCACGATTTCCTCGGCAAAGCGCGAGAGATGCACGGCACTGATCGAAGCCGCCGCCAGCACTTCGAGCGCGAAATCGCGGTCCGCCACCCCATCGAGCGAATTGGCCATCGGCCGGTCGAAGCCGAGCACTTCCGCCGTCTTGTTGCGGTCGATCGGGAACGAGGTCCCGGCCAGCGCCGCCGAGCCGAGCGGGCATTCGTTGAGCCGGCGGCGCGCGTCGATGAAGCGGCTCCGGTCACGACCCAGCATCTCGACATAGGCCAGCAAATGATGGCCGAACGTCACCGGCTGCGCCGGCTGAAGATGCGTAAAGCCCGGCATCACGGTCGCCGCATGGGCTTCCGCCTTCTCGACCAGTGCGGCCTGAAGTCCGCCGATAGCCGCGATGATGCCGTCGGTTGCGTCCCGTACGAACAGCCGGAAATCTGTCGCCACCTGATCGTTGCGCGAGCGTGCCGTATGCAGCCGCCCCGCCGGGACGCCGATGAGCTCCTTGAGGCGACTTTCGACGTTCATATGAACGTCTTCGAGCGCCCGCGAGAACTCGAAATCGCCCCCCTCGATCTCAGCCGCCACCTGGTCTAGCCCGCGCAGAATCTCGCGCGCATCGCTCTTGGTGATGATGCCGGTCTCGCCGAGCATGGCCGCGTGCGCTTTCGAGCCACGGATATCTTGAGGCGCCAAAGCCTTGTCGAAGGAGATGGAGACATTTATCTCCTCCATGATCTCGGCGGGCGAAGCGGCAAAGCGGCCGCCCCACATCTTGTTGGCGTTTTTCTCTGTCACGGAACGGGCCCTCCGCAAGACCCTGAAGGATCGGAAGAAATAGTCATGAACGACGGCATCCCGCCCAGCGCATCTCGGAAAAGCTACGCGGTCGTCACTGCCCTGGCCGCCCTCGCGGCCGTTGTCGGCTTTGCGGCGGTATACGGCACGCTAGGCCAGCCTGACAACAACGGCATGACCCAAACCGGGGCTGGACCGGCGGAAAATGCGGAAGCCGCCCCGCGGCGTCAGGCGCCCGGCCTGCCGGCCTTCGTCTTCAAAAAGGCCCCTGAGCCCTTGGCGGAGGTTAACTTCACCGACGAAACTGGAGCCGCCCGAACCCTTAAGGACTTCCACGGTAAAACCATCCTTCTTAACCTTTGGGCGACCTGGTGCGCGCCCTGCCGTCACGAGATGCCGTCCTTGGACCGCCTGCAGGCCGAACTCGGCTCCGACAAGTTCGAGGTCGTGGCCTTGGCCGTGGACCGCAGCGGGGCCGAAGCCGCCAAGAAATTCCTGACCGACACCGGGGTAAAGGCTCTGAAGCTCTACGCTGATCCGACCACCCGCAGCGGCTCCGCCCTGAAGGCCGTCGGGATGCCCACGACGATCCTGATCGACGCCGAAGGCCGCGAGATCGGCCGCTTGCCCGGCCCGGAGGAATGGGATTCGGAGGCCGCAAAAAGGCTTATCCGGGAAACGCTCGGCGCGTCCGGCCCCGACGCGGGGGCACCTTCCACGACCCAATGACGGGATAGCCAGTCGCGCTCTGTTTAGTCTTGGTCTCCAAGACGGCGGAGAACCGACGGCCTAGAGTTGGCGACATTGAGCGGCTGCTGACCCAATTTCTCCTGCACCAGCACCGCCCGCAGCTTTACGCTTTCCGGCGACAAGTCGGTGTTGACCGGTTCGTCGAACCGCGCGTCGCGCACCAGATCCTCGATGAAGACCTGATAGTCTTGATCCGCCGCTTCCGGCGCGGCGCGCACGACTGTAACTCCGTCAACCGGCATCTCTAACTCTCACATGTCGTGCGGCGGCCCCAAGGACCGCCGATACTTGGTCTCAGATGAAGCGCAACGTCATGGTGGCGAGCACGCCGACGGCGCACGCAACCGCAACGCAGCCTGCGAACCGCTGCCATCCCGCGATCCGGAACGGCGACTCTTGCTTGGCCACAAGTTCGGCGAATTTCCGGTCGATCGCAACGAACGAGCGATGCGTAAGAACTGCGTAATCCGAGCGCGGGCCTTCGATGGCGTCAACCCGGCCGCGCAGCTCCTTCATCAGCCGAACCGTTTCGTCCAGCTTGTAATCTCTTGAATTTCTGAGGCTTTCCGCAAGCGCCTGCAACCGGCCGCTCTGCTGGGTATGCTCGATCAAGTCCGCCACCTTGGCATGCAGCGCCTCTTCCCGGCGCTCGAGCCGCTCGATCTTCGCGGCCAGCCGGTCCAGCAGCACCGCCGTCTCGGCAACAAAGCTGTCACGCGCCAACCACGGACCAGCCGTCACAACGTTCCCCGGGCTTTTAGCGCCGAGTTCCTGGGTTCCAAGCACGCCGAACCTCCCGCATACGCATTACACACAACGCACGTGCACGGAGCGCCTGCCTCATCGTCGGCGCAGCCGTTCTGTAAAATTAGCGCGTTTGCGTTAACACCGAGTTTGCCGCGACGGCCGCCGCTAGGGAAAAATGCGGAGGCGGCTCCGGCATTGACAGACCCCCGGTGAAGCGCCCATGAACGCCCGCGAGACGCCAAGAAATGGGGCAAGAACGAGCATGAGCGACCTGCAGAAGACGATCGAAGCAGCCTGGGAAACCCGCGACAGGGTGACCTCCGCAACCAAGGGTCCGGTTCGCGATGCCGTCGAAACAGCGCTCAACCTCCTCGACAAGGGCGAAGCCCGCGTTGCCGAGAAGCAAGGCGGAGAGTGGGTCGTCAACCAGTGGCTCAAGAAGGCCGTTCTGCTGTCGTTCCGGCTATCCGACATGGGCCTCATCGCCGGCGGCCCGGCAGGCTCCTTCTACTGGGACAAGGTGCCGCCCAAGTTCGAGGGCTGGACCGAAGACGATTTCAAGAAAGGCGGCTTCCGCGTGCTGCCGGGCGCCGTCGTGCGCCGCTCTGCCTACATCGCCCCCGGCGTGGTTCTGCTACCGTCGTTCGTGAACCTCGGCGCCCGCGTCGACAGCGGCACCATGGTCGATACCTGGGCCACCGTCGGATCGTGTGCGCAGATCGGCAAGAACTGCCACATCTCGGGCGGCGCCGGTATCGGCGGCGTGCTGGAGCCGCTGCAGGCCGGCCCCGTCATCATCGAGGACAACTGCTTCATCGGCGCCCGCGCCGAGGTGGCTGAAGGCGTGCTCGTGGGTGAAGGCTCGGTGCTGTCGATGGGCGTCTACCTCGGCGCCTCGACGACCATCATCGACCGTGCCACGGGCGAAAAGCATTTTGGCAAGGTCCCGCCCTATTCCGTCGTCGTTTCGGGCTCCATGCCTGGAAAGCCGCTTCCGAACGGCGAGCCGGGCCCGAACCTTTACTGCGCCGTGATCGTCAAGCGCGTCGACGAGAAAACCCGCTCCAAGACCTCGATCAACGAGTTGCTCCGGGATTGATCCATGCCGAGCGCAGGTCCCCTGCTCCACATGACGGCGCCAATCGATCGGCGCCAGTTCTGGATCGGAGTGGCCTGCCTTCTGGCCGTCGTCGTGCCGTTGCTGATAGGCGCGAGTGGTATGCTGCGCACTCAGGGCGCCACCTCGCTTGAGCTCGCCCTGTTTTACGTCGCCGGCGTGACTTTCATCGCCGGTGCCCTTCTGTTGGCGCGTAAGCGTCTCCGAGACCGCGGCCGTCCCGCCTGGTTGGCGCTGCCATACCTCGTCGTTCCGCCGGCCATCATTCGGACCGGGGATCTGGTCTCGAATGGGCAAGGCCTCCCCACGCTTCTGTGCTACATCGTCGGCTACGGACTTCTGGTGTGGGCGATCGTCGATCTCGGCGTTGGCGCGTCACGTCCGGTTTCCGGTCGACCCGAACCGGCCTCAAACGCGTAGCACCGTCCCCGCCATGTTCCACAGCCTCGATCCCGAAAAGATCATCGCCACGTTGGAAACGCTCGTGCGCCGTATCCACGAACGCTTTCCGAATTCAGGCCTCGAGAAAGTCGGCCACCAGCTGACTGAGGTGGCGCGTTTGACGTCCGCACGCGCCGACGCCTTGACCAGGCCCAACTACGTCTTGCGCTCGGTCATCGCACTGATCCTCTTCAGCGGCGTGGCACTGCTCGCTTGGCTGATCTGGCTCGCCCATGATCTCGAAACCTCGACAGAGCTGACCAACATAATGCAGGGCGTCGACTCGGCCACGAGCCTTCTGATCGTGCTCGGCGGTGGCGCTTTTTATCTCTCCACCTTCGAAGGCCGCTGGCGACGCGACCGCGCCATGACGGGCCTGCATGAGCTGCGCTCGATCATTCACGTCATCGACATGCATCAGCTCACCAAAGACCCTTCGGCCTTTGGGGCACCGCGCACCACCTCGTCGCCCGACCGGCGCATGACACCGCATGAACTGTTACGTTACCTCGGCTACTGCTCGGAGCTGTTGTCGCTCGCGAGCAAGGTGTCAGCCCTCTACGCCGACAAGATCCACGACCTCGCGATCGTCGATGCGGTTGGCGACATCGAGCGCTTGACCGCACACTTGAGCCAGAAGATCTGGCAGAAGATCGAGCTGATCCAGGAGCGAATGCCGACACGCCCCGCGAGCGATGCTCTTGGACCGAAAGCGAACCCATGACCCTCGATCCGAAAAACCCCGTCGCGCTGACCCAGGCGCTGATCCGCTGCGAAAGCGTGACACCCGACGAAGGCGGCGCACTGACGCTGCTCGAAAACGTGCTCGGCCCCGCCGGCTTCACGTGCTACCGCATGACCTTCAGCGAGCCGGGCACGCCCGACGTCGAAAACCTTTACGCACGCATCGGCGCCGGCGAGCCGCACATCTGTTTCGCGGGCCACACCGATGTCGTCCCGCCCGGCAATCTCGAAGCCTGGAGCTTTCCGCCATTCGGCGGCGAGATCCGCGACGGCATTCTCTATGGCCGCGGCGCCGTCGACATGAAGGGCGGCGTTGCCTGCTTCGCGTCAGCCGCGCTGCGCTATCTCGCAAGCGCGGACGGCAAGCTGAACGGATCGATCTCGTTCCTGATCACCGGCGACGAAGAAGGCCCGTCCATCAACGGCACCATGAAGGTGCTCGATTGGCTGCGCGCACGCGGCGAGAAGGTCAGCGCCTGCATTGTCGGCGAACCTTCGAATCCGAACGCACTCGGCGACGAAATCAAGATCGGCCGTCGCGGTTCACTAACCGCCGAGATCGTCGTTCACGGCAAGCAGGGGCACGCCGCCTACCCGCAGAAGGCCGACAATCCGGTACCGAAGCTCGCACGCATCTTGGATCGCCTCTCCTCGACCGAGATCGACCGCGGCACCGAGCATTTCGAAGCATCGAATTTGCAAGTGACAGTGCTCTCGGTGCCGAACCGCGCAGCCAACGTGATCCCCGCCGAAGCCCGCGCGACCTTCAACATTCGCTACAACGACACTTGGCGCCGCCCGACCATCGAAGCCTGGGTGCGCGAGCAGTGCGCCGCAGCGGCCGCCACCATCGGCGCGCGTTACGATCTCGAATTTGCGGGAACTGGTGATGTGTTCCTGACCAGCCCATCTTTCGCGGGCTCAAGCGTGCTCGTCGAAACCCTCTCGGCGGCGATCGAAGGGGAAACCGGCCGCACGCCCGCACTCACCACCGGCGGCGGCACGTCGGATGCGCGCTTCATCAAGGATCTCTGCCCGGTGGTGGAGTTCGGCCTCGTCAACAAGACGATCCACGCCATCGACGAGCATGTCTCGCTTTCCGACCTCGAAAAGCTGACTGCGATCTACGAACGCTTCCTCGCCGGCTATTTCAAAAAGCCGGGGTGACGGAACACAGGGTTAGACCGTGATCGCTTCAGGCTTTTCTGCGCTGCCGGTTCACGCCGCGCCGATAGGAGGCGCGACGATCGGAGCGTCTAGGCCTGAAGCGTGAATCATCGGTCTATGTGGCAGCTCGCCTGGGACAGGGGGGCGATGGCAAGCCGCTTTCACTCCGTCACCCCGGAAAGAAAACCGGGATACTAAAAAACTAGAACGTCAGCGCCGATCCGCCCGATGCCTCGACCACCTGCCCCGTGACCCAGCGCGAGTCGGAGCTGGCAAGGAAGCCCACAACATCCGCGATGTCCTTGGCCTGGCCGATCCGCTTCAGCGCCTGTTTGACCTTGATGCCTTCGGCAGCGTTGGGATCGCGCACGAACGACGCCATGTCCGTTTCGATCACGCCCGGCGCCACCGCATTGACCGTAATTGCACGCGGCCCGAGCACGACACCCAGCGTCTTGACGAGATTGTCGATCGGCGCCTTCAGAGCGGAATAGGCGGCCACGTCCGGAAGCGGCGTGCGGACGACACCACTCGAAAGAAACACAATGCGACCCTCATCACGGAGACGCTTTGCGGCCTCCTGCGAAGCAAAGAACGGCGCTCTCACGTTCACCGCATAGATCTCGTCGATCACGTCCTCGGTCGTCTCGGCAAAGCCAACGAACGGCGCGATGCCGGCGTTGTTGACGAGGATGTCGAACGTGGTCGCACCGGTGCGGGCCTGAAGCTCCTTATCGAACGCGGCGTAAAGCGTTTTCACGCCATCCTTGGCGGCGAGGTCCGCCCCGACGGCGAACGCACTGCCACCTGCTGCGGTGATCGCCGAAACGACCTCGTCGGCCGAAGACTTGTTCTTCCCGTAGTGGACCGCGACCAGCGCGCCGTCGGCAGCCAACCGCTCCGCGATTGCCCGGCCAATGCCGCGGCTGCCACCCGTAACCAGCGCAATTTTGCCTTCAAGGGGACGTGCCATTGGGATTTCTCCATATTTTTCATCTGCATAGTCCGAGACCCCGGTAGCGCCGACCACCACCTTGGCCCCGGCTGACGGGCAGATAAGAACGGAGATTCCGAAGTTCAAGACTATTGAACTATTGAATTTTAAAGAGTGCGCGCCATATTCCTCGGCGTGCAGAGACCGTTCGTACATCCCCCGTCGGAGACGCTGCGTCTGGAGAGCATCCTCTACGCGCTCGCCGACCCCGTGCGCCTTGAGATCGTGCGCCGGTTGGCGACCGGCGATTGCCCGTTGAATTGCTCGACGGCCGCGCCCGCGCACCTGCCGAAGTCGACGCAGTCTCATCATTTTCAGATTTTGCGAGAGGCCGGGCTCGTTCACTCCGAGCGCCGCGGCACCGAGGTCGTGAACACGCTCCGCTGCGCCGAGATCGAGGAGCGGTTTCCCGGCGTCGTCCGGACGATCCTCATGGCCGCCAAACCCCTCCAGTGCCCGGACGCGAAGAGCGGCAACTAGGAAACAACGCGAAGCACTGAGGGAAGCCTTACTTAAAGTGCTTCGAGAGCTTCAGGCCCTGTGCCTGGTAATTGCTGCCGAGCTCGCGCCCGTAAAGCACCTCAGGTACTTCCATCATGCGCTCGTAGACGAGCCGCCCGACAATCTGCCCGTCCTCTAGAATGAACGGCACGGTGTGCGAACGCACTTCGAGCACCACGCGCGAGCCACTGCCGCCCGCCGCCGAATGTCCGAAGCCGGGATCCATGAACCCCGCGTAGTGCACGCGGAATTCGCCGACCAGCGGATTGAACGGCATCATCTCAGCCGCGTGCGTCGGCGGGATATGTACGGCTTCCTTGGAGGCCAGGATGTAGAACTGGTCCGGATCGAGAATGAGCCGCCGCTTGCTGTCGGCCCGCACCGGCTCCCAGTAATCCGCAACGGTGCACGCGCCCGGCGCATCGACGTCGACCACGCCCGTGTGCTTCTTCGCGCGATAACCAACCAGCCCCGCGGCATCGCCTGCGAGATCGACCGAAAGCGCGATACCGTCGCGAATATCCGCCGTGGCTCCTGAGACCAGCGTTTCCGCCGCCTGCAATCTCACCAATCCTTCGTCGGTCTCGCGCGGATCGCCATGGCGGAAACGCAACTGCGAGAGCTTCGAGCCCTTGCGCACGACGACCGGAAATGTTTGCGGACAGATCTCGGCGTAGAGCGGGCCTTTGTATCCTGCCGGAATGAGATCGAACGCCGATACGCCATCCGCAATCACGCGCGTAAACACGTCGAGCCGTCCGGTCGAGCTTTTTGGATTGGCCGACGCCGCAATCGCATCCGGCAGCGCCAGGCTTTCGAGCAGCGGCACAACGTAAACGCAGCCGGTTTCGAGCACAGCGCCGCCCGCGATGTCGAACTCGTGCAGCTTGAGATCAGCGAGCCGCTCGGCAACCGTCCCGCCTGGGCCCGGCAAAAAGCTCGCCCGCACCCGATAGGCGCGCGGCCCCAACCGAAGATCGACGCTCGCCGGCTGAATTTGCCCCGGACCGAACGCTTCGGAGGCCTTGAGGCCGCCCGCCGAAACCAGCGCACGGATTGCCTGCACCGGAAAGATGCCCTCGGGCATCCCTACGCCAAGCGGCGAATCCGGTTCCAACCCTGCGTTTTGCTGGTTTTGCGGCATCGCGTTAACTCCTGTCCAACGCACGCTCTAGACCATGATCGCGCCAGATCCCACCAATCTGGTGCGCAAATCATCGGTCTAAAGCCGAAACCTAGAGCGTGTGTCACGCACGCTCTAGACCATGATCGCGCCGGATCACACCAATCCGGCGCGTGAATCATCGGTCTAAGGCTGAAACCCAGAGCGTGTGTCACGCACGCTCCAGACCATGATCGCGCCGGATCACACCAATCCGGCGCGTGAATCATCGGTCTAAAAACGAAACCTAGAGCGTGCGTCACGCACGCTCTAGACGAAGCGCCCCTTGACGCCAAGAGCCCGGAGGGTCTAATCCCGGTCTTATCGCAGGCTTCCATGGGCTCCGCGATCGTGGTGATTTGGCCGGCCGGCTTGCAGCCACGTTAAATAACTCGCTAAAAAGGGCCCATGCGCGCGACCCGGCAACTGGTCCGCCCTGGCTCATGGCAGCGGGGCAGACGGCCGGGTTTCTTGTTTTTGGCGAGCTGACCCGGGCTCGCGACGCGCGAAGGACTCCCCCATGTCTAAAGAGAAGACGGCTAAAAAGAAGACGACCATCTCCGCCGATCCCGAGAGCTGGAGCCCGGAAACGCAGCTAGTCCACGGCGGCGTGCTGCGCTCGCAATTCGGCGAGACCTCCGAAGCGCTCTTCCTGACCCAGGGCTTCGTCTACCATTCCGCCGAACAGGCCGAGGCCCGCTTCAAGAACGAAGACCCGGGCTTTCAGTATTCGCGCTTCGCAAATCCGACCGTTGCGATGTTCGAGGAGCGTATCCGCCTCCTCGAAGGCGCCGAGGTCGCCCGCGCCACCGCGACCGGCATGGCCGCCGTTACCGCCGGCCTGTTGTCGTTCCTCAAGACCGGCGATCACATCGTTGCCGCCCGCGCCATGTTCGGCTCCTGCCGCTACATCGTCGAGACGCTGTGCCCGCGCTTCGGCATCGCCATGACGCTGATCGACGGTCGCGACATCGAAGCCTGGAAAGACGCAATCAAGCCTAACACCAAGGCATTCTTTTTCGAGACGCCGGCCAATCCCACTCTCGACCTGGTGGACATCAAGGCCGTCACCGACATCGGCAAAAAGCACGGCATCACCACCGTGGTCGACAACGTGTTCGCAACCCCGATGCTGCAGCGCCCGCTGAAGCATGGCGCCGACGTGGTCGTCTACTCCGCCACCAAGCACATCGATGGCCAGGGCCGCTGCCTTGGCGGCGCGGTGCTCTGCTCGAACAAGTTCCTGACCGACCACCTGCAGGACTTCATCCGCCAGACCGGCCCCTCGCTCTCGCCGTTCAACGCGTGGGTCATGCTCAAAGGCCTCGAAACGCTTCCGCTTCGCGTCAACGCGCAGAGCGCGACAGCGGCGGCGCTCGCCGATCATCTCGCGGAGTTGCCCGGCGTCTCCCGCGTGATCTACTGCGGACGCGCCGACCACCCCCAGGCTGCGATCGTGAAGAAGCAGATGACCGGCGGCGGCCAGATGATCGCGTTCGAGGTCGAGGGCGGCAAGGAAGCTGCGTTCCGCCTGCAAAACGCGCTCAAGATCATAAAGATCTCCAACAACTTAGGTGACGCGAAGAGCATCATCACCCACCCTGCGACGACCACCCACTTCCGCATCGGTCCCGAGGCACGCGCCGAACTCGGGATCACCGACGGCATGTTGCGTCTTTCTGTCGGGCTCGAGAACGCCGACGACCTCGCAGCAGACCTCGAGATTGCCGTCGCAGCGGCCAAAGCCTGAGCGATCGGGTTGCAAGACGAGGACACCTGCACCGGAGACTCGAGCCGGCGCAGGTGTCATATTATTGAGACGGCGCGCCCGGCCGTGGTATGGCAGAGCCGAAACGGAAGACAGGTCGTCTTGTGACTGACGAAGTACCATACGAGCAAGTGACGGACGGCATTCGGATTCGGGTCACCCCGGAATATTCGGACGATCAGTCGACCCCCGACGAAGGCTATTTCTTCTGGATCTACACGATCGAGATCGCCAACGAGAGCGAGCACACGATCCAGCTCAAGACACGGGTTTGGCGCATCACTGACGCCCGCGGCAAAACCGACGAGGTCCGCGGCCCCGGCGTCGTCGGCCAGACACCTGTCATTCCACCCGGCCAGTCTTTCACCTACTCCTCGGGCTGCCCACTCTCGACCCCGTCGGGCATCATGGTCGGCAGCTACCAGATGACCGACGAGAGCGGCAGATTGTTCGACGTCGCCATTCCCGCCTTCTCGCTCGATAGCCCCTACGCGACGCGCAGCGTGAACTGAAAGCGCAAATACCCGCTATGCCGACAGCCCAAGCCACCACATCCGCTATCGACCTTTTGCGCCAGCTCGTCGCGTTCGATACCACGAGCCATAAATCCAACCGCGAACTCATTAGCTTCGTCGAGGCTTACCTCGCTGGTCACGGCATCGCCTCGCAATTGGTCCCGACCGAGGATGGCTTGAAGGCCTCGCTGTTCGCTACCATCGGGCCTGAAGACGTGCCCGGCATTGGCCTGTCCGGACACACCGACGTGGTCCCCTCCGATCCCGCAGCCTGGACCAGCGATCCTTTCACGCTGCGCGAAGAGAACGGCCGGCTTTACGGACGCGGCACCGCCGACATGAAAGGCTATCTCGCCTGCGTTTTGGCGATGGTTCCGGAATTCAAGCACCGCACCCTCAAGGTCCCCGTCCATATCGTCTTCTCGTACGACGAGGAGACCGGATGCACGGGCGTCCGCCCGATGATCGCGGAGCTTGGCGACCGGCTCGCGAAACCCCGCGCGGTCATCGTCGGCGAACCGACGTCGATGGCCGTCGTCGATGCGCACAAGGGGCCGGTGCGCTGGCACGTGGAAATCACCGGCCGCGCCGCCCATTCGAGCATGGCCCATCTTGGCGTCAATGCGATCTCGGTTGCTGCGCGCCTCATCGGCGAGCTTGGCGCGATCGAGGCCGAGCTGTCGCGCCTGCCGCCTGACCCGCGTTTCACGCCACCCTATCCGACGCTCCAGGTAACGGAGATCGAGGGTGGAATCGCGGCCAACATCGTGCCCGCAATCGTCAACTTCGGCTTCGAAGTGCGCTCGATGCCCGGGCTCGATGTCGATGCCATCGAAAAGCGCCTCGCAGCCTTCGCCGAAAACGAGTGCCTGCCGGACATGCGCCGCTTGGCGCCCGAAGCCGACATCGTCATCCGACAGGGAAATCGCGTCCCGCCCTTCGGCGCCGACAAAACATCCGAGGTCGTCTCGCTGGCGCTGAAGCTCGCGGGCCAGAACGAAACCGGCGCAGTGTCCTACGCCACCGAAGCGGGTCTGTTTCAGGGTGCCGGCGTCCCCGCGGTCGTCTGCGGCCCCGGCGACATCGCCCAAGCCCACACCGCCGACGAGTGGATCGCGATCACCGAGATCGAGCGCTGCGTCGCCTTCCTCGGCCGGCTCGCCGATTGGGCAGAAGCCTGACCTCGCAAGCCATCTGCTCGCAGGCGTCCAGGCATGAAAAAAGGCCGCTTGGGGTGCGGCCTGAAGTTCGTGTTGGTTCTAGGCAATGATCAGTGAAGAGTGTTTCGGATATCCGAACGCTTGGGACAGAACGCTTTCGCCACTTCGTTGCACTTGAGCTGATGACGCAACGCAGACTCAACCTGAGGAACCCGGAGTAGCTCGTCCATGAGGGCCATCTGCGCTTCGACAGTCGTCGACATCGCGGAAAGGCCAAGTGCGCACCACCGTGCAAACCAGGAAAACTGAGCATCGGACGCATCACGCGAAGAAACCTCGGCCAAGGCAACCTCGCCCAAACCAGCCGACGGCAAATCGTGCCGGCGGGCTGAAGGCTTTGAAGCCGGAGCCGAAGAAAGCGCCTCGACCAGAAGCGGCGAGGCCTGGAACGCGGAGCCCCGGTCGCCGCCCTGACTGGGCCCGACCATATGCTCCGAAGATTTGAGTTTGTCCCTGAGACGGCGGATGGTCGACGGATCGGAAACGCCGATCGCCTTGATCGCGGTCGTCGGTTTGAGATTGGGGTCGGCCTCGAGCAGCTCGACTATTCGACGAAGCTGGCCTCGGTCGTCGAGGCCGCTCCCTCTGGGTCGGCCGCGGCGGGCATAGTCGGAAGGCATACGGGCGATCCATCCATCTACGATTCGATGGATGGAATCTTGCGGATCATCCGCCCGATTTGCCAAGAAGAATAATCAAGTCGTTACAATGATAAGAAGCGTTCCGCTTACAATTGTTGCGAAAATGATTCCATAACTTGCATATCAACAGAACGAAACAGGTAGTGCTCAAAACCGACGTTTGAACCTCAGCTTGTTTCGAAGCTCACCCGATAAGCCCGCGCATACGCGCCAGGTGCGAAAGCTTCACTTCCGGCCGGGCCCCCATCTGTCCGATGATTTCCGCAGCCGCGAAACTGCCGAGTTGCCCCGCCACCGCAAGCTCGTATCCGCGCGCCAACCCGAACAGGAAGCCGGCCGCATAGAGATCGCCGGCGCCCGTCGTGTCGACGACCTTCCGCACCGGATCCGCGGCGACCGTGATGCTCTCCCCTTCCGACACGATCACCGAGCCCTTCTCGCTCCGCGTCAGCACCGCGAGCCGCGTATCCTGACCGACGCGCTTTACCGCTTCATCGAAGCTGGTCGTCTCATAGAGCGAAAGAATCTCGCCCTCATTGGCAAACAGAATGCCGATGCCGGACCGGATCAGCGCCAGGAACTCGTCGCGGTGCCGGTTCACGCAGAAGGAGTCAGAAAGCGTCAGCGCCACCTGCCTGCCGGCCTTGTTGGCGATATCGACTGCCTGGCGGAATGCCGCCTTCGCCTCGTCGCGATCGAACAGGTAGCCTTCGAGATAAACGATGTTTGCCGCTTGAATGACGGCGGGGTCGACCTCGCCCTGATCGAGGTCGGTGCTGATGCCAAGAAACGTGTTCATCGTCCGCTGGCCGTCAGGCGTCACGAGGATCAGCGAGCGCGAGGTACCCTGCTTGCTGTCCGCCACCGCAGGGGTGTTGAACGCGACGCCGGCTGCACGGATGTCGTGACGGAAAATACGTCCGAACTCATCCTCGGCCACCTTACCGATGAAGGCGCCCCGGCCGCCGAGCGACGCAATGCCAGCCACCGTATTCGCCGCCGATCCACCTGAAATCTCGATGGCAGGTCCCATCGACCCGTAGATCGAGCCGATGGTGGCCGTATCCACGAGCCGCATGTGCCCCTTGGGCGCGTCGTGACGCTCGAGGAAGGCATCGTCGCAGCGGCCGATGATATCGACGATCGCATTGCCGATCGCGACCACATCGAATTGCGTGCCTGGCATGTTAACTCTCCCCCGTGTGTCAGAATGCGCGCACTATAGTCTTCGCGACTGGCAGCGCAACGCGCTCCGCGCGAGAACGGCACTCATCCAAAAGTCCAGATCATGATCCTCCGGCCTTATCGGCCTGGAGCGTAAATCATTGGCCTCATCAAGACCCTAGCGTCCCCGCGCGCCGGCAGCCCCGCCGTCCCGCACCATCATCGCCAGCCCCATGACGAGGCGCTCCGAAAAGGCCTCCTCGAGCGAGCCTGCAAGCCGCGCCGCCTTGGCCGCGGTGGCGATCCGCGCCAAAGCGTCAGACAAGCGGGCGGTCGTCCACATCCGGCACTGGGCCGCAAACGCGTCTTTCTGCTTGAAATGCAAGGGCGGGCGCATCTGCCGCAATGCGTCGTCCAGGGTGGCGCCCCGGTCAATCGACGCTCTGACGCGGTGCAGGCGCTGGAAATGCCGCTGGATGGCCGCGATGACCGATTGCGCGCTTTCACCGGACGAAACCGCCCGCCCGCACTCCGTCACCGCCTTCTGGACCTGCCCGGCCGCCGTCGCGAACGTAATGCGCTCCAGTGCCAGCTCCGAAACGTCGCCGACCACCGCCTCCACGTCCTCGACGCCGATCTCCGCCCCGGCTCCGACATAGAGCAGAAGCTTCTCGATCTCCCCGCGCGAGAGCGCCCGGTCGGCGCCCAGCCGGTCCACCAGCGCCTGGCGCGCATCCGCCGAAATCTTTGCCCCGGCATCCCGAACCATGTCCCGCACCAGCGCGTCGAGGTCCTGCGCTGCGTCCGCATAGCAGGCGATGGCGGCCGCCAGGGGAGACTTTTCGAACAGCGCCCTCAGGCTGTCGTCCGGCTTCAGGTTTCCGGCTTCCACCACCAGCACGCCTTCGAGCGCACCCCCTTCGACGATCGACTTCAGGGCCGCCGTGTTGACGCGCCGGCTCGCCACCGTCCGGATGATCTTGGGGCCGCCGAACATCGGGACCGTGCCGAGTTCGACCGCAAGCCGGTCGGGATCGTTGTCGAGATCGGAGTCGTCGAGCCGGATCAATTCGCCGTTGGGATCGAAACGCAAAGCGGCAGCCTTGGCCATTGCCTGCGCACGCTCGCTGACGAGGCCCAGGTCCGAACCGAAAAAGAGAACGGCGCGGATCTTGGGATCCGGAGAGGCGAGAAAGCTCTGTGCTTGATGCGCTTTGATGGCAACCATCTGAGCCGCCTTGAAGGGCTTCCAGGATCACAAGGATCGCAGCGTGTGACCGGGCGTGGTTATGCCCACGTCAGAAAACCGCAGCGAGCTTAGCGGAAAAAACCCGTCCCGAAAGAAAACGTACAGGCCGAATGCGATTGGGAAGGAGCGCTTACGCCTGCCCGCCGAGGTACGCCGAGAGGCGCGCCTTGAGGTCTTCGCCAACGGTCTTGGCGGCGCGATCCTCGGCATCTTCGCGCGCACGAACGTTCGAGAAGATCGACTTGTTGCGTTCGAAGCTGGCCCGGCCGTAGCTAATGCCAGAGAGCACCACAGACTTGTCCGAGAGGCGGACGAGCTGGAATTTCGCTTCGACGCTGAACACCTGACCGCCGGAATCGCCGTCCACGGCGACCAGCGTCGAAGTCACGCTTTCACGGATGGCAACTTCAAGACGCATTTCCGGCTGTTGGACTTCGCCGCCGCCGCCCGTCGCCTGGAAGATGAGTTCGTTACGGATCTGCTGACCGACGCGGCCAGGGATGGTGCCGATGGCAACCTTTGCGAGCTTCTGATCGGCAGCCGCACCGCCGAGCCCGGTCGAACCATACAGCGGGCGGAAACCGCCGTTGCCGCATCCTGCAACCAGCGGAGCCACGATCACGGCAGCCAGCAACAGCCGAGACACGGAACGCCAACCGTCCTTATGACGGCAAGCCCCCCGGTTCAAAGCGCTCCCAGTCTCGACGCTCGAACGCATGATCCCGCCTGCTCTCGACCCCCGAATGCTTCGGACCCCGTAACTCCGAAACACGATCATCGGTCTCTTCACGAACCCAGAACGCAACTGCGCGCTAGGCCACGATATTCACAATTCTTTGCGGCACGACGATGATTTTCTTGGGTTGCCGCCCCTCGAGGGCCCGTACCACGGGCTCGAGTTTCAGGGCGGCCGCCTTGACCTCGTCTTCCGCAGCGTCGCGGGCGATCAAAAGCTCGTCGCGGCGCTTGCCATTCACCTGTACGGCAATGGTGATCTTATCGTCAACGAGCAACGCCGCCTCGACTGCCGGCCAAGGCTGATTGGCCAGCAAAGTGTTGTATCCAAGCCGCGCCCAGCATTCCTCGCCCAGGTGAGGCATCATAGGACCGATCATCTGCACGAATAGTTCGCCAGCTTCACGAAACACCCACGCGAAGTCTTCACTCGTCTTTCCGGTCGCCCCGAATTTGGCCAGGGCCGCCGACAAGACGTTGGTAAACTCGTAAATCTGGGCCACGGCGACATTGAACCGGAGCGCCTCGATGCTTTGCGCTACCGCATGGGTCGCCTTATGGGCCGCCCGCCGAACGTCCACGGCCTCCGAGGACAGCTCGGCCGGCTGCCTGGTCCCGCGCGGTGCTGCCTTGTCAGCCAGATCGTCGATCACACGCCAGGCTCGCTGGATGAAGCGGCCGGCACCCTGGATGCCGGCTTCCGTCCACACCACGTCGCGCTCGGGCGGGCTGTCGGACAGCATGAACCAGCGCGCGCAATCGGCACCCCAGCCTTCGATGATGTCATCCGGATCGACCAAGTTCTTCTTGGATTTCGACATCTTCTCGATCGAGCCGATCGTCGCCGGCTGGCCGGTCGCAAGCTCGACCGCCCGCCGCCCGTCGCCTTCGCCCTCGAAGCGGATCTCGGTCGGAAGCAGCCAGGTGCCCGCCTCGGACTTGTAAGTCTCGTGCGTCACCATGCCCTGCGTGAACAGCGCCGCGAACGGCTCGCGCAAGTTCTTGGTACCGTGTCCGGAATCGGAGATCGCGCGATAGAAGAAACGTGAATAGAGCAGGTGCAAAATCGCGTGCTCGATGCCGCCGATGTATTGATCGACCGGCAGCCAGTAGTTCGCGGCGTCCACATCCACCGGCTGGTCGGCGTGGGGCGCCGTGAAGCGCACGAAATACCACGAGCTGTCGACGAAGGTGTCCATCGTGTCGGTTTCGCGCCGCGCGGGCTTGGCGCACTTCGGACAGTCCACATGCTTCCACGTCGGATGCCGGTCGAGCGGGTTACCCGGCTTGTCGAAGGTCGCGTCGTCCGGCAACCGGACCGGCAGATCCTTGGCCGGCACCGGAACGATACCGCAATCGTCGCAATGAATGACCGGGATCGGGCAGCCCCAGTAGCGCTGGCGCGAGATGCCCCAGTCGCGCAACCGGTAATTCACCTTGCGCGTACCGACCGCTGTCTTGCCGAGCTTCGCAGCCTCGAGCCGTTTGGCCGCCTCCTCGAATGCGGCGTCGGTCGCAAGGCCGTCCAGGAAGCGGGAATTGATCATCGTGCCGTCGCCATCGACGGCCGTATCGCCAATCGTGAAGCCTTCGGCAGTCGCCCCCGGCGGCAGGATCACCGGAATGACCGGCAGCTCGTACTTGCGCGCGAAATCGAGGTCGCGCTGGTCGCCGGCCGGGCACCCGAAAATCGCACCCGTGCCGTAGTCCATCAGAACGAAGTTCGCGACATAGACCGGGATCGTCCAATCCTTGTCGAACGGATGCACGGCGCGGATACCAGTATCGAAGCCACGCTTCTCGGCCGTTTCGAGATCGGCGACCGACGTGCCCATGCGACGGCATTCATCGGAGAATGCGGCCAGCTCCGGGTTATTCTCGGCAGCCGCTCTCGCCAGCGGATGATCCGGCGCGATCGCCATGAAGGACGCGCCGAACAACGTATCCGGCCGCGTTGTGTAGATTTCGAGTTCAGAATGACCTTGCGGCGCGGTCTTCGGATCCAGCGCCCAGCGCACCAACATGCCTTCGGACCGGCCGATCCAGTTCGCCTGCATCAGGCGCACTTTCTCCGGCCACTTGTCGAGCGTGCCCAACGCTTCGAGCAACTCGTCCGAATACTGCGTGATCTTGAAAAACCACTGTGTCAGCTCGCGCTGTTCGACCAGCGCGCCCGAGCGCCAGCCGCGCCCGTCGATCACCTGCTCGTTGGCGAGCACGGTGTGATCGACCGGGTCCCAGTTGACCTTCGAAGATTTCCGATAGGCGAGGCCCTTTTTGTAAAGATCAAGAAACAGCTTCTGCTGGTGCTGATAGTAATCCGGGCTGCAGGTCGCGATCTCACGGCTCCAATCGAGCGAGAGACCCATGGATTTGAGCTGGGTCTTCATTGCCTCGATGTTGGCGTAGGTCCACGTCGCCGGATGCGTCTTGCGCTCGATGGCGGCATTTTCGGCCGGCATTCCGAACGCATCCCACCCCATCGGATGCAGAACGTTGAACCCCTTGGCGCGCTTGAAGCGCGCCACCACGTCGCCCATCGCGTAGTTACGCACATGCCCCATGTGGATGCGCCCCGAGGGATAGGGAAACATCTCGAGCACGTAGCACTTGGGCTGCGAGCGATCGTCGGAAGCCCGGAAGATCTCTCCGTCCTCCCAAGTCTTCTGCCAGTGCTTTTCTCGTGCGGGCGCGTTGTAGCGTTCGGTGGCCATGGGGCTTTCGTAGGTTTTTGGATTAAGATTTGCGGCGTAATGAGCCCGAAAGGCGGCGAGCGGTCAAGCCAGCGCGCTGTCGCCGGGAAACGCGCGCCTTATTTGCCCCCCATCGCCGCCGGAAACGGCGCGAAGGCATTGCTGTCGTTCATCAGAAGATCGAAGAAGCGGACGTTGACGAAAAGCTTGTCTCGCCCCTCCCGCTCCTCGCGCAAAACGCCGGCGGCGATCAGCTGATTGAGGTGCCCAGCCGCCGTCTTGCGGGTGCCAAGCCCGGCATCCACAAGATCACCGATCCGCACGTAGGGTTGGACGAAAAGCAGCTCCACGAGCTCTCTCTTGTAGATTTTCGGCAAGTCCGCTTGGACGTACCGAACCGTGTCCTGCATCAGGTCCTTGATCGCCCAGATCTTGGCGCGCGTCCAAGTCGCCATCTCTGCGACAGCGTTGAGCATGTAAAGCACCCAAGGCTCCCAGGCTTGCTCGGTCGTCACCTCGAGCAACAGCTTGTAGTAGTCGCTGCGCCTGTCGTTGATGAACCGGCTGAGATAGAGAATTGGCAGGTCCAGCAACCCTTTTTCGATGAGAAAGAGGATGTTGAGCACGCGCCCCGTGCGCCCGTTGCCGTCTGGAAATGGATGGATCGCCTCGAACTGATAGTGGGCCACCGCCATCTTGATCAGCGGATCAAGATCGGACTCGTCGTGGATGAAGCGCTCCCAATTTGTCATCTTGTCGCGCAGCACGTCCTCGCCCTCGGGCGGAGTGTAGATCACGCGCCCGCTCTGATTTTTGAGATTGGTGCCCGGCGTACGGCGAATATTGAGATCGACGTCCTTGATCGCGCGACAAACCTCGATCGCGGTGTTGGTCGTCAATGGCCGGCCGCTTTTCAGGGTCTCGTAGCCCTTTAGCAGCGCCGTCCGGTAACGCAGCGTTTCTTTGGTCGCGATATCGGCTTGATTGGCGTCCGCGTTGGCGAAGCGGAAGAGCTTGTCGTTGGTGGTGACGATATTCTCGATGGCCGAGCTGTCTTTCGCCTCCCGAAGCGGGATCGAGTTGATCAGGACGTCCTGGTTCGGAATGAGGGCGGCAGCCTCCTTGAGCGCGGCAAGCTTCGCGCGGGCACCGACGCAGGCTTTTAGGATAGGCTTGGTTTCCAGGTCCGCCCCGGGCGGGAGACCAGGTAATGCGTTGAAGGGCCGATTTGGGTCAAAGGACATTATCATGGGTAATTTGTGGCATTTTCTACCCACAAACGCCAGACATGGGTCGCCGTTACCCACATGAGGCTAGATATGGGTAATTTTTATTGTTTTTTACCCACAAAAATCCAGGCATGGGTAGCCACGACCCACATCACCCCTGATATGCGCAAATTTTCCGATTTTTTACACATATCCCATGTCTCATGGTCACTCCGCGCCCATATCGGCTAAACGAAGCCCATGACCCAACACCTCACGCCCGCGTCGCCCGTTACCGAAGCCCTTGCCGACGTGCAATCCCGCCTCGCCGCCGCCGCGCGTGAGGCTGGCCATGACCCGTCAGCCATCCACCTGATCGCCGTGTCGAAAACGTTCGGGGCGGACGCCATCCTGCCGGTGCTGGAAGCTGGCCACCGCAGGTTCGGCGAGAACCGCGTCCAGGAGGCCAAAACCAAATGGCCGGAGCTGCGCGCCCGTTATCCCGGCCTCGAACTGCATCTCATCGGCCCGCTGCAATCGAACAAGACGCGCGAAGCCGTCGAGCTGTTCGATGCCATCCACACCGTCGACCGCCCGAAAATCGCCAAGGCCATCGCCGACGAGCAGACCCGCCAGGGCAAGCGCCTGAAGCTCTTCATCGAGGTCAACACCGGCGAAGAGCCCCAAAAGGCCGGCGTGATGCCGAAGGAAACCGCTGCCTTCGTCGCCCATTGCCGGGACGACCTCGGCCTCGAGATTGCGGGCCTCATGTGCATTCCGCCCGTCGACGAGGAGCCGGCCGTACATTTCGCCTTCCTTGCCAAGCTGGCACGCGACCTGGGCCTCTCCGAGCTCAGCATGGGGATGAGCGGCGATTTCGAGACCGCGGCCAACTTCGGCGCCACCTATGTGCGCGTTGGATCAGCCATTTTTGGCGCGCGCTAACGCCGCCGACGCACAAATCTCTCCCGGACTACCCACAGCTTTTGCACTCCCCCGCGGCTCGCGTCGCAAGCGGCGGTGCTAGCGTCTTGCCTATGCAGTGATTCGTAGAGCCGTAGTTGCAGCGGAACTTACCTGTCCGCCGCGGATTCACGGACCAGTCAGAAAGCAGGGAGACCGGCATGACAGCAACCGCCCTCAAGATGGCCGACGCCCATGCGGACGCCGCGGCAGCCGATGCAGCCCGCGACGCACGCGCCGAGGCCATCAAGCAAGCGGCCGCCGAAGCCAAGACGCAGAAGACCAAAGGCAAGAAGGCCCCGAAGCGCGCCTCCGACGGCTGGGATCGTTTCGTCGTCGACATCTGGATCACCGATCTGAACTTCACCGAGTTCGGCATCTACAAGCGCACGCGCAACCGCGCCAAGTCGCGCCAGTTCACGTCCGACATGGATATCTTCGGCGAGATCATCGAGAACGGTGAGCGCACAGGCCTCTTCGGCTACCGCGAAGAGCTCTGGAAGAAAGCCCAGGGCATGGACAAGCGGCTCGTCTTCAAGCTGTTCACACCGAACCTTGGCTGGCGCGCGACCATGGATCTGATGATCGGCCGCTCGCTGCAGCAGACGCTGGGTGCCCGCGGGCTACCGGTGATGACCTATTCGATCAACACCGACGACGACAACTACATCATCTACCTCGAACGCTCGGCCAACAAATGGCCGTTCATGCCCGAGCACTTCTCGTTCTTCATCATCGACAGCAAAGGCAATCCCGAATTCTACCGGCTGAAGCGTGCCTTCATTAATCTCGGTGGCGACTACTCTCTGATCAATCAGCAGGGCGAAGTCGTCGGCTATCTCGACGGCAAGGTGTTTTCGATCGGCGGCAAATGGAAGGGCCAGATCCGCCAGGGCGCCGACAAGCGGCTGATGACGGTGATGAAGTTGTTCGGTTCGATGATGGTCTTCAACGGCGATTGCCGCCGCCACATGAAGCGGCTCTACAACGGCGTGTTGAAGGGCAAGGTCAAGCCGCAGCTCGACCGCCAGGAAGCCGACCTCTACATGAACCCGCGCCGCGTGCGTTGATCGTAGCTCGGAAAGCCGCCGAGTTCGAATTGAGATACAAACAATAAAGCCCGGGGCGGAAGCCTCGGGCTTTTCTCTTCATCGCGTCTCAGTGAAGAACCGGAGCGCTCGCGACCGTCGTCTTCGCACTCTCCGCAATCACCGCCGCTGGTGGCGCGCCGCTGACCTGCGCAAGTGTCTCATCGATCTGCCGCAATCCCGCGACGAAGCTCGACAGCCGTCCTGAAATCTTTTCGATGAAATGGTCGGCGAGCGTCGGATCGGCGGTCATGTGCGCGAGCATTTCCGCACGCGTGATGCGCAGCGCTCGCACCGCCGTGCGCGCGACCACCGTCGAGCTGCACTCGGTCTCGATCAGCATCGTCATTTCCGAAATGAGCGCGCCCGGCGGCACCGCCTCGACACCCTCGGTGAGGCCAGGCCCCTCGGTGCGCACGGCTTCGCCCGATACGACCAGAACCGCCGCATCCGGATCCGCATGAGCGGTCACGATGACATCGCCCGGCTTGTAGACGATGCGATCCGCCCTGCGCGCGATCTCCGAGATCTGCAGCGGCTTCAGCCCCTGAAACAGCGGTACGTTGAGAAGAGGAAGAACCAGCGCATCGATAGCCATGATGAAAACCCCGCAAACATGAAATCGGCACGCCGCACGCGATGCCGAGCGCCGGAACCGAAAGCACCAGCAATGTCGCGAAACGACTTGGCTGCTTGTATTCGGCGCGAGACCAAGGCTCGGGCGATTCGGCCTGTCGGGTCCAGGCCGCTCGTGCGCCTGTTGATGAGGCGGGAATAACTTGTTTATGCGGTCAGTTTGTAGCCGCCGGTTTCGGTGACGAGGATCTCCGCGTTGGAGGGATCCTTCTCGATCTTCTGGCGAAGACGATAGATGTGCGTCTCGAGCGTATGGGTTGTTACGCCGGCATTGTAGCCCCACACCTCGTGCAGCAGCGTCTCGCGTGAAACCACCTTGTCGCCGGTGCGATAGAGATACTTGAGGATGGCGGTCTCTTTTTCGGTGAGGCGGATCTTGCCGCCCTTCTCGTCGAGCAGGAGTTTAGAGGCCGGCTTGAACGTGTATGGCCCGATCTGGAAAACCGCATCTTCGCTCTGTTCGTGCTGGCGAAGCTGCGCGCGGATACGCGCCAGGAGCACCGCGAACTTGAACGGCTTCGTCACGTAGTCGTTTGCGCCGGCATCGAGCCCGAGGATCTGATCCGCATCGCTGTCGTTGGCGGTCAGCATGATGATCGGGCTTTTGAAGCCGCCCTTGCGCAGGAGCCGCACCGCTTCGCGCCCGTCCATGTCCGGCAATCCGACGTCGAACACGACGAGATCGTGGTGACCCACCTTGGCGGCTTCGATTCCCTTACCCGCCGTTCCCGCCACCGATACATCGAACTCGTCATGGAGGGCCAGCTGGTCTTGGAGCGACCCGCGGAGATCCTCGTCGTCATCGACAAGAAGGATCTTGCGTGCAGCACTCATGATGGAGAACTCCGATCTTGGCTTGTGGCGTGAGGCACCCTCTTAGCATTTGCCAATGCCCTGAGGTAGGGTGCCGTGGCCTGGAGGGTTATCGAACCGCCAAACCGGTGGAAAAGGGGTTTCGTCATCACCGCCCATAAAATCATCGTGAGAAGCTTGAGCCCCCGCAGCTCCACGGGCCTGCTCACCTGCGGCAATCTTTCCTTACGCTGCGCCCTGGGCCGTAGCGGCATACGCTCCGCAAAACGCGAGGGAGACGGCGCGACGCCGCGCGGCATGTTCCGGATCGAAAGCGCTTTTTACCGGCGCGACCGCCTGCATCGCCCCGCGACCAGCCTCTCCGTATTGGCAACCAAGGCAAACGACGGATGGTGCGACGCAACAGAAGATCGCAACTACAACCGCCGCGTCACCCACCCCTATCCGGCGAGTGCAGAACATCTCTGGCGCCGCGATGGCCTTTACGACGTTGTTGTCGTCGTCGGCTACAATCGCAATCCCCGCCGCCGTGCAGCAGGCAGCGCCATTTTCATGCACGTGGCGGAGAAGGGCTTGAGACCGACAGAAGGCTGCGTGGCGCTCCCCCGCCGCGATCTGTTGAAGGTCATCGCCCGCATCGGCACGCGCACCCGCCTCGTCGTCATCTAAGACAGCCGCATAGCTCCGGACAAAAAAAACCCGGAGCGCGAAGCCCCGGGTCGAGTTTGGAGCACGTCTAGGGGAGATGCGTGCTCGGGAGGTTTTCGGTGTACGGGACCCGCCCGTGCGGGCAGGCCCCGATCGCGCGCCTTAGTGGTTGTAGGCGCGCTCACCGTGATCGACGAGGTCGAGACCCTGGCGCTCGTTGTCCGATGCCGGACGCAGACCGACCAGAATGTCGACGATCTTGAACAGGATGGCCGACAGGATGCCGGTCCAGAGAATGGTGAAGCCGACGGCCTTGGCCTGGATCATCACCTGGGCGACCATGTCGTACGAGCCGGCAACCAGTTCACCCGGCTTCGACGTGTAGTCGGCAAGACCCGACCCACCGAAATCCGGATTGACGAGGATGCCCGTTGCGATGGCGCCGATGATGCCGCCGATGCCATGCACGCCGAACACGTCGAGGCTGTCGTCGTAGCGGAACAGGTTCTTGATTGCGGTGCAGGCGATGAAGCAGAGCGCGCCCGCAACGAGACCGAGAATGATTGCACCCATCGGACCGGAGAAGCCCGCGGCCGGCGTGACGGCCACGAGGCCGGCAACGACGCCCGAAGCAAGACCGAGCAGCGACGGACGGCCCTTGAACAGCCACTCGACGGCGATCCACGAAAGACCGGCCGCAGCCGTCGCGACGAAGGTGTTGATCATCGCAACGAACGCCGTGGCGCTCACCTCGAGGTTCGAACCGCAGTTGAAGCCGAACCAGCCGAACCACAGCAGCGCGGCGCCGACCATCGTCAGCGTCAGCGAGTGCGGGGCCATCTGCTCACGGCCGAAACCGACGCGCTTGCCGACAATGAGAGCGCCGACGAGGCCTGCGATACCGGCGTTGATGTGCACGACCGTGCCGCCAGCAAAGTCGAGCGCGCCCCACTTGAAGAGGAGGCCCGCGTCAGCCAGTGTCTCGGAGAGCTTCGGCTCGCCCGCCTTCGCAGCTTCCGCGAACACGTCGGGGCCGCCCCAATACCAGACCATGTGGGCCATTGGGAAATAGACGAACGTCACCCACAGCGCGACGAACAGCATGACTGCGGAAAACTTCATACGCTCGGCCAGCGAGCCGACGATGAGCGCCGGCGTGATGCAGGCGAACGTCATCTGGAACGCAATGAAGGAGAGTTCGGGAATGTAGACGCCGTTGGAGAATGTGGCGGCAAGCGACGACGGCGTGACGCCCGCGAGGAACATCTTCGAGAAGCCGCCGACATAGTCGTTGAGTGCGCCGCCATTGGTGAAAGCCAGGCTGTAGCCGTAGGTGACCCAGATGATCGACACCATGCAGGTGATGGCGAACACCTGCATCAGGATCGAGAGCATGTTCTTGGAACGCACGAGACCGCCGTAGAACAGCGCGAGACCCGGCACTGTCATCAAAAGCACGACGATCGTCGAGAGAAACATGAACGCCGCGTCGCCCTTGTCGACGGTCGGCGCCGCCTGCGCCCATGCGGCCCCGGCTGTCCCCAAAGTCAGCAGCGCGGCGGCTCCGAGCGAGCCTCCCACGCGCTTGATCAGTCCTGTTGTCATCGTCCCAAACTCCCTCGTGTTGACCCGTTAAGCGGCACGTGAGCACCGTGCCCGTAGTTGGAGTGTTCCGTCGTACGTACGTGCCCCGGGTGGCCGCCTCGCCTCGTGAGCAGGGCCCACGCCTGCCGGACGGCCTCGTCTTTGAAGGAAATGAAAAGCGCCCTGCCCCGCGCCCCCGGTATTTCACCCCCGGAGGTTCGATACCGGCGAAGCAGGTATCAAAACTCGTGCCAATCGGCGCGAACGTCGCAACCAATTGAAACCGCGAAGCGTTCTCGTGGGTGATGGGTCAAGCCACGGCAGCAGCTCAAACCGACGCGCTCAACATTCGAGCAGATTTCTGATGCCGCCCATATTTTGAGCTTCTTTTTTGGCAGGCGTCCTTTGCGACCACAGGCCAAACGAAAACGGCCCCGGTATCGATCGATACCAGGGCCGCCTGAGTAGGACCCGGCGCGACATGCGCCGGGCTTTGTTTTCGCAAGGCTTACAGGTTGTAAGCGCGCTCGCCGTGATCCGAGATATCGAGACCCTCGCGCTCCCTATCTTCGGTCGGACGAAGACCGATGAGAAGTTTGACGAGCAGGAACAGGATCGCCGAGATGATGCCCGTCCAAAGGATCGTGAAGCCGACGGCCTTCGACTGGATGATCACCTGAGCGACCATGTCGTAAGAACCGGCAACCAGTTCACCCGGCTTCGACGTGTAGTCGGCCGTGCCCGATCCACCGAAATCAGGGTTCACCAGGATGCCCGTGCCGATAGCGCCGACGATGCCGCCCACGGCGTGAACGCCGAAGACGTCAAGGCTGTCGTCGTAGCCGAAGGCATTCTTGATGCCGGTGCAGGCAATGAAGCAGATCACGCCGGCAACGAGGCCGAGCGCGATCGAACCCATTGTGCCGGCGAAGCCAGCGGCCGGCGTGACGGCAACGAGGCCGGCGACGACGCCCGAAGCAAGGCCGAGCAGCGACGGCTTGCCCTTGATCAGCCACTCCGCGACCATCCACGCAACGCCTGCCGCTGCCGTAGCAACGAAGGTGTTGATCATGGCGATGACGGCGGTGACGCTGATCTCGAGGTTCGAGCCGCAGTTGAAGCCGAACCAGCCGAACCACAGCAGCGCAGCGCCAACCATCGTCAGCGTGAGCGAGTGCGGAGCCATGTGCTCGCGACCGTAACCGACGCGCTTGCCGACGATGAGGGCACCAACCAAGCCGGCGACGCCAGCGTTGATATGGACGACCGTACCGCCTGCGAAGTCGAGCGCACCCCACTTGAACAGAAGGCCCGCGTCAGCCGAAGCTGCATCGAGCGCAGCGCCGCCTGCCTTGGCAGCTTCCGCCATGACATCGGGGCCGCCCCAGTACCAGACCATGTGGGCCATCGGGAAGTAGACGAACGTCACCCACAGAACCACGAACAGCAGCACAGCCGAGAACTTCATGCGCTCGGCGACCGCACCGACGATGAGCGCCGGCGTGATGCAGGCGAACGTCATCTGGAAGGCGATAAACGAGAGTTCCGGGATGTAGACACCGTTGGAGAACGTGGCGGCGAGCGACGCCGGCGTAACGCCAGCGAGGAACATCTTCGAGAAGCCACCGACGTAGTCGTTGAGCGCGCCGCCGTTGGTGAACGCCATGCTGTAGCCGTAGGTGACCCAGATCAGCGCAACGACGCAGACGATCGCCAGCACCTGCATGAGCAGCGAAAGCATGTTCTTGGTGCGAACGAGGCCGCCGTAGAACAGCGCGAGCCCCGGGATCGTCATCAGAAGAACGATGATAGTCGAAAGGAACATGAAGCCGGTATCGGCTTTGTCCGGGGTAGGCGGAGCTGCGTCTTGCGCGAGCGCCGGAAGGGCAAACATCATAGAGAGCGCAGCGGTGGCCGCGAGGGCCCCTGATGCGCGGGTAAGTAGGCTAGGCTTCATTTCTTAACTCCCCTGTCAAACAACCTGTAAGCGACCCGGAACCTCAGAGCGCCGCATCGTCGGACTCACCCGTGCGGATGCGCAGGGTGTGTTCGATCGAGGACACAAAGATTTTTCCGTCACCGATCTGGCCGGTTTTCGCAGCCTTCACGATCGCCTCGACAGCCTTGTCGACCAGGGCTCCGGCAACGACGACCTCGAGCTTGATTTTCGGCAGGAAGCTCACCGCGTATTCAGCGCCGCGGTAAACCTCGGTATGGCCCTTCTGGCGACCGTAACCTTTGACTTCGGTAACGGTCATGCCCTGGAGGCCGATATCGGTCAGGTTCGACCGGACCTCCTCCAGCTTGAAGGGTTTGATGATGGCAGTGATCAGTTTCATGGAGAGCACCCCTTGAGTTTAGTCCCCCGCTCGGTTCGCAGGCGCGAGACAGGTCTCCGACTTGTCGCCAGCGACACTGCCGGCAACAATCGACGGAAGGAGAGTCAAGACCTGTGCCAGAATAAGGGGTTCCACGTAGTGGGTTGATACTATTCACTGTTTGGAAACGAGTGGTCGCAAATTAGCCATAAGTGCCTACTCACCACGCACAGTTTCTAGGCAAGAATCGCCTTCTGCCCATCCATTAAGCAAAAAAGCCGCGCTCCAAAGCGAACACGCTTCGGAGACGCGGCTGGAACCGTTCGGGATACGGCTGGCAACAGAAGCCGCCAGCCGAATAGTTTTACTGCACGACTTCGCCGTGCTGGTTGATGTCGAGGCCTTCGAGCTCCTCGGCTTCCGTCACGCGCAGGCCCATCACGACCTTGATCACGATGAGGATGACGAACGTCGCGATCGCGCACCAGGCAACGGTGGCGAGCACGCCGTAGATCTGGGTCCAGACCTGGGCCACGTTGCCCTCGATCGCGCCAGCCGTGCCGCCGATCGCCTCGCGGGCGAACACGCCCGTGAGGATCGCACCGACAATGCCGCCGACGCCGTGGACACCCCATACGTCGAGGCTGTCGTCGTAGCCCAGCGCCCGCTTCACACCCGTTGCGAAGATGTAGCAGACCACACCGGCAACAAGGCCGATGATGAGAGCGCCCGTCGCATCGACGAAGCCGGCAGCCGGCGTGATGGCAACGAGACCGGCGATCGCGCCGGACGTTGCGCCGAGCACGGTCGGCTTGCGATGCACGATCCACTCGACCACGAGCCAGCCGATGACGGCGGCCGCGGTGCAGACCTGCGTAACGAGGGCAGCGTTGGCAGCCGAAGCGTTAGCTGCTGCAGCCGAGCCGGCGTTGAAGCCGAACCAGCCCACCCAAAGCAGGGAGGCACCGATCAGCGTCAGCACAAGGTTGTGCGGAGCGAGGTTCTCGGTCCCGTAACCCTTGCGCTTGCCGAGAACGATCGCTGCGACGAGACCCGCGACACCGGCGTTGATGTGCACCACGGTGCCGCCAGCGAAATCGAGCACGCCGTCCTTGGACAGGAAGCCGCCGCCCCACACCCAGTGGCAGACCGGAGCGTAAACGATCAAGCTCCACAGGACGAGAAAGACGATCAGGCTAGAGAACTTCATGCGCTCGACGACCGAGCCCACGATCAGCGCCGGGGTGATCGCGAAGAAGGTCATCTGGAAGACGACGAAGAGCGTTTCAGGGATTGTTCCCGAGAGCGCGTCCTTGGTCACGCCGGCCAGCAGCGCCTTCTCCAGGCCGCCGATGTAGGGCTGCAGATCGCCGCCATCGGTAAACGCCAGCGAGTAGCCGACGAGCATCCAGACGACCGAGAGAACGGCAACCGAGACAAACACCATGGCCGTGGTGTTGAGCACGTTCTTCTTGCGAACCATGCCGCCGTAGAAGAGCGCGAGGCCCGGGATGCTCATCATAAGCACGATGACCGTCGAAACCAGCAGCCAGGCGGTGTCGCCCGAGTCGAGCGTCGGCACAGCCTCGGCAGCCGGAGCCGCCTCCTGGGCACACGCCGCCATGGGCAGGAGCAAGAGCGCGACAGCGCCGCCAAGCGCGCTCGCCACCCGCGAGAATAGTCCAAGATTCATTTCCAAAACTCCTTGGTGATGACCGTTAAGCCGCATCTCAAAGCGCCGCGTCGTTGGCCTCACCCGTGCGGATGCGCAGGGTGTGCTCGATCGAGGAGACGAAAATCTTTCCGTCACCGATCTGGCCGGTCTTGGCGGCCTTCACGATTGCTTCGACGGCCTTGTCGACAAGAGCCCCGGAAACAACGACTTCGATTTTGATTTTGGGCAGGAAGCTCACGGCGTATTCGGCGCCGCGATAGACTTCGGTGTGACCCTTCTGGCGGCCGTAACCTTTGACCTCGGTAACGGTCATGCCCTGGAGACCGATGTCGGTCAGGTTCGACCGCACCTCCTCGAGCTTGAAGGGCTTGATGATGGCAGTGATGAGTTTCATGAGCAGCACCCCCTTGTTTTTGGTCTCGCTTTGAACATCGGCGCGAGAGACCTCCGAGTTGCCGCTGGCAAAAAACCCAGCAGCAATTCAGAAGGGGGTAGTCAAAAGACGTGCCAACTCGGAGATTGGCTTAGTTATTGATTTAATTGAACTTTAGCTATGCATCGACCCTACGCAAATGCACCTAGTGAATGCCTAGCAATTGGGCAGAAAATGACCGATGCCCGTTATTTGATCAGGAACGCGGTTTCACGTTTGCGGATCAGCCCCTCTTGCGCGGTCGATGCAACGAGCACGCCTTCGCGCGTGAAGAACGAGCCGCGGCAGAACCCGCGCGCACCGGACGCGTTGGGGCTGTCCTGGGAATAGAGCAGCCATTCGTCGGCCCGGAACGGCCGGTGAAACCAGATTGCGTGATCGAGGCTCGCGAGCTGGATGTCCGCGTCGAACAACAGCTTGCCGTGCGCGATCAGCGCCGTATCGAGCAGCGTGAAATCGGAGGCGTAGGCGAGCACGCATTGATGCAGCCGGAAATCGTCCGGCAGCGGTCCGTTCGCCTTGAGCCAGATATTCTGGCGCGGCGGATGCGGTTCGCGGCCGAGATAGCGCGACACATCCACCGGCCGAAGTTCGATGGGGTTTTCGCGCTTCCAGTAGCTCTGCATGTTCTTGGGCAGCGTATCGATCAGCCGCACCATCAATTCGCCCGCCGACGGCAACGCTTCGGGCGGCGGCACCTCGGGCATTTCGAGCGCGTGTTCGAAGCCTTCCTCGTTTTTGTGGAACGAGACGCTCATGGTGAAGATCGCCTGGCCCCGCTGGATCGCCTTCACCCGCCGCGTGGTGAAGCTGCCGCCATCGCGCGTGCGCTCGACCTCGTAGAGGATGGGATGGGCCGGATCGCCAGCGAGCAGGAAATCGCCATGCAGGGAATGCACGGCCCTCGGCTCATCGACCGTCCGCCCGGCCGCCACCAGCGCCTGGCCGAGCACCTGCCCGCCATAGACGCGCTGCCAGCCCACCTGGGGGGTCGTGCCCCTGAACAGATTGAGTTCGAGCGGTTCGAGATCGAGAACGTCGAGCAACCCTGCCAGCGCGCGACAGGTTTGCTCAGGGCCAGCGGACATGGAGGTCTCTCACAAAAGATGCTATCGACGGGACCGGAACGATGGGCCCGGCCGCAACCGCGGTCAAGCGACCCATCTTAAGTTGGCAGCGGCATAATTTGCCCTGACAAGACCGTTTCATCGGTGCCCCCGTAACGATCGGTGCTCCATGCCTGACACACGCTCGACGCGACGCTTTGACATTGTGATCGCAGGCGCGAGCTTCGCAGGGCTCGCCTTCGCCCGGGCCCTGCAGACAGCCCTCGGCAGCGACCTTCGCATCGCTTTGATCGACCGCGCCCAGCGCCCCCTTTCGCCCGCCGCGGAATCGCGGGCGTTCGCCCTGTCGGCCGGCGCCCGGCGGATGCTCGAAACGCTTGGCGTCTGGGATGAGGTCGCGCCGCTGTCGCAAGCCGTGACCGAGATCGAGATCACGGACTCGAGCCTCGAAGCCGGCATCCGCCCGGTGCTGCTCAAGTACGACAACCGCCTGACGCCGGACGCTGGCAACGAAACGGCCAACGAGCCCGCAAGCTACATCGTGCCTGCCGCTGAGCTGGAGCAGGCGCTCTATCGCTCGGTCGCGACCAGCCCCGGCATAAGTTTCTTCGCCCCCGCCGAGATCGCCCGCTTTGCCGACACCGGAAGCGCCGTGACGATCACGCTGCGCGACGGCTCTGAGCTCCAAGCTTCGCTTCTTGTCGGCGCCGAAGGCCGTCGCTCCGCCTCGCGCGAAAGCGCCGGCATCAAGACCGTCGGCTGGCGCTATGGCCAGACCGCCATTGTCGTTCTGATTGCCCACGAGCGCGCCCATGACAGCCGCGCCATCCAGCATTTCCTGCCCAACGGCCCGTTTGCGATTCTGCCGCTTCCCGGCAACCGCGCCTGCCTGACCTGGACCGAGGATGAAAGCGAAGCGAACCGCATCCTCGCCCTCGACGACGCCGGCTTCCTCGCCGAGGTCGAAACCCGCGTCGCCGGCCGTCTTGGACGCGTCGAGCTTGCCGGGCCGCGCCAGTCGTGGCCACTCGAAATGCATCTCGCGCGCGCCTATGTGGCCCCGCGCTTCGCACTGATCGGCGACGCCGCCCATGGCGTTCACCCGATCGCAGGCCAGGGCGTGAACCTCGCCTTCCGCGACGTCGCGGCGCTGAGCGAGATTGTGGTCGACACCCTGCGGCTTGGCCTCGATCCGGGCAGCCTGGAAGGACTTGGCCGCTATGAGCGCTGGCGCCGGTTCGACTCTGCCGTCTCGGCCGCCGCATTCGACGGCCTCAACAAACTCTTCTCGAACGACGCGCTGTTGGTCCGCGCCGCGCGCGATTTTGGCCTTGGGTTGGTAGATCGCCTGCCGGCGCTGAAGAGCCGCCTCGTCTCCGAAGCAGCAGGCCTCACCGGTGAACTGCCGCGCCTTTTCAAATCCGAACCGCTTTGATGGCCCCGTCCAGCACGCACGCTTACGCGTCGTCCGCCGCTTCGTCGCCACCCGGCGTATCGCCGGCCTCCACTTCCTCCGGCGGCGCGAGCACGATGACGCCGCCCGCGATGTCCACGCGGACCACAACCTCTCCAGTCATCGGATAAAGCGCGGTGCGCTTCTGGCCCTCCGCGCGCACCTCCAGAATGTCGCCCGCCCCGTAGTTCAGAACTGCGATCACCACGCCCAGCGGCGACCCGTCTTCCGTCACCGACGACAGGCCGATCAAATCCGCGTGGTAATATTCACCCTCTTCAGGCGGCGGCAGACGATCACGCGCCACATGCAGCGCCACGCCCTTGAGTTTCTCCGCTTGCGTCCGGTCGCCGACCCCTTCGATCCGGCAGATGAGCCCTTTCGCGGTCGCCCCCTCGACGGTCAACGCGTAGCTGACACGTCCAGGCTCGTCCTCGAGCGGTCCATAGTCGGCGATCGCTTCCGGCTCAGCCGTATAGCTCCGCACCAGCACCGCACCGCGAATGCCATGCGCACCAAGAATATGACCGAGCAGCACACGCTGCTCCGACCCGCCCCCGTGGGCGCCGCCATCCTGCGTCATTACTGAAACCGTTTTATTAGTTAGCTCTTGAAGGCCCCGACATAACGCAGCTCGACCGTTATCGGAGCGCCCGCAATGTCGATGACCGTCGACGACACCGGCTTCGGCTTCCGGAAGCGGCCCGACACATCCACGAACGCGCCCTCCGGCCCGGCTTCGAGCCCCGTCATCAGAACGCCGTTTGGTGGAATGACGAGCCGCACTTCGACCACGATGTCGTCGCGCGCGGCATCATACGCATAACGACCCCGGAAAACACCCCCGTGAGGGTCGGATCCGAGGATCACGCCGCCCCGCAGCACCGCCAATCCTTCGCCGCGAAAATCGCCGCCGTCGTCAGACGACCGGCTCTCGAAGCTCAACCCATAAACGCCGTCATCGAGCATGGGGGACCGCCGCGTGCTGTCGAGCCCGCCGCGATTACTGCGGCCAAGGCGCATGTCATCCGGCCGAGCAATCGCCAGAGATCTGCCGCACCCGACACGGAAGCAAAATCACTACCATAGATTGCAAATCTGCGAAGATTCGCCTCACCGCATGATTAAAACGGGCCGGGATTCGCAAGCCGCCCCAAAGGGCGTCCGGGTAGCCTTGCGCACGGAGCCGCCGACCCAAACCCCACACCGCAAACCAGATCGGCTACTGCAGTCGCTCGAGCCTGTTGCCGATGGCAATCGCATAGAGCCAGAGCCGCCGTTCCTGGTCGGTCCAGTCTTCCATGTCAGGCTTTTCGTTCATGAGCGTGGTGCCTTGAACCAGCACCTCGTTGCGGCGATCCCAAAGCGCCGCCTCGGATTCACTGAGATTAGATCTCAATGTCATTGCCGTCGTCCCCCGAATGTCCCGCAGAGACACCCTGACCGGATCTGGCCGGCCAAATGGCTGCCCCTGCCCCCAAGAGCCTACGCCGCATTCAGCCGTCACCCCCCAACAACGGGACGGCTTGTTCTCGAAGATATGACAATTCGCGGGGGTGTTCGAGATCGCAAGCAGCCAACTGCCGCATCCAGCCGGAATCGTGATGCAAAATTGCAGCGCTGCGAGTCTTTTGCCGCCGCTTTGGAACGAAAACGCCTTTCAAAAAGGCAATGGGCACCCAACCAGAGTGGCCGGATGCCCATCGACATAGAAGATCGCGCTGGAGCGAAATCGCGCTTACGCGTCGCCGCCAGCGGCAGCAGCAGCGGCTTCCTCGGCGGCCTTGGCCTTGGCCGCTGCACGCTCCTGAGCCTTCTTCTTCGGCTGCGACTTCTGAGGATTGTTGCGAGCCTCGCGCTTCAGAACGCCAGCGCCGTCGAGCAGGCGAGCGACGCGATCCGTCGGCTGTGCGCCAACCGAGATCCAGTGCTTGCAACGGTCGAGGTTGAGCTTCACCCGCTCGGGGTTGTCCTTCTTGAGCATCGGATCGAAGGTGCCGATCTGCTCGATGTAGCGGCCGTCACGCGGAGAAGCGCTGTGCGCGACGACGACGTAGTAGTAAGGCCGCTTCTTTGCGCCACCGCGCGAAAGACGGATCTTGGCTGCCATAGTGAAAGTCCTTTCTTCTTGAGTCTTTGTTGTCTGCGTTGATGTGAGAGTTCGACGGATCGTTTCGCCTCGGGCCTTGAAAACCCGGGATGAGCTTCGCCGCCGGGTTCGCTATTTTTTCTTCCCCGGAAGTCCGGGAAACTTCGGGAGCCCTCCGCCCAGTCCCGGAAGACCAGGCAGACCGCCACCACCGAGACCCGGCAAGCGCGGAACGCCGCTGCCTCCGAGCCCCGGCAATCCTTTCGGAAGTACGTCCTTCAAATCGGAAGGAAGCTGTTCGAGCGCCTTTGGATCGAGCTTCGCGAGCTCGCTCTGCATCTGCGCCATCTCGGCTTCGCTCGGTCCGCCACCGCCGCCCATGCCGAACATTTTCGACATCATGCCGCGGTTCTTGCCCATGGCGCGCATCATGTCGGCCATCTGGCGATGCATCTTGATGAGCTTGTTGATGTCCTCGACCTTGGTGCCGGAACCGGCCGCGATGCGCCGCTTGCGCTTGGCGTCGAGAATTTTCGGAGCGCGTCGCTCCTTGGGCGTCATCGACGAGATGATCGCGCGCTGCCGCTTGACGATGCGGTCGTCGAGGTTCGCGGCATTGAGCTGCTGCTTGATCTTGCCGACGCCCGGCAACATGCCGAGCACGCCGCCCATGCCGCCGATCTTCTCCATTTGTGCGAGCTGCTCGCCGAGATCCTCGAGGTCGAACTCGCCCTTCTTCATCTTCTGGGCGATCGACTTCGCCTTCTCGACGTCGAGCGTCTGCGCGGCCTTCTCGACGAGGCCGACGATGTCGCCCATGCCGAGGATGCGCCCCGCAACGCGCTGCGGATCGAAATCCTCGAGCGCATCCCACTTCTCGCCGGTACCGAGAAGCTTGATCGGCTTGCCGGTGACCGCACGCATCGAGAGCGCGGCACCGCCGCGGCCATCGCCGTCGGCACGCGTCAGCACCGTTCCCGTGATGCCGAGCCGGCCGTCGAACGCCTTGGCGGTGTTGACGGCATCCTGGCCGGTGAGGCTATCGAGCACGAGCAGGATCTCGTGCGGCTGCGTCACGGCCTTGACCTCGGCGACCTCCGCCATCAGCTCTTCGTCGAGCGTGATGCGGCCCGCCGTGTCGAGCATCACGACATCGTATCCGCCGAGCCGCGCGGCCTCGATGGCGCGCTTGGCGATCTGCACGGGCGTCTGCCCAGCGATGATCGGCAGTGTCGGAACTTCAGTCTGCTCGCCGAGCACGCGAAGCTGCTCCTGCGCAGCGGGACGGCGCGTGTCGAGCGACGCCATCAGCACTTTCTTCTTGTCGCGCGTCTTGAGGCGCCAAGCGATCTTGGCCGTCGTCGTCGTTTTACCGGAGCCCTGCAGACCGGCCATCAGGATCGCAACCGGCGGGCTCGCATGAAGATTGATCGGCTCGGCTTCGGAGCCCAGCGTGCGGACCAGTTCGTCGTTGACGATCTTGACGACCATCTGGCCGGGCGTAACCGACCGCAGCACCTCTTGGCCGATCGCCTTCGCCTTGACGCGATCAATGAAATCGCGAACCACGTCGAGCGCGACGTCGGCCTCGATCAGCGACCGGCGCACCTCCCGCATGGCCTCGGACACGTCGCTTTCCGAGAGCGCACCACGCTTGGTGAGCTTCTCGAAAACCTGGCCCAGACGATCGGAGAGCGATTGAAACATCGAAACCCTTTTTCGTAACGCGAAACGCACCCGAGGGCGCAACGCGCTGTCGGATGTGGACCCCCCTGTCTCCCGGCTACCGTCGAGAAGCCTTGTACAGGGCGGCGGCTCTGATAATCAGGGCCATCGGAATTTGCGCGCACCATCACCGATCGGCCGGCCGGTGTCAACGTCTGCCCCCGCTGAACGGCTCACAAAGGCCGGCGCGACGCCTTGTCCTGGGGGTGGCACAGGGAAAACGCCCAAAAATGTGGGCATCGGGCGCGGATACAATTGCAAGAGACGACCCCAGGGAACCATAATTCCGCACGGTTCTGAGCCCAGGGAACAGGGGCCGGGGGAACAGGGGAGGACATTAATGTTTCGCAAGCGCACCCGCATGGTGGTGTCCGGTTGGGCTTTGACATCGGCGTTCGCCGTCGGTGGCTGCTCGACGGCGGGTGTGAACCCCTTCGCCAAATCCAACGATTTCGACCGCACTTTTATCAGCGCGGCCCAGACCTGGGACCTCGACAAGAACGGAACCGTCACCTGCGATGAGTGGACCCAGTACATCTCCACCTCGTTCCGGGAGGCCGACGCCAATGGCGACGGCGCCCTCGACGCAGAAGAATGGAAAGCGCTGGTCAAGGGTGATCGCCTGTTCGAAGTAGCCAACCTCTCGTACTACGATGCCAACGGCGACGGACGCGTTACGCTGGATGAGTTGACCGGCAAACCAAATGTCGCGTTCAAGCTGCTCGACCGCAACCAGGACTGCCAGATCGATCGTACCGAGCAGGTCCAGGTTCGTGGCGTCGACAAGGAAAAGGCCAAGGAAGGCGCAGCCCCCGACACCACCGGCCGAGGCGCCAGCGGCCGATAGCCGCCAGTCACCGCTTCATCGGGCCTCGTTACTTCGGCTCCATCTTGACGATGCGCCCGTTCGCATCGTCGGTGATGAGATAGACGGCTCCGTCCGGACCTTGCTTCACGTCGCGTACACGGTCGCCAATGTCTTCGGCCAGCACCTCGTGACCGACCACGACGCCGTCCTTCAAGACGAGCCGCTGCACCTGCATGTACTTGAGGCTGCCGACCAGGAAGTTGCCCTTCCACTCCGGAAAGAGATCGCCGGTGTAGAACAGGAGCGACGACGTCGCGATGGACGGCTTCCAGTAGTAGATGGGCTGCTCGAGCCCCGGCTTCGCCGTGAGGCCCTCGCCGACAGCACCCCCTGAATATTCGATACCGTACGTAATGATCGGCCAGCCGTAATTCTTGCCGGTTTCCGGCTGATTGAGCTCATCGCCGCCTTGCGGCCCATGCTCCAGCGTCCAGAGCTTGCCCGTCGCGGTATCCAGCGCAGCGCCCTGCACATTCCGGTGACCGATCGACCAGATCACGGGATCCCAGCCGTCTTGCGCCGGCTTCGAAGCTGCGGGCGTCCCGTCGGCCTTGATGTAGATGATCTTGCCGAGGGTGTTCTTCGGATTCTGCGCCTCACCTCGGATGCGCGCGTCGCTCCGCTCACCCACCGTGACGAATAGGTTTCCATCCGGCATGACGACAATGCGCGAACCGAAATGAAGGCTGCCGCTGTAGGCCGGCTGCTGGCGGAAAATGACCTTGAGATCCTGAAGCGAACCGCCCTCGCCTTCGAGAACGAGTTTGGCGCTGGCTACGCTGGTGCCGTTCTTTCCGCCATCACGCGGCTCCGAATAGGAGAGAAAGATTTGCCCGCTGGTCGCGAAGTCGTTGGCCAGCGCAACGTCGAGCAGACCACCTTGCCCCCTGTCGACGACATCCGGCACACCCGCGATCGGTTTGCCGAGTTTACCGTCCGTCTCGACCACCCGAAGCCGGCCCGCTTTCTCCGTAACGAGCATTCGGCCGTCCGGCAGGAATTCGAGCGCCCACGGATTTTCGAGCCCTTTGGCCACCGTCGTGAGCTTGATTGCAGTCTTCGACACTTCGGGAGCATTCGTCTGCGCCGCATAGCTTGGCGCGGCGCTCATCAAGAACAGAAGTGGTGCGGAGACAGACAGTCGATAGCTCATGAAAACCTCATTTCCTGGGTTCCGATCCTTCGAACCCCATGTAGGTCCTCGAAACCGATTTCCGAGGGGGCCATGCCGATTTTCGACCCCTCGGTAGATCGGCTCGCTCAATTGTCTTTTCGCGCTGCTTCGCCCATATAGTCGCCCCATGACCGCACCCACCTCCCACCGCTACGTAAAGATGAACGGCCTCGGCAACGAGATCGTCGTGCTCGATCTGCGCGGCGGAGAGCGAAGCCTAAAGACGGATGAAATCAAGGCGGTAGCCGAAAATCCGAAGACCGCATTCGACCAGATGATGGTGCTGCACCCTCCGCGCACACCTGGCACGGAAGCCTTCGTCCTCATCTTCAACACCGACGGATCGGAATCGGCCGCCTGCGGCAACGGAACGCGCTGCATCGGCTGGCTCGAACGCGAGCACACCGGCAAGAGCGACCTGCGCTTCGAAACCCGCGCCGGAATTCTCCCGGTCGCGGTGCAGGACATGTCCGCCATCACAGTCGACATGGGCGAACCGCATTTCGGCTGGGCCGAGATCCCGCTGTCGGAACCGTTCCACGACACCCGTGCCATCGAGCTGCAGATCGGCCCGATCGACAATCCCGTGTTGCATTCCCCGTCGGTGGTGAACGTCGGCAATCCCCACGTCGTATTTTGGGTCGACAAACCGGTTGAAAGCTATGACCTCGGCCGTTTCGGTCCGCTGATCGAGAATCACCCGCTGTTTCCGGAGCGGGTCAACGTGACCATCGCGGACGTAACTTCGCGCACATCCATCAAGATTCGCACCTGGGAACGCGGCGCCGGCCTGACACGGGCGTGCGGCACCGCTGCCTGCGCAACCGCCGTCTCGGCCATGCGCAAGAGGCTTACGGATCGTAAGGTAACTGTAACTCTGCCTGGCGGCCCGCTTGCCATAGAATGGACGGCGAACAACCGCATCCTCATGACCGGCCCGGTGGAAATGGAGCACGAGGGAACTCTGGAAACCGAGCTTGCGGCCGCGTCCAAGTCATGAATGCGCTAGAACTTGTTGTTTTCGCGCGTGAATTATAAGCCCTCACAACCACATAGAGCGCGTTTGCACCGAATGACCCAAGTTAAGCCATCGCGAGCGCGCTCTAAGGAGCAACCCTGCCTTGTCCCACCGGGCCGTTTGCCCTAATCAGCCCGGTGAACTCCTTGCCGAACTCCCATAACGTGATGTCGTCCGAACCCCTGATCGTAACGCTCGGCTGCCGCGTCAACGCCTACGAGTCCGAGGTGATGCGGAGCCATGCCGTCGCCGCCGGGCTCGACGATTGCGTGATCGTCAACACCTGCGCCGTCACCGGCGAGGCCGTCAGCCAGGCCAAGCAGACCATCCGCAAGCTGCGCCGTGAGCGCCCCTCGGCGCGCCTGATCGTGACCGGATGCGCCGCCCAGCTCGAACCCGAGCGCTTCGCAGAGATCGAGGGCGTCGATCATGTGATCGGCAATGCCGAGAAGCTCGAGCGCGCAACCTTCCACGCACTCTCGACTGAAAGCCTCGCCCGCGTAGCCGTTGACGACATCATGAGCGTCAAGGAAACGGCGCTGCATATGATCGACAGTTTCGGCACTCGCGCCCACGCCTTCGTACAAATTCAGAACGGCTGCGATCATCGCTGCACCTTCTGCACCATTCCGCTCGGCCGCGGACCTTCGCGCTCGGTACCGGCCGGCGAGGTCGTCGCCCAGGTCAGGAAGTTGATCGAAGCCGGCTATCCCGAGATCGTACTGACCGGAGTCGATATCACATCCTATGGCACCGACCTGCCGGGCACCGCTTCGCTCGGCCGTCTCGTGAAGCAAGTGCTGACACATGTTCCGGAGCTGCGCCGTCTGCGGCTTTCCTCGATCGATCAGGTCGAAGCCGACGAGCATCTCCTTGAGGCCATCGCCACCGAGCCGCGCCTGATGCCGCATCTCCATCTCTCGCTACAGGCCGGCGACGACATGATCCTGAAGCGCATGAAGCGCCGCCACCTGCGCGACGACGCCATCCGCTTCTGCGAGGACGTGCGCAAACTGCGGCCCGACGTCGTGTTCGGCGCCGATCTCATCGCTGGCTTCCCGACCGAGACCGACGAGATGTTCGAAAACACGCTGGACATCGTCGAGCGCTGCGGTTTGACCTACCTCCACGTCTTCCCGTTCTCGCCACGCAAGGGCACGCCGGCCGCGCGTATGCCGCAAGTCGCGCACGCCACCATCAAGGAACGAGCCGCCCGTTTGCGCGAAGCCGGCAGCCGCGTTTATGAGCGCTTTCTCGATGGCCAACAGGGCGAACGGATTGAGCTGCTGATGGAACGCGAAGATACGGGACGCACGCCGCAGTACGCGGAGGTCCGCGTCGACCGCAAGGCGCCGATCGGCACGTTCCAATGGGCAACCCTCGGCCACAACGACGGCCGCCGGCTGAACGGAATGGTGGCCGCGTGACCGGAACCGAACCGAAAAAGAAGGGCTTTCTGAGCCGTTGGCTGGGCACGTCCGAGCCTGCGCCTTCGGAAGAACCCGCTTCAACGGCACACACTACACCGGCACCGGCATCGGAAGAGATCGCCCCCGCCGCACCACCTGAGACTGTCGAGCCCATCCAGGCTGAAGCAACCGCCTCCCCGGCAACGCCGGAAGAAGCCGCTGAGCTCGATGCAACCGCCGAGTCCCAATCCGCCGCACCGGATGATCTTGCACCTGAACCCTCCGCACCGGCTCCCACTGAGCCTGCGCGCAAAGGCTGGTTCGAGCGCCTGAAGTCCGGCCTCTCGAAAACCTCCACCCGCCTCACCGAAAGCATCACTGGCCTCGTCACCAAGCGGAAGCTCGACCAGGACACGCTCGACGAGCTGGAGGAAGTACTCCTCGCAGCCGACCTCGGCATCGAAACCTCCGAGCGCATCACCGCCGCCATCGCCAAGGGCCGTTTCGAAAAAACCATCGCAGCCAACGAGGTCCGCGAGATCCTGGCTGAGGAAGTCGCGCGCGTGCTGGAGCCGGTTGCCAAGCCTCTCGTGATCGACGAAACGCGCAAGCCCCATGTCGTGCTCGTGCTTGGCGTCAACGGCAGCGGCAAAACGACGACGATCGGCAAGCTGTCCGCAAAGCTCTCCCGTGAAGGCCGCCGCGTCATGCTGGCGGCAGGCGACACCTTCCGCGCCGCTGCCATCGACCAGCTCAAAGTCTGGGGCGAGCGCACCGGCGTGCCGGTTCTGGCGCGCGATGTCGGATCGGATGCCTCGGGCCTCGCCTTCGACGCCATCAAACAGGCGCAGGAAGGCGGCTATGACGTCTTGCTTGTCGACACCGCCGGACGTCTTCAGAACAAGGAAGGCCTGATGGCCGAGCTCGAAAAAGTCGTGCGCGTCATGCGCAAGGTCGACGCGACCGCGCCCCACGACGTGCTTCTCGTGCTCGACGCCACCACCGGCCAGAATGCCATGCAGCAGGTCGAGGTATTCCGGGAACGCGCCGGCGTGACGGGTCTCGTCATGACCAAACTCGACGGCACCGCCCGCGGCGGCATCCTGGTTGCCATCTCGGCGCGCCATGGTCTGCCGGTTCATGCCATCGGCGTCGGCGAAGGCGTCGACGATCTGCAATCTTTCTCTGCCAAGGACTATGCACGCGCTATCGCCGAAATTTAACGACGAGGGTGTGGAGCTCGGGCGTAAGGTCGCGCCGGGCTGTTTCACCGCCACAATCGAAGGTCACGAAGCCCTATGAGCCGTCACCGCCTTTACCCGTTCAACGCCGAGCAGACCGTCAACATCCTGAGCGAATTCGGCCCGCTGGTGACGATGTTCGTCGTCAACGCACTCTATGGCATCAATGCCGGCACGTGGGCTTTGATCCTGACAACGCTGCTCGCGATCGTCGCGATGATTTACATGTTCCGCAGGCCGCCGGTCTTTCCTCTGATCGCCTCGACCGTCACCATCGTCTTCGGCGCACTGACGCTGATCACTCACGACCCGATGTGGGTGCAGATCAAGGTCACGATCTTCAACGCGCTGTTCGCGCTGTTCCTGTTCGTCGGCCTATGGACCAACAGAAACTTCTTCCAGTACGTCTTCGAGAAGACGTTTCACTACACGAAGGAAGGCTGGGACCAGTTCACCCGCAGCTTTGCGTGGTTCTTTCTCTTCACGGCCGTACTGAACGAGGTCGTCCGGCTCTCGTTCAAGGACGACCACACCTACACGATCCTCGGACACGCCATGAACGGCGTCGATATCTGGATCGCCTTCAAGCTGTTCATCGTCTTGCCGATAAGCGGCCTCTACGCCTGGTTGCTGACCAAATGGATGAGCAAGCATCATCTGTAATGTGCGAATGGGCTTCCAGCCGATAAAATAGCGTCCTCGAAGCGGAGGCACCGACAGCGCAGATCGGGATCTGAAAACCCCTAAGCTCGAGCCCCAACCGGAAGAAGAAGATTATGAGCCAGACGGAAACCAAAAGCGGCCCGACTCAAGAAAGCGGCTCTCAGCAGCTCTTGAAGTTTCTCGTCGAGCTTGGCCCGCTGGTGGTCTTCTTTCTGGTCAACGCCCGCGCCGGAATTTTCTGGGGCACCGGCTGCTTCATCGTCGCCACCGCGATTTCGCTTGTCGCCTCACGCATCCTGTTCCGCCACGTCGCGGTGATGCCGCTGGTTTCGGGCGCCGTCGTCCTGATCTTCGGTGGCCTCACGCTCTATCTGCAGGACGAGCTGTTCATCAAGCTGAAGCCGACCATCGTGAACAGCATCTTCGCGAGCATCCTGTTCGGCGGGCTTCTGTTTGGACAATCCCTGCTCAAGTATCTCTTCGGCGATGTCTTTGCGTTGACCGAGGAAGGCTGGAAGAAGCTGACGTTCCGTTGGGCCTGCTTCTTCGTATTTCTCGCCATCCTGAACGAGTTCGCCTGGCGCCTGCTCTCGACGGACGCCTGGGTGAGCTTCAAGGTGTTCGCGATCATGCCGATCACCATGGCCTTCGCCATCTCGCAGGTCGGCCTCCTGCAGCGCCACAGCCTCAACAAGGAACCCGATTCCGAATAGCGAGAGCTGTCCGCGCGACGAACCATGAAAAAGAAAAGGGACGCGCTCGGATACCGGCGCGTCCCTTTTCGTTTGATCGCAACCGCGAGTATTAAGCGGCGGCCTTCAGGAGGTTGCGGCTGATCAGCGTCTCGGCAATCTGCACCGCGTTGAGCGCTGCGCCCTTGAGCAGGTTGTCGGACACGATCCACAGCGCGAGGCCGTTCTCGACAGTCGAATCCTCGCGGACACGGGAAACATAGGTCTCATACTCGCCCGCAGCTTCTACCGGCGTGACATAGCCACCGGGCTCCCGCTTGTCGACGACACTCACGCCCGGCGCATCGCGCAGAAGTTCGCGGGCTTCATCGACGGTGATCGGACGCTCGAACTCGATGTTGAGCGACTCCGAATGCCCGACGAACACCGGCACGCGCACGCACGTTGCCGTGAGCTTGATCTTGGGGTCGAGGATCTTCTTGGTCTCGGCCAGCATCTTCCATTCCTCTTTCGTGTAGCCGTCTTCCATGAAGACGTCGATGTGAGGAATGCAGTTGAAGGCGATCTGCTTCGGAAACTTGGTGGGCTCGACCTCTTGCCCCGGAACGTACTTGGCCTTGGTCTGCGCCCACAGCTCGTCCATTGCCTCCTTGCCGGCGCCCGACACGGATTGATAGGTCGAAACGATGACGCGCTTGATCTTCGCCGCATCGTGCAGCGGCTTCAGCACGACCACCATCTGCGCCGTCGAGCAGTTGGGATTCGCGATGATGTTCTTCTTCGCGAAGCCCGAGATGGCGTCCGCGTTCACTTCCGGCACGATCAACGGCACGTCCTGATCGTAGCGCCAGTGCGACGAGTTATCGATCACCACGCAACCCTGAGCGCCGATCTTGGGGCTCCATGCTTTCGACACGGCGGAGCCGGCCGACATCAGGCAGATATCGACCTTGGAGAAATCGAACTGTTCGAGATCCTGGCATTTGAGTGTCTTGTCGCCATACGAAACTTCGGTGCCGAGCGAGCGGCGTGAAGCGATCGCAAATACTTCGTCGGCGGGAAAATTCCGGTCGACGAGCACGTTCATCATCTCGCGCCCGACGTTTCCGGTCGCACCCACGACAGCGACTTTGTAGCCCATGGTCTCTAGGTCCTTTGAAAATCTCGCCTGCCACGTGCAGCTGAGAAGCTAGGAAAAACCTTGAAAATTCGGTCTCGAAGGGATTTTCCCAGGCGGCGTTGACTTACGCGCGCCGGCCCCTCCTTTCAAGGACCAATTCGTCCATTACGAGCTTGGCGCGACGCCGGAGCACCCCTGCCCGGACCTTTGCGCCGCTCCCCGCTGCTTTGACAGGCGAGGCCGCATCACTTTAGGTCGTGATCCCAATCCGACGGAAAGGCCACTTACCCTTGCCGACACCCCCCACGACAGCCCTGGTCTCTGGTCCGGCCGATGCGACCGTCTGGCCAGACGGCATCGTGCCGACCGACGAATACAGGACCGCGCTTTCATACGTACGCGCGGACGATGGGCATCTGTTCGTCACCGGCCGAGCAGGAACCGGCAAATCGACCCTTCTGCGCGCGCTTCGTAACGCGGTCGATTCCGAGATGGTGGTCGTGGCACCGACCGGATTGGCCGCGGTCAACGTCGGCGGACAGACCATCCATTCGTTTTTCGGCCTGCCGCCCCGGCTTCTGAGGCTCGACGATATCCGCCGCAGCCGAAACGGCCAGGTTATGCGCAAGCTCAAATTCCTCGTCATCGACGAGGTTTCAATGGTCCGATCCGACCTGATGTGGGCCATCGACCAGTCGCTGCGCATGAACAGGGGACGCCCACGCGAGCCGTTCGGTGGCGTGCGCCTCGTTTTGTTCGGCGACTTGCATCAGCTCCCGCCCGTCGTCCAGGAGGCCGAAGTCGCGGGCCATCTCGAATCCGAATTCGGCGGCCCGTTCTTTTTCTCCGTCCCCGCCTTGATGGAGGGAGCAGGCACCACGCGCCTCGAGCTCACCCACGTGTTCCGCCAGAGCGACGAGACATTAATTTCCGTGCTCAATCGCATCCGGGACGGCGAAGCCGACGAGGACGACCTCGCGGAACTGAACCAGCGGGTAAGCCCGATCCGCACCCTGTCGGAGGGAGAAAAATTCGTCATCCTGACCCCGACCAACGCCGCAGCCCAGCGCATCAACACCGCCTATCTCGATGCGCTTCCCGGTCGCTCCTACACCTATGAAGCTGGAATCACGGGAGATTTCACACAGGGCTCCCAACCCACCGACAGCGCACTGATATTAAAGCCCGGCGCCAAGATCATTCTCCTCCGCAACGACCCCGACAAACGCTGGGTGAACGGCACCATCGCGCGCATCTCGCGGCTGGAGGAAAAGAAGGTCTTCATCGAGGTAGCCGGCCGCGAGCACGAGCTTGAGCCCGCAAGCTGGGAGCAGCGTCGCTACGCCTTCGACAAGGATCAGGAGAAGATCGTCGGCACCGTCGCCGGCACGTTCAAGCAGTTTCCGGTCCGCCTGGCCTGGGCCCTTACCATCCACAAAGCCCAGGGCCTCACCCTCGACAACGTCTACATCGACCTCGGCCGCGGGACCTTCGCGCACGGCCAGGCCTATGTCGCTTTGTCGCGGTGCCGGTCGATGGAGGGTCTGGCGCTGGCCCGAAAGCTCGAGCCCCGCGATATTTTGTTCGACCGCAGCGCGCTCGGCTACCGCGACCTGTTCCCGAGTCTCGCCCCTTAAATCGATGAAGCGCCAGAGAGATTTCGCAAGTGCGAAATGATTAACGCTGGCGCAACCAAATCCGACCGCGGATTATGCCGCGAACGAGCCTATTGATCTGGGTCAAACGGCAATACTGCGGAGCAACAATCTTTCATGTTGCACTGCAATATTTCTATGCTAAGGTCTACTCAGAAAGTTCGGACGGCACCGGGCAGCAGTCGTTTATTTCCAGGTCCTGCTCGGCCACGCCCTTTCTTGAAAGCCAGCCAACTCACCCACAGGAGCCAACCCGTGAACGACTTCGCCCGCCAGACCCAGGATTTCTTTGCCGCCGCCAAGGACGCCCGCATCCCCGAGCAGGTTCAGGCCATCGCTGAAGACAGCGTCAGCAAGGCCCGCGAGACCTACGGCAAGTTCAACACCGTCGCCAAGGATGGCGCCAAGGCGTTTGAGGAAGCGACCGTCGCTGCCTTCGCAGGCGCCAAGTCGATCGGCGACAAGGTTCTCAAGAACACCGAGAACAACACCGAAGCCGTATTCGATGCCGCCCAGGCACTTGCACGCGCCAAGACGCTCCCCGAGCTGCTCCGCCTCCAGACCGCTTTCGTGCAGCAGCAGTTCACCGCTGCAGGCGCACAGTCGAAGGAGCTTTTCGAGCTGTCGACCAAGGTTGCACAGCAGACGTTCGAAAGCCTGAACGCTGCCGCCACCAAGACCTTCGACCAGATCAAGAAGACGGGCTGATCCGCACCGAGAGTTGCAGGTCCGCACGATAAAAGGAACGCCCGTCGATCTCATCGACGGGCGTTTTGCTATGGTGGATCCGGTCAGGGAATTGTCACGCGCCGATCAGAACGAAGCCCAATTGCAACCAATGCGCTTTGAACGGTTCTGAGCACCGAGACACCGACGTAATATTTTTCATTGAGGCCCATTGCTGAGCCTTTCGCGCACCGAAATCCGCGCTATAGTGAAGTAATGTTAGGGTCGCGTTCCGATATCAAGATCCGCAAGGGAAAGCTCGCCGACGCAAGCTCCGTCGCCGAGACCTTTCGTCAATCCTGGCTGCAGGCTTATCGCGGCATCATCCCTCACTTCCATCTCGAAAACATGATCCGCCGTCGCGGTCCCGAATGGTGGATGAGCGTCATCCGCAGCGGCGATAGCCTCATCGTGTTGGAAAAGGCCGGCGCTATCGTCGGCTACGCAACGCTCGGCTTCTCGCGCACCCGCGGCCCCTATCAAGGTGAGATCTACGAGCTCTACGTCGCCCCCGTGCACCAAGGCCTCGGTCTCGGTGAGCATTTGTTCGAGGCCTGCCGCCATGGTCTCGACCAGCGGCGCCTCAAGGGCCTGATCGTGTGGGCGCTTGCCGAGAACACCACCGCAACAGACTTCTACTGGCGCCGTGGCGGCCGTCCCGTCAAACAAGCCTTCGAAACGATCGGCGATCAAAAGCTCGAAAAAATCGCTTTCGCCTGGTCCTCCTGATCCGCAAGGCCTTTCACACAGCCCTCATCAAGATCCCGGCCGAAATGGCCGCGCGATTGCGGTGTGCCTAGCCTACATCGGGCTGCGCCCTTGAGCGCCCTCGACTGAAGGCTCCTGCGGACAGTCCTTTGAGCGCGCCATCGTATCGGCGACCTTCCGCGCGAGCACGATCGCATCGGCATTGGCGAGCGCATCGATGTAGGCCACGTGGCAGGCCTCGCGATCGGTCACGCGCGTTACCACCAGCACCTCGCCGGTACCGGACGCGGCTTGCGTGAAATATCGAACTATCGTCGCGTAGGGCACCGGCCGCTGATCCCGCACGATGAACCGCCATTCGATCGTCGAGCGTCGCCCGGATTTGTCGAACAGCGTGTTGAAAGCTTTCAATGTTTGCTGCGCGGCCTGCCGCCCGGCCGCGTTCGGGCCGACACTGAGGTAGGTTCCGGATTGCCCCTCCGCCAGATAGACCGGATATCCGGGCAACCCCTTGCAAAGACGGGCTTCGCCGTCCCGGCTGCCCCCGACGGCCTTGCACGCATCGAGATCGATCGCGGTGTAAAGGCTTTTGACCTGCTGGATAGCTTCCGCCGCGCCGTACGAAAGTACGACGAGAGCAACGGTTAAGCGAGCCAGACGCCCGGCCATCTCACCCCCAATGCCGAATACGGAGCAGATAAATCCCGATCACACGTCTTCTACACGCGTTCTTGACCAAAATCCGAGGCCCAACTGACTTCGCGCGACACCGCAATTTTGGTGTATGAGGCCTTACCGCGGTTGAGAAACCGCGTCCGGAGCAAGCGCCGCACTTCCTCTTGGCGCCGGGCGTTGCTATATCGGCCCGCAATCGAACCCTTGAGGTTGGAATGAGCGAGATCAGAATCGCCGTGACGGGAGTTGCGGGCCGCATGGGCCGCGAGCTCGTCCGCGTGGTCGCCGCCACCCCAGGGTGTATCGTGAGCGGCGGAACCGAACCGCCCGGATCGCCGCATATCGGCGCCGACATCGGCACGCTCGCCGGTCTTCCGCCGTTGGGCCTCGCCGTCTCCGCTGATCCCCTCGAGCTTGTCGTCAAAAGTGACGCGGTCATCGATTTTACGATCCCGGCCGCGACGATCGAGATGGCCGGCCTCGCCGCCAACGCGCGCATCGTGCATGTCATCGGCACCACCGGTCTTGGTGAAAGTGATGAAGCCGCAATTCAGGCTGCGGCCCGCCACGCTACGGTCATCAAGGCGGGCAACATGAGCCTCGGCGTCAATCTGCTGACCGCCATCACACGGCGCATCTCCGAAGCGCTCGACGCCGATTTCGACATCGAGATCGTCGAGATGCATCACCGCCAAAAGGTGGACGCTCCGTCGGGCACGGCATTGATGCTTGGTGCGGCTGCAGCCGAAGGGCGAGGAATAGATCTCAAGACAAAAAGTGTCAGATCGAGAGACGGCCACACCGGGCCGCGTCGGCGAGGCGATATCGGCTTCGCGACGTTGCGCGGAGGGACCGTCGTCGGTGACCATACGGTGATATTCGCCGGCGAAGGCGAGCGCATCGAAATCACGCATCGCGCCGCCGATCGGAGCATTTTCGCGCGCGGCGCCGTCAAGGCAGCGCTATGGGGGCAGGGCAAAGGGCCCGGCCTCTTCAACATGGTCGATGTATTAGGGCTATAGACAATAATGTCGACGCTTGAACGAACCAAACGGATTGGCTCCATGACGAACCGACTTGTGCTCGTGCGCCATGGCGAAAGCGAATGGAACAAGAAGAACATTTTCACCGGCATCCGAAATCCGGATCTGACCGATAAGGGCGTGATCGAGGCCGTCTGGGCCGGACGCGTACTGAAGGGCGAAGGTCTTCATTTCGACATCGCATTCACGAGCAAACTGAAGCGGGCGCAACACACGCTCGATATCATCCTCGGCGAGATCGGCGGCGAGACCCCGGCCGTGTTCGAGGATGCATCCTTGAACGAGCGCGACTACGGCGAGCTTTCCGGCCTCAACAAAGAGGAAGCACGCGCACGCTGGGGCGAAGAGCAGGTGCTGGCCTGGCGTCGCAGCTACGAAATTCCGCCTCCGGGCGGCGAAAGCCTCAAGGACACGGCCGCGCGCGTGCAGCCCTACTACATCAAGAACATCTGGCCGCACGTCGCGGCCGGCAAGAACGTCATTATCGCTGCGCACGGCAACTCTCTGCGCGCGCTCATCATGTATCTTGAGCAACTGAGCGAAACGCAGATCCTCGATCGCGAGCTCGCAACGGCGGCGCCACAGGTTTATCGCCTGGATAAAAATGGCGTCGTCGCAGAATACCGGGAGCTTGTACGATCGGAGGGCCGCGACAGTGGTATGGGATGAGCTGAGCCGCGACGCCAGCGAGGACAATCAGCGCGACCGTGACCGTTGGATCGGCGTCTACATCGGCGTGCTCGCCGTAATTCTCGCCATCTGCGCGATGGGCGGCGGCAACGCATCTAAGGAAGCGACCCTCAAAAACATCGAGGCGACCAACGTCTGGGGTTTCTTCCAGGCAAAGAACATGCGCCGCCACGTCTTGCGCCTCGAGGTCGATGAACTCGAGCTCACCGTGCTGAGCAATGCGAACCTGACGCCGGAAGCGCGGACCGCGGTCGAGGCCAAGATTGCGGACTACAAAAAGCTCGATACCGAGCTGACCTCGAATCCCAAGACGAACGAAGGCCTCGACGAGCTGTTCACCCGCGGCAAAGCTCTTGAGGCCGAGCGCGATACCGCCATGCGTCAGGATCCCTACTTCGACTACGGCGAGGCACTGCTGCAGATCGCCATCGTGCTGGGTGGCGTCGCACTCATATCCACGGGCTCGATGCTACTTATCGGCAGCGCGATCATGGGCGTCCTCGGCACCCTGATGACGATCAATGGCTTCACGCTGTTCCTGAACATCCCCTTCATCGGTTAACGCCGTTGCAGCGATGGCCCCTACGCGCCGCCATCCTGGCGGAGGGATCCAGATACGTGGAAGCGCGGTCCGTCGCCGCCGCCTTCCCCGTCAGCATAAGCTTGCCGCTGGCCCGCCGCCGCGCTAGTACCGCGCCAACAATCCTCGTTTGACGGACCCATTTCATCATGACGACGCACAAGCTGCTCCTGCTCCCGGGCGACGGCATCGGCCAAGAGACCATGGCCGAGGTCGAGCGCATCATCGCGTTCTTCAACAAGAAGAGCAGCAAGCACAAGTTCGAGACCGAAAGCGATCTGGTCGGCGGCGCGGCCTATGACAAGCATGGCGTTGCCGTCACCGACGACTGCGTCGCCAAAGCCAAGGCCGCGGACGCCGTCATCTTCGGTGCCGTCGGCGGACCTAAGTGGGACAAGGTCCCTTACGCGGTACGTCCAGAAGCGGGCCTGCTTCGCCTGCGCAAGGATCTCGATCTCTTCGCCAACCTTCGCCCCGCGATCTGCTATCCCGCCCTCGCCGACGCCTCTTCGCTGAAGCGCGAGCTGGTCGAAGGCCTCGACATCATGATCGTGCGCGAGCTGACCGGCGGCGTCTATTTCGGCGAACCGAAGGAGATCGTCACGCTGGAGGATGGGCAGAAGCGCGCCATCGACACCCAGATCTACACGACACGCGAAATCGAACGCATCGCCAAGGTCGCCTTCGATCTGGCCCGCAAGCGCGGCAACAAGGTGCACTCGGCGGAGAAGCGCAACGTCATGAAGACCGGCGTTCTCTGGAACGAGGTCGTGACCGCCACCCACAAGGCTTACGCACCTGACGTAAAGCTCGAGCACATCCTCGCCGACAACTGTGCCATGCAGCTCGTCCGCAACCCCAAGCAGTTCGACGTGATCGTCACCGACAATCTGTTCGGCGACGTTTTGTCGGATGAAGCCGCGATGGCGACGGGCTCGCTCGGAATGCTGCCCTCCGCCTCGCTCGGCGCCGCCGATGAAAAGACCGGCAAGCGCCTCTCCCTCTATGAGCCCGTCCACGGCTCCGCACCCGACATTGCAGGCAAAGGCCTCGCAAACCCGATCGCGACGATCGCAAGCTTCGGCATGGCACTCCGCTATTCGCTCGGCATGACCGACGAGGCAGACCTGATCGACAAGGCCATCGCAGCCGTTCTGTCCGACGGATACCGCACCGGCGACATCATGCAGCCTGGCATGAACCAGGTCGGCACATCCGAGATGGGCGGCGCAATTCTCGGCAAGCTCGAAAAGCTCGTTGCCTAATCCTCGATTATTCGAGGTATTTCCAAATAAAAAAGGCGCCTCTTCGAGAAGAAGAGGCGCCTTAATTTTTTCAGGACCGAAAAATTAGTCCTTGGTGATCACGAACACCTTGAAGTCCTTGTCGAGACGGAAGTCATACTGGCCCGACTTGCACTTGACATCCTCGGCCTCGAAAACGCCCGAGCCCTCGGTCTCCTTCTCGTAAGAACCGCCCTCGCAGCCCCACGCGGCAACAGCAGCCTTGATCTTGGCAGCCTCGTCGTCGGTCGGCTTGTCATCAGCAAATGCGGCACCGGAGCAGAATGCCAGAACGGCCGCGGCGGCCAAAATGCGCTTCATGATGTGATCTCCCTATGAGGTTGAAAGCGAGAAACTTTCCCTTATTTCGTTGCTGCGACGCAGCAAGTCTAGAGGGAAAACTTCCCGATTTTGGTCGGGATTGCTCAACTCGCGGGGGGACGGAGATATTTTTTCCCCAAAACGTGGTCTCCAAACGAGGGTCGCCTAAATTACAGGCAGAATTCCCTTCAAAGTTGCAGGGAGAAGTGCCCGAATCACAGCTTCCTGAGCGCCACCGTGCTAACGCTGTGATCCTTCGCTTTGCGCAGGATTAGGCGAGCACGCGGCCGAGTCGGGAGAATGTTCTCTTGCAGGTTTTTGAGGTTGATCGTGCGCCACAGGTCGAGCGCGCGCGCAACGGCGTTATCGTGCGTCAGCGTGATGTAGCGATGGAAAAACGAAGCCGGATCGCGGAACGCCGTACTCCTGAGCCGCATGAAGCGTTCGAGATACCAGTCCTCGATCAACTCTTCGTCGGCATCGATGAAAATCGAGAAATCGATGAAATCCGAAACGAACGGACCCGCATCCGTGCCGCGTTCGAGATTGGCGGGCTGCAGAACATTGAGCCCTTCGACGATCAGAATATCAGGCCGCTCGATAAGCGTCGTTTGCCCCGGAATGATGTCGTAGTGGAAATGCGAATAGACCGGCGCTTCGATCCGCTCTTTGCCGCTTTTCACATCCGCAAGAAACTTGAGAAGCCGCGCTGTATCGAAGCTTTCCGGAAAGCCTTTCCGGTTCATGAGGCCGCGCGCTTCGAGTTCCTTGTTGGGATGCAGGAAGCCATCTGTCGTGATGAGATCGACACGCGGATGGTCCGGCCACCGCGCAAGCAGCGCCCGCAACACGCGGGCTGTCGTACTCTTACCGACTGCGACTGACCCTGCCACACCGATGATGAACGGCACTTTGCAGTCCATTCGGCCAAGAAACGTCGAACTGACGGCATGAAGTTTCTGCGCCGCGGCCACGTAGAGGTTGAGCAGACGCGAGAGCGGAAGATAGATCGTCTCGACCTCTTCGACGCTGAGTTCTTCGAGCAAACCGGACAGTTGCTCGAGTTCTTCCGCTTCCAACGTCATCGGCGTATCGGCACGAAGCCTCGCCCACTCTTCGCGGCTGAAAACGCGGTAGAGCGAAAACTGTATGCCCGAGCCCTGGTCCCCAACCAGCTCCAGCCGCGCACTATCGCGAACTATCGCCGCCGTATCCCGCGCAGAGCTCATATGCGGATCACCAGGAAGCCCCAACCGGCTTCTCCTCAAAGCGCTTCCGTAAAACTCAGGCTGCGTCCGAGCCGGAAAGCGCAAAATTCAACTTAAGAACCGCGGGCCGCTTTTTCGGCGAGTCCAGATTGCCCGGAACGGCTGTCTAGCACGGCCAGCACATCGTTGATCGCGATCCCACGCGCTTCAAGCAACACCAGCAAATGGTAGAGCAAATCCGCCGCTTCCGCACGAAGAGCTTCGTCGCCTTGGCTAACGCCGGCGATCACGGTCTCGACAGCTTCCTCACCGAGCTTCTTGGCGCACCGCTCAGGACCCGCGTCGAGAAGCTGCCGCGTATAGGATTTGTCGGCCGAGGAAGCCCGCCTGGCGTGGATCGTCGCCGCCAGTCTGGAAAGAACGTCGTTGCTCATTTCGCAACCCTTGAGAAGTTGGCCTCGCCGCCGCTCCCCTAAGGCAGAGCGCTGCTTCGCTTCCGAAGCCAAGCCGAATGCAAAAAGACACCGCATCCGGGCGGAGAAGGCCATGCCCTTAAGGCTGCGGACAGGCCATGTCCAGCAGGCAGATCCGCCGAGATTAACGGCCACACAAGCGAAACGAGGCGTCAGCCGCCGTTTGCACCCATGAGACGCAGCCGAATGTAGTCGAGCTGGTCGAAATTTCCGTACTTGATGACGAGGTTGCCACTTTCGCCCGAACCGCGTTTGACCTCGACCTTGAGCCCCAGCGAATCCGCCAGCTCCTTCTCGAAAGCCTTTGTGTCCGCGTCCTTGTCGCGCAATTTACGCGCACCCGTCGAACCCGGAGAGCCGATCGGGCCTCCCGTCTGCACGAGGGCTTCTGCCTCGCGGACATTGAGGTCCTGCTCGAGGATCTGCTTCGCCAGCGCTTCTGCATCCTCGCGGCCGACCAGCGCACGCGCATGACCCGCCGTAAGCTTGCCTTCTTGGACGAAAATCTGAACCGAACCCGGAAGCCGCAATAGCCGCAACGTATTGGCGACATGGCTGCGGCTCTTGCCGATGATCTCGGAAACCTGCTCCTGGCTATAGTCGAACCGCTCGATCAGCTCGCGATAGCCGTTTGCCTCTTCGATGGCGTTGAGGTCGGCGCGCTGAACGTTTTCGATAATCGCGAGTTCGAGAACTTCGCGGTCCGAAAGATCCCGCACAATCACCGGAACATTGTGGATCCCGGCCTTCTGCGACGCCCGCCAGCGACGCTCCCCGGCGACGATTTCATAGGCCTGCGCATCTTCCGGATGCGGCCGCACCACGATCGGCTGAACCAGACCCTTGGTGCGGATCGATTCCGCAAGTTCCGCAAGATCCGCTTCCGGGAAATCCTTGCGCGGATTGAACCGGCTGCTCCGAAGCTGCGCCACGGGCAGCGTGCGCTGCTCGCCATCGGCTGGCATACGCGGCTGCGCCTGGGGCGACTCTCCAATCAGAGAGGCCAATCCCCGGCCCAGCCGGCTCTTCGGTAACGGTGAGTTCATGACCTAACCCGTTTCTGCAAGTTTTTTGAAGCCGTTACGCCGCTTTCGTCTGACGCTCGCGCTCGATGATCTCGGTGGCGAGCCGGATGTAAGCCTGGCTTCCGGCACAGTCGTAGTCGTAAAGCAGGATCGGTTTGCCGTGCGACGGCGCCTCCGCAACCCGGGTATTCCGCGGAATGACGGACTCGTAGACCTTGGGACCAAAGAAAGCCCGGACTTCGTCCGCGACCTCCCGCGAAAGCGTGGTCCGCGCGTCGTGCATGGTGAGCACGACTCCCTGGATTTCCAGGCTTGGATTGAGGCTCGCGCGGATCTGATCGATCGTGTCTTTGAGCTGCGAAATCCCTTCCAGCGCGAAGAATTCACACTGAACCGGCACCAGAACGGCATCCGCCGCGGCAAGCGCGTTAAGCGTCAGAATATTGAGCGACGGCGGGCAGTCGATCAGGATGTATTTGAAGGCTTGGTCCGCCGGCTTGGTCATGGCTTGGGCCGCGAGCGCAGCAACCGCGTCGCGAAGCTTGTAAGCTTTACCAACATCAGCCGAGAGATCGGCTTCGAGGCCAACCAGGTCAGAGTTGGCCGGAACCACGAATAGCCCCGGAATTGCGGTCTGTACGGCCGCCTCCATGAGGCTGACCGTCCCCAAAACAGCATCGTAAGATGTCTTCGACCTCGCTTCCGGCGGCACGCCGAGACCGGTCGAGGCATTTCCCTGGGGATCGAGATCGATAACAAGAACGCGCTCGCCGATCGCGGCCAGCGCGGTTCCAAGATTGATCGCGGTCGTCGTTTTGCCGACTCCGCCCTTCTGGTTGGCAATCGCCAACGCCCTGAGTTTCGTACTTAGGCCTGTCACGGGGCTAGCCCTCCGTCTTCACAGCCAAATTTCGCATCGCCACAATGCGCGCCTGAGCGTCCGTCAGGCTGGGAAACTGCGTACAGTCGAACGCAAACTTCTGCGATGCTTCGACAATTTCCGCCTCGACATCCCGGCCCTTCGGAAAAAGCGCCACGGTGTGGGGAGAAAAAATCGGCAGAACGAGCCCCAGAAGCTTGGACAACGGCGCAAGGGCACGCGCAGTGATTACGTCTTTTATCTGAGACTTATCGTGAGTCGCGTATTTTTCGATCCGCTCAACGCGAATCTCCACAGCAAGCCCCGTCTTTCGGGCCACCTCGCCGAGAAAGGCCGCCTTGCGCGAATCCGATTCGACCAGCGTCATACGGGCGTCCGGATTTTTCTCCGCGAGCAAAATGGCGAGCACGAGCCCCGGAAAGCCGCCCCCGGATCCGAGGTCCAGCCAGGATTTTCCTCCCTGAGGGGCGATATCGAAAAGCTGGGCGGAATCAGCGAAATGCCGGTGCCAGATTTCGTCCAGCGTGGTGGGCGAAACCAGGTTGACAGCCTTCTGCCAGCTCTTGACCAAGCCCTCGTAAGTCCTGAGCCGGTCCAACGTTTCACGTGAAACGCCAAAGGCTTCCTGGAACGCTTCAGCAGACTCGATTCGGCTGATACCCCCGGTCGGCCCGGAAGTCCCCGCCCCCCTCGAAGTCGTTGTCATGACGCGCGTTTCCGTCCCGTTTGCTTTTTGATTGCCGCCAGCACCAGCATCAGCGCCGCCGGCGTCATCCCCTCGATCCTGCCGGCCTGGGCCAGCGTCGAAGGACGTTGCTGGTCTAGCTTGTGCTTCAGCTCGGCCTTGAGGCTCGGTAGAGTTGCATAGTCGAATGAAGCGGGGATAGCGATCGCCTCATCTTTCTTCAAGGCCGCGACGTCGATCTCCTGCCGACGGACATAGGAATCGTAGCGAGCATCAATTTCGATTTGCGCCGCAATCGCAGGAGCCACTGCCGAAAGCTCAGGCCAGATCTCAGCCAAGCGGCCGAAGTTCATGTCCGGATAGGACAGAAGCTCGAACGCCGTTCGCCGCCTTCCGTCCTTGTTGATTTCGATTCCGTTTCGTTCTGCTTTTGACGGTGTAAGCGTTTTTTGAGAAAGAACTTCAACTACATTAGATAACTCATTGTTTTTGTTTGAATACGACCGTGAACGAACCGGGCTCACACAGCCGATTTCGGTGCCCAGAGGCGTCAAACGCTGATCGGCGTTATCTGCCCGCAAACGCAACCGGAACTCGGCCCGCGACGTGAACATCCGATAGGGCTCGGTGACGCCACGCGACACCAGATCGTCGATCATGACGCCGAGATAGGCGTCCGCTCGCGACAACACGAAGGTTCGCGCCCCGCCGGACGCCCTGAGCGCCGCATTAATGCCCGCCGCGAGCCCCTGAGCCCCCGCTTCCTCATAGCCCGTGGTGCCATTGATCTGGCCGGCGAGGAAAAGCCGCTTCAGCCGCTTGGTCTCGAGCGTCGGCAGAAGCTCCCGCGGATCGACGTAATCGTATTCGATGGCATAGCCGGGACGCTTTAAGACAACACGCTCAAGTCCCGGAAGTGTCTTGAGAAAAGCCTCTTGTACGTCGGCTGGAAGTGACGTCGAAACGCCATTCGGATAGACCGTATCATCGTCGAGCCCCTCGGGCTCCAGGAACACCTGGTGCGCGGCGCGATCGGCAAAGCGCACCACCTTGTCCTCGATCGATGGGCAATAGCGGGGGCCGCGAGAGGCGATCCGTCCCGAATACATTGGCGACCGCGCGAGATTGGCGCGGATGATTGCGTGCGTCGCCTCGCTGGTAGTGGTGATCGCGCACGTCACTTGGCGGTTTGTGATCTTCTCGGTCAGGAACGAGAAAGGTACTGGATCCGCGTCCGCCGCCTGCTGCTCGAGCGAATCCCAATCGATCGAACTCTTGGCAAGGCGCGCAGGCGTACCTGTCTTGAGCCGCCCCATCGCGAGGCCGAGCCCATAGAGCCGTTCGGAGAGCTTCAGCGCCGGCGCATCACCGACGCGTCCCGCCGGTTGAGTAAAGTCTCCTAAGTGAATGAGACCATTAAGAAAAGTACCAGTCGTCAACACCACGGAACCGGCCGAAAATCGCTCTCCGGCCTGGGTGATGATACCGCCCACCTCGTCACCGTCGACAATCAGATCCTCGACCGCTCCCTCGACGACTGTAAGCCCTTGGGTCTCTCGGATCGCCTGCTGCATCGCCGCCCGGTAAAGCGCGCGATCAGCCTGGGCCCGCGGCCCCTGCACCGCCGGCCCTTTGGAGCGATTGAGTAGCCGGAACTGAATGCCTGCCGCATCCGCGACGCGACCCATGAGCCCATCCAGCGCATCGATCTCGCGCACCAGATGGCCTTTCCCGAGCCCACCGATCGCCGGATTGCAGCTCATTTCGCCAATGGTCTCGAAGCGATGGGTCACGAGCGCTACGGACGCACCCATGCGGGCCGCCGCTGCGGCCGCTTCCACGCCCGCATGTCCACCACCAACGACAATCACATCGAAAGTCCGCGAGGCCATTTCGCCGACCATCCGTCTATCTCTTCTCAACTGATCGCGGAGAGATACAGGAGCCCCGCCTCGGGGTCAAAGCAGGTAAAACCAGCGTCGGCCCTTCACAGCATTGATTGAGACCCGATCGGCGGCTGTTTCATGTGGATAGCGCCAGTATACGCACAGCTTCATTTCGCACGGACTCTTCGGTGCCTTTTTAGGGCACCTAAGCTGACCTCGTCGAAAAAGCCGGGGGGTCGGCCCGATGTTGAAGTTCGTTACAGGTTGCGTTGCGCTGATTGCCCTTGGTGGCTGCGCCGGCCGTTCGCCTCAGATCTCGCCTCTGATCCTCGCTTCCGACCACAGGCTCGATTGCAACCAGATCGCTGCCGAAACCAAAATCAACAACGAGCGCATTTCCTCTCTCGCAACGGAACAGAGTTTGAAACTCGGCCAGAACGTCGTCGCGGGCGTTGCGGGGTTTGTAGCCTGGCCCGCCTGGATCGGCCTCGATTTCCAGGATGCAGCCGGAAAGGAAAGCAGGGCGCTTTCTCAGCGAAACGAATACCTGCTCGCCATGGCAAAGGACCGGTGCCAGCCTAAGAACCAGGTCGCGCGCGCACCCGAACCCCCGCCGGAAATGTCAGAACCCCTGCTGTCGTCTTTCGCGTCGAACGCCGAAATCGCCGCGAGCCTCGTTGCGCGCTAGCGCCAACAAAAACACCCTTCTCACGAACGCGACGTCATCCCGGCGCGTTCCTAGATCCGGTCACGTCGCTTAAAGGGGAGATTGCACCTCAACCCAATGCGACACGCCTGATTCACGTGTGGTGCCTTTGACCATCGCAGCCGGCTATTGCCTAGGCCAGCGTAGGCCCCTCCATTTTGGATTCACGTGAAACAAGAGATGCCAAAACACCCATTCAAAATGGATTCACGTGAAACATTTCATGCCTATACCCGCCCAAGGACCGACACCGAAAGAAGGGCCCGATGACGGATCGCGCTGAAGACCTCACCCGTCGCCTGTTGCTCGACGCAGGGATCCAAGAAGGAATGGGTGTGTTGGACATAGGCTGTGGACGCGGTGACGTAACCATCCTCGCCGCGCAGATCGTCGGCGCGCGCGGGAAGGTGGTCGGCGTCGATCGCGAGCAGGCACCACTGGAAGGTGGTCGCGCGCGGACCTCTGATCTCGGCTTGGCCAACGTCAGCTTCGAGCGAGCCGACATGCACGCGCTACCGAGCGAACTTGGCGTTTTCGATGCGGTCATCGGGCGGCGCGTTCTCATGTATCAACCCGATGCTGTCGCAGCCTTGAGGCACGTCGCCAATGTCTTGAAGCCTCGTGGTCTCATTGTGCTCCAAGAGCACGACTCCACATCGATGCCGATCTGCGCGCAGGAAATGCCGCTCCACGAACGCGTCAGTAGCTGGATATGGGATACGGTTAAGCACGAGGGCGCCGATATTCACATGGGCCTGCACCTAGCCCCGGCGTTGGTTCGTGCGGGATACGAGGTCGAGCACATACGCGCCGAAGCCACGATCCTGGCACCGGGCCAGTCGCATCCCATTGCAACAATCGTTCGCGCGATGCTTGGGCGCATTGTTGCCAGCGGAGTCGCGACGGCGGAAGAGATCGACGTCGACACGCTCGACGCCAGGTTGATCGCGGAGCGGCGCGAGACAAACGGCACATGTATCTGGGAGATGGTGTTCGGCGCCTGGGCCAGAAAACCCGGCTGAATGTCGCCGATCCGAAAACCCGCTCCTCTATCGGATTCACGTGAAACAAGAGGTGCCAAAACGCCCATTTAAAACGGATTCACGTGAAACATTTCGTGCCGAAGCTCGGATCTTACCGATGCAGTCCCGCACCCAAAGCGGTCGGATCAGGCATATGCGGATTGATTGCCTCCTGGTTCGGCCCATAGCCGTCCATGTCGTCGAGCGCCGGCGCATAGCGATCGTAAATCGTCTGGTCGAAGCACTGCAAATGCAGATGCGGAAACCAAACGCCATTCTCGCGCGGCTCTCCGATGAAGCCCACCTGGCTGCCCCGCACGAGAATGTCGCCGGCCGTTGGGAGACCTACGTGCGCGAGATGAGCCATCAGGTAATAGCCGGCCGCAAAGTAGGGGTTGGCGAGCGCGATGAAGACACATCCGCCCCAACCGCCGAACGACGGATCGCGCACGACCCGGAGAACCCTGCCCTTCGCCGGAGCGGTCACCGGTGTGCCTGCCGGAACGTTGTAGTCCACCGCCGTGTGACGCATCAGATCGGGATGATGGTAGTGCCCACGCCAAAGATGGTCGCGGGGCTCCATGTACCCCCCATACGTGAAATCGACCTCTTTGCGCCGGGCATCGGCTTCCACCCACCTCTGGCAGAAGTCGGGATCGTTGAGCGGATTGGGTGAGAGATCGGAAACCTCCGGATCGCTCCTCGCTTCGGCGGCAAGATTTGTGTACGCCCACCGCGCATCGCCGAGCGTCGGAAACAGAACGGGCGTCGTCGCGGAGGCCATGACGGTCAACCTGCATAGCAAGCGAAATCCATGAGCGACTATCGACTACGGGCTGGTCTTCCGGCAACCGCTCAAGCGATTCACGTGAAACATGTGATGCCGGACGATCCGGAGGCGGGACGGACAATCCGCCGGACGGACGGAGAGTTTCAAACCCGCGCTACCGACGCCGCCTGCTCTCTCAAAACGGATTCACGTGAAACATCGAATGCCGGAGCATCCGGCAAAGCGTCAGACGAACAGTCCGGCATCCGACCGGACGGACGATCCATTTTGGATTCACGTGAAACACATCATGCCATCTTCGGAACGCCGAAAGCGCCCTGGCCGAAGCAACCTGATCACTTCCCGATGCAGAAGCGGCCGAAGATGTGATCGAGCACGTCTTCCACATCCACCCGGCCGGTGATGCGGCCAAGCGCGTCCGCCGCCCCGCGTAGATCCTCCGCGCGGAGTTCCACCTCATCGGCCGGCCCCGAGAGAAACGCCTCGAGACCATCCCGGCACGCTTCCACCAGCCGCCGGTGACGGACCTGCGTGAGAGCGGGTTCCCCGTGGTGACCGATCCGCTCGGAAGCGATCACCGTAAGCCGCTTGATGAGGTCACCCAGCCCCGCCCCCGTCTCCACCGACAGGGGAACGATGTCATCCGGAAGCACGGGCGCGTCTCCGCCGGGCAGGAGATCGGTCTTGTTCATCACCAGGAGGGTGCGATCCGCGAGGGGAGCGAGCTCGGCCGGAAGCACCGTCTGCGGCTCGGTCGCATCGGTAAGCCACAGCACGAGATCCGCCGCCTCCGCCGCAGCTTGGCTGCGCCGCATACCTTCCCGTTCGATGGCGCCCTCTGTCTCGCGGAAGCCCGCCGTGTCCGACACGATCACCGGCAGCCCGCCGAGATCCAGCCGCGCTTCCACCACGTCGCGTGTGGTGCCGGCCTCGGCCGAGACGATTGCTACATCGCGCCGCGCGAGCGCATTGAGCAGGCTCGACTTGCCTGCGTTCGGCGGACCGATCAGAGCCACCCGAAACCCCTCGCGCAGGATCTCACCGCGATGACCATCTTCGAGATGATGGATCACCGCGCGCACCAGCACCTGGATGATCGATCGCGCATCGGTGAAGGTCTTGAGACCGATGTCGCCTTCATCGGCGAAATCGATGCCCGCTTCGATCAGGCCCAGCGCTTCGATGAGGCTCGCGCGCCATCCGTCATAGAGATCCGACAGCACGCCCGAGGCCTGCGCCAGCGCCTGTCGACGCTGCCCCTCCGTCTCTGCGTCGATCAGATCGGCCAGACCCTCGACTTCCGCGAGATCGATCTTGCCGGCTTCGAACGCCCGCCGCGCGAACTCGCCGGGCTCTGCCATGCGCAGCCCCGGCATCAGGGTAAGCGCCGACAGCACCGCCTGCACCACCGCGCGTCCACCATGCAAGTGAAGCTCGACGACATCCTCACCGGTGAAGCTCGCGGGACTCGGGAACCAGAGCACCACCCCCCGGTCGATCTTCTCCCCGCTTTCGGGGTGACGAATGAACCGGCCCACGGCCCGGCGCGGATCCGGCTTTGGCCCCGCCATGTAGTCGATCACCCGGCCGGCGCCCTCGCCGGAGACGCGCACCACCGCGACGCCCGCCCGTCCGGGGGCACTCGCCAGCGCGAAAATGGTTGGCTCTGGGGGATGGGCCATGACTAGACTCGAAACCACGAATGTTGAATCGGAACACCTTCGCGCGGCGGGAGCTGACATAGAAACGAGACCGCGAGCATGAGGACCTGAGCCATGACCCGCAACCGCCTTGCCGAAGAGAGCAGTCCCTATCTTCTCCAACACGCCGACAACCCTGTCCACTGGTGGGCCTGGGGACCGGAGGCACTGACCGAAGCCAAGCGCTCCGGCAAGCCGATCCTTCTCTCGGTCGGCTATTCCGCCTGCCACTGGTGCCACGTGATGGCCCACGAGAGCTTCGAGGACGAGGTGACGGCGCGGGTGATGAACGATCACTTCGTGAACATCAAGGTCGACCGCGAGGAGCGGCCGGACATCGACGCCATCTACATGAGCGCCCTACACCGCCTCGGCCAGCAGGGCGGCTGGCCGCTGACGATGTTCCTCGACAGCGATGCGCGCCCGTTCTGGGGCGGCACCTATTTTCCGAAGCAACCGATGTACGGGCGTCCGGGCTTCACCGACGTGCTGCTCAAGCTCTCCGACATCTATCGCAACGAGCCCGACAAGGTGACGGGCAACGCGGAAGCGCTCATCGACGCGATCACGCCTAAGCCGGGTGATGGCGACGGCCCGGCGGTGACGGATCAAATCCTGCACGACGTCACCCAGCGCCTTGCCCGGGTGATCGATCCGATTCACGGCGGGATCACCGGTGCACCCAAGTTTCCGCAATGGAGCTTCTTCTGGCTCCTGTGGCGCGGTGCCATCCGCTACCGCCACGAGCCGGCGAAAGCGGCTGTGATCAAAACCCTCGAGCGGATCGCGCAAGGGGGCATCTACGATCATCTCGGCGGCGGCTTCGCGCGCTACTCGGTCGACGAGCTCTGGCTCGTCCCCCACTTCGAGAAGATGCTCTACGACAACGCACTGTTGATCGACCTGATGACGGAAGTGTTCCGTGAGACGCAAAGCCCGCTGCTCAAGGCCCGCATTGCCGAAACCGTCGACTGGCTCGCCCGCGAAATGATCGTGGATAGCGGTGGCTTTGCTTCTGCGCTCGATGCCGATTCCGAAGGCGAGGAAGGCAAGTTCTACGTCTGGACTGCGGATGAAATCGCCGCCGTCCTCGGCACCGAAGACGCCGCCTTCTTCAACGCGGCTTACGATGTGAGCCCGGACGGAAACTGGGAAGGCCACACCATTCTGAACCGGCTCAAGTGGGACGGTCTCCCACCGGCCGAAGATGAAGCCCGCTTAGCGGGGCTCAGGGCCAAGCTCCTCGAAGCCCGCGCCAAGCGCATCCGTCCCGGCTGGGACGACAAGGTGCTCGCCGATTGGAACGGGCTGATGATTGGAGCACTCGCCCGTGCAGGCCGTGTGTTCGATCATGCATCCTGGGTGACGATGGCGCGTCGAGCCTTCACCTTCGTCGAGCAAAAGATGACCGTCTCCGGTCGGCTCATTCACTCGGTACGCAACGGCACCGGTCACTCACCCGGCACCGCCACCGATTACGCAAACATGATTTGGGCTGCGCTCCGACTTTATCAGGCGACCGGCGAAGTCGTTTACCTGAACCAGGCCATCACCTGGGAGAGCGTACTCGATGCACACTACTGGGCGGGACCGTCATCAGGCGGCTACTTCACGGCCGCCGATGACACCCGCGACGTGATCGTGCGGCTCAAGTCCGCGCACGACGACGCCACCCCGTCGGCGAACGCGACAATGGTGTCCAACCTGTGCGCGCTGGGAACCCTCACCGGAGACGCGCGTTACGCTCGACGCGCCGAAGAAATAATGCGGGCTTTCTCGGGAGATAGTGCCCGCAATCTCGCGGGTCACACCGGGCTTCTGTCCGCGGCAATAGATCTCTTGTCGCCGCAACTCCTTGTACTAGTAAGGAGTGAGGACGAACCTGACACTGATTTGCAAGACGCGCTGCACGGGCTGTCGGTACCGGGAGCCGTGGAGATACAAGTTAACGGGCAAGTGGACGCGGCAGGTCCGCCCGCAGTGCGCGGAAAATCGACAGTCGACGGAAAATCAGCTGTCTACGCCTGCCTCGGCCCGCAGTGCTCCCTGCCCGTCACGGTTGCAACGGATCTGCGACGCATCGTCTCCGACTTTCGCGCCGTTGAGTGAGATCAAGATTTCTTACCGACGAAGTAATAAAAAAAGCTGTGAAATCTGGGTTTACCAAAGCTAGACTTCACGCAAGCATCACTCGGTGATCCAAGCGTATGAAAACATCGAAAGTTTCAAGATCGAGGTGTTCATGACGTCGGGACTTCTGCGCAACGCGGTCCGCTTCGGCTATCTACCCTTCATGCTGATCGGGTTGAACGGCGCGGCCTACTACGCCGTAACGACCTTCCAGTCGCACATCGCGATCGCCGGCACCATCGTGGCACTATTGATCGTTGCCTTCAGCACCGCGTTCTTCGCCGAGCGCGTTTTGCCCTGGTACGCCGAATGGAATGATCCGCACGGCGACGATAAAACCAACCTCATCCACGTTCTGGTTTACGAGCTTCAAAGCGCGAACGGCGTGCTCGCGATTCCGCTCCTGGGATGGCTCTTCTCTGGCGGGCTCAATGCTGGCATCTGGCCCCGCGACTGGCCTGTGCTCGGCCAGTTGGCCTTGGCGGTCGTTCTCGCCGATTTCGGCCTGATGTACCTTCACTACTTGAGCCACCGCTTTCCAATGCTGTGGCGCCTGCATGCAGTTCATCACGGCGTCGATCGGCTGTACGGCTTCAACGGCCTCGTGCGCCATCCGCTCCACCAAGCCATCGACATGATCCTGGCAACCGGCCCATTGGCGATCGCGGGTATGCCGATGCAAGTCGCTCTTCTGCTCGGCTTTGTGATTTCTATTCAGCTCATCGTGCAGCACTCGAATGTCGCTTATGCACTTGGCCCGCTGCGCAATCACCTGGCGATCGGACAGATCCACCATCTGCATCACGTCAACTGGGGCACGGAGGGCGACTGCAACTTCGGCCTGTTTTTCAACATTTGGGACCGCATGCTCGGTACCTTCCATCCTGAGCCGCCACGCCCGATCACGGCCGGCGACATGGGTATCGACGAGATTCCGCAGTTCCCGAAAGGCTACCTTGAGCAGGTCACCCTGCCGTGGCGCTACAAGCCTGGCCAGGGTGTGCAGGATCTAAGCCGCAAGCCGGCTCACGCGCCGACGGCGGCGGCAAAGGCCCGCGCCATTCACGACGCTGCCGAATAGCCAACGCGGACCGCCAATCAAACGATTGATTTCACTGCAAGAGGGTCGCCGTTTGGCGGCCCTTTTACTTTCGATATCGAAGTACTCAATTGCGTTGCGAAACAGAGTACTGATCAAAATGCACGATGTAGACCAAAATGGCCAGAAACAGGCACGTCTAGATACGTCTACAGTGTTTTGGGTAATACTTTATTTATCATATAAATGATATTTCTCCGTTCAATAGAGTGAAGTCATTTCCCCAACACATTGAATTCCCCACCCCAAGGCGCTGCGTCCTGGGAATGCCCGGCTGTGCTCAAACAGAAGAACGGAGCCCTCATGTTCTCGGCAAAATCGTCAGATCTCGATGCTCAACTGTCTGCCATCGATCGGTCTCAGGCTGTCATCGAGTTCGATATGGACGGGAAGGTTCTCAAGGCCAACGCTAACTTCCTGGCCGCAACGGGATACAAGCTCGAAGAAATCGAAGGTCAGCACCACCGGATGTTCGTGCCGGAAGACGAGCGCAATAGCGCGGCCTACCAGCAGTTCTGGGCGGCTCTCAATCGCGGCGAGTTCCAGGCCGCCGAATACAAGCGCATCGGAAAGGGTGGCAAGGAAGTTTGGCTACAAGCCACCTACAACCCAATCATCGGCTCGAACGGCAAGCCAACCAAGGTCGTGAAGTTCTGCACCGACGTGACCGCAAGAAAGCTGCGCACGGCCGACTATGAAGGCCAGCTGTCGGCGATCGACAAGAGCCAGGCCGTCATTCAGTTCAATCTCGACGGCACCGTCATCACCGCCAACGCCAATTTTCTCGCAGCCACCGGCTATAGCCTCGACGAGATCAAGGGCAAGCATCACCGGATGTTCGTAACCGAAAGCGAACGTCACTCGCCGGCCTACCAACAGTTCTGGGCGGCTCTCAATCGTGGAGAGTTCCAGGCCGCCGAATACAAGCGCGTCGGCAAAGGCGGCAAGGAAGTTTGGCTGCAGGCAACCTATAATCCAATTTTCTCTCCGTCAGGCCAGCCCTACAAGGTCGTCAAGTTCTGCACGGATATCACCAAGATGGTCCTCGACCGGCAGCAAAAGGACAAAACGCTCGTCCAGATCGACTCTGATCTTTCGGAAATCACCACCGCGATCCAACGCACGTCCCAGGACGCTCAGTCTGCCGAGAACTCCTCGTTCCAGACCGCAACCAACGTCCAGGCCGTTGCCTCGGCGGCCGAAGAACTCGTTGCCTCTGTCCAGGAGATCAGCCGGCGCGTCAACGAAGCCTCGCAAATCTCCAACCGCGCCGTACAACAGAGCACTCGCGCCAACGACGTCGTGACCGGCCTATCGACCGCTACCGATCGCATCGGCCAAGTGGTCGAGCTGATCAACACCATCGCTTCGCAAACCAACTTGCTGGCCCTCAATGCCACCATCGAAGCTGCACGCGCCGGAGATGCCGGGAAGGGCTTCGCAGTCGTCGCTCAGGAGGTCAAAGCGCTGGCCAATCAAACCGCAAGAGCCACCGCCGAGATCTCGAACCAGATCGCGACGGTCCAAAGCGGAACCTACGACGCGGTGGCATCCATCAAGGACATCACCGGCATCATCGAAACCATCAACGACATCTCCCAGGGCATTGCCGCGGCAGTCGAGGAACAAGGCGCCGTAACCCAGGATATCTCGTCCAACATGCAGACCGCATCTCAGGGCGTGCATGAAATCTCGGAGAATATGCGCCGCATCTCGACATCAGCCCAGAGCGCCAACGTCTCGACCCAGAAGGTGAGAGAGGCCTCTCACGCGCTGATCGCCTGATCGCGACGCGCTCTGGATCAAAGCCACAAACGAAAAACGCGCCGGATCATGGGATCCGGCGCGTTTTTGTATAAGCCGACACAGCAACGTGCGCGTCAGGTATTCATCGACTGGAAGAACTCGCCGTTGGTCTTGGTCGAGCGCAGCTTGTCGATAAGGAACTCGATGGCGTCCATCGTGCCCATCGGATTGAGAATGCGCCGCAGCACATACACCTTCTTGAGCTGATCCTTCGGCACCAAGAGATCTTCCTTGCGGGTACCGGAGCGCGCAACGTCGATCGACGGGAACACGCGCTTGTCGGAGACCTTGCGATCGAGAATGATTTCCGAGTTACCAGTGCCCTTGAACTCTTCGAAGATGACTTCGTCCATGCGGCTGCCGGTATCGATCAGCGCGGTCGCGATGATCGTCAGCGAGCCACCCTCTTCGATGTTGCGGGCCGCACCGAAGAAACGCTTCGGACGCTGCAAGGCGTTCGAATCGACGCCGCCCGTCAGCACCTTGCCGGAGGAAGGAACCACGGTGTTATAGGCGCGACCGAGACGCGTGATGCTGTCGAGAAGGATAACGACGTCGCGCTTGTGCTCGACGAGCCGCTTGGCCTTCTCGATGACCATCTCGGAAACCTGGACGTGACGCGAAGCCGGCTCGTCGAACGTGGATGAGATGACCTCACCCTTCACCGACCGCTGCATATCCGTGACTTCTTCCGGACGCTCGTCGATGAGCAACACGATCAGATAGCACTCGGGATGGTTGGCCGTGATCGAGTGGGCGATGTTCTGGAGCAGCACCGTCTTACCGGTGCGCGGCGGCGCGACGATCAGAGCACGCTGGCCTTTGCCGAGCGGCACGACGATATCGATCACGCGCGCCGAAAGATCTCTGATGGTCGGATCTTCGATTTCCATCTTGAGCCACGAGGTAGGATAGAGTGGCGTCAAGTTGTCGAAGTGGATCTTGTGCTTGACCTTCTCGGGGTCCTCGAAGTTGATCAGATTGACCTTGAGAAGAGCAAAGTAACGCTCACCGTCCTTAGGGCTTCTGATCTGCCCCTCGACCGTATCACCGGTCCGAAGAGCAAAACGGCGGATCTGCGAGGGCGAGATATAGATATCGTCCGGGCCCGGCAGATAGTTCGCATCGGGTGAGCGCAGGAAGCCGAAGCCGTCCTGCAGCACTTCGACGACGCCGACGCCGGTAATTTCGATGTCCTTGGCCGCAAGCTGTTTCAACGTCGCGAACATCAGCTCCTGCTTGCGCATCGTGCTGGCATTCTCGACGCCGACTTCTTCGGCAAAACTCAATAGCTCGGTGGGGGACTTAAGCTTGAGGTCCTCGAGCTTCATTTCGGTCATGAAACCGCTCCATGACGGCCACGGCGGATAGGGTGGGAGGGGAAAATGTGCCGGGCCTGGGGTGGGGAATATGAGGGGTATGTGGCTGGGAAAGCCGTACCGTTTGGCAAAAGCGCAAGGCGCTGTATTGCCAACTCACTGGCCGGAGAGGCCAGGAGCCGATTCGATCTAATCCCCTTATAGCAAACGAATTCGATGAGAGGAAGCGTCTCTGCGCAAACGCAGCAACCCTAAAACGGTTTCACGATCACGAGAATGACGATGCCGATCATCAGCACGGTCGGCGCTTCGTTCCACATCCGCCAATGCCGAGGGGAGACCGTGTTGCGATCCTCGCTAAAACGCCGCACCGACGCCGAAAAGAACCCGTGCACGCCGGAAAGTCCGAGCACGAGCGCCAACTTGGCGTGAAACCAGCCAGCGGAAAAATACCCCCCCTGCCAGGCCAGCCAGAGCCCGATCACCCACGTCACGATCATTGCCGGATTGATGATAATCCTGAGCAGCCGCCGTTCCATGATCTTGAACGTCTCGCTCGTCTCCGAGCCCGGCTGCGCATCGCAGTGATAGATAAAAAGTCGGGGCAGGTAGAGCATCCCGGCCATCCACGAAATGACCGCGATCACATGGACAGCCTTCAGCCACGGATAGGCCGCGGCCCCGAAAAGCACCATCGCGCCCAGGCACGCTACGCCCGTGACGACCAGCGCGATCCCGGCCCGCACGGCAGGCGAAGCTTCCGGACTGAGCTCAGCCACGGACCACCTCGAACCTGCCCCACGCGCCGAGTATCCCGCTCAACGGCGAAAATCCGCAACGGTCGCGCTTTTGATTAGACCAGGAAACAGCAACCATTTGATCCGCTTTGAATTTAGCCCTTCGAGCGTACTCGCTCGACCAGCCGCGCCACGTTCTCCGGCGGCGTTTGTGGCACGATTCCATGCCCCAGGTTGAATATGAATCTTTTGCCCCGCATCAGATCGAGGATCTCATCCACACGCTCGTCCAGATGGCTCCCCCCGGCGACCAGCAACAGCGGATCGAGGTTGCCCTGAACCACCACGTCCTCGTCGTCGAAGGCCTCGCTCATGACGAACGGCGGGGTTGCCGTATCGCAACCGATCCCGTTGACGCCCGTCTCCGACACGTACCAGACCGCGGCCGCACCGGCCCCGCGCGGAAACCCGATCACCGGAACATCCGGATGCAGGTCCCGGATCGCCTCCCGGATGGTCCGCGTCGGGGACACCACCCAGCGATCGAACTCATCATCCGGCAACGATCCGGCCCAGGTATCGAAAATCTGGAGGCAATCCGCCCCCGCCTTAACCTGCTGATCGAGATAATCAATCGACGTCTCGACCAGAATGTCGATCAGCTTCTCGAAGCCGTCCGGATCGCGGTAAGCCCACAGCCGCGCTTCCGCCTGATCCGCCGAGCCCTGCCCCTGAACCATGTAGGTCGCGACCGTCCACGGCGCACCGCAGAACCCGATCAGCGCCGTTTCAGCCGGCAGATCCTGACGCAACCGGGCAACCGTTTCCGAAACGAGACCGAATTTCGTGGCCGTCTTCGCCGGATCGAGCCGGCCGAGATCCGCAACGGCACGGATCGGATCGAGCCGCGGCCCCTCACCCTCGACGAACCGCACCGTCTGACCCAGCGCATCCGGTACCACCAGGATATCCGAAAACAGGATCGCAGCATCGAACCCATAGCGCCGGATCGGCTGCAAAGTCACTTCGGCGGCGAGCTTCGGCGTGTAGCAAAGCGTGAGAAAATCCCCGGCGTCGGCCCGCGTTGCGCGGTACTCCGGCAGATAGCGGCCGGCCTGGCGCATGAGCCAGATCGGAGGAACGTCGAGCACCTCACCCCTGAACGGTTCGAGGAACCGCCGCTTGGCAGTCGCTGTCGCTTTGCGCTCCGTGCTCTCGGCCATAACCTTCCCTTCAATAAATACTAAGAGTCTTCTAGTTGTTATTATTGTTATTAGGGCCGTGGGTTTCGGGGATCTCGGTCCTGTCCCACGCTTTTCCCGCGCCTTTTACCCTCTGAAGAACGCACGACGCTACAGCTTGCGTCTCTGTGCAGCGCGCGCCACTAGGCCCGGCCGAGGCCATGAGAGTCAACCACTTGTGTCGCGTTCGGTTTGCCGTGGATCTGGGGAAACCATGTTGATTGTCCGCAAGAGACCGTTGAGAGCTCATCAATCAACAGGGACGGCTTCCGCTTGAGAAAAACACTTCACATCGGACGTAATCGGGGTATCCCGGTGGATAACTCGCCCGTCTTGCACACCCCCGCCGGGACCGACCTCCCGCATCCCGAACAAGAAGGCTCTTGATCCACAGATGGCCAACAGCCAGCCGAGCTACTTCCATCTCCATCTCGTCTCGGATTCGACCGGCGAAACGCTGACCACGATCGCGAAGGCCGCGGCGGTGCAGTACGCGCAAATCCGTCCGATCGAGCATGTCCACCCGTTGGTGCGGAATGCGCGGCAGTTGAAGCGTGTGCTGCAGGAGATCGAGCAGGCGCCGGGCATCGTGCTTTACACGATCGTCAACCTGACCCTGATCGCGGAGCTCGAGCAGCGCTGCAAAGACCTCAAGGTGCCGTGCCTCGCGGTGCTTCAGCCGATCATGCAGGTATTCGAATCCTATTTGGGTGCGCCGCAGACCCCGACGGTCGCCGGCCAGCATGTTCTGGACGCAGATTACTTCCGCCGCATCGACGCCTTGAACTTCACGATGGCGCATGATGACGGCCGTCTGCCCACGGATCTGAATGAGGCCGACATCATTCTGCTCGGCATCTCGCGGACGTCCAAAACACCGACCAGCATTTATCTCGCCCAGCGCGGCTACAAGACAGCCAACGTTCCGCTCGTACCGTCGCTGCCGTTTCCCGAAGAGATCGCAGGCAATCATTCCGCTTTCGTCGTCTGCCTGATCGCAAGCCCGGACCGAATTGCAGAGATTCGCCGCAACCGGGCGCTGCTGATCGGCGATCGCGACCTGGATGATTACGTCGACAGAAGCCGGATTGCGGCCGAGATCACCTACACGCGCAAGCTCTGCGCCAAGCACGGATGGCCGGTCATCGATGTCACGCGCCGGTCGGTCGAGGAAACCGCCGCGACGATCATTCGTCTGATGGCCGATTCGAAAGCCGGCGACGGCGAAGAGGAGACCGAAGAAGCGGCCGCAGGATCGGGACCGGGTACGGGATCTGGCCCGGGATCAGGCCATGGCATCTGACACTCCGAGATTGGTGCTCGCGTCAGGCAGTAAGACGCGCCGCGCGTTGCTCGAAGCGGCGGGCATTGCCGTGGAAATCCACGCGGCGGATGTCGATGAAGCAGCCATCCGTGATCGCCTGCTTGCGGCCGAGCCTTCTGTTTCACATGAATCGATCGCCTTGAGCCTGGCTGAGGAAAAGGCCAGGTTCGTCAGCGCCGAAGTGCCGGATGCCCTCGTCATTGGCGCCGACCAGGTGCTGTCGTTCGAGGGCCGCTTGTTCGAGAAGGCCAAGGATATGGCGGAAGCCCGTGCCTGCCTCGGCGCACTGCGCGGTAAAACCCATCTATTGCATTCGGCTACGGCTCTCGCTCAAGGCGGCAACGTGGTTTGGCGCGGCATCGAGACCGCCCGTCTCACCCTGCGGAATTTCAGCGATGCAGCGCTCGATCGTTATTTCGAACAGGCGGGCGAGGTCGTGCTGACCTCGGTTAGCGCCTATCAGATCGAGGGGCCGGCCATTCAGCTGTTCGAAACCGTCGAAGGCGACCACAGCACGATTCTGGGTCTGCCGCTTCTGCCGCTTATCGCGGAACTCCGACGCCGCGAGGTGCTCGTCTCATGAAACATGCGTGCGTCATCGGTTGGCCCATCGAGCATTCGCGCTCGCCGGCAATTCATGGATATTGGCTCGAACACTACAAAATTGCCGGTACCTATACCAAGCGCGCCGTGCCGCCGGACGGGATCACGGCGTTTCTTGCGGCGCTGGGTGCCGAGGGTCTCGCCGGATGCAACGTCACCATTCCGCATAAAGAAGCCGCGTTCCGGGCCGCCGTCGAGCGTGCACCGTCCGCAACGGCAGTCGGCGCCGCAAACACGCTTTGGCTCGAAAACGGCCGGCTCTGCGCGGCCAACACAGATACCTATGGCTACATGAGCTACCTCGCCCGAGAGGCCGAAGGCTGGGACCGCCGTGACGCGCCAGTGTCGATTCTCGGCGCTGGTGGCGCGGCGCGCGCCATCGTGTATGGATTTTTGGAAGCGGGCGTTGCCGAGGTCCGCATTTTTAATCGCTCGACCGAGCGCGCGGAAGCGATCGCGCGCGACTTCGGACCCCGCGTCAAGGTTCTCCCGTGGGAGCAGCGATCCCGTGCGTCGACGGAAGCGGCTGTTCTGGTCAACACCACTTCCGTCGGGCTCAAGGGTGTGGGCTCGCTCGACATGGATTTTACCGACTTCCATCCCGATAGCATCGTGTCCGATATCGTCTATGTGCCGCTCGAAACTGGGCTGATCCGCGAGGCGCGCCGCCACGGACTGCGCACTGTCGATGGCCTCGGAATGCTGTTGCATCAGGCCGTGCCCGGCTTCGAGAAGTGGTTCGGAGTTCGCCCCGAAGTTACGGACGAGCTTTACGACCGCATCGCCGCCGACATCGAGGCCGCGTGATGCTGATCATTGGTCTCACCGGATCGATCGGCATGGGCAAATCGACCGTCGCGAACTTACTCCGCGAACGCGGGCTTGCGGTTTTCGACGCCGATCAGGAGGTGCATCGCCTTTATGCCGGCGAGGCTGTTCCGCTGATCGAGGCCGCCTTTCCCGGAACCACCGCTGACGGAAAGGTCGACAGGCCTCGTCTCGCTGCGGCGCTCGGCACAGATGCCGCGAAATTCCGGACGCTGGAACGCATCGTCCACCCGATGGTCCGCGATGGCGAAATCCGTTTCCTCGAAGACGCGAGCCAGCGCGGAGATCGTGCGGCCGTGCTCGAAATTCCGCTTCTTCTCGAAGCCGGGCTCGACGCTCAGGTCGATGTGGTCGTCGTGGTGTCGGCGCCCGCGCATCTTCAGCGCGCCCGCGTGCTGGAACGCCCCGGCATGACGGAAGCCCGTCTCGATGCGTTGCTCGCGCGCCAAATGGCCGATGCCGAAAAGCGGGCGAAGGCCGATTTCGTTGTGGATACCGGTGGAGAGTTCACCGACACCATTGCCCAGGTCGATGCTATCCTCGCCGAGTTGGAGAAGCGGCCTGCCCACGCCTATGCGCGTCATTGGCGACACACATAGGGCAAAAGCTTCGCCTTCCTTCGACGGAAGTTTCCCAAGAGTTCGTCTTGTTCAGCGTCACCCATTCATTGGAATGACAGGCGCCAACCGAAGGCTGTTCGATGCTGCGCGAGATCGTTCTTGATACGGAAACCACCGGCCTCGATCCTCGCAAGGGCGACCGGCTGATCGAAATCGGCTGCGTTGAGCTGGTCAATCGAATCCCGACCGGAAACGAGTTTCACCGCTTCATCAATCCCGAGCGAAACGTGCCGGCCGAAGCCGAGGCCGTGCATGGTCTCTCGACGCAATTTCTGCTCGACAAGCCTCTGTTTTCGAGTGTGGCGGATGACTTCTTGAAGTTCATCGCCGGCGACACGCTCGTCATCCACAACGCCACCTTCGACATCGGCTTCTTGAACATGGAGCTGGAGCGCCTGAAGCATCCGGCCATCGCCATGAGCCGGGTCGTCGACACGTTGCAGCTCGCGCGCCGCAAGCATCCGGCCGGTCCCAACAGCCTCGACGCCCTCTGCAAACGCTACGGCATCGATAACTCGAAGCGCATCAAGCACGGTGCCTTGATGGACTCGATTCTGCTAGCCGACGTGTACGTCGAGCTTCTGGGCGAGCGGCAGGCCAGTCTTGTCCTGCAAACGGAACGATCGCGTGGCGGACGCGACCAGCGGACTGGAAGCGTCGCGACAAGAGGCCCGCGGCCCGTGCCGCTGCAGCCGAGGTTGACGGCGGAAATGATCGCCGCCCATCGCGCTTTTGTCGAAACACTCGGGCCGAAGGCGCTTTGGAAGCGCTTCTTCGCACCCGAGGGAACAAACTGAAGTCTTAGTTCGGCTTGCCGGAGACCGACGCGAGTTCCTGCTTGCGGCGTACGAACAGCTGGGCGAAGTCGATCGGGTCGAGCAGCAGCGGCGGGAATCCGCCTTCCCGCGTGATGTCGGACACGATGCGGCGCAGGAACGGGAAGATCAGCGTCGGGCAATTGATCAGCAGGAACGGCTCAAGCGCCTGCTCCGGAATGTTTTTCAAACGGAACAACCCGGCATAGACGATCTCGAGGTCGTAGATCGTGCCATCCTTGCTGGAGGCGACGGCCTTGAAGTCGATGGCGCTCTCGAACAGCTCCGGCTGCAGGCGCTTGGCACCGACATTGATCTCGAGCTTGATGTTCGGCGTATCGCTCGGGCCTTCGAGCAGTTTGCCGACGCTCGGGTTCTCGAACGAGAGATCCTTGATGAACTGTGCGACCACCTGAGCTTCGATCGGCTTTTGCGCCCCCAGCGCCTCGCCGTCCGTATCTTCGGGGCTGGGCTTGTTCTTGTCTGCCATCTTGAAAGCTCTCGATTGTCGTTGCGAAAGAACCCTCGGCGCCCGGCGGGTCGGCGGATCTGTCCGGGGCGAGTTTGGAAGGACGGCAAGGTGGCTATCATGGTGAAGGCGCCGTCGCAATCGCCCAATGTCCCGAAGTTACGGTCTTCGCGCGGCGGGCCCCGCAAGAATATTGGCTTCTCCCACTTTGTGGCCTAAGTTGAAGGACATGATCAGCGCGCTTCCTGCTGCGGCAAGCCCGGCAGAGAGAAGCTGTGCCTGGACGAATTTCAATCGCGACCTTACATCAGGGCATCCGCCCCGTTCGAGTGGGCCATGCCGGGAAGCTGCCGATAATGAATGGCGAAATCAACCTTCTGACGCTTCTGTCTCTCATCGTTGCGATTATCGCGATCTTGAAACTCAGGAGCGTTCTCGGCCGCAAGACGGGCGACGACGAGGAGCGCATCGAGAAACGCCGCCGCGATGCAAGCGCGCAGCGCACTGCGACCCCCTCTCAGGCGTCCGACAAGGTCGTGGCCCTGCCCCGGCGCGACCGCGAAGTCGAGCCTGCGGAAACCGGGGTGTCGGTTGCCGAGGTCGAGGCCAAGATCAAATCGTTCGCCGGCGAGGACACCGCGCTCGCGACACGGCTCATGGACATCCTGAAGCTCGACACCCGCTTTGATCCCGACCAGTTCCTGCGTGGCGCCCGCCAGGCCTACGAGATGATCGTGACCGCCTTTGCCGAGGGCAACCGCCGCACACTGCGCGACCTCCTGAGCGCGGATGTACTGGATAGCTTCAGCCGGGCCATCGCCGAACGCGAGCAGCGCGGACAGGTCATCGACCAGAGCTTCGTCGGCATCAACAAGGCCGATATCCTCGAGGCTGAGGTGAGCTCCAAGGGCATCGCCAGCATTACCGTACGCTTCGTGAGCCAGCTGATCAGCGCAACCCGCGACAAGGCCGGCAACGTGGTCGATGGCGACGACACCCGTATCAAGGACGTCACCGACATCTGGACGTTCTCGCGCGACATCTCCTCCAAGGAGGCCCGCCGCAATCTCAATTGGAAGCTGGTCGGCACCCAAGCACCGAATTAATCCCGCCATTCCCCGGAACGACGTGACAGCGAATTGCGTGCCATGCCGCTTGGAGCCCCATCATCTGAGTTGGCAAAGCCTGAGCTGACTTTCGAACCCGTGACGTTTTCGGACCTCCCCGGTTGGGTCGAGAACGACCACCTTGCGTCCCTCAAAGCCTTTGTCCGATCGGCGCGGGCCATCGAGCTGGCTGCAAGCTCTGCCTCCGGCAAAACCCGGGTGGCAAGCAATGCGCTTGTCGCGGCAGCGCAATCGGCCGCTGAACGCGTAGCTGCGATTTCGACGACCGACACCGCCAGGGATTTCTTCGAGGCCACCTTCACGCCGCATCGCGTCGTCCACCAGGGCGCCGAAGGGCTGCTCACCGGATATTACGAGCCGGTTCTCGCGGGTTCGCGCACGTCGAGTGCCGAGTTTCGCTTTCCGGTCTATCGGCGGCCGCCGGACCTCGTGAACCTCGTCGGCGAGGCCGAGCGCGGTGCGTTGGCCGATGGCCTCACGCACGCTCGCAAAACCGAGCTGGGGACCGAACCTTACGCGACACGCGCCGAGATCGAGGGCGGCGCGCTCGATGGCCAGGACCTGGAGCTGCTCTGGCTGGCCGACCCGGTCGACACGTTCTTCATGCACATCCAGGGCTCGGGCCGCATTCGCTTTCCGGATGGCGCAACGATCCGCATCACCTACGACGGCAAGAACGGACATCCCTACACATCGATTGGCCGGTACCTGATCGACGCCGGCCTGTTTGACGCTAACGACATGTCGCTCGATGCGCTCAAAGTATGGCTCGCGGCCGATCCCGAGCGCGGCCGCCGCGTCATGCAGGAGAACCGCTCCTTCATTTTCTTCCGCGAGCTCGAGAACGAGGACGACGGCCCCCTTGGCGCGCTCGAAATCCCGCTGTCGAGCGGGCGCAGCCTCGCCGTCGACACCGCCTATCACGCCATCGGAACGCCGATCTACATCAGCGCGCCGACGCTCGAACCTTGGGCCGCGGGAGAGAGCTTCGCGCGCTTGATGATCGCCCAGGATGTCGGCTCGGCGATCCGCGGGCCGGAGCGCGGAGACATCTACTTCGGATCCGGCGACGAGGCCGGCCGGCTGGCGGGAACGACCAAACATGCCGGCAGGTTTTTCGTGCTGCTGCCGCGTGAGCAGAGTGCGTCATGAAGAAGCCGACGCCCCCTTCGCGCCGGCGCCATCTCTCGAAAGAGGACGAGGCTCTTTGGGAGCACACGGCGGAGACCCTCGAGCCGATCAAGGGCAAGAAGCAACGGCACGTCGCCGATACGGCTGAGTTCGATCCGGACGCGGTGCCGCCGTTCACCACCAAAGCGTCCGCCGGAAAGAAATCCGAGACCCACGCGCAGGCTGGGCACGGAAGCAAAAAAGCAGCGTCCCCGGTTGTGCCGCCGCCGGCCCCCTCCGTCACGCCTCCCGCCCTCGCTGATTTCGACCGCAAGGCCGCGCGGCGCCTTCGCCAGGGCCAGGTCGAGATCGAAGCCCGCATCGATCTTCACGGTATGCGCCAACACGAAGCGCACATTGCGCTGAGACGATTTCTGCATTCGTCGTTCGGCAAGGGCTTGCGCTGGGTCCTTGTCATCACCGGCAAGGGTGGTCCGCGGCGCCCGCGTGAGGACGAGGATTTTGGCTACGGCACGCCGGAGCGCGGCATTCTAAGGCGCAATGTTCCGATCTGGCTGACCGAGCCTGAACTGCGCACCATCGTCGTGAGCTACACGACAGCGGCGATCTCGCACGGCGGCGAAGGCGCAATTTACATTCAGCTCCGCAATCCCGGCAGAGTGCGCTAGCGGCGAGCGAAGCCTCTTATGGGCAGGCGGTCGCGACGGCTTGGAGCGCTTGCCCGAGCCCGCTCAGCGAATAGGTGTCCGTGGTCTGCGTGCCGCGCGTCGAGGTCGCCTGCACGACCAGCTTCGAGCCCTTCTTCATGGCTTCGATCAGCTTCAGCTCTTCGGTGGCGTCCGCGACGAAGGCGCGATCGTCCTGCCCGAACAGCTGAAACGCGTCGTCGCCGACCGTCACCGAGATCGGCGTGTCGGGTTTGGCCTTGTAGCCGAGTTTGACCGAGACCTCCGACTTGACGCCCTCTTTCGGCCAGGCGGAAACATAGAACACCACCTTGGCGCGATTGGCGCCCGCCGGTTCCTTGATCGTCGGCTGCGCTGCGGCGAAGCAGATCTTCGGTCCATCTCCGGCATTCTGGTGCACGATCCAGTTGCCGAACTTGCCGGTTTCGAGTGCGGCTTGCTCTGTCGTTTGAGCGGCGAGCGGCAGGCATCCGAACAACAGCACACCAGCGAGAGCGAGCGAGCCGGATCGAGCACCAGATCGAACGAATGGGATCATGCGGAATGATGTCATGCGAAGATCGCGAGCCCCTCTACTCCGGCGAATCTGGCCATTCTTATACGAGGCGGGGCGCCCCTCTGTCACCCGCCCGTCCGACCTTTACGGTGGCCATCCGCACGAACCGATCCTGAGGTATTGGCCGGGCCGCCCTCAGAAATCGGCCGCTCCGCGAACGGAGCGAGACTTTTGACGCGATCGTACATGACGATTGCACCAGCCATTGCGACATTGACGCAAAAGCTCGTCGGGATCTTGACGGTGAAGTCGCAACGTTCGAGCAGCGCGTCCGAAAGTGATCCCCGCTCCGGTCCCAGCACATAGGCGGCCTGCAGCGGATGACGGAAGCTCGGCAGTGCAACGGCTTCGTCTAGAAGCTCAATCCCGACGAGCTTGCACCCCTTGGGCAGCACCATCTCGTCCGGGGTAATCCAGTTGTAGTGGGGCAGGTGCCAGTGCCCCTTGGACGTATCGGCGCGCGCTTCGAGGGCCTGGTACTGAGCACCGATGGTAAAAGTGAAGCTGGCACCGAAGGCATGTGCCGATCGCATCAGGTTCCCGAGATTCAAGGCCTTGGACGATCTTTCGGCGCCGATGGCGAAATAACCGCGTGATTTGGGGGGCCAGGCTGCTGTGGTCATGAAGGGGCTCGCATGGAAACAAGTCTCCGGTTAGGAGAACTCAGGAATTTCGTACCGGGAGGTCACACATGAAGGCGGCCCTTTGCAAGACCCTCGACGGTCCCGAGGCCGTGGTGGTCGAGGAGATTGCGGATCCGGTGGCCGGGCCGGGCGAAGTTGTCGTGCGTGTCCGGGCGGCTGCGCTCAACTTCTTCGACACGTTGATTACACGCGGCAAATACCAAACAAAGCCCGCGCTCCCGTTTTCGCCGTCGGGCGAAATTGCCGGCGTGGTGGAAAGCCTCGGCGCCGGCGTCACGGGGGTCAAGGTCGGCGATCGTGTCGCGGCTGCGGTCGGCTACGGCGGCGCGCGGGAAAAGATCGCGGCTGCAGCCGAGAGCCTCATTCCGATCCCGGAGGCCGTCTCGGACGCGATGGCCTCGGCTGTCAGCGTCACCTTCGGCACCGCCATCCATGGCTTGAAAGATCGCGGCCATGTGAAACCGGGCGAGACCGTTGCCGTCCTGGGGGCGACCGGAGGCGCGGGCCAGGCTGCCGTCGAGATTGCGAAGCTTCTCGGCGCACGCGTCATCGCGGCCGGTTCATCCGATGAGAAGCTTGCGATCTGCAAGTCGCTCGGCGCCGACGAAGTCGTGAACTACGACGCGGTCGATCTCAAGCAGGCGCTGAAGGACCTGACCGGCGGGCGCGGCGTCGATGTCGTCTATGATTGCGTCGGCGGCAAATATGCAGAGCCGGCCGTTCGCGCGCTCGCTTGGGAAGGCCGCTTCCTGGTCGTCGGCTTTGCTGCGGGGGATATTCCGAAGTTGCCGCTCAATCTTCTGCTGCTCAAGGGTGCGGATGCGGTCGGCGTATTCTGGGGTGAAGCGGTGCGCCGCAATCCGGAGCGTCATCGCGCCAACATGAAAGAGGTGCTGGGCTGGGTTGCAGACGGAAAACTCGATCCGCGTATTCAGGCGACCTATCCGCTCTCTGAAATCCGCGAAGCCATCGGTGTGCTCGACCGCCGCGAAGCTGCCGGCAAGATCGTGCTGACGCTGACGGACTAGTGGATCGCGCAAAGCGATGCGTGGAGATGCAGACAAACGCATCTGGATGCCAGACACGCAGGTTTATCGCCGTCACCCCGCATCCAACACGATCAGGTGATCGGGCAGCACGTTGGCTTCGCACGATCCCGGCGGAAAATGCGTGGCAAGATGCCCGCCAACCTCGCCGATCGCGGCGATGAAGCCTTCCGTGTGTTGCTTCGCGCCGAACGCTGTGGTGAGCCGTTCGACGATCTCCTGCCAGGTCCCCTTTGGAACGCGCGCTTCGATCCCCGAGTCCGCGACGATCTCGGCGTGGCGCTCGGCAACGGAGATGAAAATCAGCACGCCGGTGCGCCCCTCCGTTGTGTGCAGGTTCTGCGAAACGAACTGCTCCATCGCCCGCCGGTGCGCGCGCAGACGCTTGATCCGCCGCGGCACCAGCCAGTAGCGGACCGGCCGCGGCAGCGTCGCCGCCAGCACGAGACCGAATACGGCGACTTGCGCGAGATAGATCCAGGCGGCCGGCCACCAGGTCCAGAGGATCAACGGCCACGGGACCAGAAGCGCGACCACCGAAGCCCACAGGAACGGCGCGTAGAGATAGGTGCTGCTCTCGGACGCGACCACAGCGACGATTTCGCCGGATGTCGCCTGTTCCGCGCGCGTGATGGCTTCCGCGATGCGGTGCTCTTCGGAGTCTGAAAACAGTCCCATGGCGTTGTCCTTAGAGTGCTTCCGGAAGTAAGAGCCCGTTCCCGATGACAAGCACGTTCCGCAAAATTCCTACCAGCTTCCCGATCCGCCGCCGCCGCCGAAATCGCCACCGCCGCCGGACCAGCCCCCGCCTCCTCCGCCCGACCATCCGCCACCGCCCCAGCTGTCGGACCCGCCGCCTGGGGGGAACACCACGAGCCCGCCATTGCGCCCGCGGTTTGCCCGGCGGCGTTGGTCTCGTCCGAGCGTTTGCGGCGCCTGCGCGGCGTAACGTGTTTGCACATAGATGATGTAGATGAAGATCCCGACCCAGAACGCGATCAGCAGCAACGAGATCCAGTCCGGGCCGTCGCCTTTATCGAGGCCGCGCGCCCGCGCCTTCACCTCCTCGGCATCGCCGAGCAGCGTATCCTTGACGTCGCGCACGCCGGCGCGAATGCCCGCGCTGAAGTTGCCTTTGCGGAACTCCGGCAGGATCGCGTTTTCGATGATGATCTTGCTCATAAGGTCGGTCACGAGCGGTTCAAGGCCGCGCCCCACCTCGATGCGGACCTTGCGCTCGTTGGGCGCAACGATCAGCAGGACGCCGTTGTCCTTGCCCTTCTGACCAATGCCCCAGTGACGGCCGAGTTGATAGCCGTACTCCTCGATCTCGTAGCCCTGAAGCGAGGGCACCGTCACGACGACGAGCTGGTCGGTCGATTTCTCTTCGAGCGACTTGAGCTCGCTTTCGATCGCGCTGCGATCTCCGGGCGTGAGCAGCCCTGCCTCGTCGACGATCTGTCCGGTGAGCTGCGGAAACGTCGGCGCCGCGGTGGCAGGGACGCACGCAAGAAAAATCGCGACGGCGATCGCTATGAAAGCCGCCGCGACGTGCGCAATCGAATGCCGGTCAGCCCTTGGGATCACTTGCTCGTGCCGAAATCGACCTTAGGCGCCTTCTGCTCTTCCGCCGGGATATCGAACGTCGCCATCACGGCGGCCGACGGATAGAGGAACGACTTCCACAGACGGCCCGGGAACGTCGTGATCTCCGTATTGTACTGCCGCACGGCCTGGATGTAGTCGCGGCGCGCGATCGAGATACGATTCTCGGTGCCTTCGATCTGGCTCTGCAAAGCCAGGAAGTTCTGTCCTGACTTGATATCCGGATAGCGCTCGACGACCGCGAGCAGCTGGCGCAGGGCGCCGCCGAGCGTGTTCTGCGCGTCCTGGAATTGCTTCATCGCATCCGGGTTGGTCAGGATGTCCGCCGGCACCTGAACGCTCACCGCCTTGGCGCGCGCCTCGGTGACGTCCGTCAGGACTTTGCGCTCTTGCTCGGCGAAACCTTTCACGCTCTCGACGAGGTTCGGAATGAGATCGCTGCGCCGCTTGTACTGGTTCAGCACCTCCGACCATGCGGCCTTCGCGCTCTGCTCGTAGGTGGGGATGTTGTTGACGCCGCAGCCGCCGAGCGACAGCGCTGCAAGGGCGAGTGCCAGCAAATGAAGCGGCCGGATGGCGCGGGAGGCAAGGGCGGGGGTCATGGCAGGGAACCTCGTAGGGGGTGAACGTACATGATCACGACTTGGGTTTAGCACTTTGCGCGTCGGCAGGAAATCGACTGCTGTGAAGCGATCGCTTCAAACTGATTAAAACTGCTGAGGTTTGAGGATGTTCAACTTAACCAACCGCGGGCTTCTCAAAACCGGGACGGTCCGGCAGGCGCTAGAATGCGCGAACCTGCCCTGGAGCCCTTTCCGATGTTCACCTGCCGTCTCGCGGCCGTCGCCGCCGTTCTTTCCATGACATCCATGGCTGCGCCCGCTTGGGCCTGTCGCGGCGGTGAGTGCTACGACAAGGTGCGTCTGCCGGATGTCTATGAAACGGTGGACCGGCCGGTGGTTGTGCGTCCGGGCTATCGCGAGGTTGTCGAGACCGAGCCGACCGTCGTTGTCCGGCCTGAACGGGTGCTGATCGAGCCGCGCCGCGTCGACTACGAGATGACGCCGCCGGTTACGCGCACGGTGTTTCAGGAAATCGTCGTGCGCCGGGCTGGCTATCGCTGGGAAACCACCTACGGCCCGTACGGCGAGCGCCGTTGTAAGGTTCCGGTTCCTGCCGAGGTGAAGGTGGTGCCGCGCGAGGTGTTCGTTGCACCCGGCCGGCGTGTGCGCGTTGTCACGCCGCCCGTCTACGGCGTACGCGAACGCGTTGTTGCGGTGAAACCCGCACGCCGCATCGTGATGGATTATCCGCCCGTCGTCGCGCGCGAACGCGCCCGCGTTCTGGTTCGCCGCGGCGGCACGGCCTGGGTCCGCACCGGCACTTATGGCGGATACGGCTGGTAACGGGGTCATTCACGTCGGCACCGGCGATCTCCGCTTGACGGCGGAGCCCCGCGTTTGGGATCACAGCACCTGCTGTCGCGCAGGCCCTGCCCAGGGGTGCGACAGAGAAAAACCGCGCAGCTTCGCGAGACCGCCACATTCCCGACGCACATGGGTCAGGGGAATGTCGACGACCACTTGAGGCAGGGGAGGCCTCACATCGTCATGCGCAATACGATCGCTGTGATGAACACGAAGGGGGGCGTGGGCAAGTCCACGCTCGTGTTGGCTTTGGCCGAAACCTTGTCGGCCTATCACGGCAAGAATGTGCTGGTGATCGACAGCGACTCACAGGCATCCGTTTCTAGCATGTTGATGACGATTCCCAATCTGCATCGCCTGCAGCAGAACGGGTTGACGATGGTCGATTTCCTGGTCGCGCGCGTGCTGCAGGATCAGCCGGCCGATTGGCTGCGTTTCATCGTCCGCAATGTTTCTGACGTCGATGATGCGAGAAGCGTGTTTCTGATCCCGAGCGATATGCAGCTCACGCTGTTCGAGCGCGAGGTGTCTAAGGAAAGTCTCCATGCCCGCCTGCGGGCCGTGATCGGTGCGCTGCTCAACGAAGCGCGCAAGGTATTCGACATCATTTTCATCGATTGCCCGCCCGGCCTCTCCGTTTTGACGGAAAGCTGGCTGCGCGAGGCCGACTATCACATCTCGCCGACGAAGGCAGACTATGTGTCGGTGTGCGGGCTCGAAGTGTTTCGCCGCTTCAAGACGCTCAATCCGGAGATGGGCTTCGCCGAGAACATGGGCGTTCTGATCAACATGAAGGATCTGAATTCGCCGACCGAGGAAGATTACCACAACTGGCTTTTGACCAACCCGGATAACCGTTGCTTCAACCAGGTGGTGCCGCGTGCGGTGGCGCTGCAGGAGGCCGCGCGCTTCCATGCGCCGGATCGCTCCTATTTCGCGAAGTATCCGGGCGAGACCGGAAAGTCGCTGCGTCAGCTCTGCGAGGAACTGCTGACCCGCATGGGGCTGCCGAGTGGAACCGGTTCGCAGCCGTCGAAGCCGCCGGAGATCCCCCAGCCGGGCACGCCGGACGGTCCGATCTCGGCGCCCGTCGGCTGACGCATCGTTTGCGTCGCCGACCTCAAGCCAGGCAGGCTTTTCAGTTCTGAGAGTTTTAGAAGAATTGGAGCGGGCGATGAGATTCGAACTCACGACCCTCACGTTGGCAACGTGATGCTCTACCCCTGAGCTACGCCCGCGTCCGGAAATGGGGTAATGCGCGCCGCGAAGCGACGCGCCCGGTCTTATTGCTCAACCGCAGCGCCTTTGCAAGCGTCTTCCGTCGATTGGCCTCCGAGGGCCTATTTTGGGCAGATGGGACACGGGGACATGCCCCATTCGCGGTGTTCCGCATTGCGCCGAAGGCCCGATTGCGGTTGAGTTCGCTCCGAACAGGGACGAAGCAGGCTCGCAACTTGCGAGGGTGCTTACCATATTTGAGCTGGCGGCACCGCGCGGGTGAATCGGGCCGCAGACACGGGATTGCGAGGAGCGACGGAATGGATTTGGGAGCACTGAAGCCCGGAAACGCCGCAGCGGCAGGCGACATCATCAAGGATGGCACGTCCGCGAGCTTCAGCAAGGACGTTATCGAGGCGTCCCGGCAGGCCCTCGTGCTGGTCGATTTCTGGGCGGCCTGGTGTGGCCCCTGCAAGCAGCTGACGCCGATCATCGAGAAGGTGGTGAAGAGCTACAACGGCAAGGTCCGTCTGGTCAAAATCAACACCGACGAGCATCCGGCGATCGCCGGCCAGCTTCGCATTCAGTCGTTGCCGACGGTCTATGCCTTCCGTGACGGCCGTCCGCTCGACGGTTTCATGGGTGCGCAGCCGGAAAGTGCCGTGCGCCAGTTCATCGAGCGGTTGCTCGGCGCCGACGAGGAAGCCGATCTCGCCGCTGTCATCGAGGCCGCGGAAGCCGCCCTCGAAGGCGGCGATCTGCAGGGTGCTGCGGAAGCCTTCGCTGCGATCCTGCAGGCCGACCCGGAAAACGTTCAAGCCATCGTTGGTCTCGCCCGCTGCTACTTGAAAAGCGGCGATGTGGAACGGGCCGAGCAGACACTGGGTCTTGTGCCGCCCGACAAGCTGTCGAGCGCGCCGGTGCAAAGCGCGCGGGCCGCGCTCGATCTGGCAAAGCTTGCGGACAAGTCCGACAACAGCGCCGAACTGGAGCAGCGTCTTGCGGCCAATCCGGCCGACCACCAGACGCGGTTCGATCTTGCGGTTGCGCTCGCCGCGCGTGGCAAGAAGGAGGAGGCGCTCGATCACCTTTTGGAACTCGTGCGTCGCGATCGCAATTGGAACGAAGAGGCTGCCCGCAAGCAGCTCGTCCAGCTGTTCGATGCCTGGGGCCCGAAAGACGAGAGCACGTTGGATGGTCGCCGCCGGCTTTCGTCGATCCTGTTCCGCTGAACCAAGCTTGAATCATCGGTTTCATCGAAGGTGAGGAGCCTTTCGTGGCATTTGCCGACAAATACCGACGCCCTGCGGACTTGCCGTCGCGCCTTCCGCTGTTTCCGTTGCGGGGCGCCATCCTGCTGCCCGGATCGACGCTGCCGCTCAGCATTTTCGAACCGCGCTATCTCGAAATGATCGAGGACGTGATGAGCGGTGCGCGTATGCTGGGCATGGTGCAGCCCGCGGGATCTTCGTCGGAGGAAAGTCCGGCCGGCAAAAACATCGAGCTGCGACGCGTCGGCGGAGCAGGCCGCGTGACGAGCTATCAGGAGCTGGACGACGGACGCCTTGCGATCGCTGTTACCGGCATTACGCGGTTCGAGATCGTAGGCGAAGCTGAAACCGGAAAAGCCTACCGCGCCGCGACCGTGAGCTACGATCGCTTCGCCGGAGATCTGACCCGCGGTCTTGGCGAGGAACAGATCGATCGCGCAGGCCTGCTCGAAACGCTCCGCACCTATCTCACTGATCACAGTCTCAAGACCGATTGGTCGGTGGTCGAGCGCGCCCCGAGTGAATTTCTGATCAACGCGCTGTGCGTGATGTCTCCCTATGGACCGGAGGAAAAGCAGGCGCTGCTCGAAGCACGCGATCTCAAGACGCGCGCCGAGGTGCTGGTTGCGCTCGCAGAGATGGACCGGGCCATGCGCGGCGGCTCCGGCGGCACGATCCAGTAGAGGCCTCCATGACCAATGACACCCCCCGCCAGACGACAAGCGAAGAGCCCGATCCGAAGTTGCTCGAGCTGTTGGTTTGCCCGGTCACCAAAGGACCTCTCACCTACGATCGCGCGGCTCGCGAGCTGATCAGCGCCAAGGCCAATCTGGCGTTCCCGATCCGCCACGGCGTGCCGCTGATGACGGTCGAAGCGGCGCGATCTCTGGATGAGCCTGCGGCCCCAAGTACCGCTACGTCCGGCACGACTCCGCCTCGCTGATCCGCCGCACCGTCGCAAAATTGTCTCCGATTCGTGATTGAGTGCCCTCCGTCGGCAACCCCGGCGGCTCTTGTTCTTGGACGGAATTCCCATGACCACCGCGCGACAGGCGAGAATGCGGACAATCACGAAGCACTTTGCCGGACGTTGGCAGGACAACCCACTTCTCACCGCCGCGCCCCGCGGTCTTCTGGCGCTCAGGGCTCTTAACGAAAAGGCGCGCTCGTCGGCGCTGCCGTTCGTTCGCAAGACGCCCATCAAGGTTTACGGCCGCATCGGAAACCTGGTCGTTCGCCTTGCTCAGGGCCGTAAGGATATTCTGCGCGCTCAGCGGCTACGCTTCCAGGTGTTCTACGAGGAAATGTCGGCAACGCCGACTGGGATCGCAGGGATGCGCCGCCTCGATCAGGACCCCTACGATGCAATCTGCGATCACCTTCTTGTCGAAGATCGCAGCACCGATACCGCCTTTAGCGACGGCTGGACCCGCACCCGCAAGCCGCATGTGGTCGGAACCTACCGCGTGCTCCGCCAGGAAGTCGCGCAGCGCTCGCTCGGCTTCTACACGGCAAGCGAATACGACATCGCGCCGCTGATCGCCGCGCGCTCACCGCGCTACCGCTTCATGGAACTCGGCCGCTCGTGCGTGCTGCAGCCCTATCGCAACAAGCGCTCGGTGGAGTTGCTCTGGCACGGGCTCTGGACCTACATCCGCGAGCACAAGGTCGACGTGATGATCGGCTGCGCGAGCTTCGAGGGCACCGACCCAGAGGCCCATGCGATGGCGCTGAGCTTCCTGCATCACCATGCGCTCGCCCCGCCCGAGTGGCGTTGCCGGGCCCACGACCGGCTCTATGTGCCGATGGACCGCATCCCGCGCGAGAAGATCGACGCCAAGCAGGCGTTGAAGGCCCTGCCCCCGCTGATCAAGGGATACCTCAGGCTTGGCGCCTTCGTTGGCGACGGCGCGGTCATCGACCGCCAGTTCGGCACGACCGACGTTCTGATCGTGCTGCCGGTCGAGAACATCGACCCTCGCTATTTCGATCACTTCGGCGCCCCGGACGAGCTGAAAAGCCGTATCGCCGCTGAAGTTTAAGGCACTTTAGGCCAGCCAACGTCGCTTTGGGCTGGGAAGCCCCCGCCCCGGGAGCCCGTCAGGCGGACACGCTTCCCCATTAAATTCCCCAGCCCGCCCCGTGTGGGGTTTCCAATCCTGTCGTCAACCGGCTATCCGTTTGGCCGGACAATGACGTTTTAGGATTGGCGACGTCGGAATGGCGGGGCAAAGGCGACATCGGCGGGAAGAGGTGATCTCCGGGGCGGAGGCTGCGGCCGATCTTCCGGACAGCCCCCCGTCGCCGGCGGCCGATCAAGCTCAGCCCGCACCGGCCGAGTCGGCTTCGACTCAGGCATTCGCGCCGGGCGAAGCCACGCCCTCGATGGCGCAATTCCTGGAGATCAAGGCTGCCAACCCGGACAGCATCCTCTGGTACCGGATGGGCGACTTCTACGAGCTGTTCTTCGACGATGCGGTCGCGGCGTCCCAGGCCCTCGGCATCGTCCTGACCAAGCGCGGCAAGCACCTCGGACAAGACATCCCAATGTGCGGGGTCCCGATCCACCGGGCCGACGAATACCTGCAGCGCTTGATCCGTCGCGGCTTTCGCGTGGCTGTCTGCGAGCAGTTGGAAGACCCGGCGGAAGCCAAGAAGCGCGGCTCGAAATCGGTCGTCCGCCGCGACGTAGTGCGGCTCGTGACGCCGGGAACGCTAACCGAAGAGACGCTTCTCGATGCCCGCTCGCGCAACTATCTGACTGCCCTGTTCCGAGCCCCCGGTCCTGCGGAAGGACCGCTCCTCGGAACTGAGGCCGCAGTCGCGATCGCCTCTCTCGATATCTCGACCGGCGAGTTCGAGGTCGGCGAGACCAACGGCCGCGATCTGCCGGGCGAGCTCGTTAGGCTGGCGCCGGGCGAGGTCTTAGCGGGCGATGCGCTACTGGCCGAAGCCGATTTGAAGGCCTGGATCGGTCGCGCGGGAGCGGCCGCGACGCCGGTCCCAGCGGCATCTTTCGACAGCCTGTCGGGAGAGCGGGAGCTGAAAGCGCGCCTGGGCGTTGCTGATCTCGGCGCCTTCGGTGGTTTTTCGCGCCCGGAGTTGGCCGCTATCGGCGCGCTGCTTCGCTATGTGGATCTGACCCAGATCGGCAAGAAGCCCGTCGTGCGCCCCCCGCGACGCATGGGAGCCGGCGCGACCCTCATCATCGATGCCGCGAGCCGCTCGAGCCTCGAACTCGTACGCTCCACGTCGGGTGAGAAGGCGGGCAGCCTGCTCGATGCCATTGACTGTACGGTGACGGGTGCAGGAGCCCGCGAACTCGCCGCACGCCTCGCGGCCCCATTGTCGGATGCGCGCGCCATCGAAGCCCGTCTCGATGCGGTGGCCTTTTTTGTCGATGATGAGCGCCTGCGCGACATGCTGCGGGCCGCATTGAAGGGCGCACCGGATCTCGCGCGCGCCGTTTCGCGCCTCGCGTTTGGCCGCGGCGGTCCACGCGACCTTGTCGGCATTGCCCAGGGCCTGGAGGCTGCACAAGCGGCGGCTACGCTCCTCGGCGCCAAAGCTGGCGCGGTGGGATTCCCGGACGACATCGCGCGGCTGTTACAACGGATCGACGGAAAAGGCGCGGACCTGCTGGCTCTGCTCTCGGCCGCGCTCGTCGATGAGCCGCCCCATCTGAAGCGCGACGGCGGATTCGTGCGCGCTGGGTTCCGCGCGAGCCTCGACGAAGCCCAGAAGCTCCGTGACGACAGCCGCCGCGTGATGGCGGAGCTGGAAGCTCGCTACGTAGAGCTGTCCGGCGTCAAGACGCTCAAGATTCGTCATAACAACATCCTCGGCTACTTCATCGAGGTGACGCAGGCCAACGCCAAGCCGCTGACCGACGCGCCGCTGTCGGATACGTTCCGGCACCGTCAGACCATGGCCAATGCGGTTCGTTTCACCACCATCGAGCTTTCTGACATCGAAGGTCGCATCGCGTCCGCCGCCGATCGCGCGCTTGCGATTGAACAGGAGATCTTCAGCGAGCTGGCCTCCGCGGTCGCAAGCGAAGAACGCACCCTGACCGATATCGCAGCCGCCCTCGCCGAGCTGGACCATACGACGGCGCTCGCGCACCTCGCCCACAATGAGCGCTACGTGCGACCGCGCATCGATGACGGCCCGGCGTTCGAAATCCAGGGCGGGCGCCATCCCGTCGTCGAGCAGGCTTTGAAGAACGCGCGCGGCGGGCCGTTCGTCGCCAACGATTGCTGCCTCGGCCGCTCGGACAACGAGTCGGACAAAGGCGCCGACGATGTTCCGAATGCGCGAATCTGGCTCGTCACCGGGCCGAACATGGCCGGCAAGTCCACCTTCCTGCGCCAGAATGCGCTGATCGCGATCCTCGCGCAGATGGGATCGTTCGTTCCGGCAGCCGAGGCGCACATCGGGATCGTCGATCGCGTGTTTAGCCGCGTCGGCGCCGCCGACGATCTCGCACGCGGTCGCTCGACGTTCATGGTCGAAATGGTCGAGACGGCCGCGATCCTCAATCAAGCCACAGCGCGCTCGCTGATCGTCCTCGACGAGATCGGGCGCGGCACCGCCACCTTCGACGGCCTATCGATCGCGTGGGCCGCGGTTGAATTCCTCCACGAGCAGACCCGCGCTCGCGTTCTGTTCGCGACGCACTATCATGAGCTGACCGCCCTTGCCGGACGCCTCGCCGCCGTTGCCAACGTAACGATGGATGTCAAGGAATGGCAGGATGACATCGTCTTTCTGCATCGCGTGAAAGCTGGTGCGGCCGATCGCTCCTACGGAATTCAGGTTGCGAAGCTCGCGGGTCTGCCGGCCTCTGTCATTGCGCGCGCCCGCGAGGTTCTGGCCTTGCTTGAAAAGTCCGACCGCCGCCGAGGCCAGAGCGGTCCATTGGAGGATCTGCCCCTCTTTGCCGCCGCGCGGCCCGCAAGCGAACCGCAACGCGCAGCGAACGTTGCGCTCAATGCGGCATTGGACGCCCTTAATCCCGACGAGTTATCGCCGAAATCAGCGCTTGATGCGCTATACCGCTTGAAACAGATCCGGGCAGACGAGCCACAGAAATGAGTTCATCCACTTTACCGCCTGCCCCCTATTTCGATACGCAGGAGCTGCGGCACACGCTGACAGCGCTCTTCAATACGCACGGCAGCGCCGCCGAAGCGCGCCCCGCGATCCTAGATCGCCTCAAGTTGCTGGTTAAAGCCGCCCGTGGCACCGCGCGTCTTCAGCTCGAATCCGATGGCAACGGCCGCCGATGCGCGCTGGGTCTCGCTCGTTTCCAGGACGAGCTGGTTCGCCTGATCTACGACTACACCGCCGCTCACGTGTATCGCGCCACCAATCCCTCCGATGCCGAGCGCATGGCCATCGTCGCGACGGGAGGCTACGGCCGCGAGCTTTTGGCGCCCGGTTCCGACATCGATCTTCTGTTTCTGCTGCCCTACAAGCAAACCCCTTGGGGCGAGAGCGTTGCCGAATACATGCTCTATCTGCTGTGGGATCTCGGCTTCAAGGTCGGCCACGCGACGCGCACCGTGGATCAGTGCATCAAGCTCGCCAATTCCGACACCACGATCCGCACGTCGCTGCTCGACATGTGGCTGATCCAGGGTGACGAGAAGCTGTTCGGCGAGCTGGAACGGCGCTTCCGCACCGACGTGATCAAGGGGTCGGAGCGAGCCTTCATCGAGGCCAAGCTCGCAGAACGCTCGGAGCGTCATCGCCGGGCTGGCGAAAGCCGTTACAAGGTCGAGCCCAACATCAAGGACGGCAAGGGCGGCCTGCGCGATCTCCATACGCTGCATTGGCTTTCGAAGTATCTGCTTGGCCACGATGTCGGCAGGGAGAGCATCGAGAAGGGCATCTTCACCGCGCGCGAGGTCGCGACCTTCCGCAAGTGCGAGGACTTCCTATGGACGGTGCGCTGCTACCTGCATTTCTACACCGGACGCGCCGAGGAGCTTCTGAGCTTCGAGATCCAGCCCATGCTCGCCGAGCGTCTCGGCTACAAGGACAAGAGCGGACTGCGCGCCGTCGAGCGCTTCATGAAGCACTACTTCCTGGTCGCGAAGGAAGTTGGTGATCTCACCACTATTCTTTGCGCCGCCCTCGAGATGCAGCAGCTCAAGAGCACGCCTGTTTTCGATGCGCTCCGCAATCCCCTGACCTGGAAGCTTCGCCGCCAGGTGCGCGAAAAAACAGATTTCCGCATCGACAACGGCCGCATGAACATCGCCGACGCCGAGGTGTTCCGGCGCGATCCGGTGAACCTCATCCGCTATTTCGCGCAGGCCGAGAACACCAGCACGTTCTTGCATCCGAACGCGATCCGCGAGCTGCGCCGTTCCTATCCGCTGATCGACGACAAGCTCCGCAACGATCCCGAAGCCAACCGCATTTTCCTCAAGCTGTTGACAGGCCATGTCAGCCCTGAAGCGACACTGAGGCGCATGAATGAAGCGGGCGTACTCGGCCGCTTCATTCCGGAGTTTGGCCGCGTTGTCGCGATGATGCAGTTCAACATGTATCATCACTACACCGTCGACGAGCATCTGCTGCGCACCGTCGGCATGTTGACCGATATCGAGCGCGGCGGCGCGGCGGGCGAGCTTCCGCTCTCGACCGAGCTGATCAAGACCATCCAGAACCGTCTCGTGCTGTTCGTCGCCTGCTTCCTGCACGACATCGGCAAAGGACGCATCGAGGATCACTCGATCGTCGGCGCCCGCATCGCGCGCAAGCTGTGTCCGCGCCTCGGGCTCACCGCCGCCGAGACCGACACGGTGGTGTGGCTGATCGAACAGCATCTGACGATGAGCAACGTCGCCCAGAGCCGTGACATCTCCGATCCGAAAACCGTGCGTGACTTCGCCGACATCGTGCAAAGCCCGGAGCGTCTGAAACTGCTGCTGTTGCTTTCTGTGGCGGACATCCGCGCCGTCGGCCCCGGCGTCTGGAACGGCTGGAAAGGCCAGCTGCTGCGCAATCTCTATTATGAAACCGAGCCGCTGCTTTCGGGCGGCCATACGCAGATCCCGCGCAGCACGATGGTGGCGGAAGCCCAGGCCGAGCTGCGGACGGCCTTGAACGATTGGCCGTCCGAGGAGGTCGACCACTTCATCAACCGCCACTATCCCGACTACTGGCTCCGCACCGAGCCAGCCCGCCGCGTCTATCACGCGCGCCTGTTGCGGGAGGCCGAGCGGGAGGGCAAGACGTTCGCCGCAGGCCAGCAAACAGATGCCTTCCGTGCCGTCACCGAGCTGACGGTGTTCGCGCCGAACCATCCGCGGTTGCTGTCTCTTCTCGCCGGAGCCTGCGCCGCGAATGGGGCCAATATCGTCGGCGCACACGTGACGACGACGCGCGACGGCTACGCGCTCGATACGTTCCTTCTGGCTCGCGAGCTTGGTGAGGACGAGGACGAGCTGCGCCGCGCAAAGCGCATCGAGGAAACCATCGAGCGCCTGTTGCGTGGCGACACCTGGGTGCGCCAGTTGCTGGAGAAGCGCCGCCCCACGCCTGCGCGCGTCGAGGCGTTCAAGGTGCCGCCGGAAGTCTACATCAACAACACGCTATCCGACGCCTACACGGTGATCGAGGTGACGGGCCGCGATCGCACCGGCCTCTTGCACGAGCTGACGAATGCGTTGTCGGATCTCTATCTCGACATCACCTCCGCCCACATCACGACCTTCGGCGAGAAGGCCGTCGACGTGTTCTATGTGACGGATCTCACGTCGAAGAAGATCGAGAGCGAAACCCGCCAGCAGACCATCAAAGACCGCCTGATCCAGATCCTCGAAGGACCTGCGGCGTCGACGGCAATCTAAATCGCTCGGCTAATGCGCGGCTTCCCAGTTCGCGGCCGCTTTCGCGTCGACCTGGATTGGCACGCTGAAATGCACGGCCGGCGCCGCGGCGCCTTCCATCACGCGTTTCGCAATCTGGATTAGCTTGTCCGCTTCCCGCTCAGAGACCTCGAACACAAGTTCGTCGTGCACCTGCAGAAGCATACGCGCGGTCTCGAGCTTGGCGTCCGCGAGCGCCGGTCCCATCCGTACCATCGCGCGGCGGATCACGTCGGCCGCGCTGCCCTGGATTGGCGCGTTGATCGCCGCACGCTCGAGAAAGCCCCGCATCGACGGGTTCTTGGTGTTCACCTCCGGATAGTGAATGCGCCGTCCGAAGATCGTCTCGACGAAGCCGGTCTCGTGCACGCGCTTCTTGGTGGCGTCCATGTAGTCGCGAATGCCGGGGAAGCGCTCGAAATAAGTCTTGATGTAGAGACCTGCTTCTTCGCGCGAGATGCCGAGCTGGTTTGCAAGCCCGAATGCCGAGATCCCGTAGATGATGCCGAAGTTGATCGCCTTCGCGCGGCGCCGCACTTCCGCAGGCATATCCTTGACGGGCACACCGAACATTTCGGACGCCGTCATCGCGTGAATGTCGAGCCCTTCCGCGAACGCGCGCTTCAACTGCGGAATGTCCGCGATGTGCGCGAGCACGCGCAGCTCGATTTGGGAATAGTCCGCCGAGACCAGTGTGTTGCCCTTGTCCGCAATGAACGCGGTACGAATCTCGCGCCCTTCCTTGGTGCGCACGGGAATGTTCTGCAGGTTCGGATCGGACGATGCGAGCCGGCCCGTCGTCGTCGAGGCCATGGCATAGCTCGTGTGAATGCGCCCCGTCTCGCCGTGGATGAACACCGGCAGTGCGTCGGTGTAGGTCGAGCGCAGTTTCGAGAGCTGGCGCCATTCGAGCATCTTGTTGATGAGCCCGCGCGCATCTTCCGGCACGTCTTCGTTGGCGGCCAGGTCGTCGAGCAGCCCGGCCCGCGTTTCCCATTGCCCGCTCTTGGTCCGCTTGCCGCCGGGAAGCTGCAGCCGGTCGAACAGCAATTCGCCAAGCTGCTTGGGGGAGCCGAGATTGAACTTGTGGCCGACGAGCCCGTTAATCTCCTCCTCGAGCCGGGCGAGCGACTGCGCGAAGGTTGAGGAAAGCCGCGACAGCACGCTGCGGTCCACCAGAATGCCCGTGTGCTCCATGCCTGCGATCACCGGCACCAGCGGACGCTCAAGCGTTTCGTAAACGGTCGTAAGGCGTTCAGCTACCAGCCGGGGTTTGAGCTTGTGCCAAAGCCGTAGCGTCACGTCGGCATCTTCCGCTGCATACTCGGCCGCCTTTTCGATCGGCACCTGCGCGAAATTTTTCTCGCCCTTCTTGCCGGGCGCCAGCTCCAGCACCTTGTCGAACGAGATGCAGGTATGGCCGAGATGGCGCTGCGCAAGATCGTCCATGCCGTGTCCGCCGCGCCCGGCGTCGAGCACGTAGGAAATCAGCAGCGTGTCGTCGATTGGGGTGACGTTGATGCCGTAGCGGCGCATCACACGGCAATCGAACTTGATGTTCTGCCCGATCTTGAGCACACCCGCATCTTCGAGCAGCGGCTTCATCAGCGCGAGGGAGTCGCGGAGCGGAGCCTGCGTGACCCCGTCGCCGTCGCCGAAATCGAAGCCGCCCGCCGCGGCGCGATGGCCGACGGGCACATAGCAGGCCTTACCCGGCGCAACGGCGAGCGAAAACCCGACCAGATCGCACGTCATGCAATCGAGCGACGTCGTCTCGGTGTCGAATGCGAAGCGCCCGGCCTCGCGCGCAGCCGCGATCCACCACGCGAGCCGGTCGAGCGTGACGACGGTTTCGTAAGCCGCACGATCGAACGGTTCTTTGGCGATCTTGGCCGAGCGGATCGCTGCGCCTGCCGCCGGTGTGCCGGGGCCGTGTGCGTCGCTTGCCTCTTCGCCCGTTCCCTGTGAGGAGGACGCGAAGCTTGGCGGCGTCCGCACGCCACCCGTATCGGCTGTCTTTGCCGGGGCGGCTGAGGTCGAAGGCGCGTCAACGCCGAGCTTTTCGCTGATCCGCTTGGTCAGCGTCGAAAATTCCATCTGCCGCAGGAAGCCGAGCAGCGTGTCGGCCTTCGGATCCTGCACGCCGGTCTGGTCGACCGGCACCGTCACCGGCACGTCGTCCTTGAGCCGCACCAGCTCGCGTGAGATGCGCGCCTGCTCGGCGAATTCGATCAGCTTCTCGCGCCTCTTCGGCTGCTTGATAGCGCCGGCCGCAGCGAGCAGCGAGTCGAGGTCGCCGTATTCGGTGATCAACTCCGCCGCCGTCTTGACGCCGATGCCCGGAACGCCCGGCACGTTGTCGGTGGAATCGCCGGCGAGCGCCTGCACGTCGACGACTTTCTCAGGCGCCACGCCGAATTTCTCGAACACCTCGTCGCGCCCGATCTTCTTGTTCTTCATGCCGTCCCACATGACGACACCGGGACGTACGAGCTGCATCAGATCCTTGTCGGACGAGACGATGGTGACGTCGCCGCCCGCATCGACCACCTGTTTCGCGTAGGTGGCGATCAGGTCGTCGGCCTCGAAGCCCAGCTGCTCGATACAGGCCACATTGAAGGCGCGCACGGCGTCCCGGATCAGCGGGAACTGCGGCACCAGCTCTTCCGGCGCGGGCGGGCGATGCGCCTTGTAGTCCTTGTAGATTTCGTTGCGGAACGTCTTCTCCGAGGCATCGAAGATGACGGCGAGGTGCGTCGGTGCATCGGCCGCCTTGGTCTCGACCAGCAGCTTCCAGAGCATGGCCGCGAACCCATGCACGGCGCCGACAGGCAGCCCGTCCGAGGGGCGCGTGAGGGGGGGAAGCGCGTGAAACGCCCGGAAAATGTAGCCGGAGCCGTCCACGAGATAGACGTGGCTGCCCTTGGCGATCGGCACCGGGTCGCCGTCAGGGACGGAACACTGGGCGGTGCGCGGGGATTTGGAGGAATTTTCGTTCATGGGGGCGCAATATAGGGGGATGAAACGGCGTGGTCAGCCCCTGGTTGACGCCATGCCCCGTCATTTCAGAACTGACGGCCGAGAAGGCCGTTTGCCCCTGGTCGCGGAATGCGCTATCAGGTGCGTCCCGGCCCCCGCGGCGCCGGATTTTGGACTGCACCCGTAGCTCAGCTGGATAGAGTGCTGCCCTCCGAAGGCAGAGGTCACAGGTTCGAATCCTGTCGGGTGCGCCACCGAACGTCCCAGCAACCGCGTCACTTTGGACGGCCGAAGGTCAAAGAACGACCCGCGATCTGTCGCGAGCGTATGAGCGCTGCGCGAAAACTACGGACTCCAAGGCGCAAAGTCCTGTCGCTCCACTCCCTGCCGCCGTCGGCTGGGGGCGGGAACCCTAAACCAGCTCCCAAAACGACCCCACTCGATCGGCCGGGGTGCGCCAATCTTCTCTTTAGAGCCCCATAAGCGCTTTCAACTCCGCCGCCGACATCACGTGGCAATAGATCATGTTGAGGATCTCGAGCTCCTTGTGATGCAGTTCGTCCGTTCCGGCCGCGCAGCAATCTTCGACGACGACGACGTTGAAGCTCTCGTCGGCGAGGCTGCGCACGGTCGAAGACACGCACTGGTCGGTGAAAATCCCGCAGCAGACGACGGTCTTGATGCCGAGGTTCGTCAGGATCAGCCGCAGGTTTGTGCCGGTGAGCGCGCTGTCCGTGGTCTTGATGACGACGATCTCGTCCCCGATGGGCGCGAGCGCGTCGGGGATCTGCGAGGGCTGCTCATCCTTCGGCAGCAGCAGATTGTTCCAGCCCGGCATCTTTTGCGAGAGAGACCGGTCGCGGCCATCTTTGGTGTGGCAGGCAATACGGGCGAATAAGCATTCGACGCCATGGGCGCGGAAGGCCGTGAGCAGGTCTTGCGTCCGCGGGATGACCGTCTCGCGCATCCGGTCGTGAAACGGCGTCCAGGCATCGAAGCTCTTTTGCGCGTCCGCCGGCAACGAGCCTCTTTCCGGGCGCGTAAGATAAACGTTCTGGACGTCGATGACGAGCAGTGCGGTGTGAGCTTTGTCGAGATCGGGATCGGCTGGGTCTGGCGCATCTTGATAGTAGAACGAACGATACGCGGTCTTCCAGCTCATGCTCACATCCCCCCAACAAAGCGAACGGCAGCAAGCCTAGCGAGTTTTTTTCCGGGATGCGAGCACGCGAGCCACGCGGCTGGACCATGGGCGAGGATGAGAAGATGGGGCCGGAAAACGCGCGCGTGGAAGAGGAGTGTCTCTCCGCACATTGATGCTTGCAGTCTCCCTACCCCGCAGAAAGGAGACTCCCACGTACGTGGCGGTTATTCGCGCGAAGACCGGCCCCACTCCGACCACACGAGCACATTCGGGCGAGACCTTGGCGAGCGGCGGCAAAGCGCAAAAACACAACGCCGCCTGTTGCAGGCTCGCTACGATTGCGTCGTGAACCTCATTCCTTGAGGTGCGCATCGCTCTGCGCACACCCGCAAGCTGCACCCCGCGCTGAAAGATCGGGCGGAAAGCACGAGGGCCGCGAGCGGTTGCGCGCGGCCCCCTTCGTTTCATTCGTTTCGGAACGTTAGTAGGGGTAATACGGCCCCGCGGGTTGCATCGCGGGCATCTGCATCGGGGGAGCGGCATTGACGGCCCCGCTCGTCTGCTCGCCCATGTAGTCCTTTGCCCAAGCGAACGGATCTTCGTCGCGCGCCGGAGTTTTTTGCGGCGGCTTGCGATCCTTGAGCTCGTGCCAGCGCGAGGCGATGGTGTCACCGCCCACATGGATGTCGTCGAGCAGGCCGTAGGGGTCGAACGCCGAGGGAAGCTGCGTGCAGGCGTCGAGGTAGACCCAGCGATTGTCGAACAGGTTCTCGAGGTTCTCTTCCTTCATGCAGGTTGCGCGCCGCGAGCGATGGGTGTCGATTGCGGCCTGCTCGAAGATGTCACGCAAGTTGCCGCCTTTTGCCGTCTCAAGCCCTTTTGAAAAGAGCTCGGTGAACAGCGCCAGCGTGCCATCCTCGTTGAAGGTCGCAGCCTGATCGCCGCGAGAGGTGAAGATGACCGCTTCACGGCCCTTCCAGTCGCGCTGAGTGCGCCGGCTGAAATTGTACCGGAAGTTCTTGTAACCGGCCGCAACTTCGCAAACCTCGAAGATGAGAACGATCTCTTCGGCTTCGATCTCGTTGGTGAGATCGCGCACGGCTTTCATCGTCAGCCAGTCGCCGTTGATCGTGGCATGGCGAAAGTCTTTCGGTTCCTCTGCCGTGTACATCGCCAGAACTTCGTCTTCGATGTCGTAGCCGTTGTAATTCGCGTCGATGTTTCCGCCGTGGAAGTTCATGTAGATGATGACGCGGTCGCCGCTCTTCTCGCGTTCATCCAGCTCAACAAACGCTTTCCGAACGCCTTGAGCCGTCGCCTGTTCGTCGACGCGCGTCATGATGTTTGCGTCGTCCAGTGCGAGCGCCTTCTTGAATCCTGCGACGATCGCGTTGACGTCGTTCTGGCAGGATTCCTTCATTTGCCGGGTCGCCTCCGGATCGCCTTCGATGACTTTCCAGGGAGGGCAACCGCCCATGGCCAGCAGATGCGTCTTCTTGGGTGCGGCGAGCACGGCAGGGGCCGTGGCGAGCGCAATGACGCACGCGGCGCCTAGCGCTGTGACGACTGAACGAATGACAGACATGCTCATTTTCCTATTCCTGGAACCTACGGCGCCTGCGCTTGCTCGAAATCGAGCGCATCGAACGTCGGAATCGCTGGCTGGGCTCAGGGCGTGCGGCCTGCGCGCCATGAACGAGGAGAGATGTTTTCGGAGATGTGATGAGGTGCGATCGAACGGAAGAGAACGGGGTGCCGGCTCGTTCGAACCGGCACCCCGCGTTGATCTTACTTCTTGGCTTCCTGGACGGCGGAGGTGCGGGTCGGCGGAACGTCGCCGCCGGCCTTCTCGCAATCATCCACGCTCTTGGTCAGCGCCGGCACGGCGTTGATCATGCACTGGACCGGCTGAGCGCCGCCCTGGGCTGCCTGGCCACCCTGCATCGGAACCGGAACGGGAACCATGACGGGGATGATCTGCGGCTGAGCAGACTGTCCGTTCAAGCCGAAGAACGGAGTCGAGACGCCACCCCACGGCGACGAAATTCCGAAGCCGGGACCGGAGAAGCCACCCCACGGTGTCGAGATGCCGACGTTCTGTGCGCCGTTGAGACCCCAGCCGCCGAAGTTGCCGCTGAACGGCCCGGCATTGAAACCGAAGCCAGGGCCATAGACGCCACCGAACGGAGTCGAGATGCCGAAGCCAGGACCGGAGAAGCCGCCCCACGGTGTGGAAATGCCGACGTTCTGTTGGCCGTTGAGGCCGAAGAAGGGAACCACGCCCGGCGGGTAGCCGGGGCCGCCGAGGCCGAGACCGGTGTAGTAGCCGCCGGCGCCAGGGCCGCCGTTGCCGAGACCGAAGCCACCGAAGTTGGCGCCGAACGGACCGAAGCCGATGCCGAAGCCCGGGCCCGACACGCCGCCGAACGGCGTGCTGATCGAGAGGGCCTGCTGGTCGCCGAGACCGAAGATCGGGGTCGAGACGCCGCCCCACGGCGTGGAGATGCCGAAGCCCGGAAGAGAGACGCCGCCCCAGGGAGTTTTGACGCTGAAGTCCTGCTGGCCGCTGATGCCGAAGAACGGCGTCGAGATGGTGCCGGCGGGCGTGCGGATGGTGGCAGAGGCGGGGGTGATGAGCGCGGCGCCAACGAGCGCGAGAGCTGCGGCCGACTGCACGTAGTTCTTAACGGATGTCACTGGTCTATCCCTCATTCCAGAGCGCTCCGCGTCGTTGACGCGAGCTATGACTAACGAACCCAGGTACGCGACCACGAACTCTTCCTCGGCTCCGCAACACTTTGTGCCGGGGACTGGTAAATATCCTCCTAACGCTGACAATTTCGGATTGTACGTATGAATACGGAATCGCTTAGCGCGAATCGAAAGCCCTGTTCGCGCATGAAACGATGCAGCACGAACGACGAAAAAGGGCCGCGCGCCAAAGCGCACGACCCTCGAATTTGCAATCGATCTCGACCCTCTGCAGGGCGCGAGTCTTAGTAGGGGTAAGGCAAGTAGATCGGCATGATCTGCGGCTGTGCGCCGAAGCCGAAGCCACCGGCGTTCATGCCGCCCCACGGCGTCGAGATGCCGTAGCTCGGTCCCCACTGGCCGGTCGTCAGGCCGACGTTCTGCGCGCTATTGAGGCCGAACCCAACCGGGTTCGGCATACATGGGCCGATGAAGCCGCAAGGCATCCCAAGGCCGAGCCCCGTGTAGTGCCCACCCGCGCCCGGTCCGGCATTTCCAACACCGAAACCGAACGGACTGACAATGCCGAAGCCGCCCATGTTGATGCCGCCGAATGGCGTCGAGATGCCGACGTTCTGCTGGTTGTTGAGGCCGAAACCAAACGGGCTCGGCGCGCACATCCCCATAAAGCCGCAGGGCAAGCCAAAGCCCGTATAGTGCCCACCCGCGCCCGGTCCGGAATTTCCAACACCGAAACCGAATGGACTGACAATGCCAAAACCACCCGCGTTGATGCCACCGAACGGTGTCGAAATGCCGAAGTCAGAATGGTTGACGTTTCCTCCCTGAGGCGCGCTATTCAGTCCAAAGCTGAAAGGACCCAGGCAAGGGGCGAAGCCGCAGGGGAGACCGAAGCCGGTGCTGTTGCCGTGTGTGCCGGCGCTCGCGTGGCCGCCAATGCCGAAGCCTGGAAAGCCAAGAGGGCCGGGGATGTACATCCCGCCGCCTGGCATCGAGATGTTCGCCTGTGCCGGTGCGGAAAGTAGCGCGCTGACGGCGATCGCCATCGCGGCGATGGACGTATGAAGATGAGCTTTTACGGATGTCACGGGTCTATCCCCTCGTTCCAGAAAAAAGCACCGCGTCGACGACACGGCGCCAATGACGATGGAACCCGGGAACGCGATCAACCCCTCACCCTTGGCTCCGCAACGAGTTGTGCCGCGGAGTGGTGAAAATCCTCCTAATAGAGACAATCAGAGCGCGAAAGCAGGGTTCACTGCGTAACGGTCTGGCCGCCTGCCATCGCGCAAGACTCTGCGTTCTGGGTGAGCACGCGGATACCTTTGATATCGCACAGCGCGCCAGCCATCTGAGCGGCCGGAGGCGTAACGGTCATGCCTTGCGGAACGGAAGGTTCGGCAGATGCGACGGGCGCCTGCGGGGCGCCGTGGGGTGCTTCGTAGCTTGCCTGGGCCGGCGCAGTGGCGGGCTGCAGCTGTACGATCTGGAACACCGGCATCGCGGCCGGGCGTCCAAAGGCGCCGTTTCCATCCATATGCGCAACGCCGACGACGGCGGTCTGGATCAGGCCGTACTGCGGGGCGTATCCGGGTGCACGCTGCATCGAGGCTTGGCCCGGCATCGCGCTTTCGTACGCGCTCGGCGGGGCAACCTCGGCGGAGGCGCGGCCGTAGTGGCCGATCACGGCAAGGCCAGCGAGCATGATCATGAACGCATAGGCCGTCGATTTGTTGTTTTCCATTGTCTTCCCCAAGGGCGCGCACGCAGCCGCGCGCGATTCACCTGCACATGGGGGGATTCCAATCTTATTCGGTTTATGGGGAATTAATTTCCGTTGAGACTCAATGAAATAAAGACGAATGCTGATGCAATTTATAAGCTGTGAAAGCAAGAAGGGCACCCATTTGACTGGGCGCCCTTTTTTCATTCGCCGGGGATCAGCGCCTCATCGGGCGGCTGCTCCGCCTTGCCGGCGGGCGGCCGGAAGCGCTCTCTCACGCGCTGGACCGCGACGTACATCACTGGAATGAAGAACACCCCGACGATCGATGCGAGCAGCATCCCCGCGAACACCGGTAGCGCGACCGCATACATGCTGGCTTCGCCTGGACCCTTGGCAACGAGGAGCGGCACCAGCGCCGCAATGAACGCGACGCTCGTCATCATGACGGGGCGGATACGCTGCCGCGCACCTGCGATTGCGGCCTCTTCGATGGACTTACCGGCTTGCCGCTGGTCGATGAAGAACTGCGTCATCAGGATCGAGTTCTTCGCTGCGAGCGCGATCAGCACGATGATGCCGATCTCGCTGTAGATCAGCAGGCTCGATTGCGTGACGAACAGGCCGAGCATGGCGCCCAGCACCGCGACGACGACAGGCAGCAGCGCCACCAGCGGCATCGACCAGCTCTCGTAAAGGCCGACCAGCAGGAAGAACGCGAACAGGAGCGCGAGCGTAATGACCAAGGGCGTCTGCGCGGCGGACAGCTTTTCTTCCAGCGCCTGCCCGGTCCATTCGAACTTGAAGCCCGGAGGGAGCGTTTCAGCCGAAAGCTCTTCCATCGCTTCGAGAGCGCGGCTGTCACCGATGTTCGGAGCCGCCGATCCGCGCACTGTTACCGACGGATAGTTGTTGTAGCGCGAGAGCGAGCTCGGGCCGACGCCCAATGTCGCCTTCGCGACCAGCGACAGCGGCACCATCTTGCCGTCGCGGTTCTTCACGCTGATACGCGAGAGGTCGTCGAGGTTCGAGCGATGCGCCGCCTCGGCCTGCAGTTGCACGGTCCAGGTCCGGCCGAACTTGCTGAAGTCAGCGATGTAGCGGCCGCCGAGCGTCGACTGCAGCTCACTATAGATATCGCCGACTTCGAGCCCGAGCAGACGCGCTTTTTCGCGGTCGATTTCGAGCTTGATCTGCGGCACCTGTGCTTCCGCGGCCGAGAACACCTGCGTCAGCTCCGGCTTCTGCAAGGCGGCAACGCTGAGCGCGCGTGCAGCAGCAGCGAGATCTGCCGGGGTTTTCCCTTCGAGGCCTTCGAGGACGTACTCGAAGCCGCCGACCGAGCCCGCACCCGGAAGCGAGGGCGGGTTGAGCGCGACGAAGGTTCCCTCAGAAAGCGTCGACAGAGCCATGAACAGCCGCATCGCCGTATCGTCGGCTTGCAGCGAAGGATCTCGGCGTTCCTCGTAGGGCTTGAGCCGCACGAACATGATGCCGGAATTCGAGGCCGATCCGCCGGTCAGGAAGTCGAGACCGTTGATCGAAAGGGTGCTCTCGACAGCCGGATCCTTCTTCACAATCTCGATGACCTTCGCCACCGCCGCTTCCGTGCGGTTGAGAGAGGCGGCCGGCGGAAGCGTCGAAACGACCAGCAGGTAGCCTTTGTCCTCTTGCGGCAGGAAACCCTTCGGGGTGTCCCAGAAGATGTATCCGGCGAACAAGCCGAGGATCGCCACCGAAACGAGACCAGCGACCGACCGGCCCGCGATCTTTTCGATGACGCCCGCATAGCGATCGACGGACTTCTCGATGAAGGCCTGGAGCGCATTGGGTTTGTGGTCTTCGCTACGCGGCTTGAGCAGGAGCGCGCAAAGCGCCGGTGTCAGCGTCAGGGCGTTGATGGCCGAGAACACCATCGCGGCCGAGATCGTCGCGGCGAACTGCTGGAACAGGATGCCGGTGCTGCCGGGCAGGAACGCGACGGGCACGAACACGGACAGCAGAACCAGCGTGACGGCCACGATCGGGCCGATGATCTGCCCCATGGCTTTGCGCGTGGCATCCGCTGCGGAAAGGCCCGGGTTCTCCTCCATTTCGCGCTCGACGTTCTCGACCACGATGATCGAGTCGTCGACGACGATGCCGATCGCGAGCACGAGAGCCAGCAGCGAAATGGTGTTCGCCGAGTAGCCGAGCGGTACCAGAATGAGGAACGCGCCGATAATCGAGACGGGAACGGCGATCAGCGGAATGAGTGACGGCCTGAGCCGCCCGAGAAACACGTAGACGACGATGGCGACGAGTACGAACGCCTCGAACAGCGTTTCGATGGCTCGGTCGATCATCGCCGAGACGAAATCCGAGGTGTCGTAGATGAACGCATATTTCACGCCTTCCGGAAGACGCGTTTTCAACGCCTCGAGCTTTTCTGCAACCGCATCCGCGACACTGACCGCATTGGCGCCGGACGCAAGATTGATGGCCACGGGAGCGGCAGGCTTTCCGTCGAACTGCGAGCTTGCGCTATAGGAGGACGCCCTCACCTCGACCCGCGCGACATCCCTGAGCCGTGTCGTCGACCCGTTCTCGTGGCTGCGCAGTACGATGTTGCCGAACTCCTCGGGCGTGGACAGAAGGCCCGTGGAGGAGATCGCGAGTTCGAGCCGCTGATCGTCCGATACGATAGGAGCCGCGCCGATGCGACCGGCCGGCGCTTGCACGTTCTGCGCTTGCACCGCCTGGGCGACGTCGTTGGCCGAGAGGCCATAGTTGATCAGCTTCTGAGGATCGAGCCAGATTCTCATGGCATAGTCTTGCGAGCCCATCACAGCGGCCTCGCCGACACCCGGAACGCGCTTCAGGTCGTCGAGGATGTTGAGCGTGACGAAGGTGCTCAGGAACAGCTGATCGTGCTCGGGATTGTCGGAATAGAACGACATGATCTGAAGCAGATCGGAGGAGCCCGCCCCGACCGTAAGGCCGGTATTGCGAACTTCCTGCGGCATCCGTCCGAGCACCATGTTGACCCGGTTCGATACGTTCATCGAGGCGGTGTCGGCATCGACGCCCTGTTCGAACGTGATCGTGAGCGAATAACCGCCGTCGTTGGTCGAGGTCGACTGCATGTAACGCATTCCCGGAACGCCGTTGACGGCGTTCTCGATCGGCTGCGCGATTGCGGTGCTGATCGTGGCCGCGTCGGCTCCGGGATAAGTCGCGCCGACGTGCACGGTCGGCGCGGCGATGTTCGGATACTGGGCGACCGGAATTCCGACCGCCGACATGAGGCCTGCGAGCGTGATGATGATCGAGATCACCATCGCAAGCCGCGGCCGATCGATGAAGACGTTGAAGATCATGGCGTGGGGTTACCCGAAGAGTTGCTGACTTCGATCGGGGCGGACTGCGGATCAACGACCATGCCCGGCTGTGCCTTGAGATGACCGCTGATGATCACCCGGTCACCCTCGGCGAGGCCGGATTTCACAGTGACGAACGAGCCGCGATAGGTGCCCGTCTCAAAGCGTCGGATCGCGACCTTGTTGCTGTCGTCCACGGTCAGCACATAACTCCCGAGCTGATCGAGCAGCAGCGCGGACTGAGAAACGACCAGCGTCTTCGTCGCGTGCGAATCGACGATCGTGGCGTCTATGAGCTCTTGCGGCAGCAACGCCCGGTCCGGATTGGGAACCTCCGCCCGCACGATGACGGTGTTGGTCGCAGAGTTCGCCTCGACGTCGACGAACGAGATCTTGCCGGCGTGCGAATAGACTTCTCCGTCTCCGAAGCGCAGCTCCACGTCGGCCTGATAGGCGCCGTCCTTGCCCTTCACGAGATTGGCGAGATCGGGACGCGGCACCGAGAAGGTCGCGTAGACGGTGTCCTGCGAAATCAGCGTCGCGAGGGGGCTGCTCGCTTCGTTCACGTAGTCGCCGACCGCATGAGCCGCGCGTCCGATACGCCCCGAGATCTCGGCCCGGATCTGCGTGTATTCGAGATTGAGTTTGGCCTGCTGCACTTGCGCCTGGTCGTAGGCGACCTTCGCATTTGCTTGTGCAAGCTGCGATTTGACCGAGCTCAGCGAGGCGCCGGACGAAACCTGGCGGGTCACCAGCTCCTGCGTACGCTTGTAGGCGTCTGTCGCGTCTTCCAATGCGGCCTGCGAGCTTGCGAGATTGGCTTCGGCCTGCGCGAGCGCAATCTCGTACGGCCGCCGGTCGATCTCGAACAGCAACTGCCCCTTGGTCACCTCGCCGCCTTCGCGGAAGTCGCGCTTGGTGATCAGGCCCGAGACGCGCGTGCGAAGCTCGATCTTGTCGACCGCCTCGATCCGCCCGGAGAAAGTCGTCGCGCCTTTGAGGTCGGTGAACTGCACCGTCTCGACGATCACCGATGGTGCGGGTGGGCCCCCTGCCCCCTGAGCGGCGCCGTCCGGCGCCATGAAAACCAGGGACCCTGCAGCGAGAGCCGCTGCGGAGAGCGACATCAACAGTCGCGTGCGAGTTGTGTTTGCGATGTATCTCGGAGTGATCATCATCGAGCGTGCCCCGTCATTCGAGCTTGAATGGCGGCGAGAATCGTCCATGAGCCTTGCGCAGAGCGTGTGTCGTCCGAATACGGAAAATTCCTATGGGAGAATCCCTTTCCCGAATCCGCTCATGCGGCGTTTCAAATGGGAATAGACAACTCGTCACCCAGAATGACGGCTCTACAACCGGCCAAAACACCGTGCCGCACTCCTATTGTGCAACCGCACAGCAGTGGTGTTTCGGGAGTTTGCGAACTCAAGTACGTTCGTTGGGTCTGCACTGCGCGGTTCAAAGCGCAGGCGGGCAGAGATGATTGAGCGACTAAAGCGCCTGTCTTGCGTCCGCAAAAACCAGAGGGGACACACATGGCTTTGGAAGGCATCATCATTTGGCTCATTATCGGAGCCATTGCTGGCTGGCTGGCTGGCCAGATCATGAAAGGCGGCAGCGGTTACGGTCTGATCGGGGATATCGTTCTCGGTATCGTCGGCGCCGTCGTTGCGGGTTGGCTGCTGCCAAGGATCGGCATTTATATCGGCGGCGGAATATTGGGCGACATTATCAACGCGACCATCGGCGCCATCATTGTGATCTTCGTGGTCAGGCTCGTTTCGCGCTGACGGGGAAGAAGTGAATAACGGGCATGGCGCTGCCCATCTCGCCATGCCCGAATTGTCGGGCACGCAACAAAGGCCCCTCGGCAAGTCTCGATCACCGCACCGAGCAAGCCCCGATCTCCTCGCCTGCTCAAAAGCTGTCCAGCTGATGAAACCCCGTGCATGAAAATGATGGCTCGGGAGCAATCCGCCCCGCGCTTTCCGCTGACGAATCGGCTCAAATAAGAGAACCCTTTTTAATCCGGACCGGAGTGCGGTCGCGGACGATTTCGGAGCGGTCTGAGAGATGACGGAACACGCAGGGGCATTTTCAGCCGACGACTTTCTGAAAAGCATCGGTGTACGGATCGATGGCTTCATGTACCGCGGCCAGAACAGCAACGACTATGCGATGCTGTGGCTGTCGGAAGGCTTTTCGCGTTTGACCGGCTACGATCGCGACTCCTTCATCCGGGATCGCACCGGCTTTGCGTCGTTGATCGTCAAGGAGGACCTGCCGAAAGTTGATACCGCGGTCGGGGAAGCGCTGGCACGCGGCGGAAACTGGCAGGTGAGCTACCGCATCCATCACCGCGATGGCCGCGTGCTCTACGTTCATGAGACCGGCGGCGCTTCGTCTGCGATCGATCCCGAGACCAACGCTCCCGCCTTTCTGGACGGCATCATTCTCGAGGCCGGTGCTTTGTCCCGCCTCGCCGAGCGCCTTGCTGGCGGCGCGATCGCGCTCAACAAGGTCGACATTGCCGCCGACGACATTCGCACCACGCTGAAGACGTTGCGTCTCCTCGCTCTCAACGCGCGGATCGAAGCCGCCCGTGCGATGGAGCACGGTGCGGGTTTCGGCGTGGTGGCGCAGGAAATGACCAGCTTGGCCGACAGGGGCGAGGCCGTGACCTCTCGTATGGCGACGGAGCTCGGTCAGTTACGAACCACGATCGTGATCTGACGAGAGGCCTAGCCCGTCGCGGCACCCGGCTTAGCCACCTCGGTCGCGAGCGAAGGCGCAGCACCATCGCGATCGAACGCCGTGCGTGCCGCGCGGATCTCCGCGAAATGCGTCTCTGCCCATGTCATCAGCTCCGCGAGCGGCCCGATCAGCGAGCTGCCGAGCGGGGTGACGCGATACTCGACGCTCGGGGGGTTGGTCGGGAAAACATGACGGCTGAGGATGCCGTCGCGCTGCAGATCGCGCAGCGTCTGCGTCAGCATCCTCTGTGAGATATCGGGGATGGCGCGTCGCAACTCCCCGAACCGATAGGGCCGTTCGCCGAGCACCATGATGATCAGCGTGCTCCACTTGTCGCCGATGCGATCGAGCACGCCGCGCACCGGGCAATTGGCTAGCCCCCCGCCATCGTTCGCCCGGATCTGCGCCATGACCTCTGAAGCGGGGTTCTGGTTGTCGTCGCCCATGGGTGGTTCCTTCGCCGTGCCTATCTCCCAAAAAACTGCCGTCTTTACGGAGATGCAGGCTCTATCCTAGACGTGGTCTCGTTTAGAGACAACCTCTCTTAGGAGAACAACATGTCGAACGAAAACCAGGACGCCGGCCTTTTGCTTGTCACCGGAGCATCCGGCCAGCTCGGGCGTCGCGTGCTCGCCCACTTGCTCGACACCGTGCGCGTCGCACCTTCCCGTATCGTCGCGGTGACTCGCACCCCTGCAAAGCTCGCCGATCTCACAGCGCGGGGCGTGGACGTGCGGCAGGGAGATTTCGACGATCCGGCTTCGCTCGAGGCAGCATTCAAAGGCGTGCAGCGGCTCCTGCTGATCTCGACGGACACGCTCGACCGTCCGGGTGCACGCCTCGCCCAGCATCGCGCTGCGATCGCAGCGGCAAAGGCGGCTGGCGTTCGGCACGTCGTCTACACGTCGATCCCGAAGGCCGATGAGATCCCGGTTCCGTTCGCGCCGGATCACGCTGGCACCGAAGAGGCCCTTGCCGCGAGCGGCCTCGGCTGGACGATCCTGAGAAACGCCCTCTACTACGATAACCTCGCGTTCTCGCTTCCCTCGATACTGGCGACCGGGAAATGGTTCACCTCGGCCGGTGACGGCCGCATCTCCAACGTCTCGCGCGAAGATTGCGCCCGTGCCGCGGCCTATGCGCTCGCCGCAGCGTCGAACGCCAACGCCACGTACGACATCACCGGGCCGGCCGCGTTGACGACGGCCGAGATTGCAGCGACGGTGAGCGAGGTTCTTGGCAAGCCGATCGAGCTGGTCCAGCTCTCCGATGAGGATCTGACCAAGGGCCTGGTTGCGGCAGGCCTTCCGGATTTCTTGGCCAAGGCCTTCGTGTCGTTCGACACGACGACGCGCCTTGGCCTGTTCGCGCCGGTATCCGATGCCGTGGAGAAACTCACCGGACAGAAGCCTGAAACGCTGCGGCAGTTTCTGGTCGCCAACAAAGACAGCTTTTTATCGGCGGCCCTTGCGGGAGCACACTGATGACGACCACCACAACGCCGATCGATCCTGGGACGCGCATCGGGCACGTGCATTTGAAGGTTGCCGATCTCGACCGCGCGCTCGGCTTCTATCGCGACGTATTGGGCTTCGAGGTGACGCAGCGATACGGAGCGCAGGCCGCCTTCGTCTCGGCCGGCGGCTATCACCATCACATCGGTCTCAATACCTGGGAGAGCCGGGGCGGACATCCACCGCCCCGTGGCGCGACGGGTCTCTATCACGTCGCCATTCTTTACCCGACGCGCGCCGCGTTGGCTGACGCGCTGCGCCGCGTGCTGGCCGCGGGCATCGATCTCGATGGCGCCAGCGATCATGGCGTCAGCCAGGCGATCTACCTCAATGATCCGGATGGCAACGGCATCGAGCTTTACTGGGATCGGCCGCAGGAGGAATGGCCGCGCAGGCCCGATGGTTCGCTCAGCATGACGACGGGGCCGCTCGATCTCCAGGACCTACTTGCAACGGCCTGACGTTCCGGTCGTTCAATCCGCGAGCAGTTTCTGAAGAAGCGACGACCGCGCCGTCGTCAGCACCACATGGAACCCGCGCACGCTGGGGCTCGCAATCGGCCAGATCGCGACGCATACCGCGTCGGCGCGGGGCCCGCGATCGCCGGAACGATGAAAGCAGCGGGCTTGCTCGCGCGGGAGCAGCCGGCTTTCAGGCAGGATCGGCTGGTCTTGAGCTGGGCCGAATACATCCCATCCGGCCTTCGTGAGCCAGCCTGAGAAATAGGTCATGGCCTCACCTACCGTCGCCCAGCCCTGCGCATCCGGATACGCCGTGCCGACCTGCCGCCGCACGAACTTCACGCCGGCTTCGTCGGCATAGGCGAGCGTGGTCTCGTGCGTTTCCCACCAGAAGTCCCCGCCGCCCTTATGCTTCGCGACGGGGATGTCGATCCTGAGGTGGCCCGGCAGCAGAAGCCAGCATCCCGCCGTCGCGGCCAATAGGATCGAAAGCAGGAATGCCAGCGCACGCATCGGGGCGCCCCCTCGGCTTTGAAGACATATCCGCGACTTCAAACGAAATATGCGCCGCGCCGGTCTCCCGGCGGGCGCATGAAATCAAAAAAGCGTCGCTCCCTGGAGAGCGGCAGCTTAAGCGGCGGAAGTCGCAGCCTTCTCGGCCTTGGCCTTCGCGATATCGCGCTTGAGCTTCTGGCACTCGGCCGAAAGCTCGTCGGTCTTGGCCTTCGCGAGGAAAGCGTCGAGACCGCCGCGATGCTCGACCGTCTTCAGTGCGTGCGCAGTGATGCGCAGCTTGAACTGGCGGCCCAGCGTCTCGCTGATCAGCGAAACGTTCACGAGGTTCGGGCGGAACTTGCGACGCGTCGCGTTCTCGGCATGGCTTCTGTTATTGCCCGAAAGCGGCAGCTTGCCCGTCAACTCACAGCGCCTAGTCATTTTGAATTCCTTCGTCCGGTCGAGCCCCACGTTCGACCGCCCGCCCCATTGGCGGACCCGAAATCACGGGGAAAATCAATGAAAATAGCCCCGCAGATCCTTATCGGCGGGACAGTTGGCGCTTTCTATACGCGAGCCGCCTTCCGCGCGTCAAGCGGGGCCGTCTGAGGGAGGGGCTGAGCGGAGTAGGTGGAACAAACCACACTCGGCCGCAAATGCGACGGGAACGGAAGAGAAGGCCTGGGGATTATGTGGGCAGAACCCGTCTCAGACCGGCGCAAGCGTGAGCGAATTGTTAAGGCTTAGGGAGCACAATCTGTCGCTACGAAGTGTCGTTGTAACCCCATAGTACCCCAATTTCGCCGCGAGTTCGGGCGGGACGCGGGTGGTGAGTGTGATCATGTACCAGGTACAGTCTCGTCGTATGCGTGCATGCGTTTTGGGTCTTGGTTTGGCAGCTCTTGCCGCCTTTGCGCCGGTGTCGCCGCTGGCAACCGCCGCCCCCACGCCGGCCGGCGTGTCACCTCTTAAGGTCGACGCCAGCTACAAGATCACCCTCAATGGGTTCGATCTCGGCACTTTCAGCTTCAAATCCAATGTCGGGCGCACGACCTACACGCTCGACACAGATGTCCAGATTTCGGCCCTTCTCGGCGTTTTTCGCTGGCGTGGCGTTACGCACTCGTCAGGCACGGTAAAGGCCAAGAACCCTCAGCCCGGCGACTTCCGCTTCGATTATGAAAGCACCGTTCGTAACGGCTCGGTTGCGATGGGCTTCGGTAAGGAAGGTGTCGATCGCCTGACGGTCATGCCGGTGATGGCCGATGCCGCCGATACGGTGCCGCTGACGCGCGCCCACCTGAAAGATGCCCTCGATCCGCTGAGCGCCATCCTTATGTTGACGCACAGCGACGCCCCCACCCCCTGCGGCCGCAAGGTATCGATTTTCGACGGCAAGCAGAGGTTCGATATCGACCTGCGCTTTGCGCGCAAGGAGCCCGTCGAGGGAATGCGCGGCGAAATCGCTGTTGTCTGCCGCGTTAAGTATACGCCGATCGCCGGCTACCGTCCGACGCCGGAAACCCGCGAGCTCGCTAGCACCAACGACATCGAGATCATGTTCCGCCTCGTGCCCCAGGCCAAGCTGATGCTGCCCCAGTCGGTCACCGTCCCGACCGCGGCCGGCCAAGCCCGCATCAACCTCGAGCGCGTGAACATCGAGCTGCCGGATCGTGGCCAGATGGCGTCTGCCGACTGAATTCAGAACGTCTCCAAACTATCCATCGGGAACGACCGATCAGGGCTTCCGGCGTATCGCCGGGAGCCCTGATCAAATTTTGGCCGTCTCGATTGGGCAAGACTGGCCGAGGGGCAAGCGCAAACGTCTCCTGGCCGGTTTGAAAATTTCACAGGGCTGCGGTGCTTAGTCGCCGAAACGAAAAGCTTGATCTCAAACCCCTCCAATGCAATGCCAAGGGGCTCTTCCAAAGGAGATCTCGCGTATGGCCAGCGATCTGGAAACGCGCATACGAAATGTAACCGCGGTTCTTGGCCCCACCAACACCGGTAAAACGCATCTCGCGATCGAGCGCATGCTCGGTCACGAGAGCGGCATGATCGGCTTGCCGCTGCGGCTTCTGGCACGCGAGGTCTATGACAAGATCGCGGCCCGCATCGGCGCCGACAAGGTCGCGCTGATTACCGGCGAGGAAAAAATCCGGCCCGAGCGCGCGCGCTTCTGGGTCTCGACCGTCGAGGCGATGCCGCGCGACGTCGATGTGGATTTTCTTGCCATCGATGAGATCCAGCTCGCGGGCGATCCCGAGCGCGGTCATGTCTTCACCGATCGTCTGCTACATGCACGCGGCCGCAAGGAAACGTTGCTGCTTGGCGCGCAGACCATGCGCGAGGCGATCCAGGATCTGATCCCCGGCGCGAACTTCATTTCCCGCCCCCGCCTCTCGCGCCTCACCTACGCCGGCGAGAAGAAGATCACGCGCCTGCCCGGCCGCTCGGCCGTCGTCGCGTTCTCGGCCAACGAAGTCTATGCGATTGCCGAGTTGATCCGTCGCCAGCGCGGCGGCACCGCCGTTGTCCTCGGCGCACTCTCGCCGCGCACGCGCAACGCGCAGGTCGCGCTTTATCAATCGGGCGACGTCGATTTTCTCGTCGCCACCGACGCTGTCGGCATGGGCCTCAATCTCGACGTCGATCACGTCGCGTTTTCGGCCAATCGCAAGTTCGACGGCCAGAACTTCCGCAACCTGACGGCGGGCGAGATCGGTCAGATCGCAGGCCGCGCCGGTCGCCACATGAACGACGGCACGTTCGGTGTCACCGGAAACTGCGAGCCGTTCGACGCCGATCTGATCGAGCGTCTCGAAACCCACAACTTCGACAACGTGCGCGTGCTTCAGTGGCGCAACCGTCGCCTCGACTTTGCGTCCCTCGATCGGCTGCGCGATAGCCTGCGCGAGTTGCCGAACGAGCAGCGCTTGGCGCGTGCGCGCATGGCCGATGACGTTCTCGCGCTCGAGACACTGGCGAACGATCGCGAGATCTCGTCGCTTGCCTCGAACACGGCTGCGGTTCAGCGCCTCTGGGAGGTCTGCCAGGTTCCCGACTATCGCAAAATCTCCTCGCAGAACCACGCCGAGCTGATCGGCACCCTCTACGGGTATTTGATGAGCGCCGAAGGCCGTGTGCCGGAGGACTGGTTCGCCAAGCAGGTTGCCTTCGCCGATCGTACCGACGGCGACATCGATACCCTCGCGAACCGCATCGCGCACATCCGCACCTGGACATTCGTCGCCAACCGCGCCGACTGGCTGAAGGATCCCGCCCATTGGCAGGGCCGCACTCGCGCCATTGAGGACAGCCTTTCCGACGCGCTGCACGAATGCCTGACGCAGCGTTTCGTGGATCGCCGCACCAGTGCACTGATGAAGGGCCTCCGCGACAAGGAGGAGTTGACGGCTGAGATTGGAGAGGACGGCGCGATCCGCGTGGAAAACCATTATGTTGGTAGCCTCAAGGGCTTCCGCTTTTCGCCCGAGACGCAAGCCGAGGGCATTCACGGCAAGGCCGCGCGCAGCGCCGCCGCCCAGGTGCTTTCGCGTGAGCTTGGTATGCGCGCACGCCGCGTGGCGGCGGCCAAGGCCGATGCCTTCAAGCTCAGCCGCACCGGTCGCGTGCTTTGGCGCGACGAGGAAATCGCAGCGCTCGAACCGGCCGAAGATCCGCTGAAGCCGCAAGTCAGCCTGCTCGCCGACGAACACCTCGCCGGTCCCGATCGCGAAAAGGTGCAGGCACGTCTCGATGCCTGGCGCGACGAGCTGATCGCCGAGCGTCTGAAGCCGCTTGTCGATATTGCGAAAGCCGAGGATTTGACGGGGCTGGCGCGCGGCATCGCATTCCGCCTGACTGAAAGCTTCGGCATGTTGAAGCGCGAGCTGATCGCCGAGGATATGAAGCACCTCGATCAGGAGGCGCGCGCGCAGCTTCGCAAGTACGGCGTCCGTTTCGGCGCCTTCAACATCTATTTTCCCGCGCTCCTGAAGCCGGCTCCGGCCGAGCTCGCAGTGACGCTTTGGGCGCTGAAGCATGCGCAGGCCCACGGAACCAGCATCGATAATCTTCCGGAGTTGCCGCGCGCTGGGTTGACGTCGGCGGCGGTGCAGGAGACGACGCCGGAAGCGCTGTATCGGGCCTACGGATTTCATGTTTGCGGCCCGCGCGCCGTGCGTCTCGATATCCTGGAGCGGCTTGCCGATCTGATCCGCCCGCTGCTCGCCTACCGCGCCTCACCCGACAACGCGACGACCCCGCCGAAGGGCTCGACGGGCGATGGCGGCTTCGTCGTCACACCGGAGATGATGTCGATCCTCGGATGCTCGCCCGACGAGCTTTCGAACGTGCTGAAGGCGCTCGGCTTCCGTCTCGATCGCAAGACCGTTCCGAAGCCGGCCGAACCTGCCAAGGCTGCGACCGCGCCGTCGGACGAACCGGCCGCCGCACCTGAGGGAGGAGCGGCTGAGGCCGCGGCACCGGAGAGCAGCGAGGCGATCGAACCGGCTGCGACGGCCGAGCCGGTCCCGACTGTGGAGACCGCACCTGCCGCTGAAGCGACGCCGTTGGCCGAGGCGGGATCCGAGCCCGCGCAGACCCAGCCGGACCAGACTGTCGCTGCCGTTGCGGCCGTTGAGACTATTGTGATCGACATCTGGCGCCCGCGTCGTCATCGCCAGGAGGATCACCGGCCCGCACGACGCGACGAAAACCGTCGCGATGGCCAAGGCCGCGAGGACAATCGAAATCAGGGACGCCGCCGTCGCGGCGGTGCGCCCCATCATGGCGGCGCGAAGGGGGCAGCCTCGGCCGCACCCGCGCCCATTGCGGCTGACGGCAGCGTGACCGCAGGCGAGACATCCGCAGAGGCAAACGGAAAGCCTCAGCAGCGCCACCACCGCGATCACGAACGGGGTCGCGGCGATCGTCCGCCACGCGGCGAGCAGGATCGCAATCGTCAAAGGCCGCAGCAGCGTCATCGCGAAGGTGGCAGCGGCGGCGGGGAACGCCGTCGCGACGAGCGGCGGGGAGGCGACGATCGCAGACGCCACGAGGAGCGCCAGGCGCCGGTTATGCGTTCGGCAAGTCCGCCGCCAGGCAAGAAGGGGGCTGCCGATCCGGATTCGCCGTTCGCGTCTCTCGGCGCCTTGCGTGACGTATTGGCAAAGCAGGCCCGCGAAAAGAACTCCACATGACGAAAGAGCCCTTGTCCGGAGCGGCGGCCGCTTCGTCTCAGCGGCTCGACAAGTGGCTATGGTTCGCGCGCGTCGCCAAGTCCCGCACCCTGGCCGCGACCGCGGTGACGGACGGTAAGATCAGGGTCAACAGCGTGAAGGCCGACAAGCCGAGCCACGCCCTGAAGGTCGGCGACGTCATCACCTCCCGGTTGAGCCGTACGGTTCGGGTGCTGAAGGTGGTGGAGCTGGGCGAGCGTCGCGGACCGGCCGTCGAGGCCCAGAGGCTCTATGAGGATCTGACGCCGCGATCTGCGCCGCCATCCCCTGGCGGCGAGGCGGTGGACAGTCCCACCGATCCGGCAGCCTGGGCCGGACGTATCCCAGGTACGGGGCGGCCGACCAAGCGGGACCGCCGCCGGATCGACGACCTCAAGGGGCGGAGCTGAGGCCGGTCCCTCGGCTTAAGTACTGTGACGTTGCGGGGCTTGCTATGCAGGCGCGCATTTGGCAAACCCTCAACCCTCACCGCGAAAATCCAGGCAACGCTGATATGACCTACGTCGTCAACGACAAGTGCATCAAATGCAAATACACGGATTGCGTTGAGGTTTGCCCCGTCGATTGCTTCTACGAGGGCGAGAATATGTTGGTGATCCACCCCGACGAGTGCATCGATTGCGGCGTCTGCGAGCCCGAATGCCCGGTGGACGCCATTAAACCCGATACCGAGCCGGGTTTAGAGCGGTGGCTAGAGGTCAATCGCGATTTCGCAGACAAATGGCCCAATATTACTTCGAAGAAGCCCCCGATGCCTGAGGCCGAGCAGTATCGGGATGAAAAAGACAAGTTTGAGAAATATTTTTCTTCCGAACCTGGATCGGGCGACTGACCCTTAGACTGTGTCAGTTCAGGTTGGCGTGCAAACGCGTGCGTTGCACCAATTTGGAAACTTAAGCAAGTTCTTTAAGCCCGGGATCACCTATATTCCTTATCGCGCTTCAATTTTCGTGAAATTTGTGTTACAAGTATATCCTCGGACAAAACAGAACCGAACAGGAACATAAACGGCTCAACGCAGCACTTGTCACGGAAGCATACGCTCTTCGTGATGGATTGTTGCGCTCATGTCGTCGAAAGCCTCCTGATTACTGTGACTTAAGGTCCGAAAACAGGAGACGGGGTAGCTATATCGGCTTGGCAACCCGACATTGTGGGGAGGTCCTGGAGCGGCGGCAAAGGTGACGTGCCGGCGGGCCGGGATTGTGTGTGACTACGCGACAAACTGGCCTACGCCCCCGGCCAGCGAGTCCGAAAGGCCCACTACGAGAGTTATACCTCGACCCACCCGGGGCCGAGGATTGTGATTACGAGAGAGTGAGACGAAGCCTATGGCTCAGAAGAACAAAGCACACACGAAGGCGCGGACATCCAAGCCTTCTGTGTCCAAGACCGCTGTTCGGCCCTCCCAGACCAAGTCCGCTACCGTCAAAGCTGGCGCGAAGAAGTCCGCGAATGCTGCTGCGGCAACTCATGCCAAGAAGCCGGCCGCTGTCAAGACTGCTGTCACCAAGTCCCCTGTACCGAAAACGATTCTGAAAGGACCCGAGATGAAGAAAGCGGCAGTCGCAGCCAACGCAGGTAAGAAGCCCGCATTGAAGGCTGCAGCCGTCGCTCCGTCTCAGGCATCGGCTCCGGCCAAGGTCGTCGTTGCCGCCAAGGCTGCCGCTCCGGCCGCTGTCGCCGCTCGCCCTGCCCAGGCCGCTGTCACGCCGGCCCGCGCCGCTGCCGCGCTCGCCAAGACCGGCGGCCAGAAGCTCACCGCTCCGGTTCAGCCCGTCTCGCCCAAGGACATCGCCCAGAAGGCCGCCGCTGCTCAGCAGATCCTTGCGGCCCAGAAGAAGTCGGTCAGCCAGCGCCACGGCTTCAAGACCAACGAGTTCATCGTTTATCCCGCCCACGGCGTCGGCCGCATCGTCGGCATCGAGGAGCAGGAAATCGCCGGCATGTCGCTCGAGCTCTTCGTCATCACCTTCGACAAGGAGAAGCTGACGCTGCGCGTGCCCACCGGCAAGCTCGAGAGCGTCGGTATGCGCAAGCTCGCCGATGACGCCATCGTCAAGAAGGCCATGGAGACGCTCAAGGGCCGCGCCCGCGTCAAGCGCACCATGTGGAGCCGCCGCGCGCAGGAATACGTTGCCAAGATCAACTCCGGCGATCTGATTTCCATCGCTGAGGTCGTGCGCGATCTCTATCGTTCCGAGGCTCAGCCCGAGCAGTCCTACTCCGAGCGTCAGCTCTATGAGGACGCGCTCGATCGCATGGCTCGCGAGATTGCGGCCGTCGAAAAGCTCGACGAGCGCGGCGCCGTTCAGCGCATTACCGAAGTGCTCTCGAAGAGCGCACGCGGCCGCCGTCTTGCCGAAGGCGCCGACGCCGAGGTGAAGGCCGCCTAAGCGATTGGGCGTTCTTACCGTCGAAAAATCTCAACGCCCCGCTGAACCTCAGCGGGGCGTTTTCTTATTCGGCTGCGCGGAAGAATTGGAAATGCCCGGCACCTCGGCGCGAGGTCCGATCACCTCGATTTCGTCGAGGGACGTGAGCACGATCATCGGACCGTTGCGTCGTTCGATCCATCCGCGCACGCGGATCTCCTGCCCGGCAAGTGCGCTGAGCTGCGCCGCGCCGCCTTTGCCGCGATCGGCGATCGCATTTGCAATGCTGACCGTGAAGTCGCTGCGCCAGTCGATTCCGAAATTGAGGTACGTCGTCTTCTGCGCGCGCGCGATGCTCGAAACGCGCCCTTCGACGAGAACGAACCGGCCGGTGAGCTGCAACAACGTCTTCGGATCCGCGGCGCTATGCGCGCGAAAACCGTCCCGGCTCCAAATCCCACGAAGCGCAATTCGCGCGTCCGCCTCGGCCGCCACCAGCTCCCTGAGGCACGACGTATTTCCCGCCAACGCATAGGCGCGGGCGTGACCGGCACTGACGAGCGCCCTCTGCACCCACTCCGTCCCGTTCGGACCCGCGACGTAGAGCTGGGCGAGCTCGCGTCCATAGCGGTCGCGTCGCCGCCCGTCGTAGCGCAATGAAACAGAACGATTGAGCACGAGAGCTTCGAGTGCGAGAGCCGCTTCTCTCGCCGGCGGCCAGTCAGCGGCTGCGGTGAGCAGCGTGTCGGGTTTCGGTGCTAGCGCGCCGATCAGGCGGACCTCGCGCCCGCTGTCGAGAAGCAGCGTCTCGCTATCGATGACGCGAACCACTTCATATGCGTTTCCGCTTTCCGGCGCGCAGGTCTCGGACGCATCCGCTGCCGTCGATGACAGGCCCAGGCACGCGACAAGACAAAACATGGCACTTTGCACGCGCGTCATCGGGGGAGCTGGCTCGGAAGCATGACGCCTCGGTTTCATCGCAGAAGAAATCCCGCACTATCCGGCAGTATGCAGCTCCGGAACTGCAAACAGAAGCGCGCCGTCGAAAGTGGAAAGCGGATCGTCGAGAAGATCGAGTGAAAGCAGCGCCGCGTCGATCATGTCGAGCGCGAAGGCATCTTCCACGTTTTCGAGACCCCGGGCCGCGTCGTGTTCCGCAAGTGCCGGATCGGAAAACGCTTCGATCGCACTTGCCTGCTCGCCGCTGCGCTCTGTCGTATCCCCGTTCTGGGAATTGATGCGGGACGGCGCAGCGAGGCCGACGCCGTCGCCCAACGTCACGCGATCGCTGGCCGCGTCCCAGACGATTTCCTCGATCGAGAACAGGCGATCCTGCCCGAAACGATGGGTGACGAGGAAGTCAGGGTGCACGTGGGGCTCGCCTGCTGGCAGCGCTTCGATCGTGATCGCGCCCGCGCCGGTGTAGTCGACCGTGTCGATACCGTCGTCAGCGTAGGCGAGCCCTGGCTGCCCGCCGTGAAGAATGTTGTCTCCGCCCGACCACCGAAAGGTGTCGTTGCCGCGCCCGCCGTAGAGCTTTTCAATTCGATTGTTGCTGCCGGAAAGCACGTCATCGCCATCCCCTGCGAGAAGCGAGACGAAGCCGTTGCCGACGCGGAGATCGTCGTTCTGCGACGTGCCGAGCAGCGTTGCCATGCCCGGCGAGAAGCGCAAGCCAGAAGGCATTGCCGCGTCGATGTCGACGCCTGCGTGGTTCAACAGCGACGCGACAAGCGACGACGAATTGAGCGCAGGCAAGGTCGATCCGGGAAGCGCCGCGGCGATGTACGGAAACTTCTGCGCCTCGATGTCGGCCGCATAAGAAGAGAGCGTCGCCCAAAGTGTCACCGCCTCGCTCCCGTCTGCGATGTCCCGGTCGCCTCGCCTCTCTGCCGCGCCGATCCGTGCGGCAAGTGCCTGCCCCACCAGACCGCCGTTGGCGTCCGAGAGTGTCGTGCCACCGTGCCAGCCTTCCACCGCCAGCCGGGTGCCTATCTCGCTCGGCTCGCGCAATCCCTCGATGACGAACCAGTCGTCCTGGCGAGTGGTGTTGCTGGTCCCGAAATCGCTTCGGAAGACGATTTGCAGATGGTCGAAGCCGAGAAGCCCGAGTCCGAGCATTTGCACCGGTAGTCTTTCGACACGGACAGACGGCATGTCCCCCTCCACGACGTTCCAAACGTCATCCGTTATGCAACTAAAAGTTGAATAACTAGACAACAGCTCGCAGAAGGATAGAGGAGCGAGGCGCGCGAAATCCTTGGCAACCCCCTCGTTCCGATCAATACTGACTAAAAAACGGGCGGAAAACCCACAAATTTGGGAAAGGGGAGCAACACCATGAAGGGAACTTCGGTCAAAACTCTGGTGCTCGGGTTCATCGCCGGCGCGATTGCCGTCGTCACCGTGCATGAGCTGATCGTTCTTTGGCTCAACAATTCGGGGCTTACGACGCGGATTCCGTGGTCGATGGAGCCGTCCGCATATAGCGGCTTGCCGCAGATTGCCGTTGATGCGGCCTGGGGTGGTCTTTGGGGTGCGATTTTCGCAATCATCCTCGGCGGCGTGCCGGAGGGCTCGATGACGGTGCGCGGCGCGATTCTGGGCCTCTTCGGGCCTGCAATCCTGGGTGGGCTTCTCATCGTCCCGCTCCTCAATGGCCAGCAGCCATTCTACGGCAACGACATCGAGCAGATCCGCCAGATTGCTTTGCCGGCTATCGGGTTTGGCGCGGTGACGGCCTGGTTGTACGGCTTTCTGACGTCGGGCTGCCGACTTCCCTAACGACCGCAGTTTTCACGTGAATCCAAAAAAGGTCCCGCGCCGGATGTCCGGCGCAGGACCCCCGAATTTCACGACTTGCCGTTAAGCCCGGCGAGGTAATCCGCGCCAGTCTGCGTGATCTTGGGATCGGTTTTTCCGATCGCCGCGCGGTCCTTGCCCTCGTAATCGAGAGCGTCGAGGATCACCCGCATGGCTTCCAGCCGGGCGCGCCGCTGGTCGTTGGCGTTGATTACGGTCCAAGGGCTGACAGCGGTATGCGTGAAGCGCAGCATGTCCGCTTCCGCGCGCGAGTAGTCGTCGTATTTGCCGATCGCCGCGATGTCGATCTCGGTGACCTTCCACTGCTTGAACGGATCGTGCCGGCGCTCGTGAAAGCGCTTGAGTTGCATTTCGCGCCCGACCGTCAGGTAGATCTTGAAGAAGCGGATGTTGTCGCGCACGAGCAGCGCCTCGAACTCGGGCGCGTCGCGCAGAAAGCGCGCCACCTCGTCCTCGCTGCAGAACCCCATCACCCGCTCGACACCGGCTCGGTTGTACCACGAGCGATCGAACAGAACGATGTCGCCCTTGGTCGGCAAGTGACTGATATACCGCTGAAAATACCACTGCCCGCGCTCGGCTTCGGTGGGCTTCGAAAGCGCAACCGAACGCGAGTGGCGGGGATTGATGCGCTCGAGAATCCGCGAGATGCACCCGCCTTTGCCCGAGGTGTCGCGCCCCTCGAACACGACGACCAGCCGCTCGCCGGCCTTTTCGATATGAGCCTGCAACTTGATGAGCTCGAGTTGCAGCACCTGCAGCTGCTCCTCGTAGACCTTGCGCTTGAGCTTGTCGTCGTAGGGATAGCCGCCGGATGCTAGCGCACGCTCCTCGAGCTCGGCGGGAAACGTGGGATCGTTGAGATCGAAACCCGTGCCGGGGCCGGGGGCGGCCGTCCGAGCGGCTTTTTCGCTCTTTCCGTTTTTCCCTTTTGCCATGTTTTGCCTTTGCGTTGCGGTTTCGGGTTTTGGACCCCGGATGAACTGTCACACAAGTGTTGTTTATCAGGCGGGCGAGTTGAGGATCGCCGACCCTGAGGAGCCCCGATTTTGACAACCATGCCGATCGAACCCACATGCCCGGTGCGCCGTGAGGGTTGAGAGCGCGACGCGGATCGAGGCATTATGGGATCCTATGACGGACACCCGGATGCTGGCCCGATCTTTGTCAGCAGTGAGATATGGGCTTACCCAAGTCGGCGCGGAGGCACGCGCGGTGTTGCGCCGCCTGCGTCGCCGCGCGCGTCCGCTTGCGGCTGTCGCACTGATCATTTGGGCCCTGGCCGTATTCGGCGGGCTGTCTTGGACGCTTGCCTCCGTGGCGCTTGTCGCGATGGCGATGGTCATCATGGGGCAGGAGCCGTCCGATTCCGAGAGCGATGATGATGTCACGTCGTCGAAGTCCCAAGGGCGCTTCACCGGGCCCGGCAACCTCGACAAGGAGGCTGCTGCGAGCTGGCGGCCGCTTCTCGATGCCATACCCGATGCGGTTGTCGCACTCGACCAGAATTTGAATGTCATGCATTTCAACGCGCTGTTCCAGGAGCTTTTCCCGAAGGTGCGTCCCGGCCAGCCGTTGAGCCACGTCTCCCGCAACCCGGAGCTGAACGAAGCGGCCGAGAAGGGCGCGCTCTCGAACGAGCCCGTCGTCGTCGATCTGTTCGAGCGCGTCCCCGTAGAGCGACGCATCTCCGCGACCGTTTCCCGGCTCGGCGGGCGCGAAGGCCGACGGAGCCTGCCGCTGCTTTTGATTTCGTTCCGCGATCTGACCGAGCAGGACAAGCTCGCCCAGATGCGCGCCGACTTCATCGCCAACGCCAGCCATGAGTTGCGCACGCCGTTGGCGTCTCTCCGCGGCTTTGTCGAAACGTTGCAGGGCCCGGCCCGCGACGACCCCGAGGCGCGCGCGCGCTTCCTCGGAATCATGTCGAGCCAGGCCAATCGCATGACGCGCCTCATCGACGATCTCCTGTCGTTGAGCCGGGTTGAAATGCGGGTGCATTTGCCGCCGCGGGGCATCCTCGATCTCAACGAGGTTGCGGCTTATGTGGCCCAGGCGCTCGAGCCGCTCGCGGCCGCGTCGAAGGTCAAAGTGATCGTCACCAAAAGCGACGGACCGGTGCGTATTCGCGCCGATCGCGACGAGATCGTGCAGGTCCTGCAGAACCTCGTCCACAACGCCATCAAGTACGGTCGCGAAGGAGGGCGCGTCGAGATCGCCGTCTCTCGCGTGCTCGACGGATCGCCTCCGTCGCCGCGCGTGCTCGTCGCGGTTGCCGACGATGGTCCTGGTATCGCGCCCGAGCATTTGCCGCGCCTCACCGAGCGGTTCTATCGCGCCAACGCGTCCGCCAGCCGCGACAAGGGCGGCACCGGTTTGGGGCTTGCGATCGTGAAGCACATCGTGATCCGCCACCGCGGTGAGCTTCGGATCTCGAGCGTGGTTGGCAAGGGCTCGACCTTCTCGATCCTGTTCGACGAGCTTAGCAGCACGCGCAGCTAGTGCGCGGTGGGAGAGGTGAGAAACTTCTGCTGGTGACCCAGAGCGGCCATCCGGGATGATCACCTAGTCGGGGATTCCCAATCTGTCAGGACGGTTGATCCACCCCTCTATGGCTTCAACGAATGTCCAGGCGTCATCGTTGCCTGCGTTGACGTAGTCTGCCTGGGCAGGATTGGCGCCCATACGAGTAAACATGTCAGTTATCCACTTTGGCTTATTGGCGGTGCGTTGCACGCCTAGGGCGTTGAGCCAGCACTCCAGCTCGCCGACCGGGACGAAGAAAACGCCGTACTCTTTCATCTTATTCACAAACGTCGTGACTTCGGTGAGTTCCGCGCCCCCAAAAGCAGCCGTCCCTTGCGCTTTGCAAACGGCCCTCGTTTTCGCTTCAAGATATCCCTTTATGGTGTTTCGTTCGGCTTGCAGAGACGTAAGCTGGGCGGCAGGCAAATTGAGCAATGGCCAGATGTGATGGAAATTTTCATCCATAAGTACGTCGAAATCAAAAATAGCAGCGGCTGGAATTCCAAGTTTGCGCATTGGCGCAACGATCCTCGGTATCGTTTGCCAATTCTGCGCATTCATAAACAGCGCATCAGCGATGCCGCGACTATTTTGCTGCAAACGAAAATTGACCTCTTCATAAAATGCGCGATCAGCGTCACCCTCAGTTACGATTACAGCTCGATGAAATAGTGCACGCAACGCATTAGCGGAGCGTAGAAGCGGATCGTTCATCAGACCGATAATTTCCGCTGGTTCGATTGATCGAGCTGTTGGGGTACCGCTCGTATATGTGAGTCGAATGATGCGCAAATCGGGAGTCGCTTGTATGCAGCCCATAAGGAACTCAGCACTATGGGTAGCAACAATCAGTGAAGCCTCTCGTTCACGCGCGGTGGCGGAAAGCACTGTCCCGACGCGTCGAGCCAGGGTTGGGTGCAAGAACGCTTCGGGCTCGTCGATGAGCAATATGCGATGGGGTACGCTCATTACGGCCGACACAAGACCGACTGAGGTTCGAACGCCGTCGCCCAGCTCAGGGATGTGGGCGGCGTTGGCGTGAAAGGATCGCGCAGTTGCGTCGAGCGCCTGTTCTTCAGCTTTATTTTCTGCCTTGCGATCGCTTAGCCTGGCTCGAAATAGCGTCATCCCGGTCGGATCAATGACGAAGTGCCTGCCGAACGCTTCGTCGGTGAATTTGCGGACCTTCTCGCGACTTCCATCACTGACGAAGAGTGCCCACAGATGATTGCGTGGCGGAGCCTCCAAGGGTCCGGTTTCTTTTGGATCGACCAGATCAAACCGGGTTCGTCCGTCTAGGCGAAGCGTAAATAGTTTCACGAACACTTGCCGCAAGGGCTCAAGTTGCTGGCCATTAAACCAATTGACTAAATTGGCCTCGTTTACTTGTTCATGTAGTTCGGATTCCCCTCGCCTAACGACGGGACGGCTCACCCAGAAGTGCCCCGGCGATGCCATTTGATTATTGGGAGGCGGGGCCTCATGTTGCTTCATCAGTGCAGTTAAATCTGCGAGCGTGTCGGGTATCAGCAGCTCAGCAGAAGCAATCACTCTAAACTCCGGATTCTGTCCTTGGCACCAAGCCTCGAGCTCTCGCAAAGTTGCGCTTTTTCCGCTGTTGTTGGGCCCAACTAATACGGTCACGTTGGGTATCTCGACCGAAAGAGGCGGGGCCGCAGGCTTGCTTCCCGCCCTGAACGTAAGGCGTCGGACGCGCAATTGTGGCATGACGACTGCTCCAGCACCGGGCCGAAAAGGAAACTCCGATCTTCAGCTCAATGACAGATCGTTGTCACTGTTCGCGTGGAGTTATCCAACGCCATGTCTGCTTCTGGCCCTTAGCTGACTTCAGCAAGTTATTTCGTCGGTATTCGCGGCGCCGCTCTGCTAGTCGGTCCGGTATTTTTTGAGTTCGCGCACGAGGTTGGTCAGCCGCTCCGCGACCTCGACCCCGGTATCGACCGAAGCCTTCAGCGTTGCCCGGTTCTGGATCAGCTTGTTGAGCAGATCCTGGCATTCGCCAAACCCGAAGAAGATCGTTTCGGGTGCCTCCACCGTGCCGTCCTCGATGGCGCACATCACCTCGAAAGCGCTCTGCGAGGCGAGCACCAGCATCGACGCCACATCGTTGATCGCCTGCTGGTAGAGTTTCGCCGAATCCGGAGAGACGCGCGGCCCATGCACGCCGAACTTCAGCGGTGATGCTCCCTGCGCGCCTTCGCCTGAAAAAAGCTTCGGGTTGCGCTGAAAGCGGCGGAAGATCTCGGTGAGGTGAAGGCAGCAGGTTTCGAGCTCGCGCAGCGCCGTCACCGCTTTGCGCTTAGGACGCATCCGGTCGGCGGTCCGTTCCCGAGCCGCCCAATTGATGGTGGCGATCGAGGCGATCGTGCCGAGCGCGGCAATGGCCGGCAGGACGGCGGCAAACGGATCCGGCGCGATCCGCGAGTCGACGTCTTCTGTCGGTGTCTGGACGGGAGGTTTAGACAATGCTCTGCGTGCCCTGTTTTGGCGGTGCGCCGCCGGTTAGGCCGTACCATTTACGCGAGGCCGGCCCATGGCAAGTGCTGAATTTCTCTGCGCGAGGGGTTTTGAGCACGCCAGTCTGGCGAGAACGCGGCAATGTTTTCCCTCCCCCCGCAAGTAGGGGAAAGGGTGAGGCGCAGAAACGCGTGCTGCAAGTCTTGCGCGCCCGCAATAACGGGTCGCGCGAGCCTCAGTAAACGCGCGCCTTGGGCTCGATGTACTTGATTTCGTTTGTCAGCGTGTGCGTATGCACCGGCCGGAAATCGAGCTTGACGGACTGCTTGCCGTAGTCGGCGAAGGCCAGCGTGTGCTGCATCCAGTTCGCGTCGTCGCGGTTTGGATAGTCCTCGCGTGCGTGGGCGCCGCGGCTTTCCTTGCGGTTCTCGGCCCCAACCACCGTAACCGCGGCCTGCGCGATCAGGTTATCGTATTCGAGCGTTTCGATCAGATCCGAGTTCCAGATCAGCGAACGGTCCGTCACGCCGATGTCCTGCGTGGACTTCCAGATTTCGAAGATCTTCTGCACGCCTTCCTTGAGCACCGGGCCGTCACGGAACACGGCGCAGTTGGCCTGCATGACCTTCTGCATACGAAGGCGTAGCGCCGACGTCGGCTCGCTGCCCTTGGCGTAGCGATAGCGATCGAGACGGGCGAGTGCCGCGTCCGTCGCGCCCTTGGCGAAATCGGGTTGCGAAGCGCCCTTTTCGATAGAGGCAGCACAACGCAATGCTGCCGCGCGTCCGAATACCACGAGATCAATCAGAGAGTTGGAACCGAGACGGTTCGCGCCATGCACCGAGACGCAAGCCGCTTCGCCGATCGCCATCAGGCCTGGAACGATCGTGTCCGGGTTGCCGCCGCGAAGCGTCAGCACCTCGCCGTGATAGTTGGTCGGGATGCCGCCCATGTTGTAGTGCACGGTCGGGATGACGGGGATCGGCTGGCGCGTGAGATCCACGCCCGCGAACACCTTCGCGCTTTCCGTGATGCCAGGCAGACGCTCGGCCAGGATCTTGGGATCGAGATGATCGAGATGAAGAAAGATGTGGTCCTTCTCGGGACCCACGCCGCGTCCTTCGCGGATCTCGATCGTCATCGAGCGCGAGACGACGTCGCGTGAGGCGAGATCCTTGGCGTGGGGCGCATAGCGCTCCATGAAGCGCTCGCCTTGGCTGTTGGTGAGATAGCCACCCTCGCCGCGCGCGCCTTCAGTGATCAGAACGCCCGCGCCGTAGATGCCGGTTGGGTGGAACTGCACGAACTCCATGTCCTGCAGCGGAAGCCCCGCGCGCAGCACCATGGCATTGCCGTCGCCGGTGCAGGTGTGTGCGGACGTGCATGAGAAATAGGCGCGGCCGTAGCCCCCGGTCGCGAGGATCGTGCGCTTGGCGCGGAAGCGATGAATCGTGCCGTCTTCCATCGAGAGCGCGATCACGCCGCGGCAAGCCCCCTCTTCGTCCATCAGCAGATCGAGCGCGAAATACTCGACGAAAAACTCGGCTGAATGGCGGAGCGACTGGCCGTAGAGCGTATGCAGCATCGCGTGGCCCGTGCGGTCGGCGGCCGCGCACGTGCGCTGCGCCGGTGGGCCTTCGCCGAACTCGGTGGTCATGCCGCCGAACGGACGCTGGTAGATCTTGCCGTCTTCGGTACGCGAAAACGGCACGCCGTAGTGCTCGAGCTCGTACACCGCATCCGGTGCGTGTCGGCAGAGATATTCGATGGCGTCCTGGTCACCGAGCCAGTCGGAGCCCTTGACGGTGTCATACATGTGCCAGCGCCAATTGTCGGGGCCCATGTTGCCGAGCGAGGCGGCGACGCCGCCTTGCGCCGCGACCGTATGCGAGCGCGTGGGAAACACCTTGGTGATGCAGGCGGTCTTGAGGCCGGCTTCGGCGGCACCGAGCGTTGCTCGCAATCCGGCGCCACCCGCGCCCACGACGATGACGTCGTAGGTGTGATCGTGCGTCGGATAGGCGCGACCGTTGATGGCAGGTGCGCCGAGCGAGGAGGCCGGATCTTTCCCGTTGGTTTTGGCAGCCATCGTGTCGTTAGCCTCCGAGGGAGAGCTTGAGAATGGAGAACGCGCTTGCCGCCGCGATGGCGATTGCAAAGAACGTATTGAGCATCAGGAGAACGATTTTGACGCCCTCGCCGTGCACGTAGTCTTCGATGATGACCTGCATCCCGAGGCGCATATGGATTGCGGCCGAGACGATGAACAGCAGCAGCGGCAGCCCGACCAGCGGATTGGCGATGGTCGCCTTGAACGTGGCGTGATCGGCGCCGATCAGATTGACGGCGAGCGCGATCGCAAAAATCGAGAGCAGCAGATTGGCCGCGCCCGTCGTGCGCTGGGTCCAGAAATGGTCTGCGCCTTCCTTGGCCGAGCCGAGCCGGCGCACTTCTTTGAGGGGGGTTCGCATGGTCATGGTGCGACGCTCCCGGTGCAGAGAAGCACATAGCCCCAGATCAGGAGGGTCGCGATCGCCGAAACCGCCGCTGAACCCCACGACAGGAGGTCGATGGTGGCGAGATCGAACCCGCGGCCCGTATCCCAGATGAAGTGGCGGATGCCGCCGACGAGATGGTGCAGCAGCGCCCAGGTGTATCCGAACAGGATGATCTGGCCCGGCCAGCTCGCGAGCACTTGCGTGGCGAAGTCGAAATGATTCGGCCCACTGGCCGCAGCGACCAGCACCCACGCAACGATTAGCGTGCCGAAGTAAAGCGCCGCCCCGGTGATGCGATGCAGGATCGACATCACCATGTTGATCAACGGGCTGTAGATCTGCAGGTGCGGCGAAAGCGGACGAGCCGCTTCACCTCCCCGCTTGGCTTTGGCGTCAGCCATTCTTTCTCATTCCCCCGAGAGCATTTTCCGACGCGGCCAATCTCCGGAGCAGGCCGGGCTGAAGACCGGGTCTTCGAAGAAAATGCGCCAACGAAATTCCTAGCTGTACAATGGAACGGCCCTCGTGGGGGCCGGGTGCATGAAGGCCGAGGCGGCCCCTTGCGGACACAAAACGCGAAATTTCAGCTCGAGAACCGATCTCACCCGCCAGGATTGGAAACTCTGACGAAATGATGGCCTGAAAAGATTATTAGCGCGCTGCAACAGACGGGGCAATTCGCCAAATGGTCCGTGGCGCTGTCGCAAGCGGCGGACTCCAATCATGATTTCCAGACTCAGATAATAGCCACCGGCTCAGTCTTTCTGGCCTGCGCACCGGTCGTTTGGAGTTTCCGCGCTCTTCGCAGCGTCTCGGAAGAAAACCGCCCCCGACCAAGGTCGGGGGCGGGAGAAAAGCAGATCAGCGTGGCAGGACGATCCAGATGTCGAGATCGAGGATCACGCCATCGGCGTATTCGCCGTTTTCTTTCTTGAACGGGAAGCTGCTTGCATCCTGGTTCTTCACCGCGATGAGACGCGTCCTGAGCGCGCCCACGTCAGTCCGGCCCGGCAACTCCGCCTTTTCCAGAACTTCCGACCACGAATAGACGGTGTCGCCCGCGAACAAGGGGGCCACATGCCGCCCGCCATTGATTGCGGCGATATGGAAAGCGTTGTTCATGCCATTGAACGACAGCGCGCGGGCGAGCGAGATGGTGACGCCGCCATAGACAATGCGCTTGCCGAAACGACCTTTCGATTCCGTGTGTTGGTTGAAATGAACCTTGGCCGTGTTCTGGTAGAGGCGGGTCGCGATCTGATGCTCGGCTTCTTCCAGCGTCATGCCGTCGACGTGGTCGATCCGCTCGCCGACCTCGTAGTCGCCCCAGCGATAAGGGGCGCCGGAAAGGTCGAAATTATAGGCCTTGGTGTCGAGCGGCGGCACCGCGCCGCCGAAATCCTTTGGATCGACGCGGTCGGAGAGCTTGGGCACCACCGCATCCGGCGCTGGCGCGTTCTTGTCGCGCTTCCGCACCATGACCCAGCGAATGTATTCGAGCACGACCTCGCCGCGCTGATTGCGGCCCGTCGAGCGGACGTAGACGGTGCCGGTCTCGCGGTTGGAGTTTTCCTTGAGGCCGATGACCTCCGAGACGGTCGAAAGCGTGTCGCCGGGATAGGCGGGCTTCAGAAAGCGGCCTTCCGCATAGCCGAGATTGGCGATCGCATTGAGCGAGATGTCGGGCACCGTCTTGCCGAACACCACGTGGAACAGCAGCAGGTCGTCGACCGGAGAGCGCGGGTAGCCGATCGCGCGGGCGAATTCATCCGACGATTGAACCGCAAAGCGCGGGCCATAGAGGCTCTGATAGATCCCAACGTCGCCTTCGTTTAGCGTGCGCGGCGTGGCGTGGTTCAGGATTTGTCCGACGCGATAGTCTTCGAAGAAATTGCCGGGATTGGTCTTGGTCATCGGTCTCGTCGGTCTCCCAGTTCAGCCCAAGGGCCGTCCTATGCCATTTTTGACGGCTTAGCGCGAGTGCGCCAATTCGCGCCGGGCCACGGCGGGAAGCCTAGAACCAGTCCTCGATCTCCTTCACCGAGTTGGCGATCGCCACCGTCCGCTTGGCCTGTACAAGGTGAAGGCGCTCGACCATCTTGCCGTTTACCGTGATGACGCCCTTGTTGGCGTTCTCCGGCTCGTCGAAGGCCCGAATGATCGTCTTCGACCACGCCACCTCTTCGTCGGACGGCGAGAAAATCTCGTTGCAGGGCGCCACTTGGGACGGATGGATCAGCGTCTTGCCGTCCATGCCGAGCGTGCGCCCCTGCTCGCACTCGTTGCGGAACCCAGGCTCGTCCCGGAAATCGTTGTAGACGCCGTCGATGATGTCGAGCCCGTATCCGCGCGCCGCGACGACGGCAAGCGCGAGCCACGGCACCACCGCGAACCGGTCGTGCAGCGCGCGCGCCCGGCTTTCCTTCAGGAGGTCGTTGGTACCCATCACAAGGCACACGAGCCGATTTTCAGGATCCGCGCCGACCGCGGCGATGTCGGCGGCGTGAAGGATCGCGTGCGGCGTCTCCATCATCGCCCAGAGCTTGGTTTTTTCCGGTGCGTTGACGGATTTCAGGATCTTCGCGGCGCTGATGATGTCGCCCGGATGCTGGACCTTGGGGACCAGGATCGCGTCCGGTGCCGCCGAGGCCGCGGCCAGAATGTCGGCCGTGCCCCAGGCCGTTTCGAGCGCGTTCGGGCGAATGACGATCTCACGCCGCCCGTAGCCGCCTTCCTTGACCGCCGCGACGACTTTCTGGCGCGCATCCGTCTTGGCATCGGGCGCGACCGAATCTTCGAGGTCCAGGATGAGGGAATCCGCAGGCAGCGACCTGGCCTTCTCGAGCGCACGCTCGTTGGCGCCGGGCATATAGAGCACGCTGCGTCGGGGACGGATCAAAGCCATGGGGCGAGCCTTTTATGAGTTTTGATTATGCTGCATTGCAACAGTAATGCAAAGCACCGGCCCGACAAGCGCGACTAATGTTCAGTCGGTCGGATTTCTGGTCTGGTTAAAGCGCCGATCCCGGCTATCAAAACAACCCGAAGTGGATACCGCCGCAGCAAGACCGCGCGAGGAGAGAGATGGCAACCATCATCGCAATTTCGTCGTTCGTTGCGCGCGGCTCGGTCGGCCTGCGGGCGGTGGTGCCGGCTCTCGAAAGGATGGGGCATGAGGCGATCGCCTGCCCGACCGTCCTGCTCTCCAACCATCTCGGCCATCGCCACACCGGTGGCGGCCCGGTCTCCGTCGAAACCTTCTCCGCCGTGTTCGAGGCCTTGGACAACAACGGTTGGCTGGGTCAGGTGAGCGCGGTGCTGACAGGTTTCTTTCCGAGCCCCGAGCATGTGCGTCTGACGGAAGCACTGATCGACCGCGTGCGGGCACTTCGGCCCGACGCGCTGATCGTCTGCGATCCTGTGTTGGGCGATCGTCTGGAGGGGCTTTACGTGCCGCAGGCTGTTGCTGAAGCGGTGCGCGATCGTTTGATGCCCAAGGCCACCCACATCAAGCCGAACCTGTTTGAATTGGGCTTTTTATCGGGCCGCCCCGTCGAAACGTTGGACGATGTGGCCGGTGCCGCGCGCGCGCTTCCCGTGCCGGTCGTCCTTGCGAGTTCGGTTCCGTTACCGGGCAACCGCCTGGGCAACGTCGTTGTCACGCCCGATGAGGCTGGCGTCTGCGCCGTGCCGGTCGAATCCGACGTGCCTCATGGCACCGGCGATCTCCTGACGGCATTGTTCGTAGCGGAAACGTTGAAGGCGTCCTCTGGTCCCCTGGCCTGCGCGGCCTCGGCCGCTGCGGGCGTCAAGGCTGTGATCGGGCGAAGCCGCGGTTCGGACGAGTTGGATCTGTCTGGCCTTTCGCCGTGGCACGAGGTGCCGCCTTTGAGCATCGAAAACCTTGCCACCGGAGTAAGTTGACCGTCATTCCCGGATGCTGCACAGAAGCAGCCACGGGAAGTCGAAGGGATAGAGATGGTTAGAAAACTGCGCGGCGCGCTGGAGTTCGTTCATCACGAGGCGTCCGGCGGCATCATGTTGCTGTTTGCGGCGGTGCTGGCCCTTGTGCTCGCCAACTCGCCGTTGGCTACACTCTATGGCGCGCTTCTCGACACGCCGGTGACGATCCGCGTTGGCGCGCTGGGCGTCGACAAGAACCTTCTGCATTGGATCAACGATGGCCTGATGGCCATCTTCTTTTTCCACGTCGGCCTCGAGATCAAGCGCGAGTTGATCGAAGGCGAGCTGTCGACTCTGAAGCAGGCGGCGTTGCCTGCGATCGGCGCGCTGGGCGGCATGGTCGTGCCGGCGCTCATCTATTACGCCATCAACCGCGACGATCCATCCGCACTTGCCGGCTGGGCCATTCCGACGGCGACCGATATCGCCTTCGCCGTCGGCGTGCTCGCGCTGGTCGGCTCGCGCATTCCGCCATCGCTCAAGATCTTCCTTTTGGCGCTCGCCATCATCGACGACCTCGGCGCGATCCTGATCATCGCGATCTTCTACACCACCAACCTGTCCTTGACGGCGCTCTCGCTCGCCGCGGTCGGTGTCGTGGCGCTCGCCGTTTTGAACAGTCGCGGCGTGACGCGCACCGCCGCCTATGTGCTGGTCGGTATTTTCGTATGGCTCTGCGTGCTGAAATCGGGCGTGCACGCCACGCTCGCGGGCGTGATAACGGCCTTCGCCATTCCGCTGACGCCGCTCGCCGGCGAAGGTCGGTCGTCGAAGCCCGAGTCGCTCGCTTCGAAGCTTCAGGAGAGCTTGCATCCCTGGGTCAACTTCGGCGTCCTGCCAGCGTTCGCATTCGCCAATGCCGGCGTTTCACTTGCGGGCCTGACGTTCGACAAGCTGATGAGCCCGATTCCGCTCGGCATCGCCTTGGGTCTCCTCGTCGGCAAAACCGTCGGTGTTTTCTCGTTCACCTGGATTGCGATCGCTTTAGGAGCAGGGTCGCGGCCCGAGGGGAGTTCGTGGGCGCAGGTATTCGGCGTCGCCGTCCTGGCGGGTATCGGCTTCACCATGAGCCTGTTTATCGGAATGCTCGCCTTCCCGGGGCCGGAGAAGGCGGCGGACATCCGCATAGGCGTGCTCGCGGGCTCGATCGTAGCAGCGCTCGTCGGATATCTGATCCTCAAATACGCCCGGCCCGCGCCCGTCCTGTCGGGGCGCTGAGCCAACGACCTCGCAATAAAAAACGCGCGCCGAACCCATTCGGCGCGCGTTCCATTTACGCTTCGCGTTTCGTCAGGAGCCGTTACGGGCGGCTTCCTTGGCCGCGCGGAAGGTTGCCGCCGTGCGGTTCTTGTATTTCTGGGTGAGATTCTCCCACTCAATCTCCAGCGATCCGCCGCTGGCCTTGTGCTGTCGATCCCAGCTCGTCAAAAGATCGATGCAGGCGTGATCGATGTAGTCGAGCTCTTCGACGTGCACATGGACGTGCGCGTTGGGCTTCAGGGCTTCGAGCGTGGAAGCCAGCGTCGGCAACCGGATGAAGGTTGCCGCCCCGGTGAGGTGAAGATCCACGCGGTTGTCCTGCGTGTTCTCGACTTTGCGGATCACGAGGTTCGAGAATGCATAAAGCAGCTTGAACAACGACAGCACGAGGCCGAGCACGACACCTTTCAGGAGATCGGTGAGCACGATCGTCGCTACCGTAACCGCAAAGATGATCACCTCGCCCTGGCCAAACTTCAACAGCGCGGGCACGATCTTCGGATAGGCGAGCTTGTACCCAGTAAAGACCAGCACGCCGGCCAGCGCCGAGACCGGCACGTAACGCAGCGTGAACGGCAAGAGGCTAGCAAAGACGAGCAGCCAGACGCCGTGGAAGATCGCGGAGTTGCGGCTGACGGCACCAGCTTCGACGTTGGCGCTCGATCGCACGATGACACCGGTCATCGGCAGCACGCCGAGAACGCCGCAGATTGCGTTGCCGATGCCTTGTGCCGAAAGCTCCTTGTCGTACTTGGTGCGCGGGCCGCTATGCATCTGATCGACGGCCGTCGCACAAAGTAGCGTTTCGGCACTCGCGATGAACGCGATCGAAATCGCACCGATCAGGATGGCGGGCTCGAAGATCCGTACGAGGCGTTCCGGCGTCGGAAAAATCGTGACGGACCAGATGTTGTCCGGCACGTTCACGTAGTTGATGTCGAGATGCAGAACCGCGGCTGCGATCATGCCGACGACGACGCCAACCAGGGGCGCCGGAATCATCTTGACGGATTTCGGCGCGAAGCTTCCCCAGCCAAAGATCGTCGCAACGGTCAACAGTCCGACCAGTCCGGCCGTAAAATGCTTGTCTCCGGTGCTGATTGCGTTCCACAGCGCCCCCGGGATACCGGCGAGGTTCTCGATGCCGGTGCCGATCGGCTTCTGGTCGAGCATCACGTGGAACTGGGACGCGAGAATGAGCACGCCGATGCCGACCAGCATTCCGTGGATCACCGCCGGCGAGACGGCACGAAACCACTGGCCGAGCTTGAAGACGCCCGCGGCCAGTTGCAAGAGGCCGGCGAACAGCACGATCACGCCCAGCATCTCAGGCCCGTGCTGCTGTACGAGTTGAAGCACCAAGACGGTGAGACCGGCGGCGGGACCGCTGACCTGGAGAGGCGAGCCGGCCAGAAAACCGACGATGATGCCACCGACGATTCCGGTGATGATGCCCGCTGTCGGCGGCAAGCCGGACGCGATGGCAATGCCCATGCACAACGGCAAAGCCACCAAAAAAACCACGACGGAGGCGAGCAAGTCGCGTCCGTACGACGAAGTCGAAACCTTGGTTTCCATATAGATTATGCGCCGTGCCGTGGTTCCGGCCGGTGCCCCCCCATCTTGAGCCGACTGTTATTTTACTGGGCCCTGATTTCCTAGTGCGGGGACGATATCTTTTGGTTTGCCTGCTCGCAACTGGAAGAAATCTAGGATGCTTCCATGTAACCACTGCGGGTAGCGAGGTTTGCTGTCTAATTTTTGAGGTGAGGGTGCGACGATTGCATACTCGCGCCGGAACGCGCTTAGGGTAAAACACCGGATTGGCGGCCTGCTTCGCGGCCAGCCGTTTCAAATTTTCAGAGCATCTTTTTTGGGCGAAACCGCATGTCAAGCTTCCCGGAAAAACTCGTCGATCGCTTCCGCCGCTTCAAGCATCGCCATTTCGTTCCCAACGCCGATCAGTACGAAGAGCTAGCCACCTATGGGCAGAGCCCGGAGGTGATGCTCATCTCGTGTTGCGACAGCCGCGTCGATCCCGAAACGATCTTCACCGCCATGCCGGGCGAGATGTTTGTAGTCCGCAACGTCGCCAATCTTGTTCCGCCCTATGAGACCGGCGGCAAGTATCACGGCGTGTCGACGGCGATTGAGTTCGCCGTCATGAACCTGCGCGTGAAGCACATCATCGTCATGGGTCACTCCAGCTGCGGCGGCGTCAAGGCCGCTCTCGACCAGAGCGCTGCGATCCAGACAGAAGCCATGTTCATCTCGCGCTGGATGTCGATGCTGGACGACGCGCGCCTGCGCGTGCTGTCCGCCCACCAGATGGCGCCTCAGGCCGAGAAGCTGAAGATGCTCGAGCTGGAGGGCATCAAGAACTCCATCAGGAACCTTCGCACCTTCCCGTTCGTAAAGAATGAGGAGGACAAGGGGCGCCTGTCGCTGCACGGCGCCTACTTCGAAATCGCTTCGGGCACGCTGAGCGTTCTGAACCATTCGCGCGGCGAGTTCTTCCCGCTCTGAACGGTCGGTTGGGAGGCGGCAAGCGCTTGGCTTGCCTCCCTCCTACGAGACCAGGATCGCTTTGGACCCCGCGCTCCGATCGCCGCGGCCCCTATCGGGCGCGGCGTAAATCGGCAGCGCCAGAAAAGCCTGAAGCGTGAATCATCGGCCTTTTTCAAAAGACGAGCGCGTGATCGCGATTAGAAAGGCAATCCTGCCCTAGGGCTTGCCAGCGCCCCGCGCCTTCTCGATCTCCGGCATAAGCTGCCTCTCGAGGCTCTGCTCCGAGATCGGGCCGACGTGCTTGTAGGCGATCTTGCCTTCGCCGTTGATCACGAAGGTTTCTGGCATCCCGTAGACGCCCCACTCGATGGCGTTGCGGCCGGCCTGGTCGGTTCCGACCGCCGTGAACGGATTGCCGTAGCGTCCGAGGAAGCGACGGCCCGCTTCCGCCTGATCCTTGTAGTTGACGCCATAGATATCGACACCCGTACGTTCCTTGAGCGCGATGAGCAGCGGATGCTCCTCGATGCACGGTGCGCACCACGACGCCCAGAAATTGACGACGGAAACGCGACCCTTGGCGAGGTCGGAGGCATGGAAGCCCGGTGCCGGCTGGCCGTTCGAGATGAGCCCGTCGAGTGCGGGAAAATCCGTCTGCGGGACCGGTCGTCCAATCAGGGCGGAAGGCAATTTCGTTGGATCGCCGGTCAATCCGAACGCGAAAAGCCCGGCCATGACAAGAAAGAGAACGAGCGGAACCGCGACCCAGCCTCGTCCCTTGCGGGCAGATGGGCGCGCGGCACCGCTGGCATTTGAATCAGGAGTCATGGTTGCTCAGTCTCTGGTATCGGCGCTGGCGGAACGACGCTTGAGGCCGCGCCTGTCGGCGTCCGACAAGGCCTTGGTTTGCCGCCAGCCATCGAACATCGTCCAACCGATGATCGCGCCGATGATAAGGACGAACGCCCCGTAGGACGCCCAGATGAAAGCTGCGTGCGGTCCGAGATCCATGGCTAGCCCTCCGCCCCCTCGGCGAAGGTCCGCTCGCCGCGTTCGACCTCGGCGAGGCGCAGCGACTTGACCCGCCGTCTCAAGATCTCGTTCTGCATGGCCTTGAGATGCAGCGCGAAGAACAACAGCGTAAAGCCGATCGCGGAAAGCAGAAGCGGCGTGCGCATACTGGGGTCGACCGACGACGTGAAGCCGGTCGAAGGCTGATGAAGCGTGTTCCACCAGTCGACCGAGAATTTGATGATGGGAAGGATCGCGACGCCGACCAGCGCCAGCACAGCGGTGAGCTTGCCGGCGAGCGCCTCGTCCTCGAGTGACGAACGCAGCGCGATCAGCCCGAGATAGAGGAAAAACAGGATCAGCACCGAGGTGAGCCGCGCGTCCCACACCCAATAGGTGCCCCACATCGGCTTGCCCCACAGCGACCCGGTGATCAGCGCGCACAGCGTGAACGCGGCGCCGAGCGGCGCGGCGGCCTTGGCTGACACGTCGGCCAGCGGATGGCGGAAAACCAGAAGTCCGAAGCTCGACAGCGCGATCAGCGAATAGCTCATCAGCGCGAGCCACGCCGACGGCACGTGGATGTACATGATCTTGACGGTCTCGCCCTGCTGATAGTCGGGCGGCGCGACGAAGAACACGAGGTACATCGCATAGAGGATGAACAGCGCGGCGCCCACAGAAACCCACGGCAGGAGCGCGCGCGAAAGTTCCATGAACCGGGTCGGATTTGCGAGGCGTTGGGTCAGCGTTTGCATGGGTGTCATTTAGTGGGGTTGTCGGCCTGAGGAAACCGTTTTTCCCGGTGTTGCCGCGTTAAACAACCGTAACGGTCGCTGACAAACGCGGCAATTTCAGGCTTTCGGCATCGTTACGACATCTGGAGCCGCAGCGCGGCCGCCGCTGCAAACGGGGCGGCGGCGATCGAGGCGAGAGAAATCGCGCCAAGGATCATGAGCGAGGCGCCGAAGCCATCCTGTCCGAGACTTGCGAAGCCTATGGCCGAAATGCCGAAAATCAGGGTTGGAATGTAAAGCGGCAGCACCAGCAGGGCCAACAGCAGGCCCCCACGGCGGGCCTTCAGCGTCAATGCGGCGCCGACACTGCCGAGAAAGCTGATGGCCGGGGTTCCGGCCAGCATGGTGGCGATCAGCGCGGGCGTGAGCGTGATATCGAGATTGAGCATGATCCCGAGCACCGGCGCCATCAGCGCGAGCGGAATTCCGGTCGAGAGCCAATGGGCGAGCGCCTTGGCGGCGACCGCCAGTTCGAGCGGCAGCGGGGCCGTCGCCATCACTTCGAGCGATCCGTCCTCGTGATCGGCCTCGAACAGGCGCGGCAGAGACAGCAACGCCGCGAGCAGCAGCGCGATCCACAAAACGCCCGGCGCGATCCGCGAAAGCAGTTTGAGATCGGGGCCGAGCCCGAGCGGCAGCATTGCCACCACCACGAGGAAGAAACCGAGCGCCGTTCCGAGCGCCGATCCTTCCCGGAGCGCAAGCGTCAGGTCCCGTTTGAGCAGCGCGAGAAAGCCGCTCATGGGCCACCTGGGTTGGCGGGCGACGCGGTTTCGGGCGCGGAGCCGAGCCGCAAGTAGGCGGGCTGCTCGATCCCGAGCGGCAGATGCGTCGCCGCGATGACCAGTCCATTGTTCGCGAGGTGGCGCTGGATGAGACGCGCCAAAAGCTCGGTCGAGGCCGCATCGAGCGAGACGGTCGGCTCGTCGAGCAACCAGATAGGGCGGGATGCGACGCGGAGGCGCGCGAGACCGAGGCGTCGCTTCTGTCCCGCCGAGAGCAATCCTGCCGGATAGTCGGCGAGCCGGGACAGACCGAAATCGGAAAGGGCGTCGATAACGCGATCGGCGATCGGCTCGGTTTCATCGCCGCCAAGATATTCACCCCAGAACGTTAGGTTCTGCTCGGCGGTGAGGTTGGCTTTCACGCCCGTGAGATGCCCGACGTAGTGGCACTGCTCCGACAGAATCCGATCGCTGGACTCGGCTTTAGCGTCGGCGTCGTCAGTGAGAGAGATTGTCCCGGCCGAGGGCGAGATAAACCCGGCGATGGTGCGGATCAGCGTTGTTTTGCCGGCGCCATTGGGCCCGACGAGCAGCATCGCTTCGCCCGCTTTCGCCGTGAAAGAAACGGCTGAAAGTACGGTTCGCGATCCGCGCTCAACGGTTAGATTGTCAGCATGAAGAAACAAGTGATCGACCCGATCTCGCGCCCGCGCGCAAAGGCCTGCGACATAGAGGGGATTGCAAAATTAACAAGCACAAGTGTGCTAGTTCTGTACTTTGGTCGCCTATATAATTGGCTTGCTTCCAGCTTCGCTACTGCAAAAATGTAATTGGCCCGCGTCATGCTGGGCTACATAACGCCAAGCGTTAGGGTGGCGCGGCGATTTCGCGTCTGCGACCACCATATAATTCGCGCCTTGAGGAGAAGAAACGTGAGCGCTTCGACGAACGCCATTTCCGCGCCGGCCTCCCTAGACAGCTTCAATTGCCGCAAGACACTCACCGTAGACGGTCAGGCTTTCGTTTATTACTCGCTGCCCGATGCCGAGAAGAACGGGCTCGCGGGGATTTCGAAGCTTCCCTATTCGATGAAGGTTCTGCTCGAGAACCTGCTGCGCAACGAGGATGGCCGCTCCGTCACCAAAGCCGACATCGTGGCGATGTCCGAGTGGCTCGTGAACAAGGGCAAGGCCGAGAAGGAAATCGGCTTCCGTCCCGCGCGCGTTCTGATGCAGGATTTCACAGGCGTGCCTGCGGTCGTCGATCTCGCGGCGATGCGCGACGGTATGCTGACGCTCGGCGGCGACGCCAAGAAGATCAACCCGCTGGTTCCGGTCGATCTCGTCATCGATCACTCGGTCATCGTCGATGCGTTCGGCAACGCCGATTCTCTGAACCGGAACGTTGAGCTCGAATACGACCGCAACGGCGAGCGCTATGTATTTCTGAAATGGGGCCAGGACGCCTTCGCGAACTTCCGCGTCGTGCCGCCGGGCACGGGCATTTGCCATCAGGTCAATCTGGAATATCTCGCCCAGACCGTTTGGACCGCAACCACCTCCAACGGCGAAACCATCGCTTACCCCGACACCCTTGTCGGCACCGACAGCCACACCACGATGGTGAACGGCCTCGCGGTTCTCGGCTGGGGCGTGGGCGGCATTGAGGCCGAGGCCGCAATGCTCGGCCAGCCGCAGTCGATGCTGATTCCCGAGGTCATCGGTTTCAAGTTGTTCGGCTCGCTCAAGGAAGGCGTGACCGCGACTGATCTCGTGCTGACCGTCACCCAGATGTTGCGCAAGAAGGGCGTGGTCAACAAGTTCGTCGAATTCTATGGAGAGGGTCTCGACCACCTCACGCTGGCCGATCGCGCCACCATTGCCAACATGGCGCCTGAATACGGCGCCACCTGTGGCTTCTTCCCGGTGGACGATGAAACGCTGAACTATCTCACCATTTCGGGGCGTGAATCGTCCCGCATCGCGCTGGTTGATGCCTATGCGAAGGCGCAAGGCCTGTTCCGCGTCAAGGATGCCGGCGATCCCGTGTTTACGGATACGCTGGAACTCGACCTTGGCACTGTGGTGCCGTCGCTCGCGGGACCCAAGCGGCCCGAAGGGCGCATTGCGCTTCAGGATGTGAAGGCCGGTTTCCTGACCGCGCTCGCAACCGAATACAAGAAGCCGGGCGAAGCAGATAAGCGCGCGCCCGTCGAGGGACGCGATTTCGATCTCGGGCATGGTGACGTGGCGATTGCCGCCATCACGAGCTGCACCAACACGTCCAATCCTTCGGTCCTGATCGCCGCCGGCCTCCTCGCACGCAACGCGGTTGCGAAGGGGCTGACGTCGAAGCCGTGGGTGAAGACGTCGCTCGCGCCCGGAAGCCAGGTCGTTGCCGCCTATCTCGAGAAGGCGGGTCTGCAGACCTACCTCGACAAGATCGGCTTCAATCTCGTCGGCTTCGGCTGCACCACCTGCATCGGAAACTCCGGCCCGCTTCCGGCCGAGATTTCGAAATCCATCAACGACAACGGTCTCGTCGCCGCCGCCGTTCTTTCGGGCAACCGCAACTTCGAAGGCCGCATCAGTCCCGACGTCCAGGCCAACTATCTAGCCTCCCCGCCGCTGGTCGTCGCCTTCGCGCTGGCGGGCTCCGTCGTGCGCGATCTCTCGACAGAGCCGTTGGGGACCGGCAGCGATGGCAAGCCGGTCTATCTGAAGGACATCTGGCCTTCGAGCCAGGAAATCCAGAAGTTCATGATCGAGAACGTCACCCGCGATCTCTTCAAGTCGAAGTACGCGGACGTGTTCCACGGCGACGATCGCTGGCGCACCATCAAGGCCGGAACCGGGCTCACCTACGGCTGGGACGACAAATCCACCTACGTGCAGAACCCGCCGTACTTCGAAGGCATCACTAAGACGGCGCGCCCGATTACCGACATCGAGGGTGCGCGCGTGCTTGCGCTGTTCGGCGACAAGATCACCACCGACCACATCTCGCCGGCAGGGTCCATCAAGGCCGCATCGCCGGCCGGAAAGTATCTGCTCGAAGAGGGCGTGCAGCCGGCCGACTTCAATCAGTACGGCACGCGCCGCGGCAACCACGAAGTGATGATGCGCGGCACCTTTGCCAACATCCGCATCAAGAACTTCATGGTGAAGGACGCATCCGGCAACGTGGTCGAGGGCGGCTACACAATTCACCATCCGTCGGGCGAGAAGCTCGCCATTTACGATGCGGCGCAGCGCTACGCTGACGAAGGCGTGCCGCTGGTCGTGTTCGCGGGCGTCGAGTACGGCAACGGCTCGTCGCGCGATTGGGCGGCGAAGGGCACCAACCTGCTTGGCGTGAAAGCCGTTGTCGCGCAGTCGTTCGAACGCATCCACCGCTCGAACCTCGTCGGCATGGGCATCGTTCCGTTCGTATTCGAAGCTGGCACGACATGGGAGACGCTGGGGCTCGACGGCAGTGAGAAGGTGACGCTCAAGGGGCTGGCCACGGTCAAGCCCCGCCAGATCGTCGAGGCCGAAATCACCAAGTCCGACGGTACGACGCTGGTCGTGCCTCTGATCTGCCGGATCGATACGCTGGACGAGATCGAATACTTCAAGAACGGCGGCATCCTTCAGTACGTGCTCCGCAATCTTGCGGCCTAGACCTCACCGAAAGACCATGATCGCTTCGGGCCCTATCAGCCCGAAGCGTGAATCATCAGTCTCACCAAAGAGGCCATGGCGGCCGGGCGGGAGTTCGGAGGCGCGCCTGCGAATGCGTCGGTAGCGGGCGCCCCTGGACCGGCCGCGTTTCCAATCCTATTTTTAATGGGACTTTTGCGGAAACCTGACGCAGGATCCCGCAGCTTGCCGATCGGGAGGACGGCCGGCGTTCGATGACGAGTGTGCCGGCTGGCCGGACGCTTGGGCCATGTCAGGGCCCATGTCGCTTGTCAGGCCGATGTCAGCAGAGCGATGCAAGAAGAATAGGATGCCGAGAGCCATCCCCCGAGCCCTACGTTACCTGATCGTCGCGGCCACGGCCCTGACGCCGACTTTGGCGCGGCCCGAGATGACGGAGGGGCTTCCCGCCCCGCAAGCCTCGAGCACGCCACGAGCTGTCATCGAGATGTTCACGAGCCAGGGTTGCTCGGATTGCCCGGCAGCCGACGTTCTTCTCAAGCAGTATCTCGATCAATCGAACGTGATCGGTCTGTCGCTCCCCGTTGACTACTGGGACTATCTCGGATGGAAGGATACGCTGGCGGGGCCGCGTAATGCCGAGCGCCAGCGCGAGTATGCGAAGCGCTTCGATACCGGCACTGTCTACACGCCCCAAGCCGTCGTGAATGGCGCGGCCGAAGTGCTGGGCTCCAGCCAATCGGAGATTGATCGTGCGCTCCGCGCGACGGAAACGGCGCTTGGCAGCAGCCGGGTCCCCGTCCATTTCTGGCACTACGGCGCGAGCATCATCATCGAAACCGGCGGTGCACCACCCGGCACCGAGCCCAACGAAGCGACGATCTGGCTCGCGGTCGTTCAGAAGTCGGTGGAAGTCCCGGTCAAGGGCGGCGAGAACAACGGCAAGACCCTCACCTATTACAACGTGGTTCGCGAATTGACGCCTGTCGGACTCTGGAACGGACGCCCGGCAACGATCCGGCTCGCGCGTGCCGCCGTCATGCGCCCCGAAACGGAAGATCTCGTCGTGCTCATTCAGGAAGCGAACGCCGGGCCGATCATCGGCGCCGCCCGCCTCGGCGACTGACCCGCAAAGCTCACTTGCACGTCCACATCAGGCCGCGATCAAAATGGAAGTGGTTGGCGTGGGCGGCGTTGAAGTCGGGCCCGAGCGCGACACGGAAGTAGCGGCACGCGCTCCGATGCACCTTGTGCAGGAACTCGCTCTCCTTATCCGATCCCTTCCAATCCTTGAGCAGCGAGATCGAACGACCGTCTGCGAACGTGAAGCCGGAAATATCGATCGCATTGGCGGTCGCGTGCTGGCTGCGAACGCCTTTCCAAAACGGATTGCCGACGATGTTGCGGCAGCCATAGGTGCCCATGTCGCCGAGACGCACCACCTCCTGCCCGAACATCTCTTTGGCCAGCGGCTGCACCTCGTGCTCGACCCATAGCGTCAGCGCCGCGGCCATCTCGCACGTCAACGGCTCGACGCCGATCTTGGCCCCGCCCGTGCTCGTGAATTTGACCGCGTTGGTCCACCCGCAGCCGCTTTCCAGGTTCCGGTCCGGAATGGCGGTGGCGTCGATGTGGGGTTGCTTCAGAACCGATTGGCAGAGCGCGGAATCGAAGCGCAACGAAGAAAGCCGGGCATCGACGAAAAACGATGGCGGCTTCTCGAGCGAGATCGGCGGAAACGGGCTCAGGCGCTGCGGCACGAGACCGAACCAGAAGGCGCCAGCGAATGCCAGAAATGCGAAAAAGGCGAGCAGAAGCTTTGAGAAAATGCGCCGTGGCTTCTTCTGTCGCATTAGCCCCCCTCGTGCCCGCAAACGCGCATATCACCGATTTTTGCGTGCGCGCGCAGGCTAAACTGCCCCCGCCGCTAACCTAGAGTGCTTCCGGAAAAGTGGGAACCGGTTTTGCAAAGTTCGTTTTGCGGAGTGACGCACGACCCGATGCGATCGGCGGCAAAAAAATACGGAGGGATGAAAGGCGTCAGTCGGCGGAGAGATTGTCAAAAGTCGCTGATGAGCCCGCCTTTTTCCCAATCGCCGTAGCGCGTGGGCTCCGGTCCCGTGCGCCCACCGAGTTCGGGCTGCCGCTGAGCAGCGTCTGCAGCGGCTTTGGCACGGCGCTCCTCGGCTTCTTTGAGCGCGCGTTGCGCCTCGGGCGAGAGGGCCCGCTTCGGTGTTTCGGCCCCAGCCGCATCCTGCGGGTTAGTCGGGGGAGTATCCGAGGAGGTGGTCATGATCGCGCCGCGGCCTCAATCCGCCTGTGAAAACCGAAGGATGCTGGTCGTCGGCCAGCCTCATTCCTATATAGCATTCCCGAATACCAACGCGAGAGGGCGGAAAGCGCGCTAAAGCGCCTCAAGTCCTTCGCCGACATTCTGAATTTGGGATCTGCCTGACGCAGGTTGGAGTGACGAAATGCCGATGAACTACGCCAAGACCGCTTTCCTGCTGGCTGCTCTGACAGCCATCTTCGTCGCCATGGGTGCGGCGGTGGGCGGACAGCAAGGTATGGTCATCGCCTTTGTCGTGGCATTGGCCATGAACGTATTCAGCCTCTGGAACTCGGACACCATGGTTCTGAAGATGTTCGGGGCCGAGGAGGTGGATGAGCGGAGCGCCCCCGAATACTACGGGCTGGTGCGCGATCTCGCGCGCCGTGCCGAGCTTCCGATGCCGCGCGTCTATGTCATGCACAACGCGCAGCCGAACGCCTTCGCGACCGGTCGCAGCCCGACACGCGCAGCCGTCGCGGCCTCCACCGGCTTGCTCGAATCGCTGAATCGCCAGGAGATTGCAGGCGTCATCGCCCACGAACTTGCGCACATCAAGAACCGCGACACGCTGACCATGACGGTTGCCGCCACCATCGGCGGTGCGATCTCGATGCTGGCGCAGTACCTCCAGTTCGGAATGCTGTTCGGCGGCCACCGCGACGAGCGCGGCGGCGGCGGTCTCGGCATGATCGGCGCCATCCTGGCGATGCTGGTCGCGCCGTTTGCCGCCATGCTGGTGCAGATGGCCATCAGCCGCTCGCGCGAATATCAGGCCGATCGCATGGGCGCGCTGATCGCCGGTAATCCGCGCTGGCTGTCGTCGGCGCTGGTCAAGATCCACAACGCCGCCCAGCGGATCCCCAACGAGGAGGCCGAGCAGGTGCCCGCCGCCGCGCACATGTTCATCATCAATCCTCTGACCGGCCAGGGTATGGACAACCTGTTCTCGACCCATCCCAACACCGAAAACCGCATTGCGGCGCTCGAAGCGCTGGCCCAGGAGCTGGCTCGCAACGGCGTGGATCTGGGGCCTGATCTCTCTTCGAACGAAGGCCGCGGCGATGCCGGTCCGTGGGCAAGCCCCCCCGATCGGGGGGAAAGCCGCGGTCCCTGGGGATAAGCCGCGGGGCGTTCTGTCGTTTGGTCTTAACGGCGCGATACTCCGCCGCTTGACGCGCCGTGCCGCTCCGGCCAAGGAAGCTGGCGCGGCGCTTATTCTGCCCGCCGTGCTCCAGATCTGCCGTACCCATGCTTAGTGCGGCCTCCGCAGATTCCCGATCACCGCTTCAGCCCCGGTAAAGATTCCGATGCCTCCTCCGCGCCGACCAGACACCAAGAAGCCGCGGCCCGGCAGGCACGCTGAGGGCGATGCTGCGGACAAGCGCGCGTCCGCTCCCGCGCGTCCCCGTCCTTCGGGCTATGGCGCGCGCCAAGTGGCTGTTCATTGCCTGTCTGCGATCTTCGATCGTGGACATGCGCTCGAGGAAGCCTTCGACTGGGCGTCTGACAAAGCCGGCGCGCTCGATCCGCGCGACCGTGGGCTGGCCCGCTTGATCGTGCTCACGGTGTTGCGCCACAAAGGCGAGTTGCAGGCCGTCGTCTCGTCGTTTCTCGAAAAGCCGTTGCCGGCCGATAGTGGGCGCCTGTGGTCGATTTTGCTGTCCGCTGCCGCACAGTTGCTTTTGCTCGATACGCCACCTCACGCCGCCATCAGCCTCGCGGTCGATCAATGCCGCGACGATCGCAAGGCGTATCGTTTCGATCGGCTCACCAACGCTGTGCTCCGCCGCGTCGCGACGTCCGGCAAAGAGGTTATGGCGGGCATCGATCCCGTTTCCGCGAACGTTCCCGCCTCGCTGCTCGCGCGCTGGGGCGAAGCTTATGGCGAAGCGCTTGCGCGCGAGATCGCAACGGCGTCGCTTCGCGAAGCGGCCCTCGATCTCAGCGTGAAGGCCGATCCCGAAGATTGGGCCGAACGCCTCGGCGGCACCGTGCTCGCGAATGGCTCTGTGCGCCTGCCGCGCGTCGGGCACGTGGAAGATCTCGCAGGTTTCAATGACGGCGCGTGGTGGGTGCAGGACGCGGCCGCGTCGTTGCCTGCGCGCCTGCTCGGGTCGGTTGCCGGACTTAGTGTTGCGGATCTCTGCGCTGCGCCGGGCGGCAAGACCGCAGAGCTTGCCGCCGCCGGCGCCAACGTCACGGCTGTCGATCACTCGGCACAGCGCCTCGTGCGTCTCAAGGAAAACCTCGCGCGGCTCGCGCTTACCGCAGACATCGTCGAAGCCGATGTTGCAGCCTGGGAACCCGGCCGCCAGTTCGATGCGGTTCTGCTCGATGCGCCGTGTAGCGCGACGGGCACCATCCGGCGCCATCCCGACATCCTGCATCTCAAACGCAAGGACGACACCTCTGAGCGCGTCGCGCTTCAGGAGCGGCTTCTCGCCCAGGCCGCTCGGCTGGTGAAGCCCGGCGGGACGTTGGTCTATTGCACCTGTTCGTTGGAGCCCGAGGAAGGGCCTGCCCAGATCACGCGCTTTCTTGCGGCGCACGAAGATTACGCGCGGGTGCCGGTCGCTGCAGGCGAAGCCGGTATCGTGGCGGACTGGCTGACGTCGGAAGGCGATCTGCGCACGCTTCCGTGTCACCTGCCGAACCTCGATCCCGCGCTTTCGGGGCTCGACGGCTTCTATGCGGCTCGCCTTGTACGTAAGCCTGCGTCTGATGTCGCTTGACCGTCCATAAGTCGAGCATCTCGATTGAGGAAGCGGTTCGTCATGCTACCATCCGAGCAACGAGTGAGGCTGCCGGGAGCGGCCGGTTGGTGTGGCCGTCGCAGCGGACGGTCTGAGGAATAAAATGGCGTCGCGGCTCAAGTTATCGGAGCGTATCAGGATCACGCACTTGGCCGCGGACCGCCTGCGCCGTGGCGCGATTTCGTCTGTTCTCTATTCGCCACCGTTTCGCTGGCAATTCGGCGCCTCGGCCGCCGAGCAATTGCTCATCGTTCCGCAGGATTTGAGAACTGCCGACCCGAGCTTCTGGGACGAAGTCGAGATCGGCCAATTCGGGCTCGCTGGTACGGTTGCGCTGGCCGACGAGGTTTCGCCGTTCGATATCGTTCCGCCCAACGAAGCCTGGGCGCGCGCGCTGCATGGGTTCGGATGGCTTCGCCATCTTGCGGCTGCCGCGCGTGCGGAAGAAAGAGCCGAGGCGCGCGAGACGGCACGCCTTCTGGCGACCGAATGGGCGCTGCGCCATCGCGGCGGCGGCAGCGGCTTGGCGGCCGAGCCGCACGTCACCGGGCGGCGGCTCATCTCATGGATGTCGCACTCGGGGCTGCTGTTGGAAGATGCCGACGCGGAAACCTACGAGATCCTGACCGAGAGCCTGGGCATCCAGCTTGTGCGCCTTGCCGCCGGCTGGCGCAGTAGCCCCAGCGGATATCCGCGTTTGTTGTCGCTGCTGTCTCTGCTGCTCGCGCAGCTTTGCATTTCCGGCCATGAGGGCCAGGTGCCGGAAACCGAGCGGCTGTTCGTGCAGGAGCTTGAACGGCAGATTCTGCCGGATGGCGGTCACATCAGCCGTAATCCGGGCGTCCTCGTCGAGCTGATGCTCGATCTCCTGCCGCTGCATCAGTGCTTCGCCGCGCGCAGCCGCGCCGCCCCGCCTGAGCTGACCGCGATCATGAAATCGATGCTGGCCGCGCTGAAATACATGCGCCTCGGTGACGGCATGTTGGCTCGCTTCAACGGCATGGGCGTCGCCTCCCCCGCAGGCCTCGCAACGGTGCTTGTCTATGACGACAACCCCGGCGCCATTCCCGCCAATGCGCCCCATTCGAACTATCGCCGGCTCGAACGCGGCCGCTCGATCCTGATCATGGATACCGGTTCGCCGCCGCCGCTCGAAGCCGCCGCTGAAGCGCACGCCGCCTGCCTGTCGTTCGAGTTCAGCGTCGGTACCGAGCCGATGCTGGTCAACGGCGGCGCGCCGAGTTCGGCGAACACCGAATGGCGCGCGGCCTCTCGCGCGACCGCGAGCCACAACACGC
>OFDN01000024.1_pt1 | contig 188940 bp, 176 predicted proteins | sample 1520971 | NCBI WGS metagenome assembly OFDN01 (sample SAMEA94257418, study PRJEB24077) | hot springs metagenome | biome: Aquatic biome; feature: Geographical feature; material: Water | place: India | collected 2012-06-12 | depth 5 m
CAAAGGACTTAAGTCCTTTGCACGCAGGTAATTTTAACAGAGACAGATTTTAATCTGCCATAAAAAATGCCGTTTACAAAACCAAGCCTTCAAACAAACCGTCTGTCGTGCGGATTTCTCCGGTTACAAACTGGTTAAAGTTTTTCAGCTCTTCGCGCTCGTAGTGTTTTAACGGAGCAAGTTGTTCAGGAGTAAAAATACCGGTAGCCTCAATAAACCGTTGTGCCACGTTGTATTGGGGCAGCATTTCGCCGTCATCAATTTTAATGGCAACACCAATTTTTTCTTCGGTTAATCCCATGCAAAAAACACCTTCGGCACCTGTTTTACCAATAATACGCGGAGCACACACCTGCATCATTTCAGTGCAGTAGCGGTTACGTCCGGCCACCATGTAGGGATATTTACTCACTGCTTCAATAATTGTGGCGCAGGCTTTTTGTCGTTCAGGACTGAATTTTACGGGATGTACCAAGTTTTTATACCCTACCGCCTGATGGTACACCGATATGGAAAATATAGGTGCCGAACATCCGTCAAGTGCCACCACCATGCTTTCTTTAGGATATTCGTACAACTCTGAAGTAGCCTGCATAATGGCCTGCTGTGCAGGGTGGTTGGGGTTTATATAATCTTGTACCGGCCATCCCATAAACACACAATAGGCTAAAAATCCGGCGTGCTTACCACTGCAATTATTGTGGATGTGATGCGGCTTGCCGCTATCTTTTATTAACTGGTTGGCTGTCTTTCGGTCGGTGGGGTATTGCGGGCCGCAAAACAGGCTTTCTTTATCCAACCCTATCTTAGTCAAAATAGAGTTTACCACCCGTTGATGTTCCTCCTCACCGTTATGGCTGCCGCACATAATGGCTATTTCTTCTAAAGTGAAACCAAAATGCTCAACAGCTCCACTCTCAAGCAAGGGTAATACTTGTATCAGTTTTAATGCTGAACGGGGGTAGCATATTTGCTGTACATCGCCTTCGCTGTATATAATATTGTTATCCCTGTCTACCACACATACCACCCCGCGGTGAAAGCTCTCAAGCACATTGTTGCGGTATATTTCTACTAAAATCGGGTTTGTCATTGTTGTTGGTTTAATAATGTTGTATCGTCTCTTCGGGTTCTTCGTCCACCCAGTTCACTTCATAATCCTTTAGCACCCTAAGTCCTAATATACCCCTCTTAAAGTAAAGGGTTGCTTGATTACCCATCTTCACCTTATCATAGCTGGCAAAAGTGCGCAACCCGTGATAATTGGAATATTCACCTTGCACAAAACGCATGGTACTGCTTCGCCTGTAAGAAAAGTCGGCACTATCGTCAACTTTAGAAATATACCTATAAGTTTCCGTATGCGGGTTAAAACACACTAAGTAGTTAATTAAAAATAAACTATTTAGCAGCAAAGGAGCAAACAAAAACCCATAAATAGATTGTATATGTCGGTCGTATATCTTTTTCCTATAAGCCCACCAATAGCCGCCTACAATAGCCCCAATGTACAAAGGCACAATAACAAAAGTAGGCAGAACTGTACTAAGGGTGATTTTAAGTAAAATCAACCCATTTACAAGTAATGAAAACCCCATAAGATAAACAGGGTTCTCTTTGATAGAATCGAGCCAAGTAAATTTAAGCAGGTATTTAACTGCTGAGGGAAAATTACGTACAGACTCTCGCAGTAATTTGGTTTGTATCAGCACGGCAAGACTTAGCGGCAGCGTAACTAATATTACTACTACACTCAAAAAAAATCCAACCCAGCCGTGGGTAATAACGGCCCATACCGGTGCGATAAACAATATGATTACCGTGAGAGCAGTAAAAAACACATTGGTAAGGGTGTCTTTAGCGGTTTCAAGCTTATACTCTTCTGAGTTTACAAACTCTTCGTAGCGCATACGAGCACGTTCTTGTGCTTGCCGACGTGTGTTTTCCTGCTCGCGCTGCCACCAGCGGGCAAACTCTGCCTCTTGGGTGCTGCCGCTTTGCGCCACTTTCCCTTCTTTTAAATTTTTAAGGTATTTATATGCTTCTTCCAACAGGATAAACTGTTGGGTAGCATCAGGGGCTGGGTTGCGGTCGGGGTGCAGTTGCATCGCTTTTTTGCGGTATGCGCGCACAATCTCCTGCATTGAGGCATTGGGGCTTACCCCAAGTATATTGTAGTATTGCTGTACAGTTGCCAATTCTATTTCTTATTCAGGGCTTCCCAATCATTGCGCGTTATTTGGTGTATGGCACAATAATCTTCTTCAAACCAGCGGTGTTCAGTAAACACAAATCCCATTCTTTGATAAAAGCGTATTGCATTGGTATTACTTGCCAATGGGTCAATAATTACAGCCGTAACCTCAGGGCTGCTAAAACACCGCTCCAGTGTTTGCTGCATCATTTGTGTACCGTACCCTTTGTTCAGGTCGGTACTTTCGCCAATCCAAATATCCAACGCCCGCAAATTAGACGGTGCATCACCCCAATAGTGGGTTTCCTCTTTTTCAGGGTCAATTACCATTATAAAGCCCACCGGACGGCCATTTACTTCGGCTATCAATAACTCGCGCCAATCGTGTATACGGGGTAATTCATACTCCCAATCCCATACGTCGTTGGGTGAAGATTCTATCACATGGGGCTGTTCGTCCCAACTGCGCAATACATCAATATCGGCAATAGTGGCTGGCCGTAACATTACTTTTTCACCGGAACTCATCGTTTCAAATGTTCTTTCATTTTAGCAAATGCCTTAGCGCGATGACTAAACTCGTTTTTTTCATCCAAAGTCATCTCAGCAAATGTGCGGGTATGCCCGGCAGGTACAAACACAGGGTCGTAGCCAAAACCTTCTCCTCCCCTTTTGCTGCTTATTATTTCTCCTTCGGCTATACCATCAAACGTGTATTCTTTACCTTCTATTATTAAGGCTATCACTGTTCTAAAACGGGCTTTGCGATTGCTGTGCGGCTGAAGCTTTTCAAGCAGCAAGCGTATATTATCCTCAGGATTTTTTTGAAGTCCGGCATAGCGGGCACTGTAAACACCCGGTTCACCATTTAGTGCCTCTACTTCAAGTCCCGTATCATCAGCAAAACAATTCCTGCCTGTTTTTTCATACACATAGCGGGCTTTCATTATAGCATTACCCTCAAGCGTAGGGGCAGTTTCGGGTATTTCTTCAGTAATACCCAAAGTGTCTAAACTTATAATCGTGAACCCATCGCCCAGTTTTGCCTCAATTTCTCGGGCTTTGTGGGGGTTTTGGGTAGCAAAAACCAATTCCATCATTGTAAAAAATGTTGTTTCAAAATGCTCCACAGTTTCTTCTTCAACTCGTCGTTGCTTTCAATTTCCTGCAAGCTGTCTAAGCAAATCACTTTTACCTTATCAAACAGTATAGGCTCATATTTATTAGCTTTTATGCCCAGCGTTTGCGGTTCAATGCCCCACAAAAACAAAGCTGCGGGCACAAAATATCCCTTCAAATCATCAAATGCAGGCTGTGTATTTGCAATGTTCATCATAGCCACATCCTTAAAAGTCATTTTCACTGCCCCTAAAATTTTTTCCAAAAAAGGTTTGTTTTTGGCCGGCAATGCTCCTTTTTCGGCATGGCTAAACAGCATCAGTATGTAACGGTTGTTTTCTCCTTCGTACTCAAAAGCAACTCCTTCGGCCTTTTTTTGCCTGGGTACATACAAGGTAGTACCTTCAAAAAACAACCTCACTGCACCTTCTTGCATTTTTAGCATAATATCAATTTGTTTATATTGGAAAATATGTAAACTTGCACGCAAATTATAATGCCGGACTGTAAGGTTATACACAGTTTTTACTTGTTGCCCCACCGGCTTGTTCTTTGTATTACCTGTGTGTTTAATTTTTTACTGAAATGAGCGAAAGTGCAACAAGGCTTCCCATTGCAATTACCCGTGTTACTGAATCAAATATCGGAAAGGTTGATTTTAACAATATTCAGTTCGGGAAGGTTTTTTCTGACCACCAACTGATTATTGATTACCGAAACGGTACTTGGACGGATGCAAGGATATTGCCATACGGTGAGGTGCCTATGAGCATGGCCATATCGGCCATCCACTACGGACAAGCAATTTTTGAAGGGATGAAAGCACAAAAGGGGCCTGATGGAAAGCCGCTTTTGTTTCGCCCGACGGATAACCTTAAACGGCTGAATGTATCAGCTGCCCGTATGTGTATGCCCGAATTGCCCGAAGATTATTTTATGGATGCCCTTACTGAATTGGTGAAAACCGACAGTAATTGGATACCAACGGCTGAAGGCAGCGGTTTGTATATACGCCCGTTTATGTTTGGCACGGATGCTTTTATTGGGGTTAAGCCCAGTGAAACCTATCGCTTCAGTATTTTTACCTGCCCTGTTAATGCTTATTATCTGCAACCGTTAAAGGTAAAAGTAGCCACCCAATACTCACGCGCTTTTAAAGGTGGTGTTGGGTTTGCAAAATGTGCCGGTAACTATGGTTCGCAAATGTTGGCAACTCGGGAAGCTCAAGCTCAAGGATATATGCAGGTTTTGTGGACGGATGCCGAGGAACATAAGTATATTGAAGAAACCGGTACTACCAATGTTTTTGTGCGTATAGGCAACAAGGTGGTGACTCCTAACCTTGACGGTACCATTTTGGCGGGTATCACCCGTGATAGTGTGATACAGTTGTTGAAAAGCTGGGGTGTAACTGTTGAGGAAAGACCTGTTGCAATTGCTGAGATTGTAGACGGTATTGAAAACGGCACCGTTACCGAAGTGTTTGCCACAGGAACAGCTGCAACACTGGTACCTATTGTAGTGATTAATTACAACGATAAGGATTATACCCTTAATGGGCATGAGACTTGGGAATACTCAAACAAATTGGGCAAAACGCTTACGGATATAAAAACCGGAAAAGCCGAAGACCCTTTTGGCTGGGTAGTGAAAATATAAATGCAGCACCTTAGGGTGGCTTTTCATAATTTTAAGTGTTTGTAGTGTATGGATTTTTGTTTAATGCCCCTTACGTGTGTGGATGGGGAGCATAAACCTGTATATTTATTTACGTTGATAGTTTTTTAACCTTTTTAGTTTTATTAATGATAAGCCTTAGAGTTGCCCGAAAAGAGGATGCAGACGGAATTTTGGCCATTTATTCACCCTTTGTAAAAAACACAAACACTTCTTTTGAATATGAAGTTAGCGAGGCTGCTGACTATATGAAAAGAATGGAAGAGCTGATGGTTAAGTATCCTTGGCTGGTTGCCGAAGTTGATGGTGTGGTGGTGGGCTACACGTATGCAAGTAAGCACCGTGATAGGATTGCCTACCAATGGAGTGCCGAAAGCTCTATATACATTCATGCTGATTATATAGGCCAAGGCCTTGCCAGCACACTATACAATGTATTGTTTGATATACTTGCGGCACAAAACCTTGTGAATTTGTATGCCGGTATTGCACAACCCAACGAAGAAAGTACCATGTTCCATGTTAAAATGGGATTCACCCCTGTGGGTGTTTACAAAAAAGTAGGGTATAAAAACGGTAACTGGATTGATGTAGTATGGTTGCACCGCACATTAATAAAGCATCCTGCTGAACCTAAAGCCCCGCTGGCATTTTCTGCCCCCGAAATTCAAACTAAAACCCAAGAACTGTTGTTGGCAGCCACCACATCGCTAAACCTTAAAAAACAAGCCTGATACGATGAACGTATTAGAGAAGATTAGCGAGCTGGGGCTTGAATTGCCACAGGCATCAACCCCGGGTGGGTCATACGTATCTGTAAATGTACGAGGCACTATAGCCTATGTGGCTGTGCAATTTCCTATACTCAACGGCAACTATTTGTATCAAGGCAAATTAGGTTATGATGTTAGTACCAACGATGGGTACAAAGCCATGCAACTGTGCGCACTAAATGTGATTGCCCAAGTGCATGAAAAAATTGGATTTGATGCTATACTGGGACTAAACCATATTGAAGCATTTTATCAAAGTGATGACGATTGGGACGATGCGCCTCTGGTTGTTAATGGGGCATCAGACTTGTTTTTAAATGTATTGGGTGATAAGGGCAAACATACCCGAACCATTTTTGGAGTTCACAAACTACCACGCAACTTTTGCATAGGGCTCACTGCCTCTTTTACCCTAATTCCGTAACGGCTTAGCCTGTATGCCTGTTTCTTATAAATCAGGCATAAAAAAACCCGCTACGCTAAAAAACGTAACGGGTTCACAATTAACAATTAAATCACTATTATTTGGCTACAGCAAAGCGGTTTATATTAATACCCTCAGCAGTAGTTAATGTGTAATAGTAAACACCGGTTTCAAAAGCTAAAGTGTTTACCAATAATTGGTTGATACCTTGCACACCATTAGTTTCTTGTGTGTATACTGTTTTTCCGCTGTTATCAAACACATTAAATGCTACAGGTGACGTTCCGGCAAGCTCAAACTCAATAGTTAATGATTCTTTTGCCGGATTAGGATACATTTTTGCAGCAATGGTTTTTGTAATATCAGCTACAGAAGTTGAGTTGGTTAGAGGTAATACAACATCATCAACTGCGGCAAAAAGGCCAAATGCTGCACCGTTGTTATTGGCGGCGGGGTTAAGGTAGCCCGATGCAAACACCACGGCTGCGGTACCGCTAAGTGTTGATAAATTAGCATTAAATGCCGCAACAGTAGTTGTATTGCCTGAATCTTGAACCAATAGACGATATGAAGTTGGAGAAATACTTGCATACGAAGTAGCATCGCCAAATTTTGCATTGTTTACCAGTTTGGCGCCGTTTCCTTCTACAACCACATCAACAGTGGGTGCATCAGCACTTCCGTGTACTACTAATACATCAATATTGCTGGGCGAAATTGCTTGTGTGCGTGCATTTGGTACAAGCAACAACCTAAAGGCAGTGCTTACGCCATCAGGGTTGGCTGCAAAACCGGTACCCACATTACCCACAGCCATAGCTATGTAGTTTTTGAATGTATCAAGAGTTACTGTTTGCGAAAGTCCTGCAATTGTATCAGCTATTGAAGTGCTGGTAGCAGGGGCAAACGAAATTTTTACCGGTGTAAGGGCAGGCACTTCAATAAAGCCGGTAGCTTCCCTAAACTCAAAATTGTCAATAATTTTATCTGAGTACAAACCTACTGTTGCATATACGTCAACATTAGCAGCCGCGGGGGCAGCACTGTTGTGTATTACTTGCACATTTGCCAACGGAGGCATTACTTCTTCAACTGTACCATCGGCAAGGGCAGCAAAAAGACCCAAGCGCTCGCCACCATTGTTAAGTGAAGGTTGTAAATATCCTGAAGCAAACAAAACAACAGTATTGCCTGCACCTCCTTCCAAATCCAATTCAAAAGTTGCTAAAGGGGTAGGATTGTTTGATAAGGCCAAATCAAGCAAATAATATCCTTCCGGTACACTGTAATACGATGTGGCATCGCCATAGGCAGCATCATTTACTAAAGGCTGGCTATTGCCGCGCACATACACATCTACCGCAGGAACATCAGTAGCACCGTGTACTACAATAAACTCAATATTGTTTGGATTTAGTGCTGTTTGGCGGGCATTAGGCACTGCTAATAACCTAAACGAAGTGCTTTTTAAATCAGGGTTAGGGCTAAAACCGCTACCCACATTTCCCAAAGCCATGGCAATAAAAGTACCTCCTTGCGGTAAAGTAACTTCAGTTGTTAAACCGGCAATAGTATCATTCACTGATGTAGCGCCGGCAGGAGAGATTGCCAACTTAATGGGTACATCGGCAGGCAAATCAACATAAGGTGTAGCCTCTCTGAAGGCAAAATTATCAATTGCCTTTTGCACATTTGCCCCATTAATCAACCATACAGCTACGTTTGCTGCAGCAGGGTCGGCGCTGTTATGAATAACTTGCACTTTTGCAGTTTGTGCATTAACAAACACTGCCGATGCTAACGCAGCCGCAGTGAAAACAGTTCTTTTAAGTAAGTTTAATTTTCCCATAATCGTATGTTAAGTATTTGGGTCTATAAACTGCAACCTTGCTGCATTTGTTTGTTAATTATTTGATAATTAATTTTTTATGACTAAAAATTTACAAAACAAAAGGCTTTTTTATTTGTTTTGTCACAAGCATTTTAGAAACTTAAAAAACTAATTATCAATTATTTAATAAAATTACTTAAGAAGAAGTAGAGGATCGAACAAAATCATCCTGTGACAAAAAAATTGAATTTCATCACAACGGAATTGAGATGCGATTAATTAACGTTTATTGAAATTTGACCACGCACCTTAAACAAGCGCAGTATAGAGTCAACAGGTATTTCAACATCATCAAACGACGGATTTTCGCTGCACAGCAATACTTTGCTTACGTCGCCGGGGTGCTTGCGTATGTATTTCACTGTGCGGTAATCTTCGGTTATCACTAAATAAATCTCGCCATACAAAATAACCGCTTTGTTTTTTACCTCTTTTACAGCCACAATATGCCCGTTTTTAATTTTTGGATACATACTGTCTCCGTATATGGGCACAGCAAAATCGCAGTCTTTAAACGCTGGGATAGAAATAAAATACTCAGGTTCTTCACGTTCATCAGCAAATACGGGAAATGCCGAGGCCGTAACGTCAACGTTATAATAGGGTATCTGTGGCTCGTTTACCGTTAGTCCGGTTTCTTCGGCCACGGTATAGGGCTTGCCCTTTTTGTTTTCGGGATGACGTTGAGAAAGGATTTGCAGCAATGTATCAACAGGTTCGTTGATGGCTGACGCCAGTTTTTCGGCTTGCGATAGCTTAATGTCTTTAGCTGTAAGTAAGCGGTTAAGGTTTTGATAGCTCATGCCCAACCGTTGGCTAACATCTTGCAGGGTTAGCCCTTTTTTATAAGCAAGCTCTTTGTATGCTCTATTTAAGCCTTCCATTTTATTTCTATTTCAGCAACAAATGTAATGATACAACACCCGATTTTTCAAATTAATAAACATTTTTATTTCTCTTTAAAGAAACATATTTGTTTATAAATCGTTGAAAAAATTGAGAAACAGAGTCAACTATCTGTCATTAAGACATTTAAAAATGTATAGAAATGATTACAATAGTGTTATGTGCTTTTATGGGCAAAAACTGCCATGAGAAGTAACTTTTACACTGTATTTGTCTGTATGCAAAGAAAATAGCCCCTGTATCTTTGCAATATGGAAAAATGCAGCGGACTTGATATAAAGCAATACAGCGCCGATGAGTTGAAGCAAATTTTTGCAGATGGCTTTACAACTCAAATGTGTTTTACGATAAATCACACTACACCGTTTGATACTTCACAAAACTTTGTGTTTTGCCGTTTTATGAAAACAATAGACTAATGCAACATGGATGTTGGTGTTAACGGGCATAGCAATCACGCTTTAATAAGCCAAGTAACACCACCGCAAGATTAAAAACTGTTTATTTACCTTTGCCCCCATGCAAGCCGACTTGAATACCCGCATAGGGATAATTGGAGGGGGGCAATTGGGCAAAATGCTGATAGAGGCCGCCCAACCCCTTAATATATATTGCAACATATTAGAAAATGATGCCCACGCACCTGCTTCGCGCATTGCCGACGAACAGATTGTAGGCCCCCTTACCAACGGGGATAAGATACGCCAGTTGGCAGCCATAAGTGATGTGCTTACTTACGAGATTGAACACGTAGGGGTTGATACCCTGCATCAATTGGAAGCGGAAGGAAAGTTAATTATACCTTCACCCAAAATACTTGAGATTATAAAAGACAAAGGACTGCAAAAGCAGTTTTATGCCAATAATAACATACCCACTGCACCTTTTGTATTGGTAAACTCACCCGCCGATTGGAAAGAAGCCCTTACCGCATCAGGGTTTACAAAATTTGCAGCCAAAAGCCGCACCGATGGGTACGATGGCAAAGGCGTAGCTCTTTGCAATGCTGCCGATATTTTAAGTGGTGCAACGCCCATACCCTTTAACAGCCCTTGTATGCTGGAGCAATTTGTGGAGTGCGAAAAAGAACTGAGCGTAATTGTAGCCCGCGACCGTGAAGGACAAACAACTACTTTCCCCTTGGTTGAAATGGAGTTTGACCCTATTGCCAACCTTGTTGAGTACTTGGCCTGCCCTGCCCAAGTGAGTACACAAATTGAAGCCGAGGCACGCCGTATTGCCACCCTTACCATTGAAAAAATGCAAGGTGTAGGCATTTTTGCCGTTGAGATGTTTTTAGATAAAGTAGGGAATATACTGGTTAACGAAGTAGCTCCTCGCCCGCACAACAGCGGCCACCATACTATTGAAGCCTGTTATACATCGCAATACGAGCAATTGTTACGCATTTTAGTTGGATTACCATTAGGCGATACAACCCTTATACAGCCGGCCGTAATGCTAAACTTATTAGGTGCTGAAGGTTTTAGTGGTAAATACCGACTAAGCGGCATTGAAGAAGTAATGGCATTGCCAGGTGTTTACATACACTTATACAACAAAAAAGAAAGCCGTCCCATGCGTAAAATGGGTCATGTGAGCATTATTGCCCCTACATTGGAGGAGGCCAAGCAAAAAGCTACCTTTGTTAAAAATACCCTCACCTTTATACCCGCCTGATTATGAGTGAAACCCCGGTAATTGGAATAATAATGGGCAGCGACAGCGATTTACCAGTAATGCGCGCCGCAGCTGAAATACTTGACGAATTTAATGTGCCTTACGAAATAAGCGTAGTAAGTGCCCATCGTACCCCCGAGCGCATGTATATCTACGCCAAAAATGCACATTCACGCGGGCTAAAACTTATAATAGCCGGTGCAGGCGGTGCTGCACACCTGCCAGGTATGGTGGCAGCCATAACTCATGTGCCTGTTATTGGTGTTCCGGTACAATCAAAAGCAATGAGCGGTATAGATTCGCTATACTCCATTGTGCAAATGCCGGGGGGGATACCCGTTGCTACTGTTGCTATTAATGGTGCTAAAAATGCGGGACTGTTGGCGGTGCAAATACTAGCCACTACCGATAGCCTGTTGAATGATAAAATGGTAGAATACCGCCAACAAATGAAACACGAGGTAGAAGAAAAGGCAAACCGCTTAGAAAAACTGGGACATAAAAATTATTACGAAGGCTAACATTTGTTTGCACTATTATTTTAAATTTGACCGCTTCTTTTAATTAAACACGAATGAATATACCTGATACCCTTAAGTACACCAAAGACCACGAGTGGGTTAGCATTAACGGAAACGTTGCTACCGTAGGCATCACTGATTTTGCACAAGGCGAGCTTGGCGACATAGTGTATGTTGAAATTGAAACTGTTGGCGAGGCATTGAACCAACACGACGTTTTTGGCACTGTGGAGGCAGTAAAAACCGTTAGCGACCTGTTTTTACCACTAAGCGGTACTGTTACTGAGAAAAACGAAGGACTGGATGCAAACCCCGAAAGTGTGAACCAAGACCCTTACGGTAAAGGCTGGATGGTGAAAATTGAAATGAGTAACCCCGCCGAAGTTGACGGATTGCTTACCGCCGCCCAATACGCTGAACTTATAAACGCGTAATGCGTAACTTTTTTAAATATTATAGAAATGCCCTTGTATGGGCATTTTTAATTTTGGTGCTATGCACCATGCCTGTTAAGGGCATAGTTACTTTTAAGCTCATTGATTTAATATCGTTTGATAAACTGGCACACATGGGCTTGTTTGCCATACAGTTTTGGTTTTTGGCAATTGCCCATCTAAAACAGTATGTGTTTTCGTACAAGCGCAGCGCTGTTGGTATAAGAGCCTTCACAATTACTGTGCTGTACGGTGGTTTTATTGAACTTTTACAAGGCTACGTGCTTAGCGGGCGTACTATGGATATTATGGATATGCTTGCCAATATTATTGGTGCCATAATAGGTTGGTTGGTATTTTTTTATTTCAAGCAACGAGCAAAAAAGATAAACTGATTTAAACTTTTTACTAAAAAAAATCGTTTACCATATACCCTTCACTGTGTATTAACAAAAAGGGTTTATATTTGAAACGTAATTTTATGGAACTAAAAAAGAATCCGAAATACGATTTAAAAAGGTACGTATCTACCTTTTTTCTTGCAGGGTTTTTAATGGCTGAATTGCTAACGCTATTCGCTTTTACTTATACCCAATACGAAGATGTGGTAGTTGAAGAGGTACAATACGATGTTCAAACCGATAACGAAGAACTACCCGATATTACCCAACAAAACGAGCCTCCCCCACCGGCACCTCCCCCACCACCACCAACAACCGTTGAAGTGGTAGAAGATGACGTGGAAACACAAGATATTGACTTAGATTTGCCCGAAGATACTGAATATCAAACAACTACATACGCAGCTCCTCCTGCACCGGAACCAGAACCTGAACAAACAGGTGAAACAGAAATTTTTGAAGTGGTGGAAAAAAGCCCCGAATACCCCGGCGGTGAAGCAGCACGTCAAACATTTATTGCTCAACACTTGGTGTACCCACCATTGGCAGTTGAAAACGGCAAGCAAGGTACTGTTTATGTTGAGTTTGTAGTAGAACCTTCTGGTGTACTATCAAACGTAAAAGCAATCAAAACTTTTGACGATGATTGTGCTGCCGAAGCAGTAAGGGTTGTAAAACTTATGAAGTGGATTCCGGGTGAGCAACGCGAAAAACCCGTACGTGTGCGTGTGAAAATGCCCATCAAATTCCGTTTGAAATAATAGGAATAAAACAATAAAAGAAAACCCCGTTTGGAAATCCCGAGCGGGGTTTTCTTTTAGTAGATCATCCAACTTCACCTTCAAACTTTTCGTTATCAATACAGTTGCAAAAAACATTGCACACCCATGCAAACAAACAAAGGTAAAACTGCCACCATCGCTCTAAGTCTGCTTTTAATAAGCTTGGTATCGCTATATTTTTATTTGAGGGTAGAAAACAAAGTCGCTGTACAACAGCTAACTGAAATTACTGACTCGGTTCCACATTCAGATATTGATACTTTAAAAAAAGAAAGTAAAACAACGCTGGATACTACCGACACGACTTCAAAAGACAAAAAGAACAAGGAAAGGGTAGTGATGGATATCATTGACCCCGTTGAACCATACGACCCTTATGATCCTGAACCTTACGACCCAACGGGTATGACTGAACCTGTCCCTGATCCCCCATTAGAGCCTAACCCACCTGTTGATAATAGTAATAACATTTTTGTCATTGCTGAACAAATGCCTGAGTTTATTGGTGGTGAAACTGCTTTGAATACCTTTATAGTAAAAAACATGGTTTACCCTGAGATTGCTATTGAAATGGGAGTTGAGGGAACTGTTTTCTTGGGGTTTGTAGTTAACAAGGATAGTAGCATTAGTGATATAAAAATGTTAAAATCCGCTCACGAGTCTTTAACAAACGAAGCTATCCGAGTGTTGAAACTGACCGATAAAATGTGGAAACCCGGAAAACAAAATGGCAACCTTGTTCGCATGGAAATGCGTATCCCCATAAAATTCAGATTAAATTAATACCGTCTGTCTTTCGCCAAAAACTAAAAACCCGCAAAGGTTTTTATCGTTGCATTTATATCTTTTGCAATAATTAAATTAGGTTTGCTGCGCCACAAACTACTACTATGAAATTATTGGAAAATAAAGTAGCCCTTATTACAGGTGCTTCTCGCGGGATAGGACGCGGAATTGCTGAAAAATTTGCCGAGCAAGGCTGCAATATTGCTTTCTCGTTTGCATCAAGTGTTGAAAAAGCCCGTGCTTTTGAAGCAGAGCTTGCCGAAAAATACGGTGTAAAGGCCAAAGGCTACCAAAGCGATGCTGCTGTATATACCCAAGCCGAAGAATTGGTGAACAATGTATTGGCTGATTTCGGCCAATTGGATGCGCTGATTAACAACGCAGGGATTACCCGCGATACCTTGTTGATGCGTATGACCGAAGAGCAATGGGACGAGGTAATAAACACCAACCTTAAATCAGTTTTCAACCTTACCAAAGCCTCATTAAAGCCCTTCTTGAAACAAAAGAAAGGTTCAATCATTAACATGACCTCAGTAGTAGGTGTTATGGGTAATGCGGGACAAGCCAACTACGCCGCCTCAAAAGCAGGTATGATTGGTTTTACCAAATCAATAGCCAAGGAATTAGGCAGCCGCAACATCCGTTGCAATTCGGTTGCTCCCGGTTTTATTGAAACTGAAATGACTGCTGCGCTTGACCCCGAAGTAGTAAAAGGCTGGGCAGATGCTATTCCTTTGAAACGCGGCGGAACTACCGAAGATGTAGCCAACCTGTGCCTGTTTTTGGCCAGCGATATGAGTACGTACATTACCGGCCAAACCATTAACGTGGACGGCGGTATGCTGATGTAATTAAGGGATAACACACCATGGATTTCTTAGACCCAAAAATCAACCAGTACGCCGAAGACCACACCAGCCCTGAAAACTCAGTATTGCAGGCACTGAACCGTGAAACGTATGCCAACGTGCTGATGCCCCGTATGCTTAGCGGGCACATACAAGGCCGCATACTTGCTATGATTAGCAAAATGCTACGTCCCCGCCGTATTTTAGAAATCGGCACCTACACAGGTTACAGTGCTTTGTGCTTTGCCGAGGGACTTACCGAAGACGGTGTTTTACACACCATTGATATCAACGAGGAGTTGGAAACAATGGTACGTAACTACATTGGTCAGGCAGGTTTAGAGAATAAAATCAAGTTTCACATCGGCAATGCGTTAGAGATTATTCCTACGCTTGATGAAACGTTTGATTTGGTGTTTTTAGACGCTGATAAAGAAAACTACGCCGCGTATTACGATTTGGTAATTGATAAACTTAGTACGGGCGGCATAATTGTGGCCGACAACGTATTGTGGAGCGGAAAAGTGCTGGATGAAAAAGAACTGGCAAAAGACGTTGAGACCAAAGCCCTGAACGAATTTAACAAAAAAGTGCTGGCCGACCCACGTGTAGAAAACGTGTTAATGCCTGTGCGTGATGGGTTAAACGTTATCCGCAAAAAATAACTGTAGTTTTTAGCAAGCGTAGCTTGTTATAACTATTTATTACCTGCCCAAAGGATTTCACAGTCCTTTAGGCAGGTAATTTTTTTATGCTCTTGAAGGGTTGACATGGGTAGAAAGCTTAAATTTGGTTTTCGTGGTGGGCTTTTTGTTTACTTTTTGCTCAAACAAAAAGTAAAAGACAGTAATAGCCTGCTTTACTGCAATCCTTGCCAATGTAGCAATGTCTTTGGTATTGTTTACTATCCTGCTGTTATGTATGATTGCAAAAAGAAAACCCTTAGGCTTGACAAAGCAAACCTTTATAGTATCTCCGGAAGCACTCACCTCCTTTAAACAGCGGTTGTATGCCTATGCAAACCGTTTTGAGACCTCGGTGTGTTTGGATAGCAACAGCAACAAAGCTGCCTGCAACTATAACCGTTTCGAAATGCTGGCCGGCATAGGAGCCAAATCTGTGTTGAAACTGGAAAGTGCTACGGGGGCTTTTGACCACTTAAAGGAGTTTCACGCCCGACACAACGATTGGTTGCTGGGCTATTTAGGCTATGACCTAAAAAACGGTTTAGAAAAGCTATCATCAGAAAATGCCGATGGGTTGGGCTTCCCTACCCTCTTCTTTTTTGTGCCGCAGCAATTAGTAGCTGTTAAAGGAAACGAAGTTGAAATTATGGCCGATGCCCCCCAAGCAGTGTATGATGCCATAATGACGAGTGAAGTAGGCCGCGAAAGCACCCGACAGCATATTACGTTTACCCCCCGCATAAGTCAAGAGGATTATATTGAAAAAGTAGAGAACGTACGACAACACATTGAAGAAGGCGATGTGTATGAGATGAACCTGTGCATGGAGTTTTTTGCAGAAAATGCTTCTATAAGTCCCCTGCACACCTATTTAGATTTACTTGCCATCTCACCCGTACCCTTTGCGGCCTTTGGTAAGTTTGAAGGTGAACAATACGCGCTATGTGCCAGCCCCGAACGATTTTTGATGAAGCAAGGGACTAAACTTATTTCACAGCCCATCAAAGGTACCGCCAAACGAGGCACTACCCCCGATGAAGATGAAACGATGAAGCGAAACCTGCGCAACTCAATCAAAGAGATGGCTGAAAATGTGATGATAGTAGATTTGGTTCGCAACGATTTAGCCCGCAGTGCTGTTGCTGGTACGGTGAAAGTAGAAGAACTGTTCGGCATTTATACCTTCCCCCAAGTACACCAAATGATTTCAACCGTAACAGCACAATTGAAAACAGGCGAACATTGGGCAGATGCCATTGCAAGGGCTTTCCCGATGGGTTCTATGACGGGTGCGCCCAAAGTAATGGCCATGCAGTTGATTGAACGATACGAAGAAAGCAAACGCGGCCTGTTTTCAGGTGCTATGGGCTACATCACCCCGCAAGGCGATTTTGATTTTAATGTGATGATACGTTCACTATTATATAATGCCACAAATGCTTATCTATCATACCATGTAGGCGGCGCAATAACCTATGATTCTATTCCGCAAGAAGAATTCGACGAATGCATGTTGAAGGCTTTGGCAATTAACAGCTTATGGAGTGGGAAAATTTAATTAGTTACTTTTAGGTGAAAGTTTATTTTTGTCACACATTAAATACCTCTTTCTCACAATGAAAAAATATTTATTAATAGTACTTGCCTTTACGGCTTTGGCATCAACTGCTGTAGCCCAAAACGGCGCAAAAAACAAAAAAGCCGCTCCTCCGGCTTCTGAAACCTACTCATTGCCCGGTTTCAGGGACATTTTATGGGGAACGCACATAGATTCTGTATTTGTTGACGGGGTGAAACTTACCTTCGAAAAATCAACCCAATACAGCGATAAAAGTAAAAACGCTTACTTTATTGCCAATGATGATATGATGGTGGGCACTGTGTTGCTAAAAACTTTGTACTATGTATTTAATAACAACGACCGCTTTATTGGTGTGATAATGACCGGCGAAAGCAAGCAATTTGGCGAGATGAAGTACATTTTGCTAAATAAATTCGGTCAACCTTCAAAGGAAGAGGATGCTGTTTCGGGAAAGCAATACTACTGGAATGTTGACGATGTGCGTATTTCATTAGTAAATGAAAGCATCAACCAGTTGTTTACTGTAGATTTTACCAGCGATTACGAATTGAGTGAAAGCAAGAAAGTGAACCGCAATGTGGATGATTTTTAGTACAAAATATTAATTATACACAAAAGGCTGCCCTTGGGCAGCCTTTTGTTTTTAATCCTCACAGGATTTTGCGTGTTACTTGACTCGGAGCCGTTTTCCCGGTCGCAGGATAGAGTTTTTCTTTATCCCGTTCAGCTGGCATATTTTGGTAATAGTAGTACCGTGTTTCACTGCTATGGATGATAAGGTATCGCCTGAACGTACCGTGTAGTATTTAGCTCCCCCCTTTTCAGTCGATTTGTCTCCCTTTTTCTTCTTCTTGTCTTTTTTATCCTTGCCCTTTTTTGATTTTGAGCTTTTGGTTTTTGACAAGTGAGGGAAAAAACTCTTATCAATGTAGATGGTATCGCTATTTAGCTTACCCGTTTCAAAATCAATAATTCGGGTAGCATCAAAGGCAATTCCTTTAAAACGTATCTCAAAGTGCAAGTGACTACCGTACGAACGTCCGGTATTACCGCCCAGCCCTATCGGGTCTCCGGCACGTACCACCATGCCGGGTTTGGTAAGCAACTTACTAAAGTGCGCATATATCGTCTCCAATCCGTTGTAGTGGCGCACTACTACTACGTAACCATAACTGCTGCTGTATTGGGCAATGCGCACCACACCGTCAAACGTTGAGTACACAGGGTCGCCCGTGTACAGCTTCACATCAGTACCGTAGTGCATACGTCCCCTGCGGCGGCGGCGCATTTGGCGGTAACCGAAACTTGAAGTTACATAGCCAAAGCAAGGCGGATGGAAAAAGCAATCACCTCCATCCTGCAATACCACCATGGTAGTATCGCTGATTTGTGAAATATCTTGGTCGTAAACGTGTATGCGTTTCGTATCCCAAACAGGATAAAGATTTGATGCGGGTATAAGGGTAGTATCAAAATAATACCCGATTGTACTTAGGTATTCTTCAAAAGTTGAATCAGGCTCATCGTCCAGTTCGCCATCGTGCTCTTCGGCGTCTCCGGTTTCTTCCTCTTCCTCGTCAATTTGGGCACGCAGGGGTATTTGTGGTATTGTAAATACCATCCACAGGCATACCAGTGCTTTAAGCCATTTTTCTATTCTCATCAATTGTCAAAACGTTTCGGGCAGTATTTTCATCCTGCTTCAATTGGGCAATCAGGGCATCTACCCCGCTAAATTTCATTTCGCTGCGCAGGTGAGCCACAAACTCAACCTTTATAATCCTGCCATAAATATCGGCATTAAAATCAAAAATATGAACTTCAAATGCGTGGTTACGGTTATCAAACGTAGGTTGTTTACCCATGTTTGCCATCCCGCCGTAAATCTCACCGTCCACAATTACTCGCACCGCATACACACCATCGTTCGGTATTAGCTTATAGGTTTCTTCCACCACTATATTAGCCGTAGGAAACCCTATGGTTTTACCCAAACTGTTACCGGCAACTACCTTGCCACTTACGGGATAATGGTAGCCCAAATACTTTGCGGCCACGTCCACTTCGCTCTCTTGCAAGGCATTGCGTATTTTGGTGGAGCTTACGGTTACATCGTCAATATCCTGCGGGGGTATTTCTTCTACCTCAAAACCATACACCTGCCCCAGTTCGTGCAAATCTTCCATGCTTCCTTCACGGTTTTTGCCAAAACGATGGTCGTAACCAATAACGAGGGTTTTCACCCCGATAGTATTCACCAATACATCCCGTACAAACTGCATTGAAGACTGGCGCGAAAACTCAAGGGTAAAAGGTATCACCAGCAAATGATCGATACCTGCTTTGCGCAAGCGTTCAATTTTTTCTTCGGTAGTGCTAAGCAAGCGTAGTGTATTATCATCGGGCTGCAACACCATACGCGGGTGCGGAAAAAAGGTAAGCAGCACGCTTTCGCCACCTTTTTGGGCGGCAATATTGCGCACACGGTCTAAGATTTTTTGGTGGCCTATATGTACCCCGTCAAAAGTGCCCTGCGTAACTACAGCATTGGCCAACGGTTCAAACTCTTCAAGGCTTCGGTAAACTTTCATTACAGGGACAAGTGGTAAAAAAGTAGGGCAAAGTTAAGGCATATTGTTTACTTGCCCGTAACGGAAACAGGGTAAAATATGGTCGTTTACCATTCCGGCAGCCTGCATATAGGCATAGCAAATGGTTGAGCCAACAAACTTAAACCCTTCTTTTTGAAGTGCTTTGCTCATGGCATCGCTTTCGGCGGTTTTTGCAGGGATGTGGCCTGAGGTTTCCCAACTGTTTTGTAAGGTTTTGTGCCCCGTAAACTGCCAGATGTACGCATCAAAACTGCCGTATTCTTGTTGCAAACGTAAAAACTGTTGCGCATTGGTAACCGCCGCATTTATTTTAAGCTTATTGCGGATAATACCCGCATCAGCCAGCAAGCGGCCTATATCCTCTTCGCCATACTTTGCTACTATTTCAGGGTCAAAATTGTGAAATGCATTGCGAAAGTTTTCACGGCGGTGCAAAATGGTTTTCCAACTCAATCCCGCCTGAAAAGCATCCAACACCAAAAACTCAAAGTGTTTACGGTCGTCGTGCAGCGGTACGCCCCACTCCTCATCGTGGTAGCGGTTCATCAATTCATCGTTTTGTGTCCAATTGCAACGGTGCATAGTGATATGGTAAACTCAAATATAGGAAGCGTAAGGTGTTTGTGCGAGTGGAAACGGATTTTTAATTTGCTTGGGAAAGTACCCCTAAATATAAAATTCAGGGCTTTTAAAAGTAACGTCCCGAATGGTTTAAAACCATTCGGGACGTTATATTATAATAATGGCAGGCTTTATGCCCGTCGGGGTTCGACAGGTATAAAACCTGTCGCTATTGAGAGGGTGCAGCGCAAGAAGCAGCTTTTTTTGTTTTTGCCACTACGCTTTCTAGTTTATATGTCTTTTCCGTCTTCGCCGACTTTCTGGCTTGAGAATAATTGTTTAGCAGTATCCCGAATACAAAATTCAGGGCTTTCAAAAACAACGTCCCTAATGGTTTAAAACCATTCGGGACGCTATATTATAATAACGGCAGGCTCTATGCCCGTCGGTACACTGGTAATCGATTAAATACCTGACCAACCCACCGGTACCAAACCTGTGTTGCGGGGAACGATACACATTACAGGTACACTTGAGTGGTAGTTTACTATTTGTTGTGCGTATGAACCAATCAAAAACTCGCTAAAGCCTTTTTCTTGTTGGGTCATAATCATAATAAGATCGGCGTTTATTTCATCAGCATATTGCAGGGTATCTAAATAAAACTTACCGGGGTATTTTTCATTGTCCAATATCTTGCTTGAAAACTTCACATTGTTTTTAATCAATACCTCTTCAATCGCTTTCAGGTTAGCCAACAGTTTGTTTCGCAAAAACTGGTCGCTTTCATGCTCACCGATGATGTGGATGGTTGAATCAAATTTCTTAGCCAAGTGGATAGCCCACCATGTTTTTTGCTTGCTTTCCAAGGTTAAATCCACCGGGAAAACAATGTTTTTATATCCTTCGCCTATTTGTTTCTCTTTTACAACCACCACGGGCACATCGGCTTGTGCAATTACACGCGATGAGTTACTTCCTGTTATTTGTCCCAAACCTTCGGCACCCATAGTACCCATTACAATACTATCACAATCAATTTCGCTGGCAACCTCCAAAATTGTTTTGTATATACGGCCTTCACGAATAATCCCGTTGGCTTTCACACCGCTGGTTTCCATAATATTTTTGCAAACTTCGTTCAATTTATCTTGCAACATTTGGCCTACCAGCCCTTCTTTAATGTTGTTTTTTGAGCCGAAAAGGGAACCTAAGAAACTCTCTTCAACAATGTGTAGTAGCAAAATTTCGTTTCCGTAGGTTTTAGCTATGGCTACAGCATGGTGCATTGCATTGTCAGCCACCTTTGAAAAGTCTGTGGGAACCAGTATGGTGTTATTTTTTTTCCCTTCTTGCATAATTATAGTTTTTTGGTTTGTGCACGAATTTAAAGATTTTACCTTAGCAACGCGCATGACAAATCTCAGCCCTTCAGAATTAATCATCAACCCTGATGGTTCTATTTATCACCTGCACCTTTGCCCCGGTGATATTGCCGATACTGTTTTTTTTGTGGGCGACCCTGAAAGGGTGGCTAAAGTAACTAAGTTTTTCGACCGGATTGAGCTGGAACGCCACCACCGCGAGTTTGTTACTCACACGGGATACATTGGTAATAAACGCCTATCGGTAGTTAGCACAGGGATTGGAACGGATAATATTGATATTGTGCTTACCGAGCTGGATGCCTTAGTGAATGTTGATTTTGGCACCCGACAGGTGAAGCCTGAATTGCATAGTTTAAACATTATCAGGCTGGGAACTACGGGCAGCCTGCGCCGGGATATTCCGGTGGATTCGCTGCTGGTATCGGCTCATGCGGTGGGGCTGGATGGTTTTATGGCTTTTTATGATTTTGCGGGAAATACGGATTTGCTAAATGAGTTGAAACACAATGCCCCCGAAATTTTTAACCTGTGTGTGCCGTATGCTGCCAATGCTACATTAGAACTTCCGTTAGGGAATGAATTTGGCAAAGGTATCACCCTTACCTGCCCCGGGTTTTACGGCCCGCAAAACCGCCACGTACGTTTGTTTTCAACCTTGTTTGGCTTGTTTGAGAAAATGGACGGGGTGAACTACAACGGTTTCCGTTTATCAAACATGGAAATGGAAACTGCGGGTATATACGCTATGGCTGATATTTTGGGACACAAAGCCATATCGGTTAATGCCATATTGGCCAACAGGGTTACAAATGAGTTTTCTAAAAACCCTGAAAAGATTGTGGAGCAGATGATAGAGAAAGTGCTTACTACTATTTGATATTTTTATTTGAATACAGGATTGAAATCCTGTTCTGTTGCGATTACCTTGTGAAACGGGACTTAAGTCCCGTTTCACAAGGTAATTTCAATAACAATGGGTTTAAACCCATTGCCCACAACACAAACACAAAACCCCGCGTGGGGCGGGGCTGCAATAGATAGTTTTATTATAGTGGTGCTTAGTTATTGTTTTCAGCAAAGGTGATTACAAAACCGTCAGGGTCTAGCGCGCTAAACTCAACCGCCCCGTAAAAGGTGGTTTCCAAACTGGTTAAAAGGGCGTCTTTGTAAACAAACCCATCGTAAAACGGCTGTATGTTTTGCATATTGATATACAGCAACAGCGAACCTCCGGGTTCACGGTGTATTTGGGGTAGTGTGTTACCCAAACTCGTCATGGTTTGCAGCATTATCGTAACGCTGCCGTTTACCAGCATAGCCCAATCGTAGGGAGCAGCTTCGGGCATAGTTACAACAGTTGAGAAACCAAGCGATTTGTAAAACTCAATAGACGCATTAATGTCTTTAACAAATAAATTAGGTGCTAATCGTTCCATAGTTTGATTGTTTAAATTTTCAACTTTATTGTGGTGATAATATAAATACGATTGTTTAAAAAACAAAAAAGCCCGGATAAAAATTTATCCGGGCTTAACTTATTGGTGGCTATAAATTTTAGTTCTCTTCGGCAGGAGTGTCCTTCTTGCGTTTGCTTTCCTTTTTAGGGGCTACGCCAAACTTCAACTCCTCGGCATCCTTCTCGTGCGATACCTCAATTACCTCACCTTCGGCCAACTCGTGTTTCAAAATTTCCTCGGCAATAGGGTCTTCCAAGTATTTTTGAATGGCACGGTTTAGCGGACGGGCACCAAAATCGGCATCAAACCCTTTATCGGCCAAAAACTCTTTAGCACTATCGGTAAGTTTAATTTTGAAACCAACGCTCTCAATGCGTTTCTCCAACTTAGCCACAGCTATATCCAATATCAATATAATATCTTCTTTCGTCAACGGATTGAAGATAATTACATCATCGATACGGTTTAAGAACTCAGGCGAGAAGAACCGTTTCAAAGCAGTTTCTATCACCGATTTTGAGTTGGTTTCGCTGGCGGTTGATTTGGCTGAGGTACTGAAACCAACACCCTGTCCAAAGTCTTTCAACTGGCGTGAACCGATGTTTGAAGTCATTAGGATAATGGTATTCCTAAAATCCACCTTACGGCCTAAGCTATCTGTTAAAAAGCCTTCGTCCAACACCTGCAAAAGTATATTAAATACATCGGGGTGAGCTTTTTCAATCTCATCCAACAAAATAACGCTGTAGGGTTTGCGACGTACTTTTTCAGTAAGCTGTCCGCCTTCTTCGTAACCGATATATCCCGGAGGGGCACCCACCAACCTTGATACGGCAAATTTCTCCATGTATTCGCTCATATCAATACGTATCAGGGCTTCTTCACTGTCAAACAAATAACGTGAAAGGGCTTTAGCCAATTCGGTTTTACCCACACCGGTAGGCCCTAAGAATACGAACGAACCGATGGGACGGTTGGGGTCTTTCAAACCCGCACGGGTACGTTGGATGGCTTTGGCCAGTTTTTCAATGGCTTTGTCCTGTCCTATAACCCTACCCTTCAATTCTTCCGACATTTTAAGCAAACGCAAACCTTCGCTTTGTGCAATGCGCTTAGCAGGCACGCCTGTAATCATTGCTACCACTTCGGCTACGTCTTCTTCGGTTACGGTAAATTTCTGGGTTTTGGTTTCTTCTTCCCAACGGGCTTTTTCGGTTTCCAACTGTTCTATCAGTTGTTTTTCTTTATCGCGCAGTTTAGCAGCCTCTTCGTATTTCTGGCTTTTCACTACACGGTTTTTCTCAACCTTAATGTCCTCAATCTTACGCTCCAAATCCAAAATACCTTCGGGCACGTGTATGTTGTTCAAATGCACGCGGGCACCTGCTTCATCCAGCACATCAATGGCTTTGTCGGGCAAAAAGCGATCGCTCATGTAACGGTTGCTTAGTTGCACACAAGCGGCCAAGGCTTCTTGGGTGTAAGTAACCGAGTGATGCTCTTCGTATTTTTCTTTGATGTTGTTTAGTATCTCAACGGTTTCTTCGGGGCTGGTAGGTTCTACCATCACTATTTGGAAACGACGTTCCAACGCTCCGTCTTTCTCGATATACTGGCGGTACTCATCCAAAGTGGTGGCACCAATACATTGTATATCGCCACGTGCCAACGCAGGTTTAAACATATTGGAAGCATCCAATGAACCTGATGCTCCACCTGCACCTACGATGGTGTGTATCTCATCAATAAACAATATCACATCGGGCGATTTCTCCAACTCGTTCATCACCGCTTTCATACGCTCTTCAAACTGGCCGCGGTACTTGGTACCTGCTACCAGTGAGGCTAAATCCAGCGTAACCACACGTTTATTAAACAATACCCTTGATACTTTGCGCTGAATAATGCGCAAGGCCAAACCTTCGGCAATGGCGGTTTTACCAACACCGGGCTCACCTATCAATACAGGGTTGTTCTTTTTACGGCGGCTAAGAATTTGCGATACACGCTCAATTTCTTTTTCACGGCCCACAATGGGGTCAAGTTTACCTTCCTCGCCTGCTTTGGTCAAATCGCGGCCAAAGTTGTCAAGCACGGGAGTTTTAGATTTACTGTCGGGTTTCTTTCCTTCGTTGGCCTTTTTCTCTTCGCGGTAATAGTCCTCGGGAGAGTCGGCAGGAAATTCATTTCGTACATCGGGCACATTATCTTCCAATGCGGCTTTAAAAATTTCATAGGTAACGCCATATTGGCTTAATACCTGTGATGCCACATTGTCCTCATCGCGCAATATTGACAGTAAAAGATGTTCAGTACCTATCACATCGGCTTTAAAAATCTTAGCCTCCAGATAGGTTATTTTCAATGCCTTTTCGGCCTGTTTGGTAAGGGGTATGTTGTTTAGGTTAGCTGTGGTGCCCGTAGCCGTGCCCCTGATATTATCCTCAATCGACTTTTTAAGCCTGATAAGGTCAACATCAAGCAAACGCAACGCCTGTAGGGCTTTGCCTTCGCCTTCGCGTATTATACCTAACAACAAATGCTCGGTACCAATGTAGTCATGCCCCAGCCTAATGGCTTCTTCCCTGCTGTATTGTATCACTTCTTTTACACGGGGCGAAAATTTAGCTTCCATTTATTTTATATATCCTTTCCTTAAAAAAGCTGTTCGTAGTAAGAAATTACAAATATAATTCCATTTTGTGCCCAACATCCTAAACCGGGTTAGGAACATTACAACGCTAATTGTATTGTAATGTACATAATTATAAACAAAAAAGCCGCCTTTTTTGTTCAAAGGCGGCTTTTTAATAGATAAAAAGCGAATTTATAGTGCTTTAAAACTTACTTGGCTACCACAAATTTTTGTACGCTGTTAAAATATTTACTGCTAAACTGGCAGAAGTAGATGCCTGACGATAAGGCATCTGCAGGCAGAGAAATAGTGTTATTTCCTGCTGAGAAGCTGATGTTATGGGTAGCTACGGTTTTGCCGGTAATATCAAGAATGTTTACAGTGGCTACATCATCGTAGTTGCTGCCGATGGCAAGGTTTAGGGTATTTGCAACAGGCACGGGGTACAAGCCCATGTTGATGTTTTTACCCAAATCAGCAATGCTTTGGCCTTTTTGCACTATTACCACACGGGTAACAGGAGCGGCATTGTTTCCGGCAGCATCCGCTACTGTAAAGGTTACAATGTAAGTACCTTCGTTAGTTGTATCAACGGTTGAAGTATTGATGTTTACGTTTGCACTAATGTTGCCATCCATATCATCGCAGGCAGTAGCGCCTAAATCAGTGTATTTTTGGCCTTTTGGGTGGTACACTGTATCTGCACCTATTTTCACAATATAAGGGGCAATCAAATCGCCGCGTTTACCAACATCGGTACGGTTGCGAGGGTAAATCTTCCAATTACCGTGTGCATACGACAAAGTACCTTGGAATACAGGTAACAACTCGCCGTTGTTTAATGAATCGGTATTGAAGGTAAAGCCCAAATCGTTTGAGTAGTTCTCGCCACGGAAACCTACAGTTGCGTTTTGGTTGGTATGTACTGAAAATTCACCAAAGTTACTGGGAGCATCAGGGTTTTCGTTGATTACGTAAGCATTGGTAAAACGTATTTGCATAGCCTCGTAAGGCTCTTTGTTAAAGGTTGGGGAGATTAACGAATCGATTAGCAAATAATCAACTTTAGGCATTTGTTTGCAACGGCCTGCTACGGTGAATTTAACACCCTCAAGGAAGGTAACACCAAATGAGTTTGACACGCTGCCGAATGGGTCGCTACCCAAGTTAAACCTTTCGGTTACAAGAGCTTGGGTGATAATTACTGAATCGCCGCGTTTCCAATCGGTAACACCGTCGCCCAAGGTAGGACGAACAAATATTGCCGACCAAGGTGCATTGCCTGCTTGTATGGTGAATAAGCCCAAATCATTGGCGGCATTGGTTGAAACCACTACGCCGGGTACGCTAATATTGAACAAAGTATCAGTAACAAACATGCTACCGCCGTTGCTGTATGGGGTTTGTTGTATGTCGCTGATGCTGTTTACACCGTTCAACACTTTGTAGGCTGAGTTTAGAGCAAGGCTATCAGGCGAGAAAATATAATTTCCGCTGTTATCAGTAGCTTTAATGTAATATTTTACTATTGTGCCTGCCGCTTGTGCAGGTATTTGCGCGCTGTAGGTGCTACCGCTGGCAGTCATGTTTACTGATGTAAACGTAGTATTGTTATAGCCTACTGCGTAGTACAACACTGCTGATGCTACTGCTGTATCATCAGTAATGGTAGCAGAAATAGTAGGGGTTGATGTTGGTAGCACAATGGTTGGGTTGCGCTTAATTTTTGATACACTTGGAGGTTCTGATAATGGTAATGCAATATCATCAGGATATAAGGGAGCTAAATAGTATTGCTTGCTGCCTGCGTTTCCGCTTTCGGTAACTACACCGCGAATGTGGCTAAGTTTAGCACCTAATGCAGGAGGGGTAAAGTTTACAGGGGTATTAGGGTCGTTATCCAAGTTATCATTACGATAGTAGCCTGAATAGTCGCGCATGCTCAATACGTTTCCGTTAGCATCTTTCACGCCCCAAAACCAACGCTGTCCGCTGGCAGTTACGTTATCAATGGTTACGTTTTTAATTTCTACGTACACACCTTCCCATTGTTCGCCGGTAGCAAACTGTGGTTCCATAGTACCTGAATTGTTCACCATAAGGTCGGCAATGGTAATGGTTTGAGGAGTGATGGTGTTACCCAAGCTGATTACCTGAGTAGGGATAGGCAATACGTACAATTGGGTATGACCTTGGAAATATCCGATGCGGGCAGTTACCCTAACTTTACGGCCTTTTTTCAAGTTTTGTTCAAACTGGCTGGCAGCTTCCAACGCCGATTTTGTAGGGCGAGGGCTAAGTGCAGCTGTATCAAACATTACTTCAACACCACACCATGAGCGATTGCTGGCTTCTTGAATAAATGCCGAACGGCGGTTTGAAGACAAACCGTATGAAGCAGGGTCGAAAGTAACTATACCTTCTACCACTACTGTATCGCCATAACGGGCGTTGCTTAGTACAGGCCTTAAATAATCGGGCCATGTGCTGTCTTGTCCGGCAGTATTGTATTTAACCTGCGCCAAACGCGAAGGATTAATGTACTGCGTAGTGTCAATGGCTACCAATGGGTACTGTGCTTTTACCAGCACGGCACAAATTAGCAACAATAGGGTGAATACTGATTTTTTCATATTGTAATTAAAAAGTGTTTCTATTTTAATATCACAAACTTACCTACCTGTATGTTGCCGCTTTTTGAGTCTTTAACGGTAAACAGGTAAGTGCCTGATGTAATGGAACTTTTAGTGGTTGATAGTAAATCCCACGCGTGTTCGCCGCCTGAGAATACATTGCTGCCTACATCACTAAAGTTCTCGTACCAGCGGATATCCTCGCCTTGGTAGGTTTCGGCATTGTGGTACAAAGTGGTGATAACATCGCCTGCTATGTTGTAGATGGTAATCGTACACAGCTCAGGAATGTTATAAAAGTATATTTTTTTGGTGCGTGTAGTGGTTCCGTCCCAAGCCGCAGTAGTATTGTAAGGGTTAGGGTACACTCCTACTTTGGTTGAAGGGTTTTTGGTATCAAAATTATTGACGTTTGCCCCTGCAAACACTCTGAAATCATTTTCAGTAAACGAAGATTCTAAAGGTTCTAAGCCCAATTCATTGTCACCCTCGTCAAACGAGGTTACAATAAACATGTATTGCCAACCATTCAGCAATCCGTTCATTTCGTAGTGGAATAAATAAGGAGTGGTATCACCGTCAAAGTACTTGGGCTGTGCCAGTTTAATCGACTCAAACCCATTGTTAAAACCAATTTTATTCCCGGCAGAATCCCATTGAGCTACCAAGTTTGAAGAACCTATCAGGTTACCGCCTTTATCATCGCCGGGGTTGCTACGGTAGATACGGTAACCTTCGAAATCTTTTTTCTTAGATATTGGGTCGATAGAACTTACCGCCGCTGCATCCCAGTAAATATCTACTTTGTTGGGTGCGGGCACTATTTTAACCTTTGGTGTGCGGGGAGGTTCAGGCAATACATAACGGTCAAGCCTGCCATTGTTGTTCAAATCCAACTCAGGTTTGTAAACTCCTTTACCGTCCACATCCTCACCCCTGTATGTACGTTGCACCCAATTAAGGTTGCGTATCAACTCTTCGCGGGCTTCGGGGCTATCTTGCGGGCCGCCTTTTTGTTTGGCTGCCGTGTAAGCCATAGTTACTTTAAAACTCTCACCGGGTTGCACATTAGCCAAAGGGCCTATGGATACTAATTGTATAAGGTTGGTTCCCACCTTTAGCTGGTTGGCCACAGCAGGGTCTTGCAGGTTAATACCTTTGCGCAAACGGTCATATTTGGCAACATCATCCGCCGGAGGTACAAAATCATTTAATGATGAAAACCCGAAAATCCAGAAGTTGGGGTTAATGCTCGGAGCGGGAAGTCCTGCCGCAAGCAAACTATCTTTATTTGCAGGGTGTATAAACTTGTTGCGCCACTCTGCTCCTAATATACCGCAAGCACCGTATGAGCGGGTAAAATCAACATCATCACCATATACCTGGTACACGTATATAGTACCAAAGCTATCCACAAAACCGCCGCCGCCTTTGTTATAAAAGGCACTACCGCCGTCTTGCGTAACATTTAGATTACGCACCACCAAATCGTTCCATTGACCTAACCAAACGCTATCCCATACATCATTGCTTTTGTTGGTGATTTCGTAATCAACAATTACAAAATAATCGGCAAAGCTGTAGTTCCACGCATAAGTTTTCATATTAACCGAAGCACGCAACGGAAACTGATGTTGTTGTATGGGAGTCACGGTGCCGGGTATTACCACGTTACTATCGGTAAAAGTGGCAATGAAATCTTGGTGCGATACTGCCGAAGAGCTAAAATACTCACTGTTGGCAAGGGTTGAACGTATGTTTAACGGGCCGGTAGCTGTAAACTCAAAACCATCAAGGCCAGCACGGTAGCCTGAGCTTGCGTCATCCCCTACGGTTGATACACGAATTTCTCCGTTTACTTTGGCACCAATCCAAAGGCCACCTTCAAACAAGTGGTTAATACCCGACTTTAGCGGGTACTCCATGCTGGGCATACCTAAGGGGTTGGTAACAACACCGGGGCGACCAATAGTGCCCACATTGCTAATGGCCAAACCAATATTCCCTACATCGGTTGAAAGTTGATGAAAGGGTATTACTTGCCCATTTACACAAAGGGCAAGTAATGAACATATTAGAACAAAAAACGATTTCAACATCCGTGTGCAAATATCGTAATAATCAACCAAGGCTTTGTTAACAAAGTTTAAACTATAATGCACCTGTACATTTAAATGTTGCCGTTTCTTACATAAATTTTAACCGTATGGTATTTTGTGCAACAATGGCGGGACTTGTGAATAAAATAGAAGGTGGGTTCTTTTTAATTACAAAAACCATACAATTGAAAAACGCCTTGCACTTGCTATTGAGATAAAAAAAATACATCTTTGCCATCCTTTAAAAAAGAGTATTTAAGAGCAGAGATATGTACACTTTCTTAACTATATTGATAATCATTGCAGCGTTGCTGCTTATATTGGTAGTATTGGTTCAAAAGCCAAAAGGCGGCGGTTTGGCCTCTCAGTTTTCATCATCAAACCTTGCTTTTGGTGTAAAACGTACTACTGATTTTATAGAAAAATCTACTTGGGGTTTAGCTATTGCCATCATTGTTCTTGCATTGGCCAGCAACTTTTTTGCAGGTACTACTGAAGAAGGTGCTAAAAAAGCAATCAACGCTGACCAGTTGGAAAACACTCAAGGTGCTACTCCAACAACTCCTCCTCAGCCTGCACAACCCGCTCAACAAGCCCAGCCTGCTGACTCTAACGACTAATTTAGTTAATTAACCGCACCAAGTACCTGCCTGCTATGGGCAGCAAGGTCTCTTGTATGGGGTACTGTACATCACATTCTGCCAAATAGGTGGCCGGATTAGGCAGCTGTTTGTATTCTTTTACCAACTCTTTCTTGATATTCTCATAGGTATATACCAGCGAGTGGGGATAAGTACCTACAAATTCGGTATGAATGCCTCTAAAACGTTCTTCGGCACTTTCAAACACCGTAATGCGGTATTGATATACTTGTGTGTCAGTTGCTCTACCGTTTTTTAGCAGTAAATACCCTTCGTTTTTATACAAGGGCAAAATGCCTACGGGCGATACATTTAGCTTTTCTTCAATGGTATCGTAGCGGTGCCGTCCGTCTTCAAGCCCCATTTTAAATCGCGGCAACGAGTATTCAACAATGCGTTCAATCTCACCCATTAAATCATCATCTTTAATGGTGGTTTCGTACACCAGCTTCAATTTTTTAAAATCCACCTCACTAATTTCCTTCGGAAACCCTTCTGACAAGGTTTTTTTGGTTTCGATAAAAGTACTCAGGTTGCGGTAATGATCCACCAACTCGGCCAGTTGGGGGTATAAACGGTTCTCTTCAAAATTTTTATGGACGTGTTGCAGATAGGCAAGCAGCAAGTATTTCTTATATTCAAAATCAACCCGTCCTTCAGTAAACCAATTCAATCCTAATGTTGTCATGGTACAATTCCTTTCTTCGTTTACTAATATACTAAAAACGCTGCAAAAAGTAAATGTAGTATTACGAACAACCTCAGTATTTTACCAGTAAAATATTGGCACACCCATAAAACAAAATCCCCGATAACAGCAAGCCGTTATCGGGGATTATAAAAAGGTATTAAGTAACGGTGACCCGTTGCTTAGTTGGCACTCGCCTGCACAGTGTTTAAACAATGTGTTATACGGCGCACCAGTGTTTCTTTACCTAAAAAGGCAGCCATTTCAAAAATCGGGGGGCCGCCACCCACGCCTGATATGCTCAGGCGGAAGGTTTGCATCATTTCGCCCGGTTTTTTGCCGTGCTTATTCTCCACCACATCGTGGAAGGTTTTCTCAATGGCTTCAGCGGTAAAATCAGTTAATGCAGCTAGGTCGTTTTTCAAGTCGTTCAACACAGGGCCTGTAAAATCTTTCCATTTCTTACTTACCACTCCTTCGTCGTAACTTTCAGGGTCAGCAAAAAAGTACTTACCGGCAGTGTACAACTCAGGGATAAACTGTACCTTTTCTTTCATCATGCCGCACACCATTGCCACACGTTCTTTGGGCATGGTAACCGCAGCAGCATCCAACGTAGGTTGCAGGGCTTCGGCAAGTTCATCGTTGCTTTTTGCCATCAGGTAGTGGTGGTTAAACCACTTGGCTTTCTCCACGTCAAACTTCGCCCCTGATTTGCTTACCTTTTCGATACTAAACGCCTCAACCAATTCATCCATGGTAAACAACTCGCGGTTGTCGCTGGGGTGCCATCCCAATAGGGCCAGCATATTTATAACGGCTTCTTTAAAGTAGCCTGTCTCGCGGTAACCGCTTGATATTTCACCTGTTTTAGGGTCTTTCCACTCCAACGGAAATACTGGGAAGCCTAAACGGTCGCCATCACGTTTGCTTAGTTTACCATTGCCTTCGGGTTTCAACAACAAGGGTAGGTGGGCAAACTTAGGCATCACTTCTTCCCAGCCCAAATAACGGTATAGCAATACGTGTAAGGGTGCGCTGGGTAACCACTCTTCGCCGCGTATTACGTGGGTAATCTTCATTAAATAATCATCTACAATGTTGGCAAGGTGGTACGTAGGCATACCATCGCTTTTAAACAACACTTTGTCGTCCATTTGAGACGTGTTTACCACTACCCAGCCACGTATCTCATCGTGAAAACGCACCTCATCTTTGCGGGGCAGTTTTATGCGCACTACATAAGGGTCGCCACTGTCTAAGCGGTGTTTCACCTCATCATGACTTAGCGTCAGCGAGTTTTTCATGCTTTGGCGGGTCACAGGGTCGTATTTCCACGAAATTTTAGCCTGCTCTGCCTTTTTACGCACGTCTTCAAGGTCTTCTTCGGTATCAAAAGCATAGTATGCGTGACCGCTTTCAAGCAGCTGCTCGGCATACTGTCGGTACATAGGCTTGCGCTCACTTTGGCGGTAAGGGCCATACTCGCCGCCCACATGAGAAGCTTCATCAAACTTCAAACCTACCCATTCCAAGGCTTCTACAATATACTCTTCAGCGCCGGGTACAAAGCGGTTTTGGTCGGTATCTTCAATACGCAACAAAAAATCGCCGTTGTATTTTTTGGCAAAAAGGTAATTGTACAAAGCCGTCCTAACCCCGCCAATATGCAAAGGGCCTGTAGGACTGGGTGCAAAACGTACTCTAACTCGTCTGTCCATAATCTTTTAAAAAGAGGTGCAAAGATAACGCACCCGCCGCAGGTTTTGAAATTTTAACCGTTGCCCGAGTGTAAAATTCAGGCTTATTAAATAATAACGTCCGAATGGTTTTAAACCATTCGAGACGAGCTCTATTAATAGAGGCGGGCTTTAAACGGAATGCCGTCAGGGTACGACAGGTATGAAACCTGTCGCTATTGAGAGTGTGCAGCACAAGATGCATATTTTTTGTTTTTTGCCACGAAGTCACAAAGACACAAAGTTCCCTAACACATATCCGTTTTGCGTCTTTGCGACTTTGTAGCTTAGAAATAATTGTTTAACAGTAGCCCTGAATATAAAATTCAGGGCTTTTGCCCCAGCCCTCCGAATGGTTTAAAACCATTCGGGACGAGCTCTATTAATAGAGGCGGGCTTTATGCCCGTCGGGGAAACGAAATGCCGCCGGGGTACGACAGGTATGAAACCTGTCGCTATTGAGAGCGTGTAGCACAAGAAGGGTCTTTTTTGTTTTTTGCGACGAAGTCACAAAGACACAAAGTTCCCTAAATTCATATCCGTTTTGCGTCTTAGTGCTTTGGTGGCATAAGAAAGGAATAGCGACGGGCTTTATGCCCGTCGGAAAATCCATCGGGGTTCTTTCAATTCGTCGAAAAACTAGTTTTTCTTTTATTACTTCAAAATAAAAATAGGTATAAATGCGTACTTATTTTAATTCCCTATCCTTTATATTTGATTTACCTAACTAAACGTACTACCGTATGAATCCCTCTGTTATTGCCATTATTATTGTGGCCGCCATGTGGTTAGCCGCCATCTTCCTATCACTAAAAACCACTATTATTAAGGACATTAGTGATAGCCCTAACAAGCCCTACAGCTTTTCGCGCACGCAACTGCTGTGGTGGACACTTCTCATTGCCTCGTGTTTTATACTCGGGTTTGCCTACAACGAAAACCTGCCCGCCATTAATAACACAGCCCTTGCCTTGTTAGGTATAGGACTGGGCACTACTACCCTTGCCCGTGTGGTGGATAATAACCAGGTAAATCAATCAAGCACCAATAATATTGTACGCCACCAAAACCAAGCATCGCAAGGCTTTTTTACCGATTTGTTATCAGACGATACCGGCATTAGTGTTCACCGTTTTCAATCGTTTGTATTTAATGTGATTTTTGGGATAGCCTATATTACCGATTTTTTTAACCTAAATCATACCCTGCCCACCTACGACAATCAACAGTTATTATTATTGGGTATTAGCTCGGGCGCATACGTAGCTTTGAAGATGAACGAAAATGGAATAAGCGGAGGGACTCAGCAAGCTGCCAACCAACAAAGTCCCGCGGTTCCGTCTATTGTGCAACCAAGCTACACCGCACCTGCTAACACATTTCAAACTACTACGTCAGTTCCGCCCATACCTCCCGTACAACCCACCACACCTACAGACCCTACTACGCCACCAAGTAATTAGTTTTTTTGTTGTTTTATAGATAAGTGATTTTAAAAACCCTGCTATATGCAGGGTTTTTAGTTTATTTGTATTTGTTTACAAACTATGAATATAAAACGATTAAATATTACCGGCGGTGCACCTTGGGAAGATATTGTAGGATATTGTCGCGCTGTAAGGGTAGGAAATACTATTGAGGTGGCAGGCACCACTGCCGTTGATGAGAACGGGGTTACAGTGGGTGTTGGTGATATGTACGCGCAAACCCGTTTTATTCTGCAAAAAATTGAAAAGGCTTTGCAGCAAGCGGGTGCGGCCATGACTGATGTGGTGCGAACGCGCATGTTTGTAACTGATATAAGCCGTTGGGAAGATGCGGGAGAAGCACACGGTGAGTTTTTTAAAGACATAAAACCTGTTGCTACAATGGTTGAAGTGAATGCACTCATAAACCCCGAATTACTAATTGAAATTGAAGTATCTGCAATAATTATTGATAACTAAATGGAAAACTATGAAGGCTTTTTTGAAGCCAACCGTGAGTTGTGGAACAAACGCACCACAATACATAAAGACACTGACTTTTATGATGTAAAAGGCTTTTTAGAAGGCCGTAATGTTTTAACCCCTATCGAAATGGCTGAAATTGCCAATGAAGTGAGCGGCAAAAGCCTTCTACACTTGCAATGTCATTTCGGAATGGATACATTGTGCTTTGCCCGTTTGGGAGCAGAAGTTACCGGGGTTGATTTATCGGACAATGCTATTACAGAGGCTCGACAACTGGCCGAAAAAGCAAAGATTAAAGCTGATTTTGTTTGTTGCAATGTGTACGATACCCGCCAACACATTAGCAAAACATTTGATATTGTTTACACTTCGTACGGCACTATTGGCTGGCTGCCCGATTTAAATAAGTGGGCACAGGTAATTGCTGAAAGCCTAAACAAAGGCGGCGTATTTTACATGGCCGATTTTCATCCTGTGGTATGGATGCTTGATGACGATATGACGTTTTTAAAGTACCCGTATTATAACAAAGATGTAATTATTACTGAAAATCAAGGCACCTATGCTGATACATCAGCAGCTATCAGAGAAAAAGAGTACAGCTGGAACCATAGTATAAGCGAAATATTAAATGCTTTAATAACTAAGGGACTGGAAATTCAAGTTTTTAACGAGCATTATTATTCGCCTTACAACTGCTTCCAAAACACGGTAGAAATAGCTCCCGACCATTGGCAAATAAAAGGTCTTGAGGGAATTATCCCAATGGTGCACTCAATTAGGGCTGTTAAGAAACTGTAAACAATTTCGTTTTCATCGACATTTAAATCTAATTTTTTTTAGCCACCCCAAAGTTACATCTTATATTTGAAGCAAATACATCTAAGAAAATAGGTAATGAGTTTAAAGAAGACTGTACAATCAATTGAACCAAATATAGCTGATCTTGCCAATGGTTGGCTCAGAACATATAGAATAGATTACAAACTTGAACAAGAATCTTTAAATGCCGAAATTGACAAGGCTTTATCTGACTACTACTCAAAAAATGGCGGAACAGGAGCTAACAGACCAGATGTAAAACTCTTGTTAAAGGATAAAAAATTAAATTTCTTCCCTGTTCTAATTGAATACAAAGGGTACAAAGATAAATTGGTAAAGTTAGACACAGATGGTCAAGTCGAAAATAGAACATCAAAAAATGAGCCTAATTTTAAGAATATTAATTCTTATGCTGTAAACGGAGCGATTCATTATGCAAATGCTTTGTTACATCATACAAGCTATACTGAAATTATAGCTATAGGTATGACTGGACATAGAGACGAAACAGGGGAAATTCATCATAAAATTGGGGTCTATTATGTCTCAAAAAGTAATCTTGGTGGAGGTCAAAAAGTAGGGGAGTTTACTGATTTTTCATTCTTAGCACCTAAAAACTTTGACGCTTTTGTGGAGAAAGTAAAAACACTACAACTTACACAAGAAGAACTTGACAAACTAAAAGAGCAAAGGGAAAAAGAAATTGATTTAAGTCTAAAAAAGCTAAATTTTGACATTTATGAAAACGAAAAAGGCTTAGGAGAAAATGACCGTGTTTATCTTGTAGCTGCTTCAATTATAGCAACACTTGGAATACCAGGGAAAGTTGCACCTTTAGAAAAATCAGATTTAAAATCATCAACCGAAAAGGGCAATAAAGATGGTGATGTAATTGTAAGGAAAATTAAAGCATTTTTAAGCGAAAAAGATATTCCAGAGGAAAAGAAGAACTTAATCCTAAGAACACTAGAAAATACCCTTACCACAGAAAACATAAATAAAGTTGAAAATGGAGAAAGTCAACTTAAAAGAGTTTTTTCCAAAATCGTTGACGATTTAGGTATTTACTACAAAATTGGATTAACGACTGATTTCACAGGAAAGCTATTCAATGAAATGTATGGTTGGCTTGGATTTTCCCAAGACAAATTAAACGATGTTGTTTTAACGCCGTCATATGTAGCAAAACTATTGGTAAAACTTGCTAGAGTAAATAAAGATTCTTACGTATGGGATTTTGCAACAGGTTCAGCTGGTTTGTTAGTAGCTGCGATGAATGAAATGCTTAATGATGCAAAAAATACAATCAAATCACCACAAGAACTAACTCAAAAAGAACTCAAAATAAAGACCGAGCAATTACTCGGTTTAGAGTTACTTTCCAGCGTATATATGTTGGCTATCTTGAATATGATTTTAATGGGCGATGGAAGTTCTAACATTTTGAACATCGACTCAATAAAGGATTTTGATGGTAAATATGGCTTTGGGAAAACAGACAGCAAATTCCCTGCAGATGCGTTTATCCTAAATCCACCCTACTCAGCTTCAGGTAATGGGATGAACTTTGTTGAAAAAGCACTTGGAATGATGAACAAGGGATATGGTGCAATAATTATTCAAAACTCATCTGGCTCTGGTAGAGCAAAAGAATATTGTAAAAAGATTCTTGAAAAAAACACACTGTTGGCGAGTATAAAAATGCCCATAGATATTTTTATTGGCAAATCTAGTGTACAAACTAACATCTATGTTTTTAAAGTAAACGAAAAACACCATAAAGACGACATTGTAAAGTTTATTGACTTTTCTGAGGACGGATATACAAGAAGTAACCGTAAAAAGGCAAGTAGTAACCTAAAAGACACCAACCAAGCTAAAGAACGATATGAAGAAGTTGTAAACTTGGTGCGTTTTGGAAGAAGTAAGCTTAACATTTTTACAGAAAAACAATACTATGAAGGTACTATTGACCCAAATAATGGTACAGATTGGAATCAATCCTCACCTATAGATGTAAAACCTAATTTAGATGACCTCAGAAAAACAGTGAGTGACTATTTATCTTGGGAATTAAGTACCCTTTTAAAACAAAACATCAGAAATGAAGAACGGGGAAAGTAAATACCCCACTCAACAAAAAGCTACAACAGGTTGAGTGGGGTAATTTTAAGGTTGGTGATTTGTTTAAGATTGAAAATACTATTAGTTTTAATACAGATGAGTTAGTTAAAGGAAATATATATGACTATGTCACTCGAACATCTCAAAATCAAGGCATCCTGCAACAAACTGGTTTCGTAAATAGCGAAAGTATAAACCCTTCTGGTAATTGGAGTTTAGGATTACTACAGATGGATTTTTTCTATAGACATAAACCTTGGTATGCCGGTCAATTTGTTAGAAAAATAACTCCAAATTTTCGGCTGGATCAGAACATAATATCATTTGTTACTGCCGCACTAAATAAACTGAAACCGAATTTACTCACAGTTTTAGTAAGAAATGTAGACAAAGCATTCTTGAATTCTAAAATATCGCTACCTAAATTGGAAAACGGCGCCATAAATTTTGAATTTATGGCGCGTTTTATAGCCGAATTAGAAGCTTCTCGCATTAAAAATCTTAACACATTTCTCACAGAAAATGGATTAAAAGATTATAAATTAACAGAAAAAGAAAAACATGCATTAGATAATTTTAAAAACTTAGATTGGGGTATTTTTAATCTTGAAAATCTATTTGGCAAATCTACACGCGGCAAAAGACTTAAAAGTGCAGACAGAATTTCGGGTACTTTACCTTTTGTAACAGCAGGAGAGACAGACGAGGGAGTATCAGATTTTATTGATAATGATGTAACTGTATTTCCCGCAAACACAACAACAATTGACATGTTTGGTTCTGCAAAATATAGAAATTATATGTATGGCGGAGACGATCATATTGCGGTTGTACACACTGATAAATTACCAAAATATGCATCAATTTTTGTGACTTCTGCAATTCATAAATCATCCTATAACGGACAATTCAATTATGGTAGAAACTTTTATGCAAAAGATGCTGATGCATTAAATATTTCGTTACCAATAAAAGATAATAAACCAGATTATGAAACGATGGGAGTTATAATATCCGCTATTCATAAATTGGTAATCAAAGACGTTGTTTTATATATTAAAAGAAAGATGAAAGAACATAATATTTATGACACAACTTCTACTGAAAAATAACATCACTCCCAATTGTTGGCTTTCGAAATAGAAATTATAAATGAGGAAATCATCAAAGAAATAATATTTTGTCCCGAAAAATCATCTTAGAAACACCTCGGCTATGCCTGTACGAAATGGCAGAAACTGATGCCTCCGATTTTTATGAATTGAACGCTGACCCTGAAGTGATGCGCTATACCGGCGACAAGGCTTTTGAAACTGTTGAGGAAGCACGGGAGTTGGTGCGCAACTACAAGCAATACGAATTGCGCGGATATGGTAGGTGGACGATGATACACAAGCAAACGGGAGAGTTTATAGGCTGGTGCGGACTTCGCTACTTGGAGGATTGGCAAGAAACGGATATAGGTTACCGCTTGTTGCGCAAATTTTGGAATCAAGGCTATGCTACTGAAGCCGCACAAGCCTGCATCGATTTTGGCTTTAACCAACTAAATCTCAGTCGCATCATAGGACGAGCGCATAAAGACAATGCTGCCTCTATCCGAGTATTTGAAAAACTGGGGCTTAGTTTTGAGAAATTTTACGAGGAAAATGGCGAAATAAGTGTTTTATTTGCCGTCCATATCCATCAGCCCCGGCAATAAAGTGCGCCTTGATTTCAGTATATCTTCCGGCAGACCGGTTTCCGATAAATTTATCGAGCTGGGCATTACGTCGTTTGCAAAAGCCGCACAATATGTACAGCAATTGCCTTACAAACGCAATAGTAATAAATCAGATATATTAGGCCCGCTCAAGGAGCAACAAGGCACCTGTAGCACCAAACATGCCTTGTTGGCGCAATTGGCGTTTGAAAATAAACACGCTGATATTGTATTAAAACTGGGCATTTTTAGAATGGGCGCAAAATACTCTCCTGCCGTGGGAAAAGTACTTAGTAAATACGGGTTAGAGTTTATTCCTGAAGCCCATAATTACCTCTGCTACAAAGGGCAGGTATTTGATTTTACAACTCCTGATGCTTCGCCCGATAAGTTTTTTGACGACCTGATTGTGGAAATTACTATCGACCCAAACGAAATCACCGATTTCAAAGTTTCTTACCACAAAGAGTTGTTGCAAAAATGGATTTTATACACTCCCCTGTCGTTCACCTTGGATGAGTTGTGGAAAATACGCGAAGAATGTATCGCCGCACTATCAACCAACTGATTACAGCATAATTTCATCGGAAAAAAACATTGCTAATTACACAAGGTTGTTATTTTTGCTATCAGTAGTTCAAAAAATATGAAAACTAATCACGAAATAGATTACAAAATTTACGGCGAAGAAATGCAGTTTGTTGAGGTGGAACTTGACCCCCAAGAAACGGTTGTAGCCGAAGCCGGCAGCTTTATGATGATGAAGGACGGCATAAAGATGGAAACCATTTTTGGCGATGGCACCCAACAACAGCAAGGCTTTATGGGCAAATTGTTTAGTGCGGGAAAACGCCTTATAACGGGCGAAAGCCTTTTTATGACGGCCTACACCAACTTGGGAAACACAAAAAACCACGTGTCGTTTGCTGCTCCCTATGCAGGTAAAATCATCCCCCTTGATTTGTATGAGTTAGGTGGTAAAGTTATTTGCCAAAAAGATGCGTTTTTATGCGCTGCCAAAGGCGTTTCAGTGGGTATTGAGTTTCAGCGCAAGTTGGGTACCGGCTTGTTTGGCGGCGAAGGCTTTATTATGCAAAAGCTCGAAGGCGACGGCGTGGCCTTTGTTCACGCGGGCGGTATGGTGATTGAAAAAGAACTAATGCCCGGCGAAGCCCTTAAAATAGATACCGGTTGTATTGTAGCCTTTACTTCAGGCGTTGATTACGACATCCAGTTTGTGGGTGGTATAAAAAACACCATATTTGGCGGCGAGGGCTTGTTTTTTGCAGTGTTGCGCGGTCCCGGCAAGGTATGGATACAATCGTTACCCATCAGCCGTTTGGCAAGCCGCATTTTGCAATACGGCGGTGCCAGACGCAAAGAAGAAGGTAGCCTTTTGGGCGGTCTTGGCAACTTGCTCGACGGTGATTAATAGTTAAAATGCTTAATTTATACAAAGGCGGTTTATAACAAACCGCCTTTTTCGTTTTCAATGGTCGTGCCGATAACTAACTTGCAAAACGATATACCTAAAACTATGAAGAAATTTTTTTTGAATCTTATACTTAAACTGGGCTTGCAACCCGGACAAAAAACAGTTGCTCGCCAGCTACGCCAACCCAGCGGTAAATTAGGAGTTGCAGTGGGCAATAAAATGAACCATGGCAATGCATCGCTGTATGATTGGGTGCTTGAGCAAATGAACATTGCTGATAACAGCCGCTTACTGGAAATTGGCTACGGAAACGGCAATCTGTTTACCAAAGTATTTGCCCAGGCAAACAACCTGCACATTACCGGGTTGGATTTTTCAGAAGAGATGTACAAACAAGCGGTTAAAAACTGCCAATTGCAGGTACAGCAAAAACAATTGGATTTGCACTTTGGCAGTAGTAATGCCATGCCCTTTGCCGATAATAGTTTTGATGCTGTGTATTGCTGCAACGTGGTGTATTTTTGGGAAAACCCACAAGCTCATCTTGCTGAAGTGTATAGAGTACTAAAACCAGGCGGAAAGTTTTTTGCAGGAATACGTACCAAACAAACCATGCTGCTGATGCCTTTTACCCAATACGGATTTGCCTTGCGCGAAAACCACGAGTGGGAAGAAGTGATAAAACAAAGCCCTTTAACGTTTGTTTCACTACCTGTGGGGCTTGAACCCGAAATGAGTTTTAATGCAAAGCAATTTACTCCTGAATGTGCCTGTATTATTGCCCAAAAACAGGGGTAATGTGTTATATTGCATAGCCACTAATTCCACCTCTAATCAAAAAAATTATATGAAATTAAAAGTAATAACCCTGTCGTTAGCTATTGTAGCATTGGCGGCTTGCAAACAAAAAAACGAAAAAAACCACGAAGGACATCACGGCGATAGCCCTGCTGCGCAAACTCCTGCTGCTGAAAATACAGCTACTACCAGTGAGAAAAAAGGAGTGTTTTTTGTAAACATTAAAGAAGGTGATATGGTAAAATCGCCTGTGATTGTGCAAATGGGCATCAATGGTATGGAAGTAGAACCTGCGGGCGTGAAAAATGAAGGCAAAGGCCATCATCACATTATTATTGACGGTGCTGAAATTGAAACCGGACGTCCTGTGGCTAAAAATGCTACCCACATTCACTACGGTCAAGGACAAACTTCGGATACGTTAGAACTAACTCCCGGCCCTCACAAATTAACTTTGCAATTTGCGGATGGCTTGCACCAATCTTACGGCCCTGAGTGGAGCAACACTATCACAATAGTGGTAGAGAAATAAGATCTGTTTTACAACTTTTATACAGCCCCGTTATCTTTATTGGTAACGGGGCTTTTTTACGTGTTTTTACGTAGAAATTATCAGTAGTTGTTATTAATATTTATCAAATAATTAATATAACTTTGATATAACCAACCTATTAATCCTATGAAAAAGATTGCATTATTTCTTTTTTTAGTAACAACCATAACTCTTTTAAACAAACTTGTAAGTGCTCAGGTACCAAACATAGACCCCAGACAATATATAAGTATTCTCTACTACAAAACTCCAAGTTCTATTCCAGATACGGTATGGCGGTGGAATAAATTACAATATAAACCTGACTCATTTGTTTGGGCTAAAACCGGAACTCAATACATCAATTCATTAGACAAAAACGGTGCTATAAAAATTGTTTTTGATACAGATGGATTAGCAAAGAACTTAGATATCATAGGATCTTTATCGTTAGCCGCATTTATAGATGGCAAGGGAGGGAATAGAGCTATTGAGGTAAACCCATACTCAGTAGTTGGAGAAAAAAGAACTGAAATAGGAACAAACATTTATACGCCCCTTGAAATTTCCAAAAATCTATCCAATATAATGCACCAAGTCTTCAAGTTCAATGCAACGGTCAAGATTGATCGTGAGAAATATCAATTATATCTCCCTTCATCCAATGAAATACAAGAACGGCTAAAACTACTTACAGTTAGTAATGAAAACCTTAATGTAATTTTAAAATTTGAAAACAAAGACACCCAAAATATAGAATTTAAAAACGCAGTTGACTCCTTAACTTTCAGAGATTATAAAGTTATAAATATTGATCAATATTACTCTATCACATACGATACTTCATGCCAAGACACGAAGAATTCGTTAAAAAAATTTTTAACTTATCGCGATTTAATAAATGGCTATATCAATAGCAATAAGTGTACCAACACTATTTTCTTCGATGCTATCAGAGAGTTATACTTCGAAACTGAAAATAAAATCTTAGAGTTAAAATCCCAATATAAATATTTACAAGGAAATAACGGAAAGCTATTGTATTTCAATACGATAAATCATGTATATTCTAATACTACACTGTTAATTCAACGACTAAATGAATTATTAAATGGGGGATCAGATGTGATAGAAAGTGTTTCGACGCTCTTAAACAAAGACTCTTCTTACTTCAGATTAGTAGTTAATAATCTTGAACAAAATAATAAAATTTTAGCTGATTTTCTTAAGGTGAATAAGTCGATTCAATCTGATGATTTTGATTCTGACATAGAACATAAAATTTCTTATTCAAAGATATTAGAACAATTTAGTGAATTTTCTGATATAAGTGGCTCATCATTAGAAAGTATTTTTGAAAAATTCTTGATTACATCAGAGGACATTTCCTTCGAAGATTATTACTACTACTCTAATTACTATGATTTTCCAAAATCCCAATATGGCTCAAAAGAAAAATCAGTTATTACGGACATTATTGATAAGATATCAATGATTAATAATGTCTACTTAGGCTTATTCAAAAATCAAAATAAAAATCTCCTTCTGACAAATAAAATAGCCACAGAAATTGGGGAGTTAATCTTTAAGAAGCTTATTTATGCAACAATTGATATTAAAAAAGAGGCTGCAAAAGATGGAGATATTCTAAACGTATATTTGAAATGGAATGGATTTTCTAAAAATGGTAGCCTCCCTCCATTACCAATAGTTTGCCAATTTGTTTTGAAGAAAACAGGTTGGATGAAAGAAATAACTGAGTCTTTTTTATTGATTGAACGAATTAATGAGCAATCACCAAACGTAAAGTCAAACACATCTCCTTCAAACTTTAAAGGCACTTATGGTGTAAGCCTTATGTGGACATACAATAGTACTGATCATATTTTTGGAAAAGATACAGTAGGAACTGTTAAGGACTTAGGGGGCAATAGTTACAGTTATAGTAAAATTAAAACCAATAAGGTGATGAATTTTTTAGAGCCTTCAATAGGTATAAATGTATCCTATTTGGATTTTAGTACCTCAGATGATTTTGAGATTGGCTTGGGACCAATATTTGGATTATTCGCTAATCAAATTTTTGTTGGTAGTGGTATTAATCTAAATCAAATACGATCTGGGGGTAATCCAATCTATTTTAGTCTTGGATTTAGTTTCATAAATGTAGCACAAAAAATAGCTGACCTTACCAAACAGAGTGGTACCCAATAAAACAAAAAAATCCCCGCCTAAAATAGGCGGGGATTTTTTGTTTATAGTGATATGCTGAAACAAGTTCAGCATCGGGATTAATACATACCGTCCATACCGCCGGGCATACCGCCACCGTGAGCAGCAGGTTTTTCTTCTTTTTCCTCAGCAAGTATGCACTCAGTAGTCAAAATCATGCTGGCTACAGAAGCTGCATTTTGCAACGCTACGCGGCTCACTTTAGTTGGGTCGATAACACCTGCAGCAATCAAGTTTTCATACTTTTCAGTGCGGGCGTTAAAGCCAAAGTCAGCAGTACCTTCTTTTACTTTATTTACTACTACTGAACCTTCGCCACCTGCGTTAGCAACAATCTGACGTAGAGGCTCTTCGATAGCGCGACGGATAATGTGGATACCGGTATTTTCGTCATCGTTGGCTCCTGTTAGGTTTGCCAATGACTCAATAGCGCGGATGTAAGCTACACCACCACCTGCAACGATACCTTCTTCTACCGCAGCGCGAGTAGCGTGCAAAGCATCATCCACACGGTCTTTTTTCTCTTTCATTTCTACCTCAGTAGCAGCACCGATGTAAAGAACAGCAACACCACCGGCCAATTTAGCCAAACGCTCTTGCAATTTTTCTTTATCGTAATCGCTGGTAGTAGCTTCTATTTGAGCTTTAATTTGGTTGATACGGGCAGAGATGTTTTCTTTTTCGCCGGCACCGTTGATAATAGTAGTATTATCTTTATCAATGCTGATTTTCTCAGCTTTACCCAATTGCTCCAAGGTAGCGTTTTCAAGTTTCCAGCCTTGTTCTTCGCTGATAACATGACCACCGGTTAGGATAGCAATGTCTTCTAACATAGCCTTGCGGCGATCACCAAAGCCGGGGGCTTTTACGGCAGCAATTTTCAATGAACCGCGTAGTTTGTTTACCACCAAAGTAGCCAATGCTTCGCCGTCCAAATCTTCAGCAATAATTACCAAAGGCTTGCCGGTTTGTACCACCTGCTCCAAAATGGGTAGTATTTCTTTCATGCTGCTTATTTTCTTATCGTAAATAAGGATGAAAGGTGATTCCAATTCGGCAATCATTTTCTCAGTGTTGGTAACAAAGTAAGCTGATAGGTAACCGCGGTCAAACTGCATACCTTCTACAGTTTTCACCTCAGTTTCAGTACCTTTAGCTTCTTCAACGGTAATTACACCTTCTTTACCAACTTTAGCCATTGCATCGGCAATAAGTTTACCGATTACTTCGTCGTTATTGGCAGAAATAGTGGCTACTTGTTCAATTTTGCTGTTATCAGCACCCACCTCTTGTGATTGGCTTTTCAGGTTAGTGATAATGGCATCAACTGCTTTATCAATACCGCGTTTCAAATCCATTGGGTTAGCACCTGCGGCTACGTTTTTCAAACCGGCAGTTACAATGGCTTGTGCCAATACGGTTGCAGTAGTAGTACCATCACCTGCTATATCAGCAGTTTTGCTGGCTACTTCTTTTACCATTTGGGCACCCATGTTTTCAATAGGGTCTTGCAATTCAATTTCTTTAGCAACAGTAACACCGTCTTTGGTTACTGCGGGCGACCCGAATTTTTTGTCAATAACCACGTTGCGGCCTTTTGGACCAAGAGTCACTTTCACTGCATTTGCTAATGCATCAACGCCACGCTTCAAACCATCGCGTGCATCTACACTATATTGAATTTTCTTTGCCATATTTTTAACTTTTTATCTTCTTTTGTTTGGTTAATGATTGATTAAAGAATAGCGAAAATGTCGCTTTCGCGCATAATAAGGTAATCTTTACCCTCTACACTTATTTCAGTACCGGCGTATTTACCGTACAATACAACATCACCGGCTTTAACGGCGGGTTTGTTTCCTTTCTCATCCACTTCACTAACCGATACCACGGTGCCTCTTTGGGGCTTTTCTTTGGCTGAATCGGGGATGATGATGCCTGATGCGGTTTTGGTTTCTGCGGGTGCAGGCTCAACAACAACTCTATTTTGAGTTCCTGCTACTGGTTTTAGTGTCATAGATATAATTACTTTTATTTTTAAAGTTTAAGTTGTATTGCCTCACTTGCTACTTTTATGCCAATCCATTTTTTGTGACAGCTTTGCAAAAAAACTGACAGAATGACAAGCTTATATTATAAAAAATTACAATTGCTGACATATAAACTCCTTTCTACTTTAAAACAGAAAATATCAATACTATATGAGTTATTCTGTTGCTCTTAGGTTTATCCTTTATTTCCATTGTAAAGGCTCTTTTAAAATCATCTGTTTTCAAGCGCACATTTTAAATCAAACCGTATAAACCCGGACTTGTGCCGGGTTTTTTATTTCTACGAAAATGTATTAGTAGATATTTTAATAACCCACCCAACTCTTTTGCAAAACAGCACGTGTATAGTATCAAAGGCGCCTATCATTATAAAACCAGTTATTATGAAAATTACAAAAAAAATACCCGTGCTGCTTTTAGGCATACTGTTAATGTTTTTTATCAGCAATTGTAAAAAGCAAGAATCACCCGCTCCAAGAGACATTAATGGAACCTCAAACCCAACAGTTCCTCCCAACCCATACAACCCTCCTACTGTAACCTTTACTGCTCCTGTTATGGGCTTTGTGGTTGATGAAGCCAACAACCCTGTACAAAATGCAGTAGTGAGCACCGGTGGCCAAACCTTTACTACCGATGTTAATGGTGCATTTGAATTTAAATCAGTTCCGTTTACGGGTGATTTTTGTTACCTAAAAGCCACCAAAAACGGCTATTTCTTCGGTTCTACTACCGTTCAAGGAAAGTCAGGCAGCAGCTTTGCAACCCAATTAGTAATGGTATCACAAACCAACCGACAAACTTTTGCTGCAACAGATGCAAAAACAATAACCATTGCCAACGGTGCATCGGTTGATTTTCCTGCAAACGCTATTAAAACTCTTGACGGTAAGCCCTACACAGGCGCTGTTGAGGTAGCTACTACATACCTTAACCCCAACGATGCCAATTTTAGTCAAGTAACCCCCGGTGGTGATTTGCGTGCTTATAACCTGCAAGGCCAAGACGTGATGTTATACTCATACGGTATGGTAGGCGTTGAATTACGCGACAACACAGGAAAACCGCTGCAACTTGCCGACGGTAAAAAAGCAACCGTAACTATGCCTGTGCCTGCGGGAATGCAAAATGCTCCTGCCACAATCCCTCTTTGGTATTTTGACGAAAACAAAGGAGTATGGATTGAAGAAGGCAGTGCCAAATTGCAAAACGGCAGCTATGTGGGCACAGTAACACACTTTACGTATTGGAACTGTGACATACCCGGAACCCGAGCAAAATTGAAAGGCAAACTAAAAGATTGTGAAGGGGACGTGGTAAACGACATGATGGTGAGAACCGGACAAACCAATGCTTGGGTTGACAAAGATGGCAATTGGGAACGTTGGGTGCCCTCAGGAGTTGAGTTTGAATTGGATGCAGATGATTTTTTAACGGGTAACATTGTTGATTTAAATATCCCCGTGCCGGTACTTACTAATGAGCAAGTACACGATATGGGAGTTATTACCGTTCCTTGCCGCCAGAAAGTGAAAGGTACTGTTACCGATTGCGACAACAACCCGTTTAATGGGTATGTAATTATAAAAACTGCTTCTAAAACCTTCAAAAGCCCAGTAGTTAACGGCAAACTAAAAGCTACAGTTTACAGCAACGGCGAAACGGCTGATGTGTTCTTTTACAATGCTACCGCTGGCCAATTAACTAAAATTACCATTACACTTCCTGCCACCGGAAAATCGGTAGATTTGGGAAACCTTGTAGCCTGCCCGCCAAAAACCGTTACCCCAAAATTCAGCTTTGATTACGATGACGGTACAGGAGTTCAATCAGTAAATTTTAGCAACATTACGGCCGGAAACGGTACTTATTATACCACATCTGACTACATGAACATTCTTATCGAAGGCTCACAAAATACTGCACAGTTTATGTTTATGGACCCAAAACTAGGTCCGCAAAACCCAAGTAGCGATAGTATTTTCATACAAACAGGGGGTAAATATTTTCAAGGAATTTCTACTAACTGTACCATTACAAAATACGAAACCCCCGGCGGTGAAGTAAGCGGCACATTTAGCGGCACAATGACAATTTATCCCGGCAATACCCCTGTAACTGTTACCAACGGTAAGTTTACCGTATTGCGTATGCCCGACGAACAATAATACTGATTCACTTATAGGTTTAAACTCTCCCCTTGCCCTGCGCATTATTTATGCGCGGGGCTTTTTATATATTTACGGCAGAAATAATAACTACTCAATTAATGGAACCTGAAAATATCTTAAATGACCGTTTTTTCCAACTGCCTAAGTCAGTTCCAACGGATTCTACTTTCAGAGATTTTATTAAAGAACAATTATGCTCCCAGTATCTTGGACACCTATGTAATATTGATGTAGAACAGTTTATAGTTAATATTGACGGGGAAGAAACCTTTAAAGAAACTGAAGCCCTAATTTCTATCCAAAAAACTTTCATTGATGGACTAATAAAATCACTTGAATTATATCATGATGGACAGCCTGCAAAAGCATATAGTGAGTTTGAGAAAACAATGGATACTCTTATTAAAAATGACAGTGACGCATTAAGTATGAATGTTTTTACCGAAGGAAACTCTTTCTACAGAATTCGACTTAAAAAAGACAACTTCCCTTTTTCTAAGCAAGAAATGTTTCACATTCCATTTGAATTAAGGGGTATAGTACCTACACAGCGTTATAGTATTCCGGGTTTTCCTTCATTATATCTGTCGAAAACGCTCTATGTTGCTTGGGAAGAAATGAGACGCCCAAGTATAAATGAGTTTCAAGCTATCAGACTTATTAATGAAAGACAAGTAGCCTATCTTGATCTAACCCCTCCAAATTTGGTAATGGATATTTTGGATTCAAAAGCCTACAGGTATTTGATGATATGGCCACTAGTATTATGTTGCTCAATAAAAGTTAAAAATGTTAATGACATTTTTAAACCTGAATACATCATTCCACAGTTATTATTACAATGGATAAGAAACAAAGACGAGGTTCATGGGATTAAGTTTAGTTCAACTCATATTAATCATCAATCCACAGGAGACTTATATAATATTGTTTTTCCTGTTAGAGAAAATAAAGATCATGGCTACTGTAGCACTTTAACTTCATACTTTAAACTAACAACCCCAATCTCATGGCAGTTATTAGAATATGCAACCGGAGGACAAAACTTCATTTATAACAAAGATGAATTAAAATTGATTGATGATAAAATCCCGAAGGGACTTGAAGTAATTGAGGGCAGACGATACACTTATAGTTATTCAGTACTTGGTATGTTAGAGCGATATCTTGATGGGCTTGGTTACGATTGGATATCTTAATGCTAAAAACATCTCTCTATCGCTATATTTGCCTTTCATACATTTTACTGCAATGAAATACCCGCAAATAGATAATAAACTGTTTATAGAAAACCGTGCCCGTTTCATAAAGCAAATGAAACCCAACAGTATTGCTATTTTTAACAGCAACTACGAGTATGTGTGGAATGGTGATGCCAGCCATGATTTTAAGCAAAACAGCGATTTAATCTGGCTGAGCGGTATCGACCAAGAGGATAGTATTTTGATTATTTATCCCGATTGCCCGATTGCTGATTTTAGGGAGGCATTGTTTTTAAAGCAAACCAACGAGCACATAGCCGTTTGGGAAGGTCATAAATACACCAAAGAAGAAGCAACATCGGCTTCGGGTATTAAATCTATTTTTTGGAACAGTGAGTTTGAGGCAAAAATCCGCCAGATTGTAAACCTTGCCGATAACATCTACCTGCCGCTGAACGAGAACAACCGCTTTAGCTTTAAATCTCCCTACAAAGATTTGGATTTTGCCCACGAAATGAAGGCAAAATTCCCGTTGCATAATTACGAACGTACTGCCCCCATTTTGCACCGTTTACGCTCCATCAAATCTGACATTGAGGTGAATTTGATGCGTTATGCCATCGGAGTTTCTAAAAAAGGCTTTGAGCGTTTGCTGGGCTTTGTGAAACCCGGTGTGTGGGAGTATGAAGTAGAAGCTGAACTGATACACGAATACATCCGTAACCGTGCCATAGGACATTCGTTTCATCCTATTGTGGCTTCGGGTGCCAGTGCTTGTGTGCTGCATTACATAGAAAACAACAAAGAGTGCAAAGACGGGGATTTGCTGTTGGTGGATTGCGGGGTTGATTATGCCAATTATGTGAGCGACATGACGCGCACCTTCCCTGTTAACGGACGTTTTACTGCCCGCCAAAAACAAGTATATAATGCCGTATTGCGTGTGATGAAAGAAGCTCGCAAGCTATTAGTGCCCGGTGCCAGTTGGCCTGCTTACCAAAAACAGGTTGAAAGCATTATGGAGAAAGAATTGGTGGATTTGGGCTTGCTTACCATGGACGATATCAGAAACCAAGACCCTAAGTGGCCTGCGGTTAAGAAATACTTCCCCCACGGTACGTCGCACTTTATGGGTGTTGAGGTGCACGATGTGGGTCGTTATTACGAACCCTTGCAAGCAGGTATGCTGCTAAGCTGCGAACCCGGTATATACATTCCTGAAGAAGGAATTGGTATCCGTATAGAGAATGATATATTGATTACGGCCAACGGTCCGCTGGATTTAATGGACGAAATCGGGATGCCGATAGAGGTAGAAGAAATAGAAACCCTTATGAATCAGGGGAAATAAAAATTTTTTCAAAAAAAGTTGCAAAATATATTTGATACCCCCATATTTGCACTCCCCAAAAACAACGAAGGGTTGCTGAAAGGGACGCAAGCAAAGGTAACATAGCCCAGTTGGTTTAGGGCATCCCGACTAACAGTCGGGAGGGTAATAAGCCAAAATATTTGCAATAAAGGGGACATAGCTCAGTTGGTTCAGAGCATCTGCCTTACAAGCAGAGGGTCACAGGTTCGAATCCTGTTGTCCCCACAAAAAATAAAAACCTCATCCTAATCGGTGAGGTTTTTTTGTTTCTGGGGTGTTTCATGCCTGTATCTTATATCCTTCATCCAAAAACAAATAACTAGGTGGGCAGATTTAGTTACGTTTGCTACAGCTAAAAAACGTTTGTATCTTACCCTTTGGTTGGGTGCGGGTAAACAGATGGTTTTTATATAGCCTGATGTGCCTGCCGGTAAACCGCCGTTGCAAGTGTATCAGAAAAAGTAACAACATTAAAAACTATGCAAGACATATTATTTGGCTTTATATCAAAATACATTTCGCTGACAGATGATGAGAAGAACGCAATACTCTCGTCAGATATATTCCGCACGGTAAAAAAAGGGACTATTTTACTTGAAGAAGGGGAATTATCCAACCAGAGTTACTTTGTTTTAAAAGGCTGTATAAGAACTTATTATATAATAGACGGAGAAGAAAAAACAACCGCATTCTACACTGAAATGGAAGCTTTGACACCGCATTGTGTGATAAGCAAAACCCCGTCTCAATATTATGTAAGCTGTTTAGAGGATACTATACTCACCGTTTCAAATACGGATATGGAAGCAGAAATAAATAGTAAGTTCCCAAGGTTTGAAACTATATGCAGAAAACTATCCGAAGAGCTTTTAGCAAACCAACGAATAGACTTTGACGAGTTTAAGACTTCTCCGCCTGAGCAACGTTACCTGAATTTATTGCAAAAAAGACCCGACCTTGTTAAGCGCGTTCCGCAACACCAGTTAGCGAGTTTTTTAGGCATCAAACCTCAATCATTAAGCAGGTTAAGGGCGAGAATTCTTGAAAAAAAGAGCTAAGTGTATTTCTTAACTTAAGTGAACGAGCCTCAGAAACTTGCTAATCTACTTTTGCAGCATCGTTTAACATAAAAGAAATGCAAAAGAAATTTTTATTGTTCGCTTTAACTTTCCTAATTACAAGCTCGTTACAAATTAAGGCTCAATATAACCAACAAGACAGTACCTACAAACGCTGGTTTGTTGGCAGTACTCTATTACTTTTAGGTAATTTTGATAACACCAACAACCCCGGGTATTTTCAAATAAATGCCGGCTATAGGATTACACCCAAAGATGTTATTCAAATTAGATTTAAAAGGTCTCAGTATGCTTGGCCATTAGGTATCCCTTTCGGGCCTGATTTTGATGCGCCCGGGTTAAACTATCCGGGAAGTGCACGCATACTTGCTCCTCAAATAGGGTACCAACGGTTTTGGTGGAAAGGACTTTATACATCGGTTTATGTATTGAACGCTTTTGAAAAATACATGGATGAGAACAAAAAGAAGATTGGAAATGGATTTACGCTATATACAGACTTTTATTTAGGTTACCAGTTTACGTTTTTTAAAAACCGCTTCTTTTTTGAACCGGCTATTGGGGTAAGTTATTGGCCGATAAGGACAGGCGTTCCGGCATCTTTTAAAGCTGTAGAAAAAAGGTGGCCTAATTACTTTATTCAACCGGGGCTTGATTTTGGGTTTAAGTTTTAATGATTCTACTAACTATTTAAACATCTCAGCAACACCAATTAGCAGATTGCTTTAGGTATAAAAACCACCATTACTGAGTAGATTAAGATTTTTGAAAAAAACCCGTAAAGGGTTCATTTCTTAACTTAAGTGAACGAGTCGTAGTATCACGCCAATCTAATTTTGCAGCATCGTTTAACATCAAAAGAAATGCAGAAGAAAATTTTATTCATTGTTCTTGTCGTAATGATGACAAGCACACTCCCCCTTAAGGCACAATATTCCGAAACAGACAGCACTTACAAACGGTGGTTTGTTGGCAGCACTTTATTTTTAGTGGGTAATTTTGATCAAGTAAACCCTCCGGGCTTTGCGCAGCTTAATTTAGGTTATCGGATTACAGGAAAAGATGTTCTTTCTGTTGAATTAATTACTTGGAAACATGCCTGGCCACTGGGTATTAACCCTTTTTATAATGATAAATACGGGGCACCCGAAGAGAAATATCCCGGTTATATTAGGGAATATGGAATTGGTTTAGCTTATCAACGGTATTTTTGGAAAGGTTTGTACGCAGCAGTGCATGCAACGCCTATGTGGCAAACATTTAGAAATGATAACGGTGATAAGGTGGGTAAGGGTTTCATTATATTCAACACTTATCGGATTGGTTATCACTTTAAACTCTTTAATGACAGGTGTTTTATAGAACCGTCCCTTGGTATTGCAGGTCGTCCTTTCTTTACTGAAATGCCTACCGGATTTAAAGAAAAAGATGATAAATGGCCAAAATGGACACCTGAACCCGGTTTACATTTCGGATTTAATTTTTAGTTAAAATTATGAATACACAAAATTCACTGGAAGACATCAAAGTTAGCGTGAAGCTGAAACTTGCTGCGCTGTGGACGAGTTTTATGTTTCTCTACATTTATGTAGATCATTTTGCCTTATATATGCCGAATAAGGTAGCAGATATTTTGAAAGGGAGAGTGTTTGTATTTGATATTACTCCGGGATTTATCATCACTGCCCTTGTATCAGTATCAATTCCGGCACTGATGATTTTTCTTTCTGTTGCACTGCCTGCTAAAGTAAATCGTTGGGTAAATATCGTTATTGCTGCTATTTACATTCCTTACAGCTTGTTTAATTTGGCGGGAGAGGCTTGGATGCACATGGTGTTTGCCGCTGCTGTAGAAGTGGTGATTCTTTGCCTGATTATCCGTTATGCGTGGAAATGGCCTCGTATTGGTGCATAATTATGAATACCTGCCGTGTAGCGTATTTAAACAAAAAAATCTCACCCTAAACAATGCGGTGTGTTTGTTTTAGCAATAGCTTAGTTGGTATAGTAACCGGCTGGAGTGTTAATGACTTCCATAAAACCAAAAGAGGCCGCCTATATATTAGACGGCCTCTTTTTTTGCGAAATTGTTTTTCTATTTAATAACTATTTTTCGGGTTTCGTTTATCCCGTTATTGCTAATATTCAATAAATAATAACCGGGGGTTAGGTTTCCGGCATTAATGTACTGAATACCGTTGGTATCTTCTGTAGTGGTTTTACTGTAAACCGTTCTTCCCAACAAATCAATTAAAACTATTTGGGTATTGGCTTTTAAGTTGCCGTTGATAAGAACTGTGTTTCCATCCTGACTTATGTTTAATTTTTTATCATCACCGGCTAAGTCCTCGATACCTGTAGCAGATTTTTTTTCCAGCACAAGATTATACTTTAGTGTCCCGTTTTTGCTGTTTACAAGCAAACTGCCGGTATTTGCAATAGGATGTTGCTTGGCGGGCGAAGTGCTTACATCTTCAAGATATACAGTAACGCCTGATTCAAGGTTTTCAACCCTCCAATCAATCACATAATCACCCGATGTTGTGGATTTGAATAATAAAGGTAGTTTAGTTACCCCTGTAGGTATTTGATTGTAAACCTGTTTGTTTAGTTTATAGGTGTTGTCGGTAAAATAAATGTTGGGCATAGCAGGGTCGTTAAATTTCTTTACCCCGTCAAACCTTTCAAAACCATTTCCGGCAGCAGGGTCGGTATAAAATTTAACATAATCCGTTAGTTGTGAGTCGTTCTTATGAATTCCCAACTGAATGTAATTATCCACCGGGAAATTTTTATCCATGTAGTTGGCAACGCTGTCTGTGGTTCGCTTGCTGTTAGGCAATGTCACATCCACATTATTTGAGGTTAGCAATACTAACAAGGGAGTAAATGGTGGCAATACACCTTGGGTAATATTATCATACACCCTGTAATAGCCGCCGCTACCTCCATTTTGGTCGTAAACATATACCTGATTACCTTGTATGTTGCTTAAAGTACCATCCCATAAAAATCCACTGGGCCACGGGTTAATAATATAATGCCACCCCGAAGAATCGAGTTGTGAACCTGTATAGGTGCAGCTTGATTTTGTGTAATCGTTTGTGCCGTAATACCCGCCGGTAACGTCAATATTGTAAGGATAGCCCCCAAACCAGCTGTTAGACCCAAGATATATGCTGAAACAACTATCATCAAGGCTAGACCCATCAGAAGCAATTACCCATTTGGGTGAGGTACGGCTTTCGTCGTATGTGTACACATTGGCATTTACCCAATCGGGGGTGCCAAAGTTAAGTATCATATCATCACTCAATTCATCAAGCGAAGCTCCGGTAACAGGTGAGCAAAAAGGCCTCCAGCCGTTACCACCGGTAAGCACTTGGTATTCCATTGTAAAGTTTCCGTCAATCTCACCCGTACCCGTTCCGGCTATTTGCCCATACGCGGTGGCTCCGGTGGCTTTAAGAAATAAATTTCCATTGGTTGAGAGTATGCCTTGTGTATGAGTTAGTACTCCCTTTACTATCAAAGAATCTTCTACGGTTACCCCGCTGCTGTTGTCTATCTCAATATTTTCAATCGTGCCGCCGCCATATATTTTTTGCTCTACGGTCCCGTTTAGCTTTATTTTACCGGGACCATTAATGGTGCCTGCATTGTTGAAAGTTCCTTTTACATTAAATCCGTTGGCAGGCACAGTGATGGTGGTGCCTGATAAAACTGTTAAGTTTTTTATCGCCGCATTTGATGGCAATGTTGGGGTTCCGGCAATTACAAAGGCATTGTAAGACCCTGTTGTGGCATCGGGCTGGTTATACAGCCAGCCTGAGCTAAGATGTATATAGCCGAGTTGGTATAAAAATGTTGCTCCGCCATCAGTTACTGGGGTTCCGCCTAAGTCGTCATAATCCTGAAACGGTACACCCACCAATATTGCAGCCCCAGATACCGCTACTGAATAGCCGTGATTATCTGATGCAATACGTCCGTTGGTGCCACTTCCCGTTAGTTTGGTTTCTAAACCCCATATATCTGTACCCCCTTGGTTTTTGGTAAAAATATAGGTAGCCCCACCATTTGATATGGTATTTGCGCCCAAGCTGTCATAGTCTTGTGCGATGGCTCCTATCGCCATCGTATTATCAGTAATATCTACTGCGTAGCCAAAGTTATCATTGGCTAAACGTCCATTGGTGCCTGATGGGGTAACCTTTTTATATACGCCCCAATTATCTGTTCCGCCACTATTGCGATTAAACAGATAAGCAGCACCGGCATTGGTAGCAACGTTTGCACCCGCACTGTCGTAATCTTGCTGATATGCGCCTACTACTGCCATATTGCCTGATATAGAAACGCTATAGCCGAAAAAATCACTGGCCAAACGTCCGTTGGTGCCTTTACCGGTTACTTTTTTCTGTAATCCCCAATTATCGGTTGCGCCTTGGTTTCGGTAATAAATGTATGCAGCACCTGCATCGGTAAGTGCGTTTCCGCCGGCACTATCGTAATGGTGTAAGTGCGAACCTACAATTGCATAATCACCTGAAATGGCTACTGAACGGCCAAAATAATCAGTGGCACCGCGGCTGTTGGTGCCGCTTGCACTTATTTTTTTTACAAATCCCCAGTTGTTGGTTCCACCGGCAAGTCTGTAAAATATGTAAGCCGCCCCGGCTTCTGCTACGTTATTAGCACCCGCTGAATCATAATTTTGACCGTAAGCGCCTACAATTGCATAATCACCTGATATTGAAACACTGTATCCAAACAAATCACTTGCTAAGCGACCATTGGTTCCCTTACCGGTTAGTTTTTTTACAAGTCCCCAATTATCTGTTCCGCCCGCATTACGGTTAAATAAGTATGCTGCTCCGGCATCGGTAACGGCGGTACCTCCTCCGGCACTGTCATAATCTTGGTTGGGTGCCCCAACAATAAGCCAATCGCCGCTTAAGGATACTGACCTGCCGAAGTTGTCGCTAGCCACCCTCGAATTTGTACCGTGTGGTACTATTTTTTTTGCTAATCCCCAAGCATCCGACCCTCCTTCTTCTCTATAATATATATATACTGCACCTGCGGCAGAAACGGAGTTTGCCCCCAAACTATCATAATCTTGCAAAGGAGACCCAACAGCTGCATAATCACCATCTATTGATACAGAAGTACCGTAATTATCGCTGGCAACTGCATAATAAGGGTCTTGCTCCGTAATTTTTGTTACCTGACTAAAGTTGCTTCCCACATAATATATGTATCCTGCACCTGCATCGGCTTTGGCATTTGCTCCCACATTATCATAATCTTGCAGATTAGCTGTTACAAGAATGTTATTTCCTGATACACCCACATTTATCCCAAATTGATCACTTGCAACACGGGCATTGGTACCTCTTGCACTCAATTTTTTTACTTGGCCCCATTTATCGGCACCACCTTGGTTGCGCGAAAAAACAAAAGCAGCACCGGCAGTAGTTCTAGAGTTTGCTCCCGCACTATCATAGTCCTGACCGTAGGCACCTACTACCAAATAATCACTTTGTAAACACACCCTGAATCCTAGGAAATCACTTCCAACCCGGTTATTTGTGCCCGAGGGTGTGATTTTCTTTACCTGTCCCCAACTACTTACGCCCCCCTGGTCTTTGTAATAAACAAACACTGCGCCTGCACTGGCTTTTACTGATGCGCCTGCACTGTCATAATCGTGGTTATATGCACCTACCGCTAATGTTGAACCAGACAAAGACACATGATACCCAAAATTATCACTTGCCAAACGGGCATTGGTACCAACACCGGTTCGTTTCTTTTGTATGCCCCAATTATCAGTACCGCCACTATTACGATGGAATATGTACACCGCACCGGCATCAGTTTTGGCAGTTGCTCCGGCACTATCATAGTCCTGCTTGTGGGCACCTACGGCGAGGTAATCGCCGCTAATAGACACTGACACCCCGAAATTATCCCCCGCTACGCGGCCGTTGGTGCCTTTACCTGTGATTTTTTTTACTTGGCCCCAATTGTTTGTTCCTCCTTGGTTGCGGTAAAATATATAGGCGGCTCCGGCATCCGTTTTTGCCGACCCGCCCACACTGTCGTAATCTTGCCCATGTGCGCCAACAGCAAGATAATCGCCACTTAGTGATAAGCTATATCCAAAATAATCGCTGGCAACCCTTGCATTGGTACCCGTAGCTACCAGCTTTTTTACCTGTCCCCAATTATCGGTACCGCCTTGGTTTCGGTAAAAAATATATACAGCCCCTGCAGCCGTTTTGCTTACTGCACCTGCGGCATCATAATCTTGCCCATAGGCACCAACAGCAATATAATCGCCGGATATTGCAACCGCAAACCCAAAAAAGTCTGATGCAATCCTTGCATTGGTACCCGTAGGTACCAGTTTTTTTACTTGGCCCCAGTTATCGGTACCCCCTTGGTCTTTATAATACACATAAACAGCCCCGGCATCGGTTTTTGCATTCAGGTTGTTTACATCATAATCATGTGTGTGAGCGGCCACCACCATAATATCACCATCAACAGCGCTGCCCCCCCTTCCAAAATAATCAGATTTAACCCTAGCGTTTGACCCGCCGCCAGCCATTTTTTTAGTTGTGTACCAACTTTGACCCCAACTTGCCTGTAATCCAATTACAGAAAAAAACATCAGTAGCAATTTTAGTTTCTTCATTTACTCCTATTTTAAAATCCAAAACTAAACACCAATTACTTATTCACTTTTCCACAATACAGTCATAATTATAAAAATATGGTCATTTCTATAACTCTTTAGTCATTAAGAATATTTAATTATTAATTCATATATATTGCACTTAGGTGGCTAAAGGTGAAATAAAATTACTGTTGGTAAAGGATTACTCTATGCGTAATGCTGAAATTGAGCATAAACTTAGTTTTAGCTTGCAACAGCTATACAGCTATGTGGAAGTAATAAGTTTTGAGACAGTTAACGAGGCGCTGACCTTTTTAGAATACACAGAAGCAGATATAATACTGTCAGGCTTTAAACCCGGCGATTTATCAGGGGTTGATTTTTTAACGTTGGTGAGAAATACTCAAACGTTATCTCACATACCATTTATATTAATGGGTGATTGGATGAGCAGTGAGGATGAGCTTAGGGCTCTTCTGCTTATGGAAAACGGAATTATTAAAACGCCATTCAACTTTCAGCAAATTGCCGCTAAAATTAAGGGCACTGTTGACTTCTCAAAAAAAATAAAGAATAGTAAAATACTTGAGAATCAAAGTGATTTGCATACTGCGGCTACCGCTGATAGTTTCTTCTTTAAATTCACTCAACTGGTGCATGGTTTTATCGATACACCTGTTGATATTGATAACATTTGCGCCGAAATGAAAATAAGTCGTTCCACGCTTCAACGTAAGGTGAAACAGTTGACGGGCAACACATTATCTAAGCAAATAAACATTATCAAAACACAGTACGCCAAAAAGATTATTCAAAGCACAAACTACCCTTTAAAGACCATTGCCTCTATGGTTGGGTTCAATTCAATTTCCTATTTCAACTCGGTGTATAAAAAAATAGAGGGCGAAACCCCTTCAAAAAGTCGTATCACAAATACGCACCGATAATCGTTCTGCTGAAATACCCAACTGTAACCACGGTGACTTGCTAAAAAAAATCATAATTATTTAATTTTTTGTGAAAAAATTTTAACAAACGGGTATTTTATGCTGTTCAGTAAATTATACATTTTTGTTATTACTATAGTGACTAAACGCCTTTGTGTTTGGATTTATGTTTTAGCAAGCAAACGTATCTTTAACTGCGACTACAATAATTGATGTTGCCGCAAATACCCCCTATCGTTGTCGTTTTCACACATCAGCAGTCCTTGTATTGGCCTGTAGCTTTGTTACCACAAACTAAAACAATGCGAAAACTTAAACTTGAAGTGCAACTTTCACTTGATGGGTACTTGGCCAACGAAGACGGCCAAACGAATTGGATGATATGGAACTGGGGGTCTGAGTGGAGCTGGGACGATGAGTTAAAGGATTACCATACTGAACTAACGCAATCGGCAGATTGTATTCTACTAAGCCGTAAAATGGCCGTTGAGGGTTTTGTTGCCCACTGGAAAAACACAGCCGCTGATATAACTAACCCACAATACACTTTTGCCAACCACATTGTACGTACACAAAAGGTGGTGTTTTCTACCACGCTTTCTAAATCGGATGAGATACCGGGCGGGTGGGAAACTGTTGAGCTTTGCTCATCCAACATTGCTGAGAAAATAAACCACCTTAAAAAGCAAGCGGGAAAGGATATGATTGCTTATGGGGGCGCTTCTTTTATCGCTTCGCTGGTAAGAGAAAATTTGATTGATGAGTATCATTTGCTCATAAACCCGGTTGTTTTGGGCAAAGGTGTTTCGTTCTTCACCGCTATTGAGTGCCCCTTGCCGCTGAGGCTGGTAAGTGCAAAGGCATTTGAATCGGGGATGACATTGCTTAACTACCGGCCTTTATAATAATGGAAGCCTACATCGTGTAAACTGTATAAAGTGCACAAGAAAACAAACAGCAAGCGTTCAAAAGGTTTGGAGTTGCCGCCCACACTTTATGCGTTACATGCACAGCTCCCCATTTTAAGCCTTTCTAACGAACTCTGATTTTAAGCTCATAGAGCCAAAGCCGTCTATTTTACAATCAATGTTATGGTCGCCTTCAACCAATCGTATGTTCTTTACTTTTGTACCTGCTTTTATGGGGTTGGGAGCTCCTTTTACGGGTAAATTTTTAATTACTATTACTGCATCACCATCGGCTAAAATAGTACCGTTAGAGTCTTTTACCACCAAGCCTGCTTCTTGGGCTGCTTCTTCTGCAACTCCTGTCGCGTTCCATTCGTGGCCACACTCCGGACATTCATAAAGGTCATTTCCGTTTAAATATCCATAGGGAGATTTGCATTGCGGACAAGGTTTCATTTCGTCTGACATCTTTTTGTATTATTTTTAGAGAATAAGTAATGGTGAGCGTGAGGTGTCTTATAAAGACCCGAGCAAAGGTATTAATACCAATGTGTTTTCGTGTAATGGAGTAAAAGTTCTTTTGCAGCAGTTCAGCTTTTAATACAACGGGTGTTTTGTGGTGGCTTACGTTGTAAAATTCCGGGCGGGCAAAACGGGTATCAAACTCATCGTTATTGAGGGGACGTCTGTTAATTTGGTCGCCTAACTTTGTAAAATACCCTGAACATAAAATTTGAACATAAAATTCAAGGTGTTTGAAAACAACGTCCCGAATGGTTTTAAACCATTCGGGACGGAATTCAATAATTGCGGCGGGTTTTATACCCGAAGAACTATACCGGTGTAAAACCTCTCGTAAGATTACCCTTTTATTGCAGATACACTTTGGCAGTGTGGGTGGTATTGGCGGTGGTTACTTTAACTACGTAATACCCCGCTGATGCTTCAGAAAGGGTTACGGTTTTAGTTGCTGCTGAAGTTATGGGGGCGGTTTCAGCGGTCATTAACTTGCCCACTATATCAAACACCTCAATAGTATAAGTACCCTCTGCGGCTACACCCACAACTATATTTTTACTGTTACTGCCTACAAATACGCTATTACTTTCAATAGATGTGATATTGGTTGCAGTAGTTGCGGTGCGGTAATGCAATACAAACCTTTGTGCGGGGTTGTTTTTGCTGTGTGCAAAAGTGTAATTTCCGCCGGCTGCTTTGTGTAGCCTGCCTATAAGTAAATCTTCAAGATATATCTCTATACCAGCGCTAATGTTTTCTGTGCTAAAGCTCATCGTGTGCTGCCCCTCGGTTTCAGAAACATAAACAACTGGTATGCTAACTCCCGCCGCGGGTATTTCTTTCATCAAGTTAATGGCAGTTTCCTCTCCCTCGGCCAGCGTATATATAGTAGGTACTTGTTTACCGTTTATTATCTTGTTGGCATCCCAGTAATCTTTGCCGTTATCAGCTTTGGCATCAGTATATATGCGGGTTTCATCCCAATCGCCATTGGTATTCGTTACTTTCATAGCTACATAATCAGTAAGGCCGGTTTTGTCAAGGTAGTTTGCGCTGTTTGCAGTTACCCTGTTTGCAGTTGGTAAGGTAAGTGTGCTGCCGTTGCTGTTAATTTCTACCATTATAGCATGAAACGGAGGTACAACACCGTTGGGTAATGAGCCTGTGGATCCGTTATAATCCCTTACTGTTTGTCCGTCATATACATATAGGGTGTTGGCCACTAAATTAGTAATAGTGGTATTGTGCAAGTAATTACTTGGCCAGGGGTTGCGTATAAGGTGATAACCGGTGGTATCTGTAATGGTGCCGGTGCGGCTAAGAGCCGGCGTGGTATAATCTGATGGCGAATAAGTACCGGAGAAGTCAATCAACGCATTTGTTGCAAAGTTTTCGCTGAACGCATACACTGAAAACCCTAAATCATCCATGCTTTGGGCGGTTGAGGTAATTGCCTGCCATGCTCCGGGATTACCAACACCTGCCAGTGATTCGTCTAATTTAAACGCGTTGATGTACGAAAAATCGGGGGTACCTGTATTGATAACGATGTCATCAGCTAAATCGGCAAGGGTATTTCCGGTGAAGGGAGAACAGAAGGTACGCCATTTACCGCCAGCCCCCGAAGGGATTAAATACTGTGCTGTTACATTGCCGGTGATGCTGCCGGTACCTGTGGGTGCAATTTGCCCGTATGCTGTGGCAGAGGTAGCTATTAGCAACAGGTGGTTATTGGTTGTAAGTGTGCCTTCTGTGTGGGTTACAACGCCTGCTATCTGCATAGCATTGCCCAAGGCAAGCGAGCCTGATGTGGTGCGATTGAAGGTGAAATTATTCAACACGTTGGTGGTGCCGGGCGTAGTAGCATCCATATAAATGGTGCCTAATGCACCACTGCCGTTTACGATAAGGTTGGATGAGGTTGAGCCGGTGAAACTGCCCAAACCTGCCAAAGTACCACTTAAGGTAAGGGTATTGGCATTTATAGCCATTTTACCGTTGATGGTTAATAGTGAAGGAATGGTTACGCTTTGGCCGAGTGATACTACTGATGATGAACCTACGGTGATGTTGGCATTGGCTCCGATGGAGAGTGTGCCTGTTGAGCTAATGGTTTGCGTACCCCCCGTACCTCCTAATGTGAAAGTGGCGGCCGATGATGGAGCAAACGAGAGGGTTTGGCCGGCAGCTATGTGTATGTTGCCGTTAATACTGCCGCCGCCTGCCTGATTAAATCCTGTGGCGCTGCCGCCTGCTGCGGTAATGGTAAGATTACCGTTAATTACAAAAGGGTCGTTGGCAGTCATTGCATTAACATCGGTTGATGCCGAATTAATCTCAACATTGCCGTATGTGCGATTGCCAAATGAAGGCTGGCCGCTTGATGCCTCAAAAATATAATTACTGCCGTTTTGAAACACAACTGCCGATTGGGGGTCGTTATACCCAAAGGGGTGCAACCCCGATTGGTGGCGATAGGTTGCGCCCGATTGAAAAACGATTGAGTTTAGTCCCCCTACCATGCTACCGTAGGTGTTGCCATCGCCAAAAAGTTTATCATCAAAATCAGTTCCCGCAATTATGGTTCCTGTAGAAGTAACCGTAACGGCACTTGCATCTGCCGCTTGGAAACGGTGTTCGTCAGAAGTTCCTAAACCCGTGGCCGTAAATCTCAACACACCGGCAACCATACCGGTTTCCCCACTTGTAATGTTCAATACAAAATCAGCACCGGCAACGGTGTTGGTTACCGTTAGCGAACATCCTTGTGCAATGCTTAAATCTGTACCTGCTATTCCGCCATCAATGGTTAGTATTCTGTTAGATGCGGCTTGAAATGTAACGTTTACATTATTAGTGAATGATATTTGACCCACAGTTTGGTCAACATCTACTGTTACGGTTGGGTTAGCTTGCACTGAACCGTTAAATACCAACACATCGGTTGCTAAGGGCGTTGTGCGTGAGGGAGACCAACTGGCGGCGGTATTCCAGTTACCGCTGGCTACGTTCCAAGTATAAGTGATTGGAGTTGTGGCTTGTGAGCCTGAAGCAGGAGTAGCACTCATGTTGGCACTGTACCCGTTACCGTTTACTGCAAATACTTCAACATGGTAGGTAACACCGGGGGTAAGGTTGGTTACTGATAGGCTTGACGGTAGTGTGTAACCAAAATATACTACTTTACCATTGCCTGAAGTAGGAGAAGTACAGGGTGGGGTAGTTACGGCTGTTACTACATCGGGGGCTGTACTAAAGTTACCGCTAACACTACTATAGCAAGTGTAACGGTCAACAGGGTTATCGGGTGCTGATGCAGCGCGTATCACAACCATGTAGCGGGTAAGGCTGTTTGCACTTGCAAACGAAAGTCCCGAGGCATTAATAGTAAAGGAAGTAGTACCAACACTGCTAAATGCTAATGACCCTGATGAATAGTCTGACTCGTTTAGTTTAATGTCTTTTAAAAAATGAGCACCACCGCCAGTGTTTGTGCCGTCCCAATTACTAAAATTACGCACCCCGTTGCCACTGGTGCTGCGTATGGTTGCGAAATCGCCGGTAACAGACCCATTATAATAAATTTCATCAAGGGTAGTATTAGGACCAAAGTCGGTGGATGTGCCGGGAGCATAAGATGACGAGGCATCAGGTGTGCTTGAAGTAATCCAGCCAGAGTTTCCCCAATTAATTCCCGATACATAACTATTAGTACCTGAACCGCCACAACCTGCAGCACCATTGCCTGTGCCGGTATAAGCAATTACCTGTTCACCCGAAGCATTTAATCCTCCGATATTAAAGTTGACGGTGATAACACCATCCGAAGTGTTGGTTTCATTACCATTGGTTGATTGCCAGTTGATACGCACGAATGTTCCGGCTGGGACATCTGAAAAACCGGAGGCGGGAAAGGTTCCGGTGCCTTCATTAATCCTGAAACGGGCATTGGAGCAAATACCGTTGTCGGTTATTGCAAGGTTATTAAGATTGAGACGAGTCAGCGTAAAAAACTCATAAATTTCACCGTCAGCATCGGCGTGGGTAAATATAATATCCCCCGCCGCAGGTGTTGATTGTGCTGTTGAGTTAATTACAGTTAAAATAACAATAAGGAAAGGTAAGATTTGCTTTTTCATAAATTTAAAGAAATACACCACAAAACTCCCCGCATCATGTTTCCTACTTTGTCCGTTTACTTAAAAAAATAATAAAACCAATGTTAAACATACAAACCATTATTAATAAGCCTATTACATTATAGTTTTAGAAAATTAGTACCTTCTTTAAGTAATTGCTCATTTCTTGTGCTGGTTTTACTGCGCTATTGTTAATAAAGGGTTTTGCAGCCGCACTGAAAAACAGAAAATATTACCGCAACATCATTTACAATTCATTAACCGTGACCTGAAAATGGAAAATTTTTGGTTGTGTTTTGTTTTTGTAGTTGCAAAAAGACAAGTTGACGGAAGGGCTTTTTTGTTTTAGGATGGCTCTGTGTTACCCTGTATAATTATTGTATTGATGCTGTACCTGTGCAAAACAGAGTGAAGTAAACTAATATGATACAGCATGGATAATTAACCACCCAAAACAAAACAGATAGAAGTATCTGTTTTTTAAATCCAATACCATTATCCAAAAAAATGAACTATTAATGCCAGAACTTGCGAGTGAAAATTTTAATAAATATTAAACACTATTATTTGTATGAACAATTCATTACAGAATGTTGTTGAAGTGCTAATTTCAAACAACACAGGTTTGGCAAGCGATACTTTGTATGTGTATATTACCGATGGTAATAACAATTTTTATAAAGTTGACAGTTCTAATGGCTGGACGGCGGCAATAAACGCTACTGCATGCTGTATAGAAATGCACAAACTGCCCACCAACAAAAATGGCCTGCACTATTTTTACCTGAACACTTCAAACGGAATGACGGGCGGACGGGTATGGTTTGCCTCGTCAAACTCGGCGTTATCACACAATTCAAGCGGGGGTATCGTTCAACCCACTGTGTTTGAAGATTATGTATTTGATTTTGTGGAGTTGGCCATCAACCCTACCGTTGGCACTACCTTAGGCAATGCAAACATTGATACCACTCAGGTTGATTCATTGGGTATTCCTATCACGCTTTTTGTTAACCCTGTAGAAAACGGCTTAACGTTTCCCCCTCCAACCACATTTGCCCCATCCACTACTAACGGCTTCCCCAATGTAATAGGGATAACACCGTGGTTATCGTTAGAAACCATCATTAATAACTTTACAAACAATATCAGCAACTCTGTATTTTCTCCATTTAGTGCCTGCAACTGGAGTAATAACTCGGTTAGCAGATTGGTAGCACCGTTCCATTTAATTAATGATTTTCAAACAGGGGTAACTCCCAACGCACTTGCAACGTTTTTTGATACTGCTATTTATCAGTTCTTTAATTATTACATGACAAATACGCTAACCTTGCAAGACCCGGTTTCGTTAAGTTATTATTCAGGTACTGTAACTACAGTTTCTCAAACGGATATAACAGGCGGTACTTCTACCTACAATGTGTTGCAGTTTAACTGCGATGGCGAATTGTTGAACATTTACTTCCCGTATTTTAACACCAATTGTACAGCATTTCCGGGCACACTAAATGCAAGTGTAACGCTTTCACCGCCCCCCAGTTGGTGGACCAGTAACCTTGATACCGCCATGCCTGCAACCGCCATGGCTATGGGCTGTGCCGGTGCATTTGCCGATTCGTCGTTCCAAAGCGGTGTTACTAACACAACACTTTTGGGTAATTTAGAGAACCAAGTGGTGAGCTTGATAAACAGAGGCCTTTCACCCGTTACGGGCAATCTTATCCAGTTTAATGCCGGATTTTCAGCTGCTGATATTACTAATAACCAAGTAAGTATTACTACAGGCTTACCAAGCGGAGCGGTATTTGCCCCCGGAATGAGCCTTGTGAAACAGGTTGCGGCACAACCCACCACCGTGGTAGCTGCAAATACGGTTGGCAATAATCCAGTACAAATAGTAATTACAAGCCCTGTTGATGAGCTTTTACCGGTAAATACCTGCCAGTTTATTTGCGGTACCTTTTACCCCACACCAACCAGTAATGCGGCCAGCTACTCAAACATTTATTCAGGATATTTGCACAATGGGTTAGGAACTGCCCCCGCGCCTTTGCTTAATAATATCGGCTACGGATATGCCTACGACGACCAAGGCGGCTACTCGAACGATATTACTGTAGGCTTTGACAGTAATAACTCGTTAACGTTGGGTGTATTTTTAGGTCCGCTGCAAAATGCCAATTAACGTTAGTTTTTGTTCATAGATATAAAAGGGACTGCGTTATAGTAGTCCCTTTTTTATACAGTAATCACCAACTGTACTTTATAACTATTCGTATTTTTTAAAAAATCGGCTAACTATGCCGGCTTTTTTATAACACTCTCAGGTAATTTAGAAACAGATAAAAATATCTGTTTGGCTAAAAAGATAAAAGTATTGTTTTTATTGCTGAGAACTTATCCAATCTTTGCTATGCACTGATTGCATTTGGCACTCAATGTTAAACTATACGTTTTACCTTAAAAATACTTTTATGCCTGCACCTAACTTTACGATTCAACAAACTGATGCCCAAGAACGCTACACTAATTGGAAAGATAACCAAGGGAACATCATGAATGCGCTGCAAAACCCCAATGCGCCGCAAGTACCGGGTTTAGAGTATTCACCTGTATTATCAATCAACTCGTTCACTTTTAAGTTGCAAGACCTTTGTGAGTTATTTGAACGAATATATAAATACAACAACCCCGGCAGCACCGCAGTGCTGCATCTGGCCGAGAGTACACTAGCAGCAAACCCTATAAATGCCGTGAGGTTTTACTTAGGGGTAGAGAATTCTCCGGCTAATAATGCTTGTTTGATTGGTGTTGCTGTAACCAATTGCAACGCACCGGGTTTTGGTGGAGCGGATGTAACTAACCTACCCGTTGTAAACGCCCAACCAACTACTGAAACAAGTATTTATGATTTTTCGTACCCCTGCCCCACTACTTGTGCCGACCCCGGCCACAGCATCATGGATTGATTGTTTTTGTAATGCCCTAAAAAGAGACAACTACTTTGCCGGTTATACCGCAGCAGAGTGTTTAACTACAGGCATTTACTGATTATAAAAGGTTTGTATAATGCTTAAATTAATCACTGATATTATACTTTTTAGTTGTTAACCTTTAAAGAATGTCTTTTGTATATATTTGACATTTCAGTTGTACCATCAATAAACATAAAACCCATGAAACCACAAACAAACCCCGGTGACGGCAGTCGTTTTACCATCTCTCTTGACGATGCCCAACAGCGAATAACCAACTGGCAAGGCGATCAATCACTTATCAAAAAGCAACTGACGCAAAACATGCCTTTGTACAATTCACCTGTGTTAAACATCAATGCGTTTACTTTTGATTTGGCGGATGTTTCAGATTTAATCTCACGTATAGGAATGTACAATAACAGCACTCCTCCACCCGCAGAACCTATTAACGCTGTCCGTTTTTACCTTGGTAAAGTTGTAACTCCAACCATGCCGGAACCTCCGTACAGTTGTTTAGTAGCCGTAGGAGTATCAGGGTTTGCGCCTAATGATAATGTGGGCGGCGATGATATTATTGCATTACCATCGGCACATTCTAAACCTCCTACCTTAGAAGATAGTATTTTTGATTTTTCATACCCTTGCCCTACTACCTGCGCCGACCCCGGTAAAGGGATTATGGATTTGTAATTGCAGTTTTTAACACCTCTATCCGGCATTTATTATGTTTGAGCAACTAAGAAGTATATTTTTTGAGTATGCCAATATTATTTTGTTATTACCTCTACTATTAGCCATAGCAGGGTTTACAGCATATCCACTTAAATTAAAAATAATTACCGGCTATTTACTACTTGCATTAGTAACTCAAGCATTATCATTTGCCTTTTGGAAACAGCGTATTAATAACTATCCCATATTGCACGTGTACACTGTTATTGAGTATTTACTGTTGCTTTGGTTTTACAGCACTTTGCTCACTGATTTTATACCGCGTGCAGCCTTTTTGACTTTAGCGGTGGCTTTCCCCGTATTTGCAATAATTGATTCGGTATATATTGAGCATATTTATACGTTTAATACTTATGGCCGTTCATTAGAAGCACTAATTTTCATATTTTTAAGCATCAGTTGGTTTGTGAAAATTGTGGCTGAAGACGAAAAAACCCGCCAGTTGGGTAGAGCAATTAATTATATAAACAGCGGGTTTTTAATCTATTTTGCGGGTTCGATAGCTATGTTTTCGTACAGCAGCTATGTGGAGCAAATGACTGTATCGCACCGCATTAATGTTTGGACGATTCATACAATTTTGGCAGTACAGTTATATATACTGATTGCAATAGGACTATGGAAAGCGAGAACCAAATAAAGTTTTACTTTGGCATTATTACCGTAATGCTGGCATTTGTAATTATTACAGGTGGGTTTATACTTGCGGTACTACGCTACCAAAAACGACTGTATTTTAAACAACAAGAGCTGCTGCGTTTGGATGCACAGCACAAAAAAGAATTGCTGCAAATAAGTATTGAAACTGCCGAGGCTGAGCGGATGCAAATTGCCAAAGATGTACACGATGAAATAGGCAGCATATTTTCTACCCTTTCGCTTTCTATTAACCAATTAAACGGGGCTGATGGTTTAAACGCCCAACACTTGCAAACGGGTAAACATTTGATACAATCAGGTATTGACAGTGTAAGGCGTATATCGCACAACATTGTGCCTTTTGAGTTGGAATTGCTGGGCTTGGAACAAACGATTGAAAATTATTTTGACCGATTAACTTCGGTATCGGGTATTGAGGTGGATTTTGAAAATACTGCCCCGCTTGAAACCCTTGTTCCCACTGCTGCACTTGCCCTATACCGTATTGTGCAGGAGTTAAGCTCAAACTGCATCAAATACGCCAAGGCCAAAACCATACGCCTGCATATTACTACTGAAAACGGTTTGCTTATACTTTCCTATAAGGACGATGGTGTAGGTACTGAATTAATAAGCAGCCGTGGCATTGGGCTTAAGAATATTGAGAGCAGGGCCATTGTGATGAACGGAGAAGTTAACTTTGCTTCGGCACCGGGTGAAGGTTTTGCTTGCACGGTTGCTATACCATTAACTAATAATACTGTTGTATGATAAATATTGCGTTTGCCGAAGACCAAGTGCTTTTTCGGAAAGGGATGATTTCTTTACTCAAAACTTTTGAGGATATAAAAGTGTGTATTGAGGCTGAAAACGGCGAGGATTTATTAAATAAGATGAGTACCGCACAAGAGCCTGTACATGTTGCCTTAATTGATATTAATATGCCGGTGATGAACGGGATTGAAACCCTGAAACAAATGCGGCTATTACACCCGGCAGTAAAGAATATAATTTTGACGGTACACGAGGAGGACAAGTTCATCCATAAGCTGATTGAGGAGGGGGCTAACGCTTACCTTGCCAAAAACGCTGACCCCGAAGAGGTGAAAAGAGCCATACAGGCGGTTACCACACACGATTATTATTTTAATGAGAAAACCATTGGGGTAATGCGCAGCTTTAATAGCGGCAAAAAACAAAAAGGCACACTGCAAAATGTGGAAGACATTACTACACGCGAGAAAGAGGTTTTGCAATATATATGCCGCGAATACACCAGCCCCGAGATTGCCGAAAAGCTGTTTATTACTGAAAGTACAGTTAATGGCCACCGTAATAATTTGCTGGCAAAAACAGGCGCACGCAACACGGCCGGTTTGGTGTTGTTTGCCATCAAGAATAATTTGTTTGATATTGATTTCAGGTAAATTCAACAACCTGCACATTTGCTATAAAGCCACAAAGGCACTAAGTATTTGTATACTTAGTGCCTTTGTGGCTTTAATATCCTGATAACAGGCTACATTATTTAATTTTTACTTACCCGCCTGCGTTATAAACACTTGTTGTAAAAACTGTTTAGCGGTAACGGGTTTGCGGCCTGTAAGTGTTTCAAAATCAGTAGAGGTTTTAGCAAATTCTTCTTGCTTTATAGCCTCAGCAAAACCGGCTGAGATATGCACCAGTTCAGCAGGAACACCCGCTCCTGTTAGTGCATTTATAAACTCATCTTTTGCCGGCGAAACATACCCAACGGGTTTACCGCTTATTTCAGCAATAATGGCCGCTATATCTCCAAACGAAACAGCCGCATCGCCGGCAATATCATAGGTTTTATTCTCGTGCCCGTTGGTAGCCAATATAGCTGCACAAGCTGCCGCCATATCATCACGCAACATCATCGCTGCTTTTCCATCTCCGGCTGGGAAATAAATACCGGTTTCAAGTACATTGTTACCAATAAACATGGGCAAAATATCCATGTAAATATTGTTTAGCAGAATAGTGTATGCCAAGCCTGATTGGCGTAACCATGCCTCGGTTTTGATGTGTGCTTCAGCCACAGGTGCGATGGGAGAATCAGGGCCTTCGTTCTTGCGCTGAAAGCTGGTGTACACCACATGCTTCACTCCCGCTTCTTTGGCTGCCTTTACCACATTTTCGTGTTGTTGGATACGGCGACCGATATCACTCCCCGATACAAACAGGACTTTATCAATACCTGCAAAAGCAGCTGTTAATGACGCGTAATTATCATAATCGCCTACACGTATCTCCACTCCTTTTTGTTTCAACTCTTCAGCTTTGGCAGCATCGCGCACCAAGGCCACAATATTTGCAGCATCAGTTTTTTCAAGCAAATAGTTAATGGTAGCCTTGCCTAAATGGCCGCTGGCACCCGTGATTAAAATCTTACTCATATTAGTTTTATTTTTATTGATTACGTTTTGGTAACTAAAATTAAGTTACTTACTTTTGGTAAGTCAAAGGTAAAAAGTAAGTATTGTGCAAACAATAAGGCACTAACTTGTAATTGACTTACTTTGGGGTAACTAATACTGATAATGAGATGAAAAAAGTTGATTATTATTTAGAAAAAGACGGCGATATACAAAGTTGCCCTGTGCGCTCGGTGATGGACAGGTTGGGCGACAAATGGTCGATACTAGTGGTGTTGATATTGGGCGACGGTGAACCCAAGCGTTTTAATGAGTTGCACAAAGAGATTGGCGATATTTCACAAAAAATGCTTACAGTGACGTTGCGCGTGCTGGAGGCTGACGGGTTGGTGAAACGTGTTGTGTATGCAGAAGTGCCGCCGCGTGTAGAATACACAATTACCCCAATGGGCAAAAGCCTTGTGCCCCATATTGATGGGTTGGCATCGTGGGCAGTAGCAAATATGCCTGCCATAAAAAAATCAAGGCAACAGTTTCAGAAAAGGAGCATTGCTGCGCCTACCGTTTAACAGAAGTGAACTAATAAATTGGTAAATCACTTTCGCTCTTTCAAATAGCCTTGGTACTCAGCTGATTCTTTAAAATCAGGAAAATCATCAGCACTGAAGAATTCAAGCGGGTTTTGGCCGGTTGCTTTTTCCCATTTTTTAAGCGTTTCAACCGCTAATGGGTATTTGCCATTGGCAGCCAACAGTGACACATAGGTTGGGTAAGCGTCTGCATTTTTGGGGAAATTGGTCAAAAACCTTTTCAAGCTGGCTTCAGCTTTTTCGTAATCATCCAAATACGTGTAAATATTTCCTCTGTATTGCTCAAGGTAGCTGTCACCACCTACCAAACTATCCGTTTTGTTAATGCAGATAAGAGCTTTTTCATAGTCCTCATCTAAAAAATACCGATCCATTAGCATCATGTTCAATCCCGGCTCATCAGGATACAACGTAAAGTATTCATCAAGTGCTAATTTGTATTCTTCCAAACTTACTTGCTGTGCTGCGGCTACTCTAAAACCTAAAAATACTTTTTGCTTTTTAATATGAACAGGTAGCTTGTTATATTCCTCCAGCACTTTTAAATTTTTACCTTCATTCTTAGCCTTGGTCATGGCTTTAATTGTCTTAATTATTATCTCCCCTTCTTTATCCAAAGCACCAAAACCATAGGGCATTGCAGCAATCATTATATTTCCGATTACGTTTGATATATAATCAACAAGTGTATAGGTATATAAATCAGCTACTTTTACCTCCCCCTTTTTATTCTTAAATATTGAGAAATCAAAGTAATTGAAACCGCCGGAAGCAATTTCTGCCCTGAAAAGTATGCTGTATTTTCCTCCGTTATCTTTTATACGCAAAAAATTAAATGTTGTGGTTTGTTCAGCAATCCGTGCAAACAGCCCCGCTTCTGCCAAACCTTCTTTTAAACCCGCTGCAAAAGACGCTTTTTCATCTTTGGTTAATTTTAAACCTTTTGCTGCTCTTTCGGCCAGTTCATCCGCATCAAAAAACGAAGTTTCAATTTTTTGCCACTGACCTGCTTTTGCCAATGAATCAATCTTATTGCCCAATTTTTGAGCTTCTATAAACGATACTTTGCCTTGTGCATTTACTTGCAAACTAACAAACAATAGAACTATGCTAGCCAATACGGCTAAAGGGCTACGGGTATTCATACAGCAATACTATGGTTTATTTGTTAATTTTTGATTTGAAAAACGATAGAAACACTACTACTGTACAACCACAAAGGCGCAAAGACACTAAATTAGTGTGTCTTTACGCCTTTGTTAATGGCTGCTTATTGAAATGGATTATTTCTTGGGTTTGTAATACAAATTAAACAACGGAATATCCCACACAAGAGATACCTGATAGCGCCAGCTATTTTCTGTATAGGTAGCACCCGAAGCCGAAATGGTTTGCAAGGGAGGTGTTTTTTGTATGCCCCCCATTAGGGTTAGCGGCGTGTTGAATAATCTATTGAAGCCCAACATGATACCGGGTGCAAATATGTTTGACAGTTTTACGGCCGGTAATGTTGCTGTTGAGGTATCGTTCAATCGGTATGCGCCAAATGCACCAATATCTACTACAGGCACAAATACCGAAATAGCTCCTAATACTTTGTTGCTAACCAAACCAAATGAAAAATTAGGGCCAACGGGCAAACTAAGTCCTGCCGATTTTTTAGCGCTATCGGTTTGGTCGGTTTTCCAAGCATAAAACCCGCCAATGTATGAATTAAGGGTAAGCAAGCGGGCAGTTTTAGCCTTCATGGTACTGCTACCGCTGGGTAATATATAAGTTTCCAATACGGCCGCCATTTGCTGCGATGTTTGAGCCTCAACCATGGCAGCCATAAATGTACCGTAGCGCAATAGTAGCTGCACAACAGGTTTTGACATTACAGCCCCGTTGCTGTCTATAATATTTATAGTGGCTACCAAATTGGTAATGGCTCCTGTATAGTTACCCTCGTTCACATTTAAATAAATATTGCCCAAGTTTTGGCTCACCGCGTAGTATTGATTAATACGGTTATCAATGTTTAGATGAAAGATGGTATCTACGCTGGTGGCAAGGGTTTTAATTAACGAGGTGTACGACTCGTAATAATCATAGTACTTGTTATATCCTTTAAGTGAAGTATCGGCTTTGTATTGGGCCACAAGCTCTTCTACGTCATTTACAGCAGATGAAACCAGTACTACCATATCGGCAATCTTATTCAACTGGTTGTTTACGCCCAACGTATCTAATTCGGTTTGCAGGGTTTTGCCGTCACCCAATTCAATTTTTGCCGAGGTTTGATATAACAGCCCCACATAAATACGCAAGGCCGCAGGGTTGTTTACCAGTTTTTTCACACTGTCCATGCCTACCCATGCACCTTCAACTGCGTTTACTGAGTTTTGCAACGATTTTGCTATCAACCCAACGGTTTTAAACAGGCCGTCGATGCCTTTTGAACCTGAGCCTGCGGCATCAGCTATACCTGATATTACAGCCGCGGGTGATTTATCATGCGATACCAGTTTTGAAGTTATTAAGGCTGCGCCAACAACGGCTGCCACTTCGGGAGCTTTGTTTAAATACTCTTTAAATTTTGGTGAGTTTAAAAGCGTTTCAACCTTTTGATACAAGTTTCTGTAGTCGGTATTAAAGGCTTGGCGCAATGCCGGAATGTATGATTCATAATCATAAATATCTTGGTCGATTGTAGTAAGCAACATGTAGGTGTTGGGGAACAATGTTTTTAACTCAGGGGTTTTGCTCAATTGTTCTTCAAACTCTTCAAAAAACTGCTGATTCAGTTCGGTTTTCAATCGGTTCACCACTACAATAGCCAACGCATCGGCAAGGTTAGTAACGTTTAGGCCGCCTACATAGTTAAGCGCATCCCCAACAAAAGCTTTTCCTGTAGCTGCTGCGGCATCCCAATTAAAGTCTTCATCCCCTTCGCCAACTTCAATAAAAGGATTAAATTTCATAGCGTTCTTGATTTCCATTTTTGAGTTATTTTTCTCAGGCTGAAAATATTTATCAAGAATGGCAAACATGCTGTCACTTGAACGCTCAAGAGTAACTTCATTTACATCAACCGATAGTGTAGATCGCGAAAGGGATAAAGCATCGTCAACCATTGATTGAGCCATTGCATTATATCCCAAAAAGCTTACAAGCAAAATTGTTAGAGTTTTTTTCATAATTAATTTATTTTATAAATAATGATTTCAGAATCAGAGGGCTGGTTAAAATTATTTATTTCTGATGCAATTGTTTCTAATTGTTCTATAATAAAATCTTTGACAGTATACCCCACCGGAACAACATTGACTGACAGTAATGTAGCTACTATACCACTCACCATTGCTGTATAAGCACTTGTATTTTTAGTAACTGCGTCAACTCCCCCATCTATCCCAGTTGTTTGCAACTGGGAATTGTAGAAGATAAAGTCAACACTTTTATTTATCTTATTCATTTCCAGTTTTGAACTAGAGGCCCCAACAGAAATAACATTATCATTCATCGCCATATAGTATATTTCACTATCTGTCAAGGTGGTATCATTTCCCGCAGTGGCAACCATTAGTACTCCATTTGCAGCAAGTGTATCTATTTTTGCTTTTATAGTTTCCCCTTTCGTATAAGTTATTCCGTCATATTGTTTTTGGGTAACTCCTAAGCTAAGATTGATAATTTTTGGTTTTAGCACTACCATTTCATCCAACGCTTCGGCTAATGCCTGAGGTATAGTATTACCCTTATCATCCAATACTTTCATTATCAACAAGTCACAAGCTGGGGCAATCCCACCCACTAAACCTGCCATAGCTGTACCATGTCCTCTAACATCTTCAATGCTAATAATGTTAGGGACAAACGACTTAGCAAGATTTAAATGTTTATTAAGTATCGGTTTCAATACGGGGTGTGTAGTTGTGATACCACTATCCAGCAATGCAACGGTAATCCCTTTGCCTTTGCTGTCTTTCCATGCTTGCGGCATATTTACTATGCGGTTTGCATAGTTGGTAAGCGCATTATAATTCGTCCCCCCGCTCCAAAAGAAGTTCCCGTCGGTGCTTTTGAGCCATGTATCTACGCCTTCTATCATCTGGCCTTGCAGCACTTCGGCTACTTCAATCACATCGCCGAGGGCTAAATAACCGCTTTTATTATCGGGCAGGGTTTGCGGGGTGTTTAGCCTGCGGTTAAGGTATGTGGTTACAGTTACTTTCATGGTTTATGCTTTGGGGTTAACTGCTTCGCCCGTTGTTGCCTTGGCTTTTGATGACTCGGCTGTTGATATGCCCGAACGCAAACGTATGAACTTATTTAATAAATCAAACCAAAAAGGGGCACCTAATGAAATGGCAAAGGCCGTGAGTACCCACCCTAAAAAACGCAACCACCAACTTGCTTGCCCCATTGCCCCAAAAAATTTACCAATTGTAAATTGCTGACAGTGCTTAACTTTTTCGTCAATTACCGCTATCTCTGTTTTTAAAGTCTTTGCCGAATCAAGCAGTTTTATTTTTGCCGCTTTTTTACTGCTATCGGTTTGCAACGTACTGTCGGTATCTATTTTTTTAACCCGTACTTCTATCGAGTCAAGCAGCTTTTTTTTATTGGCTCTTTCTACCAATGCTGTATCAACTTTTTTGCGGCATTTGCCATAGCACCACATCCATTCGTCATCCCACCCGTTGCCTAATATTTTTTGTGAGGCTGCAATATCCTGTTTGGTTTGTTTAATCACCTCATCTGATATGCTATCGCCTATCTCCTTGCCTTCATAGTTCTTTTGCACCGCTATGGCCAACTCTACCATATTTTGTCGGGCTTCCCTATCGGTGGATAAGAAACTTGCAATTTTAAGAGTGTCCACATTAAACGCTATGGCTATCATCATACCAATGCCAAACAACCACACCTGTATGTTACGCTTGTACCATACGGTGGTTTGTTTCATCATATCATCGTACCACGTTTGCAACGATTTTTTAAATTTATCAATATCGTTGTTGGCATTTATTAATAACCGTTTCAGGTAATATGCGGTTTCTTCTTCTATTAAAACCGTTGCATTGCTAACACTTGCAGTAATATTTATCCCTTTTTGATTATTGGCTGTAGCCGATTTTTGACCTATTGAAAGTGTATTTTCTATTACTTTGGCAGGGTTTGAAGTTCCATCGTAACTATCGCCAAGCAAAATATCGGTTATTACTTCGGCGAATTTTTCAGAGGTTATGTTATCGGGTAATCGGTGCCATTGCCCCTCCCCTAAATATTTTATACCCGGATGATTGTAAAAAGCCTCAGCCAATGTGCCGCTATGGCTACGGCTGTTAAAGGCGGCTATGCTTGCCACACGACTTGCTAATCCTTTGACTGACAACTTATTTACCTTTGTTTCATCGGTTAGCATTTGTACAATGGCTCTTTTAAGGTTCCGAGCCCTGAAGCCCAGCCAGGTAGAAATACCTTCTTGAACTATTGTGGTTAAAAGGCTATACAATAAATAAACAAGTATTAGCCCAACTGTAACATCAATTGCAATTAACATACTCTTAGTTTTTAGGGTTACATTTTAATTAACTATTATGCTATGCAAGTTATATGTATTAGTTATTGGGTATGTATGGATTAATACGTAAATGAGGTAACAAAAAACCCTGATTCTATCCATTTACTGCGCCACATCGGCCAAAGGGTTTGCAAGCCTTCCCACGCAATATTGTTTTGTACGGCAAACTGTTGCAAGGCTTGGGCTACAGGTTGCGGGTATTGCTGCAAATACGTTAGAAATTTATGTTGGAGGGGATTGAGGTGAAACAGCCCTATCTGATAGTCTTTGCGGGTTACAGCCAAATAACTGTCAGACGGGAAGGGCAATGACGGATTTTCGCTTTTGTGTACTGCTTGCAAATACTGGGCAGTGGGGAAACGAAAACTGAAAAGATGAAACAAGGGTGCAAGTTTCAGGTCATTATCATTGGTGATATCGGTAGCATACTTAATGCCTTCCGGCGATTCTTCGTCAAAAATTTGCACCAATGCGTATTCTAATTGCGCCAGTTCTATCATAAAATCGGGCCAATCTTCGCGCTCACTTTCGGGGGCGTTTGCATCGGGACGGGTTTGCTGCAAAAAGGCGGCAAAGCGTTTGCCCAAATCGGCAAGGGTATAACTTACTGATGGGTATTGTTGCAAGTATTCATCGGCAAATGCCTGAAACAATTCCTCGCCCAAAGCGTACTGCAATCCTTTGAATTGTCCTGCCATGCAATCGCGCAAGCGGGCAAGGTAGCCGCGCTGGTAAATGGCCAGTCGCTGCCTGCCGTTAAGGCGTGATGAAGGGGCAATAATGTTTTCTATATCGCCTTGCAGGTGTTGGGGCAGCAATTCTGAAGGATGGCCGCCGGGGTTGCCCAACGGGTTCACCAATACAGTTTGCATCCATTGCTGTACAAGGCTAAGGGGGATATTTTTATCAGCTTCTTCTGCGGTCATTCAGTACTTACAATTTCGGGAACCATAAACCTCAGGGGGTTTGAAACCGTTTGAGGTTCAGCCGCCCCTGCTGCTGTTTTTATAAAGCCTTCAGGCAAGCCGTTCATAAATTGTTTGGCTTTCAATAATTCGGCGTGGTATTCATCAAACGGCGGAATGTTACTATCCCACTCCAGCAACAACGATGTGCCGCCCGTGCGTTGCCACGCAAGGCTAAACAACTCCCACACGCCGGGTATTACCTGCCTGTCGTGGGTATCAATAATGTGTGTACCGCAGTATTGATGGCCTGCTAAGTGCATTTGCACAATACGGTCGTGGGGCAGGTTTTCAATGTACTCAACCGCATCCATATCGTTGTTATAGCAGGTAACGTACACGTTGTTCACATCCAGCAACAACCCGCAACCGGTTTCATCGGTAAGGGCGGTTAAAAATTCCCATTCGGGTATATTTGAGTGCTTAAACGCCAGATAGGTACTGGGATTTTCAAGCACCAACGGACGCTCAAGGTAGTCTTGCACTACTTTTATACGGTCGGAAATGTGTTTTAAACTTTCAAAGGTAAGGGGTACGGGCAACAGGTCGTGGGTATTTACTCCCAACACACCTGTCCAGCAAAGATGGTCGCTAATCCAAGCGGGATTCACCTCAGCGGCCAGTTTTTTCAGCTTTCCCAAATAGTCAAAATCAATGGGGTAAGTGCTGCCTATTGATAACGAAACCCCGTGCATGGCAATTGGATAACGCTCTGCTACCTGCCGCAAAATGTGGCGTGGACGTCCGCCGGTATCCATAAAATTTTCTGAAATAATTTCAAACCAATCAACGGCGGGCCAATGCTCGGTAATGTGGTTAAAATGTATGTTACGTAAACCCAAGCCCAACCCTATATTGGGCAACCGGCTCAGCATTTGTGCATACTCTTGGGTTGTTTTCATGGTAATTAAACACTCTTTTGCGCCTGCAATTTCAATCTCTTCCTTTTTTAATAATTATATAAGCAAGGCGGGTAACCCCGCCTTGCTTACCAAACTTTAGGTTATTTATTTTTACAGCTAATCCTGTTTTAAAACAATGCGTTGATTATGATTATACGTTAGGACTGGTTTTGCACACATTGGCATCGGTGTTGGCACTTTCTGCCTTGCTGCCGCACAATACGCTGCACTTGCTTTCTTTCAAGCCAAAGGTGCAGTTCATGTCACCACTGCTGCCGCAAGCGTCGTAAGGGCCAAGGCTTTTCAGCCACCACGATGGAGGACCGTCAGGAAAGCGCGGAGTACCAAACTCACGACCTTCTTTGGTTAAGCGTTCTTCAAACAGTTTGCGGGCAAGTTTCCAAACACTCTGTCCGGTATTGGTGCCCTGTGTGCTGATGCGCTCGGCTTGTATTGGGGTTGCACAACTGCCTTTCCATGCGCAATCATTTGCTGCCGGTTTGTCTTGCTCTTCGGCACTGCCGTATAATCCGCAACCGCCTTGTCCCCTGCAATTGTTAAGGGTATGGCAAACGTGCGTAGTGGTAGCGCAAAAGCCTGTACCCGCGCAGTTATTGGTGCCAAAGCGATCGTGGCCTTGGCAGGCGTTTAAGCCCATACATGCGTGCAGCTCTAACGGTACAAAAGTGGTGCTTGATGTTGTTGACGGTGTTGTTGACGAACTGCCGCAGCCATTACTACCACTGCTGCCGCAACTGTTGCTATAATATATCCTGTTAATCATGGGTGTATATTTATTTTTAGCGTTGATAATGGATTAAAAACTAACGGGTTCACCTGCAATACTGCTCATATCAGGCAAGGTAGCAAAACGGCCGGGCAGGCTGCTTGGCGGACTAAGGCTGCTTGGTATGGCGTTGTACAGGGCTATAATCTGCGATTTTGCGGTAGATTCAGGCGAAAACTCGTAGTTCTCAAAAGTGGGGGCGGCATAGTTGCCATCGGGCAGGGTGAGGCTGGTAATAAAATCGCACAGGGTGCTAAGCATAAACACCATCCCCTTGTGAATACCAAAGTTAAATATCTCGCTTTGTTGGGGCATAGGGTTGCGGTAGCAAGCCTCCATCATCATATACATGTAGGTGTAAACAGCATTCAGCAGGTTTGATACAGTTTGTATATCGGCAGGATAATGTTCGGTTTTGGGATTTAAGGGGTACGGTTTTACGAAGTATTTTACATCATCGGCAAAGTTTGGAAACTCAGCATGCAAATCAACAAACTTGCGGTAATGCGATTCTTCGTCGTGCATTTTATCGTCGGTGGTATGATCGTCGGCAATAGTACCCTCGCCTTGGTGCACAATAGTTTCAATGGCTTTGCGGGCAGCCGCATTACTGTCTATTATTACCAAATCGCCGCTATCATCTGCATTAGTAAACTTAGGTTTGTGGTATTTATCGTAATACAGTGTATCTACGTTGTTATGGGTATAGTAATTATTACCGGGGCCTAACTGGGGCTGACCTGCAAACTTATCATAATCCTCGGGCTTAATGTTTGCCTCAATATAATCCAAAATGCTTTGGTAAAACTGTCCGATTGATACCCAATGGTCGGGGATTTCGTTGCTATTCGGCACACCGCCGGGGCTTTCAATTTGTATGAACTGCTCTAATTGCTCGGCTGAAAACGGTGCTAAACTGATGCTAAGTTCAGGAAAACGACCGGGCAGGTTAGTAGGCCAGTTGGTAGGAGAAATACCCACTAAATCAGGCATGCCGATAAGGGCGCGGTGCAGGTTGGATGCCAAGGCCATGTGCAGCATTTCTTCAATCACTACACTCATAATAGTAGCCCCTGCTTTGTTGGCATACACCATCACATCTGCCGATTTTTCAAGTGCTGTTTTAGCAGCAATGGCAGCAGGCAAGCCTTCATCGATATACTTATTGGTATAATCGGCCTGAATTTGGTCTTGATTGGGCGTACGGATAATTGAATAGTAGGTGTACAGGTAAATGGGGATGGTCGACATCTCAATGTCGATGGCTTCTTGCAATGCATGGGCAAGCGACTGTTGGTCCTTTGCCAGGGTTAAAAATCTTTTCATAGGTTTAGTTAATAGCGCTACCGATGACCAAAACTGATAGTATTTACTGGGTTTATGCAGTGATTATCATTGATAGTTTACAGTTAATTAGTTAGCATCGAAGTACATAAATTAATAACCAAAAAGCAACGGAAACAATTATTTATAATCATTCTAAATTGTTGTTTTCAAAAGGCAGAAAATTTTTGTTTGCTGGGTATAAAATTTATATCGTAATATTGCAATATAGTATTAAAACGATGGGAGCCACCAAAACAGATTATTTTACTGAACGACAAAACCAACTGGCCACACTGGCAAAGGCTTTGGCGCATCCGGCACGCATTGCCATTTTGGATTATTTGCTTAAAGTGGATGCCTGTGTTTGCGGTGATATTGTAAATGAGCTGCCACTTGCACAACCAACTGTTTCGCAACACCTGAAAGAACTTAAAACTGCCGGCCTTATCAAAGGCAGTATTGAGGGTAACAGTATTTGCTATTGCATAAACGAAAAGGCATTGGGGCAATTGCAGGAGTTTTTTAATGCAATTACCGCCCATGAGGATATAAAGAATAAATGCTGCTAATAACAACAACTATATGAGATTATCGGACGTGAAAAAACACCTTAGCACAATGGATACGCTTTCTTTTGTGCTTGAAAACGGGGAACAGGTGCCTGCCCATTTCCACATTACAGAGGTGGGATTAATTACTAAACGTTTTATTGACTGCGGCAATACGGTGCGCAATGAAACGGTGGTGAGTATGCAACTATGGGATGCTAATGATTACGACCACAGGCTTGCCCCTGAGAAACTACTGAAGATTATTGCCTCATCAGAAAGGATACTGGGCATTGAAGACCACGAGGTAGAGGTGGAATACCAAGGACAAACAATTGGCAAATACGGCATTGATTTTAACGGTACCCGATTTGTACTTACCAATAAAAAAACAGCTTGCCTTGCCGAAGACCAATGCGGAGTGCCTGTGGTGAAAAAGAAAATTGCTTTGAGTGAATTACAATGTTGCCCGCCGGGAGGGGGCTGTTGCTAATGAAAGAGTTTATAAAAAAATATAAGAAGCCCATACTTATTACTGCCACTTTACTTATACTAAATGTGGTGTATGGGTTTGATGCTCGATTTACTATAATAAATATTGTTTGGCTTTTTGTTTAATGATTGTATGAAGAAAGTATTGGTTTTATGCACGGGCAACAGTTGCCGCAGCCAAATTGCCGAAGGGTATTTAAGGCATTTTGCAGGAAGTACTGCCCAAATATATAGCGCAGGTATTGAGACCCACGGGGTGAATCCAAGGGCAATTGCTACTATGCTTGAAGACGGTATTGACATATCTGGGCACACCTCTAATAATGTGGATGAGTATGCTGATATTGATTTTGATTACGTGATTACGGTGTGTGATAATGCAAAGGAAAGCTGCCCGATTTTTCCGGGCAAGGCTAAGAAGTTTCACCACAATTTCCCCGACCCTGCAAAGGCAAAAGGTAGCGAGGATGAAATTGCTGCGGAGTTTAGGCAGGTACGCCAACTAATTAAGGAGTATATGCAGCAATTTGCGGCTACGTATTTAGCGTAAAGCACTGTAAAGGGGGCAACCCTTTTGTTACAAGGGCACTAAGGCACAAGATAAAAGTTGTGCCTTAGTGCCCTTGCTCAGTATAAAACAACTACCCTGCAAGTGCTATGCTTTGGGCCATGTAAAGTAAAAGTGTGCGCCTTGACCTTTGGCCGATTCTACCCACACCTTGCCGTCTTTTTCTTCAACAATCTTTTTCACAATGGCAAGCCCTACGCCCGTTCCCTCTACTTTATCGCGGGCTTCAAGAGTTTGGAAAATCACAAATATTTTATCGTGATATTCGGGCTCAATGCCCTGCCCGTTATCAGCCACTTCAAACTTATACCATGCGCCTTCGTCGTAGCAACTAATGTCAATGGTAGGCTTCGGATTGCTTCCGTTGTACTTAATGGCGTTGCTGATAAGGTTAGAAAATACCTGCTCAAGGGCAATCCGTTCTGTATTAAGCACGGGGAATTTGCCGTGCAGGCTAATTTTGTAGTGCGTGGGTGGCGACAACATCTCCAAAATACTGTTCACCAGTATGGTAACATCTACTTTTGAAGGGGTTACTTTTATGCGGCCCGCACGCGAATAACTTAAAATACCGTTAATTAAATCTTCGAGCCTGCTTACGCGCCCACGCAACAGTTGAAACTGGCGGGCGGTTTCGCCTGCCAGTTTACCTTCAAGGTCCTCCTCAATCCACATACTTAAGTTGTTGATGGCCCGCAAGGGTGCTTTCAAGTCGTGCGAAACAATGTAGGCAAATTGGTCAAGCTCTTTATTTATTCGTTCCAAATCTCCGGTGTACTCTTTCAAGCGGCGTTCGGCCTCTTTTTCTTTACTGATATCCTGAAACACCCCTTTCAAAATAGGCACCCTGCCATGTTCAATCACCGGTACCCCTTTGGTTTTTACATCCAGTAAATTTCCTTTGGCTGTAATTACCTGCGACTCGATATCGAAAGGAGTTTTGTTGTGTAAGGCCTCTTTTACAGCTTCAATAATAGCTTCGCGGGTTTCTTCGGTATAAAACAGGTGCACATTATTAAGCGTGGGGGCAAACGTTTCGTCCACCTCATGTATAGTTCTCATCTCCCTACTCCATGTTACCTCGCGGGTTTTCATGTCAATTTCCCAACTTCCAACGCGGGCAATGTGTTGGGCTTCTTCCAGCTCGGCTTGCGATTTAAGTATCCGTTGCTCGGCCAGTTTACTCTCTGTCACATCAAAATTCACCCCAATCATACGGATGGGTTTTCCGATTGCGTTTCTGTACAGTTTAGATATGGCAGCCACGTATTTAATCTCTCCATCCCCGCCTAACACTCTAAATGTGTCAGTGTAATCACCTTGCGTACCGCTTATGGTGTCTTGCACACTATCAAACACCCGTTGTTTATCCTCGGGGTGTAGTGTTTTATCAAACGCATCGTAATCTCCCCCAAAATCATTAGGGTTAAGATTAAATAGCGAGTACATTTCTTTGTCCCACAGCAACGCACCGGTTTCCAAATTCCAATCCCAAATACCCAGCTTGGCTGCATTAATAGCCAATGATAAGCGCTCTTGGCTTTCTTTTAGCTTTTCTTCTGCCATTTTGCGTTCGGTAATGTCTAACCCAAAACCTATCACATTCTGTAATTCGCCTTTATCATTCAACAACGGCGACATACGGCGCAATACCCAAATACGGCCTTGGGGAGTATCTATGGGTTCTTCAAACTCTATTTGCTGTCTGGAGTAAGCAACTTTGTTAAATATTGCTCTGCGGTTGTGGGCTATGGCTTTATCACGCCCGTATTGTTCGCAATAATCGTAATCGTCTTTGCCTATCACAAAGGCCCTTTTCTCAGGGTCGCGTATGGCCACTTCGTTTGCAAACAAGTAACGGTGCTTATTGTCAAACACCACAATATCAGTAGGTATGCGGTTTAGTATTACTTCGTAAAAATCTTGTAATCGTTTGTTTTTTTCTTCGGCCTCTTTGCGCTCTGTAATATCGCGTGAGTTGATTACAATGCCGTTTATTCCGGGGGTATTTAGCAAGTTACTGCCAATACTTTCAACATTTACCCAGCTGCCGTTGCGATGCCTAAGCCTAAACTCAATAGGGTCTGATACGCCACCGCGCTCTATGCCTTTGGCCAGCTCAACACTTGCTTTGTCAACATCATCAGGATGTATAAACTCAAAAATGCTTTTGCCTATTACTTCCTCTTCGATATAGTTAAAAGTTCGGTAAAACGAGGGGCTTTCATAAATGGTATGCCCCCCTGCATCAATAATAGTGGTAATATCGTTACTGTTTTGCACTAACAGCCTAAAGCGGGTTTCGCTTTCAGTAAGCCTTTGTTCAGCCTCTACCTTTTCGGTTATATCAGTAATAATCCCTTGAAAGTGTATTGCCTTCGACCGTTTTACATCCCACTCAATACTGTTGTCAGAGTCAATCCAATGGTAATTGCCTTGGCTATCGCGCATCCTAAACCGCAGGCTTACCCTCACTGCCTTTTCTTTAAATGATTGTAATACCTTTTGTATGGTAGGTTTCACATCATCGGGGTGCACAAATTCTGTAAAAGCTACATTGTTTTGAATCCAAACTTGCGCATCGTACCCCAATTGCGAAACATTTTGAGTAATGTACTCAATGTTAAGTTTAAAGTTAGGTTTCCACCGCACCAGTATAGATGGACTGTTTTTTACGATTAGCGCAGCAATTTTTTCTTTTTCTTCTGCCTCTTTTATTGCAGTAATATCGGTGTGGGTACCAATAAACCGCCTGCGCTTGTGGCCTTTTATGTCTATGCTTTCAATTATCTTTCCCCTGTCAAGTATCCATTTGTAACTGCCGTCTTTGCACAGTAGCCTATGCTCGCTGCTGTAATATGGAGTACTGCCTTTTATATGAGCGTTTACTTTTTCATAAGTGGCTTCCAAATCATCAGGATGCACTCTTTTTTCCCACTCGGCAAGTTCGTTGGGCAGCTCGTGGTCGGCATATCCAAGCATTTTTTTCCAAGTCTCACTAAAAAACACCTCGTTGGTTTCAAGGTTCCAATCCCACATCCCGTCTTCATTGCCGCTAAGTGCATACTTCCAGCGTTCTTCGCTTACGCGTAACTCCTCATCAATACGTTTCTTTTCGGTAATGTCGTTTTGCAATACAATAAAACCGGTTAGCACCTCATCATCATCAAACATCGGGGTGATGCTCATTGCTGCCCAATACCCCTCACCCGATTTCTTAAATGCGTGTATTTCATCATCAAAAGACTTGCCCATGGCAATGGCTTTGTACAGTCTTTTAATGGCTTCGGGTGTTTGTGTGGCATTGGGTTCAGCGCCTTTCAATAAATCACCGGGGTCTTTTCCTACCAGTTCTTCAATACTAAAACCGGTTATGCGCTCAAAGGCCGGATTTGCCCATGTAGCTATCCCTTTTGTATCAATAAGTATAATGGCATTATTAGTTTTTTGCGCCACCAAGCTCAACCGTTTAATTTCTTCTTCGGCTGTTTTGCGCTCAGTAACATCTACTTTAATGGCCATTAATTGGTATAACTCTCCATGCGAATTATAAAAAGGAATGATGTTGGTGGCCTCCCAATAAATTTCGCCATTTTTTCGGCGGTTGCATATTTCACCGTTCCATATTTCACCTTTTTTAAGGGTACCCCATAATTGCTGCCAAAATTTTTTGGTGTGATAGCCTGATGAAAGTATGTTGTGGTTTTTACCCACCAGCTCGTTTTCGCTATAGCCTGATGCTTTACAAAATTTTTGGTTAACCGAGAGTATAGTACCTTTTACGTCGGTAGTACTAACACAAAAGCTTGAGGTAACAGCCTTATCAAACTCTTCATACTTTTTATACGATTCGGTCAGCTCTTCCCGTATTTGGTCTTTCTCTTTGTTTACCAAATTATTGGCCTTAAACAACTCTTGCGAGCTAAGTTCAAGAATGCGCTCTAACCGTTTATAATCCTCATCAAAACTTTGGTACGATGCGCTTATGTCATCCATTAAGGCTATAAACTCCGGGCTTGGGTTGTCTTCCTTATAATACTTTTTAATCTGCCGCTGTAATAACCTGTGCATAGTTTGTGTTAAATATAAAAAGGGTTTAAGAGATGCTGTTTGCACTCAATAAACCCTAGTTAGTTTCTTATTAAATATACTCTCAATACTTAGTTCTCGCTCATCAGCGTAATAGTCATTGTTTGGTTGTGCAACTCACATTTCAGAAATTTCATAAACGGTGATATTTCGCCGTACGAATAAAATCCGGTAATTACTGTGCCTTTGCCAAACTGGTTTTGCGCAGTTTCAACCTCTTCTTCTACCATTTGCTTCAATACCAACTTGCGCCCAACACAACTGATAAGTATTGCCAAATCGGGGGCGCCGCCGTCCCAATCGGCCATGCTTTTTTCTGCCGCCTCCATGCTACCGTCAATCAGGCGGTCAACATTGGCTTTCATCAACCGCACGTACGACCCTTGCGGAATATCGCCCGCAAACGTCATTGATTTATCTTCTTCGTTTATTGCCAAAATGGTACGCACAATCGGGCGTTCGTCGCTATTAGTGCGTATGCTTAGCGGAAATAATAATGCCGAGGCAGGTAATTCTGATGCTTTATCGCCCAAAAACGATTTATACAAATCCAACGCCGGCTCACCGTCAAGCTCATACAAAACGTTGTGTTTTGACTTGGTAACATTGCGTTCAATGCCAAAACTATCCCAGCCGCCCATGCTGGCATACCCAAGTTTAAGGCCGTCTCCGTAAAAACCAACAGCGGCTATAATGTTTGAGCCGGGTGCTGCCTCGTGGGTAAACACAAGGGTTTTCACAAAATCGGGGCCATCACCGGCCAATCCCCCGGTTACTGATACTCCTTGGGGTAGCTCTTCCTGCATTCCGCGCACAAATTCACTTCCGTTCACCACCAAACCATCCGTAAGCACAAACAAGTGCTTTAAATTGTTGTGGTTAAACATCGATACAATTTTGCGGCCTGCTTCATAACTTTCATCCGAATTGTCAATTACCAACTGGTGCGATACCACTTGGGCACTCTCAAATTGTATTGCAGTGGCAGTAATAGTACCGTCGTAAACTTTAGCCTCTAATATCTCTCCTGATGTGCTGCAGCCAATCATTTGCGCTTCGGGAAATTTTTGCCGCAATTGCCCTATTGCATCCGAGGTTTCAATTGCCTGCCGCTGCCCGAAAACTATCAATAATAACGGGCTGATGTCTTCAGTCCCTCCGGTAAATGCCCATTGTTTTGTTTCAGTAAAATGGTATTGGGCTATCTTCATAAAATATGTTAGTTAAGCGTATCCAAAAGCAATTTATTGTTTTGATTTGATATTTTTCCTGAACACGATAAAAAAGGACGAAATAGGCTGAATAAATAATTATTGGCTTGGGGCTTTTGATTTATGCCGAAATGAATAATTTTGTTAAGCTATACATGGATACACTATACGACCTTGCCGACCTTGAAGCCCTTGCAATGGGGGATACCGAATTTATGAAGGAACTGCTTGCTGCTAACGTAGAAAGCATTGAAGCCGGCATTGAGGTAATTGCCAAAAGTTTTTCAGCGGGTGATTTAGATACGATGGGTAGAGAAGCCCACAAAATTAAACCGCTGCTGGCCATGCTGAAGGCCGATAAAATCCATAAGCAGATAGTTGATATTGAGTATTACAGCCGCAAAGAGTATAACCCTGATAAGGTACAAGGTGCTTATATTGAGTTTGAACCCCTTGCCCCTGTGCTGCTTGCACAATTGAAAGAGTTGATTGCATAAGCTTACCCCTGTTTTATATCCCCTCTGCTATTTTAAAATGTATTTTCCTGTACGTGGCTGTTGCAATTTGGCCAATACCACATACCTAAGAGCATCAATAGCGTGGTTATTAAAATCAACCGGCTTGTTTATCGTTACACCGTTTTTATCGGTTTGCCACTTATAGCTGCGTAATTCTTTGATAAGATTAAGTGATGATGCCGTTATGTGCAACGGATACCGACGTAAAATATCTATAGATAAATTGATACTATCAGCCCCTTTGGGGGCTGCTTTTATATTATACCCTGCCCTGTAAATCTCTTCTATCGATTTTGGCTCGGCGGCATCGGCAAGCACCTCATCAAACCTATGCAGTTTAATAGTATCAAAATGAGCTGCAATATCTGGATTGGTCAAACCCGTTTGATACAAATGCTCATGCACAAACAGTTTTCCGTCGCCCATGCATACTTCTACCAAGGCAGTAGGGTCGTTACTAAACCCAAAATCAAGGCCGTAACCCACCAATTTAGTATCCTCAGGCACTTGCGGCACCACCGTGTAATTTTTAAATACCTGTCCGCTAATATTACCGTACTCACCCATCCCAAATATTTTCCAATACTCGGGGTCGCTTTCCTGCAAATATTCAATCTCAGCAATAGTAATCGGGTCAAGAAATGTATTATCTCGGTAATTGCTCACAATCACTTCTACATCTCCCTGCAAATGCGCCCGCTTTTGCTCTAATTCGGTATTAATCCAGCAATTAATATCATCGGGATTAAAATCAAGAAATGCCCTGCCCGACGTACGAAAAATTAACTGTTGCCATTCTTCAAAAGTGCATTCATTGGCTTCATTCAGCCACAAATGGGTGCGCTTGCGCCCGCGCACTTTTTGTTCATTATCCAGCGAAAAAAACTCTAAAATATTGCTGCCGTATTTAATAATATTTTCGGTTTTATTGTGCTGCACCAAACTGTATAATCCGCTTTTGGTAAGCACTTCAATCACATCGCGCAAAGCGGTAGCACGCAATGCCGGGAATGATTTGCGCACTACCGATAATATTTTGTTTTCGCCGCTAAATAATTCAACAATAAAAAGCTGTGCCAGCGAGTAGGTTTTTGAACTTCGGGTACCTCCGCGGTTAATTACTATCCGTTTATTGCTGTTAAAATTTCGCTCAAAAACAGGGGTTACTTCTATATTAATTATTCCTTCTGACACTGATTTCTATTTTACGGATTTGCAACCCGTCGTTGGTTAATTGCTTATCGGTATAGCCATAATTGGCTTTTAAATCAAATATTAATCCCGTACTGTTTCCTTCCCCGTTTATCAGGGCATCCAGCACCGCCCCTTCCAAGGTATCACGGATGGCTTCGCAGGTAGCTGCGGTAGCCTCACTTGCCAACAGTTCTCCCCACATTGCCCACGATAACTTCATGTGTACGCACCAAAAATCTTTAATGGTGGGTATTTTGGGTTGCGGTACGGTATGCTTCTCCCCGCTTTTCAGAGTAGTTTCAATGCTGTGGTTTTTACATTTATCAAAATATTCATCAAAACCTTTTTGCAGCACAGCCGCGGTTATTGTTTTCGGTATTGCTTTTTTTCGTGGCATAATTATTTATTTTGCTTCTCCTTTTGCCTCACCTTGGGCGGTGCTTTCACCGCTTTGTTTATGCCGGGCATAAACCGTCATCAGGGCTTGTATATCTTCCATAAAGCAGCCGTGGCAGCTGCTGCGGGCGGGAGCCAACCCAGCTAATGACCGTAATTCGTCAATGCGCAGTTTATCCTCGTGTGTAAACAAGCTTACCTTGGTTTGCTCCCACAACGCCCATTTTTCCTCAAGCTGTTGCAGGATTTGTAATTGATAGTTGTTAAACATGGTTTTATTATTTAAATATTTTATACAAAAAATGGCTGATAGCAGAAGCCGCAAGTCCGTAGATGGTGATAATAATGGCTGATTGCAAGTTAACAGGGCGTTTTTCGGTCACCTCAGCCACAAAATACAGTACCGATAGCCAAAAGGATAAGCAGATGTGGCAATCGAGGGGTTTTAGCTTTAATTGGTTCAAAGGTATTAGAAACCTCGTGTGCAGCCACGCCTTCAGTTGGCTTACAATGCCTGAATAATCCACTATAGTGAGCGATGCAAGGGCAATGATGATTAATTTACTAAACAATGCTATGGATTCCATACCCCTTAATTGGTTATGGCAAAAAATGTTTCAGGTCTTTACTTTCGCAAAATTCTAATGAAATTTGCGGTTGTAACCGCAATATTTATATAAAATTTGCGGTAGCAATCGCAAAATTTGTGTTAAATTTGCGATTATGCACGTTGAAAGACAGCTGCTTGCCCAAATGGAGCAACGCCTGAAAGGCAATAAAGCCATCATACTACTTGGCCCAAGACAAGTTGGGAAAACTACACTTATTAACCAATTGGCTGAAAAAACCGGCGGGGAAGCACTTTGGCTAAACGGAGACGAAGCCGATGTGCGTGAAGCTCTTACCAATACCACATCGGCCAAGTTGCGGGCTTTGATTGGAAAAAACACGCTGGTAATTATTGACGAAGCCCAACGGGTTGAAAATATAGGTTTGTGCCTGAAGCTGATAACCGACAACATTAAGGGAGTAAAAGTGATTGCGTCCGGCTCTTCATCGTTTGATTTGGCAAATAAGATTAACGAGCCGCTAACGGGTCGTAAGTGGGAGTTTACCTTGTTTCCCCTCTCATACAACGAGATGTGCCAACACCACGGTTTACTTGATGAGAACCGATTGCTTGAACACAGACTGGTATATGGCTATTACCCTGACGTGGTGACCAATCCGGGTGATGAGCAAGAAATACTGAAACAATTAAGCGATAGCTACTTATACAAGGATATTCTTACTTGGGAAAATATCCAAAAACCTGAAAGACTTGAAAAACTGGTACAGGCACTGGCTTTTCAAGTAGGGAGCGAAGTTTCGTACAATGAACTGGGACAACAAACCGGTCTGGATAACGAAACAGTTGAAAGGTATATCCACCTGCTTGAAAAAGCGTTCATTGTTTTCAGACTACCCTCATTCAGCCGCAACCTGAGGAACGAATTGAAAAAAAGCCGTAAAATTTATTTTTACGACAACGGCTTGCGCAATGCTGTTATTAAGCAGTTTAATGCCTTGGCCTTTAGAAATGATGTGGGAGCCTTGTGGGAAAACTTTTTGGTAACTGAACGCATGAAAACGCTTGAATACCAACGGGTGTTTGCCAACCGCTATTTTTGGCGTACCCACGCCCAACAGGAAATTGACTATATTGAAGAAAGGGGCGGACAACTGCACGCTTATGAATTTAAGTGGAATGCAAAGGCCAAAGTAAGGATGCCAAAGGCATTTGGAGAAGCCTACCCTGAGCATACTTTTGCCGTAGTAAACAAAAAAAGTATGATTGATTTTTTATCAAACTGATAGCTTTCGCAAATTTTACATGAATTTTGCGATTACAACCGCATTATTTATATAAAATTTGCGGTTGTAATTGTGATTACTTATTAAATGGTTTACCAAAAGCGGCATCCATATCAAAAAAAGCATACTTCCATCGTAGTTGAAAACAGTACCGTAGGGTTACTCAACAATCAAAGAAGAGGGAATGCAAAACACCATATCCAGCATATTGCAAACGAAACCCAACCATATTAGCTACTTAAAACCCTCTAAACTAAAAACTTAAAACTACTGATTAGTGTTTAAAGTGGCGGATGCCGGTAAACACCATCGCCATGTTGTGCTCGTTGCAGTAGTTAATGCTCAATTCATCTTTAATAGAGCCGCCGGGTTGTATTACGCTCACAATACCTGCTTTGTCGGCAATCTCCACACAATCAGGGAAAGGGAAAAACGCATCCGAACCCATAGAAGCACCTTGCAGCGATAAACCAAACTCGCCCGCTTTTGCAATAGCATTTTTAAGCGCATCCACGCGAGAAGTTTGTCCGCAACCAATGCCCAACAACTGGTTGTCTTTAGCCAACACAATGGTGTTAGATTTGGTATGCTTCACAATCTTATCGGCAAACAACATATCTGCCACCTCTTGTGTAGTAGGTTTACGGTTGGTTGGGTAGGTAAAATCGGCTTCGGTTACTACTTTATTGTCAGCATCTTGGTAAATGCTACCGTTCAACAAGGTTTTATGCACCATCTCTTGTGCAGGAATACTCTTCAGCTGCAACAACACACGGTTTTTCTTTTGTTTTAATATTTCAAGCGCGTCTGCATCAAAGCCAGGGGCAATCAACACCTCAAAAAACAAGTTGTTGATTTCTGTAGCCGTTACAGCATCTACCGTACGGTTGCAGGCTATTATACCACCAAACGCACTGGTAGGGTCAGCGGCAAGGGCTTTGTGCCATGCTTGGGTAAGGTTAGCATCGGTTGCCAATCCGCAAGGGTTGGTGTGTTTAATAATAACAAACGTGGGGCCTTCAAACTCGTTCAACAGGTACAGGGCACTATCAACGTCGTTCAGGTTGTTGTATGATATTTCTTTACCGTGCAATTGGGTAAATACTTCGTTCAAATTACCACGGAAAAACGCCTTTTGGTGGGGGTTTTCGCCGTAACGCAAGTGTGTATCCGTTACCCCGGCAAAGTAATTACCGATAGCAGTATCGTATTGCGAGGTACGCGCAAATGCTTGCTTGGCAAAGTAACGACGGTCGTCTATACTGGTAGCTCCGCTCTTAGCCTTCAATACTTCGGTCAGCTTAGTATATTCAGCCTTATCAGCAATTACAATGGTGTCTTTAAAGTTTTTGGCCGCTGCGCGGATTAACGAAACACCGCCAATATCAATCTTCTCAATAATCTCCGCCTCGTTATCGGTGTTTTTCAGGGTCTCTTCAAAAGGGTAAAGGTCAACAATTACCAAATCAATCTCAGGTATTGCATATTCGCCCAAGGTTTTCATATCCTCGGCGTTATCCCTGCGAGCCAAAATACCGCCAAACACTTTGGGGTGAAGGGTTTTTACACGACCGCCCAATATTGAAGGGTACGCGGTTAACTCTTCTACTGGAACCACAGGCATTCCTAAACCTTCAATAAATGCTTGTGTTCCGCCGGTTGAGTAAAACGTTACACCGTTGGCATGAAGTGTTTTGATTAGCTCGTCAAGATGGTCTTTGTGATATACAGATACTAAAGCCGATTTGATTTTTTTGTCCATTCCCTTTGGTTTTGAAATAAACCGCGAAAAAACAACATTAAACCAATACTTTATAAACAAGTTGCCGACTCAATTTGCTGCCTTGTTTTTACGAAACCGTTTCCAATCCAAATAAAGGCCAAAGGTGGTAAAGTTTACAAAACCCATCCCAAATTTGTAGTTGCTTTGCAAGTTCCACATTTGTATATCACCCGTTGGATAATTAAAAGGGGCATACCCCAAGTTAGTGTACCCGAAAATCGGAAGTTTTTTACTCTCAAAAGCACAAAACACCCAAGCGCCCGTGCCGGTAAAGGTGGTATTAGGAGCATTAATATCTTTATTCCCTGTTGCTGAGGGCTGTCCATTCACGAAAAAAGAGCGTTTAAAACGCAGCTTATCATACAACGCTTCAGTAAACATAAAGCTGACTCCCACTTTTACCCTATCGTTTTTACCTACATCAAAAGAGGCATAAATAGAGGGGGTTATAGAAGTGGCGATGTAGGATATATCTACCTCCATCCTACTTTCGCTGTTGTTCACAAATGGGGCATTATCCGTAAAATTTCGTTGATGCCTGCCGTGGGCTCTTTCAAACTGCAACGACATATAAAAACGCCCCGCTTTTTTGGTTGTAAAGAGGGGTGCATACAGTTGTCCTGCGTAGTTATAGCAAGTAAACCCTTTGTAGCCCAAAAAATAACCACCGGTAATACCCACGTATTTTACAGGCGAAGTAGATACTTGTGCGTGAGCACCCAACACCCCTATCGTTCCTGTGGCGCGTACCTGCCCGCCATCGGTATAGACGGCAGTATCAGGCAAAGGGTTAATGTAGGTGTAGCCAAACGGTGAGCAGGAAGCCATCAGCAGCAAGCCAATACACACCAGTTTTTGCGTCAATGCCATGCTGCAAGATAAAAGAATTGCTATCATCTTTTATCCGCCTGTGAACCTGTGTTGTTATATTTTCGTTAGGTTAATAATGAACAACCGCATTTTCATCGGAGCCATCCTCTTGTTGTTATTTTCCTGCAAGCAAACAGTGGAGAAACAAGAACTCCCCTCCTATTTCTGCCGACCTGAACTGGAATCCTTTTTCGGTGGTCCCGATACATTGCCGGTGGTTACATTTTCTCCGAACAATTCGTTTGAAGGAATTACAAAACTACTTACTGTTTATTTTGATACCATTAATCCGGTTATTAACTACAGGGTAATCTTAAAAATGGATTCATCACACCGTGCTATATTTATAAAAGCAAAACAGATTAACCCTAATGTGAACCGAGATCTTGGGTGTGGATTTAACACATTTGAAACAAGAATAAATTCTGAAAATGAACTCCTAATTGAAGGGGAAATTTCACAGGTGGATGAAGTAAAAATACGATATAAAAATTATTTAAAGGAATTGTATGCTTACAACAACTCCTCCCGATTTTCTATCAATTTAATTTGGGATAAAAGTGCCTCCTGTGATACAATATTTAAAACACTTCAACATATTGTTCATGGATATACTGAGCATATCCATGAATTTGCTCAAACAAAATTCAAAAAACCAATCTGTTCACCCACACATACCGAGGTTGAAGAGCTTTTAACATTATTCCCATTCAGTCTATTTCTAAGAACTACTCAAGATGATACGTTACCAATCCCTCTTCCTGCTCCGCTCCCAGAATCGTTGTTAATCGAAAATTAATACCTCAACATTACACCGCGCGAAATATGCAATAAAACCACCACCGGTTTCCGGAGGATCTTATTGGTTTGGTTAGATACGGTAGCCTATAGCAATCAATTTAAGGCTTCATAATAATCATTGCACAAATTAACCTCGTAATCTTACCTTTGATAGTGTATGAAATTGCTCAAAGGTTTTATTAAATGGTTTTTAATCGCATTGATAATATTCAATGTAGGGGTACTGGTTACAGGCAATGCACATTTGTACAAAGCCTTATCACGCACCTATTTTATCGGGCGCACAGGCCCCTCTATTGATGATTATTCAGCGTTTGAAAATCGTGATGTAAAAACAGGTACTCCGCAGCCGTGGCCTTTTGCAGCTGATTATAATAAAACTCCGCTGAAAGATGCCGACAAGAAATACCACGAAAGCATCGGGACGGTAGCCTACTTGGTGATACACAACGATAGTATTGTACACGAAAGCTATTGGGACGGTTATGGTGAAAACTCATACTCAAATTCATTTTCCGTTGCTAAAAGTGTGGTTTCTATGTTGGTAGGATGTGCCATTGGCGACGGTTTGATAAAAGATGAAAACGAACCCGCCGTGAAATACCTACCCGAGTTTAAAGAAACACTGGGCGATAAAATCACCATCCGCCACTTGCTTACCATGAGCTCAGGCATCGGATTTGACGAGAGCTACGGAAACCCCTTCGGGATGATGGCAAAAGCTTACTACGGGAAAGGGGTAAAAGAACTGGTAGGCGACTACAAACCTGCCACTGAACCGGGCAAGCAGTTTGATTATATGGGAGGAAATACCCTACTGTTGGGCTTTATTGTAGAAAAAGTAACCGGAAAAAAACTGGGCGAGTATGCCTCCGAAAAGATATGGCAACCTATTGGGGCACAAAACCCTGCCAAATGGACGATTGATACTAAAGACGGTGATGAACGTTCGTATTGCTGCTTTTACACCAATGCCCGCGATTTTGCCCGATTAGGTAAGTTATATAAAGACAGTGGCCGCTGGAACGGTAAACAACTGATACCCCAAGAGTTTGTGCTAAACTCGGTAAAGCCTGCCTCAGATTTGATGGACGGCAACCAACCGCTTAAAATATACGGCTACCAATGGTGGTGTATGAATTATCAAAACCGCCCGTTGTTTTATGCAAGGGGTATTAAAGGTCAATATATTTTGGTGGATTATGCCACTAACACTATCGTAGTAAGGCTTGGACACAGGCGAGAAGGGAAAAGCATCGACGGCCACCCATCGGAAACCTTCCGCTGCTTGGAAATGGCCGAATATCTCAAGTAAACAAACTATTCGATTAAAAACGATTGTTGACGTAAAAACTCTTATTGCCTTTTCGTATCATTGGGTGTATGAAAAATTGCATTTTATTCTTTTTTGTTGTTATCACCTTTATCAACCCACTGAAATCACAAACACTGGGTACTGATATCAATGGAAACTCACCCCTTGTGCACCAAGGCGGTAATGTGTATGCCGATTTGATAAATGCAAATTTCGGGGCATCGTTTTTGGCAATGACCAATAATACCTATTATCGCAGGTCCACTGTTTTAGGAATGAAAATAAACGGCGCAGATAGGGCGGGAACAGCATCGTTTTTATCAAATGGTATTACTGCTCCACAAGCATCGGCAGCATTTACAGTAGGTATCAGCACATCAAACAATTTTATTAATCATTATAAACCCCGCACTGAGTATTGGGCATTGCTGGATGAAGAAGACCAACGACTTACCAGCCGAATGAATTATTTAGTTAAAGACAGTTTTCTGATTAACAACATACTAAAAGATATATCCAAAAAATACCCTGCTGAAACTGATACATTAAAAAAATTATTCTTTTCAATAACCCCTACTTTTGGTAATTTAAAATTGGTATGGCGTGCTTATGCCAAAACCGTTAGCAACGGTACATTCTACTACGATGTTGAGCAAGTTTTAGAAATTGATTACGCCATAAAAGAATTATTTACCGAATATCAGGAACTAAAAAAGAAACACAACCAGATAATACTGCAAAAGCAAAACATTGATAAACCGTTGCAGCCTTTTGTACAAAACACACTCTACTTTACCCTTGGAGCCAACTATAGTGGTATTCATCAAATTGATTCACCAAAAAATAAAGCAACCGTTATATACAATGAAACCACAGACGCTTTATTTGCCGTTGGAGGTAGCCATTGCTTCGGTAATCGGTTTTTCATAGGTTATCAATTAGGGCAAGCTATGTTTGATAATTTTGAAACTCTTTCCCCTTTAAGTTACGATACTTCACAAACCTCTGCATCGCCACAAGCTGTGGCTTCAAGAAAACAAATGGTTTATACGGATTCATTGGTGCGTAAGGTATCCCCTTATTTCTCACTTCAAGTAACATTTCAGCAAAGAGTAGGGAAAATAGGGCGTGCCATCATTACACCGCTGCAGTTTACATATTCTGTTAAAGCATCCTTGGGAGCATCGGTGCAACTAATTACAAACAATGGAGTGAGTGTGGGTGTTGCGGTTGAAAACCGGTTCATCACAACAAAAGAGCTGGAACAATCCAACCAGGATAGTTTTAACAAAATATATTTTGGTTTTAGATTAGGCCTTATGCTTGCCGATTTTGATTTTATGAATTAGCGGCTTGCAATTATAAATTGCTACTACTACCGCAACCACCAGCAACGGGTAAACAGGCACTTTAAACCTTGCACTGCCTATTGGTCCTGTAAGAAACCAAATATACCCTGCCATAACCAATAAGTATATTTTAGGCCACAATGGGGTTTTGGCAAATACAAATACCCCACACAGTAGCAATATTAACACGTTGGCTGCCATTTGCAGCAACAGTACAATTATTAAGGCAATAGGTTGGGTTTTAATAAACCGTTTCAGTTCACCTATATCTCCTTTGCTGATGTAGTGCAACAGCCCTAAACCATCTGTTTGCGGGATATTAAAAAAACTAACGTAATCGTACCTGCCGGGGTCGACCATAAAATTAAGCATCCCTCTTGCATGAAACTTGCCATAAGCAGGCACATCACTTAATACGATTTGTTTACAGGTATCTTTAATGTATTCACATTGTTGCGCATAACTGCCCTTTTCAGTAACAGCACTATCTATCACTGCAATCACACTATCGCCGTACTCACTGCCATACTTGGCAAATAAATAATATTTAGTGTTATAATCTTTTAAATTAACATGGGTGATGGATGAATAATGCCTGTAACCTGTTTGTTGATAGTTTACCCCACTCCACCAGTAGGCTACCAGTGGCAATAGTGCTACGGTTAAAGGTAACAAATAATGCCTGTTTTTAACCGCAAAAAATAAGAGTACAGCCAAGCTAATTACCCAAAAATACAGCATTACAGGTTTAGTAAGTAGCGCCAATGCAAGCAATACGGTATTGCCAATTATCCAGTATTGTTTATTAGTTTTAAAATAGCGTAAAAAGCAATAAAACGACGCAACCAGTAACACCTGCAACAAGGTTTCGCTCATTACCATATTAGCATATAACAGTTGATTAGGAAATAGCACCAATAAAATTCCTGCCCACAACGCAGGTTTTTCTATCCCGAAATCGTCTCGTAATAATTTATATACCAGCCATGCACAAAAAATACTGATGATATTTTGCAACAACAGCACGGCATACAACGACCCAAAAATACCCGTCACCCCCCAAATAAATAGCCCGTATAAAGGCGGGCGTTTACTGTAATAATCTATTTTTATAGGTTGGGTTGGGTCGTTGGCGTAAAAACTACCCGTAGCTTCAAAGTTTTTTGCTTGCCATATATAATCCCCGCTATCAGGCAATTGTATATTCCCTTTATACAATGCCAACACAAAGAACACTGCATGCAGTAGCGTTATAAAAAGCAGGTATTTGCGGGCATTGCTCAATAGTACAGGTATTATTTTTTAAAATTATCCTTAATTACCCCGTAAAACTCTTTATAAACTCCGGGGCAACAGGCCACAATTTCTTTCCCGAAAAGATAATTTCCCTTGCCTGAAAAATCAACCACTTTGCCCCCCGCCTGCTGCACAATAAATGCGCCCGCAGCCACATCCCAAGGACTAAGCCCCATCTCGAAAAACCCTTCAAAACGCCCCACAGCAGTATAAGCCAAATCAATAGCAGCACTACCCATACGACGCAAACCGCGTGTAGATTTCATATAATGGCGCAAACTATTCACATAGCCGTCCATACCGTCAAACTCATAATAAGGGAAGCCTGTAGCCAACAACGAGTCCTTCAACGCCGATACAGGCGATACTTTAATCTCAGTACCGTTTAGAGATGCCGCAGAATCTTTCCACGCATAAAAACATTCATCCTTGCACACCTCATACACAATCCCCATCACCAACTTGTCTTTCTCAAGCAATCCCACACTTACTGAAAACACAGGGATACCGTGAATAAAATTTGTAGTTCCGTCAAGCGGGTCAACCACCCAACGGTATTTGTGCCCTTCGGTTTGGGCTATCGTATTCTCTTCAGTAATAAATCCGCAATCCTCTATCAATTGGTCCAACCCCTCAACCAATATCTTTTCAGCCGTTACATCCACATAGCTCACCAATTGGTTCAGGCTTTTTTCCTCAGTTGCAGTACGGTCAAAGCTTGTAAACTCCTTGCGGATAAAAGCTCCTGCCTCCTGCACTACCTCAATAGCCTCACGGCACAACTTTTCATAATTCATGCCGCTAAGGTAAAACGCATTGATGAAATGTGTAAGTAAAGAATAGAAAGAAACCGTTAATGACTGATTGGATATACTACCAACCCCTAATCACTAAACACTAACAACCAATCACTTCTTAGCCGAAGTATCCTCTTGCAAAGGCTGGGGTACAGAAAGCTGCTTGCGCTGTATAGGCGGCTCAGCACCTTCTCTGTAGTAGTTTTTCCAGATAAGGAAACCACCGTAAAACACAATAAATATCATGGTGATAAGTATCGAACGCTTGAACGCCTTAGGGCTGGGTTCGCGGTCGTAAACAGGTATTTTGGGTTTATTCTCCATAATATTCAACAAAATTGCGTTCGGTTTCCACCAGTTTAAGGTAGTGCAGTTGGCATCCGTGCTCGCTGATAGGTCCGGCAAGCTGGTCCCAAATCTCCACCACAATATTTTCAATACTTGCCATTTTTCCGTGCATAAAATCAACATCCTCGTTGATGTTACGGTGGTCAAGCTTATCAATCACACGGTCGCGGATAATCTTTTTCAATTCCTTTAAGTCGATAATGAAACCTGTGTCAGGGTTTGGCGACCCTTTTACGGTTACAAACAACTCAAAATTATGACCGTGCCAGTTTTTGTTGGCACAACGTCCAAATACTGCGTCATTCTGCTCCTCCGTCCAATTAGGATTGTACAGTTTGTGGGCAGCATTAAAATGCTCCTTGCGGGTTATGTATAGTAATTTAGGTTTCTCAGCCATAGCTGTAGGTTCTCCGTTGTTACAAAAAAGTGTGCAAAGGTAGTCATATAAAAACAGATTATCAAAAGCACTGTAAACCGCTTGTAAAATCAAGGTTTTTGCATTTTTCCGTAAAAACGTTTTAGCCATTTGCAAAAACTGCCTGAGAAAGCCCAAGCAGGCACCCCACCTTTGTATCACAAACTATGAAAACATAAGGGGGCAGCACCGCAAAAGCTGCCCCTATTTTTTAAAATTCTACCGCCTATGAAACCACCCATACTGTTTTATTTGCTGTTAGTAGTTTTTGCAAGTAGTTGCGCCTTTAACACCTATACCTACATACCACAAATGCCTAACCCAGCTGCATTTAGCAATGCTGAGCAATTTAAAGCAAATGCTGCGCTGGGACGTTCCCACCTCGAGGCACAAATAGCCTACTCACCCATGAACCATCTTGCAGTAAATGGAGGTGCTTTTTTGGGAGAGCATAACCAACTTGCACTTGAGGGTGGCCTAACAGCATACACAAGGCTTATAAGAACTAAGCATTTATTTGTAACAGCTGGAGGCTCGCTTTCTCAGGGTACTATTAATACTTCTTTTGATGATAATAAAAACATTAATGGAGTAGATTTTTACTCAATCAATTGTAACTATACCGGGAAACATTTTCAATACGGAATATATTGGCACGGTAACGATGTGTATTTGGACCGTGAGCATAACAGAAAAACATTCGGGTTTATTCTTAAACACAGCTACATTAATTATGATAGTTACAGTTATACTGAAATAGACAGGAGTTTCAGAAGAATTCCAACCACACTGAATGCCGTAAACAGAACACAATTAAGTATTAAGTCTTTAACGTTGATGGCTTTTTTAGAAAACGAAATTTCTAAGTACGCTATCATACTCGTTCAAATGGGACTTCAACCCAAATCAACTCCGATGATAGGTTTATTCGATGCCCCACGTCAGCAGCGCATATTTTGGCTACCTAGCCGCCCCTTTCTCAACATCGCCTTCGGAATCAAAATCGATTAATAACACTTCCTTAAGGCCATTACTGTTTCACAAACTTGGTGTAGGTGGTAGTTGTTCCTGTACTCACCGATAAAAAGTAAATCCCTTGCGCTAATCCCGAAACATCAATATCAGCCTTCCCGCCGTTAAAGTATTGTGTTGCAAGGCACGCACGGCCGTGCATATCACTAATAGAAATCTTACTTGCTCCATCATCCTCAGTAACCACCGTTAATTGCGTAGTTGCAGGATTAGGATATATTGTAATCCCCTGCGCGCCAACACTTGCTACAGCTACACTTTGCAGCCTGTCCATAGTACAATAAACTTTGTTGGTAGCATGCTGGGTAGCAAAATCAAACCACACATCGGCCTTGTTTTTCACAAGGGTTCCTGCAGGGGTTTTATCACTCATCCGTATCTTAAAGCGTATGTGCCCTCTATTTTCAACAAAATCGTTACTATGCAGCAAATTAGGTGGTAAATTAATATTAGAAAACGTCCACACCAGCACCCCTTTGCCCAATTGCGGGGGCAGATTAATTACCTGCGTAGTGTATGGATGACTGGCGCCTAACTCTTGTATGTACTCAATACTTAAGTTCAAATCTATGGTATCAACCACCACTACAGTTTGCACAGTATCGGTAGTAGTATTTTCAAAACGTATCAGGTATTCCACCTCGCGTTGTCCACCGTTAATATCAAAAACGGTAACACTATCCCCATTCTCCGGTTCCGGAAAAATATACTTCCCGTTCAAGGTAGTATCATTGTCCACCGTTTGTTGCAGCGTATCGTAATTATCGCTCCCAAAAACATCACTCACACTACCGGCATCGGCCAAAAACTCAATTTGCCCGGTTGATGCCCCTTCAACCTTCCCTTTAAAAATAATTGTTTTTTCCTCTCCTGGGTCAAGGCTGCTAAACTCCCATTGCGCCACACCACCCGTTACTAATTGTGGCGGCGGAAATGCAACAAAATTTTTAAAGCCAGTGTCAATTTTTAATTTAAGCTTACCCTGTACAATTGTTTTACCCCCATTATTTTTATAACTCAGCGAGTATAACTCTGTAATCCCCCGTCGTGCCTTGTAGCCCGCATTGGGCAATATTTTAATCCCTATGTCCTCAATGCTTCCATCAAGACGCAGGGCAAAATCGGCAGTATCAAAAATTATATTATTGGTAGCAGGTGTAAACTGGTATAATGTGGGGTTACAGCTACTTAACGACCAATATTTTTTGGGTAAAATAGTAATAGGATAAGTACCGCTGCGGGGTACCACAAAAAAGTAAATCCCTTCCCTATCTGTGTAGGCAACTACCAACCCATTAAACAAACGAACAACTTGCCCGGCTAATGGCCTTTCTCCCACATCGCGGCGGCAATTGTTATTTACGTCGTGATACACACGACCGGCTATAATAGCCAAATCATTATCAAATTCAGCAACCCGGTTTAGTTGTATTCTGCCGAAATTCAAAAAACTGCCTGTGGCAAAAAACCGGTTTTTAAATGCTTTTAAATATTTTACCCCTGTAAGATTTATTTCATCAAGGGTAAGCCACGATGTATCCGACCATTTAATAATACTATTGTTTTTGGGTGAGATATTAAACGAACCACAAGCCCACACCTCATCATCAAAAAACTCAAGATCACTGAATACAGCTATGTTTAAGTTAGGAAAGCCCTTTGTGCGGCTATGCCATCCGCCGTTTATATAAGAATAAATTATCCGCTCAGCATTATTTCCCAAACCTACGGCCATCAATTCGGTTTTAGCGTTTTGTAAATGACCAATAAATGTAAAAGGGCTTAAAGAATCGGCAATGGCTGTTGCACCCTTTATTTTAAAAACAGAAACGGTTTTATTGCTGATTGTATGTGTGTAATTACCCCCTACAAACAGTGAGTCATTAAAAATTTCTAAATCAGTGGCGTGGCCTGTATATGTGCCGCCCTGAAATCCTTCTACTGCCTCCCACTTAAATCCATTGTATTTGGCCATGCCATTGGCTCTTGTAGTATCAATTCTTGCAAAACCGCCTGCAGCATATAAAAATCCGTCAAACACCTTCAAAGCATTAATACGAAAAGGGCTTTGATCATCAACGCGCCGTCTGGCGGCGTTCAGCCATTTTTTCCCGTCAAGCACCAACAATCCTGTTTTTGATGACGCAAAAAATACTGTATCAAAAAACCCGCCTACATATAACTTATCCTTATACCATTCAATAGAAGTGATGTACGATGACGGCCCACCAACAAACGTTGATAAATCTTGCCAGAAAAACCCATTCCAACGGGCCACACCAAAAATTTTATTATTATTAGGGGCTGTGGTAGAGTCAACAAAGGCAAAATACATCTGATCGTTTGTTGCTGTAACCGCGACAGGAATTTGCTGAAAACCCTGTCCAAGGGGTTTCCATATTTGCGCTGCTGCATAACGGATGCTTAATACACCCAACAACAGCAATATGCCTGTTAGTTTTAAAAACTTCATCAACGCTTTCACTTCGTTAAATTATAATTTACCCCCAAATGTAACCCAAAATTACGCGGACGAACCACGGTACCAATAGCATTGCTATAAACCCCGCGCGCAAAGCTACTCAACTGCAAGCCTGCATTCAGTTGCCATTGTGGGCTTAACTTGTAATATACCCCCGTTTGTATGGTTACACTTGCGTTCCACCTGCGCAAAACATCTTTTTGCTTTGCAGCATCGGTACTAAACAAACTAAAAGGACTTATCACTTCACCGCTCACACTTGCCAACCGTTGCAACTGAATACTACCGCCAAACTGCAGCCCGATTTTTTCGGTTAGTTTCAAGTTATAACTTGCTTGTAAAGGCAATGTAATATAGGTGTAGCGGCTGCCAATGGTAAGGTTTTGGCTACTATCCCTAAAATTGGTATAAAAATACCCTATGATTTGCCCTCCTGTATTAAACACAGGTACCGAGTCGTACACCTGATGAGTATAGCGGTAATTACCGCGGGTAGCTACGGAGGTGAAACCTAAGCCTGTGCCCAACATCCAGTTGTTGATGCTGTAATTTACGGTGATAAGCGATGCTATTGCCAACCCGTTTTTAGTACCGTTGCGCAATATGCTGCCGTACTTGGTTTGGCTTTGAGCCGCAAACATGGAGGCTGTAGGCGATAAATTAAATCCGATACTAAAAGGCGAGAGTTTCCCAAACGTTGGATTTTTTGTTGTTTTGGGCTCCGGTTCAATACTATCAACCTTTGCTAATAAAGGTTCTGACTCCTCTTGGGGTTTAGTGGTATCATTAGTCGCTATCACCAATGGTTTTGTATCGGCCATCGGGGTTTCTTCATGGCTTGCCTCAATGGGCTTACTGTTTTCTTTATTCTCAGTTTCTTTTGCTGTTGATGTTTCCTTGCTGCCTGTAACCGCAACATTATCAGTGCTTGGCTTGTCGGTAGTTTCTTTTCCTCCTGATTTATTGTTGCCTGTCTGTTTAGGGGCAGTTTTTTGCTTAGGCTGTACAGACTTATTATCATCAGCAAACTTCGATTCAGATTGAGTTGTGGTAACATCAGAACCTAAACCGCTGTTACTGTTTGCAGTTTCTGTAGATTGGGTTTGTGCACTCCCGTTTTGTGGACTGGGAGAAGAAATATTTGAACTTGCTTGCTGCTCGGCTGAGCTTGTTGTTTGTTGTTGAGCGAATGCAGGAGTATTAGTATCTTTAGTATCACTGATAAGGTAAATACCCGTTCCTGTGCCTAACAACAACAAAACTCCCACTACCCACAGCCACATTATGCGACGTTTCCGGCCTTTTTGGGCAGCAGCCAACGAGGCCTGCATAGCAAGCCAATCGTTGCCCTCAACAGGTAACTGCATATTACCCAAGCCACGGCGGAAAAAATCGTCAATATGTATTCTCTTCTTAGTCAATTAGTTTTTTATCTTTAAGTGCCTTTTTCAGCAAATCCCTCGCCCGCGATAATTGTGATTTTGAGGTCCCCTCTGATATTCCCAGCATTTGGGCTATGTCCTTGTGCCCGTATCCTTCAATAGCATATAAGTTAAATACCAGTTTACTCCCCTTAGGCAATTCATCCACCAACTGCAACAACACCTCCTCACTCACTTCGGGGCCGGGGTCGTCAATCTCGTGCTCCACATCATACTCCTCAACGTCTTTTATAGTATCAAACAACTGCGAAACCTTCGTTTTCTTCTTAAAAAAATCAATCGAAGTATTAATCATAATCCGTGTTATCCATGTTTCCAGCGTGCTGTTAAACTTAAACTTGCCGATATTCATAAACACCTTCACAAAAGCCTCGTGCATTATATCCTTGGCATCGTCCCTATCGTTGCAGTAGCGGTAGCACACCGCCAGCATCTTAGGCGCAAGCCTTTGGTACAACGCCTGTTGCATCTTAGGGTCGTTATCAGCACAGCCCTTAACTATATCGTTATCATTCCACACGCAGGTTTAAACACTATTTTGACATAGATACTTAACGAAGGTTGGAAAATTTCTTCAAAAATTTTTCTGCACTTGCCAAAGCATCAAAACAAAGTTAGGAAATGATGTTAACCCATAAAGGACATGAAGCCCTTCCCCAAACAGAAAAGCGAAGCAGGGTTTTAAACCTTGCTCCGCTTATAGCTCAACAGCGGTGGGTTTCATACCCACCTCAACAGCCCCAAACGCGCATTCAATCGCCCTGACGGGCATAAAGCCTGCCGCTATCAAAGGGTTCCGTCCCGAATGGTTTAAAACCATTCGGAACATTACACCCCAAAAGCCCTGAATTTTATATTCAGGGCAACATTGGGTTTTGTACCCACCTTATACCGTATTTATCAAGCCCTCCCTAACCCCGTTCACCCTATCCATCACATAATGCTCGCGTACGGTTTCATGCAGGGCTTCGCCCAACTCTTGGCGCAATGCGGGCGTTTGTATCAACTTCTTAATGTACTTATACCAATCGGTTTTATTATTCTCAACAAACAGCAAGTTCTTATAATGCTCGCCCAGCAACGTGTACGGGTACACCTTTGATACCACACAAGGCTTTTTAAACCAACCTGCCTCCAGCAACTTCAACGGACTTTTACAACGGTTAAACGACGTATCAGCCAGCGGCACAAGGCACACATCCAGTTTATTGTACAACGTAGCATAATGCCGTATGTCAAGTCCATGCACCCGTTGGTAATTAGGCCTCGCCCGGCCTGCCGTAAAAATTTGCTCATAATACCCCCACACATCAAAATTTTGGGGACTATACCCGCACAAATTCACCCCGAAATGAGGCTGCAACGGCGCATCTTCATACAGCTTCTCAAACCCGCGCTGCAACAACGGTATATCATCCGTATGGCACAAACCGCCCACCCAACCCACACGCACCACATCGCTGTACAAAGGTTGCGGCACAAATTGCGGCTGCTCAGGGTCGATAGCATTAGGGGCAACTACCACATTCTTATTCAGCTTGCGCACTTGGGCAGCCAAATGCGGCGTAGTAGTAATCACCGCAGTAGCATTTTTAAGCGCCAACTCAATACGGTCGGCCATTCGGTGTTGCCGCCATTGGTCGTGCAACAAATGCGAGGTTGGCAACCGCCAATAGTCGTCCACATCCACCACAAACGGAATACCCGCCTTTTTAAGCGCATTCAGCACCAACTCATCGCGGCCAAAATTGCTTAACACGCGACTAAACACTACCACATCAAAATTTTCAAGACGAGTATTCTCAGGGTCAATTTCATTAATCTGATGCAATTCAATAGGGCTGCGCTGACTAAGATGGATAAAGGGTATCAGCAGGCGATGGTATTCAACACCGCCCACATTAAAAGGGTCGCTCTTACTCCGGTAATTTACCACCAGCAACACCTTAGTCTTGGTCGGCATACGCACGCACCTCCTTCACGTATTTCCTAAATGTGTATATCACCGATTTTAAAGGGATACCCGTCCTACGGCTCGCCTCCCTAAACGATTTACATTCCGAAACCTCTACACACAAACGCGCAGGGTAAAAATGGGGCGGCTCTTTACGACTATCATCTGCAATCTTCTTCAAAGCCCGTAGTTCCCTGCGGTTAATACCCTCGTGGTCAATAATCTCCTCCGCCACATCATACGTTTCATCGTCCCACGGCGAAAAAGGCTGTGTATATTTCTTATTAAACAAACTGTACTTATCGTTCTTTTGCCAAATAATCATGCGGGCCACATACAATTTCAAATAACCCTTGGCGTGTATTTCAAGCACCTTTTCAGGCTTATCGTATAACTGGCATATTACTTCGTGCAATAAATCTTCATTATCCTGTTTTCCAATCGTTCCGCTAAGCAATTTCAATTGCGGGTCGTTATATATCTCTTCAATTATTTTATTTAATTCCATAACCTTTTGTTCTTATTTTGCTTCGTTCATCCGTTTTTATGCGCATACCTTTACCTGTCAGCAGTTTTCACCGCTGTTTTGTAGGTTTACAGTTATGGGTATCCTCTTATTTTTTTGAAGGGCCTTTTACGATAGGGCGGCACCCTTCCGTTCCGAAAAATTCTTTTCCAATGTATTTTTTAAGTAGAGGTTATATCCTCCGAATCATTTTTTGCAATTAATAGGGCTGCGCTTCAACCCTTGTCTGCATTTGGCGCAGGCATCGATAAAATATCCTTAGGCAATGGTAAACTATCGGCAGTTAATCCCGCCACTTGATTGTATAGTAGCGTGAGCGCCATCCGCCACTCGGTATCCGTTCCTGCAAGGCCGTACCGTTCGTACGTTTCAATGTAGCTGGGTTGGTGCAGCAAACTCACCGTAAACATCCCTTTCGTCCACTTGCCCTCAATCTCAGCCAGTTGATTGCCCTCAATGCGGGCTATACAAAAATTTTTTCCGTGGCGCACCGGCCCGTTCGTTAATTTTTTAATTAATACGTTCATTTTTAAGCTATAAATAATTGTAAATAGTAAGAGGTGTGCCTTGAAGGCTTGCAATTAGAAATCCAAAAGGAAGGGAGAAGAAATCAATAGTTTTGTTTAATAGCGGTTTAAAAAAGCATCCTGCAAACGTTTGCAAGTATCATGGCTACCGTAAGCACAAGAATCAATACTTCAATGTCGTTCACCTGCTTTGCTCCGCGGGGTTTAAATAGCTGCTTCATGCTGATAGGGTTTGGGGCTGGTGTGTATTGTTGGCTGAAGCTGCTCTTTGTACTCTTCCCAAGCCTTATCAACCAAACGGCCCAGTTTTTCTTTAATCGCCACCAGGGCATCGTGCGTGGGGTGCAGTTCCCACATCATCTCGTACAATTCGTCGTTAATCACCTTAAGTTGCATCGTTACTTCCTTGTTTATTAATAATTCTGTTTCAATCGACATGACAAAAGTATATATTTTTGTTTACTAATAGAAACATTTTTGAATATGTCTTAAAGAAAAAATGCTACTAATTGATTATCAGTAGAAAAAATTTTGAAGCCCCATATACAAGCATTTAACGTTTGATTTATAGCGATTTGAGCAATTAAAAATAGACATATTTTTGTCATAAACACCTAAGTGCTACGCAACCAATACATAAACAAAATCATTTCTATAAAGATTGATGGCGTACCGAATCTTTATTCGGTTATTTACCCGCCCGAGTGCTTGCAAGAACTTTGCACCAGCAAAATTTAATAGTACTCACACAATGAAATACAAGACTTTATCATTGGATAGAACCGACGTTGTCCCTTTTGTGCTTTGGGCAATAGTGGCATTCTTAACATGGCTGTTTATGCACAGCGCCGATCATTACCTTACCCTTACACCCGAAGCATTGGGCAAATACTTTAACCTGCGTTGGGTATTAATCTCACACATTACCGCCGGTGGCGGTGCATTATTATTAGGACTTATACAGTTCTGGCCCAAACTGCGGAACTTTAGCTACAAAGTGCACCGCATCATCGGCATACTGTATTTGCTGGCTATTTTAGTAAGCAGTATTTGCGCGGTAATACTGGCCTTTACCACAGCTTACAAAGTAAACTGGGCGTATGCGTTTTCGGTACAGGTATGGGCATTCGTATGGATTAGCTCCACAGCCATTGCTTACTATACCGCCATTAAAAAGAAATTTACCCAGCATCGTCAATGGATGACAAGAAGCTACTTGGTAACCCTTGCTTTTATTATATCAGGCTTATCGCTACAAACCCCTTATGTAAAGAGCTTGGGCAGTTTTGAAGATATATCACCCTCTTTATTTTGGATGGGTTGGGCGGTACCCTTGTTCGTGTACGAGATACTTTTAAGCCGCAAAGCAAAAGTATAACAAGTATGGATTGGCCGAAGGTTAAACAGCCTCGGCCAATTTATCCATTAATTCATGTTTATAGGTATTACCCCAATCGTCCAACTGTTTCACAATGGGCAAAAAACTCCTGCCCAGCTCAGTAAGGCGGTACTCACTGCACAGCGGAAACCCCTCTGTAGTCTCTTTAACCACCACGCCCATCCCCAGTAATTCACTCAGTTGCATATCCAGCACCCTTGGCGTAGCCTCAGGTATGTAGCGGTGTATTTCGCTCGGCCTTGTGCAGCCCTTATCTATCGCATCAATAATACAGGGTTTCCATTTAGCACCAAACACCCGCATGGCCACAGTAATGCCACAACTAAAATCTTCCTTAATTTTTCGCTCGTACATACCTCACAAAATTACGAGTTCCCAAAGTCAAAAATCAGGCCGCCAATACCGAATAATTATTCGGTACACCCATTATAAGCCTTACCCCTGTTTATCATGCCTGCGGAAAGCTGCAATAAACTGGTAAATGCAAACCCCAACCAATATGCGTAATAGCAAATCAATAAACAACTTACATACCGAGGTTTGACCTTCGAAATCTATTTCATTAATAAACAATAAAACTAGTCTAAATATTACCTAGTCAGGATGTCACAACTAAGCAGCCCCTAAAAGATCATTCTATAAAGGTTACAGTTAATAAAAAGTTGTTTGGTTAATATTAATTGAACTAAGATCCTATGAACCGACATTCTAATGTTTTACTTAAGTCTAAAGGAGAGTTGGTTAATCAAAACTAATAGTAAAAGTAGATATTCTATTAATATGTTCGGTAAAATGTAGTTTATTAAACTCATTTATTGCAATGCTGGTTTCTGAATAAGTACTTTCAAAGTCTGAGGTATATTTTGCGTAAATTTGTTTGTATGCAGCAAACTCAATAAATTTATTTACCATAATAACTTCCCTTTCGAGTAAAGGAGTTGTATTATCATGAAATACTCTCTGCTTCTTTTCAATTCCTATGTTGGGGTAGACTACCCCAAGATGATATGGGCTTAGTGGACAGACTACAAAAAAAGTATCGTTAAGCAATATGTCCTCGTTTTTTGTAAGTGTTTTTATGTTCTTATAAATGCCATTTTCAATTACCCAAAAACTTGCAGGATTATCAGAACAAACAAACCTTTTACTAATAGGGGCTCGAAATATTTCTATAGATGCATTTGAAACAAATTTTGGAAGCCCCCCAATCATTAATGCGCTAAAATGTATGCTGAAAGGATGGACAAGAACCTTAGTATCTCCTTCAGCTTTTAATAGTTTTTCAGTTTCAATCTTATACTTTAATGTTCTGATACTCTGAATATAAATAAAATTTATTAAATTCTTAATGTCTTCACCAATGTAGTTACCTCTGATCAAAAGCCTTTCAAAAACATCGTTAAATCTGCTTTCAAACGTTGAAGAAACGATGTTATCGATTAGTTTTTTATTTTCTTTATTAGTAATCTCGTAAGTCGAGGGTAAAGTATAAAAATTTTTCTTCTTGCAAATTTTATCAATTTCTTGCTCCAATATTCTTTCTGATTTCAAGTTTAATGAAACGAGCTTATTCCTATTACCTCTATCGATGCACCACCTTTTTAATAGTGTTCTTGGTACATAATGTTGTTCCTTGTTAGCTTCTCCCATTCTCAAATTTAAAAAATTTAACAACAAAGTTGCACACTTTGCACCCCCTCCAATTACAGGGCAAATGCAAAAACAACTCCCTGTTTACAAATTAAAAATTACCGATGAAGACCCTGTATCAGGGGTTGATTACGTAGCATTGGTAGATGTACCCGCCACCGAATTTAATTGGGTGGCATTTAACCGCCAAAAAACCATGCAGTTTAAGGTGCAGCACGCCGAGCAACGCATTATCTGCGGTGCGCTGATGGTGGCCAACCTGCCCATTTACCGCAAAGAGGGCGACCGTGAATACTACGTGGTATTTGATGAGCCTACCATTAAAAGTGTTTGTTATAAATACTTCCGCAACCGTTACACCGCCAATGTAAATGTCATGCACAACCCGCAACAGAAAGTGGGTGGCGTGTACATGGTGCAAAGCTATTTGATTGACAAACAAAACGGCGTAAATGCCCCTGCTTACTACCCCGAATTGCCCGACGGCAGCTGGTTTGGATGTTTTAAGGTGGATAACCCGCAAGTGTGGGACAACTACATAAAAACAGGCAAACTGCAAGGGTTTAGCGTGGAAGGGATGTTTGGCCAAATGCACGTAACCGATGCATCGGAAATTATTATCCAACAATTAATTGAGATTATCAAAAATGAAAATGACTAAAGAAAAAATCCTGAAGGCCATTGGTACCGATGCCTGGGATAAAATTAAAAAACTGGCCTTTGGCGAACAGCCCGCGGGCGAAGTAACCGAAACAATGCTGACCGACGGCACTGAAATTATGTACGAAGGTGCACTGGCAGTAGGCACATTGGTGATGGTGATTACCCCCGAAGGCGAAATGCCCATTGCCGACGATAAGTACGAATTGGAAGACGGTACCCGCTTCACCACCAAAAAAGGAGCGGTAGCAACCTTAGCAGCAGGCGGCGGAAAAGGCGTGAAAACAGGCTCGAAACCACAAACGGGAGCAGTAAACCAAGCATCAGACTTGAAAGAAAAAATAGAAATGATGTACCGACAGCATGAAGAAAACGCGGTGGAGTTGGCAGCTATAAAAAAGCAATTCAGTACTATGCAGGCCGATAACAAAGCCTTGCGCCAAAACCTTAGCAAAATTAGCAGCGTACTGGAAATACTGGTAGAAAACACCCCCGACGAGCCTATCCGCAACCGTCAGTTTGCCCATAACACCAATAACCCCACCAAAGCCGAGCGCATCGCCGCATTACTGAAAAGCTAACAAAACAGTCAACTGTTGACAGTCGACAGATAAAACTATCAACTCAAAACGATACAACACAATAATGAAACACAACTCAATTCCCCGATTGCTTAAGCATTCGTTTGCATACAGCATCAGCTCGCTGGATAACTATACCGAGCAAAACGTAGTACCCTTGGTAACCAAATCACTGTTTGGCAGCCGCACCGCCGAATTGTTCCCCGTACAAACAGGTATCAAATCAGCCGAGGTCATCAACATCATGGACGACCAAGTGTATTTTCAAAGCGGCACAGGATGCGGCTTCACTGCCAGCGGAGATACCACCTTCACCCAACGCACCATCACCGTAGGTAAAATCAAAGTGAACAAAAAATGGTGTCCCGATGAATTGGAAAGCAAATGGACACAATTTTTGCTAAACGCAGGCAGCTACTACGAAACCCTTGTGCCCGAAGAAGCCCTTGCCGATTTTATGACCGCGATTATTGCGCAGGAAATGGAAAAAGCCTACTGGCGCGGTGATACCACCAGCGGCAACCCCAACCTGAACAAATTTGACGGTTTTGTAAAAATTATCGACGCTGCCGGAACTGCCGTAGCAGGTAACACAAGCGCGCAAACTTCTATCACGGTAGCTAACGCCGTAGCCATACACAACAACATTCTTACTGCATTGCCCGCAAGTCTTTTAGACAAAGACGATGTGGTAATCTTAGAAGGATGGGACACTTTCCGCAAACTGATTTTAGGTCTTCAAGACGAAAACAACTTCTTTTACGATGCTGCCGGACCTGATAATCACATTGCAGGCGAATTGAGGTTGCCCGGTACTAATATTCGTGTGGTGGCTGTTCACGGCCTAAACGATACCAACCGCATTTTTGCAGGCCGCAGCAGCAATTTCTTCATCGGTACTGATTTGCTGAACGATTTTGAAAACTTCAACATCTGGTATAGCAAAGACAACGACGAGGTGCGCATGAAAGCCCGTTGGAAAGCCGGCGTACAAGTAGCATTCCCCAACGAAATTGTACAATACACCAACGCTTAAATTAGTTATTGGTTGATGGGTAGTAGTTATCAGGACTAAAGTTTAGCAAGGTGTTACTAACAACTATCAACCAATAACCATCAACAAAATTTAATAACAAATAACTTAATAACAAATAACAAAACCATGGCATGTGCATTAACCACTGGCTTCACGCTGGATTGCCGACAAAGCAACGGCGGTATAGAAGCCGTATATTTTACAGAAATAGCCAACAAGGCAACATTAACTGCCGCAAGCGGTGTCATCACTGCATTCACCTTAGCAGCCACTAAAAAATTCTTCAAATATGAGTTGAGGAAAAAAACAGGGCAGCTGGAACAAAACATACAGGTGAACAACGAAAACGGCACTGTATTTTACGAACAAACTCTTACTGTTAAATTAGATAAGTTGGAGGTAAATAAACGCAACGAAATTTTGTTGCTGGCCAAAAACAACCTGATGGTAATTGTGAAGGATAACAACGGCAAATACTGGCTGGTGGGCGAAACCCGCGGTGCTTTGTTAAGTGCCGGAAAAGGAACCACAGGAACCGCCTTTGGCGATATGAGCGGCTTTGAACTAACCTTTACAGGTGAAGAGCCCGAATTGGCCAAAGAAGTTGACTCAACCCTTATTGCTACATTAACAGCATAACCTTACAACATACCGGTTTCATTCATCCGTTCTCCGGTATTTGTGCCCCGTTTGCAGCCATGCAAGCGGGGTTTTGTTTGTATTAAAACCCATAACACAGGCATTTTTAAAAACAGTTAAGCCTGCTGATATTATTAGGTATCTTAAAAGGCAAGGGTTTGAAAACCCTACTATTAAAATTACCCTCCAGTGAAGGACTTAAGTCCTTCACTGGAGGGTAATCACAAAAGCGATAGGTTTCTAACCTATCGTAAAAAAGGAACCACTAAACTTACTTTTGAGAATATATTGTCAAGCTACCCCTTATAGTTTCTCCAAATACTTCTTTATAGCAAGTGGGAAGTGCTTGTACTCCAACTCGTGTACCTTTTTAGCCAACGTTTCAGGCGTATCATCAGCATCAATCCTTGTTACAGCCTGCAACACAATTTCACCCTTATCGTATTCAGCGTCCACCGTGTGTATAGTTATACCGCTTTCCTCTTCCCCGGCTTCAATCACCGCAATATGCACATTCATGCCGTACATTCCCTTACCGCCGTACTTAGGCAGCAACGCAGGGTGTATATTCAAAATCCTGTTTGGAAACGCCTCGATAAGATTAGCGGGCACCAGCCATAAAAAGCCTGCCAACACTACCAAATCAGCATCAAAAGCCTCAATCAAATCAACAATTTTTCGGGTATTGTAAAACTCGTCCCTATCAAAAACCACACAGGGCACATCAAGGTCTTCGCAACGTTTTATTACGCCAGCTTTAGGGTTATTGCAAAAAACAGCCTCAACACTTGCAGTGCCGTCTTTCCTAAAAAATTCAATAATATTTTGGGCATTACTGCCTGAGCCCGAGGCAAAAATCACTATGTTTTTCACCCCCGCAAGATACGGCTAAAACTCAAGTTCAGTGTTGATAGCCTGCCCCATAAACGCATTGAAGTTAGACAAGCCGTTAAACAAGTGCATGGGCACAACGCTGATAATGAAATCGGTTTTGTTGTCAGCCTTACGAACCCGCTTAGAAACAAGTGTCGATGTACCTGTCCATGGCGAAACCACACTGTTGTTTTCACGAGTGATACGGCCGTTGTACAATACCGAGTAAGCGTACAAGTTGTTATCTATCGGCAACTCATACGGCCTGATACCTGTTAAAAAATTAGGCGTGCGAAGCGTTGGCCATGCACCGCTCACAGGCAACAACGAGTCGTTTTGTTGCATCAAAAACGCATCTTTATTGGTAACAGGTAAATATGATTTTATGGGGGTAAAGTCTAAGTAAGCAGGGTCGGTAGGTAAATTATCATTGGCAGCACTCACCACCATCATACGCCCGCCTTTATCAAAAAACACCGACGACGATTTTTGCAGTAATCCCAAACTGGCTTCGGTATCATCGCTAAACCACAATATGCGTTTAAAGAAACCGAATATCTGTGCTTGGGTAAAAGGGTCGGGTGAAAGTTCTGTATAATTATTTCCGTTCCGCTCGGTAGCCATCATTAAATCATACGGTTTTGAGGTAGCTGATGCCAACGCAGTTAAATAAAAGTTTTGTACCGATGCTCTTAAAAACTGCGATTCAATAGCATTTACCACCAATATATCGCCTTGCGGTTTGCGCACAAACAAGGTGTAAGAGGCAGTAAATGAAGACTTACTGCCTGTTTTATCAATGGCACGTATATACAGTTTGTTGCTGTCGTTCAGTTTCAATCCGCTAATAGTACGGTTCCATGGGGTTTGGTTGCTGCCCAGATAGATATCGCAATCGGTAACATTACCCGTAAGGTTTTTACCCACCACCAATATATCGCGAATACCGGGGGCAATTTTTGTAAACGGGCCGTTGGTATCGTTAAAGCAAATCTCAAACGAGTCCAGCGAAATATCACCGTCCAAATCGCCTGCCTGCCAGGTATAGCGTATAGCGGGGAAACTACGCACAGGGGTGCGCGAAGGCACAGCCGACGATACATAAAAATTAACCGTAGGGGCTGAGTTTTTCACAGGGAAAAACAAACGAGCAGGAGAAGCATCAGCGTTGCCGTTGTTATCTATGGCACGAACTTCAAAATCAAAATCAAACGTATCAGAATTGGTAGGGATTATTAGCGTAAAAACCGAATCCTGCTTTTTGGTTGCTTGCCATGCGGTGCCGTTGATACGGTATTCGTATCCGGTAACAAAACCGTCAGCATCAGTACCCCACCATTGCACCCGCACTTGCGAAGTGAAACGGTTATCACCTTGCCTCACAATAGTATCAGCTACCAAATGTGTTTCAGGCGCAGTATTGGGCTTGGCAGTTCCGTCAAAATCCTTTTTGCAGGCGGCCAGCATTGCCACACAGGCCAATATGTATATGCAGCGAAGTACTCCCTTCATTCAACTGCAAACTTAGCTAATTTATACCTTTTGTTAAGTTAATGATATGTTAGCTTTTGAGATAAACTAATATCGATTCTTACACGCAGCCCTTATTTGATAGACTTTAACAGCTCCGCAGCCTCTTTCTTCAATTTTTCATCCGTAAAAATCAAAGACTCAAGCACTCTCTTCGCCTCAGCAGGGTTATTTTGCTTTATTAGTGCTTTTGCCCTAAGCAGTTGGCCCTGCTCGTAATAGGTAAAAACCACGTTCTGCAATACCAGCAAACAACTGTCGTATAGTTTTGCATCAAAGTAACTTTGTGCTGTCAGATAATTTAAAGAGTCCTGTTGAGGGCTAAAGAAATTCAAGTTAGACCCCTCTAAATTGTTGTTAGAGAGATTATTATTCCTGAAATTGTTACTGACGTTATTATGTGAGGGATAAATATCCCTTCTCTGCTCCTTTTTAAGGGGTTGAGTAGCTTCTTTTTTATAATCAACTGCGGGTGGTGGAACTGTACTTTCAGTTATTACCACATCTTTTTCTTCCATATCGTCCGCACCCGCAACTTTTTCCGTTTCCTCTGCTTCACTTTTAAAAACACTTTCAGGTAAAATGCTACTTTCATCTTTACTCTCAGAAACACTTTCGACATTCACAGGCGCACTATTAACTACTCGTTCTTTTGAAGGAATAGAACCTAAGGGAACCGAACGCGATTCAGCAATACTATCTCTTTTAACAATGCTCTCTTCCACTTCTGAAGAAGCCGCTCCTTCCTCTGCCTTTCTTATATTCTCACTTTTAACTATCCTATCATCAGCAACGGGCGTAAGATTGTACCAACCTATGCCTAACCCAACCAGCAAAACAGCAGCGGCACTCCAGTACCATAAAATTGCCATTCGCTTCCGTTTGGGTTTCAGGTGTTCGTCCACTTCTGCATTAATAGCAGCCACAGTTTGGGGCAGCATTTCGGGATGTGCAAGGGTGTCAATACCTTCCTTCATATCCGCGCACAACTCACACCCTGCAACGTGTTGCTGCAAGGCTTGCAATTGGTTGGGGCTAAGCGTTTTTTGCGCATAGCCTTCCCACATCTCATTGCTTATACATTGTGCTGTATCCATACTATTAATGTCCATCCAAAAAGAATTCCTTTTTGTGCAAGGGCGTTTTTTAAATTACGTTTACCGTTTTGTATATAACTCTTCACCTCATTAGCGGTGTAGCCCGTTTGCAGGCTTATCTCCTCATAACTTTTCTGTTTCAAAAAAAACAAATCAATACATTCCCGCTGCTTCACATTCAACTGTGCCAATGCATTTTCCAATGCTTGCAGTTTGTACTCTTTTTCCTCCCCTTCACCATCTTGATGCAGTAACTCACCAAATTTCACAAAAAAAGTTTCACTTTCTTCTTCAGGCTCAGCTACCAACACTTCCAGTGCGGGTTTTCGCAATTGCATCAAACAATGGTTTTTGCAAACACTGTATAGCCAACTTTTAAAATTTTGCGGACTGTGCTTCAATAAATCGGCAAACAGCTTTTCAAAAACAGCCATGCTGGCGTCTTTGGCTGCGGCCTCATCCCTCAAGTATTTATGGCATACCGTAAAACTAAGTAACGAGTACCGCTTAAACAGTTCACCCACCACCCATTTGTTATGGGTGTGTTGGTACTCTACCACCAGTTCCTCATCCGTTTTATGGTGCTCAAATGCCGCCATCTACAAGGGTTTCAAAAAAATTTTATTTCAGCTTATGGAATTTCAATTATAGCTGCATCAAATAGCAAACCAAATACATCATCAAATATGAAACAAATTCTTGTCGTATTCGCCATTATCTGTTGCGGCGTCGCAAATGCACAATCCCCCAAAGCCATCAATGCCAAACTGCAAAAAGTTACTGTGTATTTGCAGGGAGCTGATTTACATTATACCGAGAACGTGAGCCTGAGTACGGGCATCAACGAGTTTGCCTTTGAAAACATATCACCTTACATCAATCAACCCTCACTGCAAGCCAGTATTAAAAACGGAGTGGTGATGGATGTGAAATACGAACTTGTGTACGAAGAAGCCAAACCGAAACCGACTGCCAATAAAAAGTACGACAAGGAGATTGAACAGGTGTTAGACTCTTTGGAGGATTTGAGGTATGATGAGAAGGATGCGGACAACCATTTAAAAGCCCTGACTACTGAAAAAAATATGTTGATGAACAACCGCATCATTAAAGGTGAGCCGTTGAAAGACTCGTTGCAGTTGTTGCAGCAAGGAATGGCTTTTCTGAAAGAACGACTGAATGCTATTTATGCCGAAGAGTTGAAGTATGAAAAGATTAAGGACAAAATTGCAAAAGTGCGCAACCGCCTTAACAACCGCCACAAAGCTTTGCTACTGCTTCAAAGCGGTGATGGTGCCGGCTATAGTGGCGACGCCAAGCCAATACACAAAGTATTAGTAACGGTGTACGCTGAAAACCCAACCACCACCCAACTTAGTTTTAGTTATTTTGTAGATGCTGCTAACTGGGTACCCGCTTACGATTTACAAGCATCTTCTGTAAACGGTACTTTAAAACTAAATTACTTTGCCAACGTGACCCAAAACACAGGCCTTGATTGGAAAAACACTCAGCTTACATTAAGTACCTCCACTCCTACCGAAAGCAATACTAAGCCCACTCTTAGCCCTTGGTACCTTAGTTTTTACGAGTATAAAAATTATTCACCCGCACCTTCCACAAACTCAACAATGCCGCTTAAAAAGGAAAGTTTAGCCTTTAGAAATAATAATACTGACGATATGAACGATCTGGAGGAAAAGGACTTGAACTCGCTGTTAGATTATATCAGCGTTACAGAAAACCTGTTGCGCGTAGAGTACGAGATAAAACTGAACTACACATTGAACAGTGACGGAAAAACCCATAAAGTACTGATTAACGATAAGGATGTGCCGATGACCTTGCAGTTTGCAGCTGTTCCTAAAATAAGTTCTGACGCATTTTTAATGGCTCGCATCACCGGATGGGAAGAAATGAACATCATACCCGGCAATGCCCGTTTGTATTTTGACGGTGCATTTGTAGGCCAAATGTACTTAGACCCTTCAACCACCGAAGATACACTAAGCGTAAACTTAGGCAGGGATAAGAGTTTTGCCCTAACCCGCAAAAAAGTGAAAGAAAAACACAAAGAAAGATTTATAGGGGATGAAAAGATTGAAACCCGCACCATTGAGATTGTAGTACGCAACACTAAAAACCAAGCCATTGATGTAGAGGTAGAAGACCAGATACCCGTAGTAAGCGGCACTAACGAAATAAAAGTGGTGTTAAAAGAAAGCGACGATGCAGAGTTGGACGAACCCAGCGGCAGCCTGAAATGGAAACTGAAGCTAAAAGCTAAAGAAACCAAAAAACTTAAGTTTACGTACGAAATCCATTACCCCAAAGACAAACCCGTAGCTGGGCTATAATAAAGAAGGTTATCACGCAAGTAAGTGTTACTGTCCCTTTTTGCCACGATAAGTTAAAACCTATCGCTTTTGTAATTTCCTCCCCGAGCAGGACTTAAGCCCTGCTCGGGGAGGAAATTGTAATAATAGGGGTTTCTAACCCCTACCTTCTGAGTCGGCCCTTTTTTTATTTTGGGTTACTGCTAAATAAATTTATGTACTCTTTAAATGCATATAATTTACCCCGCTGTGCGCTTTTTATTTCACTCAATATTCCACGTGTTTCAAAATCGCTTAGAAGTTTATACGCCGTCACATTTGATTTACCTATTATACCCTCAATTTCCTGTACAGTTATGATAGGTTTTTTGTACAAATACTCTATCACCTTTTTTGCATCACTACCTCTGCTACCTAACTTAGCCGCTTCAGCCTCCATGTTTTTTTGCAGTTGTAAAATAGCGTCAAACGTGGTAACCCCACTCTTAGCAGTTTCTATCACACCCGTTAAAAAAAATTTAAGCCATTGGTTTAAATCATTGTGTGTTCTTACCCGGGTTAAATTATCGTAATACAGAATTCTATTGCGTTCAAAAAAATCCGACAAATACAAAATGGGACGTTTTAAAATCCCTTTACTCACCAAATACAGCGTAATAAGCAATCTACCCACCCTGCCGTTACCATCCAAAAAAGGATGTATAGTCTCAAACTGATAGTGTATTAACGCCACCTTCAACAAATCAGGCAACGGATTTAACTCATCATTGGCAAACTTTTCAATATCTGACATTAACTCATCTATCGAAGTATGGACAGGTGGCACAAATACAGCATCATTTATAGTTGCTCCCCCTATCCAATTTTGGCTCTTGCGGTATTCACCGGGCATCTTGTGCTCCCCCCTAACCCCCTGCAACAATATTTTATGGGTTTGTTTAATAAGTCTTGAAGAAAATGGCAACCTGTGCAGCATATTTACAGCATCATTCATTGCCACTATATAATTCTGCACCTCTTCCCAGTCATCCCTCTTTTCAGAAGAAACTTCATCTTTACTCAAAAAAGCTTCTTCAACATTTGTTTGCGTACCCTCAATTTTTGATGATTGAGTAGCCTCTTTAGCAATGTGCATTTTAACAAACAAGTCTATATCAACGTACTCAGAGTACATATCCAGCCTGCCCAAATTTCTGTCGGCTTGACTCAGTAAAGACAGCACTTCCATATTGGGCAACTGCCAATCTCTGTTTATAAAATTGGGCTGAAAACTTTTGTAGTAGCCTTGACTGATTAAGCTGCCTGCTATAAAGGTATTCATAATAATGTTGCCAAATCTTAAACAACAAGTCTCTATAGTTAAGATTTTTTAATAAAGTTTAATCAAAGATACTTATTATTTAAGAAAATGGTATTAAAACTTAAATTTCAGTTTTTTTAGTTAAGAGGAGCTTAACTAAAAAAGCAGGCCGTGAGCCTGCTTTTTTAGTTTAATAATATCGTTTTGCAACTTATGCAGTTTGTGAAGCCGGAGCATCAGCACCTATAGTAGTTTCTTCCCAAGTATCGTAATCCTTCTTCAACGAGTCAAGCTTAGCAAGGGCTCCCTTCAGCGCACCCACACCCAATAAAAGATGCAAAGGCGGGTTTTCAACCTCTGTTACCTTGATAATAGCCTGCGCTGCACGAACAGGGTCACCGGGTTGGTTACCACTGTAGCCTCTTATCGTGTTTTTGTTTACCTCTGCCGTTTGTGCATAGTCATCAATCACAATCGCACTGTTTTTGGCTGAACGTCCGGCCCAATCAGTACGGAAGCCGCTCGGGGCAATTACTGTTACTTTAATACCCAACGGTGCAGTTTCTTTTGCTAATGCCTCTGATAAGCCGTCAACCGCGAACTTAGTAGCGTTGTAGTGACCTAACGCTGGAAATCCAACCAAACCGCCAATAGAGGCTATATTAATAATATGACCGCTACGTTGGCTGCGCATAATCGGTAACACTTCTTTAGTCATGTTCACCAAACCGAAGTAGTTAATCTCAAACATACGACGTACTTCATCGTCCTCGCTTTCTTCTACAGCTCCAAAGTAACCTATGCCCGCATTGTTCACCAACACATCCACACGTCCGAACTTTTGTTCCACTTGCTCCACTGCTGATTTAATTTCATCCGGTTTGGTTACATCCAACTTCACCGCCAAAGCAGTTTCAGGGTAACCTTCTACAATGTCCTTCACATCATCTGTGTTGCGTGAAGCTACACCCACTCTATAGCCTTGCTTCAAGGTAAGTTTTGCCAACTCACGGCCAAAGCCGGTTGAGCATCCTGTTATTATCCAAACTTTGTTCATCGCTATTTTTATTTATTGTTTAAACAACGTTTATACTGCAACGGTTTTGCCAAAAACAAAAAAGCAGACACAAGGCCTGCTTTTTTACTGTTATATTTTTGTTAAACGATTACATTTCGCGGTTTACATCCCACTGCTCAAGGTAATCAGCAACGCGGCGAACAAACATACCGCCCAAAGCACCGTCTACCACACGGTGGTCATAACTATGGCTTAGGTACATCATGTGACGGATGGCAATTACATCGCCATACTCAGTTTCTACCACCGCAGGTTTTTTGCGGATAGCACCCGCTGCCATAATGGCAACTTGAGGCTGGTTGATAATGGGTGTACCCATTACGTTTCCAAAAGTACCAACGTTGGTCAAGGTATAAGTACCGCCTTGTATTTCGTCAGGGGTAAGTTTATTGTTACGGGCACGGTTAGCAAGGTCATTCACATCCTTCACCAATCCCAATAGGTTTTTAGTGTCAGCGTTTTTAATTACCGGTACTATTAAATTACCGCTGGGTAGTGCAGCTGCCATACCAATATTAATAGCCTTACGGCGAATAAGACTAGTACCGTCAACTGATATATTTATCATCGGAAAATCTTTAATGGCTTTCGCAATGGCTTCAATCAGCATTGGAGTGAAAGTCAGCTTCTCACCATCGCGTTTTTGGAAAACATCCTTCATTTTTTCTCTCCAACGCACCATATTGGTAACATCAGCCTCAACAAAAGAAGTAACGTGCGGAGAAGTATGCTTGCTCATCACCATGTGGTCGGCAATCAGCTTACGCATACGGTCCATTTCTATAATTTCGTCCCCTGCATTCAAGCTCACAGCAGGTGCTGAAATTTTGGGTTGGCTAACTTGAGTAGTAGGTTTTTCAACCACTTTCACATCAGGTTGAGCCGCAGGAGTTGCTACAGGAGCAACACCATTTTGACGCTGTTGAACGTACGCTAAAATATCTTTCTTAGTTACACGGCCTTCACTACCGGTACCGGGTAAACCTTCAAGCTCAGTCATGCTGATGTTTTCGCTACGGGCGATATTTAACACCAAAGGTGAGTAAAAACGGGCGCCCCCCGCTACTGGAGCAATCGTTTCGCGAACTTGGGTAATAGTATTTTGAACGGAAGCAACCGGGGTTGGTGCAGTTTCAACTGGTTTTTCAGCAGGTTGGCTGGCAGGGGCAGCAGGTTGTGCACCCGCGCCTTCAAGACCGATAATAGCAATGGGCTTGCCCACTTCTACTACATCGTTTACATTGTACAACTTTTTAAGCAACACACCGCCTTTGGGAGATGGTACTTCGCTGTCCACTTTATCAGTAGCTATTTCAAGTACGCTTTCGTCGGCTTCAATTTTATCACCTTCGTTCTTTAGCCAGTTAATAATGGTGGCTTCAGCAATACTCTCGCCCATTTTAGGCATTATCAGTTCAAATTCAGTCATAGTAAATTCTATACCCAATTACGCCGCAAAGAAACACAATCTTTACGATTGCCACAACTAACATTTTATCAATCACTGCCCTTAATCGGCATTGCTTACTTTATAAGGCCTTGATAAAAACACTTTATTTTTTTTGAAAAAACATGCTTTCGGATTACACTTTAAATTATAGATATATAATTTAAATATTTTATACTGCAGCCGCAACTCAAATAAATAAAACCGCCATTGACATAAAAACAACCCCTTCCTGCTAACCCTTTTCCACAACAAACTGTGGATTGTTGTATATTGCATACAGCTATTTAGGAATATTTTTTCATCAAAACCTACCTAATGAAACCACTAAGGTGTATTGTATATATTGTCGGAACCTTGTTATTTATAACAGGTTGCTCATCAAAAGTCAGTACATTGGTTTATGATGGTAAGCAACCACTTAAAAAAGGCGATTTACTATATCACCTTCCAAAAACTGTGTTGATGGTGCAAGTAACCTACACCAAAACCGAAAAGGTATTTACTGAACACGGCATTGAACGCAAAATTCCTCCCTCATACACAATTAACAAACCTGTAATTGTAACAACAACCCAGGTTAACGACCCTGAGAACCTTTACGTGCTTCGTGCCAGTAACGGAGGAAATGTGTTTGATATTAAAGATGTTCACCTGGCCTTAAATGAGCGGGGTTTGCTCACCAATTTGCAAACCGAACAACCGGTACCGGCTACCCCCGTAAACAACCAAAATAAAGTGGCATACACTGCTGTATACCGCAGCAGCACGCAGGCTGCCCCTGCTACTGATCTTGATAAAGAAGATTTAAAAAAGAAACTTTCTGCAGCCTACAAACACCTAATTAGTGCAATTGATAAAGGCAATGAGCAGTTAATAAAGAAGTATAAACGCCAAATTGAATTGTACAACGAGGTAATTGAGACGTATAACAGTCATAATAAAATATCAGTTTCAGAACTGGACATGACTTATACGTATTATGTTGACCCTGATAAAATGGAGTGGGCCAACAATAATTTGGAATTTACAATCAAAGCTAACGATAACAGCGATTTTCCGGATTTAACAATCGTATTAAGTGATGTGGCAAGATTGAATAATAACACTGCCAACGTACTAATACAAAACGATAATGGCAATTTTAACCCAATCGACGGGGTGTTGTATTACCTGCCTGCATCAGTGCGTACTATGGTGTATGTAAGCAACGAAGACGGAAACAACCACATTGCCTTCGATAGTTTTATGAACTATCCCCAATTTGGCAATATGGGAGTAGTTCCCATTGAAACAGGTGGGTTTGCAAGACGCAAAACACAATTGCAATTTAGTCCTGAAACCGGTACACTAATAAGCTACAGCACCGGAGGCAAAAACATAACTCCGCAGCAACCCTTAGGTCCCATTTTTGTACCCCAACCCAACCAACCCTTGCAAACCAACCAACCTGCCTCTATTGTTCCTGTGCAGGCCGAAAAATAGACTTTTGCTCAACTTTCGATACACTTTTGGAACCCGGCCCGCTTACGCGGGTTGGGTTTTTTGTTTAATTTACAGCCACAATGAGAACACCTCATAATTTGATGCTTTTTGCAATTATTGCTACAACTCTACTATCCTGTAAACAGAAGACTGAAAAAACAACAGCCTCAACAAAGCCATTACCCATTGATGTAATAAGAGAATACTACAACAAAGTAGAAAAATTGAAGCTGCCTTTGAACTGGAATGAGTATTTAGCCGCCAATACACAGCACATTCTTTTTACCGACAAAGACACTCTTGAATTTGGACAAGGGGTGCAAGAACACAGCTTAATAGGGGTTTTCCCCGATACATCTAAATACTTTGGCTTTTTACTCTCTTATCCGGGTGACGATGTATATCCTATTATAATGACCTTTGATAAAATGGGCAAAAGAATATCTTTTGAGTCTGACTTTAACTACGGATGTGGTGGAAGCGACTGTGAATACATTTGCAACTACAGTGATTTTATAGTTGAGAAAAACCTTCATTTTTACTCCATTACAAAATCATACATTAAAGCCTGTGAAGATGAAACTGAAAATATGGACACTACTAATGTTGAATATCGTGTAACCGAAGTACATGGCCAAATCAGTCGTGCCGGGAAGGTTAAAGTTGAAAAAGCTAAAGATGTTGAGTTTAAGACTTGGCCTTACAACTCACCGGAAAATCCTATGAGGAAACACAAATAACTACCTCATAATCGTTTGAGCCCTATCAGGCCCAACTGAAATGATACCGATAGGTTTCTGTATAATAGTCTCAACCGCTTTTATATAATCGCAAAAAGTTTGTGGCAATTTATCGTAGTCGGTTATGGTAGTAAGGTCCTCTTGCCAGCCGGCATAAGCGGTGTAATGCGGGGTAACTTCCCCATCGTTATAGGTATGCGGCAGTTGCTTAGTAAGCTGTCCGTTCACAACGTACTCAGTAGCCACATTCACCTCAGGCAATCCGCTTAATACGTCTGCTTTCATCATTATCAGCTCATCTACACCATTTAGCATGATGGCATAATTCAAAGCTACCAAATCTAACCAGCCTGTACGGCGGGGACGACCTGTAGTTGCACCGTACTCGTGGCCTTTATCGCGTAGCTCTTGTCCCAACGCATCATTCAATTCAGAAGGGAAAGGCCCGCTGCCAACACGGGTGCAGTAAGCTTTAAAAATACCGTACACTTTGTTGATGTGCTTAGGCGCTATACCCAAACCTACACAAGCACCGCCACTAATAGTGTTGCTGCTGGTAACATAAGGGTAGGTACCAAAGTCAACATCCAGCATGCTGCCTTGTGCACCCTCGGCAAGTATTTTCTTGCCTTGACTAATCAAGTCATTAATGAAATATTCACTATCCACCTGTTTAAATTGAGTAAGGTATTCTACCGCCTCAAAAAACTCAGCTTCAAGCGCATCTAAATCACACGTGTAATTATAAAAATTAATCACCGCCATGTGCTTCTTCTTCACTTGCTCGTAACGACTTTTAAAGTCGCTGCTTTGCATATCACCCACACGTAATCCGTAGCGTCCGTACTTATCTTGGTAAGTAGGGCTGATACCGCGCAGTGTACTGCCTATTTTCTGGTCACCTTTAAAGCTTTCGCTGGCAGCATCCCACATACGGTGAGTGGGCAAAATCAAATGCGCTTTGCGCGATATATATAAGCTATCTTTAATGTTAGCACCGGCAGCTATTGTTTTTTCAATCTCTTTGCGCAACAAAATAGGGTCAATAACCACCCCGTTGCCGATAAGGTTAATACATCCCTCGTGGAACACGCCTGAAGGCAAAGTATTCAACACGTGTTTCATTCCATTTATCTCCAGCGAGTGCCCAGCATTCGGCCCTCCCTGAAAGCGAGCTACTACATCGTAGCGCGGTGTCAAAAAATCAGCAATTTTTCCTTTTCCTTCATCGCCCCATTGCAGGCCCAATACTACATCTACCATCGTATGTAATCTATCTGTTTTAAGCGGTTTGTTCTTCGGGTTTAAATGTTTTGTTGCAAGCTGTGCAGGTGCCAACGTCGTCTAACTTGGGCGAACCAAACAAGTTTAGCGAGTGGCTGGTGATATCAAACTTTAGCAACTCTCCCATCATACTCTGTATTTGCTGTATACGGGGGTCGCAAAATTCAATCACATTATTGCAGCGGTTACAAATCAGGTGGTCGTGCTGGCGGTAACCGAAGCTACGTTCAAACTGAGCCATGTTTTTACCAAACTGGTGCTTGGTAACAAGGCCGCAATCCAGCAACAAATCAAGCGTGTTATACACCGTAGCCCTGCTAACATGGTAGTTGCGGTTCTTCATCTGTATGTATAACGACTCAACATCAAAATGCTCCTTTTTGCTGTATATCTCATCCAATATAGCATAGCGTTCGGGCGTTTTGCGCTGCTTCTTTTGCTCAAGGTAATCTGTAAATATTTTACGTACTTCCTCTGGGGCAGTTTGTCGGCTCATTGTACTCACCTAAAATAAAAGGCAAAGGTATCACTTTTAAAATTTATCGGTTTGAAGATTTGAGGATTTGTGGATTAGTATTTATGAATCAATACCTTCATTTATATTCAACCATTTTCTAAATACAAAACCCGTAACTTCTTTGGCAAGCAATTTGATGTTTAAACATTGATTTAGTATCTTTGAGTTAAATAATATCGGGATGAAACGCTCGGACTTTATAAAAACAGTAGGACTTGTTATGGCAACCACCCCTTTGATGGGCCTGAAAGATTGGCACAAAATAACTGAGAATGCAGAACCCACCGCAAAAGCACCACTTTTGTTCATCGGGCATGGCAATCCAATGAATGCCTTGTATAACAATACTTTTACCCAAACCCTCACTAAACTGGGCCAAACGGTTGAAAAACCCAAAGCAATATTGGTAGTTTCTGCACATTGGCTCACCAACGGAACATGGGTAGCCACTACTGCAAAGCCTGAAACTATCCACGATTTTGGCGGATTTCCCCAAGCCTTGTTTGATGTGCAATATCCTGCACCCGGCTCACCTACGTTTGCTACGGAAACACAAACGCTATTAAAAGATAAAACCACAGTTCAAGCCGATACAAGCTGGGGACTTGATCATGGTGCCTGGACAGTTTTAAAGCATATTTATCCCAATGCCGATGTACCCGTTTTTCAATTAAGTATTGATTACTCAAAGCCACCGCAATACCACTACGATTTAGCTAAATACTTGGCTAAACTAAGGGACAAAGGGGTAATGATTTTGGGCAGCGGCAACATTGTACACAATTTGGGCCGTATAGATTGGAACAACCCCAACACGGGCTATGACTGGACAATTGAGTTTGACGAGGCGGTAAAAAAACATATTAATGATGGTAACCACCAGCCTTTAATTGATTACATCACCCTTACTAAAGGAGCTAATTTGGCAGTACCCACCAACGACCATTATTTGCCCTTGCTATATACATTGGCCTTGCAGGATGCAAAAGAAAAGCCCTCGCATATATACGAGGGCAATGAAATGGGTAGCATTAGCATGCGCAGTGTATTGTTTAGCTAAACTATACTACTACCGACTGGTCTTCTATCACTTTTACTTTTTGTTGGGCACTGCGGATATCCGCCTCAGTTACAAACACTTTTAGAGGTTCAGGGCTATGCTGGCGGGCAATAATTTGGGTACTACCGATTTGTGGCGCACTGATTTGTGGGGCACTGATTTGTGGTGCTGAAACCGAAGGTGCTGAAGGGGCTCCGCCCCCGCCGCCGATATTTCCACCGCTTGATAATACTTTGTGTGCCTGTGCCACTGCTGAGGCTATTTGTGCGGATATGGCCGCAAATTTTGCAATACCTGCAATACCCCCTGTAGCAACGTTATCAGGTGTCGGCGCATTAGCATTTGCAATTGCACTGCTTATTGCCTTTGCAGAATCAATCCCGATTTTTACCAAGGTTATTGCCTTCTCTATATCGTTTTGGGTTTTGGCATTCTTTATCAGGTTCTTATTAACGGTATCTATTACATCCAATCCATCTTTAGCTGCCTTTTCAGCAAACTCCCACTTAGCTTTTGTAATTGCTTTCTCACGTTCAATTTGGGCAAGAAGTCGGGCATTCTTTTCTTCTTCAATAGCAGTATCCAGTTCTTTCTCTGCCTCCTGTTGTTGAACTTTTAATGATGCCTCATCCTCAATTTTTTGCGCCCTTAATGCTTTTTCAATGGCATCATACTCTTCAATGCCCAGTTGGTTATTGGTTTTCTTTTCTAACTCGGCGGCAAGTAACTCATCATAATGCGTTTGTAAATCTGCCTTTTGCTGTGCGTAGAAATCCTGAGTAAGGCTTTGCTTACGTATAAGAGCTTCCTCCTCAGTAATCTCCTTATCTTTCAAGCTCTTTTCCAGCAGCTTAAACTCGTTCTCAAGGCTTTTCCGTTTACTTTCCTCGTTACTTTTTACCCACCTATCATTAGCCTCTATAACCGCCTTCTGCCTATCTTCACGTTCCTTTTGTTCTTTTGTGTCCCACTCTTTATTAATTTCACTTACCCGCTTTTTATGCAGCTTCTCTAATTCCTCCAGCGCCTTAGTATTACCCTTGTAACGTTCCTTTTCCTCAGCATATTTCAACTCCTCCTCAGCCAACTCTTTCTTCCTACCTTCCTCCATATTGGCCAATCGTAGTTTTTCATAATCCTGATCTTGCTTTAACCGTTTAATACGTTCTTCCTCCAAACGTTTTGCTTTCTGTTCTTCGCTTTCTACTTGCTTTTTGTCTTCATTGGCTTTAGTATCAGTTTTACCTTGTTCAATTTTAGCTTGCTCATTGGCGGCACCTTTTGCCTCTTCTACTGCCTTCTTATTAGACTTCCCTACAGCTTTATTGGATTCTTCTACCTTTATCGGTGCAAATCCTAACCATTCAAGAAACTCTTTACCTGTCTCTACAATACTGAAAAACACATTTTTCACCCCTTCTACTATAGTAGTCAAAAATGGAAAATCCTTTATCAAGCCAAGAACTGCATTAGCAATTCGGTTAAAATTGTCAATAACATTCTTACCCACAGTTATTACACCATCAAACTTTTCTCTTACAAAGCCAAGAATGTTTTGAACGGGCTTAAGATTGAGCACAAAGTTGATGAGGGTAGTTTTTATTTGATTGAACAAAGAGGTGAAGAATCCTATCCCTTGTGAAACTTTCGCAAAAGCAAGTTTAACTTGGTCTACAACAGCCTTCAAAGGAGGGAAACTGTTTATCACCCTCCCCACTACTTCCTTTATTTTATCAAAGTTGGCTACTAACAACCCAATGGCCACTACAATTAGTCCAATGCCTGTGCCGGCTAATGCCAGCCTAAAAGCCTTCAATCCTGTTGAAGCAAGCTGCATTACAAGCGTAAAAGCCTTTTTGGCATTAGCCACTGCATTAACTGCTGCTGCGTAGCCTTTTTGAATTTCACCCGCAACTTTTTGCGCTTTAGCCAAGTTATCTTGCGCTCTGGTTACTGAATTTATTATCCCCTCAATTTTTTTATTCTCGAGGCCGAACATAGCGGCAACATCTTTTGCTGCCGTAAAACCGTCCTTTACATTGGTGAGCAGGTTTGAAAAAACCTCCACTTTCTCTTTTGCCGTCGCTGAATCGACGTCTATTTTAACTTTAATATCCTTTTCCATAAAACAATGCGTTACTAATTAATTTAATTTAAACCATTCTACTCCGTTGCTCACAATTACAACTTTATCGTATTGTGAAGTTAGGCTGTATGATGCAGCTCCATTGATAAGTTCGCTATCAAACCCATCGATATAAATAATATCACTTGAACTATCGGTTTTTATAATTTCAAATATTTTACCGTTACGGCTTTGAGCCGAAGGCAAATTCACGGTAATCTCTCCATCGGTTGCATCACAAAACAACGTTCGGACAGCATCCGTAAGCGTGTAGGGAGAGTCATCGTTCACGATAGAAACAGCATCCCCCATCAACGCAGTAAAATATTTCTGGTTATTAATGTACAATACCCCGGGCTCAGTAACGGTGATGCCGCTACTGTTAATCAGCGTTACGTCTTGCAACCCTGCCGAAATAAAATTACCCCCGCCGCCAAGCACTGTTATACGCTCACTGCCGCTTAATATATTGTTATTAGTGCCTGTAAGCAGCACCGAAGCAGCGGTAGTATCAATAGTATTAAACCAACCTGTCACTAAACGTGGCCCGTTATCAGGAGTGCCGGCAGGTGCCGCAGTGCCGCCTATTGTAGGTATTGTGTAGGTAGCTTCATTGGTTCCGAAAGTACCGCGCCCGCCATTAACCCTTGCCCGGTTTTGCAATGGAGCATCAAACTCAAGTACTTTAATAAACTGGCACTTGGTAACTTTATTAAAAACAGGGTCGTAATTCTCAACTTTTAATAATCGGTAATACGCATCTTTAATAAAATAGTATTTACGAAAGGATAGACCGTTAATATCAGCAGGTGTAAGATAAAACCAGCCCTCCACCAGTTTACTGTTAACGTCGGTTATCTCCTTAATTTGTGAAAACCAATACCGTGTATACAAATTTTGGTTCGTGTACTCAAACAAGCGTTCTGATGTAGATTGATAATACACTTCAAACGGCGGGGCAAAACTCAGGTCAAACGTACTTGAATAAGGGTCGTCCAAATGACCGCTGTAAGGGTATTCATCAAACGGATAAGGACTAAAACCCGAGGCATCAAATTGCCAACGTTCACACTCCTTTAACCCTCCGTAATATAGTAAGCGTATTTTACTTGCTTTGGTAGTTACGGGTGTTTTACTGTCAGAAAAAGCTATGTAAGGTAAAACCCGCGAGTTAGGGTCATTCAACTCTTTAAACAGTGGCGTTGGTGCAAAAATCAGCTCAATTTTTTTCGTATTTCTAACAAAATCATTGTCTATTTTCAACTTATAATCCCCATAGGTTCGGCCAAAATGGTCTTTGTAGGTTTTATTTAACAAATCCCCGTCATCAGCATATTTAAAATAATATTCCCCTGCATCTAATGCCGACATCGGACTAATTGTGAACTCCTTACTTATATCTAATTTATTGGTCCAGTCAGTAGATTGTCCGGTATAATAATCGGCTCGCGGTTCAATAATTAAATCATTGTCTTTATCTGGATTAGGTTCGGTATATAAATTAAATGCCTTAATAATAGAACCCAAAAAATCTCGCTGCTTAATTCCCGTAGGAATACAAGAGTTTATTGGCACTTCGTCACCCTCTCCAATCTTTGCATTGGGCACGCCATTGGCAAAAAAAGTATTGGAAGTGGCTGCGGTAATTAACTTATAACCGGGTCGTTTCTCTGATAAATATTTATACCCGTTATTAAGCACCAAATAATCCAATCGTATCGGGGCAACAAAAATTTGTTCGCCTTCTTTAATAGTTACCTCGCTTGATTGGAGAACGGCCGTTTTTTGGATACTGGTAATATTATGACCCACCGATACAGGGTGTGTTTGTGGTGCAAAATATACGTTTGAGTTTACTGAACATAAGTGTTTATCAACTCCGGATACCCTATGGACAATACTTAAAACAATATTAAAGTCGTTGTAATTATAATTATAGGTGGTAAAAGAGGTATTACGCACCTTACAATCAACGCTGGCTTTAAACTTATATTTACCTGTTTTATTGCAGGTAAATATTCCCGTAGTAGTGTCGTATTGAAATGAATTATCAAAATACGTGGCGCCGCTGTCGATATCAAAAATTATCGGCGAAACTCCCGAAAAAGACCCCGGGTCAGGTAGGAAATCAGTAATTAATTCTGTAGAAAGTCCTGCGTAAAACAATCGGCTTTCCACTTCATCTTTGCTTAATAAAAACTGCTCGCTGTTAAACGGTACAATCAGCCGCTTAAAAAATTCAGAATTAAAAAAATCACTGGTGTATGTAAATCCCGATTTTTCAAAAATTTTGTCAAGGTATTGCTTCACATATATGGCAGGTCTAAACTGCTCAACACCCCAATGATCTTCGGCGGTGCCGGGGGTGTATCGTTTTTGGTAGCCATAATCAACCATCGGATACACATATCCTTTACCCAACGCAAACGGAACTGTTACACCATCCTCATAAATTTGGGTTTCCCAAGAGTCAGCAATATTTCCACGGCTATAAATGTGGTCAAACTCACTCATGTCAAGGTCGGTCAATTCACCTTTTACCACATTGCCCAAACTGTCTTTTTGGTTATCAATGCTGGCAAACAAATTGCCTACCTCACCGTAACAAACAATTTTATATTCAATTTTATTCCCTTGCTCCACCACAATGTCCTTCAACTGGCAATAGCCTTTTAGTTGGGTCAGGCTGTCAATAAAAATAATAACGGGGGCTTTTTTATTGGGGTTAAAGTGTTTCATTGCCTGTCCCGTGTCTGACTCACTTAAATCCACATTCACATCAAAAAGGTACCCGAACAACAGATCATTGTTTGTGCTGCCGGGTATTTCAATCGTAAGAGTACGGTCGGTTTTTCGTTGCTCAGGGTTTTGTATGTCCACCAACTGCTTGGTAATATTCAAACTCACCTCTTTCAGCAAATCAATCTGTATATTATTAATAACTATTTGTGTTCTCATAAACGTTGGCGGTAATTAGGTTGTGCTAATTGAATAGTAAGATTCAGGCTAAACAGCTTTTTGTTGGCATATTTCTTCACCTCGTAGCTGTCTTCTGTTATAGTTACTGCAATGGTTTTCTTTGGGTCTGACGGGTCAATTTGCCAATACACGGCCGGACTACCTGCCAGCTCTTGCAGCCAAGCACTCTCTTCCTCCGTTATCCAGCATGTATTTATTGAGTATTGCTCCGTTTCAACAGTATCAAAGTTTACTGTACCCCTTGCATACGAGTTATTTGTCCAAGCCATCGTATCCAAATCTGTATAGCCTGTAAACTTTTGGTAACCGCTGCGCTTAAACTGTGCCGTTTGCTTATGGCTGCCCGTAAACGTATAGCTGTCAAACCGTCCTAAACGGTTCAGAAAGTGCAACCTGAATAACTGATGGCGACCACAATCCCTATCTACCACAAACGTGAAAGTCTCGCTAACTGGACTGTTATCGCTTGCTAAAAAAACTACCGTGTAGCGCACCACCTCACTGGTAATGATACTGCCGCCCAAATTGTATGGACCGCACATAAAATCAAGCGAGTAGCTGATGCCTTGGTCGCTGCCTGAATACAACGTATGAGTAATTGTATGGGTATCAATCACTCCACCCGCTGCATTGTATGTAGTTACCAACGCTTTAGGCACCTGTTTACCAATAGAGATATGGCTCAGCGATGCGGCTTCATCCTCTCTTATTTTTAATGTGCGGGGTGAGTTTGTAAGCAGCCGTCTTTGTGTGCCAATTACCAAGTCATAATAAGTGTAATCAAAGTCAATCCAATCAAGGTATTTCAACGCTGCATTAAATGTGTACCCCGAAGCCGAAACCATACCGCTGGCAATGGGAACATTGTTTATTTCTTCGGTAAACTCAACCTTATAATCAGCCATTGTGCCCCTTGCCACCTTAAATCCTGTTGCACCTTCAGCAAGATTTTCAATTACAGGATTGTAGCGGGGTTCAAGCATACGGTGTACATCCGCTTGAATGTAGTTACCGTGCGGCCACTTATCATACTTAAGTGTTTTTTGCAGCGTGCCTGCATGGTACACCTTAACTACCATTTTAAAATATTGAGTAGCCGCCAATGTGCTGCCCACAATAAACATCATATCATTGTACACAGGGGTGAGTGCCTGCGGACGGTTGTGAAGTGTAATTGCCATAAAATTTTTTCTTTTTAGTTTGATTTGAAAAAATTTGTTCGCGGCTAGTGACTCAAAGACTATATATTATACTTATGAAATTCTGGCCTCAAAAAAAGTTTGTCATAGAGAGTGAATTATCTACTGGCGAGATAACAGAGCGGTTAAGAAACGTAACTCATGAAGTAAAACTACAACGGATAATTCCTCGTAGAATCTTTAAAAAAACAAAAGAAGATTTTGAAGGTGAAATTGAGTATGACCGATTTGTAATAACTCCGGTGTATTATTTCATCAACAGTATTTTCGACTACAGCGACAGAGGCTATATTGTTCTCAAAGGCGAAATCAAGGCTTCAACCGACGGTAGTATAATAAACGTAACCACACAGTTCAGTTACGGTATAAAATTATTTCTGCTAATAAAGTACATATTAGTAGCTTTTATATTGGTTGCCTCACAATGGGCAGACCAAAAAAACGGTGCAAAAACATCCTTGCAAATGCTTGGTGCAATGTTGGGTATCATTCCATCGCTCGGTTTGTTTTTAATGCTGCTACGCCTTACAAAAAAGAGTAAAGCAGCTTTTACCATGCTGTTTAAATAAATTTCTTATTGATAACAGCTTAACCTCTCTTTCCACTTATCTAATTAATAGAAAAGATTTCATACCCTTTGCAGAAACAATTCCCGCTGTTTCCAATTAACAGCCGATGAACATAGCAAAAAATTGGAACCAGATTTCTATCGGGCAGTTCCAGCAAATAAATGCCGCCATTAAAAACTACCCTGATAATGCCATCACCCAAGCGGTTTGGATACTTAGTGCACTCACCGAAAATACCCGCGATGAGTTGCTTGCCCTTGATTTTACAAAAGATTTTAAACCTCTGATGCGCCAACTGGATTGGATACACAGTACCCCCTTACCCACCCAATTACCCAAACAGTTTGAATTGGAAGGCGAAAACTACCAATTGGTGTATGACATGAAACAGCGTACCACCGGACAGTTTGTCGATTTGGCTCATTTCACAGCCGACCCTGAGCAAATCATTCCCAACCTGCATTTCATACTTGCAGTGCTGTGCATACCTGTAGGTCAAAAGAACCATGCCGATGGCTTTGAACAACGGGCAAAACTGTTTCAGCAAAAGCTATGCATAGCCATCGCATACCCAATTGCCACTTTTTTTTTGAAGCTTTGGGTCGACTCGTTGCCGCATATCCTAACTTATTTGGAACAACAAGCCGCCCCGAAGAAGAAGTGGTGGATGAAGATAATTGGTTTGCTACGCGCTACGGTTGGCTGGCTACGATTGATTCGGTGGCGGAAAACCGCGCCCAATGGGACTTCTACCTGATGATGCCTGTTGTTGAGTTCTTAAACTATTTATGCTTTTTAAAAGACAAAAACGAATACCAAAGCACCCAAAAGCATGAGCAATATTAATCAGCTTCTTCGTCAAGCGTTTGAAGAGTTTGCAACCACTATAGAAACCGAGGCCCGCAAAATATTGGCCGATGAGGGATTAGAAAAGGTCATACCCCAAACTGAAATCACTGATACCGCATTTGGAGTGAGTTATGAGTTTAGCCTTAGCGGGCTCAACCCTTACATTGAATATGGCGTGAAAGGGGTTTTTTATACCCGCAAAGGGGCTGAAAACAGCCCCTTTCAGTACAAACACTTAGGGCCATCAGAAAAAATGATTGACAATATCTTCTCCTGGACCTTGAAGAAAGGAATCTTTGCCAAGCCTAAGAAGGCATCCCTCAAAAACAAACAGCCAAAAGAAGAAACAAGTAAAACAATTTACGATCGGCAAATTGCTTTAACGTTTGCCATAGCCCAAAATGTAAAAAAGCGGGGAATAGCACCCAAAGGGGTATTAACACAACTATTTACCGAAGACCGCTTAAAAGAATTGTCTGAAAAAGTATCTGATATTGCAGGTAAGGAAATTAACATCCAAGTTGCTAAACTGTAGTAGTTGCATTTTTTGCAAAACATAAAACCGATGGTGGCAAATTTTACCAATTGATACCGGTTTCTGCTCCATAGTTTTGAAATACAAACTATGAAAACCATTTACTTATTGATTGGGGCAGCCGTCTTTGCCTCTTGCTCACCTACTTCGCACGTGCCAACAATGCCATGCGAACCGAACTTTACAGGCGCATCGCAGGCGCAAGCAACTGGCGGGGTAGCTTTCGACCATGTTGAATTACAAGGCGCGGTCTCTGTTTTACCCTTTTTAGGTGTTACTTACGATTATTACAGAGGTACAAAAGGCATTAGACAGCAGGAATATGGAGCTAATTTATTTTTCCCGGTAAACAAGCAAAAAACTTGGTTTATTTCTTTTTCAGCAGGAAAGGGGTACGGTAGTTTTGAGGGATATTACTCCACTTCGTTCTTAGGCTCACCTGCATATACTATAAAATCTCAATTCAACTCTGATTATCTCCAAGCTTCAGTTTATTACGTAGATAAAACCAAAAAAGATTTTACACTTAAATATTCTCTCGCCCTAAAACAAGAAGATGTCCATTTTGATAAATTCAAGGTAGCCTATCATAGTTACTCAGGGCTGGGATATTATACTTTTGATGTATATGGTGAAACATTTAAACAAGAATCCGTTACTATCAGAACGCCGTTTTTTGGAATTAGCATGGAGCCGAAAAAAGGACCGGTACTTGTACAAATGCAAATAGGTTACCGCAATGTATTTGGACGCTTTAAAACAATTTATACAGGCTACAAAGGCGGTGATGGAGCAGGAATCGGCATAGTGATAATGAACAATTATCTCCACCCGCTTTTCGAACCCTTCATGTTTAATATGACCGTTGGGTTTAAGCTTGATTATTTCAAACACCGTAATAAAAAGAACCTATGAAAACCTCTTACCTCATTTTAATTAGCCTTCTCATTACCTCGTGCGGAATTAAGAGAAATACCTTTATAGCCCCTTTGCCCAATAACCCTATGTTTACTGAAAAGGGCGACGTTACTTTCAATTCGGCAGCATCGCCTACGCATATAGAGTTTCAAGGCAGTTGTGCAATCACCAACCATTTAGGTATCACAGTAGGGCGGTTTTATGGCGGCAGTCCCCGCAAAAGCGATGAAATAGGAATTAATGCTTACACCAGAGTTTATAAATCCCTGTACTTTTCAACGGGATTCGGCTGGGGGAAAACCGCAATTAATAATAAACATGAAAGTGCTTTTATAAGCAATGAAAACATTAACGTTAGGGTAAATTACAACACACTCTTTGTACACCCTGCACTATACTTAGTACTACAGGATGAGGACATGGATGCCACAACACGGGTTGGAATCTCGTTCAAATACGGAATAAACACCCTAAATGATTATTATTACTACACTTTTGAAAACGAATGGCACTCAAGCCGATTGAGTGAAGAAACTATTATTACTGCCGATAGGCAACGGTTTTTCAGTATCAGTCCCTTGCTGTCGGTAGAAAGGAGTATCGGCAATTTCACCGTTGGCATACATACAGGTCTTGCGCTAACTTCATCATTCAAAGCAAGTTTTCAATACCATACGCCAAACTCGTCGTGGAACAATCGCGACTATTTTATACAAGAAGACTTATACTACCTGCCTTTTGTTTTTAGTGGTTACATCGGCATCCGCTTATAAAAACAAAAACCCCTCACCCGTATTGCAGGATGAGGGGAAATATTAAAAAAAAGAAAAAAATCTAGACGGCAAAGCTTTCACCACAACCGCAAGTGCGGGTAGCATTGGGGTTGATGAAGTTAAAACCTTTACCATTCAGTCCGTCGCTAAAATCAAGCTCGGTACCGATTAAGTAAAGGAAACTCTTCACATCCACCACCACTTTTACGCCATTATCTTCAAAGGCTTGGTCGCCATCTTTCAATTCGTTATCAAAATCAAGCTTGTACGATAAGCCTGAACAGCCTCCGCCGGCCACCGATACACGCAAAAAGTATTCGCTGGGAAGGTTTGCTTCGCTGCGCAGAGCATACACACGCTCTTGTGCTTTTGGTGTTACTGTTATCATTTTCTTAGTCTTCTGTTTTAAGTTTACAGTTTTAAGTTATTATACAGTTTACCCGATAACGGATAACCGATAACCAACTTAATGTTTCTCTTCAATTGCAGGTAATCCGTTTTTAACGCGGTAATCGTTAATAGCTGCCTTTATAGCGTCTTCGGCCAATACCGAGCAGTGAATTTTTACCGGAGGCAATGAAAGTTCTTCAACAATATCCATATTGTCAATAGCAAGGGCCTCATCAACCGTTTTACCCTTCAGCCACTCTGTAGCCAATGATGACGAAGCGATAGCACTACCGCAACCAAATGTTTTAAATTTAGCATCGGTAATCATTCCGTCGTCACCCACCTCAATTTGCAAACGCATTACGTCTCCGCATTCAGGGGCACCTACAAGACCGGTACCTACGTTGTTTTTGCTTTTATCCAACGTCCCAATATTGCGGGGGTTGCTATAATGGTCTATTACTTTTTCTGAGTATGCCATAATTTTAGTTTCAAGTTTTTAGTTTTCAGTTTCAAGTTGCTTTTGGCAACTAAATCAATGTTATATCATTTACACATTATCAAATTTGCACATTGGCACATCTGATTAATGTTCTTGCCACTCTATACTTTTTAAATCAATGCCTTCTTTAAACATTTCCCACAATGGGCTCATATCGCGCAACTTGGCAACTGCTTCCTTCACGTGTGAAATGGTATAATCAATCTCTTCTTCGGTGGTGTATTTACTCAAGCCAAAGCGAAGCGAAGAGTGTGCCAACTCGTCATCCAAACCTAAGTTTTTCAATACGTACGAAGGCTCTAAAGATGCCGATGTACAAGCCGAACCCGATGAAACGGCGATGTCTTTCACGCCCATCATCAAGCCTTCTCCCTCAACATATTTAAACGATATGTTTGCCACGTGGGGCAAACGGTGTTCTTTATTACCGTTCAAATAGGCTTCTTCCACTTCCAGCAAACTGGTTTCTAACCTATCGCGCAAAGCACGCAAACGTTTTGCATCGCTTTCCATTTCGGCAATGGCTATTTCGCAAGCCTTACCAAAACCCACAATACCGGGCACGTTTAGTGTTCCGCTACGCATTCCGCGCTCGTGTCCGCCTCCGTCCATTTGGGCAGTAACTTTTACCCTTGGGTTTTTGCGGCGCACATACAAAGCACCAACCCCTTTAGGGCCGTACATTTTATGTGCTGTAAACGAAAGCAAATCAATACCGTCAGCAATCACATCCACGGGTATTTTACCTGTGGCTTGTGTGGCATCAGTATGAAAAAGAGCTCCGTATTTCTTTGCAATGGCTGAAATCTGACGAATAGGTTGCACCACCCCTATTTCATTATTGGCATACATAATAGTAACCAAAATGGTATCGGGGCGCATAGCCTTTTCAAGTTCGTTAAGATCAAGTAGTCCATCGGTACCTACTGGTAAATAGGTTACCTCTGCACCCAACTTTTCAAGGTGTTTGCAGGTATCTAATACCGCTTTGTGCTCTGTAGTGGCAGTAATAATATGCTTGCCTTTTTCGGCATACATTTCAAATACTCCCTTTATGGCAAGGTTGTTACTTTCTGTAGCTCCCGAAGTAAAAATAATTTCTTTTTCGTTGGCGTTTATCAGTTTGGCAACTTGCTCGCGGGCATAATCAACAGCCTCCTCGGCGCTCCATCCAAATGGATGGTTGCGGCTGGCTGCATTCCCAAAATTTTGGGTAAAATAAGGTATCATAGTTTGCAATACACGCTCGTCAACAGGCGTGGTTGCATTGCTATCAAGATATATGGGCAGTTTTAACATTGTGTGCAGAATTTGACTTATTTAGACTAATTCTAACTACAAAGGTAGTAATGATTTTGTTCATTCAACAAAAAAATTTGATGTTTGAACGTTGTAATTGTTGATTGCTTGATTTGCTGATTTGTGTATTAATGAATAACCTTGCCAAACTAAAACTCACCCAAATGTTTGGCAAAATTGAACACCTTGGCATAGCCGTTAAAGACCTTACCCTTAGCAATACCTTGTTTGAAAAGCTGTTGGGCACCACGCCCTACAAGCAAGAAGCCGTTGAAAGCGAAAACGTAATCACATCATTTTTTAAGGCGGGTGAGAACAAAATCGAACTATTGCAAGCCACCCACCCTGATAGTGCCATTGCAAAGTTTATCGAAAAAAAGGGAGAAGGCATACACCACATAGCCTTTGATGTGGAAGATATTTATGCCGAAATAGAACGCCTAAAGGCAGAAGGCTTTGTGTTTATTAATGAAACTCCCAAAGACGGTGCCGACAATAAACTAATCGCCTTCCTACATCCAAAAAGCACCAACGGTATGCTGGTAGAGTTGTGTATGGAGAAGAAGTGAGCTACCATACCTGCCAGTCAAATCCTGCCGTTTCGGTGCGGCTGGTAGGTCGTTGTAAACCATCGGTTAATCTTTCCACCTCAGTTCCTACAAATGTTTTTAACTCTTGTACGGTGCAGGCTTGCTTTTCAGATAACAGCTGCAACACGCAGTAAGTAAATACCCCGTTTTGCAGCTCGCCCTTTTCATACGCTACTTGTGTTCCTGCCGCCGCTGATATAATTGTCGTCCCAGTACCTCTACCCACATCAGCAAACATTTCCTGCATCAGTTCAAAACTGTTTTTCAGCCCCACAACTTGCTCATCATCCACCAGTAATTCTATACCATTTTTGCCTCCGTTATTAATGTGCTTAGCAGTATCAGAGAAAACCACCCGCATATTCTCCATCTCATCTTTATCCACCTCACCGCTGTGGCAGGCATCTATCAACAATAACTTCCTGCGCATAGGCAAACTGTCAAGTAACTGTTCTATCATCGTATACGGCAACCCGCCCTCATTAGGGTTTCTAAAATTTACCTCGTAAGTAGACAAATAATACTCCAGTTGTTTATCCAACAACCCATGCCCTGAGTATGAAACTATTAAACGGTCGTTTACATTCGCTTGTAATAATCTGTTTCGCAATGCCATTACCTTATCAAGCGATACATTACTATTGAATAAAGTATCAATCACCAATTGGTCTCCAAGTTTTGCTTTTAGACCCTCTGCTAAATTTACAATGTCTTTAACACTGTATTTGAGATTATGTCCAGGTTCTTTAAATTCATCAATTCCCATACCTATAAAATAGATTTTAGAAGGGTTCGCTTCGTACTCAGCAACAATAGTAATTGTTTCGGTGGCGGATTTTACCCCGTTTACATCCGTTGCATATACTTGTACCACATTATTGCCTTTTTGCAGCTTCACTTTGTAATTCACCTTCGCCTCTCTTCCCCCTGAAACGGGCATCCCCTCTTTGCCAAACACAGGTACTCCGTTAGCCATAACTTGCAGTTTATAAACATCCGCATACAACGAACTGAGGGCAATTTCTAACACTACTTCATCAGAAGTCAGTACCAACGGAAGTTGGCTTTTGTTTACAATTTTTACCTCAGGTTCTTTACCAATAATGTTTTCTATTGTTTTTGCTTTAATTCTCCGCAAACGTTTGGCAACAGCCCCTTTCAATAACTCATTGAACGCTTGGTTAGACGACCCCGAAAGCAAAACAACCGTATCCGGACGGTTAAAATAAATATCATATTCAACGGGTAAATACCCTTTGCCTTTATAAGTAAACGCAAGGTTGTTAACCGCTGATTTATCCCCTCTATACAGGTAATTATCAGCTACCTCAATAAATTTGCGACCCGCATAAGAGGTAAAATACAACTGTGTATTATCATTTAATACCGTGTACATTTCTTCTTCGGTAGAAAATGTGAAACCGTTACTTAAATGATTTACTTGAAAAAACGATTCACGCGGGGTTTGCTGCCACAACAACTCACGATTGCTTAACTTAGCTACATACAGTTCGCTATATGCTTCAAATGCAACCCTATCCGCTCGCATATCTACTTCAAACGAAAAGAACCGACTATCAGTAAATTCATATTTCTCTTTGGGTGTCGCTACTGATAAGTCAATACTATAAACCTCATTAATCAATTCACGACCATTTTTGGCTGTCCAATAATTGGTGCTATACCACAACACATCAAGGGTCTTATCAAACGTAAAATATCTTACCTCTGCATCCTTTTTAAGCTCTATGGTAAATACTTTTTTAGCGCTCACCCAATCCCATATTTCTATACTGTGCCGCTTTTCTCCGGCATTTATTATCGCTAAGTATTTTTTTGAAGGGGAAACAGCAAACAATTCACCTGAAAACAGCCGTTTTAATTTATTTATCTCCAAAACCACCCCATTATTATTCACTACCATTACAGCATTATCGCCTGCCAAGGCATAATTCCCATCTGTCAGTTTATTTACATTAATAATAGATTTAGGAAGCTTTTCTTCACTAATATTTTCTGTCGAAAATATTGGCTCTAAAATATTCAACTCAGCATTAAAATCAATTGTATAACTACTTAGTTGCATTTTATTAAACAGCAGCTTACACCACTTAGTCTGATTGTATTTAATAATGGCAAGGGAATTTTCTTTACTATCCAACACAAACTTGCACCATTTGCAAGCTATAGTAGTAGGTTGGGTTTTATTGCTTGAAAATACCACAAGAGTATCTGAACTATAATCTGCTTTATAGGCTATGATGTGGTAATTCCCCTGTTCATCAAATACCTTAAAAAATTGTGAGTATTTATCCTGTAATTGAATTTTTCGGAATGCAGGTTGGAATTTTTTGCGGTTGATATCGTATAAATTTTGATTGCGTGATGAAGCAAACAAATCCTGAATATCATCCGTTGCAGAAAGTAATTGTGTGCTATCTGAACTCCAGCAATAAAACTTAGCCATATTTAAGGAAACAGGGTAATGTGATGTTTCTGCTGATGCTAAATTCACTTTTAGCAAACGGCTAAAGCCATAATTTACTACTACACTATTTTCATTAGGATATTTGAATACTCTAAACACCGAAGGCGAAGGGGCAACCATACTGTATTTATCAGCTGGTTCTTGTTCATCTAATAATAATTCGTGTTCGCGTTTTCCGTTTTCATAAATACAAATACGTCCATCGCCATAATCACCCCCCACATATTTAGCTTCTCGGGAAGGAACTACAATTATACTTCCATTAGCAACTAACAGTTGGTGGATAGCTGTATCAAAGGCTCTGAACAAAGTATTTTGTTGCAAGCTCTCGTTAATTCCGACAACATCTCCTGATAACGTACCTGCCAGTATTCCACCATTATTGGCTTGCGCTGCAAATGTTGTTATAAGATGTGCTGTTGGAGCAGTTTGTGTAACTGTTTTTGTCTTGGCATCAACTAAATATAACTTACAGTTAACTGGTCCTAAATATTCGTTTTTCTCTTTATTATCACTTAAATAGCTAATTGTGCTATCCTTCTTCATAGGATAGGTTTTAGTATGCATCAGCACTTTGGTTTCATCATCAGGCCACAGGGTGAAATTCTCTATTATTTCAGGGAATTTAATTTGATTAAAGAAGGTATCCACTTTGCCGGTAATAAGGTCGGCTTTTACTAATACAAACCCTGTAGAAATTAACACGCTGCCATCAGCCATTAATGCTGTTTTGCCCACTCCTTGTGCCCCCCATCCGCCTGCATCAAACACCAAAGTGCCTAACTGTATTTTTGAAGTTTGGTCAATAAGGGTATAATTATCGCCACTAACTACCAAAAACCAATTACCCTTCGCGCTCGATTGTACATCGTCCAACCCTAAATCAAACGTTACTTGGCTCACCAATTTGGGCATGGTTTGCCCATAACCCACCGTTACAAGAAAAACAACAGTAAAAAGAAGTACGAAGCGATGTATTGCCTGTTTCATTACAGGCAAGTTATAAATTTCAGTTGTACTTGCCGTTATTCTACTTCTTTAAACCTTGCGGTAAAGTGCCTTAAAAAGGGTGGTTCATACGTTATTGCATAGCCTTTGGCGTTATCACGGTTTTCCAAAATATCATCAAACACATCAATCACATAATCGATATGGCTTTGGGTATAAACACGCCGAGGGATAGCAAGTCTAACCAACTCTTGCCTTGCAGGCACAAAGTTTTTGTTTTCATCGTACTTGCCAAACATTACGCTGCCAACTTCCACACAACGGATTCCACCGAATTTATATAACTCACACACCAATGCCTGCCCCGGAAACTCATGCTGGGGAATATGTGGATATAATTTTTGTGCGTCAATGTAGATGGCGTGCCCACCACTGGGACGTACCACAGGAATTCCCTTGTTGTGCAAATGGTCGCCCAAGTATGCTGTACTGCGAATACGGTAATTCAGATAATCCGCATCAAACACCTCTTGAAGGCCTACTGCAATAGCCTCCATATCCCTTCCCGTCAACCCGCCATACGTAGCAAACCCCTCCGAAATTATTAATAAATTGGTGCAGTCTTGCGCCAGTTTAGAGTCTCTTAGCGCCAATATTCCACCCATATTCACCAACGCATCCTTTTTGGCACTCATCACAAACGCATCTGCCAATGCAAACACCTCTTGGGCAATCTCCAAATAGGTTTTGTGTTCAAAGCCTGCCTCGCGGTGCTTTATGAAATAGGCATTTTCAGCTATCCTGCATCCGTCAATTACCAACATAATGCTCTGCTGTTTACACAAAGCTGCCACATCACGTACGTTGCCCATACTCACAGGTTGTCCGCCAGCACTATTGTTAGTAAGTGTCATAATCACGGCAGCAATATTTTGACTACCATATTGTGCTATGGTAGTTTTTAATGCTTCCAAATCGATATCACCTTTAAACGACGCTTCCTTAAAAGGGTCAGCAGCTTCGGGGCTTGGTAAGTCAACTGCAATTGCACCGCTAAACTCAATATTGGCACGGGTAGTATCAAAATGGGTATTACTGATAAACACCTTGCCTTTACCTCCAATTTTACCGTACAAAATGCGCTCGGCAGCCCGTCCTTGGTGAGTAGGTAATATGTAGGGCATCCCCGTAAGGTTCTTCACCACGCTTTCAAAATGCTCCCAGCTTTTAGCCCCTGCATACGACTCGTCACCGCGCATCATTGCCGCCCATTGGTTATCACTCATTGCCGAAGTACCGCTGTCTGTCAGCAAATCAATAAATACATCGTGTGATTTTAGTAAAAACGGGTTGTAACCTGCTTGTTTTAGCACTTCCTCACGGTATGCCTCAGTAGTAATAGTAAGCGGCTCTACCATTTTTATACGAAACGGTTCAGCCAGTGTGCGCTCTTTCTTTACGGTCATTATTATGAAAATTTTTGCCGCAAAACTATGCCCACACCAACAGGCAAAAAATGATGAATATCAGTACATTCTTACCAGCCGCCGCCACCGCCGCCACCTCTACCGCCACCACTATATCCCGAGCCTCTGGAGGCACTCCCGGAATTTATAGATTTAGACACTGATGAACCTGCAGAACTACTGACTTTTGAGAAATCTGCTCCCCCCCCTTGAGTTTTCATTTTTTGATAATCAACCAACTGTTGCAACTCGGCTGTTCTCCTTTTCAACATTTCAGCAGCTGCTTTATCACTAGTATGTCTGAAAATCGTTAAATCCAGCCTTCTGCTCCCTCCGCTTTCAGTATTAGCACTTGATAGTTCGTCGGTTATCTCGTGTAATCTTCTCAGATAAAAATTTCTATAATCAACTTCCCAGCTTCTCACCACACTATTTGACCACAAATCGTAACTACTTCTTGAGTGGATAACGCTACTAACCATTGTATTCTCTGCAAAACTATCTGTACTCAGTGATTTTTTAATCGTATCTCCAAAAGCAGCAGTCCATTCCTTTACGCAATCCAAGGCAATTGCATAGGGAAGCATTTTTTCAGGCACAAAATCAGCGTTGGGTTTGTTAATGCTATCCATTCGCTGTGAGTCTGCTGTGGCTAAAAACATCCTCAGCCCCAAAATTTTATTCAATAACAATTCACCCGCTTGTGTGTATTTGGTATATCCCAAATTCAAAAGTCGATGAAACAAAACACACAATATAATTCCTGTTAAATAATACACAAAAGTCATTGCCGATGGTTTATAATGCAATGCCATTAAAAAGACTGAAACAGCTAACGAAAAACCGATAAAAATACCGCCCCATGTTTGTCCGCTTTTTTTATACGCAAACAATGTTGAATTTTTATTTCGAGAAGAACAGTAAGTTCTAACCTGTGCATCAAAATATGCAACCTCTTCACTTGCTTCATTGGGTTTAATATGACCACTTACAATTATTTCAGCATCTTCAATTAGTAGCTGCTCTGCATCTTTCCCTGATGGCACTTCCGCTCCTGTTGAAGCTATCAAATAACTGCCGCTGTTTTGCCCGTCTGCCGTAATCGTTATGACCTTATTTACCGCCAAGTTTACTAAGCTTGCGATAGTTTGTGACGGTTCATACCCTTTGTGATAAATATACCCTGCCATTGCAGGAGTAATACCATCCGGGACGGTAAATTCAGGCACGATGGTGGCCTTACTTTTACTTGCTGCCCTTAGTTTCCTCCAACCAAGTATCACAAGGTTTCTAATCAATAACAGGATAGCGACCCATATCATAAAAAAAGGGCCGCTGTTGGAAAGCAAAATAATTGACCACTCAGGTTCACGGGTAATAATACCTTCAGGGATTGAACAAGCAATAGTTAACTCTTCATTCTTTAACATTCCCCCATTTGCAGTAAAAACAAGGCTTGAGGTTTTAGCATCAAATTTACCGGAACAATCTTTGGCAGAATCACCATATTTTCCGGTGTAACAAGAGAAAGAGTTTACGGTTGCTCCCTCCGGAAATTTAACCACACAACCAATAGTATCAATATCAAACTCCCAACCATTGCCGTTTACGTTCCAGTAAAGTTCATCATACCCTTCGCCATATTTAAAAGGCCTTTTAACAGTGTAAATTATTTTATAAACATGGCTACCGAAGGTTAAACTTGAGTCGGGATTACCAATGTAAAGTAATTTACTTCCTGCTTTATAATCTTTTTCATATTTCACAGGTTGGCCGTTTAAGAAAACGCTATCAACCATGATTACGAGACTAAACTTGAGTCCTGCACCTATATTATAGCTATCAGGTATATATCTAACTATTCCTTTATCTATAGACCCTGTTTCTGTGTTTAAAACAGTTATAGTCTCTATAACACGCATTGTTCCATCTTTGCGGATCTCAAAATCACCGTGAAATGATTGAATTTTATCTGCCTCCAAACCGGCCTCAAAAGCACTTTTAAGGTCATCCATTACCTTAATTGTTGCCTTTGCTACATGTTTGGCAAGTTTACCGAACTCTTTACTTTTCCCTTTTTTTGTAGTAATGGACTCTTTACCGGGCACCACGTCTGCACTATACAAAACCTCACCCCAAACTTTTTTATTAAATCCCGCTTTAACAGAATTATAATATTTTTCGAACTTTTTCTTATCGAATTTGGAATCAGAAATTTTATTTAAATAGACTAATATATTAGCATCTACCGTGCTATCAATTTGATGGTCGACACAATAGTGCAGCTGCTTACCGTTACCATTTAAATATTTTTGTGTTTGGCTATTCGAAACATTAAAAACACCAATAACCAGCAGAAGGAAAAGTAATAACCTCATCAATTAATTATTTATCGGTAAAATTAACTTTAGGAACTTTCTTAGCTTCAGGGTCTTCAACAAAAAATGCTTCTGGTTTAAACCCGAACATCCCTGCAATAAGAACTTTAGGAAATACGGCTATTGATTGGTTATATTCTCTAACTGTGCCATTAAAATACCTGCGTGCACCATTAATGCTTTCCTCAATTCCTTCCAAAGTTTCATACAAATCTTTAAAATTTGAATCTGCTTTAAGCTCAGGGTAATTTTGTGATATGGCAAATACGTTTCGCAATGCTGAGCTTAAACCGATGGCCACTTCTCCTTGCTCTTGAGCACCAACAGCAGCAATACCCTTGCTGTGCCACATAGAAATTTCCTTTAAAATCTCTTTTTCGTGTGAGGCGTATCCTTTCACTGTTTCAACAAGATTGGGTATCAAATCAAGTCGCTTTTGCAAATATGTGCCCAAAGTACTTTGCCCCTCGTGCACTAAAATCCGCTCCTTTACTAATTCGTTATAAATACGAATTACAAAAAATAAAATTGCTAATAAAACAATTCCTAATACAACTACCATTTAGTTTATTCTAATTTTAATGTGTAATAATACTCTATTCTGCTTATGTGTACAAATGCACAATGCTTAATTCCGATAAACACCTTTAAGGTAAATGCTTAGAGAGCATTTTTAGCATCATCTATCAACTTTTTTGAAACAAAATTATCCCTTAACCAATTAAAGGGGGATGATACTCATAAATAAAGGCACCAACAATCTGGTTATCTTCACTCTGAAAGAAAAAACCACCCGACCCAACCCAAAATACCTTTTTGAGTTTTGCAACCCGCAAACTAAAGAGAGTATTACTTGCATTGCTCCTGACACTTCTGACTATCCCGACAGGTTTAATAGTTTTGAAATCGTAGAAATTACAAATCCAAGTCAACTATTAGCGCAGATAGAACTAAACCCCGCCGGCTTTTGGGAATACAAGGTGTATGCACAAGACAGCGCCTCCAATCTTGTACCCGCTAACGCCGATGAATTAGTTGAAACCGGACTGGCTTATGTGGTGGGCATAGCTGAAACTGCCTACACATACGATAAACAACCATCTAACGCATTTATATACAATGGATAAGCAAAAACATTTTTTTACAACGTTGCAAGTTCCTACATGGCATAAACCACCACGTTTTAAGGAAAGCCGTCGTTTCGATTGGGTTAATTATGGTGAAGCGAACGATTACCCCGACTATCTGATAAATCTTTTTAACGGTTCGCCTACCCATCAAGCCATTGTGAGCGGCAAAAAAGATTATATTTTTGGTAAAGGGGTAGAAATACCCAATAGCCCAAACACAGCTGATGCTGCTAAACTGCAACAGTTAATTCACAGAGCCAACCGCTTCGAATCGTTGAATCAACTGCTCGAAAAATTGATTCTGGATTATGAGCTTTTTAATGGTTTCGCTGTAAAAATCTACCAAAACATAGTTACAGGTAAGATTAGCGAGATGTACCACGTAGATTGGGCTACTTGCCGAATCAACGAAGATGCATCGGTAATTTACACCTCAAAACAATGGACTGAGCAACAGTCGTTAACTAACAAGTTTGCAGGAAGTACCCGTCAGCCCGAAGACTTAAGAGGCCTCCCCGCTTTCGATATCAATGTTCCTCAGCGTGAAAGCATCTTATATTTCCGTGAGTATAGCCCACAAATGAAGGTGTATCCATTACCGGGTTATTTAGGATGCAATGCTTCCATTGAAACCGAAATAGAAATCAGTAACTTTCATCTAAACAACATAAAAACAGGATTTTCAGCTGGGACTCTACTCACATTTACTAACGGTGTGCCCACTGAAGATGAGCAACGGGATATTGAACGCCAGGTAAAGCGCAAAGTGGTGGGAACGGATAATGCGGGTGAAATTATACTCTACTTTACAGACGGAGTAGAAAGTACCCCTCAAATATTACAACTGCGCCCCAACGATCTTGATAAACAGTACGACCAACTTAAACAAACGGTAATGGACACCATTTTTGTGGGCCACAAAGTTACAAGCCCAATGTTGTTTGGTGTTAGGGCACCCGGCCAACTGGGTGGAAGAAATGAGCTAAGGGAAGCCTACGAGTTGTTTCAAAACACCTATATCAATAAACGCAGGCAAACTATTGAGCAATTGTTGAAAAACCTTGCTGAAACCAATGGCATCAGCACGCCATTATGCCTCACTCCAACCGAACCTATCGGTTTAGGAATGTTGTTGAGCGAGCAGGACATTAGTGAAGTACTTACTCCTGAAGAAAAACGTCGCTACTTAGCACAAGTAGGCTTCCCTATCACAGTTATCGAGCCATTAATTGCAGATAACTAATCCATTACAAATTTTCTACACAATCAATTAGTACATCCTTATGGAACAGGTTTATTTTATATCGGCCGACAGGCTGAAAGAAGATACCGTGATTAATGAGAACACGGATAACAAGTTAATCTCACCCACAATACTCATGGTGCAGGATATTTATATACAGGGTATTATCGGCACCTCATTATACAACGAGTTGAAAACTCAGGTGAAAGCCGACACTGTAACCGCCCTTAACCAAACGTTGCTTAATGACTATTTACAACCGGCTATAAAACACTATTGTATGGCTGAACTATGTCTGCCGCTTACGTATAAGTTCATGAATAAATCCATCGTAACAAAAAATAGCGAGAACAGTGTTACAGCAACGCCTGAACAACTAAGTCAGATAAAGAACTATTACCTGAACCATGCTGAATGGTACGCTAAACGTATTGTAAAATACCTGCAGCAAAATCAATCAAAATACCCTTTATGGCTTAGCGGAAATACAACCATTGATGCTATTCACCCAAGAATTAACACCTATCACACAGGTTTGTTTTTGGGAAATACACGTGGAAGTTCTTTCTCAACCTCTTTACCTATTGATAAAGGCGAAAACAATTGTTGCGAATAGTTATGAATGAAAAGAGAATTAAAAAAGAAAACATCCAAAAATTACTCAACTATCTAGAAAAGAAAGACCATGCAGTTCCAGACAAAAAATCAAGTAATAACAAAACTAAGGCAACTGGCTGAAAGCCACTTATTAGTCCGTGGGTTTGGCTATGGTGACCGCTGGGAACTTGAATCAGCTATGACCAAAGTGGATAGTACAACAATCGGACTTACCCACCCTTCAAAGCAGCCGTTTATGTGGGTTACCCCCATAATAGCCCGTGTAACTGAAGGTAGTCTCTTTTATGATTTTGAAATTATTGTAGGCGACTTGGTGAAACGGGATGAAAGTAATGAACTGGAAGTGGAGAGTGATACTTTACTTATTTGTTTGGACATCCTCTCAAAACTAAACGATGAAAGCTATGAATGGGCTCTTTCAAAGCAAAGCAATCTACAACCCTTTACTGAAAAGTGGGACAGCGAGTTCACAGGCCACATTATGAATGTATCGCTGGAGTTTATGTTTGATTATGACTATTGTCAAGTTCCATTTACACGTCCGGATGAAGACATAACTGCATTTCTTTCAGCTACGGGTATTGACGATGAAACACAAATATTTGCCATTACTTATTTGGTAACGCAACTAAAAGAAAATGGACTTTGGAATAAAATGCACGCACTTTACCCATTTGTAGGAGGAACTGCAAACAGGCACAGCATAAATCTAAAAAATCCGGCTCAGTATAAAATAACGTGGAGTCCAACGGGAGTGACCCACAACGCAAATGGCATAACCGGAGACGGAATAGCCGGCTATGGCGACACCGGTTATGTTATAGCCGCTGCAAACAAAGACAACTTCCACATGTCAGCTTATATAAGGAATGATGTTAGTGTTGGATTTAAATGTGCAATCGGTAGCGCCAGCGACGGTAATGTAATCCAACTCTTACCGTTTCAAACTGGAAATCTCTTCCAGTCTTCAATAAATCAAAATATTGCATCAACAGCATCAAATATTTCTTCTAAAGGAAATTACATAGGTAGCAGGCTCGCTTCTAATCGTTCAATTGCGTATAAAAATACTTCAAAATTATTTGAAAATACCACAGCTAGTTCTTCAACACCTTCAATTTCATTATTTCTACTTAGCAGGCATTTAAGTACCTCTCTATCATATCTTTCAGATTTCAATATAGCATTTTCCTCAATTGGCGAAGCTTTAAACGATATTGATTCAATCATTTTTTTTACAATTACACAACAATATGAAACCTATTTAAACCGACAAATATGATAAACTGGAATTTGATTATAACCATTTTAGGATCTGGCTCAGGAGGCGCATTACTATTAAAAATTATAGAAATTTATTTTTTGCCAAAGAAAGAACAAAAAGAGTTTGATGAAAAAGTACGAAATGAGTTATGGGATAGGATAAAAAACCTTGAGGGTCGAATTGATGAGCAGAACAAAATGATCGTAGAGGTAATGAAAGAAAATGCCTGTCTAAAAGCTGAGGTTAGCATATTGGGCCTAGAAAACGCAAAACTCAAGGATAATCCATAATCTTCAAAACACTAATTATTAACTTACAAAGTTCCTTCTTTGTATATTTTAAGGATATATTTCACACCATTAATTTCAAACCAAGCAGGATAACGCTCATTGTCGCTAACGCGCAGTAGGTTAAATTGTTCCTTTATAGATTTATCGATATTTAAACGACTATCTTCGGGTCTACGACGTGGATAGAAGCTCTCTTCACCATGTTGCGGCACACCAACTATATCTGGATATTTTTTAATGAAGTTAATAACAAGTTTTTGTGTAACAACCCCTTGCTTCTCCCTCAATTCATCAACCAATTCAAGCCCACTCAGTTCCATTGTCTCTTGACCATATATATATCCGTCATCGACTTTTGAAGTTGCTTCAAAAAGTGTTACAGGAATTATTTTTTTTCCCTCTATTACTTGCCATGTCATTGGTGACCAGCCCTTGCCTTGGGGTAAGGCACTTTCATGAACAACAAGGTTATTTTTATTAAGGTGTAAACTTTTGAATATCTTTTCACATGATAACATTACCAATATGTCTCCCTCTCTAACATCCTGATGATCATGAAGTAAATACACATCGTGCCCCAAAGCAATAATTTGATTCCTCAATTCTTTAGCGTACGGTATTATCCATGAATGGATATTATCACATAAAATTTGTATTAGCATTTTCAATTATAATGTCAATATCAGCCAAATCAATTTACATCAATCCTGTTTACATTCACAGTGGGAAGAGCTACCTTAATGCGCTGTATAAGCGTATTAAGGTGTTCTGTATCACTGATGAACAACATGATCCGTCCGTCAAAAGTACCATCTTCGTGCGATTCAACAGTAATCGATTTCATATTTACAGCTAAATCTTTTGACACTACATCTGTTATTTTGCTGATTACACCCACGCTGTCAATCCCGGTAATATGAACTCCGGCCAAAAAAGATTGCTCGCTCTTAATGGGTGAATGCGCCCATTGTGCTTTTATAATTCGATACCCATAATTACTCATTAAACGTATGGCATTTGGACAACTGGTACGATGTATCTTAACGCCCTCGCCAACAGTTATAAAACCGAAAATTTCATCCCCGGGAATAGGAGAACAGCACTTTGCAAAATCATACGGCAAATCATCGTAATCATCTCCTAATATTATTTCATTAGCAGCTCTTACTTTTGGTTTTTTGGATGGTTTAACAACACCAGTTGCTACTTGTTCTTGTTTTGATTCTTTTCGCTGTGGGTTGTTAATGCTATCAAATACATTCACCAAATCAAGCTTATCCTTATCAAACTTTCCGGTTGCAATACTATACAACAAGTCTAGTGATGAAGCAAACCTATAATAATTAGCCAGTAAGTTTAAGTTATCATTTGTAAATGCAATCTTATTATGCCTGAATTTACGCTCCAGCATTTCTTTGGCATCTTCGGCTACCCGCTTCTTTTCTTCACGAAGTATCTGCTTGATTTTTGATTTTGCCTTTGCAGTAACCACAAAATTAATCCAGTCTTCGCTGGGTTTCTGTCGACTGGCGGTAAGTATTTCAACTTGGTCGCCGTTGCTCAACCTATGGTTAATAGGCACCAGTTTATTATTCACTTTTGCGCCAATACATCTATAACCCACGTCAGAGTGAATATCAAAAGCAAAATCTAATGCTGTACTATTAGCAGGCAGCTTGCGTAACTCCCCTTTGGGTGTAAATACAAACACCTCTTCCGCAAAGAGGTTTAGTTTAAAGTCATCTAAAAAGTCTATCGCATTGGCATCCGGACTTTCTAATATTTCTCTAACTCTTGCCAACCAAGATTCTAAACTACTCTCTCCTCCTCCCCCTTTAGCGTCCTTGTACTTCCAATGGGCTGCATACCCTTTTTCAGCAATTTCATCCATACGGCGGGTACGAATCTGCACTTCCACCCAATTACCCTCAGGGCCCATAACGGTTGTGTGCAAACTTTCATATCCATTGCTTTTAGGTGCCGATATCCAGTCGCGAAGCCTATCAGGGTTTGGGAAATAAGAATCCGTCACTATTGAATACACATTCCAGCAATCTGCTTTTTCATCCTGCACCGGAACATCAAGTATAATGCGGACAGCAAACAAATCGTATACCTCTTCAAAAGGCACGCCTTGCTTACGCATTTTATTAAGTATAGAAAAAATAGATTTAGGTCTGCCTTTTATCTCAAACGCATACCCTTCTTCTTCTAAACGTTGCTCAATAGGTTCAATAAACCGTTTGATGTATTTATTGCGCTGTGCTTTGGTATCCTGCAACTTTTGCACGATATCAAAGTACATTTCAGGCTCTGAATACTTAATGGATAAATCTTCAAGCTCTGTTTTTATGGCGTACAAACCCAGCCGATGTGCAAGTGGCGCGTATAAGTATAGCGTTTCCGAGGCTATTTTAAGCTGACTCTTGCGACTCATGCTTTGCAGCGTTCGCATATTATGAAGTCGGTCGGCCAGCTTTATTAATATTACACGCACATCCTCGCTCAGAGTTAGGAGCATTTTGCGGAAATTCTCTGCCTGCAGGCTGCTGGTTTGGTCAAAGACACCTGATATCTTTGTAAGCCCGTCGATAATCATTGCTATTTTGTCACCAAAATTCAGCCTGATCACCTCTAATGTGATGTCTGTGTCCTCAACCGTATCGTGCAAAAGTGCGCAAACTATGCTGGTTGTACCCAGTCCGATCTCTTGTGCAGCAATCTGCGCAACAGCTAACGGATGGTATATATAAGGTTCGCCGCTTTTGCGGCGCATATTTTTGTGAGCTTCCAGTGCCATATCAAAGGCACTGCGGATCAGCTGTTTATCACCTTTTTCAAGGTTGTGCCTGCACGAACGGAGCAAGTGGCGGTAACGCTTCAAAATCTCTTGCTTCTCTGCCTCAACGTCAATATCTATCATTGTTTGCGGTAATGCCATCAAATTTGGTGCCTGTTTGTAGCTCTCTTTATCCGAAAGTAACAATAAAAAAACGAGAAAAACATTTGGATTTTTTAAAAGATGTGTTTTACCTTTGCACTCCCTTTGCGGATGTGGCGAAATTGGCAGACGCACCAGACTTAGGATCTGGCGCCGCGAGGCGTGTAGGTTCGACCCCTATCATCCGCACAAAGCCCTTGAAGAAATTCGAGGGCTTTTTTATTTTATCGAAATCCTTAGCGCATCGCTTGCATTGCTGTTGCAATTCTCTAAATTAGTTTCTGCTAACTTTTGTTGTTTATGTTATTTACTACCAAAAAACACGTAGATATTTCGGGTATAATCCCTTCAGTAGCACTGTGTAAAAGTCAAGAGTTTTGAACCACTAAAACAATATTACTATGGCACAAGAACAACACCCAATCCCCCCCAAAATGAAAAGCTCAATGATTGCTCATTTTAATCACGCATATAAAAATGGGCTTAATCTTTCAACCGAAAACAAAAAGCTAGATGTAAAATGGGATATAGTTAAGAAATATATAGACTTTGACAATTTAAAAGATAAAATTGACTTTGGAGTTGGGTTGTTCTACACCCTTCCTGCAAACAAAAGCTACTTTAGCTATATTATCGCGAAAGCACAAGTTATAAATGATACTATTATCCCTGTTCCCATCTTTAACAACAGTTATCTCATGCTCGGACCAAACTCAGCTTTAGCTCAAGAAATCTCTTCACAAGAAATTATTACTTATATGAATTTATACAAGGATAATGTTGAGGTACGGCAATGGCCGACAAACAACACGTTGGAGATAAAAGATTTATCAAATTATCCAAAAGTTTGCTTTTTTGAAGGACGAAAATTCTATGAATTCATTACACAAAATATAGATTTGACATTAGGAAATACCTCAACCTATGATCTCACAGTTTATAATGGCTCTATCAATACTGAAAACATATCCCATACTAACACAAACTTATACAGTATTGATATACAAACGCCATTATTAATTATAGAAAACAATGACCAACCCGCTCTAAGTAGTGAATTTAATATTACTAAGCCATATTCTAATAAAGCCCTCGATGTTGGCCGTCTTTGCCCCCCTGATTGCTGATGGAAACTCCTTGGTATTTAGATATTCGCATTCAAACGTATTTTACCCTTATGTGCGGTATAGTCGGTTTATTTAAAATAAACCGACTTTTACCTTTCGAAAAACTAATATTATTTATTGTTTGGCAGAATTTTTTTGTCGATTTATATGCAACATATTTGACTAATCAGAAAATTCATACGGCATCGTTGTATAATATAAATCTCTTAGTGCAGCATCTACTTACACTTTATATATACTCAAGAGGCACAACAGGTAAGCTCATTATTTATTTAACTGGATTTATAATTCTTGTTGGAAGTTTTATTAATATGAGTTTATTCCAAAAATATTCATTCAACTCATATTCTATAATTCCTTCATTAACACTTGTTGCTATATTTTCGTATTTTATACTTAGAAAACAGATCACCTCGGAGAAAAGTCCTCATCTCAGCTTGTTTTTTTGGTTCGCTTTAAGCAACTTGTTTTATGCTACAATATCTGTCAATACATTATCTTCAACTAATTATGCACTTGAGATTGATGTTGAACTTGCCCTCACTCTTCTTAACATAAATTATTTTGCTTATATAATTTGGTCAGTTTTAATAACAATAGGGCTATTATGGGATCCGAAGAACACAAAATTATCTTTATTGTAATGGCTGCAACTATTACTGCTGCTTTATTGTTACTTGCTGTAATTGATTTATTCCTGCTATATAGGCACCGCAAACTAAAACACGAAAAAGAGCTTGATGAACACAAACGTCGTATTGATGACCTCCTCCAAAAACAGGAAGTAGAGAATGTGAATGCGATGTTAAAAGGGCAGGATGCGGAGCGGAAACGAATTGCGCAGGAGTTGCACGATCGGTTGGGCAGTATTTTATCGACGGTGAAGTTGCATTTTAGTGCGGTGGAGGAGCAAATGAATGCGTTGAAACAGCAACAACACCAATCGTACGGGGAAGCTACGTTGCTGCTAGACGAAGCGGTGGATGAAGTACGCCGAATTTCACACGATTTGTATGAAGGTTCACTGGCTAAATTCGGGTTTAAAACGGCCTTGTTGCAACTGATTTCGGCTATTGAGAAGGCAAATACGGTTAAAATACTATTTATTGATAACGGGGTAGATGAGGGCATTTATAAAAATCATGCGCAGGAGCTGTACCGCATCACTCAAGAATTGTTGAGCAATACACTTAAGTATTCGGGCGCAACGGAAATTACGTTGCAGTTGAGCCTTAAGGAAAACACGTTTGATTTTATGTATGAAGATAACGGCAAAGGTTTTGATAAAAAATATGCCGAAAACGGTAGCGGTATCGGTTATAAAAACATTGCGGCCAGAGTAGCCAAACTAAATGGTAATTGGCATTTGGATACTCACCCTGGGCATGGCATGACCCTATTAATTGAAATACCTGTATGACACCTATTGATATTTACATTGCTGACGACCATAAGATGTTTACCGACGGGGTGGAACTAATTTTGGCCTCTGAGTCTGAGATTAATGTTCTTGGAGTTGCCCGAAACGGTAAACAGTTGCTGGGGTTGCTTAAAAACCAAGCAGCAGATGTGGTGTTGCTGGATATTACCATGCCCGAAATGGACGGCATGGCAACTGCCGAGGAGATTATTAAATTGTACCCCGCCGTAAAGGTGATGATGCTTACTATGCACAATACGATTGACCATGTGGTGCCGATGGTGAAACTGGGTGTGCACGGGTATTTGTTGAAAAATACCGGTAAAACTGAGTTAGTGAATGCCATTAAACAATTACACGAAAACGGCCAGTATTATAGTGGTGAAGTAGCAGCCAAATTAGCTGCCGGAATTAGGGAACATGAGGAAAAAACCATTAAGCTTACAGCAAGGGAAAAAGAGATATTACAGTTGGTTTTTGAAGGTTTATCCACCCTTGAAATTAGCGAAAAGTTGTTTTTAAGCCACCGCACAGTAGAAACCCACCGTAGTAACTTACTCAGTAAAACAGATACTAAAAACACGGCACAACTTATCAATTTCGGCCTTAAAAATGGCTACATTAATCATACAGGTAAATAGTTGTTTGAGAAATCTCGACCACTACGCACTGTTGTTATACGTTAAATGGGCTCTGAGTTCCCTTATTTTAATTCAGCTTGAATCTTTTTGGGTAAACCTGCCACTACTAAGTTGTACGAATCGTCAATCCAGCCGCGAATTAGCTTATCATTGATACTGCCGTCCATTACCACGGTGTTCCAATGTTTCTTGCTCATGTGGTAACCGGCAGTAACACCGTCGTATTGCTCACGGAGTTCAACAGCTTTTTCGGGTTCACATTTCAGGTTAATGCTTTCAAAGGCCTGCACATCACACAAGGCAAACATTTTCCCCATCACCTTAAAAACTAAGGTATTTTCATCAAACGGGAATTCTTCTGTAACTCCCGGTTTGGCTATACAATATTCTCTGTATTGTTCAATATCCATGTAATTACTGTTTGCTGCCAAATACCCGCTCCAATATTGAGGTAACGCGGTGGGCAGGGTCTTGACGTATCAGTTTTTCTTCGTTGGCTATTTTTAAGAACACCCCGTCAAGTGCGCGGGCAGTAACGTGGTCTGTAAGGCTGTTTTCGGTAATTTTAGGAAAGAGCGAGCCCCCGAGCGAAGCCAAATTATAGGCGCTTACCAAATCGGCGTACAGTTTCTCTGCCGACGTATTATAAATCAGCGGCTTGCCCAATGAAGTTTGTATTTTTGGCTTAAAAGCCGCCTGTAGCTGAGAGTATGTATTGGTTTTTAAGTAATCCGTTGCAGCAGTTTCAGTCCCACGCAAAATGCCAAAAGCATCTTGTATGGTCATTTTCTTCACTGCATCGCTAAAAATAGGGGCGGCTGTCCCTGCCGCATCCTCGGCAGCACGGTTAAGTGCTGTGATGGTTTTATCTACAAGGGCTTGCCCGCCGGGTATTTTGCCCACATAGTTCATAATGTTTTGGGCTTCGGGTGGCAACAACACTTTTATGGCCGCATCGCGCAAAAAACCGTCGGCAGCGTTGAGTCGGCGTACCGCGCTGTCCGTTCCCACTGTAAGGGCATTTTTCAATCCCCTTACTACTTCGTCTTGGGTTAGAGGCAAATTGCCCAAACCGCTGCCATTTTGCTCAAGGGCACTCTGTACCACATCACACGATGAAAGTACACTAAAACTCAATATAGCTATCGCAATTTTTATTACTCTCATCAGGGTATGGTTGTTAAACTTTATTTGGCAAACACCTTCTTCAAAATATCGCTCACACGGTGGTTGGCATCGTTGCGTATTTTACCTTCTTCAACCGCTACCTTTAAGAACAACCCGTCAAGTGCTTTGGTTGTAACGTATTCGCCCAATGTGTTTTGGGTGATTTTTGGAAACAATATTCCGTTTAGTGAGGCTGTATTGTAAGCATCCACCAAATCAGTGTATAGTGATTCAGCAGAAACACCTCCCACTAATGGCTTACTCAACGAAGTTGAAATTTTGGGCGCAAATGCATTTTTAAGCGGATTGTAGGTATTGGTTTTCAGGTAGCCTGTAGCTGCACTGTCGTTACCATTCAAAATATTCAACCCGTCACCAATGGTGATATTGGTGATAGCATCCACAAAAATGGTGGTGGCTTCGGGGGCTGCATCTTCTGCCGCACGGTTGATAGCCAATATGGTATTGTTTACCAACGTACTGCCACCGGGTATTTTACTAAGATTATCAAATATAGGAGCTGCTTCGGGGGGAAGTAATATTTTAACTGCTTGGTCTAAGAAATAACCATCGGTGGCTGAAAGGCGTTTTACCGAAGTATCGGTACCCACCGTAAGGGCTGCTTTCAAGCCTTTTACGATATCATCGTTAGTAAGTGCGCCGCTGTTTACGGCATTAATAATTTCATCGGCTTGATCGCAAGACGAGAAAGGAACTGTGAAGGCCACAAAGCTAAGGGCAACGGCAAATTTTTTCATACGGATTATTTACAGTGCTAAAATACAACTTTAGTGCCTTTTTTGGATGAATTTGAAAAAAGAGAGGATTGGTGCTGTTTCTACCCCCTGCCCCCGTAAGCGGGGGATATTGGACGCTGCTCAATACTGGGCATCATATCAAGATGCTAGGAACTTCTGGTAATGCTATGTCATGCGCATAAAATTCAGTATGCACTGCCGCACTTACTAATTCTATGTAAGTAAGCCGTTTAAGAATCTGATGCCTTTTAACATTTTCTTTGAATGACTCAGACAACAATGAGTAGTGATAAATATGATAAAGCTCATCTTGTGAAAGCTGCGCTACCAATATTTCTGAATAAAGAGCATTTTTTTCAATGCTATTAAGATAATCTAAAATTGTATTTAGAGTATTAAAATAATGCAAAAACAGGTGTCCATAATAAGATGAATATACTTTGTAAGCTGCGGCTAAAATTTTTATTTTATCTCGCTCAATTGAAGGTAATTTCTGATAAGTATCCAAGTTATTATTAAGGTATTTAACTTTGAAAGCTACGCCGTGATGATGCATGAGAAAGTCAAATAATTTGCCTTCGATTTTATTAAAATTATTATGGAACTTTTGTTCATCAAACTCTAAAAAATAATCCCTATGATTTTCCCTCATTCTCTTGAAAAAATAAAGACCTTTATATTGCTTGGAATCTGTGATGTTGATAGTTTCAAGATTAGCTTTTGAATTGTTAAAACTATCAAGCATACTAAAAAATGTAGAATCGTTTTTTTGAATTTTTATTAAGGTTCTTGACGCTTCAAGTTCCTCTTTTTGAGATTTATAGGTTTTGTACACTAAATAAATCGTAATAATCCCAAAAGTTGATCCTAAAAAACCACTTAAAAAATCTCCAAAGGAGCTAATGAGGTTGGGTTCAATAGTAAAACTAACGTTTAGATGCTCTCTATAACCAACTAACAGTAAAAGTATTGTTAATACCCAAATTAAAATACTTATTAAAACAATGTTTCTCTCAAACCAGTTTTTAATCTTTTCCATAAATCAAATATACTAAACACCCCTGAGGGTCAACACTAATAAATTTAACACCAAAACCTTACCTTGCCGTTGCAAAACAACCTATGAAAAAGAACGACCCTAAGGTGATAAAAGGCTGGGTAATGTACGATTGGGCCAACTCGGTGTATTCGCTTACCATAGCCACGGCGGTTTTTCCTATTTACTTCGTTAAAACAGTACCCGAAACCGTAAGCGTTTTTGGGTATTCACTCACCAATTCAGCCTTGTACTCGTATTGTGTTTCGCTGGCTTTTTTGTTAGTGGCTTTGTTATCGCCCCTACTTTCTGGCATTGCTGATTACAAGGGCAATAAAAAGGAGTTCATGAAGTTTTTTGTGTACCTCGGCTCTTTGTCGTGTGCGGCGTTGTGGTTTTTTGTGGAGGGTAGCCCGCTGTTTATGGGCACTGTTCCGTTTGTGTTGGCTACGTTTGCCTTTGCGGGCAGTATTGTTTTCTACAATGCTTATCTACACGAGATTGTGACCCCTGACCAAATGGATAAGGTGAGTGCACGGGGCTTCTCGATGGGATATGTGGGCAGTGTAATTTTACTGATTATCAACCTTGTGGTAATGATGATGCCCGGCTTGTTCGGCTTGCCTGAAAAGGGGCCATTGGGCGCGCAGCTTGCCTTTTTATCGGTAGGCTTGTGGTGGGCCGGTTTTGCCCAAATACCTTTTAAACTGCTTCCTCCTTCTGAAAATAAACATCCGTATAGCAGGCAACTTTTGATGCACGGTTATAAAGAGCTGAACAAGGTTTGGAAACAGCTTAAACACATCCGCAGTTTAAAGATGTTCCTTGTTTCGTTTTTTGTGTTCAGCATGGCATTGCAAACGGTGATGTATGTGGCATCGGTGTACGGCGAAAAGGAAATACAGCTTGAAACTACTAATCTTATCATCACCATTCTTATTATACAGTTGGTGGCTATACTTGGAGCAGTAATATTCTCAAGGATTTCATCGAAGTTCGGAAACATTGTGAGCCTATCTATAGCTTTGATTATTTGGGTGGGAATTTGCGTAGGGGCATACTTCTTACCTGCCAAAGATTACACAGGCTTTTACATTTTAGGGGCGGCTGTGGGCTTGGTAATGGGCGGTTCGCAGGCTATTTCGCGCAGTACTTACTCTAAGTTGTTGCCGCATGATACTGAAGACCATGCTTCGTTTTTCAGCTTTTACGATGTGGCCGAAAAGCTATCCATTGTATTGGGTATGTTTGTTTGGGGACTGATTGATAACCTGTTTGACATGCGCAGCGGTATTTTGGCCTTGGTTACGTTTTTTGTCATCGGGTTGGCGTTGATGCAAACGGTGAAGGATGAAAAGCTGGCTCCTGCTAAAAAGGGACATGGTGAATCTTAAAGGCATCGGGAATAAATCCCAATGTTATTGACTTTGACGTCGGGAATAAATCCCGACGCTATTGAGAGATGGCTTCAACTTTATCAATAGCGATAGGTCTCCGTACCTATCGGTTTAAAATGAAAACACACCGAAAAGGCAACATCAATTTCAAAGGCATCGGGAATAAATCCCGATGTTATTGAGAGAGGGTTACAACAGGGGGTTGAAAACCCCTGCTATTACAATTACCCTCTTGTGAAGGACTTAAGTCCTTCACAAGAGGGTAATCTCAAAAGCGATAGGTTTTAACCTGTTGTTGCAAAAAGCATTGTAAAACTTACTTTTGAGACAACCCGCTACTGAGGATGATGAATTGAAGTTGTTGAAACGCTTATTAATTGCCATCATTCCGTCGGGAATAAATCCCGACGCTATTGAGAGTGGGCTGAGGGTGGAATTGTTGCTGTTGGGTAGTATCGATAGATCTCCGTACCTATTGGTTTTATAATTAACTTGCCGTATGGCTGAAAACAGAAGAAACTTTGTGAAAAACATGACTGTTATGGGATTGCTTGCACCCGCCTCGTCGTTTGAGTGGATGAACTATACCCACCAAACAGGTCCTACATTTGATGAGCTTGAAAGTATCAAGGCGGCAAATGAGGACGAGTTTTGGAAGGCCATACAACAGTGTTTTGCTCAATCTGAGGAGTTTATCAATCTTGAAAACGGATATTTTAGTCCTACTCCCCTACCCGTTTTAAATGCTTTTGTTGAGAACAACCGAATGGTGAATGCAAATTCATCATTTTATATGCGCCGAAGAAAGGATGATGACCGTGAACGTGTGCGAAAAGAGCTTGCTGAGTTTGCAGGGGTAAATGCTGATGAGGTAGCATTGATGCGTAGCACTACCGACGGGCTAAATGTTTTGATACACGGCTTACCTTTAAAAGCAGGTGATGAAGTGGTTTTGAGCAACCAAGATTACGACAGCATGGTGGAGGCTTTTAAACAACGTGCCCAACGCGAAGGTATTGTGCTAAAAACCATTGATTTGCCTTTGCAACCCGCTAATGATGAAGAAGTGGTGAATGTTTATGAAAAAGCCATTACCCCTAAAACCCGCCTATTATTGGTTACACACATGATACATTTAACGGGGCACCTACTGCCCGTTAAAAAAGTATGCGAGATGGCTCATGCGAAAGGTGTGGAAGTAATGGTGGACGGGGCACACGCTTTTGCACACATTGATTTTAGAATACCTGATTTAGACTGCGATTATTATGCAGCCAGTTTGCACAAATGGTTGTGTAACCCTTTAGGAGCCGGAATTTTATGGGTGAAAAAGGAACACATTGAAAAAGTGTGGCCGTTGTTTGGTGAAACCAGCCGCCCTAAAACGGATATACGCAAGTTTGAACGCTTTGGCACCCAAAACACAGCCATACAATTAAGCCTTAGTGCGGCTATTAAGTTTCATACTATTATTGGCAGTAACCGCAAAATGGCGCGTTTAAGGTGGCTAAAGAATTATTGGGTAGAACAACTTAGCAAGGTGGATGGCGTTAGTTTCAATACACCCATTCAAAACGAACGTACGGGAGCGATTGCCAACTTTGCACTAATGGGCTATACGCCTACGCAGCTTGCCGCCGCTTTGTATGATAGTTATAAGATATTTACGGTAGGTATTGAAACCCCCGCTGTAAATGGGGTGCGCGTTACTCCACACTTGTACACTACACAACAGCATTTGGATGCTTTGATAAGTGCTGTTAAAGAGCTTGCCAAAAAGTAAACAAATAAAAAAACCGGGCAAGCCCGGTTTTCAATCTATTGTTACAATAACTCATTTCTTTTTCTTTTTGCGCAAATCAACAATGTCGTAGCCTGCTTTGCGTTTGGCTTCTACGTCCATTTCAAAGTACTTCTTATCTAATTTCAAGTTACTTTCTTGTGTGGTAATTGCGTACGAAATTTTAACTCCGTTTTTCTTAATTACCGTGCAGCTTGCTATTGTATTAGTAGCTGTATTAATTTTTAATTTAACCTTAGAATAGTCTTTGGTATCTTTCCCTTCTTTTGGCACAAGGTCAACTACATCAAGGCTTTTACCGCCTTCGGTGACCTTTTCAACCCACAGATAATCAAAACCTTTTTCCCACAGCGAAAATATTTGCGAGGGTTGAATTTCGTTGGCCGATGGATTGTAGTCTTTAATAGTAACCTCTTTCACTTCTTTCTGCGCCGTCCAAATGGTTTTACCGTCACACATAATATCTTGATCGGTCATCTCGATTTTAAATTCTTTGTTTTTTATCCAAATGGTACCCGCTTGCGAAACTTTCGTTTTGTCAGGGTTTTCAGAAGTAATAGTAAAACCGGCCTTAATATTTTTGTAGCCTTTATAAGTTTTACTTAATTTATTTAATATTTCTTTTGCTTTTTTAACGTTGTCCTGCGCTACAACAGGAATTGAGGCAGAAAATACCAGTGCTAAAATTAAAACTACCAGTTGCTTACTCTTCATTTGATGTGGTTAAGAATGGATGCAAATATATAAAAATCGGCAACTTTCGTGCCCTTTTGTAAACCAATGTTAACATACCAATGGATACAGGGCATCGAATAGCTTTGTATTGGATGCCCCGCAGTTAAAAAGGTTTAAATGAATGTAAAAAAAATACAGTTATACTTTCTCGTACACAATGGCGCTGCCCTGCCCTACTCCGATACACATAGTAGCAAGACCATAACGGGCTCCATCGCGCTTTTGCATTTCGTGCAATAATGTTGCTGTGATGCGCGCTCCGCTGCATCCCAACGGGTGGCCTATGGCAATCGCACCACCGTTTACGTTTACTTTTTCAGGGTCGAGGTTCAAATCGCGGATACAGGCTATTGACTGTGAAGCAAAGGCTTCGTTCAGCTCTACCAAATCAAGTTCGTTGGTAGTTATCCCTGCACGCTTCAATGCTTTTTGCGATGCGGGCACAGGGCCTATTCCCATTATAGCAGGATCAACCCCAGCCACTCCGTAACCGGCAATGCGGGCAATGGGTTTTAAATTGTACTTTTTCACTGCCTCTTCAGAAGCTAATAACAATGCCGAGGCACCATCATTTACCCCCGATGAGTTACCGGCGGTAACAGTGCCGTCTTTCTTAAATGCAGGTTTTAAACCGCCCAACACTTCAACGCTTGAAAGACGGGGTTGTTCGTCTTTTGAAAACACAATAGGTTCGCCTTTGCGTTGAGGTATTACATAAGGTACAATCTCTTGCGCAAACTTACCTGCCTCGTGTGCTTTTTGGTATTTGGCTTGGGTATTTGCAGCAAATTCATCTTGCTCTAAGCGGCTTATTCCCCAACGTTCTGCAACGTTTTCAGCAGTTTCACCCATTACATACGGGTAGTATAATGCCGATAGCGCAGGGTTGGTAAAACGCCATCCTATAGTAGTATCGTAAATTTCAGGCTGACGGTTAAAAGCTTCGTACGATTTAGCCATTACAAAGGGGGCACGGCTCATGCTTTCAACACCACCTGCAATGTATATTTCACCAACACCTGCTGCAATGCTGCGGGCAGCTTGTTGTATGGCTTCAAGGCCGCTGGCACACAAACGGTTCACGGTTGCACCGGGTATGGTTACGGGTAATCCTGCCAGCAACAACGCCATACGAGCTACGTTACGGTTGTCTTCACCTGCTTGGTTGGCTGCCCCAAATATTACGTCTTCTATTTCGGTAACATCAACTTGCGGGTTGCGCTCAATCAGTTTTTTTATCACGTAAGCAGCCATATCATCAGGCCTTATGGTTGAAAGTGTGCCGCCGTACTTACCAATTGGAGTGCGAAGAGCATCTATCACATATACAGTTTTCATGCTAAAGGAGTTTGTAGAATCGCGGGCAAAGATAACCATTGCCCATTGGTATTTTATACTTGTTGTTACTCTTGCACAGTAGTGGACTGATTTTCACAAAAAAGTAACTTTACTTTCCATTATTATACTGTTTCATGTTTCTATAAATAAATGCTTATATACTTTTAAATCAATTAGTTGAGTTATATAAAAAACCGTTCATCCATTGCCTTATTTAGCCCTATTTTCAAATAATTAGTCCTTGATTTACAGCAAATTTCAGAATGGCTTTGTTTTGTCCTCTTTTGTGGCCGATTATGTAGTGTTTTCAGAGATTTACTGTGCTTTTACCGTGTTTTTGCTATTCACCGCCACTCACATAAAATTGCCGCCACTTATAAAAAAGTAATTTTATAGACGTGGGGTGATAAATACCTTCGTATAGCGAAATAGGAATAATCTTTTTACAGTGATGAAATTTAAGAAACTTTTTTTGATGGCCTTAACAATTCCCGTTCTACTTGCATCTTGCAAGAGGGATGAGCCATCTAAAAATGATGGTGGTGGAGATAACACATTAAATATCACCGACATTGATAAGTTGGTGGTGCCCTCTAACTTTAACTTCGAAACCACAAAAGATCTTTTAATCAGGGTGAAAGTGGCCAATCCAAGTTTTCCTGAGGAACGCTTTGGTATCAATATCTACATTGATGAGCCCAGTACCGGTAAATTATCAATACAGGGTATGACTGATGAAAAGCATGAGTTTACTGCTAAAATGCGCGTTGATGCTACTCAAGAGTTTATCTATATTGAGAAGGTTGATTTGAGCGGTAACAAAACTTATGAAAAAGTGCCTGCCAATAAATTTGTAAGTAAATTGTTTGATAACGGTGCTGAACCTAATGCCTATGTGTTTACTAAAGCAGGTTCGGGCTTTACTTGTAATACAGGTTGTGCAACTACCTATAATAACTATAATGGCAATCTTGTAATTAATAGCGGTGTGGCTTGTATTACCGGAACTTTTACCGGTAAACTAACTATGAACGGCGGTATTGTGAAGTTTTGTGCCTCAGGCAATTTAGATAGCCTTACTTTAAATAACAGCTCACGTATCTATATTTTAGAAAACACTGTTCTTACTATTGATAAAATCCTTTCTAACAGCGCCACTTCACAATTATACAACTGGAGTGACAGTTTGAAAGTTAACAACTGCTACGACGCTAACAATGTTACTGAAAATCATGGTCGTATGTACATCTTCTGTTCACTTAGCGTTACTTCAACCGGTTCTTTTGGAAACTTTGGAAAGCTCTATGTGTCAAACAACTTAAATGTAGATAACACTTTCACAAATTACTCTCATGTAACAGTTAACAATAATGTAACTGTGAATGCGGGCAAAAATTTATACAACTACTGTAATCTTTCTACTACCAATAATTTAATTGTAAACGGAACGCTTACCAGTAATAGTTTTACCAAAGTGGTGGGAACTACCACCCTTGCATCAGGGGCTAAAGCTACTTTGCAAAACGGTGCTTTGTTAAGTACTGGCAATCTTACCTCTACCGGCGAGATTAATGGTACGGGTACAAATACAAGTTATGTGAAGGTAACTGCAACAAGTACATTAAACAGCGGTAGTACGGTTAAAGGAAAGATTAATTATTGCGATAATAACGGCGTTGAAACTAATAACGCCACATATACCTCGCCGGCTCAACTTTCTTGCAGCGGCTATTTGGCAACTAACTCATGCAACAATGAGGGTTTTGGTGTTTTGGTAGTGCCCGATGCTGATAGCGATGGTGTGCCTGATGTATTGGATGGTTATCCTAATGACCCTACCCGTGCGTTCAACCGTTTTTATCCTTGTGCTACTACGTGCTCAAACATTGTGTTTGAAGATTTATGGCCATCAAAGGGTGATTATGATTACAACGATTTGGTAGTAGCGTTTAACGTGCACAAAGTTTATAATGCAGGTAACACCGTGGTTGACTATAAAACTAAAGTTAAACCCCGCGCTGTAGGTGCAGGTTTTGATAATGCGTTTGGTTTTAGTCTTGATAATATTTACCCTAACGAGGTACTGAATGTGACAGGGCAAACTTTTGTGAGAAACTACATTAGCCGCAATCCTAATGGCACAGAGGCTAACCAGACAAGGGCGGTAATTATTTGTTTTGATTCACCTGAACCTTATTTACACCGTCAGGGTGGCTCAATGTTCAATACTATTAAGGCTAACCCTTTCTGTGCGTCTGATACCAATTTTACTTCGGTAACTTTTGCTACCGCGATTGATGATAGCAGGGCTGTATTTGAAGAGTTTAACCCTTTTATTATTGTAAACCGCACCCGCGGACTTGAGGTGCACATGGCCAACCATAAACCTACATCGCTTGCCGACCAGACTAAATTTGGTACCCGCGATGACCGTTCAGTGCCTGCAAACGGCGTGTATTATAAAAATGCACAGGGCTTACCTTGGGCAATGCAAATACCAGAAAACTTTGCGTATCCCATTGAAAAAGCCAGTATTTTACAGGCTTACAATTACTTTGATGATTGGGCCATGTCGGGCGGTACTTCATACCCTAACTGGTATCGTAATTTCGGGTCGTACCGAAACAACAGTTTCATCTATTAAAACTTCGGATTATATATTCTAACAACCCCCGCTTTATGTGGGGTTTGTTGTTTTACAGGCATACTACTATAACTATTAACGCTAGAATAATGAATAAAAAAAATGAGCCTACAAATACCATCAATAGCCCTAAATCACGACTTAAGTTATCATATTTGTAATACTCTTCGCCCGTAATTGGGTTTTTATTCTTGCTATAGTATAGCTTTACTCCCGTGGTTATACCACCTATTCCTAAACCTAACGCGCCCACAAAGCCAGAAAGTAAGGTAAAGAATTCTGCCCTCTTTGGGCTGAACAGAGTATCTGATAATTTTTGTTTACCTTTTTTAATATCTTCCTCTGTCAAGCCTCTCCGTTCAAGTTCCTTGTGCACACTATTAAGGTTTTCTCCTGCAAAGTCTACAACCAATTCTTCCAGTAAGTCTTCATCCGTTAATTCTTCATAGGGATTGTTTTGGGGTTTTTCCTCTTCGATAGTTTCGATATAGTTCTCAATCACTTTTGAGGCTTTCTGGGCATCATGCTCTGCAACAAAAATTCTGTATGTTCTTAGGGCGGGGTCAATCGCCATAAAGGCATCGGCCTCAGTGGTTTCTTCTTGCACTTTGCCCTCAATGCCATTTTCGGTTAGCACATTTAAAATCGTTTTAGCATCGTAAATACCAAAGGCTGCCCATACTTCTTGCATGTCTCAAAATAACAAAAAAAGCGGCTTACGCCGCTTTCAAAAAAGATTGTATAAGGTCACTTTAAAATAATATCCCAATACTTAATCCCGCACGTGGATTAATACTGCGCTTATAGGGGTTTACGATGGGTATATGCGCTTCTTCGGCGTTGGTATTGTCTATGCTGATGGTGGGGCCACCGCCTAAATGGAAATCAAAGAAGAACCCGCCACTGTTATATTGCCTTACGCCTAAAAGTACTCCCAAACTTACTGCTGAGGCATGGAGTTTATCAAACCTGTTTGAGTTAAAGGCAGATTCTCTTTCTAAGCTTATTTGCTTGTAGTTGGCATATCCGCCCAAGTAGTACCGTGAACTTGATTTAACGGGTTTAAGTCCTAAATACTGGCACTCAACCCTAAACCCTTCCATGTTCTTAAATTGATCACTGTACGAGGAGGCAGTTTCTGAGATATAATAGCCCCCAATCACTCTAAAGTTAAACCCATCCGGAAAAATAGCACCATATCCAAGTTCGAAACCACTTACAAAAAAAGACAAGGGGTTGAGTATAAATTCATTCCGGTACTCATTAAGAGCAGAGTCTCTTTTGCTGCTTTGCTGTGCCTGCGCACTTACCGCAAAAGCACACAATATTGCAACTATTAACCATTTTTTCATTGTGCAGTTGATTAGAATGCGTAGCCAAATGTGATACCCGCACGTGGATTGATACTGCGCTTGTAGGGATTAACTACATCCAGGTGTACATCGTCTATCTTTTCGCTTGAAACAGGGATATTAACTCCTCCACCAATGTAGGCATCAAAAAAGATATTATCCATTACATATTGGCGCATTCCTAGTATAATACCTGCACTCACGGCTGTTGCACGAGCTTTATAGTTGAGTGTTGTAACTGTTGATGACCCATTAATGGTACGGCTAACATCCATGCTTATGGTTTTAACTACACCGTAAGGGCCGCCATAAAACCTCATTCCGTTTGTGGAGGGTTTCATCAGCAAGTATTGTACTTCAAGTCTTGCTCCTTCCATATTTTTACGTGTATAGGTAGGAGTAGATGTTAACGGCTCGTCTTCGTTGTATGCTCCGGGGTTTTCAGAAAAATAGTATCCGCCAATGAAGCGAAGGTTGCGGCCTTTGGAATTAATCATTCCGTAGCCTACTTCAAAGCCACCCACAAAAAATGATAACGGGCTTAACAAAAATTCACGTTTGTATGAATTGCGAAGGCTATCTGCGGTACGTGTTTTTTGTGCAGATGCTGTTTGAATTATACAAAGCAGTAATAAGGGCAAAAAAATCTTTTTCATAGTTTTATTGGTATTTACAAGATATACAATTTATTGCCCTTATACCCTCACAATGTGCTTAAACTTTTATTGTTTCAAAAAAGGTGTTTTTACAACCTGTGCTTTGATTGCCTTATCGCGGATGTTAACAAAGATTTCGGTTCCGGCTTTTGCGAAGGCTGTTTGAACATACCCCATACCGATGCCTTTGTTTAAGCTTGGCGATTGAGTACCTGAAGTAACTTCACCTATCATATTACCTTCAGCATCTTGTATTGCATAGTGCTGGCGAGGTATTCCCCTGTCAATCATTTCAAAACCTACCAGTTTTTTGCTCACACCGTTCTCTTTCAAACCTTTGTGGTAGTCTGATTTTATAAAGTCTTTGGTGAATTTGGTAATCCATCCCAAACCAGCTTCAATGGGCGAAGTTTCATCGTTTATATCGTTTCCGTACAAGCAGAAACCCATTTCAAGGCGAAGGGTATCACGTGCACCTAAACCGCAAGGAAGTATACCAAACTCTGCTCCGGCTTCAAACACTGCATCCCAAAGTTTGTGTGCATCTTCATTCATTACATACAACTCAAATCCACCGGCACCAGTGTATCCTGTATTTGAAATAATCACTTGCTCAATACCGGCCATTGTGCCTATTGTAAAGCTATAATACTCAAGCGATGAAAGATTTACATCGGTAAGTTTTTGCAATGCTTTAATTGCATTGGGACCCTGCACAGCCAATAAGCTGTATTGGTCGCTAAGGTTTTGCATCTCAACACCGTAAGTATTGTGGCTGCTAATCCAGTTCCAATCTTTTTCGATGTTGCTGGCATTAACTACCAAGTAGTATTCATCGGCGGCATAACGGTACACCAATAAATCATCAACAATACCACCTTTATCGTTGGGTAAGCAACTGTATTGTACTTTACCGTCAACAAGCACCGAAGCATCGTTGCTGGTAACTTTTTGTATCAACTCAAACGCCTTTTCACCTTTAAGATAAAACTCGCCCATGTGCGAAACATCAAACACACCCACTGAGTTGCGCACCTGCAAGTGCTCTTGGATAAGGTTGCTGTATTGTACAGGCATATTGTAGCCTGCAAATGGCACCATTTTACCTCCGAGTGATATGTGTAAATCGTTTAGGGCTACTGTTTTCAAAGCTGCTTGTTCGGTCATTGTATTAGTTAAATTTGGTATGCGAAAATACGCGTTTTTAGGGTGAGATAATAATACAAAAGCCACCGTTTTTGCGGTGGCCTTTGCGTTTTATTGGTTTATACGTCAGGATTATTTCTTATCCTTTTGTTTATTCTTTTTGTTTTCTTCTTGCTGGCGTTTCTTTTCGTCAGCTTTCTTTTTGCGCTCGTCAGCTTTTTTCTTACGCTCTTCTTCTTTCTCTTTTTTCTTACGCTCGCGCTCTTCTTGCTTTTTCTGACGTTCTTTTTCTTTATCGTCTTTTGTTTTTGGAGCCTCAGGTTTAGCGTTTTGTTGCTTGCGTTGCTCTTCTTCAATCTTACGTTGTTCTTCTCTGCGCTTTTTCTCAGCTGCGGTATAATAGTTTGTACCTGTAATACGCACAGTTGTACGACGGTTTAGCTGATGCTCGGCTTCTGTACAAATACGTTCGTAGTCAGAAAGGTCGCATTTACATTTTTTAAGGTAAAGTGAATCTTCACCGTATCCTTTTGCAACCAGCCTTGCTGAGTCGATACCTTTAGAGATGATATACGCTACTGCTGAATCAGCACGACGTTGAGCCAAATCACGGTTATAATCAGCACTTGCACGACAGTCAGTGTGTGAACCTAATTCAATCGTTACGGTTGGGAAACGTTTCATCAAGGCTACCACAGAGTCATCCAGGATTTTAGCCGCATCAGGACGGATGTTTGCCATATCCAAATCGTAAAGGATACCGCGTACGTTAAACATACAATCCAAACACAAACGGCACATTTCAAAGTCTTGCACCAACTCTTTAGAGCAGATAAGACCTTTAGTGCTTTGGTAAGCAGTTTTGCTACCTATATAAAAGGCTTCGTTTTTATCGGCTGACAATTCGTAGCTAACCTCTTGGGTAAGTACTTGTGAGTAGAAGCCGTTTTTATCCGTACGAAGGGTTACTTTATTGGCATCTTTATCGTTTGAGATAAATACTGCAGCCTCTTCAATAGGTTGCTTGGTATCGCAATCCAATACGCGACCGGTAATTTTAAAAGTTTGTGGGATTGGGAAGAATTCCCAGATATCATCATCACCACGTCCGCCTGTACGGTTTGATGATAAATAGCCTGACTGAGGCTCGTCGGTTTTATAAACCAGTGAGAAATCATCACCCCCCGAGTTTAAAGGGTACTTAAGGTTTTCAGGGGTACTCCATTCGTTTCCAGTGCCTGTTGTTTTGTACATATCCAAACCGCCCATACCTACGTGGCCATTTGACGAGAAGTACAACGTACCATCGGGAGCAATTGAAGGGAACATTTCATCACCTTCGGTATTGATTGCAGGGCCAAGGTTGATAGGGTTGCTCCAATCTTTTCCACGCCCTACTTCACGCACCATCCAAATATCTTTACCACCGTATCCGCCTTCGATATCAGATGAGAAGTACATTACTTTACCATCTGCTGAAAGGGATGGGTGCCCGAATGTGTGGCTTGTATCGCAAAATGAAAGCATGATGGGCTCGTCCCATTCGTCTTTACCTTTTTTCGCACTTGAATAAATTTGGCAGGTAGTAAGTTTTCCGTCTTTACCACCACATTGGGTAAAGTACATTACTGAACCCTTTGAGTTTAGTGCACTTGATCCTTCGTTAAATTTACCGTTTGCAGGTCCTTTTAATGGTTCAGGGCTTTCTATAGTAAACTCACCGCGTTTTTTCTTTATAGGGGCAACCCACAAATCAAAGAAACCGCCACCGCTCCATTTGTATGTTTTGTCTGAAACACCTTCATCACGGTTTGAGGTGAAGATGATAGATTCCTTTTTTACAGGAACTGCGCAGTTATCAGAATAACGACTGTTTAGTTTTTTTACGTTTTCTACCTTAAACAAGATACACTCCTGTGATTGCATCCACTTAAGGGCTAACTCTGCTCCTTCAAGCAATTTCTTAGCATACTCATCTTTAGGATTTTCGGCTAAGTACTTATTTACACGAATGATGGCTTCGGTATAGTTTTCCTGACGCTTCAACATATCAGCCTGCATCAACAAAGCTTCAGGACCGTATTTTTCTTTTTCGGCACGTTCGTACCAACGTAAAGCGTTTTTGTAATCATTTACCAATCGATAGGCTTCTGCAACCCTAAAAGCAATGGGACCACGGTCTTCTTTGGGCAAATCGCTCAAAATATCTTTGTATATCTCCCTCGCTTCCGAGTATGACCTCACATCCCATGCTTTGTCGGCTTCAACACGTGTTTTTTTGCTACACGCTGTAAAAACCGAAGTAAGAACTAAAAGGAACGTAAAAAGTTTAATAGGTTTATTTCTCATACCAAGCCTGTATTTTAGCTTAATGGAATTATGTGTTAAAAGTCAAAAATCAGCAAATAGATATGCTTTTGCAAGTTTTTTTAAATTTTTAGACATCTATTCTGCAAAAAGGACTTTCTGTTTTTGTTTTGATACTATAATCGGATACACAGGTAAAAGATACATCTAAAGCCAAGAAAAAATTTTAATCTCTTCGATTACTAACCTAAAAGCCTATTAACCAGCAAACTAAAAATGCCCGAAAGAGTAAATTTCTTTCGGGCATTTCGGAAAATAGTTGTGCTAACTGCTTGTTTGTATTATTTCACAAACAAAAGCTCGCGATACTTTGGCAAAGGCCATTGTGCATCTTCAACAATACGCTCCAATTTATCAGAGTGCTTGCGTATCACATCAAAATATTGTTTCACTTTTTGTGAGTATGCGTTTGCTTTTTCTTCAGTACTTGGCAGGTTATTGGCTACTTTGCGTTCTTCAACCATCTTGTAAACAGCAGTTTTAATTGTGCTTACATGGCTTGCTGATTCTTTAAGTGCATCCAAGGCAACTTTGTAATCCTCTTCGGGCAATCCAAGGTTTTTCATGTTGGTGGCAAAATCAGCTATTTTGTTTTGGAAGCTGATAGCCGCAGGAATGATGTAGGTATTTGCCATATCACCCAACACGCGCGACTCGATTTGCACTTTCTTCACAAAGTCTTCCAGCAATATTTCATAACGGGCTTCAAGTTCGCGCTCATTAAGAATGTTGTTTTCGCCAAACACTTTCTTTGATTTTTCAGAAGTGTACACGTGCAATGCTGTAGGCACATCTTTAATATTGCTTAGACCGCGACGGGCGGCTTCTTCTGCCCATTCTTCGCTGTATCCGTTACCTTCAAAAATCACTTTTTTAGATTCTTTTACATAACGGCGCAATATTTCAACAATAGCATCCTCTTGCTTTTGGCCTGCTTGTACCTTGCTGTCCACTTCGGCTTTAAACTGCTTTAACCTATCAGCAACGATGGTATTTAGCACTATCATGGGTGAAGAACAGTTAGCTTGTGAACCCACTGCCCTAAACTCGAACTTGTTACCGGTAAAGGCAAAAGGTGAGGTACGGTTACGGTCGGTATTGTCCATCAAAATCTCAGGGATTTTGTTCACATGGATAGAGCCGCCTGTGTTGTCTTCGCTATCACTAAGGCTGTTTTCAAAACTGTCCAACACATTGCTAAGTTGTGTACCTATAAATATAGAGATGATTGACGGAGGCGCCTCGTTAGCTCCCAACCTGTATTGGTTAGATGCCGAAGCAATACTTGCACGCAATAAATCAGCATGGTCGTCAACCGCTTTGATGGTATTAATAAAGAAAGTAAGGAATTGCAGGTTGTTTAGGGGAGTTTTTCCGGGCGAAAGCAAGTTTACACCTGTACTGGTAATTAAACTCCAGTTGTTGTGCTTACCTGAACCGTTTACACCTGCAAATGGTTTTTCGTGTAACAACACTTTAAAGTGATGACGACGCGCCACTTTTTCCATCACGTCCATCAACAACTGATTATGGTCAACGGCGAGGTTGGCTTCCTCAAATTGTGGGGCGCACTCAAACTGGCCGGGTGCTACCTCGTTGTGGCGTGTTTTCAACGGAATACCCAATTTAAGAGCTTCGGTTTCCATATCTGCCATATAGGCCATTACCCTATCGGGTATTGAGCCAAAGTAATGGTCTTCTAACTGCTGACCTTTAGCCGATGAATATCCCATAAGGGTACGGCCGGTAAGCATCAAATCAGGACGGGCATAGTACAATGCTTCGTCAATCAAAAAATATTCCTGCTCAATACCTAATGAAGTAGTTACTTTATCAACGTTTTTATCAAACAGTTTACATACTGCGGTTGCAGCAGTATCCATAAAGTGCAGGCTTTTTAGCAAAGGTGCTTTAAAGTCGAGCGCCTCGCCGGTGTATGATACAAATATAGTAGGTATGCACAAGGTGCGGCCTATCACAAAAGCGGGTGATGAGGGATCCCATGCAGTATAACCGCGCGCCTCAAAAGTGTTGCGCAAGCCGCCGCTGGGGAAGCTTGAAGCATCAGGCTCTTGTTGCACAAGGGCATTGCCCGAGAAACGCTCCATTGATGAGGTTACATCAATGGGTTCAAAAAAAGCATCGTGTTTTTCAGCGGTAGCTCCTGTTAGTGGCTGAAACCAGTGGCTGTAGTGCGTAGCTCCTTTTGACATTGACCATTGTTTCATGCCGGTGGCAATCACATCGGCCATGTTACGGTCAATTTTCAAACCTTCATTTTTAGCATCATTAATGGCTTTAATGGCTTCTTTTCCAAGAAATTGGCGCATCGCTGATTCGCCAAATACATTCATACCATAATAATCTGAAATTTTTGAAGAGGGGAATTCAACTTTAACCGGTGTACGGCTTTGGGCAGTTTCGAGAGCTTTAAATCTCATCAAAGTCATTTTTGTGGGTGGGTTATCTTTTGGTTGCGCAAATTTAGCGTTTTGTTAACACCCGTCAATTTTATCGCACAAAAGATTTATACAGTTGTGTAACAATGTGTTGATAGTTGAACAGTGCCTCTAAAGTCCTTGGTAAACTTATTATTTACTCAATTTCGGCTCAATAGTTTCAATTAATTAATGTTTAAACCTCACAAAAACGGAAGGAAAGTCTTTTCTCAAAAAACAACTTGCCTGGGGTTTGATAGATAATCATTGCTATTTTTGCACTTTTTAGAAAATACCATGTTTAGAACAACAACTTGCGGAGAACTTACGATTAACAATATTGGCAATGAGGTTACACTGGCCGGATGGGTGGCCAAATCGCGCGATTTGGGCGGTATGACGTTTGTTGATTTGCGAGATCGTTACGGGATAACCCAGTTGGTGTTTAACATGGAGACCAACGCTCCTCTTTGTGAGGAAGCCCGCAAACTTGGTCGCGAGTTCGTGATACAGGCACGCGGTAAAGTAGCCGAGCGCAGCAACAAGAATTTAAAAATGCCTACGGGCGAGATTGAAATATTGGTGGATAGCTTTACTATATTAAATGAAGCGAAAACCCCACCGTTTACTATTGAAGAAAATACCGATGGCGGCGACGAGCTACGTATGAAGTACCGCTATCTGGACTTGCGTCGTGATGTGGTGCGCCGCAATATGGAGTTACGCCACCAATTGGCGCGCGAAACCCGTAATTATCTTGACGGACAAAACTTTATTGAGGTGGAAACGCCTGTGCTTATCAAATCGACCCCTGAAGGTGCAAGGGATTTTGTGGTGCCTTCGCGTATGCACCCCGGTGAGTTTTATGCGTTGCCCCAAAGCCCCCAAACATTTAAGCAGTTGTTGATGGTGTCAGGTTTTGACCGCTACTACCAAATTGTGAAATGTTTTAGGGACGAAGATTTGCGTGCTGACCGCCAACCTGAGTTTACACAAATAGACTGCGAGATGAGTTTTGTGGAGCAGGAGGATATTTTGAACACGTTTGAGGGTATGACCCGCCACTTGTTTAAAACCGTAAAAGGTATTGAGATTGATGAGTTTCCACGCATGACGTATGCAGATGCTATGCGCTATTACGGTAGCGATAAGCCTGATACCCGTTTTGATATGAAGTTTGTAGAGTTGGTAGCCGATGAAGGTAGCATTATGCAAAAACCTACCGGTTTTGTGGTGTTTGACAATGCTGAGTTGGTAGCAGGTATAAACGCCAAAGGTTGTGCCACATACACCCGTAAGCAACTGGATGCGCTTACCGATTTTGTAAAAGACCCTAAGCGCGGCATGAGCGGTATGATTTGGGGCAAAATGGAAAACGGCGAGCTGAAAACTACCGTAGATAAATTTTTTACTGCTGAGCACAAGCAAGAATGGGTGAAAGCCTTTGGTGCAGAAGAAGGTGATTTGATTTTGATACTTGCCGGTGCTACCGAGAAAACCCAAAAAGCATTGGGCGATTTGAGGCTTGAAGTAGCTAACCAGTTGGGCTTGCGCGATAAAAACAAATTCTCGCCACTATGGGTATTGGATTTCCCATTGTTGGAATGGAACGAAGAGGAAGGTCGCTACTTTGCCATGCACCACCCCTTTACTTCACCCAAACCCGAGGACATTGGCCTGATTGATACCAAACCCGGTGCTGTGCGTGCCAATGCTTACGACATGGTGATAAACGGTGTTGAAATTGGCGGCGGTTCTATACGTATCCACGATAGAGCGTTGCAAAGCCGTATGTTTGATTTGCTGGGCTTTACTAAAGAAGAAGCACAAGAGCAATTTGGCTTTTTGATGAACGCCTTTGAATACGGCGCCCCTCCGCACGGTGGTTTGGCCTTTGGTTTCGATCGTTTGTGCTCGCTGTTTGGCGGTGCTGATAGTATTCGTGATTTTATGGCCTTCCCTAAAAACAACGCCGGTCGTGACACCATGATTGAAGCCCCCAGTGCCATTAATCCCAAGCAATTGGTTGAGTTGGGATTGAAGATTGGGTAAGCTATTATTTTAGGCTTGAATTTTGTATATTTGAGTCACTTATGACAAGTATTTTTCACATCAAGGCTGAGGAGTTAAATCCAGATTTTCTAGAAGCATTAAAAAAGATGTTTAAAGGAAAGAATATTACCCTTACTGTTGATGTGGATATAGATGAAACCGACTACTTGCTGCAAAATGGAGCAAACAGAGATATGTTGATGGCTTCAATAAAACAGGTAGAGGATGGTGAAACAAAGTCTTTCAGCTTTTCTCAAATCGATGAGATTGGATGAGAAAAGTTACGTTTTCGCTTAAGGCATTTGAACAATACCAAGAATGGCAACTTGTTGATAAAAAAATTACTCAAAAGATTAATGCTTTAATTCTTGAAACCATACGTAATCCTTTTGAAGGCTCAGGCAAACCTGAAGCACTAAAACATGAATTACAAGGTTACTGGTCAAGAAGAATAAACCTTGAACACCGTTTGGTTTATAAAGTAACTGATGATGCTATAATCATCATTGCTTGTAAATATCATTACTAAGTTTTTGCTTAGATCTAATCTCGTAAAAGAATAAGATTACTGCCATGACAGTGATTTCACAATCACTTCCATTTGGCGCAGGTATTGGGTTTTATCGTAGCGGGGAGAATACACAAAGCCTTCAACGGTGATTAGCTGGCTGGTGGCTTCGTCAATCATTGTGATGCTGTAAAAAGGTCCACCCATAAACTCGCCTTCGGTTTTCCAAAGTGCGCGTAATTCAACTGAATACTTACCGTTAAACTCGAACGCTTTAGTAGCAAACGGAAAGGCTTTTTCGGTAGTCATGTAACTGCCGTCAACACTTCCGGGGATGTATTTCTCAACCACTGAATCGCGGCTAAGCACCATTTCTTCTGCCCCTAATTGTTCTTTACGGGTATAGGGCTGGGTGTATATTAATAAGCCTTGGCTAATATGCGGGGTTTCGCGACGTATCCATGCAAATTTACCGTTGCCTTTTTCCTCGTAACGGGCAACACGGAAATTGGTAGGCACATCCATCGTGAAACCGAAATTTTGTTTGATAAACTTCCCTATTGAGTCTTGACGTTCGTTTTTGTTGGCTACAGCAAAGGTTTCTGCCTCGGTGCGCAACATAAGGTCAAGGATGGCTTTGCGCTCATCCAACAAATAACGATGCAATACTTCGTGATTTTTGGCGTACAAAAACACTACTTGTTGCGGATACGCCCAAATGTTCTTTTTGGTGTATAAGCGAATTGCGGCCGTATCGTTGGCTTTTTTAAGCGAATCGGAAAGTGTGTTATAGGGGGCAGGTAATATTTTGCGGGTATCAAAGCCATCATCTTGCACCTTGATAATAAGCAGGGTACTGTATGATTTGTAAACGCTTTGAAACATTTCGGGGCGTACATCAAAAATGCGGAAATATCCTTCATCATTGAAAAAGTACGGTTGACGGATATCAAACACTGAATCGAAGGCTTCGCGAACGGTGCCTTCAAACAACAACCCATCGCCTACTATTGCTATCTCGCCCATATGCCCTATTGCATTGGGCAACTTTGGACGGTTTTTATCAATTTTCTTTCCTTCTCCGCACGAGTTTAAACCAACAAGGAGAAGCAGCGGTACAATTAGCGTTACAGGGGTTTTCATAAAGTAAATCAGCTACCGGGAGTTATTTTTAGCTTGGTGCCCGGTTTAATAACGGCATTTTTGGGCAGCTGGTTGTAAACTCTTAGTTTTTCAACGGTAAGCCCGTATTGCTTGCTGATACTGTATAAAGTGTCTCCGCGCTCTACCTTGTGGTAGCGCATTGTGTTGACGGTGGTGGTTGGCTTTTGTTTTGGTGTTTGGGTTTTAGCAACCTGTGCAGCACTATCGGCGGCGGCAGTTTTTGCACTATCAACCACAACAACAATCGGTGCAGGTTTATCCTTTGCAGCCATTTTCACTTCTTCCTCTTCGGCTTCCTCTTCCTCGTCTTCTTTCGATGGTTTGCTATTGGGTTTCACTTTCACCTTTTGATACACTACCAACTTCTTACCCGGTTTCACCGAGTTACCTTTGATAATGTTCCATGCTTTTAAGTCGCTGGTTTTAACACCATACTTTTTAGCAATCTTAACTAAAGTTTCGCCTTTACGTACTTTGTGCACAACACGTTTGCTAAGGTATTCAGCTTCTTCCTCTTTGCTGTAATCACTAAAAGGGGTGGCATATACGCTGTCTTTCAACTCAGCAAAACGCATTGCATACTTGTAGGGCAATGTGATGGTGTGCTTGCTTGATGTGCTGGCAGGAATAATTTTTTTGCGGTATTCAGGGTTTAAATACTCAAGGTCTTCCATGGGTATGCCTAACACTTTGCTCATTTGGCCAAAGTGAACCCATTGGTCAACTTCAACGTTTTCAACCAACTCGTGAATATCAAACTCAGCAGGTTTTAGTCCCAACTGCTCGGCATTGTTCATTACATAAGCCACCGCAATAAATGCAGGAACGTATCCGCGTGTTTCTTTCGGAAGGTATTTCATTACTTCCCAAAAGCTGCGTTTTCCACCGCTTTTGCGGATAGCCTTATTAACGTTTCCGGGACCGCAGTTGTATGAAGCGATTACCAACAACCAGTCGCCGTATAGCTCGTAGCTGTTTTTAAAGTATTGGCAAGCAGCAAGGGTAGCTTTTTCAGGGTCGCGGCGTTCATCCACCATCCCGTTGATTTTTAGCCCATAGGCCAAGCCTGTGCTGTGTATAAACTGCCACAAACCGCAAGCACCTGCCCATGATTGGGCTTGTGGGTTTAGGGCAGATTCTACCACGGCAAGGTATTTAAACTCTTGGGGTAGTCCTTCGCGGTCTAATATTTCTTCAAACTTGGGGAAGTAGTATTCAGAAAGGGCTAAGATGCGTTCGGTAAGTTGTTTTTTCCTTACTGCATAAAGGTTCACAAACCCTTCAACATGCTTGTTGTAATCTAATGGAATACCTGACTCCATCATGTCCAACGTTTTTTGAACATCAGCAGGGTTAAGGCTCAACGAAGCAGTATTCTCCTCATCCACAGATGGGTCGAAACACTTACCGGCATTCGCCTTGGTGCAGTTTTGGTTCAAAAGCACGGTTAAACTGTCAAGCGCAGCCAACATATCACGCGGATACTCATCCTCGGGTTGTGTTTGTGCTGCTGCAAAAGCGGGCAGTATCAGTGCTATCGCCAGCCAGTATATGAACGTTTTTTTCATCATTGGCAATAATATTTGTAAGCCACCAACGGGCAAAAGTGCTGTTTTTTGTTAGCAAAAACAATACCCTTTAATCCACATTCGGCAGGTTTGTATAATTTTTTTTCTCACCGGGGTATGTCAGTTTCCCACTCTTCTACCTCATCTTCGTTCTTTCTATCCTTATCCTGCGGTTTTCCGTCACCGTCCTTCGCATCTTTCTTCTTTATATCAAACTCATCCCGTAATAACTGTAACAACGTATTTTTTTCAGTCTTAATATTTTCCTTCACATTTTTAAAGGCACTTTTACGGTCATACGTTACCGTAGGGTTGTCAGCAGGGCCTTTCATCAAAATAAAAATGTTAACCCCCTCTTTGTCTTCTTCATAATTACCCGTCGAAGCTTTTTTCCTATTAAACTTCTTAGACAATACATCCTTCAACTTCAACCTGAATTTGTATTCCATGTAGTTTTCAAACGTGTGATAACCTTCGGCCAACAAATTCAAGGCACTGTTTTTAATCTCCATTTGAGGAATTATTATCCTGTTATCCTTTATCTCGATATTGTTCTCCAACTTTTCAAACGCTATGTCTTTCAAATCGTTTACGTCAACAAAGCCTGAGAGTTTAAGCATCGGGGCGTAATTATATAATCTTCCGCCCGTAATGCTCAAGTGTGAAGTAACAAAAAGCTTCGACACGTCGATGTTCAGGTATTTATCCAACGGAGCGACTAATTGTAAACGAGTGGTTAGCGTTCCTTTTAAATTTTCGGAGGTAATATGGTTTTGCCCGAAGTTGTTGCACTGGTAAAACAGTTGTTTAATGTCAACTTTCTGCGCCTCTAACTGAGCACTGATAACAAACTGTTTACCTGCCTTTTCAAATACGTTACCACTTAGGGCAAACGACCCGCCCATAGCATCAAAATCAAGGTTTTGAAGCGTAATGACTTTATTGCCCGCCGCCACTGTGCCTGATACGTTGCGGGCAAGAAACTTATTGAAGGTAAGTTTGGCAATATGGCTTTTTAGCTTGAAGGTAATATTATCAGGAATGGTGAACCCAAGGGTATCCTCGGTTTTCTTATCACCGCCAACAGCAGCCAACGAGGGAATATCGATGTACGGACTGGTAAGATGGCCTTCTACCTCTAAGGTCTTACCTGTGCTGAACATATAATCCAGCAGGTGGTGTGCTTTGCCTTTAATACCCAATGAGTTGCCGTTTATTTGGGCATACAGGGTATCTATATCTAAGAGGTTGTTATCGGCAAATAAATGTCCGTTTACATTGTCGTACTTATAGGGGCTGCCTTTTAGCGCCAGCTTTACATTTTTGGCAGTTAGTGTCCCTTGAAATAAGGCCGGAAGGGTTTCTGTTTTCTTGTTAAAGTCGGATACTTTGCCCTCCATCTCAAGGTTTAAAGTCGCCAACCCTTCTATTGTTTCAATGTTTTCCGGTTTAAATAACTGCGCCCACTGCTTAAGGTTAAAGGTGCCTTCAATCTTAGCTTTTACAATGGGGTTGGATAGGTTTAGTAAACTTATTGCGCCCTGCACACGCTCACCGTTAACCGAGGCTTTTATCTGAGGGATTTCTAACGACGATAACGTAAAATCTCCTTGTTGCTCGTATTTCAATTTGCCCGACAACTGAATATCGGTCATTTGTACGTCCAATCCTGCTTTGGCAAGCCTGCCGTTAGCGATTTTAAACGTGGCATCCACCGCCGGAGTTTTGCCCTGTCCTAATTCACCTAAAACGCTCACCCTGCACTCAAGTTTACCATCGGTTTGGTAATCGCTGATGTTGGGCAGGTATTTTTTGGGGATTAATTCCAGTAATTGCAGCAGCCCTAAGTTATCGCCCAGTAGTTGCAGGTTGATGTGGTTGCTTTTTTGACGGGTAGTTATCTTACCGTTTACGATGAAGTTAAAATCTTCAACCGTAAGTTTGGTTTGTGTGAAACTGTATGAAGTATCGGGTCGGTTAACTTTAAACGAGGTTTGAAAGGTAACGGGTTTGGCAATGCGTAATGTTTGCCCGTCGAATTTTAATTGTTGGGGTACTATACTGCCCTTGGTGTTTACCAAAAACTCTTTTTCATCAAAGCTGCCTTGCAACTGCACATTGTTTACCAATACCCCAATGGTATCACCTGTTTGTACATCAATGTGTTGCAATTGTATATTGGCAAGGGTAATCTTTTCAAACACTAGTTTGAATTTTTCCCCGCCTTTGCCATCGTCAGGCTTAAAAATTGAGAAGTTATTTTTTTCGCCGTCTTGGGCTGCTTTTAGTTTGCCGTTTTGCAACACAATTTCCTCAAACCTGTATTGTCCGCGTATAAGGTTTAAAGGATTTAAGGTTACCGAGAGGCTTTGCAACGTCATTAATTGTGAGCCGGTAATTTTTGAAGACTCAGCAGCACGAATGTTTTGAAAGCTAACAGTGATGTAAGGGAAGTTTTTGAAAGCAGAGAGACCGATATCGCTAATGGCAACTTTAACGGCAAGTTGGCTGCTGATGCTTTGGGTAACTTTATCTTTTATGGGTTTGCTAAAAATATAAATGCTTACAATGCCCAGTAATACAAGACCTACAAAGCCAAGCACCAAATACCCTATTATTTTAAACGCCTTTTTCACCACACACTATATACTGCATAACGAAGGCAGGCAGCCCGTAATTGCAGCAACCCTCAAAGTTAATGCGGTGTTTTATGGGTTTGGGTAAAACATTTTAACACTTAGGCCAAAGTGCAAACTTTTGTGTACACAACATAACAGCAACCGAAGAAGTGAAGTAAGAGTATAGTTTATTGTGTATTTATGGCGGCAGGTTTAAACTTGTCGCTTTTGTAATTACCTCCCTGCGGAGGACTTAAGTCCTCCGCAGGGA